>Ga0326721_10000038_pt1 | contig 122452 bp, 104 predicted proteins | sample SGPome_FD_203951 | JGI IMG/M metagenome (GOLD analysis project Ga0326721, IMG submission 203951) | Soil microbial communities from Southern Great Plains, Lamont, Oklahoma, United States - SGP_1_2016 | ecosystem: Engineered > Artificial ecosystem > Soil microcosm > Unclassified | place: USA... | reverse complement strand
TCCAGCCGGTTCTCTTTGTAGGAAGCCCGATCAGGACACCGGGCGCACCGTCATCGGCAGCCCACCCCGGATTCGCAGGGTGAGCATCGCCTCGCCGGTCACCTGGTATCCCGGTGCCTTGGTCAGGTACAGATCGCGCGCGATGGTAGCGAGTACGACAGTGGCCTCCATCATCCCGAGGCTGTTGCCGACGCAGAACCGCGGACCCGCTCCGAACGGGATGTAGGAGTAGCGGTTCCGGCCAGCCGAGGCCGCGGGGGTGAACCGCTCCGGGTCGAAGCGGGCCGGTGCCGGCCAGAACGCCGGGTGCCGGTGCAGCAGGTAGGGACACAGCAGCACGTCGGCGCCGGCGCCGATCGGGTATCCGCCGATCTCGTCGGCTGCCCGGGCAATGCGGGGGAGCAGCCAGACCGGTGGGTACAGCCGAAGGACCTCCTGCAGGACCTGCGTGGTGTAGGTGAGCTGGTGCAGGCTCTCGACGCTCAGCGGCCCCTGCCCGAGCACCGCGACGGCTTCGGCGTGCAGTCGCTCCCACACGTCTGGGTGCTCGTCGACCAGGTGGAAGGTCCAGCTCAGCGTGCTGGCCGTGGTTTCGTGCCCGGCGAGCAGCAGGGTGACCAGCTCGTCGCGCATCCGGGCCCGTCCCGCGCGCTGGTCGGGCTCCCGGCTGACCGAGGAGATCAGCCGGGAGACGACGTCGTCGCCGGCCGGCCTGCTGCCGCGGTCGGCGGCCAGCTTGTCGACGATCCGCTGCAGGTCCTGCCTGGCCCGGCGGAAGCCGGTCTGCAGGGGCAGCGGAAGCCAGAGCGGCACCCGGCCCAGCGTGATGGCGTCGAACATCGCCTGGTTCTGCACCGCCTCGAAAGACTCCCCGAGCGAGTCGAACTCGCCGAGGTCGGCATCGATCAGCGCTCGCCCCAGCACGTTCAGGGTGAACTCGGTCATCTCCTCGCGGACGTCCACGGGACCTGCCGAGCTGTGGGAGCGGAGCCGGGCGACCAGCCGCTCGGCCTCGTCGCTGATGACGCCGAGCTGAGCGGCGATCCGTTTGGCCTGGAAGACCGGCTGGATCGTCTTGCGCTGCCGGCGCCAGACCTCGCCCTCGCTGGTGAGCAGGCCGTCTCCGAGGGCGCGCTTGGCGTGGATCATGCCGAGGCCCTTGGTGTAGTTGTCGGCATTGTCGGCCAGCACGTGCTTGGCATGGTCTGGGTGGTTGAAGAAGTAGAGCGTCTTGGGGCCCAGCGGCAGGCGAACCGCGTCACCGTACTTGTCGACGGCCCACACCATGGCGTCCAGCCGGCTGCGCACCATCCTGGCAAGGACGGGAAGCGTGGCCGCCCGCCCCGGCCCCGGGATCTGCCGGCCGGGCCGCCGGGCCGCAGTGTCGGTGGCCGGCGAATCCGTTGCCGTCACGGCGCGGCCCGGCGCAGTTCCCTGAGCTCTGTGGTGATGCGGCGCCGCCACAGTTCGTACAACGGGAGGTCAGAGGCGCCGAGCAGGCCGGTCCGGGCCCGGTCGGCCAGCTCGGACGCCGCTGCCGGCGTGAGGCCGGTGAGGGTGGCGGCGGCCAGCGTGGTGTGCGGCAGCACGAGACCGGTCTGGAACCGGGCGGCCGCGCCGAACACCGAGCCCTGGGCGACCTCCGGCAGGTACTGGCCTGCTCGCTGTACGAAGGCCTGCAGCTCGTCCTCGCCCACCCCGCCGGCGTAGGTCGCAGCAAGGCCCGCACCGGCGTAGAGGTCGGCCCGCCGGCTCTCGTCGAACGCGTCGATCAGATCGGCGGCCCGTTGCGGGTCGGTCCCGCTGACAAACCAGGTCGCCCGCCCGATGCCCTGGTCGATCACCCGGTTCGCGTACGAGGCCGGGCCGCCGGCCGGCCACGGGAAGCTCGGTTCCCGGTACTGTTGCCGAACGTACCGGTCGGTATGGAAGTAGGCCTGGTGGAAGCCGTAGCCGTCCAGGACCAGCCAGCGCAGCACCGGATCCACGGCGCCGGCGGACGCCTTGGCCCAGCGGAACCGCGGCAGCCGGGCCAGGGCCCAGCCCACCCCGACGTAGACCATGTAGATGTGTTCGCTGGCCCTGCCCTGCAGGAACCGGCTCAGGTGGGTGCCACCGAACGGCAGGGCGTCGAGGATCGCAAAGCCCATGCCGGCACCTTCGTAGGCAAAGCCGCGGAACTGCCGCGGTATCTGTTCGAGTCGCTCCTCGGCCTCTGCCGGCACCCGCGCCTCGACGGCATATGCATATCCCGTCAAAAAGGTTTCACCGACGGTTTCCAGCAGCTGTCGTGCCGCTGGGCTCTTGGCATGGAAACCGCGGACATCGAGGTTGGCTTCCGACTTACTCGGTGTCAGAACCCGGCGCCTGAGCGCTCGCCAACCACTTGCCATTGTTTTCTCCTATCGGCCGATCGCTCGAATGTCCCTGAATATGCTGGATCGTGGCAACGCATTACTCGACCGGCCTACTCCTGGCCGCCTGTGGGCGCCCGGCCCCGACCGTTATTTGGTTCAAAAATTCCACCATTAAGCGCTCAACATCGGCTCCGGAAAGAAACGATTGTCCAACTCTGGCAGCGCCAGCAGGATCGGCAGATCGGTGCTGTCCACCGCGCGCATCGGAATGTGAAGTTCCACCGTGTGGTCGGGAAGCATGACGATGGACTTTCCCGACCCCAGGAACAGCGGCCGGCGGGCCCAGGGCCGGATGTCGGAGTCGGCCCAGCGCACCGCTACGGCGGCGGCGCGCACGTACCACTTGCCGACCGGCACCTCGCTGAGCCGGTACTCGTGCACCTGGCAGCCCTCGGCATTGGCGTAGGTGTCGAGGATGTCGCAGGAGACCGGCATTCCCTCGACGATGGGGCTGCCGAAGGCGCCGACATAGACCCGCAGCGGCATGGTGTTCGGCGGCAGCACCACCGTGCCGTGCAGCTCGCCGGATCCCGGGTAGGAGTCGGTCTCGGGGCGCGGCAACGCGGGAAGGCCGCTGTGCGACAGCACCCGGAACCGGGCCGGCGACATCCCGACGCTCTTGGTGAAGCGGGTCGTGAAGGTGCCCAGGCTGTTGTAGCCGACCATGTATGCGATGTCGGTGACGCTCAGTGAAGTTTTTTGTAGAAGGTTCTTCGCCCGGTACAGCCGGATCGCAGTCAAGAAACGCCCCGGTGACGTGCCGGTGATGGACCTGAAGACTCGAGAGAAGTAAAACTTGCTGAGTATGGCGGTGTCTGCGATCTCATCCAACGACAACGGTTCGCTATAGCGTTCCCACATCGTAGTAATCGCGCGTTCTACCGCTTGCCTCGCTACATCCACGTGACTACCCCTTATTTCAGCGTTGGTTGTAACTGTGTGTGGGTGCCGTAGAATGAGGTCCCCGGATGTATTTGCACCGATGTCGGCCGATAGCTCGATGATGCGCATACTTGGGCAACCACCTTTCTTTGAAGTTGCCCGTATGGATGTTTAGCGACCAACAGTGCTTGCGCAATCAACGGTGCGCACGTCTGAGCCGACAGCCGACGCGCCTGCCGCGGCACCGGTTCGAGCCCGGGGCAGCGGTGCGGAACGGCCGCCGCGGCCGGGGCGGATGCCGGCCGGACGGGAGCCTTCCGGATCGCTACCGCCCGCGGCCGAACAGTTCCGGCGCGCGCGATACTTCCGCGCTCCGGCGGCGTTCCCGCAGCGCCGCGAGCAGATCCGCCGGCATCCCGGGCAGGTGCCCGGTGGCAGGAAGGCCCGGCTGATGATCGGCCATCCATCTGCATCCTCGTTGGACCTGGAGTGTCCGAGCCTCCCTGGCCGGAGCAGAACGGCGCAGGACGTCAGTGTCAGCCACGTTCAGCGGAAGAAAGGCGGGGCTACGTTCTTTCTGCCGTCACCGACCGGAGCGTCGGCGCACCGGAGGCTGCCCGGCGGCAGCTTGCTCGGTGGCTCCGTCCCGGGGGTGCGGCGGAGGAGAAGGAATGGTGGGTGCGCCCTGGCGCTGACCTCGGGCGCATTGCTGTCAGGCCGGCAGGTTCAGCTGGTGCTGGCCGGCCAGCTCGCCGGCCAGCTCGGCCTGTACCAGCGCCTCCCGGTAGCGGCCCTGCAGGTCCAGCACCCAGGACAGCAGCCGGTAGGCATGCGCCTGCGGAATGCGCTGGTCCAGCTCCTGGTACAGCGCCAGGGTCTGGCGGGCGTGCAGCTCGGCGTCGTCGAGTCGGCCGAGCTGGCCGTAGGCGTAGGCCAGGCAGGCGTGGCAGATCGCCTGGCCGGCCGGCTCGTGCGGATGCTCCTCGTGTTCGGCGCCGCCCCGGTGCAACGTCCGCGGCTCGCGCGGGTAGTCGTTGCCCTCCAGGAACGACTCGAACGTCCAGGCCAGTTGCCGCAGGCCCTGCTCGAAGCTCGAGTTGGCCGACGGCCCGAGCGCCCAGCGCAGGCCCGGGTGCTGGGCGGTGAACCAGTCCAGCGCCTCCCGGTGGGCGGGCAGGTCGTCGGCCAGCGTGGGCGGCTGCCCGGACCGCCAGATCCTGCGGTCCTCGCTCAGCTGGCTGAGCAACCGGTCGGCCCGGTGGGCCGGGTGCAGGCAGTGCTCGGACAGCCCGCGCAGGGCCAGCCGCCGGTCCTCCTCGCTGTCCTGCTCGCCGCTGAGCTCGGTGGCGTAGGCCCGCAGCAGCTCGTGCAGCGCGAACATGCCGGGCTTGACCTCGGTGATCAGGTTGGCCCGGCGCAGCTCGGTGAGCGGCGGGTCGACCGCGGCCATCGGCAGGCCCGCCAGGCCCGCGATCACGCAGCTGGCGAAGTCCGGCCCGGGCAGCAGCGGCAGCAACCGGAACACCCGGGCCGCCAGCGGGGTCAGGCCACGGTAGGAGCTGGCCAGCACGCTGCGCAGGTTGGCGATCTCGTCACCGGCGTCGAAGGCGGCCAGGCTGCCCCGGGCGGAGCGCAGCTGGTCGGCCACCGCGGCCAGCGGAAAGCCGGGCACGGCACGAGCGGCCACGATCGACAGGGCCAGCGGCAGGCCGGCGCAGGCGGTGACGATCTGCTCGACCGCGGCCGGCTCGGACGCGACCCGTTGCGCTCCCAGCCGCCGGGCCAGCAGCTGCTGGGCATCGGCGTTCGACAGCGGCTCGAGGGGCAGCAGTTGGGCGCCGTCGATGGCGGCCAGGCTGGTCAGCTGGGTGCGGCTGGTCAGGATCACCTGGCAGCCGCCCGAGCCCGGCAGCAGCGGGCGCACCTGCTCGGCGTCGTAGGCGTTGTCGAGCACGATCAGCACCTGCTGGCCGGCCAGCAGGCTGCGGTAGAGCGCGGCGCGGGCCTCCAGGCTCGCCGGGATCTGCTGGCCGGACACCCCGAAGGCCTCCAGCACGATCTGCAGCGCCTCGGCCGGGTCCATCGCAGGCTCGCCCGGGTCGTGCCCGCGAAGATTCAAGTAAACTTGCCCATCTGGAAATTGGTCCCGAATTTGATGCGCCCAATGCACCGCCAACGTTGTCTTCCCGATGCCTGCCATTCCTAACAGCGCAGTCACTTCAGGATTTTCTGACTGAGGGTCCTTGGCGTTTACTAATGAATTGAGGCGGCTCAGTTCGCAGTCTCGTCCGACAAAAGTGGACAAATCGCGGGGTAGTTGCGCAGGCATCGGGATCTGTGGCCGGCTCTTGCGCGGCGGGAGCACGGTGAGGGGTCCGGTCGGCAGCGGTGGGGCCAGGTCCGGGTCGGCTGCCAGGATCTGCTGCTGGAGTCGTTGCAGCGCCGCCGCCGGCGCGACCCCCACCTCGTCGCGCAGTTGCCGGCGGGCGTCCTGGTAGGCCGCCAGCGCGTCCGCCTGGCGGCCGGAGCGGTAGAGCGCTGCCATCAGCAGCCCGCGCAGCCGCTCCCGCAACGGGTACTCCGCGACCAGCGCACGCAGTTCGGCGATGACGTCGAGGTGGTTGCCCAGAGCCAGGTCGAGGTCGATGCGCTCCTCCAGGGCGCTGATCCTGCGCTCGGCCAACTGCTCGCGTTGGGAGTCCAGAAATGGGCTGATCAGGCCGTCACAGGCGGGTCCGCGCCACAGTTGCAGGGCCGAGTGCAGGGCCGCCGCGGCCTTCGGCAGGTCACCGGCGGCCCGGGCCGCCCGGGCCATGCTCACGCTGCTGTCGAACTGCTCCAGGTCCAGGCTGCCGGCCGAGACCGTGAACAGGTAGCCCCCGTCGGTCCAGACCACCCGGTCCGAGGCCGCCCGGGCCGAGCGCTGCGGCTCCAGCACCCGGCGCAGTGCCGAGACATGCCGCTGGAGCAGGTTGACCGCATGGGTCGGGTGCGCCGGTCCCCACACCGCGTCGATGATCTGCTGCCGGCCGATCGGCCGGTTGGTGTGCAGCAGCAAGACCGCCAGGACCACTCGCTGTTGCACCGGCCCAAGCGGCAGGGCGACCCCGTCGCGCCATGCTCGTAGCGGGCCGAGCACCTCGAATTTAATCCCGGCGCTGACGACATCGTCCATTAGCGCCCTCCCTGCTGCGGTTGGCAGCAATGGCAGAAGCGAGGAGTACGTTTCGGCTAGGAAGAATACCTATAAAAATCCATAAGACCAGATGTAGTTCGAACTGCAGTCATTACTGCAGCGAACGGTACAACGCCGATGGTCAGGATAGGGCGGCGCAAAGCAGCCTGGAAGTTGCCCCCTGGCCGGCAGCCGATCCGGGCATACCCCCACAACGACGTGAGCGAAAGTGAGCCCTCCAGATGGCTGACAGCCCCAGCATCCCCCAAGCCACCATCGCCGGCGACTCCGAGAGGGCTCCAGGTAGCCAGGTCGTCGACTTCGGCATCCTCTCGTTCGGCTACGCCTTCGGCCAGGACCTGGACGTGACCGAGACCGCCGGCTCCTACGTCACCGACCCCGAGCGGGTGATCCGCTGGGGGTACTCCACCTTCCACCGGGCCGAGCCGGACGTCACCGCCACCAGGCTGGCCGCCGACGCCGCCCGCAAGGCGCTGGCCGAGCTGAACATGGACGCCTCCGAGCTGGACCTGGTGGTGCTGGCCACCTCGGAGATGCCGGACTACCTGTACTGGGACACCTCGGCGGCGCTGGCCCGGGAGCTGGGCATCGACAAGACCCAGACGTTGCTGCTCAACGAGGGCTGCGCCTCCGGCGTCACGGGGCTTGGCATGATCGCCGGCCAGATGGCCATCCAGCCGAACCTGAACACCGCCCTGTTCGTCGCGGTGAACCGGGTCAGCGAATTCCACCGCAACCGGATGAACGTGAACAACGCGGTACACAGCGACGGGGCGGTGGCGACCGTACTGCGCCGCGGCCACGACCAGCTGCGCTGGCTGGCCACCGCGCAGTTCACCGATCCGGACCTGTGCGATTTCTTCCGGTGCGACTTCGGTGGCGCGGTGACTCCCCAGCCGCCGGCCGACTGGTCGACTGCGACCGCTCCCAGCGGGCTGGAGCGGGTGCTCAACCACTTCGGCAAGGACCCCAACCGGTTGCGCGAGTTCTCCGAGAAGCTCAGCAGCCGGGTGACCGAGGTCATCACCCTGGCCTGCCAGCAGGCCGGCGTCAGCCCGGAGCGGCTGGCGCACATCATCTACATCAACGACAGCGCCGACACCATCGAGGAAGTGGCGGCGCCGTTCGGCGTGACGGTGGAGCACACCAACGCGGAGGTGTCGCTGACCCACGGTCACATGGGTGCGGCCGACCAGCTGGTCAGCCTGGGCGAGGCCCTGCAGCGTGGCGACATCAAGTCCGGTGACCTGGTGGCGATGTCGGGCATCTCGATCGGCATGCGGTGGTACTGCACCCTGGTCCAGGTCTGACCCCCCCCGAAGAAATGACTGATTCGAGTACTTTGCTGGATGCAGTGCGCCGCGCGGTCGAGTCCGACCGCACGCCGGCCACCGATGTCCGGGTCTCGCTGGCCCAACTGACGGACCCGGTGCTGGCCCGCAAGCTGGGCAAGCTGCTGGGCAACCTGCAGCCGGCCGACGGCGGGCTGCCGCCGGTCAACCTCTCGGTGCTGGCCACCTGCACCGTCGGCCCGTTCGAGCCGCTGCTGCGGACCAGCCTGGTGGCGGTGGGCGCGCTGCCCGCCATCTCGGTGGCCGACTACGGCACCTTCGAGTTCTCGCTGGCCTCCGGCGCCTTCGCCGCCGACGGCGAGCCCGACGTCCTGGTCTGCCTGATGGAGGAGTCCTTCTTCCTGCCCGGCGACTGGACCGGCGGGGACGTCGAGGGGGTGATCAGCCAGCTGGAGGCCCGGTTCGCCGAGTTCCGGGCCCTGCTCGACTCGGTGACCCGGCGCAGCACCGCCACCCTGGTGCTGCACACCCTGCCGCTGCCGGTCGAGGTGCGCGAGACCTTCCTGAGCTGGCGGGCCCGGGCGGCGCTGTCGGCTGCCTGGGCGCGGCTCAACGCCGACCTGCTGGGCCTGGCCGCCGAGCACCGGCAGGTGCTGGTGGTGGACCTGGTCAGCGCGCTGGCCGAGCAGCCGTTCCCGGCCCGCGACGCCCGGCTGCACCGCTACGCCGACCTGCCCTACACCGACGGCGCCCTGCACGTGCTGGCCAAGCAGGTGGCCCGAATCGTCCAGGCCCGGATGGGCCTGTCGCGCAAGGTGCTGGCGCTGGACCTGGACAACACCCTGTGGGGCGGCGTGCTGGGCGAGGTCGGCGCCACCGGCGTGGAGCTGGGCGGGCTGTACCCGGGTTCCTGCTACCTCAACCTGCAGCGCAGCGCCCGCCGGCTGCGCGAGCAGGGCGTCATCCTGGTGCTGGCCAGTAAGAACGACGCCGCCATCGTCGACGACGCGCTGGGCAGCCACCCGGAGATGCTGCTGCGGTCCGAGGCGTTCTCGGTGACCGCGGTGAACTGGTCGCCCAAGGCCGACAACCTGCGACAGGCCGCCGAGACACTGAGCCTGTCGACCGGCTCGTTCGTCTTCATGGACGACTCGCCGTTCGAGCGCGGCCAGGTCGGCAGCGAGCTGCCCGAGGTCGCCCTGGTGGCCGCCGACGGCGACCCGGCGCACCTGGTGGGCTCCTTGCTGGCGCCGGGCTGGTTCGACGTGCTCGACCTGACCGAGACCGACCGGGAACGCCCGGCGCTGTACCGCACCCGCGCCCTGCGCACCGAGTTCGAGGGCAGCTTCGGCTCGTCGGAGGACTACCTGCAGGCGCTGGCCATCGAGCTGAAGGTGGAGCCGGTCACCCCGTTCGGGGTGGCCCGGGTGGCCCAGCTGGCCGCCCGCACCAACCAGTTCAACCTCACCGGCATCCGGTTCGACGAGTCCCGGACGGCGGCGATGGCCGCCGATCCCGGCCACCTGGTCGCCTCGCTGTCGGTCTCGGACCGCTTCGGCGACGAAGGGGTGGTCGGGGCGATGTGGGTCGAGTGCGGCGGCGAGACCTGGCGAGTGCTCAACATGGTGCTCAGCTGCCGGGTGTTGAGCCGGGGCATCGAGCTGGCCGCGGTGGACTGGCTGGCGCAGCGGGCCAGCGAGGCCGGCGCCAGCACCCTGCAGGGCAGCTTCGTCCCGTCGGCCAAGAACGGCGCGGCCGCCGGCTTCTGGAAGCGAGCCGGGTTCTCCCCGGCCGATTCCGACGGCACTTTCACCCTTGACCTGCGCGCCGGATGGGATCCGGCGCCCAGTTGGATAACGCAACCCGACAGAGAGCGAGCGACCAGATGACCGACGCGGCGTCGATAGAGCACACCGTGGTGACCATTCTCAGCGATGTCCTGCACGAGTCGGTGGAGGACCTGAACAACCACCCGGTGCTGGCTGCCTACGACTGGGACAGCCTGAGCTCGCTGGAGGCGCTGGCCCAACTGGAGAGCCAGTTCGGGGTGACCCTCGACCTGCGCTCCTACCAGGCCGCGCGCCGGATCTCCGACCTGGTGGAACTGGTGCAGCACGCCGGCTCCAGCACCGTCGGACAGCGGTAGGCCTCCATGACCAGATTGGGGAATCCCTTGGACCGCCAGGAAGTGGAAGTACTCGCCATCGGCGCGGGGCCGGCGAACCTGTCGCTGGCCGTCGCGCTGGAGGAGCTCGCGCCCGAGGTGGCGCGCGAGACCGTGATCGTCGAGCAGCACGACACCGTGGTGTGGCAGCGCGGGCTGCTGCTGCCCTGGTCGCAGAGCCAGGTGTCGTTCCTGAAGGACCTGGTCACCCGGCGCAACCCGCGCAGCAGGTACTCCTTCGTCAACTTCCTGCACGAGACCGACCGGCTGGACGACTTCATCAACCTGGGCAGCTTCACCCCGTACCGGATGGAGATCTCGGACTACCTCAGCTGGGTGGCCCGCAACCTCTCGGAGGTCCGCATCCAGTCTGGCCGGCGGTGCGTCAGCATCGAGCCGTGCCACGACGCCGACGGTGAGGTCTCGGAGTGGCTGGTGCGGCTGGCCGACGGTGGCGAGATCGCCTGCCGGAACCTGATCATCGGCGCCGGCCGCGACCCGCACATCCCGGCGGAGTTCGCCCAGGTGCCGCGGGAGCGACTGATCCACAGCACCGAGTTCTCCTCCCGGATCGCCGCCTTCGACCGCGACGCCGAGCACCGGATCGTGGTGCTCGGCGGTGCCCAGAGTGCGGCCGAGATGCTGTGGGCCAGCCACCAGGAGTTCCCGAACGCCCAGTGCACCATGGTGATGCGCTCGATCGGGCTGAACTGCTACGAGAACTCCAAGTTCACCAACCAGCTGTACTTCCCGTCCTTCGTCGACGAGTTCCACGCCGCCCTCCCCGAGGCCCGTGACCAGCTGCTGCGCGAGATGCACCGCACCAACTACTCCGGCCTCAACCCGGCCCTGCTGGACGTGCTGTACCGGCAGATGTACCTGGAGAAGCTGACCGGGGCCGACCGGCTGAAGATGATCACGATGTCCGAGGTCGCCGCCGCCCGGATGGCCGACAACGAGGTGGTGCTGACCCTGCTCGACCGCAAGAACGGCGGTTCGGAGGAGCTGCGCTGCGACCTGGTGCTGCTGGGCACCGGCTTCGAGCGCGAGATGCCGAAGGTGATCCGCGACCTGGCGGCCTCGGTGTCGATGGACGAGGTCTCGGTGAGCCGCAGCTACCGGATGAACCTGCCGCCGAACGTGCGGGCCGGCTGCTACCTGCAGGGCGTCAACGAGGCCACCCACGGCATCGCCGACTCGCTGCTGAGCCTGCTGGCGGTGCGGTCGGAGGAGATCGTGCGCGACCTGCTGTCCCACCAGCCCGCCCACCAGCTGGTGGCCACCGTTCCGGTGCCGAGCTGAGCCCGAAAGAGGATCGAACAATGGAAATCCGTAGCCTGTCCCGAGGCGAGTTGAAGCTGGACAACGGCCTGCGGGCCCAGCGGCTGATGCCGTGGCCCGCCCTGAACGCGCCGTTCGAAGGTTCCTGGTGCGTGGTCAAGCCCGGCGCCGCCTCGGGCCCGCACGCCCACCACGAGTACGAGATCTGGATCGCGCTCAACGGCTCTTCGCACATTCTCTGCGACGGTGAGAAGACGCCGTTCGTGGCCGGCGACATCGTGCACTTCCGGCCGGGTTCGACGCACCAGGTGATCAACGACGGCGACGCCGACTTCGAGATGTACTCGGTGTGGTGGGACACCGACCTGGCCGCCAAGTTCGCCGCCCGGCACCAGGAAGAGGGATGAGCGGCACCGAGCGGTCCGCCGGGTCCACCCGCCCCGCGATCATCATCGCGGCGACGCCCACCCCGAACGGCGACCTGCACGTCGGGCACCTGGCCGGACCGTACCTCGCCGGTGATGTCTACGCCCGCTACCTGCGCGCCCTCGGGCGGCCGGTGATCTACACCACCTGCACCGACGACAGCCAGACCTACGTGGTCGCGACCGCCGCCCGGCAGGCCGTTACGCCGCAGGCGCTGTGCCAGCGCTCCACCGTGGCCATCGAGAACTCGCTGTCCGCGATGGGCATCTCGATGGCCGGGCTGCCGCCGATCGACGACCGGTACCGCCAGACGGTGCTGTCCTTCGTCACCCGGCTCTACGACACCGGCCGGCTGCGGCTGCGTACCGTGCGGCTGCCCTACGCCGAGCGCAGCGGCACCTACCTGTTCGACGGGCTGGTCACCGGCGCCTGCCCGGTGTGCCTGGCCGGCAGCTGCGGCGGCACCTGCGAGAGCTGCGGTCATCCCAACAGCTACGACGAGCTGCTGGAGCCGCGCTCGACCATCGACCCGACCGACCCGGTCGGCTACCGCGAGCAGGCCATCCTGGTGCTGCCGATGGAGGACTACCGCCAGCGGCTGACCGAGTACTTCGAGGCCCGGGCCGACCGCTGGCGGCCGCACTCGATGCAGCTGATCCGCGAGCTGCTGGCCGGTTCGCTGCCCGACATCCCGATCACCGTGCCGGGAGGCGGCTGGGGAATCGAGGCGCCCTTCGCCGAGACGCCGGGGCAGATCCTCTACCCCTGGATCGAGGCCATGCCAGCCTCGATCTACAGCACCTGGTGGGCAGCCGGTCGGCAGGGCGAGCCGCAGCCGGTCGAGGTGGACGAGCTCTGGCGGGCCGAGCGCGACGCCGAGGTGGTGTACTTCCACGGCTTCGACAACACCTACCACTGGGGCCTGATGGACCTCACCCTGCTGATGGCCCACGGCGAGCGCTACGTGCTGCCGGAGAGCAACGTCTGCAACGAGTTCTACGACCTGGAGGGCTCGAAGTTCTCCACCAGCCGCAACCACCTCATCCGGGGCAGCGAGCTGCTGGCGGAGGTGACGCGCGACGAGGTGCGGTTCTTCCTGGCGCTCACCGCCCCGGAGTACCAGCGCACCAACTTCACCCGGCAGGCGCTGGACGAGGTGACCGAGCTTCGCCTGATCGAGCCGTGGAACGCCCTGGCCGAAGCGATCTCGCTGCTGATCGCCGGACGGGCCGGCGGCATGCTGGCCACCACGCCGGCCGGCCGGGCCCGGGCCGCGCTGGTGCAGGCCCGGTTGCGCGCGGCCTACGAGCTGGACACCTTCAGCGTCGCCCGGGCCGCCGAGACCTTCGCCGACCAGCTGGCCCGGTTGCGGGCGATGGCCGAGGACGGTTCGGCCGAGCCGGGAGACCTGCTGCTGGAGGCGCGCACCCTGCTGGCCGGCGCCGCCCCGATCCTGATCGACCTGGCCGAGCAGGCCGGTGCGGCCGGCGTGCAGCTCGACCTGCTGGCCGAGCCCGCCACCGAGGTGCCGGCCTTCGAACTGCCGCGGCTGGCGAGCCGCATCGAATCACCCGACAGCCCAACCGCTGAGCTGCTCACCCGCACTCCCGCGCTCGACGGCGCGGTCTAAGGAGTCCGCCATGAAGTTGCTTGCCATCGAACCGCAGCAGTACATGCACTACTACCAGGCCCGCTACCAGCGGGCGGAGACGTACGGCCACGTCGTCTACGTGCTCAACGGCACCGGCACCGAAGACTTCTGGCCGGCCGAGCGCTACCGGCTGGTGGGCAGCAAGCAGATCGACGACATCATCGCCGAAGCCAAGCGCTGGCACGCCGAGGAGCACTTCGACGGCGTGATCACCTTCGCCGAGTTCGCGGTGACCGCGGTGGCGGCGGTGGCCGAGGCGCTGGGCCTGCCCGGCATCGACGTGCGGGCGGCGATCCAGAGCCGCAACAAGTACCTGATGCGGCAGGCCTACGAGCGCGGCGGCGCGCCGATCCCGTCCTACCGCTACGTCGCCGAGCTGCGCGACGCGCTGTCGGCCGCGGAGGAGTTCGGCTACCCGGTGATCCTCAAGCCGACCCTGGGTGCCGGCAGCTACTACGTGTTCAAGGTGCACTCGCCCGCCGAGATGGCCGAGCGGTTCGGCCAGGCGCAGGACGGCATCGCGCACCTGGGCGACCTGCTCGCCGACGCCGACGGCATGGACCTCGGGCCGAACGGCCTGCTGGTGGAGTCCTTCCTCGACGGCAAGGAGTACCTGATCGAGGGGGTGGCCTGGGACGACGAGGTCTACCTCGGCTCGGTGGTCGACCGGATCACCGCGGAGGGCGACAACTTCGACGACGACGTGCACCACGCGCCGACCACCCTCGGCGAGGACGACCTGGCCAAGGTGCACCGCGCGGTCACCCTGGCCGCGCACGCGCAGGGCCTGCGGCGCAGCGTGATGCACGCCGAGGTGCGCTTCCACAACGGCGAGCCGCACCTGCTCGAGATCGCCGCTCGGGTAGGCGGCGGGGGATTGGAGGACATCGCGAAGTTGACCGCCGACCACGATCCGATCGAGGCCACCGTCGACATCGGCCTGGGCCGCAAGCCACGGGTCCGGCACTTCCAGCCGACCGGCACGCACATCACCGCGATGTGCCTGATCAGCGCGGCCGGCATCGTCGAGCAGGTGGTGGTCCCGGACGAGGTGGCCAACTCCGACAAGGTGTTCCTGCTCAAGATCACCGCCAAGCCCGGCGACAAGATCAAGCGGCCGCCGGAGGGCAACACCATCATCGGCTTCCTCGGCACGAAGGGCAGTTCCTTCGAGGAGGCCTTCGACACCATGAACGACTTCGCATCCAAGATCCAGGTCAACTTCGCCACGCCGGCGACCTCACCCTCTGAGCTTTTGGAGCACGCGTGACACTGACCACCAGCGCCCCGGTACGCACAACCCGGCCGGTGCGTACGGCCCGGCCCAGGAGATACCTGATGTGCCCGCCGGTGCACTTCGACGTCTGCTACTCCATCAACCCGTGGATGGAGCCGGAGAAGCCCACCGACGGCGGCCTGGCCCTGGTGCAGTGGGAACGGCTGATCAACCTGTTCCGGGGGCTCGGCCACCAGGTGGAGCAGATCCAGCCGGTACCCGGCCTGCCGGACATGGTGTTCGCCGCCAACGGCGCCACCATGGTCGACGGCAAGGTGCTGTCGGCGCGGTTCCGCTACCCGCAGCGGGCCGACGAGGGGCCGGCCTATGCCGACTGGTTCCGCCAGCGCGGCTACCAGGTGCACGAGGCCGAGCACATCAACGAGGGGGAGGGCGACTACCTGGTCACCGGTTCCCGGATCCTGGCCGGCACCGGGTTCCGCACCGACCGGCTCTCCCACGAGGAGGCGGCCCGGTTCTTCGGCCTACCGGTGCAGAGCCTGACCCTGGTCGACCCGCGCTACTACCACCTCGACACCGCGCTCGCGGTGCTCGACCACGACGAGATCATGTACTACCCGCAGGCCTTCTCGCCCGACAGCCAGCAGGTGCTGCGCGAGCTCTACCCGGACGCGATCCTGGCCACCGACGCCGATGCCGAGGTGTTCGGCCTGAACGCGGTCTCCGACGGCCGGCACGTGCTGCTGGCCTCGCAGGCCACCCACCTGATCGAGGAGCTGTGGGCCCGCGGCTTCGTGCCGATCGGGGTGGACCTGTCCGAGCTGCTCAAGTCCGGCGGCAGCGCCAAGTGCTGCACGCTGGAGCTGCGCGAGCTACCGGCCCGGTGAGCACTGGGAGCACTGCCGTGCGGATCAACTACGACGGACGACGGTTCTCACCCGCCGACGGCGTGCCCGGTGAGAAGGACCGGGTGGCGCTCTACCGGCAGGACGGCGACCTGCTGTGGGGCGAGTTCTCCGGCGGGCAGGCCCGGCGCGGCTCGCTGGCCGGCACCTGTGCCGAGGACGGCACGCTCGACTTCGCCTACTGCATGGTTCTCGACGGCGGCGAGGTGATCTCCGGCCGCTGTCACAGCACCCCTACGGTGCTGCCCGACGGGCGCATCCGGCTGCACGAGGAATGGGAGCGCTACGGCACGGCCGGCAGCCGCGGGGTGTCCTCGATCGAGGAGCTCGCCCAGGCCGGCACCGCATCAGGACGTCCAGCAGGTTCGGAGGAAGCATGACCGCGCAATTGACCGATGCGGCTGAGCTGGCCAAGGACGGCGAGCGGCCGAAGAAGGGCGGCGTCGTCACCTGGGCGTGCGCCCCGGGGTTCCCGCCGGCGGTGATCTTCCCGTTCACCCCGCCCGAGCGGATGGGCACCCGCAACGTCATCGAGTTCCAGGCGCTGATGTACCGCACGCTGTACTACTTCGGCAACAGCGGCAAGCCCGAGGTGGACTACGAGCTCAGCATCGGCGAGGAGCCGGAGTGGAGCGAGGACGGGCTGACCGCGACCATCACCGTCAAGCCGTGGAAGTGGTCCAACGGCGAGACCCTGTGCGCGGACAACGTGCTGTTCTGGGTCAACCTGATGAAGGTCAAGGGCGCCCGGTACGGCGAGTACGTGCCGGGCTACTTCCCGGACAACTGCGTCGACTACGGCAAGGTCGCCGAGGACAAGGTCTACTTCACCTTCGACAAGGCCTACTCCAAGCGCTGGATGCTGTTCAACCAGTTCAGCACCATCACCCCGCTGCCCAAGGCCTGGGACCGCACCGCCGCCGGGCCCGCCAACGCCAGCGGCGACCTCGCCGACGTCGAGGCGGTCTATGACTACCTGATCGAACAGCAGGGCAACGCCGTCGAGGAGAACAACGCGCACCGCACCAAGTGGGCCGACAGCCCGCTGTGGAGCATCGTCAGCGGCCCGTGGCGGCTGAAGAGCTACACCCTGGAGGGCGTCGTCACGTTCGTGCCCAACGAGCACTACTCGGGCCCGAACAAGCCCCACATCGACGAGTTCCGGCAGCTGCCGACCTTCTCCGACGAGGAGCAGTTCCAGATGCTGCAGGACGGCACGGTCCAGGTCGGCTACCTGCCGCTGAGCTTCGCCGCCGGCTCCACCGACGACCCCACCAAGGGCGGGGACAACCCGCTGGGCGAACGGTTCCGGCTGGCCCCGCAGGTGGTGTACTGCATCCGCTACATCAGCCTGAACTTCAACAACCCGACGGTGGCAGGCAAGCTGCTGGCCCAGACCTACCTGCGGCAGGCGCTGCAGAGCTGCCTGGACCAGGACACCGCGGTGCGCGAGATCTACCAGGGCTACGCCTACCGGCAGAACGGGCCGGTGCCGATGATCCCGGCCACCGACCTGGTCTCGCCCGGCCAGCGCGGCGCCGCCTGGCCGCTGCCCTTCGACGTGGCCCGGGCCAAGCAGCTGCTGGAGGACAACGGCTGGGACACCAGCCAGAGCCCGGCGGTGTGCGTCCGCCCGGGCACCGGACCCGGCCAGGCCGGCGAGGGCATCCCGGCCGGCACCAAGCTGAGCATCCTGCTGCGCTACGTCGAAGGCCGCCCGGCGCTGACCGAGCTGATGCGCCGGTTCAAGCGGGATGCCGCCGCGGCCGGCATCGAGCTGCGCTTGCAGGAGGTGTACGGCTCGATCCTGGTGGCCGAGGACGCCCCGTGCGTGCCGAGCGAGGAAACCCCGTGCCTGTGGGAGATGTGCTGCTGGAACGGGGGCTGGGTGTACCACCACCCGACCGGCGAGATCGTGTTCAAGACCGACGCCGGCGGCAACTTCGGCCACTGGACCGACGCGCGGGCCGACGAGCTGATCGAGCGGACCGTCACCAGCGACGACCTGGATGTGCTGTACGAGTACCAGGACTACATCGCCGAGCAGGTGCCGGTCATCTTCACGCCGAACTTCCCGATCCGCCTGCTGGAGTACGCCGGCAACCTGCGGGGGGTTGAGCCGATCAACCCGTTCGCCAACATCGCTCCCGAGAACTGGTACTACGTCGAGGACGGCGAGCAGTGACCGGGCACGCCCGGCCGGCCGGCTCGTCCAAGAGGAGAAGACGACGATGACAACCCCCACCCCTGAGCAGCGCCCGGCGCTGCTGGTGATCGGAACCGGACTGCGCTCCTACCGGGAGTACCTGCTCCGCTCGATCAGCTCGCAGTTCCGGATCCACCTCTTCCACACCGCCGAGCCGAGCTGGGAGAAGGACTACATCGCGGGCTGGACGGTGCTGCCCAGCACCTCCGACGGCCCGGCGATGGCCGAGACGGCCCGCACCCTGCACCAGCAGCAGCCCTTCGACGGGGTGCTCTGCTGGGACGAGGCCCGCATCCACGCCACCTCGTTCGTGGCCCAGGCGCTGGGAGTGCGCAACGGCGACCCGGACGTGATCGCCCGGTTGCGCGACAAGGGCCAGACCCGTGCGGCGCTGGCCGTGGCCGGCGTGCCGCAGCCGCGCTCGGTGCCGGTCAAGGACGAGGCCGAGGCGTTGGCCGCCGCCGCCGAGGTGGGCTACCCGGCGATCCTCAAGCCCCGCGGGCTGGGCGCCAGCCTCGGCGTGGTCCGGGTGGAGAACGCCCAGGAGCTGCGCCGGATGTTCCCCTTCACCCGCGACACCCGTGCCCCCGAGCCGGTGGCGCTGCCGGAGCGGCCGGTGCTGGTCGAGGAATGCGTGCTGGGCGAGGAGATCAGCATCGACTCGGTGATCTCGGACGGCCGGGTCACCCCGCTGTTCATCGGCCGCAAGGTGCTCGGCTACCCGCCCTACGCCGAGGAGGTCGGGCACTACGTCAGCGCCGACGACCCGCTGCTGACCGACGCCACGCTGCTGGCGGCCCTGCAGGACACCCACGCCGCGCTCGGCTTCACCGACGGCTGGACGCACAGCGAGTACATGCTGACCAGCACCGGTCCCCAGGTGATCGAGGTCAACGGCCGGCTGGGCGGTGACCTGATTCCCTACCTGGGGCTGCTGGCTACCGGCATCGACCCGGGGCTGACCGCCGCCCGGGCGGCCTGCGGGCTGCCGCTGGAGCTGACCGCCAGCCAGCACCGGACCGCGGCGATCCGGTTCTTCTACGTCGCCGAGGAGAACACCGAGATCACCTCGGTCAGCTTCGAGGGCGCGCAGCTGCCCGAGGAGGTGCACCGGACGATAGTGGTGGCAGCCCCTGGTGCGGTGGTCTCGCCGCCGCCGAAGGGAACCGCCTTCGGGCGGATCGCGGCCGCGATCGCGGCCGCCGACTCGATCCCGCGGTGCGCCGCCGCCCTGGACGCCGCCGAAGCGGCGCTCGTCATCACCGGCACGGTGCAGCCCAGCACCGTCGCCGCCCGTCCCTAGAAGAAGTGGAAGACATGTCGACTGACACCGCGCCCGCTCAGAGCGCCGGCATCTGGCGAACGTTCAACGAGTCACCCACTGCCGTCAAGGCGATCTTCGCGGGCGTCTTCATCAACCGGCTCGGCGCGTTCCTCAGCATCTTCGTGGTGCTGTTCATGACCTCCAAGGGCCGCTCGCCGTCCGAGGCGGCGTTCGCGCTGGGCGCCTACGGCGCCGGCGGGGTGATCGGGGTGCTGATCGGCGGCATGCTGGCCGACCGGCTCGGCGCCCGCAACGCCACCGTGCTTTCCATGTCCAGCTCGGCGGTGCTGGTCGCCTCCCTGCTGTACCTGCCGAACTACGCGGCACTGCTCGTCGCGGTCACGCTGTGCGGCCTGGTCAGCCAGATCTTCCGGCCGGCCTCGGCCACCCTGCTGTCGGAGCTGACTCCCGAGAACCGGCAGGTGATGATCTTCGCGATGTACCGGTTCGGCCTGAACCTCGGCACCACCGCGGCCCCGCTGATCGGCTTCGCGCTGTACAACCTCGACGACCAGGGCTACACCCTGCTGTTCTGGGCCGAGTCGCTGGTGGCGCTGGGCTATGCCGCCCTCGCCCTGGTGGCGCTGCCGCGCCGGGACCGGCCGGTCGCCGGTGCCGACGAGGCGGCGGCGCCGAGCGGCAGCTACCTCGACGTGCTGCGCAACCGCCGCTACGTGCTGTTCCTGATCGGGATGCTGCTGAATGCCGCGGTGTACGTGCAGTACCTGTCGACCCTGCCGCTGGACGTCAAGGCCGAGGGGGTAGCGATCTTCTGGTACACCGTCGCGGTCGCGCTGAACGGCCTGATCGTGATCCTGTTCGAGCTGCCGGTGACCAAGGTCTCCCAGCACTGGCCGTTCAAGATCCTGGTGGGCCTGGCGTTCGGGCTGGTGGGCCTGGGCATGCTCTGCTACGGCCTGCCGCTCGGCCCCGCGGTGATCATCCTGGGCACGCTGATCTGGACGCTGGCCGAGGTGGTCGGGGCCCCCGCGGTGTTCGCCTTCCCGGCGATGGCCGGTCCCGCGCACCTCAAGGGCCGCTACATCGGCAGCTTCCAGTTCGTGTTCGGGCTGGGCACCGCGATCGGGCCGGTGGTCGGCGGCTGGCTGTTCACCTCGCTCGGCCACCGGGTGTGGCTGGTGATGGCGCTGATCTCGGCGGTGGCCGCCACCCTGGGCGTGGCGTCGGTGCGCAGCCCGTCGAAGGCCGAGACCGAGCAGGCCGTCGACGATCCGGAGACGCCGGACGTGCCGCTGGTCGCCGACGTGCCGGGCAGCCTGGTCGAGGAACCGACCTGAGCACCGCGGGACCCTTCGAGACAACCGGAAACGACAGTGGCGGCGCCGCTGTCCTCCCTTTCCCTACAGGAGGTTTGGACGTGACCGAAGCCGAGAGCTGGTTGCTGGAGATGCGGCTGTTCAAGGTGCACCCCGGCACCCGGGACGAGTTCCACCGAATCAGCGAGGAGGGCACCATCCCGATGATGCGGCGCTACGGCATCAACGTGCTGGACTTCGGCCCGATGCTCAACGACGAGAACGGCTACTTCCTGCTGCGGGCCTTCCGCTCGGAGGAGGAACGGGTCGAGAAATCGCAGGCCATCTACGCCACCGCGGAGTGGGAGGAGAACTACGACGCCCCGGTCACCGCGATGATCGCGGACTACCGGACCGCGGTGATCCCGGCGACCCACGCGCTGTCTCCGACCCTGGTGGGCCAACCCGCCTGACGTCCCCGCCGGTGCGAGCGAGCCTGGAATACGATCCTGCGATGACTATCCAGCTGCCTGACCTGACCCGATTCGGCAACATTCCCAGCGACTACGTCCACCGCCCCAAGATCGCGGTTCCGGGCGAGGACGTGGCGCTGTCCGACGGGTATCTCAAGTGGTACGACGTGCGCCCGGAAGAGGCGGAGATCCCGGAGCAGGTGCGCGCCGAGGCGCGCGAGTTCCTGCATGCCGAGAGCGAGGCCGGCCGGCTGAAGCTCGACGGCGACCTGGGCTTCGTGGTCTTCCACCTGTGCGGCGAGTCCTTCTACTTCCTGATCGTGCTGACCTGGCGCAACCAGAACGAGATGTGGGAGACGCTCTACGGCCAGGACGTCGCCAAGGGCGGCGGGTTCCAGCTGATCCCGCAGGGCACCCACCTCGAGGTGATCTGCGTCTGGGAGCTGGGCGCGGTGGTGCACGAGCGGCAGGCGTGGACGCAGTACCTGCTGTCCGCGCGGGACGAGCAAGCCAAGATCGCCTACCTGACCAGCCGGTACTCCGGACCGGTCTGACAACCATCCACCCCACCGGGTGCCCGTCGCGGGCGGGCACCCGGTGCACGAACCCCGATCGGCTCCGGCCGGTCGCCCCGCTCGACGGCGGGAACACCGAGGAGATCAGCCATGCCCAGCCTGACCCGCACCGAGGCGGCCGCGCGCGGTTCCGTCCTGACGGTCCGCTCCTACCTCGTCGACCTCGACCTCACCACCGGGGCCGACACCTTCCGGTCGAAGACCACCATCGCCTTCGACGCCCGGCCGGGTGCTGAGAGCTCAGAGGTCTTCCTGGACGTGCAACCGGAAACCCTGCACTCGGCGCTGCTCAACGGCCGGCCGGTCGACGTCGGGGCGCTGTCGGAGGGACGGCTGCCGCTGACCGGGCTGGCGGAGGAGAACACCCTGGTGGTGGACGCCGACATGCGCTACTCCAGGGAGTGCGAGGGACTGCACCGCTACGTCGACCCGGCCGACGACCAGGTCTACCTCTACGCCTTCGTCTACATCGACAACGCGCCCAAGGTGTTCGCCTGCTTCGACCAGCCCGACCTCAAGGCTCCGTACACCTTCACCCTGACCGTGCCGGAGAACTGGCAGGTGCTGGGCAACAGCGATGCCCGCCGGACCGCGCCCGGCCGCTGGGAGCTGGGCCCCACCCCGCCGCAGGCGACCTACCTCACCGCGCTGGTGGCCGGTCCCTACGAGGGGGTCTTCCAGGACCACGACGGCATCCGGCTGGGCTTCCACTGCCGGGCGTCGCTGGCCAAGTACCTCAGCGTCGACCTCGACGAGACCTTCGAGGTGACCAGGCAGTGCCTGGACGAGTACGAGCGGATGTTCGGCGTGCGCTACCCGTTCGGCAAGCTCGACCACGTCTTCGTGCCGGAGTTCAGCGTGCTGTCGCTGGACCATCCGGGCTGCGTGCTGCTGCGCGAGCTGTACCTGTTCCGCACCCCCGGCACCGCCAGCGAGCGGGAGACCCGCGCGGTGGTGCTGGCGCACGGCATCTCGCTGCAGTGGCTCGCCGCGCTGGTGGGCAACGCCTGGTGGGACGACCTGTGGCTGGGCCAGGTCTTCGCCGACTACATGGCGCACCGGGTGCCCAGCGAGGTCACCCGGTTCCCCGGCCCGCCCACCACCTTCGCCGCCCGGCGCAAGGGGCAGGCCTACCTCGCCGACCAGCGCAGCTCCACCCACCCGATCTGCCTGGACGGCCCGGACGTGCAGACCGTGCTGCTGGAGATGGACCGGATCACCTATTTCAAGGGACATTCGACGATCCGGCAGCTCGCCGCCCGGGTCGGCACCGAGGCGCTGCGCACGGGCCTGCGCACCTACTTCGACCGGCACGCCTTCGGCACCGCCACCCACGCCGACTTCCTGTCCGCGCTCAGCGACGCGACGGGCGAGGACATGACCGGCTGGGCCGACCGGTGGTTCCGGACCGCCAACGTCAACACCCTGCACCCCGAGCTCGAGGTGACCGACGGCACCATCTCGGCCTTCGCGGTGACGCAGACCGCGCCGGAGTCGCACCCGGTACTGCGGCCGCACACCTTCAACGTCGGCCTGTACGGCAGCGGTGGTGAGAACCGGGTGGTCAGCGTGTCGATCGACGGCGAGCGCACCGAGCTGCCGGAGCTGGTCGGGCTGCCGAAGCCGGAGTTCCTGCTGCTCAACGACGGGGACCTGACCTACGCCAAGATCAGGTTCGACGCCGACTCGGCCGCCGCGCTGCCCCGGCTGCTGCCCACCCTGTCGCCGCTCAACCGCGCCATGGTGTGGTGCCAGCTGCTGCTGGGCGTGCAGGACGCGGTGTTCCCGGCCGCGGACCACCTGTCGCTGGTGACCGAGATGGTGGCAGCCGAGACGGAGCTGTCCATCCTCACCGAGGTGCTCGAGCAGGCCCGCTACGACGTCGCCGACCGGTTCCTGGCGCCGGCCGAACGCCCGCACTGGCTGGCCCGGATCGCCGAGAGCCTGCGGGAGCGGCTGGCCAGCACCCCGGCCGGGGACGAGCGGCAGATGACCTTGTTCCGCAACCTGATCGAGTTCTCCTCCGACGTCGCCGAGCTGCGCGGGCTGCTCGACGGGGCCGGGGTGCCCGACGGCATCGAGCTCGACCCGGACACCCGGTGGCGAGTCCAGTACCGGCTGGCGGTGCTCGGCGAGGTGGACGAGGCCGAGATCCAGGCCGGCTACGAGATCGACCCGAGCACGGCGGGGGAGATGTTCGCGGCCAAGGCGCGGGCGGCCCGGCCGGACCCGGCGGCCAAGAGCGCGGCCTGGGACGCGATGACCAGCGACACCACGCTGTCCAGCTACCAGATCTGGGCGCTGGCCGAGGGGTTCTGGCAGCCCGAGCAGCTCGAGCTCACCGAGCCGTACGTGCAGCGGTTCTTCACCGCGATGCCCGAGGTCGCCAAGCTGCGCGGCGACTACGTGATCGCCGAGCTGATCCGCTTCCTGTACCCGCGCTTCGCGGCCTCGCCCGACACCGTGGAGTTCGCCACCGAGCTGGTCAGCCGCGGTGACATCTCGCTGCCGCTGCGCCGCAAGGTCGCCGACTTCACCGACGACCTGCGCAAGGTGATCCGGGCCCGGGAGAGCCAGCTGGCGGTCAGCGGCTGACCGGCTCCGCGCGGACCGGCAGTGCGGTCGGCCTCAGCGGCTAACTGGCACTGCCGGTCTCGGGTACCCCGTACTGCACCAGCTCGATCAGCAGCGCGGCGGGCTTCGGGACGTACATGAACGACACCCGCATGCCGGGCCGGGCACCGGCGCACGGCGCCGCGTCGACCGGCACCAGGCCGTGGCCGCGCAGCCGGACCAGCTCGGCGTCGAGGTCGTCCACCTCGAACGCGACGTGGTAGAGCGAGGGCGACCGGCGGGTGAAGTGGTCCGAGAGCGCGGAGTCCTCCCGTATCGGCGTCACCAGCTCGACCGCGGGCTGGCCGTCGGATGTCGGATGGGACCAGAACTCGCAGGCCACCCCGTACTCCTCGGCGATGCCGTCGTCGTCCTTGCCCAGGCCCAGCGCGGTGAGGAATGTCGCGACGCCGGCTGGGTCTTCGGTCGCGAGCCCGATGTGGTCGATGCCGATGATCACAGTGCCCACCCTAGTGCCTGGCCGGTGCCGAGCACCGTCAGTCGACCGCGCGAGCCCAGGCCGCCCGGACCAGCCCGCCGGCGGCCACGCTGAGCCGGCGCCGCAGGCCGACGCTGACCCGGCGGCTGAACACGTCGTAACCGGCCCGCTCGATCTCGTCCAGGATGCCGCCGTACAGCGTCCAGGCGGTGCGCAGGCAGTCGCGGGAGGTGCGGTGCACCAGGTCGATGCCGGGCAGCGCCGAGGCGTACAGCCGGCGGGTGCGGGCCACCTCGTAGGCGATCAGGTCGCGGATCGGCTCGCCGGCCGAGCCGCCGGCCCGGGCCCGCAGCAGCATCGCCCGGTCCACCCCGAACCGGTCCAGGGACTCGATCGGCAGGTAGATCCGGCCCCGGTCGAGGTCCTCGGCGACATCGCGCAGGAAGTTGGTCAGCTGGAACGCCAGGCCCAGGTCGGCCGCCGGGCCGCGCAGCCTGCTCCAGCTGACCCGGGGGTCGGCCCGGCCGAGAATCGGCAGCATCTGCAGGCCGATCACCGCCGCCGAGCCCCACATGTACTTCTCCAGGTCGGCGAAGCCGGCGTACTCGGTGATCTCCAGGTCCATCCGCATGGACTGCAGGAAGTCGGCGAAGTGCTCGGCCGGTATCTGCCAGTGGTCGATGGTGTCCAGCACCGCCAGGCACAGCGGGTCGGCGGCGGTGCCGCGCTGCAGGTCGGCGAGGAACGTCCGGGCCCAGGCGTCGAAGGTGCGGGCGCGCTCGGCCTGGTCCAGCCGCGGGTCGAGGTCGTCGACGATGTCGTCGGCGTAGCGCGCGAAGCCATACAGGGCGTGCACGTAGGGCCGTTTGGCGGCCGGCAGCAACTGGGTGGCCAGGAAGTAGGTCTTGCCGTGCTGGGCGTTGAGCTGCCGGGCCCGCAGGTAACCGGCCCGCAGGCCGGGCTCGACGATGCCGGCGGCGGCCAGCTCGCGCCGGGCACCCCGGCTGGCCCGGCCGGCGTCCGCGCTCGGCATCGGCCTGGCGGGCCCGGTTCCGGCGGCGGGGATCCGGAACGGTACGGACGTCTGGGACTGCGGCACCCGGTCCTCCTCGGCACGGTCGGTCGTCATGATCCGGCCCTCCTCGGGGCGGTCGGTTTCATTGCGGTGCACCGGCCTTGACCAGCGGGCCCAGCCCGGTGCGCAGGGTGGCGAACACCTCGGCCGTCACCGGCTCCAGCTCCGCCAGCGCGTCGGGCAGCGCGAGTCCTGCTCCCAGCCTGCTCCGTAGTTCGGAGCCGATCACCGATTCGGCTGCCAGGTACTGGGTGGCGGCGAGGTCGGCCGCCAGCGACGGCAGGGGAGTGCCCAGGGCCTGGGCCAGCGCCGCGGCGAGGGCCTGCCGGCGGCGCAGCTGCAGGTGCTGCTCGCGCCGCTGCAGGTCGGGACTGTCCAGCACGGCGGCGTGGAAGCGCGCCACCTCCTCGGCCTCGGCCGCGGGCCGGCCGCCGGTCAGCTGGAAGACCACCTGGTCCTGCAGCGCCTGCAGGATCGAGCTGCCGGACCGGCACCGGCGCACCGAGTCCAGCAGCGCGTCGAGCATCCGGTCCACCTCGTCGAAGAACAGGTCCTCCTTGGTGTCGAAGTAGTTGAACACCGTGGCGACCGAGACGTGCGCCTGCCGGGCCACGTCGGCGACGGTCACGGCGTCGTAGCCGTGCTCGAAGAACAGCGACATCGCGGCGGTGTTGATGGCCTGGCGGGTCCGGCGCTTGTGCCGCTCGCGCAGCCCGGTCTCGCTCATCCGGACACCTCTGTCGCCGGTGGAGCCCGTGTCGCCGGTGGAGCCGGCCCTGGCCACGGCGCTACCTCCCGGTGATCCGGGCGGCGGCCAGCCGCCCCGACAGCAGGACCATCGGAACGCCCACCCCCGGCTGGGAGTTGGAGCCGCAGAACACCAGGTTGGAGATCCGGCGGTCCAGGGTGGGAAAGCGGAACGGCCCGGACTGGAAGAAGGAGTGCGCGGCTGCGAACGGCGCCCCGGCGGCCAGGCCCTGCTCCTGCCAGTCCCGCGGGGTCACCATTTCCTCGACCTCGATGCCCTGCTCGAAGCCGGGCAGCCCGCGCCGGTCCAGGGTGGCCATGATCTCGTCGCGGTAGCGCGGGCCGAGCACCGACCAGTCGATCGCCGCCCGGGTGTTCGGGGTCGGGAACAGCACGTAGTAGCCGGTCCGGCCCGGCGGCGCCAGCGACGGGTCGGTCCGGCTGGGCGAGCTCACCAGGAAGGACGGGTCGCTCATCAGCCGGCCGCGGTCGATGATCTCGGTGAACGTCTCGCGCCAGGCCTGGCCGAAGAAGATCGAGTGGTGGGCGAGGTCGGGGTAGCTGGTGGCCGAACCGGCGTGCACCAGCACGCAGGACGGGGAGTAGCGCAGCCGCGCCAACCGGCGCGGGCGGTACTCGGCGGGCAGCAGCTGCTGGTAGGCGGTGGGCAGGTCGGCGTTGACCACCACTGCGTCGGCGGCCAGCCGCCGGCCGTCCCGGGTGTGCACCGCGCGGGCCCGGCCGCCGGACACCTCGATGCGTTCGACCTCGGTCCGGTAGTGGAAGGTGACCCCGGCGTCGGCGGCCGCCCCGGCCAGCGCTCGCGGGATGGCGTGCATGCCGCCGCGCGGAAAGTAGACGCCGGCCACGGTGTCCATGTAGGAGATCACCGCGTAGATCGCCAGCGCGTCCTGCGGGGCCAGGCCGGCATACATCGCCTGGAAGGAGAAGATCCGCCGCAACCGTTCGTCGGACAGGTACTGCCCGATCTTGGGTGCCAGCCGGCGCAGCCCGCCCAGCGCCACCAGCCGGATCCCGGCGCTGCCCAGCAGCTGCAGCGGGGAGTCCAGGTTGCGGTCGATGAAGCTGTCGCGCTCCACCCGGTAGAGCGTGCGCAGGAAGTCCACCAGCTTCCGGTAGCCGGCCGCGTCCCGGGCCGAGGCGACCTCGGCGATCTCGGCGGCCATCCGTTCGGGGTCGGTGTGCACGTCGATCCGGGAGCCGTCGGCGAAGTTGGCGCGGTAGGCCGGGCTCAGCGGCAACAGCTCCAGCCGGTCCGTCAGCCGCTCGCCGACGCAGGCCAGCGCGTCGTCGAGCAGCTCGGGCATGGTGAGCACCGTCGGGCCGGTGTCGAAGGAGTAGCCGCCGCGACGCAGCACCCCGGCCCGGCCGCCGGGCTCTGCCGAGCGCTCCACGACGGTGACCTGCCGCCCGGCACCGGCCAGCCGCAACGCGGCCGACAGCCCGCCGAGGCCGGCACCGACGATCACCACGGAGTCGGTGGGCCCGGGCACCGTCCGGGGGCGTCGGGGCACGGCGGTCCTTTCGGCTCGGGCGGGCGTCTCGGGAGCCGGCCGGCCGGTCTGCCGCTGGTACGCCGGGCTCCTCAGTCGATGTTAGAGTCACTCTACGGTTCGGCAGATGCTATGCATAACTTGTGCAACTTCTCGATACTGGCCACGATGCCGGCCGGCCGGCGCACGCCGGGTGCGGGGGTGGGATGGCTACTGCGAGCGACGCTGCCGAGGGCAGCTGGGCACAGCGACCGCCGCTGCCGGCCCGGGCGCTGAGCGCGGGTTTCGACCAGCTGGTCAGGCGCGGGCTGCGCGGGGTCTGGGTGCGCGGGCAGCTGCCGGCCGGCGGCTGCATCTGGGCGGCCAACCACCACAGCTGGTGGGACGGCTTCCTGGCCTCGGCGGTGCTGGGCCGGCTGCACCGCCGGGCGGCACTGCTGATGGACGGCGACAACCTGGGCGACTACCGCTTCCTGGCCCCGGTCGGGGTGATCCCGGTCGACCGGCCGCGGCGAGCGTTGCAGGCACTGCGGCAGGGCCGGGTGCTGGTGATCTATCCCGAGGCCGAGCTCCGGCCGGCCGGCCCGCTCGGCGAGCTGGCGCCCGGTGCGGCGTGGCTGGCCCGGCGGGCGCCGGCCCCGGTGCTGCCGGTCGCGGTGCGGGTGGTGGCCCGCGGCCACCAGTACCCCGAGGCGCTGATCGACATCGGCCCGGCCTGCCCGCCCGACCGGCTGCGGGCCGAGCTGGCCGACCGGCTGGCGGGGCTGGACGCCGCGCTGGCCGCCGGCGACCCGCGCGAGCCGGTACCCGGCTTCGTCCGGCTGATCGCCGGCCGGCCCAGCTGGGACGAGCGCATCGACCGCTGGTCGCGACTGGCCCGGCGGGGACGGTGATCCCGCGGTGATCTTCCGTGCCGTCCTCGGCTTCCTGCTGGCCAAGCTCGCGACGCTGCTGGCCAACCTTGCCTGGTTCCCGGTGCTCGGCCGGGGCCACCCGGACGCCGGCCGGCCGGGGCCGGCAGTGCACCCTGCCGAGCGGGTGTCGTTGCTGATCCCGATGCGCAACGAGGCCGGCCGGCTGGCCCGGTTCCTGCCGGCGGCGCTGGCCCAGGCCGGGGTCGCGGAGCTGATCGTGCTGGACGACGGCTCCACCGACGGCTCGGCCGCGCTGGCCGGGTCGCTGCTGGCCGACACCCCGCACGCCCGGCTGGTCGCCGGCACCGCTCCGCCGGCCGGCTGGGTCGGCAAGAACTGGGCCTGCCAGCAGTTGGCCGACCAGGCCAGCGGCGAGCTGCTGGTGTTCTGCGACGCCGACGTGCTGCTGGCGCCCGGGGCGGTCCGGGCGGTGCTGGCCGAGCGGGCCCGCCAGCGGGCGGACCTGTTCTCGGTGTTCCCCCGCCAGCTCACCGGCGGCCTCGGCGACGCGCTGCTGACCCCGCTGATCGACGACGTGCTGCTCTGCTTCCTGCCCTTCGGCCTGCTGTCGGTGGACGTGCCGGCCGCGGCCACCGCGAACGGGTCGCTGCTGGCCCTGCACCGGCAGACCTGCAGCGCGCTGGGCGGCTTCTCCTCGGTGCGCGCGGAGCTCGTCGAGGACGTGGCACTGGCCCGGGCGGCCCGCCGGGCCGGTTGCAAGCTCGGGCTGGCGTTGGGCGGAAATCTGGTGCAAACCCAGATGTACTCCGGCTACTCCGAGGCCGTGCGCGGGCTGGGCCGGGGGTTGCTGGCGGTGACCGGCGGTGCCCGGTGGCGGCTGGTGGCGGCCGCCGGCTGGCACCTGGTGGTCTACACGCTGCCCTTCCTCGCCGCGGGCCGGCGGCGGCGCTGGCTGCTGCCGCTGGGGCTGGGACTGGCCGAGCGGCTGCTGGTCGCCCTCAAGTGCCATCCCCGGGCGGCCTGGCAGACGGTTCTCACCCCGCTGTACCCGCTCGCCTTCGTGCCGGTGGCCGGCCAGGCGATGCGCCGCCGGCAGTACTGGAAGGGCCGCAGCTACCCATGAGCCCGCCACTACCCGTGAGCCCGCCGCAGAGGTCGCTCCGGCGACCGTTCCAGACATCGGTTCAGAGCCCGCTCCAGGGGCCGCGCCCGGGACCGCCGATGCCCCGGTCCCAGCCGGTGATCGGTCATCTCGGCCGGTGGGGCCGGCACCCGCTGCCGCTGCTGGAGGAGGGCGCCGGCCTCGGCCCGGTGTTCGGGCTGCGGCTGTGGCGCGAGACCGTGGTGGGCTACTCGCCGGACTGGAACCGGTTCGTGCTGGGCGATCTGGAGCTGTTCCGCAGCCGGGGCAGCATGAGCGGGCTGTCTCCGCACCTGGCCGCCGGGGTGGTGCAGACCGAGGCGCCGCAGCACCGGCAGCGCCGGGCCGAGCTGAACCCGCCCTTCGCCCGGCGCTCGATCGCCGGGCTGCGGCCGCGAATCCGGGAAGTAGCCGAGCGGGCGTTGCCCAGCGGCGAGTTCGACGCGGTGGCCTGGTCGGCCGCCGTCGTCCGGCAGATCCTGTCGGCCACCTTCTTCGGCGACGTGCTGCCCGGGCCGCTGCTGGCCCGGTTCCTGCGGCCGCTGGACACCGCGCTGCCCGGGCCGCTGCTGCGCCGTCCGGTGCTGTTCGGCCGGATGAACCGGGCGCTGGCCCGGGCGCTGCCGGCCGCCCCGGACGATTGCCTGGCGGCCGCGTTCCGGGACCTGCCCGGCGGCCTGGACGAGGTGCGGGTCGCGCTCAGCGCCGGCTATGACACCACGGCCCACACCCTGGCCTGGCTGCTCTACCACGTCGCCGCCCGGCCGGACCTGAACACCGCCGAGCTGCGCCCGCTGGCTGTCAACGAGGTGCTGCGGCTGTACCCGGCGGGCTGGCTGGGCAGCCGGCGGGCCGCCCGGGACACCGCGTTCGGCGACCTGCCGATCGCCCGGGGCACGCTGGTGCTCTACAGCCCCTACCTGACCCATCGGGATCCAGGCCTGTGGCCGGAGCCGCACGAGTTCCGCCCGGAGCGCTTCGCCGGGCCGCTGCCGGCCTGGGGGTTCCTGCCGTTCGCCGCCGGCGAGCGGACCTGCCTGGGCAGCGCCTACGCCCGGCTGGTGCTCGACACCGTGCTGGAGGCGTTCGCCGGCGGCCGGCTGGGTGTGGTCGCCGCGGACCCGAGCCCCAAGGCCGGCATCACGCTGGCGCCGGCCGGCCCGTTGATCCTGCGCCACGCCCCGCGGGCCTGAGCCGGCCGGGCTGCGGCGGCGCCTGAGCTCGGCGGCTGGTCCGGAACTGCCGCGTCCCGGGCACCGCTCGGTCAGGCGGCCGGCGGCAGCGTCACCCCGAAGCCGGCGACCGCCAGCCGCAGCAGCACCTGCCCGGGTGCCAGCAGGTCGGCGATCTTGGCGGCGCTGAGCACCTCCAGCTCGGCCAGCCGGGCCCGGTACGCCCCGTCGCCGGCCAGCCGGGCGGCGTGCAACTCGCCGACGTTGTGCCAGACCTTCTGCCGCGCCTCGCGCAGGAACCGCTTGGAACTCAGCCGGTTCAGCGGGCCCAGCGCCCGGTCCAGCAGCCGGCGCGGGTCGTCGAGCTCGGCGTCCTCGGCTTTGACCCGGCCGGCCAGCACGGTGTCGATCCGCTCGTGGTCGCGGCGCCGGGCGTCGATCAGGCCGGGATCGGTGAAGTCGGCCGGGCTGATCACCGCCAGCATCGCCTGCGGCAGGTCGTAGTTGACGTGGGCGTTGATGCCGAGCAGCACGTGCCGCAGCTCCGGCAGCTCCGGCGGGGCGGCGAAGGCCAGCCGCCACGGCCGGGAGACGCCGGCGGTGTCGCCGCGCAGGTCGCAGTCGTGTGCGGTGAGGTACAGCTCGGCGAAGGCGACGTCCCAGCGCTGCACCCAGTCGGGGCTCTCGAACAGGCCGTCGTACACCGCCGAGCCCACCGCCTCGGTGGTGCGCAGGTAGGCGCCGAGGAACGGCGCGCGGTGCCGGGCATCTGCCGGCAGGCTGTCCAGGCGGTGCCGCAGCCGGGCCACCACCTCGGCGACCGGATCGAGACCGGTCGGGTCGGAGTTCCGGGCATCGGAGTTCGACATGGGACAGGGATAGCAGTTCGGTTGTACTCCGCCCAGCCCCGAGTTAGATTGTTTAGCATAAAACTAACAATGCCTGGGAGCGGCATCCGGCAACAAACGCCGTATGCCGCCCAGGTTTGGTGGCGCGTAACCCGGCGTTACCGTGGAATGCGTTACCGATGCAGGGAGAACGACATGCGCGCTGGGCGCCTGATCGCGGCCGTCGCCGCGGTCGCCACCACCGTGTCCGGCCTGTCGGCACTGGCCCGGCCCACCCGGGCCGGCGCGATCGAGGGCCCGATGCCGTCCAACGTCGCACCGACCTGGCAGACCAACGCACCGGTCTCGGCGCTGCTGGCCACCGGCGGGGTGCTCTACGTCGGCGGCGAGTTCACCAGCGTCCGGCTGCCGGGCCGGCCGGTCGGCTCCGGCGAGATCGTCCGGCACCACCTGGCGGCCTTCGAGGCCGGCACCGGCCGGCTGGTGGTCGGGTTCAACCTCGACGTGGACGCGCCGGTGCACTCCCTGGCGGCCAGCCCGGACGGGCAGACGATCTACCTCGGCGGCGACTTCAGCACCGTCAACGGCCTCGCGCGCAGCCGGGTGGCGGCCTTCGACGCCCCCACCGGGGCGCTGACCTCCTTCAACCCCGGCGCCAACGCCCGGGTGACCAGCATCTCGGCGACCGCGGCGGCGGTGTACCTGTCCGGCTCGTTCACCACGGCCGGCGGGGCGAGCGAGCAGCGGCTGGCCGCGGTGAGCCCGGTCACCGGCTCGGCGCTGCCCACCTTCACAGCCAGCGCCGACAACGTGGTCTACCAGACGGCGCTGTCCGGCGACGGCAGCAAGCTCTACCTGGCAGGTGCCTTCACCAGCCTGAACGGCGATCCCGCCCAGCACGCGGCAGCGGTGGTGGACAGCAGCACCGGCACCGCGCTGCCGTTCCCGGCGGGCTCGGTGATCCCACCCAAGAGCCCGTCCTGCACGGTGGAGGCCAAGACCGTCAAGACCGACCCGACCGGCGCCTACTTCGGCGTCGAGGGCTCGGGGCTCGGCTGCTTCGACGGCACCTTCGCCGTCAACGGGGCGGACGGCTCGCTGCGCTGGCAGAGCAAGTGCCTGGGCGCCACCCAGGCGGTGCAGCCGATCGGCGGCATCCTCTACACCGGCTCGCACAGCCACGACTGCAGCGGGGACCGGCCGCGCGACCCGGACGCCTTCGGCGAGGTCGGTGCCGCCAAGGGGCTGTCGCGGCACCTGCTCTCGCGCTCGACCAGCACCGGGCTGCTGTCCACCTGGTACCCGAACACCGACGGCGGCCCGAACAAGACCGGCCTCGGTCCCCGCGTGATGGCCACCGACGGCAGCCAGTTGTTCGTCGGCGGCGAGTTCACCACCGTCAACGGGCTGCCGCAGCAGGGCCTGGCCCGGTTCAACCCGGCCACCGGCGACCTGGCCAGCCCCTCCCGGCCGGCCGCACCGACCGCGGTGGCCCGGGCCGGCGGCAAGGTCACCATCTACGTGCAGTCCCCGCTGGACACCGACGACGTGCACCTGACCGTCCGGCTCTTCCGGGACGGCGGCAGCACCCCAATCGCCACCGCGGCGGTCAAGTCGCTGTTCTGGAAGCGGCCGGTGGTCACCTTCTCCGACGACCGGCTGGCCGTCGGCAGCAGGCACAGCTACACCGTCGACGTGAAGGAAACCTCCGGCCCGCGGGTCGGGCCGCGCTCGCTGCCCAGCCGGACCATCACCGTCGTCAGCGCCGCTCCGGCCTACGAGGCCGCGGTGAACGCCGACAGCCCGGTGCTGTTCTGGCGGCTCGGCGACCCCGGCGGCCCGCTGACCGCGGACAGCTCGAACACCAAGAACCCCGGCGGGCTGACCCTGGGCGGCGGCGGCATCAGCTGGGGAGCGGCCGGCGCGGTCGCCGGCAGCACCGCGGTGACCGTGGACGGCTCGTCCGGCTACGTCTCGGCGACCCGGGGGCAGTGGTCGCCGGGCACCTTCTCGATCGAGGCCTGGTTCAAGACCACCAGCACCAAGGGCGGCCGGATCATCGGCTTCGGCAACCAGCAGGGCGGCCTGACCCTCAACGGGACGCCGGCCGTCAGCCAGCAGTACGACAAGCACCTCTACCTGACCAACGACGGGCGGGTGGTGTTCGGCGTGCATGCCGACCGCAACTACACCATCGGTTCCCGGCCCGGCCTGAACAACGGCGCGTGGCACCAGGTGGTCGGCACCCAGGGCTCGTCCGGCCTGGTTCTCTACGTCGACGGCAAGGTGGTGGCCCGGTACACAGCCGCCACCACGAACCAGAACTACTACGGGTACTGGCGGATCGGCGGCGACAACCTGACCGGCTGGCCGCTCACGCCGACCAGCCGGTACCTGGCCGGCAGCATCGACGAGGCGGCGGTGTACAACCGGGTGCTTCCGCTCACCTCGGTGCAGCGGCACTACACCGCCTCCGGACGCCGGCTGTCCTAGCGCCCTTTCCGGTCGGCGCCGCGGGTCAGCCCGGCGCGCGGGCGGTGACCAGGAACGCCGCCAGCTCGCCGGCCACCGGGCCGGGGCCCAGCCGGGAAGTCATCTCCGCAGCCAGTTGCCGGGTCAGCTCGGCCAGCGACCCGCGTTCGGCCAACTCGAAGCGCAGCGGGGTGCCCAGGCAGAACCCGCGGGCGATCGCCCCGGCCGTGCAGCACCACCCGCTCGATGCCGATGTCGGTCAGCCCGCCCGCGCGCAGGTCGGCGGTGATCTGCCCGGCATCGACGTAGCCGTGCGGGATCCGCTCGATGAACCGGGGCGGATCCTCCGGCAGCACCGCCTGCAGGCTGTCGACCATGGCCGCCGGCAGCTCGGAGGTGTCGACGGTGTCCCAGGTGGTGAACAGCGCGTGCCCGCCGGGCCGTAGCACCCGGGCGGTCTCGGCGAACGCCGTCGGCTTGTCCGGAAAGAACATCACGCCGAACTGGCAGGCCACCAGGTCGAAGCAGTCATCGGACAGCTTCAGCTGCTGGGCGTCGGCCTGCCGCCAGTCCGGCCCCGGCACCCGGGCGGCACCCCGGGTCACCATCGCGGGATTCAGATCGGTGGCGGTGATCTCGGCCGCCGGCAGTGCCCGCAGCAACTCGGCGGTGAGGATGCCGGTGCCCGCGGCCAGTTCCAGCACCCGGCGGGGTGCCAGCCGCGCCGCTACCGTGGCAACCAGGCTCGCGTACGGCGCGAACAGCGCCGACCCGAGGCACTCGTCGTACACCTCGGGCATTGCGGCGTTCCATTCCGAATCCGGGCGCATGGTCGCAGGATAGCGACAACGCGCGACGCGACCGGGGATTGCGGGCAGGACAATCAGTTCCGGTCGAGCGACAGGAATGCCGGTACCGTCCGAGCCTGTTGAGGTGTTCTTACATTTCCGGAAAATGGTTATGTGGGCTGGTCGAAAGCCGTGAAATCTTCAGGGGTTCTTCAAGAATTGCCAGGCCGGCACAATTTCTCTTGGCAAGCAGGCGAAGGTGTGCCACTGTACGGGCACCTTTCTCCTAGCCGAAAGCATATGTGGATTGCCGGTGGCAATCCGTCGGTGCATGCGGCAGCTCTCGTCCGGACGGGCGGCTTCCTGACGGACGACCGGTTGCCGCGTCATCATCGGTGCCTGCCCGGCGGAACCGGGGGTGCCAGCTGAACCCTAGGAGCTTCCCCCTTCGCTGCCCCTGTGCCTGATATGGCTCTGTCCGCGGGCTGTTGAGCCCGCGCGAATGTGCTTGACCGATCGGGGGGAATGCTATGCCGAGAAACAGGTCCAACCAGCACGTCCGGCGGCGGAACACGCTTTTCGTCGCAAGTGCTGCAGCATTGGGAATCTCGATGCTGGTTGCCACCACCGCATCTGCGAATCTGGCGGGCACCACGTTCGAGGGCAATGACGGCAACATGGTGGTCAACACCGCCGGAAACACCGACTGGGCCAATGTCGCCGGCGTGAGCACCGGAGTCGACAAGCCCAGCGGAAGCACCGACAACTCCTTCGGGCAGGGCACCAAGGAGGACAACGCGGCGGTTACTGTAGTCACCGGCTCCATTCCGCCCAACAAGAACGACCTGTCGCGCTTCTACGTCGCCTCGTCGCTGGGTGCCAACAACCACAATTACCTCTACCTCGCCTGGGAACGCCTGGTCAACATCGGCAACGCGAACCTGGACTTCGAGATCAACCAGAAGACCACCACCGGCTTCACCTCGTCCACTACCGGGCCGGTCACCCTGAACCGCACCGCCGGCGACCTGCTGGTCACCTACGACTTCGGCGGCAGCGGCACCCCGACGCTGGGCCTGAACTTCTGGCTGACCGCGGCTGCCGGCAACACCGCCGGCCAGTGCTTCTCGGCCAACGCGTTGCCGTGCTGGGGCAAGCACATCAACCTCAGCGGCGCGGTGTCGGAAGGCGCGGTGAACACCGTCAGCATCGTCGACCCGCTGCAGGCCGGCTCGCCGACCCTGGGCGTCGGGCTGTTCGGCGAGGCGTCGATCGACCTGACCGCCGCCAACGTGTTCCCGGCCGGCATCTGTGAGGCGTTCGGCAGCGCGTTCGTCAAGAGCCGCTCGTCGTCCTCCTTCACCGCCGAGATCAAGGACTTCATCGCCCCGATCCCGGTGAACATCAGCAACTGCGGCCGGATCGTGATCCACAAGGTCACCGAGAACGGTGACAGCAGCTTCGGCTACACCACCACCGGCCTGACCCCGGCGACCTTCAGCCTGTCCAACGGCGGAACCCGGACCTACGACCCGGTGCCGGTGGGCAGTTACTCGGTCACCGAGAACCTCACCGCGGCCCAGGTCAGCGACGGCTGGACGCTGAAGAACCTCCAGTGCACGGCCACCGGTTCCGGCACCAGCGCGACGCCGAGCGGGGCGACGGTGAACATCACCATGGGGGCCGTGGGCCTGGTCGAGTGCACCTACACCAACAACCGGACCTTCCACCCGACGATCGCCACCCTGCTGTCGGCCAGCACGGCCAAGGTGGGTGACAGCATCACCGACTCCTCGACGCTGTCCGGCGCCAGCTCGACCGCGGGTGGCACCGTCACCTACTCCGCCTACGCCGGCCAGAACACCTGCACCGGCACCGACCTGCTCAACAGCACCAAGACGGTGACCAACGCAGTGGTCCCGAACTCCGACGCGTTCGTCGCCGCGGCGGCCGGTTACTACAGCTTCCAGGCCGTCTACTCAGGTGACTCCGCCAACGCCGGCGCGACCAGCGTGTGCTCCACCGAGCAGCTGCTGGTGCAGGCCCAGCCGTCGGCGAGCACCGCCCAGCACCTGATCCCCAATGACAGCTTCACGCTGTCCGGGGCGACCAGCACGGCGGGCGGCACGATCACGATGAGCCTGTACGGCCCGGCCGATGCCACCTGCTCCGGTGCGCCGGCCCTGACCCAGACCGTGAACGTGTCCGGCAACGGCACCTACTCCACCACCAACACCAGCTTCGTCGCCAGCACCGAAGGAACCTGGCGCTGGCAGTCGAGCTACTCGGGTGACACCTTCAACCTCGCCGCCACGTCCAGTTGTGGCACCGAGCGGTTCACCATCGCCAACAGCTGACCGCAGCAAGACGCCGTGCCGGCCACCTGCGACGGGTGGCCGGCACGGTCACGTCCCGGCTCGGAAACCGGCGCGGCCCTGGGATGGCTAGGCGGTCGGCCAGGCCGTGGCGGTGGGGGCGGTGGGCTGGCTGGGCTCGTCCTTGGGCATGAGGATCCACAGGATCGGGTAGACCAGCAGCTGGCAGCCCGGGATCACCAGCAGCACCAGGAAGAACAGCAGCCGGGCCGGCCACGGGTCCAGGCCGATCCGCCGGCCCAACCCGGCGCAGACGCCGCCCAGGATGCCGCCCTCGGCCGCCCGGGTCAGGCCGTGGCTACGGAACAGCTCGGAGATGGAACTCATGATCTTTCTTCCCTTCGGTGCCGGCCGGGCCGGCGGTAGTGGAATGTCGATGCGTTTCACGATGCCGCCGGCAGGGGTGCCCGGGCATCGGGAACAGCCCTGAGAACCACCCTGGATGCCGCACCCACCGGGTCGGGGTCCACCCGGCCGCGCCACCCGGAGCCGGTTCCGGGGAGGGCGGTCGCACGCCGGCGATCGGAAAGGCCGATCATGGTCAGGGGTTCCATCGACCTGCGGGAAGACCATTCCGGCGGAAAGAGGCGGCATGCGCGTGTCCACGGCACCGGCCGGCACGGCAGGGGAGCGGGCTCCGTCCGGCGGTCATCCGTCGGGTGCCCGCGGGCTGGTGCTCGCGGCGCTGGGCGTGGTGTTCGGCGACATCGGCACCAGCCCGCTGTACGCGCTGCAGACGGTCTTCTCGATCGACAACGGCGCGGTGCGGCCCACCCCGGGCGACGTCTACGGCGTGATCTCGCTGATGTTCTGGTCGGTCACGCTGATCGTGTCGGTCAAGTACGTCAGCGTGATCATGCGGGCCGACAACGACGGCGAGGGCGGCGTGATGGCGCTCGCCGCGCTCGCCCAGCGGCTCTACGCCGCCCGCGGGATCCGGACCGGCCTGCTGCTGGTGGTCGGCATCGTCGGGGTGTCGCTGTTCTACGGCGACTCGGTGATCACGCCGGCGATCAGCGTGCTGTCGGCGGTGGAGGGCCTGCAGGTCGCCGCTCCCAGCCTGGAACACGTGGTGGTACCGGTCGCCGCAGTGATCCTGACCTGCCTGTTCGCCGTGCAGCGGTTCGGCACCGGCCGGGTCGGCAGGTTCTTCGGGCCGGTCATGGTGGTGTGGTTCGGCGCGCTGGCCCTCGCCGGGCTGCATGGCATGCTGCAACACCCCGGCGTGCTGCGGGCACTCCTGCCCAGCTACGCGGTGCTGTTCGGCGCGGACCATCCGTTCGTCAGCTTCGTGGCGATGGGCGCGGTGGTGCTGGTGATCACCGGCGCCGAGGCGCTCTACGCCGACATGGGGCACTTCGGGCCGGCGCCGATCCGGCGGGCCTGGTTCTTCCTGGTGTTCCCGGCGCTGACCCTGAACTACCTGGGCCAGGCGGCGCTGATCCTGCACTCCCCAGAGGCGGCGGCCAACCCGTTCTTCCTGCTGCTGCCGGGCTGGAGCCGGCTGCCGATGGTGGTGCTGGCCACCGCGGCGACGGTGATCGCCAGCCAGGCGGTCATCTCCGGGGCGTTCTCGCTGTCCCGGCAGGCGATGCAGCTCGGGCTGCTGCCGCCGCTGACGGTCCGGCAGACCTCCGAGCGGGAGGGCGGCCAGATCTACCTGCCCGCGGTGAACGCCGCGCTGTTCGTCGGGGTGCTGGTGCTGATGCTGGGATTCCAGTCCTCGGCCCGGCTGGCCACCGCCTACGGGGTGTCGGTCACCGGGGCGCTGGTGGTCGACACCCTGCTGTTGCTGCTGGTGGCCCGGGTGCTGTGGCAGTGGCAGCCGTGGAAGCTGGCGGTTGCGGCGGTGGCCTTCGGCGGCGTGGAGTGCACCTTCCTGGCAGCCAACCTGTCCAAGGTCGCGCACGGCGGCTGGCTGCCGCTGGTGATCGCCGGCGGGGTGTTCACCGTGATGACGACCTGGCGCCGCGGCCGGGCCATCCTGACCGCCAACCGCCGGGAGCGGGAGGGGTCGCTGCGCGAGTTCGTCGACGAGCTCCGCGAGCGCGACGTGCCCCGGGTGCCGGGCACCGCGGTGTTCCCGCACCCGGGCAAGGACACCACGCCGCTGGCGCTGCGGGCCAACGTCGAGCACAACCAGGTGCTGCACCGGGATGTGATCATCGTCTCGGTGGTCGTCTCCAACGTCCCGCACGTGCGGTGGGACGACGCGTTCGCCGTCGACAACCTCGGTTACGACGACGACCACATCCAGCACGTGACGGTCACCTTCGGCTTCTCCGACCGGCCGAGCATTCCGCGGGCGCTGCGTACCGCGTTCGAGGCCGACCTGCTGGGGGAGGAGTGCGCCGAGGTGGAACACGCCTCGTACTTCCTGTCCCGGGGCTCGATCCGGCGCACCTCCGCACCGGGGCTGGTGCACTGGCGCAAGGCGCTGTTCATCGCGCTCGCCAAGAACGCCGCCAGCCCCGCCGCCTACTTCGACCTGCCCACCGACCGGACGGTGACGATGGGCAGCGCCGTCGACCTCTGAGGCTTCGCCAACGCCCGGCTTCGGGCGCATGCTTGGACGGAGGAGGTCGCCATGCCAGTCTCCGAACTTCTGCGCCCGGCGCCCGGCCCGCTCGGGACCGGTCGGGGTCTGACCGACCGGATCGCCCGCCGCCGGCTGGCCGACACCGAGCGGCGCACCGCGCTGCGGGCCGAACTGCACTACCTCCAGACGGTGCTCGCGGACGCGGCCACCGTGGTGGAAGCCGGCTGGATCCAGCACGGCTGGTTCGCCTACCGCGACGAGCAGGGCCGCCAGCACCTGCTCGGCCCGCACGACCTGCACCGGCTCGCCGGCCGGCAGCCCACCGGTGCCTGCCTGGTCGGCGCCGTCGTGCAGGCCGGCGGCGGGGTGCCGGCGGCCCGGAGCCAGCCGGTGCACCGCGCGCTCGACCTGACCTGGCAGGCGCTGGTCGGCAGCACCGAACCCGCCGGCTACTGCCCGGCGCCGGCGGTGCGGATCGGCCGGGTGCGCGAGCTGACCGCCTGGAACGACCGGCCGCACCGGACGGCCGGTGACGTCACCGAGCTGCTGGCCGCCGCCGGCCGGCTGGCCGCCGGCCAGCTCGACCGGCTGGCGCCGCTCGGCTGATCTCCGCTGCCGCGACGGGTCAGCCCCGGTGCCTGGCGAGGGCGGACAGCCCGATCCGCAACCGGGACTCCGCCGACTGGTAGGCGACGGTGGCGATGACGTGCAGGACCGCAAGGTCGTCCAGGCCGGTGGCGCGGAGCTCGTCGACATCCGGCTGGGCCATCAGCCAGGGGGTGCGGCTCAGCTTGCCGGCGAACCGCGCCACCGGATCGCCCGACTCCTCGGCCGGGTCGGGCGGCTCTACCGAGCTGTCACAGGCGTTGCGGGCCGCTATCGCCCGAAGCCGGCGCCGGGTGGCCTCCGGTAGCGGGCTGGGGCCGTCCAGCAGGTAGGCGCGCCAGCGGTTCCAGGCCGCCGTCACGCCGGGCAGCAGGGCGAGGAGCTCGAGCGGGCCGTCGACGGGTGGCCACTCCTGTGGCCCGGGCCTCGGGACCGCCTCGGTCCGGCCGCGGTAGACGAAGCGGGGAAGCTCGCCGCCGTAGTCCGCCTCGACCCCGGTGCCGTCCGCCACCCGGGTGAGGTAGTTGAACATGGCCACCAGCCCGATGACGAGCGTGACCGTCTCATCCGGCAGCCCCGCCGCCGCCAGCCGGCCGATGTCGGCCGGGCCGATCGCCCACGGCCGCCCCGTCAGGGTCCGGGCGAAGTCCACCAGGCAGGCGTCCAGGGCGGGGAGGTCACCGAACGTCTGCCCCAGCACGATGGAACGGCTGACGGTGTCGTCGCCGCTGGCTACACGCAGAAACTCCGCGTGAGCGGTTGTTCAATAGAAGCACTCGTTCTCCCGGGACGTCACCGAGTTGATCAGCTCGCGGGAGTGCCAGGGAAGCAGGTCGTTGCTCAGCGAGCCCGAGACGGCGAACGCGCGCCGCAACAACTCGGGATCCAGGGAGTGCGCCCGGATGATTCCCGGCGCCTCCCCGTGGGAGGGCACGTAGGCCGACGGCATCGGTCGGGCAGCCATCGCGAGGTAGGCGTCCCGGAGGTCGCCGTCGGCCTCCTGGCTGCCGATCATCCGTAGGTAGGCCACCCCGTCACCCCTGCCTTGGACCCGCTGGTCGTCAGCGGCGCTGGTCCGGACCCGGGCAACCTAACACGACCGGTACGGGCAGAGGTACCTCCTGATTGCGCGTACGTCCCTGGGCCGGCCCGCTCGATCCGAGACGGCTCGCAGGGTCCGGTACGCGCGGAGGCGCCCTGCCGACTGGCAGGGCGCCTCCGGGGCGGCGGGGTGGTCAGGCAGTGGCCAGTTCCTGCCCGCGGGAGTCGGGCTGCCGAGTCAGGATCTCCTCGGTCACCGGCACCCGGCGGCTGTGCCGCAGGCCGAGCAGGCCGAGCACCAGCAGCACCGCGGCGGAGAGGTAGGCCACGACCGCGGCGATGCCGGCGATCGTTCCCATGGTGTCGAAGGCGTAGGCGTTGAGCAGCAGGCCGCGCAGCGTCTCGCCGCGGAACATCGTCTGCACCTGACCCGCCAGCTTGGCGTCGTCCGGGTTGGCCTGGGCCTGCGCGCTGAGCTGGGCGTAGGTCTTGCCGCCGCCGATCTCGGACAGGTGCACGGCGATGAAGTGGTCGGCGTAGGCCTTGGCCTGCGCGCCGGTGGTCAGCTGCTCACCGGCGTACTTGCGCACGGCGGCGAACTCCGGGCCGGCGATGTCCTTGCTGTCCTTGGCCGGGAAGTAGATCTGCTGCGCCGCGAGCTGGCTGTGCACCTCGTCGCCGACGAAGTTGTGTGCCCAGACCAGCAGCGATCCGGCGATGACCAGAACGGCCGCGAGGAACAGTCCAGCTGCACTGACCAGCTGGTCGAACGTCTTGCGCTTCATCTCGTCTCCCTGGTGATGTGGGTTGCTTTCCTCAACTGTCGCCGACCACGGGGCAGGGCACTGCCGGAGAAAGACCTGCTTTGCCGGGACCAAGGTCCTCGATCTCGCGAAGCGGGTGCCGGCCTCCTGCGGCCTGCGGTCGGCACATGCAGGGAGCCACGCCCCCCGTGAGGTCGTGGCTCCCTGAGTTCTTGCGGTACGTGGTGCTACCGGTCGGCGGCCCTCCCGGCCGCACGGTCTACAGCGTCCACCGGTGCCGGCTGATGAACGGCAGCCTGGCCCAGAACTTCCCGAGGCCCCAGGTGTTGCCGGCGTAGGTGGCGGCCAGCACGATCAGGGCGATGGCGTAGACGACGTGGTAGTCCACCAGCGGGTTCACCGAGCCGCTGGGCGCGCCGGCGCTGGTGTGCTGCGCCAGCGGGAACTCCGCCAGCCACATCAGGGCCATCATCGCCACCCCGGCCACCGCGGCGATCCGCAGCGCGACACCGGCGATCAGGGCGACCCCGATGCCGAGCAGACCGAGCATGAACAGCCAGTTCACCCAGGTGTCGCCGGCCATCGAGTGGAATGTCGAGCTCATCGGGCCGACCTCCACCGAGGACAGGAAGCCCTTGGTCGGCGAGCCGCCGTGCATCCAGGCCTTGGCCGACGGCGTCGCGTAGTGCAGCCCGAAGGTCTTGTCGAGGAAGGCCCACAGGAACACGAAGCCGGTGACTACCCGGAGGACGGCCAGTACCCGGGTGGCGAAGGAGGTGACCATGGCACCCCGGACGGTGACCTCCTCGTGCGCGCGGGTAACGCTCGAACTCTGCTGCGCGGTCATGATGATCGCTTCCTTCCTCTTCTGATCGCTACACCTTCACTCTGCTCGTGCTCGCCGCGCTCCGGACGAGGCCGAGGGCCCCACCTGGCAGGACCAAAGTCCGTCGGATGGGGCCCTCGGTCGCCGGCGTCAGCGGGGAGACGAGGCCGCGCTGACCTCCGGCCGGTCCTGCTCGGCACCCGGCAGGTCCGCGGCGGCCTGCGGCCGGCCGACCACCGCGATCGGGCAGGGCGAGCGGTGCAGCAGCCACGAGGCGACCGAGCCGAGCCGGGAGAACCAGTGGTCGTCGGCGCGGTGGCAGCCCACCACGAGCAGGTCGGCGCCGATCGCCGCCTCTTCCAGGGCCCACTGAGCCCGCACCCCGACGAAGCTCCTCTCCACGGCCACCTCAGGGAAGTCGCCGGCTACCTGCGCCAGGCAGTCGGTCATCACCCGGGACTCGATCCGCTGCACGTCGCGCAGCACCTCGGTGTCGGTCAGGGCATAGGTGCCCCAGCCGAGATCACCCCAGGACCGCACAGCCAGGACCGAGCACTTCCGTTGCCGGGCCTGCTCGAAGGCGAACCGCAGTGCCTGCCGGCCGCCGCGGCTCGGCGACACCCCGACCACCACGACGTTCCTGCGCTCGGCGTTGGGTGGTCCGTAACCGTTGAGCACGACGACCGGGCAGTGGGCATGCGCTGCCACCGCCTGGCTGATGGAGCCCCGGACGAATCCCGAGATGCTGCCCTCGACCTCGGTGCCCAGCACCACCATGGTGGCGGACTTGCTCATGGCAACCAGCAGGTTGGCCGGATCCGTCACGTCCAGCCGGGTCTGGATCGGCAGGTCGGGACACGCCGCACGGACGGCCTCGACCGCCTGGCGGAGCAGCGTGCGGGCGTGCTCGTCGATCTCGTGCAGTGCCTGGGTCATCGTCGCGTCGGACAGCACCGGTTCGTACAGGTAGAACCCCGCGTGCACCAGGACGAGCGGCAGGTTGCAGCGTGCCGCCTCGTCGGCGGCCCAGAGCACCGCGCTCCGGTTGACGGGTGAGCCGTCCACACCGACGACCACGGGCTTGGCAGATACTGCGTCCATGACTCGACCTCCGATCGGGGAAGCAGTTCCAGCTGACCCTCTCAGTCCATCGAAGTCCGGGAGCCGCCGACAGGGGCTTTAGTACCTCCCTGCCGGGCCCGGCTGAGGACGTCCGGCGCGGCGGAACTCAGCCGTGCGCGGTCGTGCGGTCGACCACGATGTCCTGCAACCGGCGGCGCATCGAGGCTGAGGTGACCCCCGCCTTGCCCACCCGCACCAGGACGTGCGGATTCATGGTCAGTCCCAGCTCGATTCGCAGCTGTTGCCGCAGATAGGGAATCTCGATCGCCTGGGTGAACAGGCTGGCCACGTACCCCTGCCGGGTGATCTCCAGCCAGAGGTGCTCCAGTGCCTCGCCGGCCCGCAGCCAGGACACCGGGTCGTCCCCGGCGGTACCGAGCGCGAACAGCGACTGGCCGAGGTGGGATCGGGTCTCCGGCGGTAGCGATCCGGTGCCCCGGGTGTCGAAGTCGCGGATCGGGATGTCGTCTTGGGACTCCCCGGTCACCCGCGGCACCGTGATCGCCGGAACGCCGTCCGGCCGGGTGGGATCGTCCGTCGTCCAGGTTCGCAGCTCGGCCCGGTAGGCAGGGTCGGCGTTCTGCAGCCGGTCGGCTTCCTGGCTGAGCCGGGCCACCGCGAGACGGTGCTGCAGGTCGTCCAGCTCGACGAGGATTGCCTGCTCGGCGGACGCCGCCTCGAGAAGCTGTGCGGTCAGTTCCGGGCTCACGACCTCGTCGGTGAAGCGGCGGCGGTTGGTCTGCCTGCTGATGATGCACCCGTCCAGCAAGCCGATCGGCGGTATGGTGCCCGGCTGGTCGCCCAGTGCGATCCGGGCGACGAGAGTCGGATGGAACCCGTCCGGGAAGCGCTCCACCACTGCGTCATAACCCTGGGCAGCCAGCGCCACCCTGGCGTTGAAGACCGCGCAACCGCAGCTAATCAGCAGCTGCCGGCCGGTGGAATCTAGAACGGCCAGCTGGCGGCGCGGGTCGGAGTAGATCTCGAGCGCACCATCGGCGAGGACGAAGCGCCACGGCTGGGTGTTGTGCACCGACGGGGCCAGCCGGGCCTGCCGGGCAGCCTGGAGCAACAGCTCGGTGCGGGTTTCCACTGAGCGCGTCATGGGAATCCCTCCGCCTTCGATCAGCCCTGCTGACAGCTTGGTCCGCAGCCGCCGTCGGCAGCAGGGCCGAAGGTCACCGGCCGTCCGCAAGCCGGCCGGGTGAGGCTCAGCCCGCCAGGACGTCGAGCACGTCGGCCACCGGGCGGCGCGGAGTGCGTGCCGGCTGGGCCGCGTCGGGTGCCGGGTAGCCGATCCGGAGCATCATCTGCGGCAGCGCCTGCCAGCCCATCAGGGTCTGGACCCGGTTGCGGAAGGCGACCAGGTCCACCGCCTGGCTCAACGGGCAGGTGCCGAGCCCGAGCAGTTCCGCCTCCAGCATCAGGCGCATCATCGCCTCGCCGGCCCGCAACTGCTCCAGCGGGGTGTCGGAGTCGGTCAGCAGCACCGCAATCAGCGGATGCTCGTCGACGTCGCGCTCGATGAGCAGCCGGCCGGAGACGCCGATCTCGAAGTCCCGCAACGGCACCTCGGTGTGCCGGGGCTGTCCCGGCGGCACGTTCGGTATGGCGCCGGCCGGAACGCCGTCGGCATGGACGTTCTCCTCGCGCAACCACCGGTTCATCTCGGCCAGGTAGTCGGGATCGTTGCGCTCGGTGCGGTCGGCCCAGCTCACCGCCACCGCGAGGTCGACCCGTTGCTCGGTGCGCATCGGGAAGTCCGGGTAGACGCCGGTGCCGGCGGCGACGCCGCGCAGCAGCTCCACCAGCTCGGGTTCGACCTGCCGCGCGGTGAACGGCCTGCGGTCGCTCTGCCGGCGCTGCGCGGCCGCGAACAGCTCCAGCTCCCGGGCCGTCGCCGGCCGCCGGGTCGCCAGCCGGAACTCGGCCAGCAGGTCCGGATCGGCCGGGTCGGGAAGCCGCTCGACGGAGACGTCCCAGCCCAGCGTGCGCAGGCCGAGCTCGGTCAATGCCAGCGCCGCCCCGCAGCTGATCAGCAGGGAATGCCCGTCCGGGTCGGCGACGCCCAGCTGCCGGTCCCGGTCGGCGCGCAGCGACAGCCGGTCCGGGCGCAGCTGCCAGCTCCACGGTTGGGTGTTGTGGATGGACGGCGCCCGGTTGGCCACCGCGATGATCGGCTCGATTCCGGTGCGGTCGAACGGACTCGCCGCCGCGGTGGGCTGCCCGCTCGTCCCGGCGGTAGCAGTCGTGGTGTCTGACATGAAAGTTCGCCTCTCTGTTATTCCGGACGCCCTGCGATCACCGGCGGCCGGTTCCCGTGCACCACCAGCACCGGGCACTTCGCGTGCTCGGCGCAGTGCGAGCTGACCGAGCCGAGCAGCAGCCCGGCGAAACCGCCATGGCCACGACTGCCCACCACCAGCAGGCTGGAGGAGTCGCTGTGCTCGAGCAGGGCCTGTGCCGCACTGCCCTCGCAGACCACGGCCTGCACCTCGCGCGGCGGGTCGGTGGCGAACACCTCGGCCAGTACTTCTTTCAGCATCCGTTCGGCATCGGCCTGCGGGTCCATCTCCGGCGGGACGTAGGACGATCCCGCCGCCCAGGCGAAGCTGGCCGGGATGTGCCAGGCGGTCACCGCGTGGATAGCAGCACCGGTCCATTCCGACAGGGTGCCGGCCCAGCGCAGCGCCAGCTTGGACTGCTCCGAGCCGTCCACGCCGACGACTATCCGATCGATGGTTCCGGTTCGAGTGGTCATGACCGCCTCCTTGGTCTCATGACCAGCTTCCAGTCCGCGTAGCGCGAATATCAGGGTCGAACGTCCCGGTCTGTTCAGTCCGACACCACCGCACGCAACACGTCGAGCTTGGCCGCGCGCCGGCTCGGCGGCACGGCCGCGATCATGCCCGCCACGGCGGCGATCAGCACCACGGCCAGCAGGCTGATAACGGGGACCCGGAATACCGTGATGCCTTGGTCGTGCATGGCGGCCACCAGGGACCAGCCGAAGAAGATCCCGATCGCCAGGCCCAGCAGGGTGCCTTGCAGGGCGATGATCACCGACTCCCACCGGATCGCCGATCTCAGTTGCGATCGGGTCATGCCGACTGCCCGGAGCAGCCCCACCTCCCGGGTGCGCTCGGTGATCGACAGCGCCAGCGTGTTGGCGATACCGAGCAGGGCGATGACGATCGCCAGCCCGAGCAGCGCGTAGATGAGGGCGAGTAACTGGTTGAACGGCGCGGTCTGGTTGTGCGTGTACTGCGCCTTGTCGAGCAGGTCGACGCCGGGATAGTCCTTGGCCACCGTTCCGACCGCGGCCAGCGCGGCAGCAGTCGACACCCCAGGTGCCTTCCGGATCAGCACCTTGCTGTCGAACTGGCCGGCGAAGTTGGCCTCGTAGCCTGATCGGCTCAGCAGGTAGTTGCCGGCCTGGGTGTTGTCGGAATAGATCAACGCCAACCGCAGGGTCCGCGGTCCGGTCTTGGCGAACACCGCCGGTATCTGGCTGCCGATCGTCCAGCGCTTGTCCCGCGCGGTCTTGTCGTAGACCGCGATGGACCCGGCGTCGAGGTCGTTCACCGAGCCCTCGCGCGGATCGATCCGCATGATGGAGAGCAGCGTCGCCGGATCGCCGGCCTGCAGGAACGTGCCGGCTCCGCCGATCTGGGCCACCCCCTGCCGGAGTCCGGCGGCGACCGCCACCTCGGGTAGCTTCGCCACCCGCTCGGCCAGCGCCGGGTCCACCCCGCCACCCACTCCGCCGCCGGTGTCCAGCACGATGTCGCCGGTGAAACCGCTGCTGATCGAGTGGTCGATGGAGGCCTTGGCCGAGGAGACGAAGATCGTGATGAACCCCACCAGCCCGACCCCGATCATCAGGGCGGACGCGCTCGCGGCCGTCCGTCCGGGATTGCGCATCGCGTTCTCCCGGGCGATCTCGCCGGTGATGCCGCGCAGCCTGGGCAGCGGCGCGCCGATCAGCCGGCTGAGCGGCGATGCCACGCTACGGCCGAGGACGGACATCCCGAAGAACACCAGCAGCGCCCCGGCACCGACCAGCCGGACCGGTTGGGAGACACCGCCGAACAGCCCCCACAGCAGGCTGGCCACGCCCGCGGTCAGGACCGCGGCACCGACCAGGATCCGTTGCCTGGAGCCGTAGCCGGTGCCGCCGGCGACTCCCAGTTGCATGGCTGCGACCGGCGGCACCTTCGCGGCCCTGCGGGCCGGCGAGAGCGCGGCGACCACGGTGACCCCGATCCCCACCACCAGGGCGATGATCTCGGTGCCGGGCCGGACGACCACCCCCTGCGCCGGGATGTCCACACCGGTGGCTTTCAGCAGGTTCTTCAGTCCGACGGCGACCCCGACACCGGCCACCATGCCGACCAGCGAGGCGATCAGCCCGACCAGGAACGCCTCGATCAGGACCGAACCGAGGACCTGGCGCCGGCTGGCTCCGAGCGCGCGCAGCAATCCGTTCTCACGGGTGCGCTGGGCAACCGTGATGGCGAAGGTGTTGAACATCATGAAGCCGCCGACCAGCAGCGCGATCACGGCGAAGATCAGCAGGAAGGTGTTGAAGAACGACAGTGCCTTGCGGATGGCGCTCTGGTTCTCGGCGGTGATCGCCTTGCCGGTGATCGCCTCGGTACCGGCCGGCAGCACCGCGCCGATCCGGTGGGCGAGCTCGGCCTGCGACACCCCGGCAGTCCCGACGATCTCGATACTGTCGAACTTGCCGGGCTCGGCCACCAGTCGCTGGGCGGCGGCCCTGGTGAAGATCACCGTGGTAGCGCCGCCCGGGGAGTCGGCGTTGCCAAACCGGGCGATCCCCGAGATCCGTACCCGCTGCGGCGGCCCGAGCACCAGCACCGTGGTGGTGTCACCGACGGCCAGGTGACCGTCACCGGCGCTCTTCTTGTCGATCACGACCTCGTCGTCCGCCCGCGGCGGGGCGCCGGCCACCAGGTTGAACGGGTTGAGCGCACCGGTGTCCGACCACGCGGTGCCCAATACCGGCGCGCCCGTGGTGGGATTGCCGAGCGCCTTGCCGCCCTTGCCCACCAGGCGGGCGTATCCGAACACCCCGCCCTCGGCGACCGATACGCCGGGGACCGCCTGTACCCGGGGGATCAGCGCGGCGTCGACGCGGCCACGTAGGTCAGCGCCGCCCTGGGGGCCTTCGAAGGCCGCCTTGACGCGCACCACCACGTCGGTACCCCGGTAGACGTCGGCGAACAGGTTGTCGAAGGTCTGGCGCATGGTGTCGGTGAGCACCAGGGTGCCCGCCATGAACGCCACCCCGAGCGCGATCGCCAGCGCGGTGGCCAGCATCCGGAACCGGTGCGCGAGCAGGCTCTTGAGCGTCGTTGCGAACATGGCCGTATCACTCTCCGAACAGCTTCATCCGCTCGAGCACCTTGTCGGTGGTCGGGTCGGCCATCTCGTCGACGATCCGGCCGTCCGCCAGGAACACCACCCGGTCGGCATAGCCGGCCGCGCGCGGGTCGTGGGTCACCATGACGATGGTCTGGTGCATGGCCTCGACCGCTTGCCGCATGAAGGCCAGTACCTCGCCGCTGGAACGGGAATCGAGGTTGCCGGTCGGCTCGTCGGCGAAGATGATCTGCGGTTTGCTGGCCAATGCCCTGGCCACCGCGACGCGCTGCTGCTGGCCGCCCGACAGTTCCGACGGACGGTGCTGCAGGCGGTCGGCCAGGCCCATGGTCTCGATCACGTTGTCGATCCAGGCCCGGTCACCCGAACGGCCGGCCAGCCGCAGCGGCAGGGTCACGTTCTCGATCGCGGTCAGGGTCGGCACCAGGTTGTAAGCCTGGAAGACGAAGCCGACCCGGTCGCGCCGCAGCACCGTCAGCTGGTGGTCGTTGAGCGTGCTCAGGTCCTGCGCGCCGATGTAGGCATGGCCGGAGGTGAGGGTGTCCAGACCCGCGATGCAGTGCAGCAGGGTGGACTTCCCGGATCCGGACGGCCCCATGATCGCGGTGAACCGCGGGGCCAGGAAGTCGACGGTGATCCCGTCGAGGGCACGTACCTCGGTCGAGCCGTGCCCATAGACCTTGCTGGCGTCGACGGTGTGCGCCGCGACGGTGGGTTCGGCCCTGGTTGCCGGGCCGGCGAGGGTGGCGGACATGGCAGCATCTCCATCTCGACGGGCGCACGGTGGATGCGTCAGAACTGGAACACCACGCGCGCCGGGATCCGCCCGGCCAGCACGTCAGCCATCGACTCGTTCACCTCGTCGATCTTGCGGTCGACGGCGATGACCTTGGTACGCCCGGCGGCGTGCAGGGCGAAGACGTCGGCGAGGTCGTTGCGGGTGCCGACGATGGAGCCGACAACGGTCTTGCCGCTGAGCACGGTGTCGAAGATCGGCACGCTCAATGCGGCGTTGTCGGCCGGTAGCGCCACGCACACCAGCCGGCCACCGCGGCGCAGCGACCGGTAGGCCTGGTCGAAGGATTGCGGTGAGGCGGCCAGCGCCACCGCCACATCGGCACCACCCAGAGCCTGGATGGCCCGGACCGGATCGGTGTCGCGGGCGTTGACCACGTGGTCGGCGCCCAGCTCGGTCGCCATCGCCAGCTTGTCGTCGGAGATGTCGACGCCGATCGCGAAGCCTCCGGCGATCCGGGCGTACTGCAGGGCCAGGTGACCCAGGCCGCCGACCCCGAAGATCGCCACCGTCTCGGCCGGCTTGACGTTCGCGACCTTGATCGCCTTGTAGGTGGTGACTCCGGCACAGGTCAGCGGGCCGGCATCGCGCGAGCTGACCCTGTCGGGCACCGGGGTCGCGAACGCCGCCGCCACCACGGCGTACTCGGCGAACGATCCGTTCACCGAGTAACCCGAGTTCTGCTGGGATTCACACAGCGTCTCCCAGCCTCCGATGCAGTAACGGCACTGCCCGCAGGCCGAGCCGAGCCAGGCGATGGCGACCCGGTCGCCGACCGAGCGGGTAGTGACGCCAGCGCCCAGCCGCTCTACGTAGCCGATGCCTTCATGGCCAGGAACGAACGGCAGGCTCGGCGTCACCGGCCAGTCGCCGTGCGCGGCGTGGATGTCGGTGTGGCACAGCCCGCTGACCTCCATCCGGACCAGGACCTGGCCAGGTCCCGGCTCCGGGATCGGAACGTCCTGGATCTCCAGCGGGGAGCGGAAGTCGGTGACGACGGCGGCTTTCATGACATTCTCCTGTAGTAGATGCGCTGACATGCCTTCCTCGACTCGAGCCAACTCCGGTTCCGCGCGGGCAGGAAGGGTCGATCGTCCCGAGCTGATCGGCCGCTGCCGCCGTAGTTGCCGGACTCAGGGCCGCAACAGCGCAACCTTCGAACGCACGCATGTCAGGCCACGCGGTCGGCCGTCGGCATATTGGTCGGTGCCGTCGGCAGGACCGGGCCGGACACCGGGCCCGCGGGATCCGGGCCGCCGTTGTCCAGACGGAAGGGTGGGTACTGGTCGGTCAGCAGCGCGACGTAGGCCAGCACCCGGTAGCACCACCGGTTCAGCCCCAGAATGAAGTCGTACAGCGCCGAGGGGTAGCGCCCGGTCACCGCCAGGATCACCGCGGCGATGATGGCCAGGACGGAGATCAGGCCGCCGCCACCGGCTATCCGCCAGCCGCCGTCGCCACCCAGTCCCCAGCCGCCGGCGAAGAAGCCGACGATGATCAGGTGGGGCAGCGCCAGCAGCCACCATTTCACCAGGACCAGCCAGCGCGAGAGCCGCTCCGGGTAGTCGACGGTGAACCGGGCGGGGTAGCTCGGGTCGTCGTGCAGGGTGAACGGTGGGTACCGGTCGGTCGCGAACGCCCCGATGGCGTAGTAGCTGACCCGCCAGGTCCAGCGCATCACCCCGACCGCGTAGTCGAACAGCCCCCGCGGATAGCGGCCGGTGAACAGGATCGCGAAACCGGCGACGATCGTGGTCACCACCAGCCCGATCCACAGGAACACCAGGACCACGACATGGGGGATGGCGAGCAGCCATTTCACCAGCCACAGCCAGCGGCTCAACGGCTGGCCGGGAACGCCCTCCAAACGTGCCGGGTAGGTCGACGCGGTTGACATCGTGCTCAGCTCCTTCCTGCCGGGGACCGGGATCTCCTCGGCATCCGGCATCGGACTCACTCCTGTCGAGCGTGGTGGCCTCCGATGGTGGGCCCGGCGCGAGAGGCGGGTAAGGGGCCAAAGGCCCTGGCTGGGCGGCGGCGGTTGCGGACACGCTCAGGTGGGGAAGGAGCAGTAGATGTCCGAGGTCCGCGTGGCACGGGCGGCGCCGGCACCTGAGCAGGTGCCTGCCGCCGTCAACGGTCTCAGTGCCACCGAGGCCCGGCTCCGGCTGGCGACCGACGGGCGCAACGAACTTTCGGTACGGGCCGAGCCACGGGTGCTGTCCGCCGTCCGGGACCAGATCGGCGACACCGTCGTGGTGGTCCTACTGGTCGCCGCGGTCCTCACCGCCGCCGTCGGCGACCTGCCCGACATGGGCGTCATTCTCGCGGTGATCGTCCTCAACACCACCCTGGGGACGCTGCAGCAGCTCCGCTCCGACCGGGCGCTGGCGGCGCTGTCGACGCTGACCGCGCCGCGTGCCACGGTGCTGCGGGACGGGCACGCCCGCGATGTCGACGCCGGCGAGGTGGTGGTGGGTGACCTGCTGGAACTGGCGGCCGGGGACATCGTGCCGGCCGACGCGCAGCTCATCCGCTGCGAGTCGTTCACCGTGGACGAGGCGATGCTGACCGGCGAGTCGGTGCCGGTCGGTAAGGCTGCCGGTGACCCGGTGCTCGCCGGCTCGGTGGTGACCCGGGGGCATGGCTTTGCGGTGGTGCGGGCCACGGCGCACGCCACCGTGATGGGCGGCATCGCGCGTGGCCTGAGCGGCACTGCCGCGACCGCCACGCCGCTGCAGCGACAGCTGGCACTGCTGGGCCGGCGGCTGGCTGTCGCGGCAAGCGCCGCGGCGCTGGTGGTGATCGTGCTCAACTTGGGCAACGGTCGCAGCTGGGAGACCAGCCTGGTGCTGGGCATCAGCCTGGCGGTCGCCGCGATCCCGGAGTCGCTGCCGGCGGTGGTGACCCTGTCGCTCGCGCTGGCCGGGCATCAGCTGGCCGGGCAGGCAATCCTGGTGCGCAAGTTCTCCGCGGTGGAGGCGCTCGGCTCGGTCACCGTGCTGGCCATGGACAAGACCGGCACGCTGACCGAGGGACGGATGGCACTCGACCGGCTGTGGACGCCCGACGGCAGCGCCGAGGCGGCGAAGAGCCTGCTGGAATACGCGGTCCTGTGCAGTGACGCCTGCCGGAACGACGACGGCACTCCGCAGCGCAGCGACGATCCCACCGAGATCGCGCTGGTCCAGCGGGCGCTCGGCGCCGGCATCGACGTCGCCGCGCTGCGCCGGGCCGCGCCGCGGATCGCCGAGTCCCCGTTCGATGCCCGCACCGCGATGATGAGCACCACGCACCGGACGCCGGGCGGTGCGGTGCTGCGCATCCGCAAGGGTGCGCCGGAGGCGCTGCTCAGCGGGGACGAGCTGGCCGGCGTCGCCTCGGGCACCCTCAGCTCCTGGGTGGCCGACGGCCTGCGGGTGCTGGCGGTCCGGGCGGCAACCGCTGCCGGACCGGAGTCGCTGGCGGCGGACCGGCTGGTCGGCCTGCTCGGGCTGGTCGATCCGGTTCGCGCCACCGCGCCCGGCATGATCGCGGCGTTCCGCCGGGCGGGTGTCCGGCCGGTGATGATCAGCGGGGACCACGCCGGCACGGCGGTGGCGGTCGCCCGCAAGCTGGGACTGGACACGACCGGGCGGGTGCTGACTGGGGCGGAGCTCGCCGCGGCCGAGATCGGGGACGGCCCGGACCTGACCGGGCTCTCGGTGGTCGCGCGGGTCCGGCCGGAGCAGAAGACCATGGTGGTGCAGGCGCTGCGGCGGCAGGGCAACGTCGTCGCGATGACCGGCGACGGCGTCAACGACGCGCCGGCGCTGCGCTCGGCCGACATCGGCATCGCGATGGGCAACGGCACCGAGGTGGCGAAGCAGGCCGCGGCTATCGTGCTCAGCTCGTCCGACCTGGCGGCGATGGTGCCGGCGATCGTGGAAGGCCGCCGGGTGTACGACAACATCAGCCGGTTCCTGCGCTACGCCCTCAGCGGGGGACTGGCGGAGGTGCTGATCATGCTGGCCGGACCGTTCCTCGGCATGGCGGTGCCGTTGCAGGCCGGGCAGATCCTGTTCGTCAACCTGCTCACCCACGGCCTGCCGGGGGTTGCCATCGGCAACCAGCCGGCCGGTGCCGACGCGGCCAGCCGACCACCCCGGCCGGTCGGCCATCGCCTGCTGGACCGGGGCCAGCTGTGGCGGATCGGCGTGCTGGGCAGCGTCCTGGCAGCCGCCAGCCTGCTGGCGGCCGGGTGGTCTGCCTGGCAGCACCGGCCGGCGCAGAGCACCCTGTTCCTGGCCCTGACCTTCGGGCAACTGGCGATCGCACTGGCCGGCCGGCCGGCCGAGCACCGGCTTCGGGACAACCGGATGCTGCTGGGATCGGTGCTGGTCAACGTGGCGCTGGTGCTGGCGGCGGTGTACGCGCCACCGCTGCGGGAGGTCTTCCGGACGACTCCGGTGACCGCTGCCGACCTGGTCGCCGCCGGGCTGGTCGCCGCGGGCCTGGCGGTGCTCGCCCGGCTGGTGACCACCCGGTACCCGGCCGGCCAGCCGTCCGCCGCGGTGGCCGGGACCTAATGCCCTGTTCCCGGTCCGGCGGGCCGGGGCACCCTGAACCGCTGCTCGTCCCTCGCGTCGGAAGGATTCCACCATGTACCCCACTGCCCGGGTGGCCACGCTCGGCACCCCGGGCTCCGGCATACCCACCGAGGCGCTGCGGCGGGCGGCGGTGCGGGCGACCTGGGCGCCGTCGGTGCACAACACCCAGCCCTGGCGGTTCGTGATCGGCCACGGGGTGCTGGAGGTGCACGCCGATTTCAGCCGGCGGTTGCAGGTCCTGGACCCGACCGGCCGCCAGCTGATCATCAGCTGCGGCTGTGCGGTGTTCAACGCCCGGGTCTCGCTGGCCGCGGACGGATTTACCGCCGAGGTCCGGCGGCAGGCACCCGGCGCCGGCAGCGACCTGCTCGCCGAACTGGCCGGGTCATCGGAACGGGATCCGGTGGTGGCGGCGCTGGACCCGCTGCTGTCGCTGCGGCGGACCAACCGCCGGCGGTTCGCCGACGACCACGTTCCCAGCGAGCTGCTCGCGACGCTGGCTGACGCCGCCACCCGGGAAGGTGCCCGGCTGTTCGTCGTCAGCGATCGGTCGCACCGGGTCGCCACCGCCTCGCTGAGCCGGCGGGCTGAGGCGATCGAGCAGTCCGACCCGGCCTACCGGGCCGAGCTGCGGGCCTGGGTGACCGACGACCAGCAGCGCAGCGACGGGGTGCCGGTCAGCACACTGCCGCGGCCGGTGCCGTCCGGTGCTCCCTGCGGTACCGGCGAGGTGCCGCTGCGGAACTACGCCGATCCCGGCGACGCCGGCTTGCCTGATGTCACCTCCGCCGGCCTGGATCAGTCATTGCTGCTGTTGGGAACCGACACCGACGACGTGCTGGCCTGGCTGCAGGCGGGCGAGGCGCTGGAGCGGGTCTGGCTGGAGGTGACCCGGGCCGGCTACGCCATGAGCCTGTTCACCCAGGTGATCGAGGTGGCCGGTACCAGGGATTCGCTGCGCTCCGAGCTGGGCCTGGGCATGTACCCGCACGTCCTGCTCCGGGTCGGACGGGCGCCGGCCACCCCGGCCTCCCGGCGCCGCAAGCTGGTGGAGGTGCTGCGGCACACGGCCGGAGCCGGAGATGTGTGAACCCGGCCGGTCGTGGCATATTCTTTTGGTCACCGGCACGCACAAGCGGCCTGACAGCAGGCGGAACGGGTGATGACCGAGCAGCGACACGTGCCGACCCCCGCCCCCCAGCTCGGCTTGGCCGAGCTGTTGGACCAGCTGATCGACCGGGCGCAGGACGTCCGGGACGTGCACGCCAAGCTGAACAGCCTGCTGGCCGCCAACGAGGCCATCATGGGCCACCTGGAACTGCCGGTGGTGCTCCGCCAGATCGTCCATGCCGCGTGCGTCCTGGTCGACGCCCGCTACGGCGCACTGGGGGTGATCAACCTCGACGGCGACGGCCTGGAGCAGTTCGTCTACGAGGGCATCGACGAGGACACCGCGGCCCGGATCGGCTCCCTGCCCCGTGGGGAAGGGCTGCTCGGCGCCCTCATCGCCGATCCCCGCCCGATCCGGTTGAACCGGATAGCCGATGATCCGCGCTCGGTGGGCTTCCCTGCCCACCATCCGCCGATGGACAGCTTTCTCGGCGTGCCCATCAAGGTGCGCGACTCGGTGTTCGGCAACCTGTACCTGACCGGTCGCCGTACCGGGAACTTTACCGAGAGCGACGTGGAGCTGATCCGGGCGGTGGCGGCCACCGCCGCCATCGCGATCGAGAACGCCCGGCTCTACGACGAGGCCCGCCGCCGGGAGCGCTGGCTGCAGGCCACCGCCGAGGTGAGCCAGCAACTGCTGTCCTACTCGGGCGAGGATCCGCTGCTGGTGATCGCCCGCAGCGTGCAGGAGCTGGCCGACGCCGACCTGGTGACGGTGGTGCTGCCGGCCACCACACCGGGTGAGCTGATGGTCGAGATGGCGGTGGGTCTCGGGGCAGACCGGCTGACCGGCCTGTCCTACTCCAGCGAGCGCACCATCGCCGGCGCGGTGATCGAGACCAGTGAGCCGATCCGGATCGACAACGTCGAAGAACAGTTCGAGTACACGCTGCGGATGCGCGAGCTGGTTCCGGTCAACGCGGTGATGGGCCTGCCGCTGGCGGGCGCCAGCAAGCCGCGCGGCTGCCTGATGGTAACCAGGCTCGGCGGCCGCCGCGGGTTCACCGACAACGACCTGCAGATGGCGACCATCTTCGCCAACCACGCGGCCGTCGCCCTGGAACTGGCCGATGCCCGCTCCGACCAGCAGCGGGTGGTGTTGCTGGAAGACCGGGACCGGATCGCCCGGGACCTGCACGACCACGTGATCCAGCGGCTGTTCGCCGCCGGCCTGACGGTGCAGAGCCTGCAGACCCGTCAGCTCGATCCGGCCGCCACCGCCAAGCTGGCGCAGGTGGTCACCGACCTCGACGACACCATCCGGCAGATCCGCACCTCGATCTTTGACCTGCGCGGCGCGCTGTCGCCGGCCTCGGCGAGCGTACGGACCGGGCTGTTGGCGGTGGCCAACGAGCAGGCCGCGCAGCTCGGGTTCGAGCCGACGCTGCGCTTCTCGGGGCCGGTCGACTCGATGGTGACGCCGGACCTGGCCGACGAGCTGGCCGCGGTGTTGCGGGAGGCGCTGAGCAACGTGGCCCGCCATGCCCGGGCCGACGGCGTGGAGGTCGCCCTGGACGCCTCGACCTCGCAATTGTGCCTGTCGGTGACCGACGACGGCGTCGGGCTGGGCGACACCACCCGGCGAAGCGGCCTAGCCAACCTCACCGAGCGTGCCGCCCGGCACGGCGGAACCCTGACCGTGACCAGCACACCGAACGAAGGAACCCAGCTGCGATGGCAGATAGCACTGACCTGACCGCAACCCCGATCAGGATCTTCCTACTGGACGACCACGAGATCGTCCGGCGGGGGATCGCTGACCTGCTCTCGGCGACCGATGACATGGAGGTGGTCGGCGAGGCAGGCACCGCCGCCGAGGCGCTGCGGCGGATACCGGCCGTCCGCCCGGACGTCGCGCTGCTCGACGGGCGGCTGCCCGACGGCAGTGGCATCGACGTCTGCCGCGACATCCGGTCCAGCTATCCCGACATCCGCTGCCTGATCCTCACCTCCTACGATGACGACGACGCGCTGTTCGCCGCCGTGATGGCCGGCGCGTCGGGCTACCTGCTCAAGGAGATCCGCGGCTCGTCGCTGCTCGACGGCATCCGGCAGGTCCGGGCCGGCCGGTCGCTGCTCGACCCGACGGTGACCGAACGGGTGATGCAGCGGCTGCGCACCGGCCAGCAGGCCGACCCGCGACTGGCCGGGCTGACCGAGCGGGAGCGCGAGATCCTCGACCTGATCACCGAAGGGCTGACCAACCGCCAGATCGGTGAACGGCTGTTCCTCGCCGAGAAGACCGTCAAGAACTACGTCTCGGCACTGCTGGCCAAGCTCGGCATGCAGCGCCGCACCCAGGCCGCCGTCTTCGGCTCGGAGCTCAAGCACCGGTAACCGGACAGGGTCTTTGGTCCTGGTCCCAGGGGCTTGCGGCCCCTACCCCCGGCCGAGTTGACCTCCCAGGATGGAGAGGTGACCAGCCGAGGAGTACCGATCATGACCATGCCACCCGTCGTCGTCGGCGTCGACGACAGCGTCGACGCGCGGTCGGCCGTGCTGTGGGCCGCCGAAGAAGCCATGTTGGCCGGAACTTCGCTGCTGGTGGTGCATTCACCCGCATTGCCACTGGCCGCCCCGGCCGGCCACCTGGGTGCGGCGCTGCGCGCGTCCGACGACGTCGGCCGTTCGGTGCTGGACTCGGCGACCGCGCTCGCCCGGGCTCGTCAGCCGCAGCTGGTGGTGAAAAGCCTGCTCAGCCATGCCGACCCGATCCAGGCGCTGATCGACGTCAGTGTCGAGGCCCAGTTGCTGGTGCTGGGGGCGCGGACTGCTTTAACGGGCGACGTGTCGATGCTGTCGTCGAGGCGGGTGACGGTCAGCGCCCACGCGCACTGCCCGGTGCTGTTGCTCGGGCCGGTCTCGACCTTCAGCCCGCCCTCGATGGTGTCGCGCATCGTGGTGGGCGCCGGAACCACCCGGGCGGGGCGGGCGGCTGTCGCCTTCGCGGCCGCGGAAGCCGCGCGCCGGGACGTGCCGCTGCACCTGCTGCGCCTGGAACCACCCGCACACCCTGCCCAGCCCGCATCCGCCGAGGCGCCGGAACGCCGGTCGCAGGCCGAGCAGGAGCTGGCCGGTGAGGCCGCCGCACTGCGCCACGAACGGCCGGACCTCGTCGTCCTCGCCGAGCGAGTGTGCGGCGAGGCGGTCGAGGTGCTGCCGGCCTACTCCGACAGTTCCACCATCCTGGTGGTGGGCTGCCACCACAGTGACGACCACTGGAGCACCCGGCTGGGGCCGGTCGCGACGTCGGTGGTGCACCGCAACCGCGGGCCGGTGGTGGTGGTCGGCCATGTCTGGAACCAGGACGGCCAGAGCCCGGACGGCCGGCCGGCGCTGCCTGCGTACCGGCTGGGTCTGGCACAACGCTGAGAGCACTACGCCTAAAGACACCCCGCCTGAGACACCTCGCCGAGAAAGTGGAGTGGCAGGTGTTGCCCTGCTGCCCCGCGCTGCCCGCCAGCGCTATTCGGCAGTGACGGTCAGGATCTCGTCCAGGTCGCGCCGGCTCGACTCCGGGGTGACGCCGGCCCGCCCGGCCCGCAGCACCATCTGCGGGTAGCCGGCGAGGCCGAGGTCGGTGCGCAACCGGGCCCGCAGGTCGGCGATGTCTATCACCTGGCTGAACAGGCTCATCACGTAATCGGCCCGGGTGGCTTCGAGCCACACGCGTTGCAAGGCCTCACCCGCGCGCAGCCAGGACAGGGGTTTGTCGGCGGCGGTGACCAGCACCAGGATGCACTCCTGCGCCCCGGAGCGGTCCTCGTCGACGATCCAGCCCATCCGGCGGGTGTCGAAGTCGCGGATCGACGGAGCATCGCTGATCCGGCTCAGAACGCTGTTGCGGTAAGGCACAGCCATGGCCGGCACCCTGTCCTTGCGCCTGGGGTCGCCGGTGGTCCAGGCCGTCAGCTCCTGCCGGTAGGCCGGATCGGTGTTCTCCCGCAGGTCGGCCTGCTGGCTCAACCTGGCAATGCTGAGTCGATGGGTCTGCTCGCGCACCTCGAACAGTTCGGCCTCCTCGGCCCGTGCCGCGCACGCGAGTTCGTAGCGCACCGAGGCCGCTACCGAGGTGTCCAGGAACCCGCTCCGGTTGGAGTGCCGCCGCGCGATGTGCGGTTCGAGCGCGGCGATCGGAACCCAGTCCGACTGCCGGGCCGGCAGTTCCAGTCGCGCGACCAGGCTCGGGTCGTCCGGGTCGGGCAGCCGGTGCACCACCGCGTCGTAACCGCGAGCTGCGAGCGCGGTGCGGGCGTTGAACACCGCGCACCCGCAGCTGAGCATCAGCTGGCGGCCCTCGGGGTCGGCGACCCGCAGTTGCCGGTCGCGATCGGCGTGCACCTGCAAGGCGTCCGGGGTCAGCACGAGGCGCCACGGCTGGCTGTTGTGGATGGACGGGGCCAGCCGCGCCGCGGCGGCCGCCTCCCAGAGCGGGTGGGGTGCGGCCGTCGGAGACATCATGGCGGTCCTCCGGTTCCGAGCGGTCCTGCGGCTCACTCCCAGCGTCCTGGTGCGGCTACTTCCCAGCCAGGGGCCAAAGTCATCGGGGCTTGGTCGATGTGGACCTTCGACCCTGGTACCACCGCAGTGCCCGCGAAAGGCTGGCAGTAACGGTCCGCGCAGCCGAGGGAAGGACGCAACGACCATGACCACCCATCTGGTACGACCAGCCGCCCAGCGACTTCCGTCGGTACGGCGGCGCAGACCGCGAATCCGGCTCGACCGCAGGGTCGTTGGAAGCTTCTTCCTGTTCACCGGCGGGGTGCATGTCGGCATCGTGGCGGCGGAGCCCGGGTTCTACCGGCACTTCGCCGACGGTGCCCTGCTCGGCTTCGCCCGCTCGCGATGGCAGGACGTGTTCATGGCCCATCCCGCTGTCTGGGGCCTGGTGCTGGCGGCGGCCGAAGTCGTCCTGGGCCTGGCGCTGCTGCGTGGCGGTGGCTGGGCAAGGCTGGGATGGGCGGGTGTGATCGCGTTCCACCTGGCCCTGATGGTCTTCGGCTGGGGTTTCTGGCTGTGGAGCGTGCCGGCCCTGACCCTGCTGATACCGGCCGCCCGGCATGACCTGCGTGGGTCTGCGCCGCTGACCCGCCCGAGCAATCCCACCTAGGAGGTTTGTCATGCGGACTCTCGTGGTCTACGAATCGATGTACGGCAACACCCAGGAGATCGCCGAGGCCGTCGCCGCCGGGCTACGCACCGCGGGGGAGGCCAGGGTGCTTCCGGTCCGTGAGGCAGTTCTGGCAAGCCTGGACGGGATCGACCTGCTGGTCGTCGGCGGCCCGACCCACGCCTGGGGCATGACCCGCGCCAGGACCCGGGCACAGGCCATCACCGACGGCCACCGCAAGGGCCTGCGGGTGACAGCCCGGCCCGGCGATCTCGGCCTGCGGGAATGGCTCGCCTCGCAAACGGGAAACGGCAACGGCCTGGCGAGCGCGGCCTTCGACACCCGCATCAAGGCGCCGGCGGCGGTGACCGGGCGGGCATCGCGCGGGATGGTGCGCTGGCTTCGTCGCAACGGCCTTGTGGTGCTGGCACCGGCGGTGAGCTTCTTCGTCACCCGGGACAGCCGGTTGCTGGCCGGAGAGACCGACCGGGCTCGCCGGTGGGGGCGGGAACTTGCCGAAAGGGCCGGCCGCCGGGAGCCTTCGGTGAAGCAGGCGAAACAGGCCTAGCGCGGCCCGGCAGCCGGAGGAGGACAGACCTCAGGCACCGGAGAATCCTCCGTTGCCTGAGGCGTTCCAACGGCGCGACATCGCCGCCTGACCGACCCGGGCAGGCAGTGACCTTCGACTCTGGGCCGGGGAGCGGGAATCGGGTGAGCTGAAGGGGTAACCGGCACCAGGTTTGCCACGCACGGTTTCGGGAGGACGCCATGACCATCGACTACGGCTCGAAGGACACGCTGCTGCGCGAGCGAGCCGTTCAGCGGCTGAAGAAGCGGCGGGACTTCTACCGGCATGTGCTCGCCTACGTGTCGGTGAACGGCTTCCTGGTGATTATCTGGGCTATGACCGGCGCGGCCGGCTTCTTCTGGCCGATCTTCCCCATGACCGGCTGGGGCGTCGGCGTGATCATGAACGCCTGGGACGTCTACTCCGACGACGAGATGGACGAGACCCACATCCGGCAGGAGATGCAGCGCCTGCAGAAGCAGTGAGCGCCAGCCCGCCAGACGTAGACACCAGACGCAGGAGGAGGAACGTGACCGAGACCGCCCTGCCCACCATGCCGGAGGAAGCCGAGCTGGCCGAGCGCATCTGCCGGCCCACCGACGACGAGATCGAGGCACTAGATGCCTGGTGGCGCGCCAACAACTACCTGACAGTGGGCCAGATCTACCTGATGGCCAACCCGCTGCTGCGCGAGCCGCTGGCCGCCGGGCACATCAAGCCCCGGCTGCTCGGGCACTGGGGGACCAGTCCGGGTCTGTCGTTCGTCTACGCGCACGCCTCCCGGCTGATCCGGCTCACCGGCCAGCAGCTGCTCTACCTGGCCGGACCGGGCCACGGCGGGCCGGCGCTGGTGGCGGCGGGCTACCTGGAAGGCGCGTACACCGAGACCTACCCCAACGTGACCCTGGACGAGGAGGGCATGCGGCGGCTGTTCCGGCAGTTCTCCGCCCCGGGCGGCATCCCCAGCCACGTGTCGGTCACCACGCCCGGCTCCATCCACGAGGGCGGCGAGCTCGGCTACGTGCTGGTGCACGCCTTCGGCGCCGTGCTGGACAACCCGGACTTGATCGCGCTGGCGGTGGTCGGTGACGGCGAGGCCGAGACCGGCCCGCTGGAGGGCTCCTGGAAGGGCATCTCGTTCCTCAACCCGGAGCGGGACGGTGCGGTGCTGCCGGTGCTGCACCTCAACGGTGCCAAGATCGCCGGGCCGACGGTGCTCGGCCGCAAGGACCCGGCCGAGGTCTGGTCGCTGCTGGAGGGGCACGGCTACCAGGTGTTCGAGGTGGCCGGGGCCGACCTGCCGGGCATGCACTACCGGTTCGCCGAGACGCTGGGCCAGGCCTGGGCGCAGATCCGGGCGATCCAGGCCGCGGCCCGCGGCGGCAGCTGGGACGGCAGCCGGCCGCGCTGGCCGGTGATCGTGCTGCGCAGCCCCAAGGGCTGGACCGGGCCGGACGTGGTGGACGGCATCCAGGTGCAGGGCACCTTCCGGGCCCACCAGGTCCCGCTGGCCGGCGTCCGGGAGAACCCCGCGCATCTGGCGTTGCTGGAGCAGTGGATGCGCTCCTACCGGCCGGAGGAACTCTTCGACGCCGACGGGGCGCCGACCGAGCTGGTCCGCCGGGCCAATCCCACCGGCCCGCTGCGGATGAGCGCCACCCCGCACGCCAACGGCGGGCTGCTCACCCGGCCGCTGGTCCTGCCGGACTTCCGCGACTACGCCGTCGACGTCCCGGCACCGGCCTCGGTGCGGCTGGAGTCCACCCGCCGGTTCGGCGAGTTCCTGCGCGACGTCTACCGGGCCAACCCCGACCGGTTCCGGTTGTTCTGCCCGGACGAGACCAACTCCAACCGGCTCGGCGCGGTGTTCGAGGCCTCCGACCGCGCCTTCGCCGAGCGGGTGACCTCCGACGACGTGGCGATCTCGCGCAGCGGCCGGGTGATGGAGGTGCTGTCCGAGCACAACTGCCACGGCTGGCTGGAGGGCTACACGCTGACCGGCCGGCACGGCCTGTTCGCCACCTACGAGGCCTTCGCGATGGTGAGCGCCTCGCAGACCATCCAGCACTGCAAGTGGCTGCAGGAGGCCGACGAGCTGCCCTGGCGGGCCCGGGTGCCGAGCCTGAACATCTTGCTGACCTCGACCGCCTGGCGCAACGACCACAACGGCTTCAGCCACCAGGGGCCCGGCCTGATCCAGAACGTGCTCACCGCGCGCGGCAACATCAGCCGGGTCTACCTGCCGCCGGACGCCAACTGCCTGCTGTCGGTAGCCGATCACTGCCTGCGTTCCCGTTCCTACGTAAACCTGATCGTGATCGACAAGCAGCCGCAGCTGCAGTGGCTGACGATGGCTGAGGCGATCGAGCACTGCGCCCGCGGCGCCGGGGCCTGGTCGTGGGCCGGTACCGACGACGGGTCCGCCGACCCCGACATCGTGCTGGCCTGCGCCGGCGACATCGTGACCATGGAGACGGTCGCGGCGGCGGCCATCCTGCGCCAGTGGCTGCCGCGGTTCCGTACCCGGGTGGTCAACGTGGTGGACCTGATGGCGCTGATCCGGCGCCGCGATCACCCGCACGGCATGGACGAAACCCTGTTCCGCGAGCTGTTCACCGACTCCGTCGACGTGGTGTTCGCCTTCCACGGCTACCCCGGTGCGATCCACCAGCTGGTGCACGGCCGCCCGGACGCCGACCGGTTCCGGGTGCGCGGCTTCATCGAGGAGGGCACCACCACCACGCCGTTCGACATGGTGGTGCGCAACCGGGTGTCCCGGTACCACCTGGTGATGGACGCCATCAACAACGCCCGCCGGACGCCGCCGGGAGCCAGCGAGCTCAAGGCGTGGTGCGAGCGGCGGCTGGCCGAGCATGCCGAGCACGTGGTGGCCTACCTGGAGGACCTGCCGGACGTCCGGAACTGGGTGCTCACCGATCCGGTCCTGCCCGCCTGATGGCCACCGGGGTTTCGGCGGTGCCGGCCGTTGCGCCGGTACTGGTGCTCAATTCCGGCAGCTCCTCGGTGAAGCTGGCCGTCCTCGACCCGGTGAGCGGCGAGCGGCGGGTGACCGCACTGGCGGAGCGGGTCGGCACCGGCGAGGCAACCGTGCGGGTTCGGCGGGGCGAGCAGGAGCAGGCCGGCGCGCCGGCGGACGGCTCGCACCGCGGGGTGATCAAGGAGTTGCTAGCCGCGCTCGCAGACGAGCTGGCCACCGTTGCCGGAGTGGGCCACCGGGTGGTGCACGGCGGCCAGCGGTTCTCCTCCTCCGCGGTGGTCGACGACCCGGTGCTGGCGACGCTGCGCGAGCTGACCGGACTCGCACCGCTGCACCTGCCGGGCAACCTCGCCGGCATCGAGGCCGCCCGGGCGGAACTGCCCGACCGGGTGCACGTGGCGGTGTTCGACACCGCGTTCCATTCCGGCATGCCGGCGCGGGCCTACCGTTACGCGGTGCCGGCCGGGTGGTACTCCCAGCACGCGGTGCGCCGGTACGGCTTCCACGGCACCAGCCACCGCTATGTCAGCGGGCGGGCGGCCGAGCTGCTCGGCCGGCCGCTGGCCTCGCTCAGAATGGTCACCGTGCACCTGGGCAACGGGTGCAGCGCCACGGCGGTCCGCGACGGGATCTCGGTGGACACCACGATGGGCATGACGCCGCTGGAGGGCCTGGTGATGGGCACCCGCAGCGGCGACGTCGACCCGGGTGCGCTCGGCTACCTCGCCGACCGGCTGGGGAAGGGCCTGGCCGGGCTGCTCGACCAGCTCAACACCCGCAGCGGCCTGCTGGGACTGTCCGGGATCAGCAACGACATGCGCGAGGTGCAGGACGCCGCCGAGCACGGATCGGCCGATGCGGCCCTGGCCGTCGAGGTGTTCTGCTACCGGGTCGCCAAGGCGATCGGAGCGCTGGCGGTGGCGCTGGGCCGGTTGGACGCGGTGGTGTTCACTGGCGGCATCGGCGAGCACTCGGCCACGGTGCGCTCGGCGGTGCTGGTCCAGCTCGGCATCCTGGGCATCACCGAGGACGTCGGCGCCAACGGCGAGGACGGCCGGCGGACCGGCGGCCGGATCTCCGGCGCGGGCTCGGTGCCGGTGCTGGTGGTGCCGACCGACGAGGAGCTGCTGATCGCGCGCGACACCTGGGAGCTGACAGCGGAGCCGGCCCGGTGACCCGCACCCTGCTGGTGGTGCCCACCGGGCACGGCGTGGGCCTGATGGCCAGTTGCCTCGGGCTGGTCAACGCGCTGCAGCGGCAGGGCGTCGACGTCGGCTTCGGCAAGCCGCTGGCGCAACCGCGTGCGGACGGCACCGACGCGGACCGCTCCACCGCGCTGATGACGTTGACCTCCGGGCTGTGCCCTCCGGAACCGATCCCGGCCGGGGTGGTCGAGCACCTGCTCAGCGAGAATGCCCTGGACGCCCTGATGGAACAGGCGGTCGCCGCCGTCGAGCCGATGACCGCCGGCCACGACGTGGTGATCCTGGAGGGACTGGTGCCGGCCACCGGCCTGGTGTACGCCAGCCGGGTGAACCTGGCACTGGCCAAGGCGTTCGACGCAGACGTGCTGCTGGTCGGCGCGGCCGGCGACGGCCCGGCCGACCACCTCGCCGAAGGCATGGCGATCGCTGCCCAGGCCTACCAGGCCGGCGAGCGCGGGCGGGTGGTGGGCGCCCTGGTCAACCGGGTGCCCGACACCGGCCGGCAGGCGGTCGAGGTGCTCCGCACGGCGCTCGCGGGGCGCGGCCTGGTGCTGGTGGGAGCCATTCCGTTCCGTACCGAGCTGACCTGGCCCCGGCTGTGCGATCTCGTGGCCGGCCTCGACGTCACCGTGCTGAACCAGGGCCAATCCGAGCGTCGGGTGACCGACGTCATCATCGCCGCGCAGGCCGTCCCCGGCGTCCTGCCGCTGCTGCGGGACGGCACGCTGGTGATCGTGCCCGGCGACCGGCACGACGTGATCCTCAGTGCCTGCCTGGCGGCGCGCAACGGCACCCGGCTGGCCGGCCTGCTGCTCACCGCCGGCATCGAACCGGATCCGCGGGTGTGGCAGCTGTGCCGCCCGGCCGCCGATACCGGCCTGCCGGTGCTGCTCACCGGCGGCTACAGCTACGAGACGGCCACCGTGGTGCACGCGGTGGACCCGGAGGTGCCGCCCGACGACGCCGAGCGGGCCCGCCTGGTGATGTCCACCGTGGCCGACGCGCTGGACCCGGAGTGGCTGACCACCCTGCCGACCGCCAGCCACGTGCCCCGGCTCAGCCCGCCGGCGTTCCGGCACCGGCTCACCACCGCGGCCCGGCAGGCCGGCCGGTGCATCGTGCTTCCCGAGGGCGCCGAGCCGCGCACCCTGCAGGCCGCGCTGACCTGCCACCGGCAGGGCATCGCCCGGTGCGTGCTGCTGGCCCGCCCGGCCGAGGTGGCCGCCACGGCCGCCAGCCGGGGACTGGTGCTGCCCGGCGAGCTGGAGATCGTCGACCCGACGCAGGTCGACGAACGCTACGTCCAGGCGCTGGTGGCGGCCCGCCGGCACAAGGGCATCACGGCGGAGATCGCCCGCGACCAGCTCGGCAACCCGATCGTGCTGGGCACCGTGATGCTGCGGCTGGGCGAGGTCGACGGCATGGTGGCCGGCGCGGTGCACACCACCGCCGACACGTTGCGGCCGGCGCTGCAGATACTGGGCACCGCACCGTCGGCGGCCCTGGTCTCCTCGGTGTTCTTCATGTGCCTGCCCGACGAGGTGGTGGTCTACGGCGACTGCGCGGTCAATCCGGACCCGGACGCCGCGCAGCTGGCCGACATCGCGCTGCAGAGCGCCGCCTCGGCACGCGCCTTCGGCATCGAGCCACGGGTGGCGATGATCAGCTTCAGCACCGGGACGTCCGGAACGGGCACCGACGTGGCCAAGGTGACCGAGGCGACCCGGCTGGTGCGCGAGCGCGACCCGTCCCTGGTGGTGGACGGCCCGCTGCAGTACGACGCGGCCGCGATCGCCTCGGTGGCGCGCAGCAAGGCACCCGGCAGTCCGGTGGCGGGCCACGCCACGGTGTTCGTCTTTCCCGACCTCAACACCGGAAACACCACCTACAAGGCGGTGCAGCGCAGCGCCGACGTGGTGAGCATCGGGCCGATGCTGCAGGGACTGGCCAAGCCCGTCAACGACCTGTCCCGGGGTGCGAGCGTGGAGGACATCGTCTACACCATCGCGCTCACCGCGATCCAGGCAGCGCAGCAGGGTTAGCCGGGCAACCCGGCTGGGCTGCCCAGCAGGCGCCGGAACTCCGCGGCGAACCGGGCGGCGGGCGCGCCGTCGACCACCGTGTGGTCGATCGTCACGGTGAGGTCGAGGACCTCGCGGACCTCGACCCGGCCGTCGACGGCGACCGGCCGGCTGCTGACGCCCCCCACCACCACGGTGAGCGAGGCGAGCGTGGGCGGAGCAATGGCGAAACCACCGCCACCACCGAACATGCCGACCGCGGTGACCTGGACCGTCCCGGTCGCCAGGTGGGCGCGGCGGGACCGGCGCAGCACCGCATACATCAGCCGGTACCCGCCGGGAATCCGGCCACCGGTGGTCGCCAGCGTGCTGAGCGGCCGTCCGGACGGAGTGCCGGCAGCATCGGCCTTGACCGCGCGCAGCTCGGCGCTGATCTCGGCAATCCCGCGGCGGTCGGCATCGCGGACGACGTGCACCAGCCCGAACGGGCCATGCGCGGTCGGCACCTCGATCAGCGTCTGGATGTCGACGGCACGGTGTTGGACCAGCCGGCCTCGCCAGTCCCGATAGGCATGCACCTGCGGATGCGCGGCGACTGCCCTGCCCAGGCAGGCGATCACGAACGCGGTGAGCGACAGCGGCGGGTCGTGGCCGGCCAGCAGTTGCCGCGCCGTGCTGATGTCCACCTCGAACAGCCCGTGCATCGCGACGATCCGGCGGCCGGAACGAACCGCCGCCGTGACCAGCCGCCTGCTCGGCGGGAACGGCTCGACGGTGACGGCACGCCCACCAGAGCCGTTCCCAACCTCCGTCGATTCCGACATTTCTGCCTCCGTCCAAGGCTTCGCCGGCTCGCCGGCTGGCAGCAGGGCCGAAAGTCATGAGCAGCGGGAGACGGCAGCGGGTACGGGACCAAAGGCTCTAAGACCGGCCCGGCGGATGCGAAACCCTGCATCCAACGATCGCTGCGCTGCCGGCGCACGACATGGCCTTCGAGGAGTGAGATGAGTACAGAGCGTCCCATCGTGGTCGGGGTCGACGGATCGGCCGGCGCCCAGGCGGCGGTGCAGTGGGCTGTCGAGGAAGCCGGCAGCCGGCAGGCCGCTGTGCGGTTGATCTGCGCCTACCGGTTGATGCCCGGCTTCTACCAGGCTCCCGGCATGTACGCCGACTACCCCGCAGACATCGAACGGATCCGGCAGCACGCGGCCACGGTGATCTCCAATGCCGTTGCCGACGCGGAACGGGCTGCCCCCGGCGTGCTGGTCACCGGCGACACCGTGGACGGCGCCCCGGCACCGGCGCTGGTCGAGGCGTCCGAGGCGGCCTCGCTCCTGGTGCTCGGCTCCCGGCAGCGCTCGGCGCTCGGTGCGACCGTCCTGGGGTCGGTGAGCGCCGCGGCGGCGGCGCGGGCGAGTTGCCCCGCCATCGTGCTGCGCGGTCCGGCAGGCCTGGCCGGTGAGCAGGCCGAGGTGGTGGTCGGCGTGGACGGCAGCCCGGCGTCCCAGGCGCTGCTGGAGTTCGCTTTCGACCACGCCAGCCGCCGGCGGGCGCCGCTGCGTGCCGTGCTGTGCTGGCATCCGGACGTGTTCGCCGAGATGCTGTGGCGTCCGGAGCCCCCGGCGCCGACCCGCACGGAGGCCTGGCTGGCCGAGGCGATCGCGGGCTGGCAGGAGAAGTACCCGGATGTCGACGTGCGCAGCGGCGTAGTGCGAGAGCATCCCGCCGTCGGGCTGGTGAGCGAGTCGGCGACGGCTCGGCTGCTGGTGGTGGGCAACCGCGGCCGGCATGCGCTGGCCGGCACGCTGCTCGGCTCGGTCAGCCAGGCGGTGCTGCACTCGGCGACCTGCCCGGTCGCGGTGGTGCCCACCCAGTCGCTCTGACAGTGGGCGGGCGTTCACAGGAGACGTCCAGGTTCTGATCAGGGACGGGCAAGGTCGGTCGGGCACAAAGTAACCATGACCGCAACGCTCGAAGCCAGTTCGCTGCCGACCGCGCCCCGCTCGCTACCGCCCGCCGCGCCGGCCGGCGCCACCCCGGGCACCGTGCTGGGCGTGATCGCGGCCGGTGCGCTGGCCACCGTCGCGCTGTGGTGGCACGGTAGCGACTCCATCTCCGGCTTCGGCGACTGGTTGACCAACGCCGGCCGGGTCACCGGCCTGCTGGCCGGCTACGGGGTGGTGGTGCTGGTCGCCCTGATGGCCCGCCTGCCACCGCTGGAGCGCGGGATCGGTGCGGACCGGCTGGCCCGCTGGCACGCCCACGGTGGCCGCTACACCGTCAGCCTGGTCGTCGCGCACGGCCTGCTGATCATCTGGGGTTACGCGATCACCGCGCACACCAACGTGGTCAGCCAGACCGGCACGCTGCTGACCAGCTACCCGGACGTGCTGATGGCCACCGTCGCCGGCCTGCTGCTGGTCGGCGTGGGCGCGGCCTCGGCCCGGGCCGCGCGGCGCCGGATGCGCTACGAGACCTGGTACTACCTGCACTTCTACACCTACCTGGCCGTGGCGCTGGCCTTCAGCCACCAGTTCGCCACCGGCGCGGACTTTCTGTCCAACCGGCCGGCGCGCCTTGCCTGGTCGGCGATGTATGCCGCGGTGGCGGCCGCGATCGTCTGGTACCGCTGCGCGGTGCCGGTCCGGCAGGCGCTGCGGCACCGGCTGCGGGTGGCCGGGGTGTACCCCGAAGCACCCGGCGTGGTGTCGGTGGTGATCAGCGGCCGGCAGCTGGCGGAGCTGCGCGCCGAGTCGGGGCAGTTCTTCCGCTGGCGGTTCGCGACCCGCGAGCTGTGGTGGGCGGCCAATCCGTACTCGCTGTCGGCCGCCCCGCACTCCGACCTGCTGCGGATCACCGCCAAGGGCTTCGGCGAGCACAGCGCGGCCCTGGCCCGGCTGCGGCCCGGCACCAGGGTCTTCGCCGAAGGCCCGTACGGTGCCCTGACGGCCGGCCGGCGGACCCGCCGCAAGGTCCTGCTGATTGCCGGCGGGATCGGGATCACCCCGCTGCGCGCCCTGTTCGAGACGCTGCCGACCGGCCCGGACGAGCTCACCCTGGTCTACCGGGCCAGCCGGGACTCCGACGTGGTGTTCGGCGAGGAGCTCACTGCCCTGGCCCGGCAACGGGGCGCCCGGCTGCACGTGGTCACCGGCCGCCGCACCGAGCTCGGCTATGACCCGCTGTCGGCCGAGGCGCTCACCGCCAACCTCCCGGACCTGCCGGACTACGACGTCTACGTGTGCGGCCCGGCCCCGATGACCGAGGCCGTGCTGGCAGCGCTGCGTGCCGCGAAGGTGCCGCGCCGGCAGGTCCATTCCGAATCGTTCGAATTCTGATCCTCGCTTTCCTCCGCAACCATAAGGACTTCGAAGATGCGCCGAGTCGCTTTAGCTTTGTTCAGCACGGTCACCGGGCTGGTGATGCTGCTGAGCTTCAAGACGCACAGCAGCACCGCCACCGTGCCGGTCGCAACGGCACCCGTGGTTCCCGCCGGCACCTCCGCCGGGGACAGCGCGTCCTCGACCGGCGGCACCTCCTCGACCGGGACGGCCAGCGCGCCGTCCAGCGCCGCATCGAGCGCGGCCGCCTCAGGTACCAAGACGGTCACCGGGGACGCGGTCGACACCCGGTTCGGGCCGGTGCAGGTGCAGATCACCGTCACCAACGGCACGATCACCGCCGTCAACGCCGTCGAGTACCCGCAGAACAACCCGCGCGACCAGCAGATCAACGCCTACGCCATTCCGCAGCTGAACTCCGAGGCGCTGGCGGCCAAGAGCGCGAACATCGACATGGTCTCCGGCGCCACCTACACCAGCGACGGCTACCTCGACTCGCTGCAGAGCGCCCTGGACAAGGCGGGCCTATGACATGGGCACCGCCGAGCTGACCGTTCCCGCCGCCGGCACCGCCGAGGCGCCTCGCACCGTGCACGTCGAGCACTGCATGGGCACCGTCTTCACCCTCGACCTCCGCGACCCCGGCCGGTGGGACGCGGCGATCGCCGCCGCCGTCGGCTGGTTGCACCACGTCGACGCGGTGTTCAGCACCTACTCGGACGGCAGCGACATCAGCCGGATGCGGCGCGGCGAGCTGCGGCTGGCCGACGCGGACCCGGCCGTCGAGCAGGTGCTGGAACTGTGCGCCCAGGCCCAGGCCCGGACCGGCGGCGCGTTCACTGCCATGCCGCAGGGCCGGCTGGACCCGACCGGCCTGGTGAAGGGCTGGGCCGTCGAGCGGGCCAGCCGGCTGCTGACCGAGCACGGCGCGGTCAACCACGCCGTCAACGGCGGCGGCGATCTGCAGTTGGCCGGTTCCGCCGGACCGGACCGGCCCTGGGTGGTCGGCATCAGCGATCCAGCCGACCGCCGCCGGATCGCCGACACCGTCACCGGCCGCGACCTCGCGGTGGCCACCTCCGGAACCGCCGAGCGGGGAAAGCACATCCTCGACCCGCTGACCGGCCGGCCCGCCACCGGGCTAGCCAGCGCTACCGTGGTCGGCCCGTCGCTGACCTTCGCCGACGCCTACGCCACCGCGGCCTTCGTGCTGGGCCGCCACGCGCTCCGCTGGATCACGGAGATCGACGGCTATGAGGCGCTGCTGATCGGCAGCGACGGGACGGTCTCGACCAGCCGCGGCTGGCGCACCGAGTGGTGACCGGCCGGGTCAGGAGATGTCGTAGACCAGGTCGACCGCGACGGTGATCTCCTGCTGGCCGGGCTGCACCGGCACCGAGGCCGCCGACGCTCCGGCGGCCATCTTCCCCATGTCGTAGGCGATCGGGGAGCCGGCGTCCACCAGTTCGGTGAGGGAACGGATCGAGCCCAGCGACACCCCGGCCGCCTGGGCGAGCTGGCTGGCCTGCGCCCTGGCCTGGGCGACCGCCTGGGCCCGGGCCTGCGCCCGCAGCGCGGTGTCGTCGCCGATCGAGAACGAGATCTGCTGGATGCGCACGGCATTTCCGACCGAGCCGACGGCGGCGTCGAGCAGCGCGCCGGCCTTGCCCAGGTCGTGCAACGTCGCCTGCACCGTGTTGTCGACCTGGTAGCCGGTGATGGCTGTCGACTTGTCGTTGTAGGTGGGGTTGATGCTCAGCTGGCTGGTCCGCAGGTCCTTGTTCGCGACCCCGTTGCGGCGCAGCAGTTCCAGCAGGGCGTTCGCCTTGCTGTTGTTGGCGTCCAGCGCCGATCTGGCACTGGTCGCCTGGGTGGACACGCCGATCAGCACCGTCAGGGTGTCCGGCGTGCCGGTGGCCCGGCCCACCCCGCGGGTGGACAGGGTGTGCCCGTCCACCGTCGCGGCAGGTGCGGCGGCCAGCGGGCTCACCGCACTGACCGGCGCGGCGATGCCGGCCGCCATGCCGCTGGGCAGCGCGTCCAGCGCCACGCCGCTGCCGCCGATCACGGTCGGGGCGATGTTCGGCTCGTTCCGCGGTGCGATCTGCGGTGCGCCCAGGCTGGTGTGGGGCTTGTCGCCGCTGCAGCCGGTGAGCAGCAGCCCGGCGACGGCGACCGGAACGGCGGTACGGGTCAGGACCGTACGGGCAGCGACGGTGCGGGTGGACAGAAGCATGGCGACCCTCCAGGTGGGCGTGCTCGCGTTACCCAGCTAGATGAGGCCGGCCACCCGGAACGTTGCGTCGGGGTTCGGGACGCTATCCCCTCGTTATCCGCGCCAGGGCCGGGACCGCCGACCCTGATTCAGCCCTAACCCGGGCCGTGGGGACACGCCACGGCCCGGGCCAGGAGTGCCCCCGCTCAGTTCCGCACGCCGCGCCGGGTGCCGGTGCCGGCGGCAGCGACGAAACCCTCCGCTTGGGTGCTCTCGTCGGCGACCCGGACGCCGTAGTGGTAGGCCAGCTTGCCGCCGAGGGTGCCGGACATGCCCAGCGCGGCCAGGCTCAGCACCGACAGCACCAGCGGGCCGATCCCGACGCTGTCCCCGTCGGTGTAGCTGCCGTGCCGCCAGACGAAGTTGACCGCGTAGGCCACGACCACGGCGAGGTTGAGGCTCATGTGGATCAGAGCGGTGCGGAACGCCCGGGTGCCGCTGGGAATGGCGAGCAGGTCGAGGAAGCCGAACACCGCGGCGGCGAGCGCACCGAGGATGCCGATGGCGATCAGCCATTCCGAGCCCTCGGTCAGGAAGCCCGGCCGGTCGACGATGTGCGAGGCGATGTCGAAGACCAGCGAGCAGGTCCAGGCACCGATCGGAACGGTCACCAGGATCGGGTGGAACGGGTGGCCGTACGGGCCGGCGAGCACGGTGACGGGTTGCTTGGCGTTGTGTGTCGAGTCCATCGGAGGTCTCCCTGGCGAGAAGAATTTCTCTAACGAAGCTTGGCCTTATTCGGTTCCGCCGTCAAGTTTCGTTGCGAGTCCTGCCGAAGCTCCTGCTGGGGCAAGGCCGGTAGGCGTTATGGTGGCCCGATGAGCATCGCTGGCCGGCCCGCGGAGCAACCCGTCGAGACTGCCATCCGGGCGCTCGCCGCGCTCGAGGACCGGCTGCGGTACGGGATGTATGAGTTCATCCGCACCGCCCGGCGGCCGGTGACCCGGGAGCAGGCCGCCGAGGCGGTCGGCATCTCGCGCAAGCTCGCGGCCTTCCACCTGGACAAGCTGGTCGGGGCCGGCCTGCTGCGCTCGGACTACGAGCCGGTCGGCGGGCTGCGCAAGGTCGGCCGGACGCCGAAGGTGTACCAGCCGGTCGACCGCGACATCCGGGTCAGCATCCCCGAACGCCAGCCGGACGTGCTGGCGTCGATCCTCCTCGACGCGGTGCTCACCGAACGCGCCGGTGAGACCGCCCGGCAGGCCGCGATCCGGGCCGCGCAGGACCGTGGCCGGCAGGTCGCGGCCACCGAACGGGAGCAGCTGCGTCCCGGCCGGCTGGGCGCCGAGCGCGCCCTGACCCTGAGCGAGACGCTGCTGAAACGGCACGGCTACGAACCGGAGCGGGTCTCCTCCGGGTGCGTGGCGCTGCGCAACTGCCCGTTCCACCCGCTCGCCGAGCAGGCCCGGGAGCTGGTCTGCGGGCTCAACCACGCCTACCTGACCGGCTTCCTGGCCGGCCTGGACGCCCCGACGGTGCAGGCGGTGCTGCAGCCGAAGGCGGGGGAGTGTTGCGTGGAACTGCGCCTCGGCTCGTAGCACGGTTGCCTATCCTGACCGGATGGACCTGGAGTTCAGCGGCGAGCTGTGGTTCTGGCGTGGGCCGGCGCCGTGGCACTTCGTCACCGTGCCGGACGACAGGTGTACCGAGATCGAGGCGGCGTCCCGGGAGGTGTCCTACGGCTGGGGGATGATCCCGGTGACCGCCCACATCGGCGACACCGCGTGGACGACGTCGCTGTGGCCCAAGGACGGCCGCTACATCGTGCCGGTCAAGACCTGGGTGCGCGAGGCGGAAGGGCTCGAGCTGGGTGACACGGTGACGGTAGGGCTGGAGCTGGCGCCCCGCAGCGCCCGGCGCTGATCAGCCGGCCGGCAGCTCGCTGGGCGCCGGCCGTGCCGTACGTGCCTGCGCGGCCGACAGCAGGCCGTCCAGCCGGGCCTCCTCGAGATCGAGCAGCCGCTGCACCTCCCACATCACCGAGTCCTCCACCTCGCCGTCGGTGACCAGGCCGACGAGTTCCTGCCGCTTGCGGCGCAGCACGTCGAGCGCGAGCTGCATCCGCGCCACCTCCCGCGCGTCGTCGGTAGGGCCACCGGCGACCGCGTCGGCCAGGGTGCGGCGGACCTCCTCGCGCAGCAGCGGGTCGGCCTCGGTGAGGAACCACTCGTTCTCGAACGCGCGCAGAGTGCGCAGGGTCATCGCCCGGCGGGCCGCGGTGACGGCATCCTGCGCCGGTGCCGGCGGGAAGCTCGGCGAGGCCCAGCGCACCACCCGTCCCAGGGTCGAGCCCTGGATCAGCAGGGTGGTGGCGACCACCACGAAGGTGATCACCAGCAGGTCCTGCCGGCGCGGGAACGGGGCGCCGGCTGCCGCCAGCGGGACGGTGAGTGCCGCGGCGAGCGAGATGCCGCCGCGCAGCCCGGCCCAGCAGTTGACCACCCGGGCCCGGAACGGTGCTCGCAGGGTGCGCTGGACCGGCCGGCGGTCCAGGGTGCGGATCAACGCCGTCATGGTCATCGACCAGCAGAACCGGATCACCAGCACGGCGGCGGTGATCAGCAGCCCCTGGGCCACCAGGGTGGCGGCGTGCCGGGCGGTGACGCCGGTGACCAGGCCGCGCAGCTGCAGGCCGCTGAGCACGAACAGCGCGCCGGTGAGCAGGAAGGTGGTGGTCTCGTAGAAGGCGTGGGCGGGCAGCCGCATCTGCCCGGAGGTGATGCGCCGGGCGCCGCGGCTGCCGGCCAGGCCGCAGGTCACCACGGCGACCACCCCGGAGCCGTGCAGCGCCTCGGCCGGCACCGCGGCGAGCAGCGGCAGCGCCAGCGCGAAGGAGGCGTTGACCAGCGGGTCGGTGATCCGGCGCAGCACCAGCAGCATGAACAGCGTCACCGCCAGGCCGACCGCGATGCCGACCCCGTAAGACTCGGCCGACCGCCAGGCGATCGAGCCGGCGCTGAAGTGCTCGTGGTTGGCGGCCTGGATCGCCACCGCGAGCACCACCAGCGCGGTGCCGTCGTTGATCAGGCTCTCGGCGCGGAGCACGGTCGTCCACCGGGTCGGCAGGGCCCGGCCGAACGCGGCGACCGCACTGGCGTCGGTGGGCGCGAGCACCGCCCCGAGCGCCCAGGCGGCGGGCCAGGTGAAGCTAAGCCAGTGCGCGATCACCGCCACCCCGCCGGCGCTGGCGACCACCAGCAGCACGCCGTTGAGGAAGATCGGGCGCCAGTACCGACGGGCCCAGCTCACCGAGGTCTGGTAGCCCTCCCAGAACAGGATCACCGGCAGCACGACCAGCAGGATCAGCTCGGGGGAGACGGTGAGGCCCCTGGCCGCCGGCAGGGCGGTGAGCAGGCAGCCGAGCAGGAACTGCGTAGTGGGCACCGGCAGCCGGCTGACCCGGGCCACCCAGGGGGAGACCGCCACTCCGGTGATCACCACGACGAGCAGGACGTCGGTAGGCACGATTACTCCCTCAGACGTTGCGGTTTACCGGTATATCCTCACCCGGCCCGCCAGGGCGGTGGGTTGGCGGAGATGACCTCTTCGGTGAGCAGAGCGCTCGCGAAGTCCGCCCGGGCCCGGGCCAGCACGTCGGGGTCCGGCTGCGCCGCGCCGTACCAGGGCGTCAGGTCGGCGGCCTGGACCAGGAACCTGCCCTCGCCCAGCTCGGTCACCTCCCAGCCGGACAGGTCGCGGGCCCGGTCCAGGTGCGCGGTACGCAGCACCTGAATGCCGTGCGCGTCCGGCAGGTAACGGTCGAGCAGGTGCGTGTTGTACCGGACGTGGTACTCCTCGATGCCGGGCAGTGGCTGAACGGTGGCCATCGAATCGATCCCCACCGAGGCGCGAATGCCCATCCGGATGAAGCCGAGGTCGACCTCGGCCGGCAGCGCGGTCAACGCGGCCCGCAGCCGGTCGACCTGCGCCTGCCAGCCGCCGGTTCCGCCGATGTCCTGGAACAGGCTGGTACCCCCGACGTCGAAGGCGACGTTGGTTGCCTGCTGCCCGGCGTCGTCGACGAACTCCAGGCCCGCCATGCCGGTTTCGAACAGCGAGCGGGCCAACGGACCGCTGGCGTCGTCGAGGTTCACCGCGGCTCGGTAGACGTTGTACCGCAGCCGCAGCTCGGCACCCGGCAGCCGGGCCCACCGATCGGCGAGTGCGGCGATCCGGTAGGTGGCTTCGGCGGGCACGTGCCAGTGCGAGGAGCGGTACGGGTCAGCCGCCTCGGCCGCCCGGTCCACCGACCAGGCGAGGAAAGCCGTGGGCACCGGCGGCTGGGCGCCGGACAGCCAGTCCGGGTAGCGCACCGGGGGCGTGGGCTGCAGCTTTCCGGAAAGTCCCCGCCGTTCGAGCCGTCCGGCGAACTCGGAGATCCAGCGCCGCAGTTCCTCCCGGTCGGCGCAGTGCGTGAGCAGCACGACGAAGCCGGCCGGAGCGGAGCTCGGCGCTTCGGCCCAGACACTCTCCACGCCGTCGGCCTCGGCCTCGTCGTTCAGCTCGGCCGCCGCCGACGCGAAGTCCTCGAGAGTGCCGTCGCCGGTGCGCAGCTGCAACCACATGTCGGCGCCGCCGTATCGTTTCCACGCCTTCTCTATCGAAGCCAGCTGGATCTCGACTGCTGGACCGCTGGGCATGCGTTCTGTCCTCCTCTGCCGGCGAGCTGTGCCCACGGTAGCCATCGGGTGCCGGAACAGCGGCCGGGCATGGTCCGGAGCCCGGCCGCCGTACTCAGCTGGTCTTGAAGCTCAGCTGGTAGCTGCCGGTGTACTCGTACTGGGGTTTGGCCACCAGCCGGTAGTTGCCGGCGGCGAGGTTGGTGAACACCTTTGCCGGGCAGGACGAACCGGAGCTGATCGTGGTGTTGCTGCCGTCGTCCTTGACCAGCCGCCAGGACAGGTACCCATTGGTGGAACCGGTGCCCGAGCAGCTGCCGGTGAGCGTCACCGACCCGAGCGCTGCCAGGGTGAACCGGTAGTCGTCCTGGGCCGCCTTGTTCTCCAACCTGCCGGCACCGGCTGCCGGTACCCCGTCGGAGACCGGCACCGGGGTGGTGGTCAGGGTGCCGAGGTCGAAGGTCTGGGGAACGGCAACGGTGAGTTGCACGGTGTACTTGCCCGCGGTCGCGATGCTGGTGCGCGAACCGAGCAGCAACCGGTAGTCGCCAGCCGCCAGGCCCTCCACCCGGTAGTTGCCGCTGGCTGAGACGACCGAGGAGCCGTCGGCCCGCAGCAACTGCCACCCCGGGCTGGTCGCCGAGCCCGCGAAGTCCAGGAACAGCGTCTGGGCCGCGTCCAGGGTGAACCGCAGCTCGTCCTGCGACACCTTGGTCTCCAGGTTCCCGGCACCGGCGCTCGGCACGCCGTCGGAGACGGTGAGGCCAATGCCGGGCAGGGTGCCCAGGGCGAAGGTCTGCACGTCGGGTACCACCATGAAGTCCAGGGTGTAGAAGCCGGTGTACTCGTACTGCGGCTTGACGGTGAGCAGGTAGTTGCCCGCCACCAGGTTGGCGAACACCTTTGCCGGGCAGGACGAACCGGAGGTGATCGTGGTGTTGCTGCCGTCGTCCTTGACCAGTCGCCAGGCCAGGTAGCCGTTGGTGGAACCGGTGCCCGAACAGTTCCCGAGCAGCATCACCGACTGCGCCGCTGCCAGGCTGAACCGGTAGTCGTCCTCGGACGGCTTGACCTCCAGGCGTCCGGCGCCAGTCCCTGGCACCCCGTCCGACACCGACACCACCGACGTGCCCAGCACTCCGAGGTCGAAGGCCTGCACCGGGGCGGGCGTCAACTTCAGGGCGTACTTGCCAGGGGTGCCGATGCTGGTGCGGGTGCCGAGCAGCAACCGGTAGTCACCAACCGCCAGGCCCTCGACCCGGTAGTTGCCGCTGGTGGACACCACCGAGGAACCGTCGGCCCGCAATAGCTGCCACCCCGGGCTGGTCGCCGAGCCCGCGAAGTCCAGGAACAGCGTCTGGGCCGCGTCCAGGCTGAACCGCAGCTCGTCCTGCGACACCTTGGTCTCCAGATTGCCGGCACCGGCGCTCGGCACGCCGTCCGACACCGTCACACCAGCACCCGGCAGGGTGCCGAGCGCGAAGGTCTGGACGTCGGGTACCACCATGAAGTCCAGGGCGTAGAAGCCGGTGTACTCGTACTGGGGCTTGACGGTGAGCAGGTAGTTGCCTGCCGCCAGGTTGGCGAACACCTTTGCCGGGCAGGACGAACCGGAGCTGATCGTGGTGTTGCTGCCGTCGTCCTTGACCAGCCGCCAGGCCAGGTAGCCGTTGGTGGAACCGGTGCCCGAGCAGGTGCCGGTAAGGGCCACCGATCCGGCCGCCGGCAGGGTGAACCGGTAGTCGTCTTCGGACGGCTTGACCTCCAGGCGTCCGGCGCCGGCCCCCGGTACCCCGTCCGAGACCGGCACCGGGGTGGTGGTCAGGACGCCGAGGTCGAAGGACTGCGGGACGGCGGAGCTGAGCTTGACGGTGTACTTGCCCGGCGTGCCGATGCTGGTCCGGGTGCCGAGCAGCAGCCGGTAGTCACCGGCCGGCAAGCCCTCCACCCGGTAGTTGCCGCTGGTCGACACCACCGAGGAACCGTCGGCCCGCAGCAACTGCCACCCCGGACTGGTCGGTGAACCGGCGAAGTCCAGGAACAGCGTCTGGACGGCGTCCAGGCTGAACCGAAGCTCGTCCTGCGACACCTTGGTCTCCAGGTTCCCTGCACCGGCGCTCGGCACCCCGTCGGAAACGGCAACCCCCGCCGAGGGAATCGTGCCGAGGGTGAAAACCTGCACGTCGGGTGCCACCATGAAGTCCAGCCGGTAGCTGCCGGTGTACTCGTACTGGGGCTTGACGGTGACCAGATAGTTGCCCGCCGCCAGGTTGGTGAACACCTTTGCCGGGCAGGACGAACCCGAGGTGACCGTGGTGTACGACCCGTCGTCCTTGACCAGCCGCCAGGCCAGGTAGCCGTTGGTGGAACCGGTGCCCGAACAGGTGCCGGTGAGGGCCACCGACCCGGCCGCCGGCAGGGTGAACCGGTAGTCGTCCTCGGCCGCCTTGCTCTCCAACCGGCCGGCACCGGTCCCCGGCACCCCGTCCGAGATCGAGACCTGGGTGGTGGTCAGCACGCCGAGATCGAAGGTCTGCAGCACCGCCGGGGTGAGGGTCAGGCTGTACTTGCCGGCGGTGCCGATGCTGGTGCGCGAGCCGAGCAGCAGCCGGTAGTCGCCAACCGCCAGGGCGTCGACGCGGTAGCTGCCGCTGGTCGACACCACCGAGGAACCGTCGGCCCGCAGCAACTGCCACCCCGGGCTGGTCGCCGAACCGGCGAAGTCCAGGAACAATGCCTGGGCCGCGTCCAGGCTGAACCGCAGCTCGTCCTGCGACACCTTGGTCTCCAGGTTCCCGGCACCGGCACCCGGTACGCCGTCGGAGACGGCGACACCCGCGACGGGGATCGTGCCCAGGGTAAAGATCTGAGCGTCGGGCACCAGCATGAAGTCCAGCCGGTAGGAGCCGGTGTACTCGTACTGCGGCTTGACCACCAGCCGGTAGTTGCCGGCAGGAACATTGCTGATCACCTGGTTGGGACAGGAGGAACCGGACCCGACCGAGGCGTTGCTGCCGTCGTCCTTGACCAGCCGCCAGGACAGGTAGCCACTGGTGGAACCGGTGCCCGAGCAGGTGCCGGTGAGCATGACCGATCCGGCCGCCGGCAGGGTGAACCGGTAGTCGTCCTCGGATGCTTTGCTCTCCAGCCGGCCGGCACCGGCCCCCGGTATCCCGTCGGAGACGGAGACCTGGGTGGTAGTCAGGGTGCCGAGGTCGAAGGCCTGGGGAACGGCAACGACGAGCTTGACGCTGTACTTGCCGGCGGTGCCGATCCCGGTGCGGGTACCCAGCAGCAGCCGGTAGTCCCCGGCCGGCAGCGCGTCGACGCGGTAGCTGCCGCTGGTCGAGACCACCGAGGAACCGTCGGCGCGCAGCAACTGCCACCCCGGGCTGGTCGGCGAGCCGGCGAAGTCCAGGAACAGCGCTTGCGTGGCGTCCAGGGTGAACCGCAGCTCATCCTGCGACACCTTGGTCTCCAGGTTCCCGGCACCGGCACCGGGCGCCCCGTCGGAGACGGTGACCCCTGCCGAAGGAATCGCGCCGAGGGTATAGACCTGCACGTCGGGCACCAGCATGAAGTCCAGCCGGTAGGAGCCGGTGTACTCGTACTGTGGCTTGACCACCAGCCGGTAGTTGCCGGCGGCCAGGTTGCTGATCACCTGGTTGGGACAGGACGAACCGGACCCGACCGAGGTGTTGCTGCCGTCGTCCTTGACCACCCGCCACGACAGGTAACCCGACGTGGAACCGGAGCCCGAGCAGGACCCGGTGAGCATGACCGATCCGGGCGTCGGCAGCGTGAACCGGTAGTCGTCCTCGGACGCCTTGCTTTCCAGCCGGCCGGCGCCGGCGGCCGGTACGCCGTCCGACACCGACGTCACGGACGAGCCCAACGCTGCGAGGTCGAAGGTTTGCAGTACCGCTGAGGTGAACGCGACGGTGTACTTGCCCGCGGTGGCGATGCTGGTGCGCGAGCCGAGCAGCAGCCGGTAGTCGCCGGCCGGCAGGGCGTCGATCCGGTAGCTGCCGCTGGTCGAGACCACCGAGGAGCCGTCGGCGCGCAGCAGCTGCCACCCCGGACTGGTCGCCGAGCCGGCGAAGTCCAGGAACAGCGCTTGCGTGACATCCAGGGTGAACCGCAGCTCATCCTGCGACACTTTGGTCTCCAGGTTTCCCGCACCGGCACCGGGCACGCCGTCGGTGACGATGAGGCCGGTGCCGGGCAGGGTGCCGAGCGAGAAGACCTGGGCGTCCGGCACCAGCATGAAGTCCAGCCGGTAGCTGCCGGTGTACTCGTACTGCGGCTTGACCACCAGCCGGTAGTCGCCGGCCGCCAGGTTGGCGAACACCTTCACCGGGCAGGACGAACCGGAGGAGATCGTGGTGTTGGTGCCGTCATCCTTGACCAGCCGCCACGACAGGTAACCCGACGTCGCACCGGTACCCGAGCAGGACCCGTTCACCATCACCGACCCGGCCGCCGCGAGGGTGAACCGGTAGTCGTCCTCGGATGCTTTAGCCTCCAGACGCCCGGCACCAGCCGCCGGTATCCCGTCGGAGACGGAGATCTGGGTAGTGGCCAGGGTGCCGAGGTCGAAGGCCTGGGGAACGGCAACGGTGAGCTGGACGGTGTACTTGCCCGCGGTGGCGATGCTGGTGCGCGAGCCGACCAGCAGCCGGTAGTCGCCGGCCGGCAGGGCGTCGATGCGGTAGCTGCCGCTGGTGGAGACAACCGAGGAGCCGTCCGCGCGCAGCAACTGCCACCCCGGGCTGGTCGGCGAGCCGGCGAAGTCCAGGAACAGGGCCTGGGCCGCATCCAGGGTGAACCGCAACTCGTCCTGCGACACCTTGGTCTCCAGGTTCCCGGCACCCGCTGCCGGCACCCCGTCCGAGACCGTCACGCCGGTACCGGTCAGGGTGCCGAGCGGGAAGACCTGGGCGTCCGGGACCAGCATGAAGTCCAGGGCGTAGGAGCCGGTGTACTCGTACTGCGGCTTGACCACCAGCCGGTAGTCGCCGGCTGCCAGGTTGGCGAACACCTTCGCCGGGCAGGACGAACCGGAGCTGACCGTGGTGTTGCTCCCGTCGTCCTTGGCCAGCCGCCACGACAGGTAACCCGACGTGGAACCGGTACCCGAGCACGTTCCGGTAAGGCTCGCCGAGCCGGCCGCCGGCAGGCTGAACCGGTAGTCGTCCTCGGCCGCCTTGCTCTCCAACCGGCCGGCACCGGTCCCCGGCACTCCGTCCGAGATCGAGACCGGAGTGGTGGTCAGGACGCCGATGTCGAAGGACTGCGGAACAGCGGAGCTGAGCTTGACGGTGTACTTGCCGGTGCTACCGATGCTGGTCCGCGAGCCGACCAGCAGTCGGTAGTCACCGGCCGGCAGGGCGTCGATGCGGTAGTTGCCGCTGGTGGAGACCACCGAGGAGCCGTCGGCGCGCAGCAGCTGCCAAGCGGGGGTGATAGCCGAGCCGGCGAAGTCCAAGAACAGGGCCTGGGCCGCATCCAGGGTGAACCGCAGCTCGTCCTGCGACACCTTGGTTTCCAGGTTCCCGGCACCGGCACCGGGCACACCGTCAGAGACGGTGATCCCCGCTGGGGGAATCGAGCCGAGCGGAAAGACCTGGGCGTCCGGCACCAGCAGGAAGTCCACGGCATAGCTGCCGGTGTACTCGGCCTGCGGCTTGACCACCAGCCGGTAGTCGCCCGCCGCCAGGCCGGTGAGCACCCGGGCCGGGCAGGACGTCCCGGAGCTGACCGTGGTGTTGCTCCCGTCGTCCTTGACCAGCCGCCAGGACAGGTAACCCGACGTGGAACCGGTACCCGAGCACGTTCCGATGAGGGCTACCGAGCCGGCCGCCGGCAGGCCGAACCGGTAGTCGTCCTCGGATGCCTTGGTCTCCAGCCGGCCGGCACCGGACGCTGGCACCCCGTCCGACACCGGCACCGCCGACGAGCCCAGTGCGCCGAGATCGAAGACCTGCGGGTCCGGCTTCACGAACAGGGCGAAGCTGTAGTTGCCGGTCTGGGCGGCCTGGACCTCCACCCGGTAGGAGCCCGCGGGTACCACCGCGGTGGTGAAGTCGCCGCACGAGGTGGTCAGCGTGGTCCGGACGCCGGTGGTGGTCTCGGTCAGCACCGCGCTGAGCGCGCTGAGGCAGGCCTGGGCGTCGAAGGCCAGCGCCGCCGGGGCCGCCAGGCTGAAGCGGTACTCGTCCTGCGCGCCCGCCGTCTCCAGCGTGCCGGCGCCCTGCTCGATCGCGGCCTGGACGGACGGCACGGTCAGCGGCAGCGCCACGTCGAAGGTGTTGGCCGGTGGCACTTCCAGCGTCATCTTGATGTTGTCGATGCCCAGCGAGGTGTTGAGGACGCCGCGGAAGTACTTCGGCACGAATTCCAGGTTGGCCGAGGACGCCGAGTGCGACAGGGTGACGTCGAGGGCGAACTTGCTGTACGCGATGCCGTTGACGGTGGTGTTCACGCCCACCCGTTCGATGCTGCCGGTGAGCCCGCCGGACAGCGTCGGACCGTCCGCGCCCTCGAAGTTGACCTGGCCGGCGGGCGTGCCGTCGAGGATCAGCGAGACGGTCTGGGGAACGCTGTCGCTGCCGATGTTGCCGTAGGCGTAGAGGTCGGCGCGCAACCGGATCGACTTGTGCCGGGTGACCGACCGGGCCGTCATCCGGTAGCCCGGGGTGTCGAAGAGCGGGCCGGCCACCCGGGTGGTCGACGGGTCGGAGGTGTAGCGCGGGGCCACGAAGTTGGCGCCGACCGCGCCTTCGAAGTCCTCGGCGAGGTTGCCGGTGTCGTCGAAGAAGTGCGAGGCCGAGTCGACCAGCACCTGGGTGACCTCGGCGGCAGCCTGGGCATAGGTGTCGTCGCCGGTGGTGACGACGTCGAACACGCAATCTTCGAACTGCGGGCCCGGCGAGACCCCGGCCAGCTGGCAGGTCTCGGTGGCCACGGCGATCTCGGCCTCGGTGAAGTCCCCGAGGGTGATCACCCGCGCGGGGAAGGCGCGATCGGTGAAGGTCGCGGTCGTCTGGCCGGCGCCGTAGGAGAACCGCGAGTCGTCATCGGTGATCCGCCACGAGTCGGCGAACCGCCCGTGCAGGACGGTGTCGGAGGTGTTCGCGGGCAGCGGGGTGCCGTCGCGCAGCTCCAGGTCGTCGGCGGGGTTGCCGTTGGAGTTGCCGAGCAGGCCACGGGTCCGCATCGTCTTGGGGACGTGCAGGCCGACGTTCGACCCGCTCCACATCAGTGAGAGCCGGTCGCCGTATCCCGGCCAGAGCACCGAGTAGAACCGGCCGGTGTGCAGCACGGCGGCACCGTCGCCGAGGTCGTAGGAGGTGCCGCCGCTCAGCGAGGTCGGCACACCGTTGATCTTGAGCGTGCCGTTGCCGAGCTCGACCCAGGTGTCGTTGATCTCGAACGCGACCGTGTTGAACAGCGACACGTTCGGCCCGCTCGGGGTGAACCGGGCCTGGATGTCGATGCCCTCGTCAGGGACCTCCAGCAGGTGGAACTCGCCGACCGACTGCAGGTCGTAGGTGAACCGGTCCGGGGTGGCCAGGTGCGGGTCGCCGAAGATGTTCCAGCCGATCAACGCCGCCAGCCCGGCTACCGTGATCAGAATGAGGGTGCCGATCGTGGCGGCGCCCGTCTCGACCGCCGCGATCCCGAGTGCGGCCAGGCAGCCGCCCGCTATGCAGGCCCCGGCGAGCGCCACCAGGATCGCCGCCGCTCCGACCGCGACCGCGACCTTCACCAGCGGCTCGGACACCGTCGGCGCGTCGGGGATCGGCAGGTCGTCCAGTTCCGGGTGGTCCTTGATGAAGTCTTCCCAGAAGTCGTCCTTGCCGTTGCCGTCGTCGTCAGCGCCCGGGTGCCGGTAGACCGGCGGCACCAGCACCGGAGGACCCGTCGGAGTCGAGGTGGGCTCTGCCGTGGGAGCCGAGGTGGACGCGGTGGCCGACGGGCTGGCCGCGGTGGGAACCGGGGTCGGGTCGTCCTGGCACTTGCGGGTCGTCTTCGTCGGGTCGGACACCAGCAGCACACCCAGGCGTCCGGTCGGGCCGGCGGTGTAGTTGTAGACCACCTCGGTGTCGTTGGTGGGCGAGCATTCGCGCACCAGGATACGGAACTTGTCGGAGTAGCCGGCCAGGTTGTACCTGACCAGCGGCCGGTTCGTCGGCCCGGTCGGGAAGTCGCGCTGGTAGCGGATCAGCTGGGCCTCGGCGTCGGCGTCACCGACACCACCCAGGGAGTTCTTGACCTCGATCGCCTGCATCGGGCTGCCGGGGCTGGTCCGGTCGTACATCAGGATGTCGACCCGGCCGCCGGTCGCCGCACCGGCCGGCTTGGGGTAGGAGACCTCCCACTGCAGGTTGGCGGTGACCGAGCCGAGCGGTGCCGAGTCGCCGAACACCGACTGGGAGTTGAACCGGACGATGGCCCGGGTCTGGGCGATCGCCTCGGCCTGGATGGTCGTCAGGCCCTTGCACTCGCCGAGCCGGTAGAGCTGGTCGGGGGTCAGGGCACGGGTGTCGAAGCACTCGGGTCTGAGAAAACCCCGGGTCGAGCGCATCATCTCCGCCACGCACCGGGACGCCCTGCCCAGGCTCTGGTCGGAGCTGTTCGGAGGGCAGTCGGTGGCCGCGGACGTGCTGGCGCCGGCCACCACCGGGGTGGTAGCCCGTGCCGGTGTCAGCTGGCAGGCCGCTACCGGCACCGCGACGGTGAGGAACAGAATGACCGCGGATCGGCACAGGCGCCGGACTGCGAGCAGGTGTGCGGAGGAGTTCACGGGCCGGCGCTCCAGTTATCTAACGAGAAGCTTATAAACCTGAGAGGGGCGGAAATCGTATGGCATGACCGGATTCCTGTCGAGGACGACCCGTCGTCCAGCGGCTGACCGGCACGGCGCCGGCAGCATCGATACCGTTCGGCGCAGCCAGGCGTCAGGATGGGAGCTCAGATCACCCGTCCGACCCTTGGAGTAGACCTCGATGGCTGCAGCGCTCGTTTCCCGCCCCTGGGTTCCGGAAGAGCCGGAGCGGCGGGTGCGCACCGTGGCGGAGGCAGCGGCGAGCGCCGCTCCGGCCGCGCTGCTGGCGGAGCTGGATCGCCTGGTGGCGGAGAACCGGCAGATCCACGACGTGGAGTGCGTCAACCTCAACCCGGCGACCAATGTGATGAACCCGCGGGCCGAGGCGATGCTGTCGGCGAAGCTGGGCTCGCGGCCGTCGCTGGGCTATCCCGGCGACAAGTACGAGATGGGCCTGGAGGCCATCGAGCAGATCGAGGTCATCGCCGCGGAGCTGGTCGCCGAGGTGTTCGGTGCCCGCTACGCCGAGATCCGGGTGCCGTCCGGGGCGGTCGCGAACCTGTACGCCTTCCTGGCGACCTGCGAGCCGGGCAGCACGATCATCGCCCCGCCGCCGGCGATCGGCGGGCACGTCACCCACCACGCCGCCGGCTCGGCTGGCCAGTACCGGCTGCGGACGGTGCCGGCGCCGGTCTCGGCCGACAGTTACACCGTCGACGTGCCGGCCCTGCGCGAGCTGGCGAAGGAGGTGCGGCCGGCGCTGATCACCATCGGCAGCAGCCTGAACCTCTACCCGCACCCGGTTGCCGCGATCCGCGAGATCGCCGACGAGGTCGGCGCGAAGGTGCTGTTCGATGCCGCCCACCTGTGCGGCCTGATCGCGGGGCACGCCTGGCAGCAGCCGCTGGACGAGGGCGCTCACCTGATGACGTTCAGCACCTACAAGAGCCTGGGCGGCCCGGCCGGGGGCGCCGTGGTCACCAACGATCCGGAGCTCGCCGAACGCCTGGACCGGATCGCCTTTCCCGGGCTGACCGCGAACTTCGACGCCGGCAAGGCGGCCGCGCTCGCGGTGACCATGCTGGACTGGAAGGTCGCCGGCCGGGCCTACGCCGCTGCGATGGTGGAGACCGCCGGCCGGCTGGCCGAGGAGCTGGCGGCGGCCGGGCTGCCGGTGTTCAGCGGCGCGCACGGGCCCACCCGCTCGCACCAGTTCGCCCTGCGCGCGCACCGCTGGGGCGGCGGGCAGCACGCCGCCCGCCGGCTGCGCCGGGCCAACCTGCTCGCCTGCGGCATCGGGCTGCCGGACGATCCGGTCGACGGGGACGTCAACGGCCTGCGGATGGGGACCCCGGAGCTGGTCCGGCTCGGCATGAAACCCGCCGACATGGCCGAGCTCGGCGGGCTCATCGCCCGCGGCCTGGACGTGGACGTCCCGCCCGAGGCGGTGGCCGGCGAGGTCACCGCCTGGCGCAAGCAGTTCTCCGGCGTGCACTTCACGGCCGACCAGCCATGGTGACGGTTACCGATCTCGACACGCCGTTCCTGGCCGTCGACCGGGAAGTGCTGGAAAGCAACCTGTCGGCCATGGCCGGGCTGGCCGCCGAGCGCGGGATCTCGTTGCGTCCGCATGCCAAGACGCACAAGTGCCTGGAGATCGCCCGGCGGCAGCTGGCATTGGGTGCGGTCGGGCTGACGGTGGCCACGGTGGGGGAGGCCGAGGTCTTCGCCGCCGCTGGCTGCGATGACCTGTTCATCGCCTATCCGGTGTGGGCGGCCGGCCACCGAGCGGAGCGGCTGCGCGCCCTGGCCGAGCGGGTGAGCCTGTCCGTCGGGGTGGACTCGGCCGAGGCCGCGGAACTGCTGGGCAAGGCGCTGGCGGGAACCTCGGCCCGGGCGCTGGTCGAGCTGGACAGCGGTCATCACCGCACCGGGGTCCATCCGGCCGAGGCCGGCCAGGTCGCGGTCGCCGCCGAGCGGGCCGGGCTGCCGGTGGCGGGGCTGTTCACCTTTCCGGGACACGGCTACGGCCCGGGCAACCGCACTCCGGCCGCCCTGGACGAGGCGCGGACGGTGGCGGTGGCGGTGGCCATCCTGCGCGGCCGCGGGATCGAGCCGGCGGTGCGCAGCGGCGGCTCGACCCCGACCGCGGGGGTGGCAGAACGAGAGCTGGCGGCCGCGGGCGTGGTAGGCGAGGGACTCACCGAGCTGCGGCCTGGGGTCTACGCCTTCAACGACGCCCAGCAGGTGGAGCTCGGCTCCGCTGACTGGAGCGCGGTCGCCCTGACCGCGATGGCCACCGTGGTCAGCCGCCGGGCGGACACCGTGGTGCTCGACGCGGGCAGCAAGACGCTGGGGGCCGACCAACCCGGCTGGGCCACCGGGGCAGGCCGGCTGCCCGACCATCCCGACGCCCGGGTGGTGGCGCTGTCCGAGCACCACGCAACGGTGGTCTTTCCGCCGGACGTGTCGCCTCCCGCGTTGGGCTCGACGGTGCGGGTGGCGCCGAACCACGTGTGCAACGCGGTCAATCTGGCCGACGAGCTGGTCGTCACCGCCCGGGGTCAGGTGGTCGACCGCTGGCTCGTGGCCGCCCGCGGCAGGAACCGCTGATGTCTTGCGGTATCGGCATGCGTGGGTGAGGCGATGACCCAGGCACACCCGCGGGGGACGCCGCGCATTCCGGCGGAGGTGCGAGAGGCATGGCTGGCCAAGGTCGCCGCGGACGCGGCCCGCCAGTCGGGTACGCCAGCCGAGCTGCTGGGCGCCTATCTCGACCTGGTGGCGGACGCGGCACTGACGGGGAGGACCCCCGATCGGTCGGAACTGGCCGCCGTGCGGGAACTCGGACGGCAAGCCGCGGCCAGTGGGGTGGCGGCGCACCGGATGGCTCATCTCTACCTGACGGCCGCGGCCCGGCTGTGGAGCACCATTCCGCAGCGGGTCCGGACCCGGGGCCGCGACGCCGTGTCGGCCGCGGCCGAAGCGGTGCTGGTGGTGGTGGACGGCGCTGTCGCGGCGCTGGTCGAGGGACACGAGTCAGAACGTCGCCGGCTGATCCGGAACGAGGAATCCGTCCGACGTCAGTTCATCGACGACTTGCTGCGCGGCGATTCCGACGTCGCGTCGCTGGTCCAGCGCAGCGAACCGTTCGGCCTGGACTTCGGGCTGGGACATCAGGTGGCATTGGCGGTGCCCAATGGCAGGCTGGCCGATCACGTCGCGGTCGCCTCGGCGCTGGAACGTTCGATCGCCGATGCCTACGACGGCCGGGAGGTTCTGGTAGACGCCCGGGAGGGCCGGTTCGTCGTGGTGGCCCCGGAGGTCGATGACGACGCCAGGCACGCCGGCCGGCCCGATGTCGGGGCGGCTGTCCAGGCGGCACTCGGTGATGTCCGCAAAGGGGTTCGCTGGCGGATCGCCGCCGGTCGGGCGCACCCCGGCGCGTACGGGGTGGCACGCTCGTACGAGGAGGCACGCGAAGCCCTCGACCTGGCCGAGATCCTGCAGATCGACGCGCCGATGGTCTACGCCCACGACCTGCTGGTGTACCGGGTGCTGGTTCGCGACCAGGCCGCGATCAGCGATCTCGTGCAAGCGGTGCTGTCTCCGTTGACCACTGCTCGCGGCGGCGCCGGTCCACTGCTGGACACCTTGCAGACCTACTTCGAGACGGGCGGCGTGGCTACCGAGGCGGCCCGGCGGCTGCACGTGTCGGTGCGCACGGTGACCTACCGGCTGGCGAAGGTGGCTGAGCTCACCGGGCGCAACCCGACGCATCCGGGAGACCGGCTGGCCCTCGAAGTAGCCGTGCTCGGCGCTCGGCTGTTGCAATGGCCGCAGCGGCAGCTTCCCAGCACCGAATAAGGCTCGGCCCTGGATCGGCTGGGAGTCACGTCCGGGGATACGTCCTCGCTGCCTGCCTACCCCCGGCAACATCGGGGCATCCGGCCAGAGCATCCCGGCTCGGACATCCTTCGTAACCAGGTACTGAAGGGGCGGCCTGCGACGACCGCCCTTGCCGGCCGTCGGCAATGATCCCGGCCCGATGTTCACCGGCGGCAGACATGGGATCGCCCCGGCGCATGCCGCATGGTGAAGACATCAGAACGTGAGGCGCCGTCGAAGGCAAGGAGTTGTCGATGAGGAATCAGTCCGCGGCGGGTGTCGTAACAGACCTGACCCAGGCCGAGCTGCTCACCTTCGAAGCGGCACTGCACGAGCAGCGCAGCTTCCGCCTCGAGCAGTTGGCGGAGCTGGCCGACGGAGCGGGCGCCCGTAGCGCACCTCTCGGTTCGGAGGTCGCCGGCGCGCTCGAACAAGCCGCGCGGCACGCGTTGGCCGAGATCGATCTCGCTCTCGACCGGCTTCGGGACGGCCGGTACGGACAGTGCGTCGACTGCGGCGGGGCTGTCGGTCGCGACCGCCTGGAGGTGCTGCCGGCCGCGGCCCGTTGCATGCCGTGCCAACATCGCATCAGCAGCGGCCGGCCGCCCGCGGCGGATACCGCGCAGCGGCGCATCCTCAGGCCCGTCCGATGACGTTCGCGCTGCTCGGCATCACCTTCGCCCTGGTGCTCACCGGTGCCGTGCTGGTCACCGCCTCCTTCCGCAGCACAGGTGACGATGCCGGGCTGCTCGGGATGATCGGGCTGTCCGCGGCGATGGTCGCCGCCATCCCGGCGGTCGTCTATGCGGGCATCACCGGCTAGCACGGCCTGGCGGGCTGGTCAGCCGAATACCAGGACAGTGTCTCCGCTTTACTGCTCCACAGCCGCTCGGAAGGCTTGACAAACGGCGCTGTACGACAGAATGTATACGGCATGGCCCGGACTCGATCCCAGACCCCGCGCAAGGAAGCGAAACCGGCCGTCCGCGCGCTCACCAGCAGCCCGGCGCGGCGTGCCAGTGAGCGGGCGGTGCCGGCCCCGGAGAGCGGCACGCCCGGTGCGTCCGAGGTGTGGCAGGCCCGGATCGGGCGCGACCTTGCCGAGCAGTTGCGCGCCGATGCCGAGGTGCTCGGCCTGGACGGCCGCACCGAGATCGTGAGGGCCGCTCTCGGCCTGCTGCACCGGCAGGCGGCCGAGGAACGGATGGCGCGGTCGGTGGAGGAGTTCTACGGCGACTCGACGCCCCCGCTGCCGCTCGGCGTCGAACCGGCCGATGACGGCGCCTGAGCCGTTTCGCGGGCAGGTGTGGGATGTCGACTTCGAGTTCGGCCGCCATCCGGCCGTGGTGCTGAGCGTCAACCCGCTGAACAGCCGGCTCGGCCATGCCGCCGTCATCCCGATCACCGGAACCCCGGGCCCGCCCAGCACGCACATCCCGCTGGACGCCGATGCCGGGCTGACCAGGTACGGCCGGTCCTTCGCCGACGTGACCTCGCTGCGGCCCGTCGCCCGAGCCCGGCTGAGGAGGCAGCGCGGCCTGCTCACCCGGGCCGAACTGGCCCGCATCGAGACCCAGCTGCGCACCTATCTCGGCCTGTAGGACGCTGGCGTTTCCGTTGCGGCCGAGTTAGCGGCCGGTGGTTCCGTCGATCAGCTCGCGGATGATGTCGGCATGGCCGGCATGCCGGGTTGCCTCACCGGTGGCGTGCGCGATCACCCAGCGCATGCTGAGGTATTCGCCGTCGACCGGTACCGCGACGCGCGCGTCGGGGTCGCCGATGCGGCGGATCAGCTCGTTGCTCTCCTCGATCGCGGCGCGGTACTCGGCGATCACCTCGGCGGCGCTCCGCCCGGCCGGCACCACCATGTCGAAGTCGAAGTCGGCGTCCTCGCCGATGCCGGCCAGCTGGTAGCCGAACCAGAACCGTTCGCCCACGGTCAGGTGCTGGATCAGGCCGAGGATCGACGTGCCGCTCGGAACGACGGCCCGGCGCAGTTGCTCGTCGGTGAGGCCGGACGCCTTCTTGAGCACGCAGGAACGGACGAAGTCCAGGAACGCCAGCGCGGTGTCGAGCTCGCCGGTGTCCACGCGGGGAACCGGCTCGCGCTGCGTCTCGAAGTCCGGCAGGGCATCCGAGTTGCTATCGGGCATGCCCGAACCGTAGCCGGTGGCCGGGACCGGGTAACGCCCGAGTCAGAGGTCCGTCCCGCGCCGGGGATGGACCGCCGGGCTGGCCTACTTGGGCTTCTTGGTGCCCGGCTTGGGTGCCGCCGCGAAGATCTCGGTGACCGGTTGCTTCTTCTCCTGCTTGGGTTTGCGGATCTCGCGCCCACCCTTGTTCTTACCGGACATCGGATTCTCCTTGGCGTGGCAGAGACGGTGGGCGGCAGCTACCGCTCACCGGAAGGGTTGTGTGGTCGAAAGCGGCTGCACGCCTGCGGACACGGCACCCGGCGGACACAGGCAGCCACGGTCGACGCCACTGGCCCTGCTCGCCGCGCAGTAGCGCGTGGCGGTGGGGTCATGGGCTTGCACTCGATGCCCGCACGGCACGCACAGCAGGCCGGGCTCGGCCTGGCCCTCACCGGCTGTCGGAGCTACCTGCTTCATCGGGCCTCGCAGACCCGGTGGACGGGTCAGATTGCCTCTCACCACGGCCGTCCGACAAGCTGCCGGGATAGGCACCGTGGTGGCTTGACCATACTCCCCGACGGCGAGCCTGTCCCGAGTCATCCAGCTCTGGTCGCGCCGGTGATCATCACCCTCGGCCGGGCAGACGACTGGACGGACCCAGCCAGCCGAGGACAGCGCGGCGACGCCGTAACGGAGCGACCACCGAAGCGACGGGGTTTCGAAGTCAGCTGGGCGGCCGAGGCGATTCACTCATGCCGGTAACAGCAGCCGGCACCCCGGTTGTCGCCCAGCAGGCGGAGTTCGGGTCCGTCTGTCAGGTCGGAGTCCCGCCGCCGCCCATGTACGGGTTCGGGTTCATGGGCGGGTCATCGTCGGGCTGCTTGGGAGGCGGCGGTGGCAGCGGCACCTGCTCGCTGGTGTCGGTGGTGGGGCTGGCTGTCTTGCTCATGAAAGATCACTTCCCCGTTCGGTCGGACGCTTACTACCAAGACGCACTCGATGGCTGATCGGTTGCGCCTTCTCCCGGTGAGATACCAGAAGCCCGCCGTCTGATACCGCTGCTGGCAACTTGTGGCCAACCAGCAATCAAGACGGACGCCGCACCGGAGCGGGAGCCACCTCCCGCTGCTGGTGGCGTCCTCAGACGATGGACGACTCGATCGCGTCGAGGTCCCGCGAGGCGAATCGCAGGTGTTCCCAGCTCTCTTCGAGGATCACGTGCAGGCAGCTGCGAACCGTCTCGGTGTCTGCAGGGTTGTGCGGGTTGCGGCGTTCCTCGGCGAGCAGGTCGTCGGTGACGGTGGCCAGGAAATCGCGGACCATCGCGACCCGGTCCGCACGGGCGGCCAGCACGGCGTCGTAAGGCCGGCTCTCGGAGTTCCGGTTTCCGTACTTGAGACCGAGGGGATGGAAGTCAGCCTCCACCCACCCCAGCACACCCTTGCCCAGCCAGATGTCGGTGGCGTGCACCAGGTGCCGCAGCGTCTCCGAGAACGACCACTCGCCATCGATCCTGGTCTCGACGGAGCCGGCAGGCAGCGCCGCCGCTCGTGCGATCGCCGCGTCCCAGGCCCGCTCCACCGAGGTCCAGGCCACCCGCAGGTCCGCTGGGCTCTCCGCCCGCCGCTCGCCGCGGCCGGGAAAACGGCGATCCAGCTCCTGCTCGACGAACGCTGTGACGTCGACCCCGTTTACCCGCAGACCCGCGCCCTCGCTCAGCCAGGGAGCGTCGATGTCCATCCCGGCGATTTCGACACCGCGCATCACCACGTCCGACAGGTCGCACTCGGCGAACCGCGCGCCGCGCAGATCCCGTCCGACAAACGTCTCCGGCTCAGCCACGCGCCGAGTGTATTGAGCCCCACCGACAGCACGCCCGAGGAGTTCGGCATGCGAAACAATGGTGTCCGAGGGGGGACTTGAACCCCCACGCCCGATAAAGGGCACTAGCACCTCAAGCTAGCGCGTCTGCCATTCCGCCACCCGGACGAGTGCGAGCAAGGCCGAAGTCTAGCCCAACTCGATTCGGGCCCGGGCCACTGGTAGGAACTACGGTATGACCTCCGCAGCAGAGCAGAGCTCGCCCAGCAACACCCCGGCCGCCGACGAGGTGGTCACGCTGCTGACCGAATTGATCCGGATCAATACCTCTAACCCCACCCACCCCGAACGCCCCGCCGCGGAGTGGGTGGCCGAGAAGCTGGACGAGGTCGGCATCGCCTCCACCATCCTGGAGGCCGCCCCGGGCCGGGCCTCGACCATCGCCCGGGTGGCCGGCACCGACTCCAGCCGGCCGCCGCTGCTGATCCACGGCCACCTCGACGTGGTTCCGGCCGACGCCTCGGAGTGGACCGTCGACCCGTTCGCCGGCGAGGTGAAGGACGACTACGTCTGGGGCCGCGGCGCGGTGGACATGAAGGACATGGACGCGATGACACTGGCCGTCATCCGCAACTGGGCCCGTACCGGGGTGCAGCCGCCCCGCGACATCGTGCTGGCCTTCGTCTCCGACGAGGAGGCCGGCGGCCAGCAGGGCGCGCACTGGCTGGTGGACCACCACGCCGACCTGTTCGCTGACTGCACCGAGGCGATCAGCGAGGTCGGCGGTTACTCCATCACCGTCCGCGACGACCTGCGGCTCTACCTCATCCAGACCGCCGAGAAGGGCATCGCCTGGCTGCGGCTGCGGGCGGAGAACCGTCCCGGGCACGGCTCGATGATCCACCCGGACAACGCGGTCACCGAGCTGGCCCGGGCGGTCACCCGGATCGGGGAGTACCAGTTCCCGGTGCACCTGACTCCCACCATGCGGGAGTTCCTGACCCGGATCGCCGACGCCACCGGCCTGCCGATCGACCTGGAGAACCCGGAGGGCGCGCTGAAGTACTTCGGCAACGCCGCCCGGATGCTCGGCGCCACGCTGCGCAACACCGCCAACCCCACCATGCTGCAAGCCGGCTACAAGGCCAACGTGATCCCGTCCCGGGCCGAGGCGACCGTCGACTGCCGGTTCCTGCCCGGCTACTCCGACGAGCTGTTCGACACCATCGACCAGCTGATCGGCGAGCACGTCAGCCGGGAGACGATCACCGAGGACATCGCGGTCGAGACTCCGTTCGACGGGGCGATCGTCGACGCGATGGCCGCCGCCCTCAAGGCCGAGGACGCCGCCGGGGTGCCGGTGCCGTACCCGATGTCCGGCGGCACCGACGCCAAGTCGTTCTCGCTGCTGGGCATCCGCAACTTCGGCTTCTCCCCGCTCCTGCTGCCACCCGACCTGGACTTCTCCGCGCTCTTCCACGGCATCGACGAGCGGGTGCCGGTCAGCGCGCTGCAGTTCGGCACCCGGGTGCTGGACCGGTTCCTGCGTAACTGCTGAGCGGGGCCGCGCCCTCGGGGCGCAGGGCGGCTGCCGGGCGGAGCGGCTACGCGCTGGGCCCGGTGCTGCGGCGCCGGGTCAGGCGCTCAGGCCCGGCATCGGGACCAGGTCGGCTGCCCGGCGCTTGCGCCGCAGCAGCACCTGGCGCGAGCCGTCGGCGTATCTGCGTACACGGGCGAGTTCCCAGCCGCCGTACTCGGCGTGCAATGCGAGCCGCACCGCTGCGTTCATCCTCGTGACATCCGAGGGGATCCGCAGCGGTGCGTACTCCCAGTCTGGGTCAGCGTCCGCCATGGTCTGGGTCGGCATGGGGCCATTGTGCCCCGCCCCGGGCCGCCCCAATACCCCTGACGAACTACTTGACCGACGAGTTGTAGTTCTCGATCAAGGCCTTGGCCTGGCTGGCCGCCTCGTCCAGGGCCGCCTTCGGGTCCTTGCTCGAGGTCAGCACCGACTCGATGGCGTTCTCGACCAGCGCCCGGACCTGCGGCAGGGTGCCCAGCAAGCACCCCTGGGTGGGCACGCCGGACGGGGTGGCGGCGAGCTGGTCGATCGCGGTCTGGAACTGCGGCTTGTCCGCCACCCACTTCTTGTCGACGTCCTCGTCCAGGGCCGCCTTGGACACCGGGAAGTAGCCGGTCTGGGTGTGCCAGAACGCCGAGTTCTCGGGCTGGATCAGGAACTTGGTGAACTCCCAGGACGCCCGCTGCTCAGCCGCCGAGTGACCCTCACCGCTGATCCACAGCGACGCGCCGCCGATCACCGGACCGCCGGCGTCCGAGCTCTGCACCTTCGGAAACGGCGCGGTGGCCACCTCGAACTTGCCGGCGGCGGCCTTGACGTAGCCGCCCAGTGCCCCGGTGGACTCCAGGTGCATGCCCACCGTGCCGGACTTGAACGCCGCCTGCGCGTCGTCGGTCTTGCGGCCGGTGTTGGTGGCCAGGCCGTCGTCGACCATGCCCTTCCACCAGGTCAGCACCTTGACCTGCTCGGGGTCGTCGAAGGTCACGGCGTCCGCCCGGGTGGTGCGGCCGTTGTCGTTGTTGCAGTAGGTCTTGCCGGCCTCGGCGGTGAGCTGCTCGAAGAACCAGCCGTAGATGGCGGCGCCGAAGCCGAACTTCGCCGCGCCGCTGGCCTTGATCTTCTCGGCGTCGGCGCGGATCTCGTCCAGGCTGGTCGGCGGCTTGGCCGGGTCCAGCCCGGCCTTGGTGAACACCGTCTTGTTGATGTAGAGCACCGGCACCGAGGAGTTGAACGGCATGCTCTGCAGCTTGCCGCCGCGCGAGTAGTAGCCCTTGATGGCCGGCTGCAGGTCCGCCAGGTCCAGCTTGTCGACGTCGGCGAACGACTGCGCCGGGATGGTCTGGCCGGAGTCGGCCATGAAGCCCGAGCCGATGTCGTAGATCTGCACCAGCGAGGGCGTCTGCTTGGCGCGCACCGCCGCCTTGTACTTGGTGAGGGTGTCGTCGTAGCTGCCCTGGAAGGTGGCCTTGACGGTGATCTTGCCCTGGTGCGCGGAGTTGAACTTGGCCACCAGCGCGTCCAGCGCCTCGGCGTTGGCGCCCTTCATGGCGTGCCAGAACGACACGGTCACCGGGCCCTTGAGCGCGTCGGCGCCCGGCGCGGAGCCGGAGCCCGCGGAGCCGGAGTCCTTCGAGGAACTGCCACAGCCCGCCGTCAGGACCAGCGCGAGCGCCGCGGTAGCGGCCGTCACCATCCAGCTCTTGCGATACGTCATCTACAGCCTCTCGGTCAGGGGAAGGCGGCCGCTACCGGACCGCACCGGCGGTCAGGCCGCGCACCAGGAACCGCTGGCCGAAGGCGACCAGCAGCGCGGTGGGGATCAACGCCATGCTGACCCCCGCCAGGATCAGGCCGGGATTGGCCTGCTCGGCGTCGTTGAGCGAGGACAGGCCGATCTGCAGGGTCTGCCGCTTCGGCGAGTCGGTGACCAGCAGCGGCCAGAAGAACTGGTTCCAGGCCGACAGGAACACGAAGATCGCGACACTGGCCAGCGCCGGGCGCGACAGCGGCAGCAGGATCTGCCACAGGAACCGGGCATGGCCGGCACCGTCGAGGGTGGCGGCGTCGCGCAGCTCCACCGGAAAGGTGCGGAAGGACTGCCGCAGCAGGAAGGTGCCGAACCCGCCCGCCAGGAACGGCAGGATCAGCGCCAGGTAGGTGTTGCGCAGCTGATGGTCGGCCATGAACAGGAAGTTCGGGATGATGATCGCTTCCCACGGCACCATCAGGGTCAGCAGGAACAGCGCGAACATCGTCCGCTTGAACGGCACCGCCAGGAAGGCGAACGCGTAGGCCGACAGCACCGCGCAGACCAGTTGCGAGACGGTGATCGCCACCGCCACCAGCGTCGAGTTCAGGTACTGCCGTTGCAACGGAATGGCATGCAGCACACCCCGGTAGTTGTCGAAGGTCAGCCGGTGCGGGAACAGCGACGGGGGAGCCGAGGCGATGTCGCCCGGTCCCATCACGCTGCCCACCACGGTGTAATAGAGCGGGAACAGCACCACGACCGCCAGCAGCCCGAGCGCTGCCACCCTCGCCCAGCGGCCCGGCCTCACCGGTAGAACACCTTGCGCTCGAGCACCCCGAACTGGATCGCGGTGACCGCGATGACCACCGCCAGCAGGACGATCGCCTGGGCCGAGCCGGTGCCGTAGTCGGTGGCGCCGTCGGCGAAGGCGGTGTGGTAGATCCAGTACACCAGCGTGGTGGTGTGCCCGGTGGGCCCGCCCCGGGTCAGCAGGTGGATCTGGCCGAAGCTCTGCAGCGCCGTGATGGTGTCCACCACCACCAGGAAGAACAGCGTCGGGGTGATCAGCGGCACGGTGATCGACCAGGCGATCCGCACCGTGCCCGCGCCGTCCAGCCTGGCCGCCTCGTACAGCTGCTCGTCCACCCCGCCGATGCCGGCCAGCAGCACCAGCATGTTGTAGCCCAGGCTCATCCAGATGGTGGTGATCGCGATGCTGAGCAGCGCGGTGCCGGGGCTGGTCAGCCAGTTCACCGGCGCGAACCCCAGTGAGGTGACCAGGTAGTTCGCGATGCCGATGGCCGGGTTGAACAGCGCGGCGAACACCACCGAGGCGGCGGCCACCGAGTAGGCGAACGGCATCGCGAATGCCGAGCGCAGGATTCGCAGCCCGGCCAGCGGGTGCTGCAGCAGCAACGCCAGCAGCAGCGCCAGCAGGATGCTGGGCAGCACCGTCAGCAGCACATAGCCCGCGGTCACCCCGAGCACCCGGCCGAACTCCGGGTCGGCCAGCACCGCCCGGAAGTTGGCCAGGCCCACCGAGCGATTGGCCCGCCCGAACAGGTCCTGGCCGGTGGTGCTGAGCTGGAAGGTGCGGGCCAGCGGCCAGAACAGGAACATCCCGAACACCGCCAGCGACGGCAGCAGCAGGGCCAGGCCGAGCGCGCGTTCCCGTGCCAGCCCCGGTCTGCTCAGACGCATCGTGTTGCTCTCCCAGTGATCGACGGCCGCTACGCGGCCTTCACAGGGCCAGTACGCGATGCACTCGCCCTTCTTGGGCTAGCAACGACAAGCGCGGCGTTTGGATGCTAACCGCGATCCCGGGCCGAACCGGGCAAGGAAGGCAGGCGGGCGTGGCACGCCGGGGCAGCGCCGCTGGGCAGAGCCGGTCAGCGGGCCCGGACGGTCACGCTGTGCAGCCCGGTCGCACCGGACGGGAACGGGTCGGTGTCCTTCTCCTCCTGGACGGCGCCGTTGCCGTCGAAGGCCCGCACCCGCAGCCGGTGCTGGCCGGCCGAGGCCGGCGTCCACAGATAGACCCACTGCCGCCAGGTGTCCACCGACGGAACCGGCGCCAGGGTCGCCTCCTGCCAGGGCCCGTCGTCGACCTGCACCTCGACCCGCGACACCCCGACATGCTGGTCCCAGGCCACCCCGGCCACCGGCACCGGCGTGCCGACCGCCAGTACCCCCGGCGGCACCGGCCGGTCGATCCGGGACGCCAGCTTGACCGGCCCGCGGGCCGCCCAGCCGCCCCGCACCCAGTAGGCGGAGAAGTCGGCGAACGTGGTGGCCCGCAACCCGGTGATCCACTTGCAGGCCGAGACGTAGCCGTACAGGCCCGGCACCACCATCCGCACCGGAAAGCCGTGCTCGGCGGTCAGCGGCTCGCCGTTCATGCCGACCGCGAGCATCGCGTCCCGGCCGTCCATCACCACCGCCGTCGGGGAACCGATCGTCATGCCGTCGCTGGACGAGGCGACCAGCTGGTCGGCCTCCGACGCGATGCCGGCCTCGCGCAGCAAATCGGCCAGCAGCACGCCCCGGAAGGTGGCGTTGCCGACCAGCTCACCGCCGACCTCGTTGGACACGCAGCACAACGTGATCCAGCGCTCCACCAGCGGCCGGGCCAGCAGGTCGGCGAAGGTCAGGGTCAGCGGCCGGGCCACCATGCCGGTGATCCGCAGCTTCCAGGTGTCCGGGTCGATCTGCGGCACCGCCAGCGCGGTGTCGATCCGGTAGAACCGGTCGGCCGGCGTCCGGAACGGCACCGAGGTCAGGCCCCGGTCGTAGTTGGTCGCGGTGGCGTTGCCGACCGCCCCGGCTGAGGCCGACGGCCGGGCGTCCGGGCCGGAGACCGGTGCGGGCAGCCGGATCGCCGCCCGGGCCGCCGTGGTGTCGAAGCGCCGGTGCTGCAACGCCCGGCCGCCGAAGCCACCGAGCACCGCCGCGACCGCCGTCGTCAGCCCGGCGGCGAGAAAGCTGCGCCGGCCGGAACCGGTCTGCTCACCGTCGTCGGCCGGCGCCACCGCTGCCACCAGCTGCCACAGCGCGGCCATTCCGGCGAGCACCCCGAGTGCCGAGGGCACCGCGTCGCTCACCCGGTGCGCGGCGGTGGTCTGGGAGGAGTAGACGCCGAGCAGGCCGAGCAGCCCGACGCCGAGCAGGCCGAGGCGCAGCCGGCGCACCGCGACGATCCCGATTGCGACCGCGCAGCCGGCCAGCACCAGGTAGATGCCGGTGAGCAACACGTGCTTGTCGCCGGTGCCGAACTGCCGGATCGCCCAACGCTTGACCGGTTCCGGGGTGAGCAGGATCAGCCGGTTGCCGACCGCGATCACCGGGGAAGCGGCCGGCCGGACCAGTGCTGCCACCAGCTCGCCGACGCCCACCGCGACCCCGCCTGCGAGCAGGCCGATCAGCGCAGCGGTCGTTGTCCTGGATGCCACAGCATCCATGATCGCGCCAGAGTCCGGGCGATGTTCTTACGATCTCGATACGAACGCTGGTGGCCGGCGCCCGGTCGCAGCCGGATGCCGGCCACCCTGTCACGGGCAGCCCACGGTCAGGCGCAATCCCGGAAGTAGAAGCCGCCTCCCGGGGCGCAAGCAATCTCGACGCCTTTCTGGGTGAAGCGAGCTATTCGTTCGGTCAGTCCGCCTGATCGCCCAGCGCGGCCGCCAGCATGGTCCGGCGCGGGGTGGCCCCGATGTCGCGGACCGCGCGGACCAGCGCCGGCCCGCTGCCGTGCACCACCGACAGGTGCGCCCGGGCCCGGGTCAGGGCGGTGTAGACCAGCGGCCGGGACAGCATCCGGCCCGCCTCCGGCGGCAGCACCACGATCACCCCGCGGAACTCCGAGCCCTGCGCCCGGTGCACCGTGATCGCCCAGCCGTGGCTGATGTCGGCCAGCATCTTGCCCGACACCTCGGCCAGCGCCGGCGCCGTGGTGCCGAAGTCGATGGTCACCACCCGGTCGCGGACCGCGGTCACCGTCCCCACCTCGCCGTTGGCGAAGCCAGTCGGACTCGCCTCCAGGTGATTGGCGGTGGCCACCACCCGGTCGCCCGGGTCGAACCGGCCGCCGGACTTGCCGAACGGGGACGGGTTGAGCCGGGCCTTGAGCGCGGCGTTCAGCTCGATGGTGCCGGCCGGCCCGCGGTGCACCGGCGTCACCACCTGGATCTGGTCGGTCTCGATGCCCAGCGCCCGGGGGATCGAGTCGGTCATCAGCTGCACCACCCGGTGCGCGCAGTCGGCCGACCCGCGGGCCGGGACGATGACCACCTCGCGGTCGGGGGAGTCCACCGCGGGCAGCTCGCCGGCCCGCACCGCAGTGGCCAGCCGGGCGATCGCGCCGCCGGCGTCCTGGCGGTACAGGGTGGCCAGCTCCACCACCGGCACCGCGCCGGAGGAGATCAGGTCGGCCAGCACCTGCCCCGGCCCGATCGAAGGCAGCTGCGCGGAGTCGCCCACGAACATCAGGTGGGTGCCGTCGGCACAGGCCCGCAGCAGCGCGGCCGCCAACTCCACGTCCAGCATCGAGGCCTCGTCCACCACCACCAGCTGCTCGTCCAGCGGCCAGTCCGCACCCCGGGCGAAGCCGGCGCTGAAGTCCACCTCGCCGCCCTCGCCGGCGCGCGGCTGGACGCCCAGCAGCCGGTGGATGGTCATCGCGTCGGCATCGCACAGCTCGGCCAGCCGCTTGGCGGCCCGGCCGGTCGGGGCGGCCAGCGCCACCGTCTTGCCCAGCCGGCCGGCCTCGCGCACCACGGTGGCCACCGTCCGGCTCTTGCCGGTGCCCGGGCCCCCGGTCAGCACGCTCACCCCGTACGCCAGGGCGTTGCCGACCGCGCTGCGCTGCACCTCGTCCAGCGAGTCCGGGTCGTCGTCCGGAGCCTTCTTGGTCCGGCGACCCTTCTTTCCCACAGCCGCCAGCGGGGTGGCGGTGCGGGCCAGCCGGTGCACCGAGTCGGCGATCTCGGCCTCGGCCGCCGCGTACCGGGCCAGCGCCAGCAGCTGCTCCGTTCCGCCGGCGGCTAGCACGCTCCGGACGGTCTCGCCGGCACAGGCATCGGCGATCGCCTGGTCCGGGTCGGGAATCCGGTACAGCTCCAGATCCAGCTTGACCTCGGCGGCCGGCCACACGGTGTGGCCGTCGCGCGCCACCCGGGCCAGCACGAAGCCCACCAGCGCCCGGGACCGGCGCGGGTCGGACGGCCCGACGCCCGGGATCGCCGCCCGGGCCAGCGCGTCGGCGTCCGGCACGTCCACCCCGGGCAACTGCAGCAGCCGCCACGGGTCGTCGCGCAGCAGCCGGTGCGCTCCCGCCCCGAACAGCTCCACCGCGCGGCCGGCCAGCCGGGCCGGCAACCCCGCCGCCAGCAGCAGCTGCACCACCTCGTAGGCCGGCTGTGCGGCCAGGTAGGCCGAGAACAGCCGGCCGGCCCGCAGCTGTCCCACCCGGGGCAGCCGGGTCAGCGCCTCGACGCTCACGTCCTGCGGGCGGCGGATGCCGGCCTCGGGCAGCTCGGCGGCCAGCGTGCTGCCCAGTCCCGGCCACAACCCGGCCGAGCAGAACGCCGCGAACGCCTGATCGGCCGGGTTCGCTGCGGTCAGCGGACGTCCTCGGGATAGCCGAACCGGGGCGCGGACACGTCGTCGAGGGCCAGCTGGATCTCCAGCGGCAGCTCCACCGCCAGCGACTGCACCGCGGCGGTCAGCTGGCCCAGCGTCCGGGCGCCGACGATGGCCGCGGCCACCCCGGGCCGGTTGCGCAACCAGGACAGCGCCACGGTGATCGGCGAGGTGGCCAGCCCGTCGGCCGCGGTGGCCACCGCCTCGACGATGCCGACCTGGCGGCCGTCGGAGTAGCTGGCCAGGCTGCGGCCCTGCGCGGCACCCCGGGAGTCCGCCGGCACCCCGTGCCGGTACTTGCCGGTCAGCACCCCGCCGCCGAGCGGGGAGTACGCCAGGATGCCCAGCCCGAGTTCCAGGCAGGCCGGCAGCACCTCGCGCTCGACGCCGCGCTCCAGCAGCGAGTAGCGCACCTGGTTGGACACCAGCGTCGCCCGGCCCGGCACCGCCCGCTGCCAGGTGGCGGCCTGGGCGGTACGCCAGCCCGGATAGTTCGACACACCGGCGTAGCGGACCTTGCCGGAGCTGACCGCCGCGTCCAGCGCCGACAGCGTCTCCTCGGCCGGCACACCGGCATCGACGGTGTGCACCTGCCACAGGTCGAGGTAGTCCACGCCCAGGTTGGTCAGCGACTCGTCCAGGGTGCGCAGCAGCGCGCCGCGGGAGGCGTCCACCGAGCGCTGGTCGCCCAGCCAGCTCAGCCCGGCCTTGGAGGCCAGCACCAGCTCCGAGCGCGGCACCACGTCGGCGATCAGGGCGCCCAGGATGCGCTCGGAATCGCCGTGCGAGTAGGAGGCCGCGGTGTCGACCAGGGTGCCGCCGGCGTCCCGGAAGGCGACCAGGATGGCCGCCGCCTCGTCCGGGTCGGTGCCCGCCCCCCAGGTCATGGTGCCCAGTCCCAGCCGGGACACCTTCAGGCCGCTCCGTCCCAGCGCACGCAGTTCCACGCGCCAGAACCTAGTGCACGCCTCCGGCGCCGGCCGGGACGCGCACCGCCTCGAGGCCACCGGCCGGGACCTACCCGCGAGTAGCCGGTCTCCGGCCGTCGGTATGGTGGCCCGCGTGAAACTGGGACTGAACCTGGGCTACTGGGGGACGGGCAACGATGCCGAGAACCTGGTGCTGGCCAGGGAGGCCGACCAGCTCGGCTACTCCTGCGCCTGGGCAGCCGAGGCCTACGGTTCGGACGCGCCGACGGTGCTGGCCTGGGTCGGCGCGCAGACCGAGCGGATCGGGCTGGGCAGCGCGATCCTGCAGATCCCGGCCCGCAGTCCCGCGATGGCGGCGATGACCGCGGCCACCCTGGACACCCTGTCCGGCGGCCGGTTCCGGCTCGGGCTCGGGGTGTCCGGCCCGCAGGTGTCCGAGGGCTGGCACGGCGTCCGGTTCGCCGAGCCGCTGGCCCGCACCCGGGAGTACGTCGACATCGTTCGCCTGGCGCTGTCGCGCAAGCGGGTGCGCTACGAAGGGCGGCACTACACGCTGCCGCTGCCCGACGGGCCCGGCAAGGCGCTGCAGCTGACCGTGCACCCGGTGCGCGAGCACATTCCCGTCTACCTGGCCTCGGTCGGGCCGAAGAACCTGGAACTAACCGGCGAGATCGCCGACGGGTGGCTGTCCATCTTCTTCTCCACCGACTTCGCCGCCGAGCAGCTGGACCGGATCGCCGCCGGCCGCGCCCGGGTCGGCAAGGACCTCGACGGCTTCGACGTGGTGGCCAGCGCCCCGCTGGTGGTCGGGGACTCCGACGACGCCGACAGCCTGGCCGCGCTGGCCGAGCCGATCCGCGGCTACGCCGCCCTCTACATCGGCGGGATGGGCAGCCGGGAGGTCAACTTCTACAACCAGCTCGCCGTCCGGATGGGCTACCCGGACGAGGCGGCGGTGATCCAGGAGCGGTTCCTGGCCCGCGACTACCAGGCCGCGGCCGCCGCGGTGCCGTTCGAGTTCGTCGACGCCACCTCGCTGCTCGGCACCCCGGAGCGGATCGCCCGGCGGATGGCCGACTACGCCGCCGCCGGGGTCACCTCGCTGAACGTGATGCCGCACGGCGCCACCCTGGAGGACCGGTTGACCAGCCTGCGGGTCGCCGCCGAGGCGCTGCGCCGGTCGGGCTGCGCCTCATGAGCCACACGAGCCGGCCGGCTTCCGACGTTGCGAGCGGCCGATGAGCGCCGACATCTCGTTCTGGCAGGCCACCGCGTACGGCGTGGTGCAGGGGCTGACCGAGTTCCTGCCGATCTCGTCCACCGCGCACCTGCGAATCCTGCAGGCCTGGATCAACCCGGACGTCAGCCAGCCCGGCTTCACCGCGTTCACCGCCGTCATCCAGCTCGGCACGATGGCCGCGGTGGTGCTGTTCTTCTGGCGCGAGCTGCTGCACGTGGCGGTGGCCTGGCTGCGCGGCCTGGTCGACCGCCGGGTGCGCGGCACCCTGGAGTACCGGATGGGCTGGTACCTGATCCTGGCCACCATCCCGGTCGGGGTGCTGGGCCTGGTGTTCAAGCACCAGATCACCACCGGCGCCCGCAACCTGTGGTTGATCGCCAGCGCGCTGATCGTGCTGGCACTGGTGCTGGGGGTGGCCGAGCGGGTCGGCAGCCGGAAGCGGGCCGAGGACGACATCACCACCACGGATGCCCTGGTGGTCGGCGCCGCCCAGTCGCTGGCGTTGATCCCCGGCGTGTCCCGGTCCGGTTCCACCATCACCGCGGGGCTGTTCCGCGGCCTGGACCGGGTGACCGCGGCCCGGTTCTCGTTCCTGCTGTCGGTACCGGCGGTGGTGGCCTCGGGCCTGTTCGAGGCCAAGGACATCGGCGGCCCGGACGCCCCCGGGATGGGCATCACCGTGCTGGCCACGGTGATCTCGTTCGGCGTGGGGCTGGCCTCGATCGCCTGGCTGCTGCGCTACGTCTCGCGGCACTCGACGTTCCTGTTCATCGGCTACCGGGTCGCGCTCGGCCTGCTGCTGTTCGGCCTGCTGGCCGGCGGCGCGCTGTCGGCGACCTGAGGCGGCCGGCATGCCCACCGTCCTGCTGCTGCGGCACGGCCTGACCGCGATGACCGGTCCGGTGCTGGCCGGCCGGACCCCCGGGGTGCACCTGGACGAGCGAGGCACCGCGCAGGCGGCCGCGGTCGCCCAACGGCTGGCGGTGCTGCCGCTGGCCGCGGTGCGCACCAGCCCGCTGGAGCGCTGCGCCGAGACCGCCCGGGCCGTCGTGCGGGCCCAGCAGGCCGCCGGCCGGACGGTGCCGCAGCGCACCGAGCGCCGGCTGGTCGAGTGCGACTACGGCGACTGGACCGGCCGCACCATCGCCTCGCTGGCCAAGGACCCGCTGTGGCCGGTGGTGCAGGCACACCCGTCCGGGGTGACCTTCCCGGGCGGTGAGTCGATGGCCGCGATGGCCGAGCGGGCGGTCCGCGCGGTACGGGCCACCGACGCCGAGCTCGCCGCCGCCACCGGCCCGGACGCGCTGTGGGTGGCCTGCAGCCATGGCGATGTGATCAAGGCCGTGCTGGCCGACGCCCTCGGCCTGCACCTGGACCTGTTCCAGCGGCTGGTGGTGGACCCGTGCTCGGTGTCGGCGGTGCGCTACACCGCCGGCCGGCCGTTCGTGCTCAGCCTCAACGACACCACCGGCGACCTGAGCCGGTTCCTGCCGCCGCCGCCGAAACGCGGCGGGCGCCGCAGGCAGCCGTCCTCGGATGCGACCGTGGGCGGTGGCGCTGGAGCCGGAGCCGTCTAGGCTGGGTGTGATGAGCCGCCAGTTGTATTTCTTCGACCAGCCGCGACGTTTCGTCGTCGGCACCGTCGGCCAACCCGGCGAACGGGTGTTCTACCTGCAGGCCGCCGACGACCACCGGATCGTCAGCGTGGCACTGGAGAAAGCCCAGGTCATGGTGCTCGCCGACCGGATGAAGCAGCTGCTCGACGAGGTCGCCAGCCGCAGTGGCGTCGAGCTGCCGCAGGCGGTCGTGCCGGATACCGATCCGCTGGAAAACCCGATCGACGAGGAGTTCCGGGTGGCCGCCATGGGGCTGGCCTACGACACCGACTCCGGCCTGATCATGATCGAGGCGCAGGCGCCGGCCGACTCGCAGGAGGCGGCCGAGGACAGCCTGCTCGAAGACGTCGAGGAGGGCCCGGACGCGCTGCGGGTGCGGCTGGCCCACCAGGCCGCGGTGGAGTTCATCGAGCGAGCCCGCCGGGTGGTGGCGGCCGGCCGGCCGCCGTGCCCGCTGTGCAACGAGCCGCTGGATCCGGCCGGGCACGTCTGTCCGCGCAGCAACGGCTACCGGCGCCAGGTCCGGCTGGGGTCGGGTGACTGAGCTCACCCCGCCGGTTGCACTGCCGGTGGCCGACGCTCTGGAACTGCTCGAACGGGGCGAGATCACGGTCCAGGGCCGGATCACCACGGCCTCCAACGCCACCCTGTACTGCGGCGTGGAACTGGCCGGGGTGGCGGCGGCCTGCGTGTACAAGCCGGTCTCGGGCGAGCGCCCGCTGTGGGACTTCCCAGACGGCACGCTGGCCGGGCGCGAGGTGGCCACCTACCTGGTGGCCGCCGCCACCGGCTGGGAGCCGGTGCCGCCGACCGTGCTGCGCGAGGGGCCGCTGGGCACCGGCATGGTGCAGCTGTGGATCGCCCACGACGAGTCCTTCGACATCATCGCCGCGATCAACGGCGGCGAGCTGACCGGGCTGCAGCGGATGGCGCTCCTGGACGCGGTGGTCAACAACTCCGACCGCAAGGTCTCGCACCTGCTGCCGGTTCCGGGCCCCGGCCTGAGTGGCGTGGCCGGCACCGACCCGCACGTCTACGGCGTCGACCACGGAGTGAGCTTCGCCGTGGAGAACAAGCTGCGCACCGTGCTGTGGCAGTGGGCCGGCGACCCCATCCCGGACGAGGGCATCGAGATGCTGCAGCGGCTGTCCGGGCTGCTGGACGGCAGCCTGGGGGAGGCGTTGGGCGAGCTGCTCACCACCGCCGAAGTGCGGGCCGCCCGCAAACGGGTGCGCCGGCTGCTGGTCAAGGGCAGCTTTCCGATGCCGTCGCCCAACTGGCCGGCGGTGCCGTACCCGCCGTACTAGCCGGGTGGGTTCAACGGCCGGTCAACGGTTCGGCCAGGGTCAGTCGCGGGCGGCCGCCAGCTCGGCCAGCCGGTCCAGGGTGGCCGCCATGCCGGCCCGGTTGCGCTGCGGAAAGCCCAGCAGTACCAGGGCAAGCCGGTTCCACACACCCCGGGCGTCCCATTCCTCAGTCACTTGGGTACCACCCGGCGCCTCGGCGAACCGGTACCGCCAGACGTGGCCGTTGAAGTGCCGCCAGGCGATCAGCGACGGCTCGTCGAACTCGATCACGGTGTTGCGGATCCGATAGTCCGTGCCGAGATTCATGTCCATCGAGAAGGTGGCACCCAGGCTGAGCCGCTCGGGGCCGCCCGGCCGGGCCGCCTTCACCGACCCGGACCCGTCGATCACCGGATGCTGAGCGGGGTCGGCGACGAGGTCGAACAGCCACTGTCGGTCGGCCGGGATCAGCCGGGTCACCGAGACGAGGTAGCGCGAGGATCCGAACACCCCACCAGTTCTACCGGACCGGTCCGGAATGCGCCGCCCGGCGGGTGTCTGCGGTGCCACCGGCGGCTAACGTAGCGGCCATGCGGTCCTGGCCCAGCCCCGAGCACACCTCCGATCTGCCGGCATTGCCGGGGCAACCCCGCCCGCTGCGGCTCTACGACACCGCGGCCGACGAGGTCCGGCCCACCGCGCCGGGCAGCACCGCCCGGCTGTATGTGTGCGGCATCACTCCCTACGACGCGACGCACCTGGGCCATGCCGCGACCTACCTGGCCTTCGACCTGGTGTACCGGCTCTGGCTGGACGCCGGCCACCGGGTGCACTACGTGCAGAACGTCACCGACATCGACGACCCGCTGCTGGAGCGGGCCGCCGCGACCGGCATCGGCTGGACCGAGCTCGCCGAACGCGAGACCGAGCTGTACCGCCAGGACATGACCGCGCTGCGGGTGCTGCCGCCGCAGGATTACGTCGGCGTCACCGAGGCGGTGGACGAGATCGCCGAGGGGGTGGCCAAGCTGCTGGCCGACGACCACGCCTACCGGCTGGAGCAGGACATCTACGCCCGGACCGCCGGCCGGTTCGGCTACGAGTCGCGCTACTCCCGGGCGCAGATGCTGGAACTGTTCGCCGAGCGCGGCGGCGACCCGGACCGGCCGGGCAAGCAGGATCCGCTGGACGCGCTGCTGTGGCGCGGCCGCCGCGACGGCGAGCCGAGCTGGGACACCGCCGTCGGCCCCGGCCGGCCGGGCTGGCACATCGAGTGCTCGGTGATCGCCCACAACCGGCTGGGCATGGGCATCGACGTGCAGGGCGGCGGGTCGGACCTGCGGTTCCCGCACCACGAGCACTCCGCCGCGCACGCCGAGGCGCTCACCGGCGAGTGGCCGTTCGCCCGGCACTACGTGCACGCCGGCATGATCGGGCTGGACGGGGAGAAGATGAGCAAGTCCCGCGGCAACCTGGTGTTCGTCTCCAAGCTGCGCGGCGCCGGGGTGGACCCGATGGCGATCCGGCTGGCGCTGCTGGACGGGCACTACCGCGCCGACCGGGAGTGGACCGGCGGCCGGTTGCCGCAGGCCGAGCGGCGGCTGGCGAACTGGCGGCGGGCCGCTGCCCAGCCGACCGGCCCGGACGCCCGGCCGCTGCTGGAGCAGGTCCGCGACCGATTGGCCGACGACCTGGACACCACCGGCGCGATCGCCGCGGTCGACCGGTGGGCCCGCTCGGCCGTGGAGCAGGTCTCCTCCGGCGCCGATCCGGACGCACCGGCGCTGATGGCCCGCACCGTGGACGCGCTGCTCGGCGTCCGGCTGTAACACGGGGTGGGTGGCCAGTTGCCCGCCCCGCCGGACCGCGCCGGACTGCTGGACCTAGTCGCCGCCCTGGTGCCGCCGGCCACCAGCGACGACTGCGTCCGGGTGGGCGTCGACGGCGTGGACGGGGCCGGCAAGACCTGCTTCGCCGACGAGCTGGCGGCGGCACTGCGCCGCCGGGGCCGGCCGGTGGTGCGGGTCAGCGCCGACGACTTCCACCAGGTGCGGGCGGTCCGCTACCGCCGGGGCCGGCAGTCGCCGAGCGGGTTCTGGCTGGACTCCTTCGACTACCCGCGGCTGTGGGCCGAGGTGCTCACCCCGCTGGGTCCCGGCGGCAGCCGCCGCTACCGGGCCGCCGGCCACAACCTGGCCACCGACCGGGTGCTGGCAGCGCCGCCGGTCAGCGCTCCGGCCAGCGCGGTGCTGGTGCTGGACGGGATCTTCCTGCACCGCGAGGAGCTGGCCGGTGCCTGGGAGCTGTCGGTGTTCCTCGACGTCGGCTTCGCCGAGACCGCCCGCCGGATGGCACACCGGGACGGCACCAGTCCGGATCCGGAGCATCCGTCCATGGCGCGCTACGTGCTCGCCCAGCGCCACTACCTGGCCCGCTGCCGGCCGGAGCAGCGGGCCGACGTGGTGATCGACAACACCGTGCTCGCCGCGCCGGTGCCGGTCCGGCTTCCGCCGTCACCCGACCGGGCCTAGGCCGGAGCTAGGCCCGGGGCCGGGCCAGGTGGGACTAGGCGGGGGCCGGGGCGACCTCGAGCTGGGCCAGGATGCCGTCCCACAGCGCGACCCGGGCCTGCAGCGCCGCGATGATGGTGGTCGCCGCCTCGTCCCACTTGGCGCGGTCGTCGCCGCACAGGTCGGCCAGCATCGCCATGGCCATCGGGGTGTGCTCCTCGCCGTCGACCTCGATGTGCCGGGCGAGGTAGTCCTTGAAGGTGGCCAGCCGCCCGCCCTGGTCGTCGATCTTGACCACCTGGTCGAACATCTCCGGGATCAGGTCCTCGCGGCCGAAGGCGAAGGCCGCGGCCTGGCTGTGCAGCGGTGCGGACTCGATGAACCCCCAGGTGGTCTCGACGAACGCTGCGGCGGCCGCCGGCACCGAGGCCGCCGCCAGCGCGGTGCGGACCGGCTCGCCGGTGCCGATCCTGGCGAGGAACTCGGTGACCGGGACGGTGTCGGCGCCGGCCTGCTCCATTCCGCTGACGTAAAGCTCGAAGTGGCTGGTGAACCCGTCGCCGAGCGCGTCGCTCTCCTCGACCAGGACGATGTCGTTGATCAGCCGCCGGCTCTCCGTCGAGCCGCGCGGCACCCACGGGACGTCGACGCAGGTGAGGTTGCGCTGCAGGTTCTTCAGCAGGGACATGAAGTCCCACACGGCGAACACGTGCGTCTCGGTGAAGGTGTTGACATCGTGCAGGCTCGCCAACCGGTGGTAGACGGGATGGTGGATCACCTGGACCCGCGCCGGCTCGACCCGCTCGCGGAGTTCGTCGATGGCCGCATGGTTCTTGCCCCAGTCGTAACGCGACACGTGGGTCGTCCTTTCCTAGGGGGAATGCGAGAGGGAAATGCGGGGCAGTCTGTAGTCACCGGTGACTGCATCGCAAACTTAGGCATTCAGGCACGGCGGCAGGCACGAATTAACCTTGCGTTAATCAGTTATTAACCCGCGATCCGTACCGCGGGGTGCGCCGGGCGGGCCGGTGGCGCGGCAGCCGGTCAGGCGCCGGCCGGTGCGGAGTCGGGTACCTCGGCCACGTCCAGCACCACCACGGTCACGTTGTCGTGGCCGCCGGCGGCCAGCGCCTGGCGCACCAGCTCGTCGGCCGCGGCCTGCGGGTCGTCGCTGCTGCCGAGCAGCTCGGCGATGGCCGGGTCCTCCAGCTCGCCGGTGAGCCCGTCCGAGCACACCAGGAACCGGTCGCCGGCCACCGGCGGCACCAGCCAGACGTCCGGGGCCGGGCTCGGCTGCGAGCCCAGCGAGCGGGTCACCACGTTGCGCCGCGGGTGCGACCGGGCGGCCTGCGGGGTGATCCGGCCGGCGTCCACCAGCTCCTGCACCGCCGAGTGGTCCACGGTGAGCTGGTCGAGGCGGCCGTCGCTGAGCCGGTAGACCCGCGAGTCGCCGACGTTGAACACCGCCAGCTGCTCACCGTCGGCGGCGCTCACCACGCCGATGCCGGTCAGCGTGGTGCCCATGCCGTACCGGTCGCCGCGCTCGGCCCCCGCGGACAGGATGTGCTCGTTGGCCCGCTGGACCGTCTCGGCGAGGTCGTCGGAACTGACCCCCTGCTGCTCGGCCAGCCGGGCGAACTCGGCGACCGCCAGCTGGCTGGCCACCTCGCCCGCGGCGTGCCCGCCCATGCCGTCGGCCACCACGAACAGGGTGGGGACGGCGAGCAGGCTGTCCTCGTTCAGCTTGCGGACCCGCCCGACGTCGGTCGCGGTACCCCAGCGCAAGGTGAGCATGGTCTGCGCGGCATCCCTTCGTCCGGCGTGCGACGGCTGCTGGTCGAACTGGCAGTCTATTGGCCCGGCGATGTCCCGGCCCGCCGACCGTGCGCGTTACCGACCGTGCGTGGCGTACTACCTCAGGCCCGTTACATCGGCCCCGACGGCGGGTTGCCCTTGTCGCGCCGGCGCAGGTAGCGCTCGAACTCCCGGGCGATCACGTCCCCGGAGGCCTCCCGCAGCTCGCCCTCGTCGTCGCGCTCCTCGAGGTTGCGGATGTAGTCGCGGACGTCCTCGTCCTCGGCGGCCATCTCGTTGACCAGCTTCTGCCAGTCGTCGGCCTGGGCCGGCAGCTCGCCCAGCGGCACCGCGATGTCGAGCACCTCCTCGACCCGGTGCAGCAGCGCGATGGTGGCCTTGGGGTTCGGCGGCTGGGCGACGTAGTGCGGCACCGCCGCCCAGAACGAGATGGCCGGGATGCCGACCCGCACGCAGGCCTCCTGCAGCACGCCGACGATGCCGGTCGGGCCCTCGTAGCGGGACCGGTCCAGGCCGTACCGGGCGGCGCTGGCCGGGTCGTATGAGGTGCCGGTCACCGGGGTGGGCCGGGTGTGCGGCGAGTCCGACAGCAGCGCGCCCAGGGTGACCGCGGTGCGCACCCCGAGCTCGCGCATGATCTCCAGCAGCTCCTCGCAGAACCCGCGCCAGCGCATGTTCGGCTCGATGCCGCGCACCAGCACCAGGTCGAAGTCCGCCCCGGTGGGCCGGCAGACCGACAGCCGGGTGGTCGGCCAGCTGATCCGGCGCGACACGCCGTCGACCAGCGAGACCGTCGGGCGGTTGACCTGGAAGTCGTAGTAGTCGTCCGGGTCCAGCGCGGCCAGCGGGCTCGCCGACCAGGTCAGCTCCAGATGCTCCACCGCGCCGGTGGCGGCGTCCCCGGCGTCGTTCCAGCCCTCGAAGGCGGCGACGAGAACCGGGTCCTTGAGTTCCGGCCAGTTCTCGAATTCCATCATCGGACCAGCTTAGGGCTCCGCGGCTGCGGCAGGAGCAGTAACGGGCCGTAACCTTCCCGCCCGGCTGCCGATACCCTCCGGCGCGACTACCGCGACCCCCGGCCGGACAGCACGCGCAGCGGCCGTCGGGGACCTCGCAGCCCGGTAAACTGCTGGTCGTGCCTTTGGATCCCGCAAGCAATGAGTTCCTCTCCGCCCTGACCGAACGAGTGCTGGTCGCCGACGGCGCGATGGGCACCATGCTGCAGGCGGCCGACCTGACCCTGGACGACTTCGAGGGGCTGGAGGGCTGCAACGAGATCCTCAACGTCAGCCGGCCCGATGTGGTGGAAAACGTCCATGAGGCCTACTTCGCCGCCGGCGCCGACGCGGTGGAGACCAACACCTTCGGCGCGAACTGGGCCAACCTCGCCGAGTACGACATCGCCGACCGGATCCGCGAGCTGGCCGAGGCCGGCGCCCGGATCGCCCGCCGGGTCGCCGACCGGCACTCCACGCCGGAGCGGCCCCGGTTCGTGATCGGCTCGGTGGGCCCCGGCACCAAGCTGCCGACCCTCGGCCACGTCCACTTCAGCAAGCTGCGCGACGCCTACTCCGAGGAGGCCGCCGGGCTGATCGAAGGCGGCGCGGACGTGCTGCTGGTCGAGACCTCGCAGGACCTGCTGCAGACCAAGGCCGCGGTGATCGGCTGCAAGCGGGCGCTCGCGGCGGCCGGCCGGCAGCTGCCGGTGATCGCCCAGGTCACCGTCGAGACCACCGGCACCATGCTGCTCGGCTCCGAGATCGGCGCGGCGCTGACCGCCCTGGAGCCGCTGGACATCGACCTGATCGGCCTGAACTGCGCCACCGGTCCGGCCGAGATGAGCGAGCACCTGCGCTACCTGTCCCAGCACGCGGAGATCGGCCTGTCGGTGATGCCGAACGCCGGCCTGCCCGAGCTCGGCCCGAACGGCGCGGTCTACCCGCTCACCCCCGAGGAGCTGGCGAGCTCGCTGGCCTCCTTCGTCACCGAGTTCGGCACCAACCTGGTCGGCGGCTGCTGCGGCACCACCCCGGAGCACATCCGGCTGGTCGCCGAGCGGGTGGCCGAGCTGCGGCCGGCCCGCCGCCGCCCGGTGACCGAGCCGTCGGTGGCCTCGCTGTACTCCAGCGTGCCGTTCCGGCAGGACGCCTCGGTGCTGATGATCGGCGAGCGCACCAACGCCAACGGCTCCAAGGCGTTCCGGGAGGCGATGCTGGCCGGCGAGTGGTCGCAGTGCGTGGAGATCGCCCGGTCGCAGAGCCGGGACGGCTCGCACCTGCTGGACGTCAACGTCGACTACGTCGGCCGCGACGGTGCCCAGGACATGCGCGAGATCGCCGGCCGGTTCGCCACCGCCTCCACCCTGCCGCTGATGCTGGACTCGACCGAGCCGCCGGTCATCGAGGCGGGCCTGGAGATGGTCGGCGGCCGTTCGATCGTCAACTCGGTCAACTTCGAGGACGGCGACGGCCCGACCTCCCGCTACGCCCGGATGCTGCCGATCGTCAAGGAGCACGGCGCCGCGGTGGTCGCGCTCACCATCGACGAGGAGGGCCAGGCTCGAACCCGCGAGCACAAGATCGCGATCGCGGAGCGGCTGATCGCCGACCTGACCGGCAACTGGGGCTTCCCGCTGTCCGACATCATGGTCGACTGCCTGACCTTCCCGATCGCCACCGGCCAGGAGGAGACCCGCCGGGACGGCATCGAGACCATCGAGGCGATCCGCGAGCTCAAGCGCCGCCATCCCGAGGTGCAGACCACGCTGGGGCTGTCCAATGTCTCCTTCGGGTTGAGCCCGGCGGCCCGGCAGGTGCTGAACTCGGTGTTCCTGCACGAGTGTGTCGAGGCCGGCCTGGACTCGGCCATCGTGCACGCCTCCAAGATCCTGCCGATGTCGAAGATCCCGGCCGAGCAGCTGGAGGTGGCCCTCGACCTGGTCTATGACCGGCGCCGTCCGGAGGGTGTCGCCGAGGACGGCAGCGTTCGCGAGGCCTACGACCCGCTGCAGCGGTTCCTGCAGCTGTTCGAAGGGGTCTCCTCGCAGTCCAGCGCCGCCACCCGGGCCCAGGAGCTGGCCCTGCTACCGCTGGACGAGCGGCTCAAGCGGCGGATCATCGACGGTGAGCGCAACGGCTTGGAGGCCGATCTCGACGAGGCGCTGTCGGAGCGTCCGGCGTTGGAGATCATCAACTCCACCCTGCTGGACGGGATGAAGACGGTCGGCGAGCTGTTCGGCAGCGGCGAGATGCAGCTGCCGTTCGTGCTGCAGTCGGCCGAGGTGATGAAGGCGTCGGTGGCCTATCTCGAGCCGCACATGGAGAAGACCGACAGCGACGGCAAGGGCACCATCGTGCTGGCGACCGTCAAGGGCGACGTGCACGACATCGGCAAGAACCTGGTCGACATCATCCTGTCCAACAACGGCTATACGGTGGTCAACATCGGCATCAAGCAGCCGATCAGCGCCATCCTGGAGGCCGCCGAGGAGCACTCCGCCGACGCGATCGGCATGTCCGGGCTGCTGGTCAAGAGCACCGTGGTGATGAAGGAGAACCTCGTGGAGATGAACTCCCGCGGGGTGGCCGACAAGTACCCGGTGCTGCTCGGCGGCGCGGCGCTGACCCGCGCCTATGTCGAGCACGACCTGTCGGAGATCTTCACCGGCGATGTCCGCTACGCGCGGGACGCCTTCGACGGGCTGCGGCTGATGGACGCGCTGATGGCGGTCCGCCGCGGCGGGGTCGCGGTGGACCCGAACGGGCCGGACGACACGAAGCTGTCGGACGAGGAGAGCCGGAAGCTCGCCGAGCGCAAGGCTCGCCGGGAGCGGTCGCTGCGGATTGCCGCCGAGCGCAGGGCTGCCGAGGAGGCGGAGCCTGACCCGCTGGAGGGCACCCGCTCGGACGTGGCCACCGACGTGCCGGTACCGGTGCCGCCGTTCTTCGGCTCCCGGGTGGTCAAGGGCATCGCGCTGGCCGAGTACGCCACGCTGCTGGACGAGCGGGCCACCTTCATGGGCCAGTGGGGCCTCAAGGGCGGCCGGGGCGGCAAGGGCCCGAGCTACGAGGAGCTGGTCGAGACTGAGGGCCGGCCACGGCTGCGGTACTGGCTGGAGCGGTTCCAGACCGAGGGCGTGCTGGAGGCGGCCGTGGTCTACGGCTACTTCCACTGCGTCAGCGAGGGCAACAAGCTGATCATCCTGACCGAGGACGGCGTCGAGGCGGAGTCCTTCGAGTTCCCGCGGCAGCGCCGGGACCGCCGGCTGTGCATCGCCGACTTCTTCCGGTCCCGGGAGTCCGGGCAGACCGACGTGGTGGCCTTCCACGTCGTCACCATGGGCTCGCGGATCTCGGAGTTCGCCAACGAGCTGTTCGCGGCCAACAACTACCGCGACTACCTGGAGGTGCACGGCCTGTCGGTGCAGCTGACCGAGGCGCTGGCCGAGCTCTGGCACCGCCGGGTGCGCGAGGAGCTGGGCTACGCCGGGGAGGACTCGGACGACCTGGACGAGATCTTCAAGCAGGGCTACCGGGGCTCGCGCTACTCCTTCGGCTACCCGGCCTGCCCGAACCTGGAGGACCAGGAGCAGCTGTTCCGGCTGCTGCGGCCGGAACGGATCGGGGTGAGCCTGTCCGAGGAGTTCCAGCTGGTGCCGGAGCAGTCCACCTCGGCGATCATCGTGCCGCATCCCGAGGCCAAGTACTTCGCCGCCAAGTGAGCGAGCTCGCCGACGGCCCGGCGGCATCGACCGGGCTTCCTGAGCTGCGCGGCCTGGCCGGGCTGCAGGCCGTGCTGTGGGACCTGGACGGCACCCTGGTCGACACCGAGCCGTCCTGGATGGCGGCGGAGTACCGGCTGGTGGCCGAGTTCGGCGGCAGCTGGGACGACGCGCACGCCCGGGCGCTGGTCGGCAACCCGCTGCTGGTGTCAGCCGCCTACCTCCGCGAGCACGGCGGGGTCGAGCTGCCGCTGGCCGAGATCGTGGACCGGTTGCTGGCCGAGGTGCTGGCCGACGTGCGGCGCCGGGTGGTGTGGCGGCCCGGGGTCCGGCGGTTGCTGGCTGAGCTGCGCGCCGCCGGGGTGCCGTGTGCCATGGTCACCATGTCTTACCAGCCGCTGGCCCGGGCGGTGGCCGACCAGCTGCCACCCGGCACCTTCGCCACCCTGGTGACCGGTGACCAGGTCAGTGCCGGCAAGCCGGATCCCGAGGCGTACCTGACCGCGGCCGCCCGGCTCGGCGTCGAGCCGTCCCGGTGCCTGGCCATCGAGGACTCGCCGGCCGGGGTTGCCTCGGCGGAGGCGGCGGGCTGCGTGGTGCTGGCGGTGCAGAACCAGGTGCCGCTGGCCGGCGCGCCGGGCCGGGTAGTTCTGGACGACCTGGCTGACGTGACGGTCACCGACCTGGCCACCCTGGTCGCGGACTACGCCAAGTTCTGAGCCGTACGCCGTACGGCGCTTGCCAGCCGAGTGTGCGACCGGTTCCGGTGCCGTCCGGGCTGGTGGCGGGTCAGATGTCGACGACCGGTTCGGTGCCGGGGGCGGGCTCGGTACGCCGCTCCTCGGTGGACCGGGCCAGGGCGTCGAACGGAAACGGCGGGGGAGTGCCGCCCTTGGCCGGGCACAGCTGCTGGTGGGAGCACCAGTCGCACAGCTTTGAGGGGCTCGGCCGGAAGTCACCGGTCAGGGTGGCCGCCGCGATCGCCTTCCAGATGGCCTGCAGGGTGCCCTCGAACCGGGCCAGCTCCTCGGCCTCCGGCTGGTAGCTGAGCGTGTCGGTGTCGGCCAGGTAGATCAGCCGCAGCTGGCGGGGCACCACCCCCCGGGTCCGCCAGAGCACCAGCGCGTAGAACTTCATCTGGAACAGCGCCCGGGCCTCGGACGTCTCGCGTGGGATGGAGCCGGTCTTGTAGTCCACCACCCGGATGTCGCCGGCCGGCGAGACGTCCAGCCGGTCGACGTAGCCGCGCAGCCGCAGGCCGTCCAGCACCACCTCGACCAGCTCCTCGCGGGCGGCCGGCTCCAGCCGGCGCGGGTCCTCCAGCGCGAAGTAGTTCTTCACCAGGTCGCGGGCCGAGTCCAGCCACGCGGTCAGCTCCACGCCCTCGGCGTCGCCGTCGAAGAGCTGGGCCAGCTCCGGATCGGCGTCGAGCAGCTGCTGCCAGGACGGCAGCACGTCGGCCTGGGCCTGCTCGACGGTGCGCTCGTCGGCGGGCAGGTCGAACAGGTGCTCCAGGACCGCGTGCACCACGGTGCCCCGGGTGGCGGCCCGGCTCGGCGTCTCGGGCAGCCGGTCGATGCTGCGGAACCGGTAGAGCAGCGGGCAGGTCTTGAAGTCGGCGGCCCGGGACGGCGACAGCGAGCCGAGGAACGCCGGCGGCAACGGAGCCTCGACCGGCGCGAGCGGGGTCTGCTCGACCGCCGGCAGCACGCCCGGGGCGGGCAGGGGCAGCAGGCGCGGCTCAGCCGGTGGGGCGTCCAGCACGTCGGGGGAGGTCATGGCGGCAACACTAGGCGGGGGTACTGACAGAACTTCCGAACCGCTCCGCGCGTCGGGCGCCTGATCCATGGCAGCGCCCCAGCTCAGAGCCAGCGCAGGTGCTTGACCGGCCAGCTGACCGCCACCGCCCGGCCCACGATGCTGGAGCGCGCGATCGCCCCGAACACCCGGGAGTCCAGGGAGTCGCAGCGGTTGTCGCCCATCACGAAGTACCGGCCGGGCGGCACCGTGACGGCGGCGAAGTCGGCGGTGCCGCCGCAGGCCGGGCTGACATAGGGCTCGGTCAACGCCTTGGACCCGATGTACACCCGCCCATCGTGGCCGCTGATCGTCTCGCCGGGTAGCCCGATCACCCGTTTGATGAGCTGCGGGTCCTCCGGCGGGGCCAGCGGCGGCCGGTCGAACACGATCACGTCGGACCGGCCGACCGAGCCGAACCGGTAGGACAGCTTGTCCACCACCACCAGGTCCGGCTCGCAGTGCTGGCAGCCGTGCAGGGTCGGCTCCATGGAGGCTGACGGAATGTAATAGGAGGCGATCACAAAGGTGCGAAGCAGCACCACCGAGACCACCACCGCGAGGCAGAACACGACTGCCCGCAGCAACCGGCCAGGCGGGCTGTTCCGCGGCCTGGCCGGGGCCGGGCGATGCCGGCCGGACGATTCGGCGACCGGCCGGCGGGGCGTACCTGCCGGCCGGCGGCCGTTCGACCCCATCGGTGGCTGCCCGGGCGACTCCATCGGTGGCTCCACTGGTAGCTGGCCGGGCGACTCCACCGGCCGCTGCTCAGCGGCACGCCGCTCCGCGATCCGGGCCTGGATGCGAGTCCGCAGGTCCGGACCGGGGTTCTCGGCCGCGGGCTGCCCAGGTTCTGCCACACTCGCCAGGCTAAAGGGTCGCCAAGCCACCGGGGCGTCGCCGGCTTGCCCCGCGCGCCGCGCTCGCCCGGCCGGGCCGGCCGCGAGCCACCGGACTTGTCGCCCCCACCTCGTACGATCGACGTCGTGAGCAGCCCACGGTCGGAGCCGGACCGGAATCCGCAGACCGGCAGCCGGCTGCTCCGGATCGGCTCGGTGCTGGGAGTGCCGATCTTTCTCACCCCGAGCTGGCTGCTGGCAGCCGGTTTCATCACCATCAGCTACGCCGGCTTCCTGCGCGAACAGATCCCGGGTGCCTCGCACACCGCCTCCTACGTCCTGAGCATGCTGTTCGCGACCGCGCTGGCCGCCTCGGTGCTGCTGCACGAGGTGGGCCACACCGTGGTCAGCCAGGTGGTGGGCCTGCCGGTGCGACGGATCGTGGTGTTCCTGCTGGGCGGGGTGTCCGAGATCGACGGCGAGGCCAGCCGGCCGCGCGACGAGTTCGTGATCGCCGCGGCCGGCCCGCTGGTCTCGCTGGGCCTGGCCGGTGGCTGCTGGGTGGTCAGCCTGCTGCCGCCGGAGGAGTCCGCGGTCGGGGTGCTGCTGTTGCTGCTGGCCTGGAGCAACCTGGTCATCGCGGTGTTCAACGTGCTGCCGGGACTGCCGCTGGACGGCGGCCGGCTGGTGCAGGCGCTGATCTGGATGATGGGCAGTTCCCGGCTGACTGCGATCCGGATCGCGGCCTGGTGCGGCCGCGGGGTGGCCGTCCTGCTGGGCCTGGCAGTCCTGTACGGCAACGCGGTGCTGGGCGGCAGCACGCCGGCCGACTTGGTGACCGTGACCTCGACCGCGATGGGGTTCGCGGTGGTGGCCTTCCTGTGGATCGGGGCCAGCCAGACGCTGCGGATGGCCGAGCTCAACGCCCGGGCGGCCCGGCTGCGGCTCGCTGACCTGTTGCGACCTTCGCTCTACCTGCCACCGCACACCCCGGTGTCCGAGGCGGTCCGCCGGACCGCCGAGACCGGCGCCGGCGGCATCGTGCTGATCGACGGGCAAGGCCGCAGCCGGGCCCTGGTGGACGAAGCCCGGATCATCCAGCTGCCCTCCGAACGCCGGCCCTGGACCTCGCTGGCGCAGGTGGCGCGCGAACTCGAACCGGGACTGATCCTGGCCGAGGACGTGGCCGGCGAACAGTTGCTGGACTCCCTGCGCAGCAACCCGGCCTCGGAGTACCTGGTGGTCGGCAGGGACGGGGTGGCCCGCGGCGTGGTCGCCGCCGTCGACCTGGCCCGGGCGCTCGGGCTGCCGAGGCCGCGACTGCGCCGGCACCCGCCGAGCTGACCCGGCACGGCAGGGTCGATAAGGTATCGATCCCTAGTAGAGAGTTGTGGCAGCGTGGCCTCTTCCTCCGTGCCCGGCACCGGCGCAGCGTCCGGGCGCTGCGGGCCTTTTCAAGTCGGCGACCGGGTCCAGCTGACCGACCCCAAGGGCCGGCTGCACACCGTCACCCTGGCGGCCGGCAAGCAGTTCCACACCCACCGCGGCGCCCTGGAGCACGACCACCTGATCGGCGCCGATGAAGGCTCGGTGGTGGTCTCCAGCTCCGGCACCTCCTACCTGGCGCTGCGCCCGCTGCTGACCGACTACGTCCTGTCGATGCCGCGCGGCGCGGCGGTGATCTACCCCAAGGACGCCGCCCAGATCGTGACCCAGG
>Ga0326721_10000037_pt1 | contig 123695 bp, 125 predicted proteins | sample SGPome_FD_203951 | JGI IMG/M metagenome (GOLD analysis project Ga0326721, IMG submission 203951) | Soil microbial communities from Southern Great Plains, Lamont, Oklahoma, United States - SGP_1_2016 | ecosystem: Engineered > Artificial ecosystem > Soil microcosm > Unclassified | place: USA... | reverse complement strand
GGCGGAGATGAGCGCCGCCTTCCCGGCCGCGCGGACGCACGTCCTCTATGGCCCCACCGAGGCGGCGATCCTGGCCTCGGCGCACGCGGTGCCGGCGGACGGGGTGGTGGCCGGGCACCCGATCGGCCGGCCGCTGGGGAACGTGCGCCTCTACGTCTGCGACGGGTTCGGCAGTCCGCAGCCGGTCGGCGTCGCCGGCGAGCTGCTGATCGGGGGGATGGGCGTCGCGCGCGGCTACCTGGGCCGTCCCGCGCACACCGCCGAGCGCTTCGTCCCCGACCCGTTCTCCGCCGTCCCCGGCGCGCGGCTGTACCGCAGCGGCGACCGGGCGCGATGGAAGGAAACGACGAGTGCGAAAGTGCGAGAGTGCGAGAGTGCGCCGGATTCGCGAGAGGGCGAACGCACTTCCGCACTTCCGCACTCACGCACCGCGGTTCACGGATTTCGCAGCCGCTCCGGAAGCTCGGCCAGCAGCGCCTTCAGGTCCGGCGAGCGGTCGCGGTGCGCCACGAAGGTGATCCCGTTGGTGCGGACGATCACCAGGTCCTCCACGCCGAACGCAACCACCGGGCCGTCCTCGGCATAGATCGTGGTTCCCTCCGAGGCCACCGCGTACGCCTCGCCCACCAGGCAGTTGCCGGGCGATTCGATCCCCCGCGTGCGCGCCACCGCGTCCCACGCGCCCACGTCGTCCCACGCGAAGGTGGCGCGCACCACGCCCACCCGCGACGAGCGCTCCAGCACCGCGTTGTCGACGGAGATGTTGGGCGCCCGCGCGAAGAACTCCTCCGTTCCCCCCTCGCGGACGATGGGGACGAGCTCCGCCAGCTCGGGGGACACGCGCTCGATCTCGTCCAGCAGGTCGCCCGCGCGCCAGACGAAGAGCCCCGTGTTCCACAGGTAGTCGCCCGAGGCCAGGTATCCTTCCGCCGTCGCGCGGTCCGGCTTCTCCACGAACCGCGCCACCTCGCACCCCGCCTCGCCGTGCGGCGCCTCCTCGAGAGCGGCGAGCCCGGCACCCACGCGGATGTAGCCGTACCCCGTCTCGGGGCGCGTGGGCACGGCGCCGATGGTGAACAGGCGGCGGTGCCCGGCGGCCAGCTCCGCCGCGCGGGTGATCAGCGCGCGGAAGGCCTCGGGCGGGTGGATCACGTGGTCGGAGTGCAGCGACACCATCACCGCGTCGGGGTCGCGCCGCTCCAGCTCGGCCGCGGCCCAGGCCAGGACCGGCGCCGTTCCCCGCGCGGCGGGCTCCAGCAGCAGGTTCCCCGGCCCCAGCTCGGGCAACGTCGCCAGGATCGGCTCGGCGAGGTGGGCGCCGGTGAGGATCCGCAGCCGCTCCTGGGGAACGAGCGGGACGATGCGGTCCACCGTGTCGCGGATCAGCGCGCGCTCGGAGGCGAGCGGCAGGAGCTGCTTGGGGCGCGCGGGGGTGGAAACCGGCCAGAAGCGCGAGCCGACCCCGCCCGCCAGGATCACCGTCCAGAGATGGGGAACCGGCGGCGGGGTGGCGGGTGTACTCGGAGTCTGCAAGAGGAGATCGCCTGCGGGAGGGGGTGCTACGCGCCGTCGGGCGCGGGGGCGCCGAACAGCTCGTCGACGCGCGCCAGCAGCTTCTTGGGGCTGAACGGCTTGGTGAAGAAGTCGGTGGCGCCCAGCTCCAGCGCCTGCCGCCGGTCGGCGTCCTGCCCCTTGGCGGTCAGGATGATGACCGGCGTGTCGCTCCGGTGCGGCATGGCCCGCAGCTGCTCCAGCACCTCGAGCCCGGTGGCGCGCGGCATCATGATGTCGAGCAGCACCACGTCGATGGGCTCGTCGCCGCGCAGCTGCTCCAGCGCCTCCTCGCCGTCGGACACCAGCACCACGGTGTAGGGGCCCTGCTCCAGCTTCAGGCGGATGATGTGGCCGATGTGCGGCTCGTCGTCGGCCACCAGCACACGGCGGAGCTGCGGGTCGGCCGCATGGGCGTCGGTCATCGGCGGGAGTTCGTCGGAATCCGTCAGGGGGCGGGTCAGACCAGCGCGGCCAGCTCGTCGCGGCTGCGGCCCAGGTCGCGCAGCAGGGGCGCGAAGCCCACGTTGCCGCGCACCAGCACGGCCAGCAGCACCTCGGGCGACAGCCCCTGCACCACGGCCACCCCCTCGTCCAGCCGGACGACCACGGTGGAGGCGTCGCCGAGGCCCGCCGCGCCGCCCAGCGAGGCCGCGGCCTGCGCCACGCCGGGGACCATGGCCGAAACCGTGTCGGCATCCAGCGGACGGAGCCCCGCGTGCTGGATCAGCAGCCCGTCGCGCCCCAGCACCAGCACGTGCTCCACGCCGTCGTGGCTGCGGATGCGGTCCAGCGCCTGGTCGAGCTCGGACATTCGGGTCTCCGGCGTGCGGGTCGGGGCGGGCCTGTGGCCGCAGCAACGTACCCGCCGCGCGGGCGGCGTGTCAACCCTGAAAAGCCCGCCGCCGCTTGACGCAACCGCGTTGGGGCGGATAAGGTTAACCCCGCGTCCGGCGTGCCGGGCGCTTCACTTTTGGACACTGGCGAAAGAGCTTTCCCTTGCGTGCAGTCTTCCCCGCGTTTGGCGCCCTGATCGCGATTGCGGCCGCCGGCGCGCTCGCCGCGTGCGGCGACCCCTTCGGCGGCCTGGACGTTGCCCTGCGCACCGACAGCGTGACGCTGGCGGCGGTCTCGTCGCCCTTCGACCTGCCCACGGCCCTCGACCTGGTCACCAACAACGCCCCGGCGCAGCCCGAGCTGCCCACCGAGGCGGGCGACTGGGACTTCCAGGTGCGCACCAGCGGCGCCGGCTTCGTGCTGCACCCCAACCCGGGGATCGCGCCGTACCGCGCGGCGGGGCTGGCGCTGACCACGCGCGACTTCGACGACCCGGGCCCCGCGCCGCGCAGCAGCGACGCCTACACCCGCACCGACGTGGCCATCACCGCCGGGCAGACCTACTTCGTGCAGAGCCGCCAGCGCAACAACATCTGCGGCACGCTCACCAAGTTCGGCATCCTGAAGGTGCTGTCGGTCCGCGCCGACTCCGGCATCGTGCACCTGGTGGTGAAGAGCAACCAGAACTGCGACGACGAGCGGCTGGACTGATGCTGGAGCTGCGCCAGGTCCGCCAGGACCCCGACGCCTTCCGCGCCGCGCTGGCCCGCCGCGGCAAGCCCGCCGAGACCGACGCGGCGATCGCCCGCGTGGTGGAGCTCGACACCGAGCGCCGCGCCCTGATCGCCGAGGGCGACGAGCTGAAGTCGCGCCGCAACGCCGTATCCGCGCAGGTGGCCGAGCGCAAGCGCGCGAAGGAGGACGCCGCCGACCTGATCGCCGAGACGCGGGGGATCGGCGACCGCATCAGGGCCATCGACGCGCGGCTGCGCGAGGTGGAGGGGGAGATCGAATCCATCCTCCTCCGCGTTCCCAACCTCGTGCACGACTCCGTGCCCGGGGGTGGGGAAGAGGCGAACACCGTGGTGCGCAGCTGGGGCGAGCCCGCGAAGCCCGCGTTCGAGCCCAGGCCGCACTGGGAGATCGCGCAGGCGCTGGGAATGCTGGACCTTCCCGGCGGGGCGCGCGTGGCGGGGAGCGGCTTTCCCGCGTACCGGGGGATGGGGGCGCGGCTGCAGCGCGCGCTGATCAACTTCTTCCTCGATCTCCATACCGGGAAGCACGGCTACACCGAGGTGGAGCCGCCCTTCCTGGTGACCCGCGAGTCGATGCAGGGGACGGGGCAGTACCCCAAGTTCGTGGAAGACGGGGACGCGTACGAGCTGCCCGAGGACGGGCTCTTCCTGGTCCCCACGAGCGAAGTGCCGCTGGTGAACCTGCACCGCGACGACCTGCTGGAGGCGGACCGGCTGCCGATCGCCTTCACCGCGTACTCGCCCTGCTTCCGGCGCGAAGCCGGGGCGGCGGGAAAGGACACCCGCGGGCTGCTGCGGCTGCACCAGTTCGACAAGGTGGAGATGGTGCGCTTCGAGCGTCCCGATGCCTCGTGGGACGCGCTGGAGACCATCACCGCCCACGCGGAGGAGGCGCTGCGGCTGCTCGGCCTCCCCTACCGCGTGCTGCTGCTGGCGGCGGGCGACACGGGGTTCAGCGCGGCGAAGACGTACGACCTGGAGGTGTGGGCGCCGGGGGTGGGGAAGTGGCTGGAGGTGAGCAGCGCGTCCAACTGCACCGACTTCCAGGCGCGCCGCGCCAACATCCGCTTTCGCCCGGAGCCGGGGGCGAAGCCGGAGTTCGTGCACACGCTGAACGCCTCGGGGCTGGCGCTGCCGCGCACCGTGGTGGCCATCCTGGAGACGTACCAGAACGAAGACGGCTCGGTGACGGTGCCCGAGGTGCTGCGCCCCTGGATGGGCGCGGACCGGATCGCCTGACCCGCGCGCCCGCCGTGGGGACGCGCGCACCCGTGAACGCGGAAGCGCGCTTCCGCCACTCCCGCAGCCTGCCGTGCCGGCCTTCCGCCTGAACCGACGGCACCTGCCCACCGCGCTGGGGCTGCTGGCCGCGGCCACGCTGGCGTGGTACCTCCTCTACAGCCAGTTCCTGGTCCGCGAGATGCGCCACGAGAGCGTGGTGCACTCGCGGATCGTCGTCCGCATCCTGACCGCGCTGAACGACCCCAGCGAGGCCGCGCCCATGCGCACCCTGCTGGAGCTGTCCACCGAGGTGCAGGACCTGGACTTTCCCATCGTCTACACCGACAACGACGGCTTTCCCGCCTTCGCCACGAACCTTCCCTTCAAGGCCGACGTGAACGACTCGGCGGGGGCGGTGCGGGTGCTGGAGTACGCCGCGGAGCTCCGGCGCCACAACCCGCCCATCGTGGAGCCGGGGCTGGGGACGATCTACTACGGCGACACGCCGACGATCCGCCGCCTGCGCTGGATTCCCTGGCTGCAGGTGAGCGCCATGGCGTGCCTGCTGATCGCGGCGGGGTGGATGATCCGCCACAACGCCCGCACCGAGCGCGAGCGCATCTGGGCGGCAATGGCGCGCGAGAGCGCGCACCAGATGGCCACGCCGCTGTCGTCGCTCGCGGGGTGGGTGGAGATCCTGCGCCTGCCCGAGGAGGAGCGCGAGGACATGGCCACCCTTCCCGCGGTGGCGGCGGAGATGGAGGCCGACCTGGACCGGCTGGAGAAGGTGGCGCGGCGCTTCGAGTGGATCGGGCGGCCCGTGCAGAAGCAGCCGGTGGAGGTGCGGCCGCTGCTGCGCGTGCTGGAGCGCTACGTGCGCGTGCGCCTGCCGCAGCTGCGCCGCAGCGTGGACCTGCGCCTGGACGTGCCCGAGGGGGTGCCGCCCATCGACGGCAACGCCATCCTGCTGGAGTGGGCGCTGGAGAACCTGATCAAGAACGCGCTGGACGCGCTGGCCGGCTCGGGCGGCAGCATCACCATCGAGGCGCAGGCGCCGTCGGAGCGCACCGTGGAGGTGCGGGTGGTGGACAACGGGCCGGGGGTGGCGCCCGCGGTGCGCAACACCATCTTCGACCCCGGCGTGAGCACCAAGAAGGGGGGATGGGGGGTGGGCCTCTCCCTCGCCCGGCGGATCGTGGAGGACGTGCACGGCGGGCGGCTCTACCTGGCGCCCGTGGAGAAGGGCGCGACCTTCGTGATGGTCCTCCCCGCCGCCGAGCGCCCCCCCGCATCCGAGGCGGAGAAGACCGGCCCCGGGCTGGGGATCGCCGCGCGCATCGGGCTGCCGTGGGGAGCCAAGCCGCAGGGCGCCGCTGGAGCGGATGGGGCCGGGGCGGGGGAGCAGCCGCGAGGCTCGGCAGGGTCGGCGGCGGGGGATTGAGCGCTTCGAGCGCGGGACGGGATGCGGTGCGTGTCCTCCGCGCGGCGCCCTCTCCGGCCGGCTTAGGCCGTCCACCTCTCCCGTACCGGGAGAGGTAGCTGTCCGGCATCTGGGCCGATGGGATGTTCTTCTGCGGCCATGCTTGGGTTTGGCGCCGGTGCTGCCTTGCCACCTCCTCCCAGGAAGGGAGGAGGTGGCGCCCTCCGGCGCGGGGGGAGGGCGGCGCGAGGCTGCGGACGCGCACCTGCGCGAGGGATGCGCGCCCGAAGGGCCGGGACACCGCCGCGCCCGCATCGAAGTTGAGGAATCGCATCGCAGTCCGGCGCGGCGGGGGCCCGGCGCGGTTGGCAACAGTAGTATCGTTGCCTACCGCGCGCGCAGCCCGTTTTGGCGCCTGAGCGCCAAACACGCCCAAACCCAGCTGTTGTCCTTGCCGTTTCCGATGACTCGAAATCACCCGGAATTCTGAATGGCGGTCGATCTTTCGCATCTGAACCCCGAGCAGCGCGACGCGGCCACGCACTTCGAGGGGCCGCTGCTGGTGCTGGCGGGCGCCGGCTCCGGCAAGACGCGCGTGCTGGTGAACCGCATCGCCTGGCTGATCGACGAGATGGGGGTGGACCCGGCGGCGATCCTGGCGCTGACCTTCACCAACAAGGCGGCGGGCGAGATGCGCGACCGCATCCGCACCCTGCTGGGCCGGGAGCCGCAGGGGATGTGGATGGGGACCTTCCACGCCATCGGCGCGCGCATCCTGCGGCGCGACGCGCCGCGGCTGGGGTGGACGCCCGGGTTCATGGTGTACGACGCGGAAGACACCGAGGCGCTGACCAAGCGCATCGTGCGCGACCACCTGAAGCTGGACCTGAAGCGCTGGCCGCCGCGCGCCATCCACCACGCCATCAGCGCCGCCAAGAACGAGCTGACCTCGCCGGAAGCCTACGCGCAGGCCGCGCAGGACGTGTTCGAGCTCACCGTGGCCGACGCCTACCCCATCTACCAGAAGGCGCTGCGCGACGCGAACGCCTTCGACTTCGACGACCTTCTCGTCAAGCCGGTGGAACTCTTCCGCACCAACGAGCGGGTGCTGCAGCGCTACCGCGAGCGCTTCCGCTTCGTCCTCGTCGACGAGTACCAGGACACCAACCGCGCGCAGTACGTCTTTCTCCGCCTGCTGGCCGAGGAGCACCAGAACCTGTTCGTGGTGGGCGACGACGACCAGTCGATCTACGGCTGGCGCGGCGCCGACATCCGCAACATCCTGGACTTCGAGAAGGACTTCCCCGGCGCGCGTACCGTGCGGCTGGAGCAGAACTACCGCTCCACTCAGACGATCCTGGACGCCGCCAACCGCGTCATCAGCGAGAACAGGAAGCGCAAGGGGAAGACGCTGCGCACCGAACACGTGGGCGGCGAGGCGCTGACGCTGGTGGAGTGCGCGGACGAGAAGGACGAGTCGGAGTGGGTGGCGGCCGAGATCAACGCGCGCATGGCCGACGACGCGCGGCTGAAGCTGAAGCACTTCGTCATCCTGTACCGTACCAACAGCCAGTCGCGCTCGCTGGAAGAGGCGCTGCGCCGCGAGGGGATGGCGTACCGGGTGATCGGCGGGATCCGCTTCTACGAGCGGCGCGAGGTAAAGGACTCGCTGGCGTACCTGCGCCTGGTCGCCAACCCCGCCGCGGACGAGGCGTTCCTGCGCATCGTGAACGTCCCCCGCCGCGGCATCGGCGACGCATCGATCGCGCGGCTGGGCGAGTACGCGACGGCCAACGGGCTCTCCCTCCTCGCCGCAGCCGAGCGCGCGGGGCAGATCGAGGAGATCCGCGGGCCGGCGTCGCGCGCGCTCCCCGAGCTGGCCTCGCTCGTCGCCAAGCACGCCGCGGTGGCCGACCGGCTGCCGCTGGACGAGGTGCTGCGGGGGATCGTGACCGAGAGCGGGCTGATCGAGTCGCTGAAGGAGGAGGGGCAGGAGGGCGAGGACCGCATCGCCAACGTGGAGTCGCTGATCGCCGGCGCGGCCGACCTGCAGGAGCGGCTGCTGGAGCAGGACCCCGAGCTGCTGCGCGAGCTGGAGGAGAGCGGCGACGTGCCCCCTCGCGCGCTGGACCGCTTCCTGGAGCACGTGGCGCTGATCGCCGACATCGACCAGCACGACCCCGGCGCAGACGCGGTGAGCATGATGACGCTGCACAACGCCAAGGGGCTGGAGTTCCCGGTGGTCTTCATCACCGGGCTGGAGGAGGGGCTCTTTCCCCTGGTCCGCGCGATGGACGAGCCGGAGCAGCTGGAGGAGGAGCGGCGGCTGTTCTACGTGGGGATCACCCGCGCGGAGCGGAAGCTGTACCTGGCCTACGCGCACAGGCGGAGGCGGGGACGGGACTGGATGGACACCATTCCCAGCTCGTTCCTGGAGTCGCTGCCGAAGAACACGCTGGACGTGCGCCACAGCGAGCGGACGCTGGAGCGCACCAGCAGCTACGCGCAGCCGTGGAAGAGCTTCGCGCGCGGCTTCGGCACCCGCCGCGAGCGGATGGGCCTGTCCGCGCCCGCGCCGCGCCGCGCGGAGCCCGAGGATCCGTCGTACCAGGTGGACTACAGCGACAGCCAGGACGCGCCGAGCCTCACGAAGGGCGCCCGGGTGCGCCATCCGCGCTTCGGCGCCGGAACGGTGCGCGAGCTCTCCGGCTTCGGCGGCGACGTGAAGGTGGCCATCGACTTCGACGCGGCCGACGTGGGCCGGAAGGTGGTGGTCCTGAAGTACGCGAACCTGGAGCGGGAGTACGAATGAGCGGCTTGCGGGACACGCGCGAGCTTGTCGTCCTTGCCCACGGTCTGGGTCGCACGCCGGCGTCGATGTGGTGGCTGGCGCGGTCGCTGCGGGCGCGCGGCTACCGCGTGCTGAACTGGGGCTACCCCAGCCACACGCTCCCCGTCTCCGCGCTCGGCGAGCGGCTGGCGCGCGACGTTGCCGCGGCATCGGGAGATGCGCCGCGGGTGCACTTCGTGGGGCACAGCCTGGGGACGGTGCTGATCCGCTGGGTGCTGGCGCACCGTCCGCCGCCGCGCACCGGCCGCGTGGTGATGCTGGCGCCGCCCAACCGCGGCGCCAGCAAGGCCGACCGCGTGGCGCCCTACGTCGGCTGGATCCTCCCCCCGCTCGCCGACCTGCGCACCGCCGCCGAGGCGACGGCCCGCGCGCTCGCCGCGCCGGCGGGCGTGGAGGTCGGCATCATCGCCGGCGCGCGGGACCGCACCGTCCGCATCCCCGAGACTCACCTGGAGGGCGCGGCGGGCCACGTGCTGGTCCCCTGCGGCCACACCTTCATCATGCTCCGCAACGACGTGCGCCGCCTGGTGCACGGCTTCCTCGCCACGGGCACGTTCGGCGGCATAATCCCGCGCGTGACCAGTGGAAACGAGCCGGCCGCGTGATCGCTCACGCGGCCGGTTTGCGCACTGGATGCCGGACGAGCCGGTCTTCACCCGGGCGGCTGTTTGCGGCTGCGGAACCGTTCGCGCACGCGTGCAGACGCACCGTCCCTGTCCGAATCCCCGGCCCGCTCGAACTGCTCCTCGGCGAGCTTCACCTGCGCTCGCCACAACTCGAAGTCGTGGGCCACGACCTCCCGCTCGACCAGCGCTTCCATGCAAGCAGTCAGAACGGCTTCCGCCGTGGCGTACTGGCCCGCGTCGACGCGTGCCCAGACGAACTGCTCGAAGTCTGGCGTGAGGGCGACCCTGCGCTGCTTCCTCGCGAATGCCCGGCGGAGATCCTGGCGCTGGTGGATGACGCGGGTGATCTCGACGTGATCCCGATGAGGACGATAGAACACGAGGTGGTTTCCCACCGAATGACTCCTGAGCCCGCGCCCGAACTCCGGTCGCCGCGTTCCAAGGCGTGGCGTCGCGGCGATCAGGGCGAAGGAGTCGTAGAAACGCTCCAGCAGGGCGTCGCCGACCGCGACGTTGTTGGATCTCTGAGATACATATCGGGCCGCCTCGACGACTTCATGCTGCGCGGACGCCGCCACGATGTACCGGCTCAGAGGCCCATCCTCCGCCGCAGTTCCGCGCGGGCCATGGCAAACGCCTGCTCGCCGGGGATCAACTCACCTCGCTCCGCCTCGTCGATTCCGACCTGGATCTCGCGCTTGAGCCATTCGTGGTCCTCCGCGAGGTCCGCTTCGAGCAGAGTCAGCGCTTCCAGGCACGCCTTCAGCACGTCCTCCGTGCTCTCGTAGGCGCCCGAGGCGACGCGCTCCAGCACGGCGCGCTCGAATTCGGGGGGAATGTTCAGGCTCATCGGGGGCCTCGGTTCTACGACGGGTGCAACGGCGCTCATCAGAATCCTCCAAGCTACTCTGTGTGCAAGTCGCCAACCACATCGGGCACGAAAGCGGGGGCAGCCGCGAACCTCGGGCGACGGAATCTCACTGTCGACTGTGTATCGATCAAGCTTCCGTCCGATAGCGGCCAGCGGTCGCACACTTGTCCCATCGGTGCCGCGAACGGGCCGCGATGCGGCGCAAAACGAGCCGGCCGCATGATCGCTCACGCGGCCGGTTTCACTTGCCCTGCGGCGGCTCATGTCAGCGACGGAACTTTCGGCGCAACTCCGCACGAGTCATCTCGATCGCCTGCTCGCCGGGTATTTCTTGCCCGCGGTCCCTTTCCAGCCCAGCCCGGGTTGCACGCTCCAGCCATTCGTAATCATTCCCTGTTTCGACCAGTTCGAGCGCCCCCAGGCAGGCTTGCAACACCTCGTCGGTGGTGGCGTAGTCGCCAGAATCCATCCGATCCCAAACCGCGTCTTCAAACTCCGGCGTCAGCGTGATCTTCCGGCGTTTCCTGGAGAATGCGCGCTGGGCACTCTGACGCTGGTGGAGAACGCGCATCACCTCCACGTAATGGCGGTGCGGGCGATGGAAGATGATGTAGCTGCCCATCAGGTGGCTTCTCATCCCTCGACCGAAACCCGGCCTCGGAGTGCCCATTCCGGGCATCGAAGCGATCAGATCGAAGGTGGTGAGAAACTGCTCCAGCAGGGACTCCGCAGCGGCGGCATCTCCGGTATTCTTCTCGATGAAGGCCGCAGCGTCGAGCGCCTCCCGCCGAGCGGTCCGGGTGAGGGAGTAGCCACTCAGCGGGCGATCCTCCGCTTCAACTCCGCGCGCATCGAGGCGATCGCTTCGTCGCGAGGAATGAGCTCGCCGCGGTCCGCTTCATCGATCCCGATCTGGACTTCGCGCCGCAGCCATTCATTCTCCTCCGCCATATCCGCTTCCAGCAGTTCGAGCGCCTCCAGGCACGCCTTCAGCACGTCCTCCGTGCTCTCGTAGGCGCCCGAGGCGACGCGCTCCAGCACGGCGCGCTCGAACTCGGGGGGGATGTTCAGGCTCATCGGGGGCCTCGGCTCTACCACGGGTGCAACGGCGCTCATCAGAATCCTCCAAGCTACTCTGTGTGCAAGTCGCCAACCACATCGGTGTGGAAGCCGGGCCAGTCGCGCGCCTCGGGCGACGAAATCTCATTGTCGACTTCGTACCGATCAAGCTTCCGAGCGATAGCGGCCAGCGGTCGTACACTTGTCCCGTGGGTGCCGCGAACGGGTCGCGAGGCGGATGCAAAATGAACCGGCCGCGTGATCGCTCACGCGGCCGGCTCGTTTGGGATGGATCACGTTCAGATCTTGGAGGCGGAACTTCGCGCGAGCTTCGCATGGAGCCGCGCGAACACCTCCTCGGCATGTGAGTACTCGCCGCGCTCGTATTGATCGATCGCAACCTGCACATCGCGGCGAAGCGCTTCGAGCTTTGCAGTCTCGACGTCTTCCTCTACGACAGGTGCAACGGCGCTCATTAGAATCCTCCAAGCCACTCTGTGTGCAAGTCGCGAGCATCGGGCGACGAAATCTCAATGCCGACTTTGTATCGATCAAGCTTCCGAGCGATAGCGGCCAGCGGTCGTACACTTGTCCCGCAGGTGCCGCAAACGGGTCGCGATACGGTGAAAGAAGAACCGGCCGCGTGATCGCTCACGCGGCCGGTTTTCATGCCCCGACGGTTGCGGACGTGGCCCTCGCTACGGCTTGCCGTCGCCGTTCGTGTGCGGCGTTTCGAGCAGGTGGCCGAAGGGGATGTCGGGGAGGGGGAAGAACTCGTCGGCCATCTCGTGCAGCAGCTCCGGCCGCTCCGACGCGCCGTCCTGCAGCGCCATCCGCCGCACCTTCTTGCTGAGCTCCAGGTTGCGCTCGCCGATGGGATCCAGCGCGCGCGGCAGCGCCTCGCCGCGGCGCTGCAGGTAGTCCACGATGTAGTCGAACGAGCGGACCACGTACTGGTGCACCGTGTCGTCCGTCAGGTCCCACCGGCTCATGGTGATGAGCGTGCCGAAGATGTTCTGCCAGCGGTCGTTGTCCTGGAACCGGATCAGCCCGCGGAAGATGCGGCGGTTGGTGCGGAACGAGAACAGCGTGCCGCTCAGCACCTCGTCGAACAGCGCGTCGGCCTGCGAGTGGTCGTGCTGGGTGACGGCCTCGCGCGCCAGGCGCATGTAGAACTCGCCCACGTGGCGGTCCATGCGCGCTTCCCAGTACGAGTGGCCCAGCCCCTTGGTGGACGAGGTCAGCAGCAGCTGCCGGGGGACGTAGAAGTTGTGCGCGATGGTGTCGGCGGCCAGGTGCGTGAGATACCCGATCCCCACCGCCTTCAGCCGCTCGCTGGCGGCGGCCTGCTCGATCTCCTCGCCCACGTGCCAGTGGTGGCAGTGGCGCCCCTCGGGCACGTACTTCTTGGCCAGCGAGATGTCGGCCGCCAGCGAGCCGTACACGAAGTCGTACGGATACGCCGCCAGGATGGTGCGGATGGCCTGGGGGAGCAGCTCCAGCTGCTGCAGCATCTGCCAGCTGAGGTAGGCGTGCGTGGCCGGGCCCCAGGCGTACGCGTGCCCCGGGGTGAGCGCCACCAGCAGCAGCGCGACTCCGGCGACCACCAGCAGGCCGCCCGCGGTGCGCTTCATTGCTCGTCCGCGCTCCGCCCGAAGCGCAGCCCGCCCGCGCGGTGCCGCCGCTCGTGCTTGCGGCGCTCGGTGGACCGCCGCTCGCCCTTGCGCCGCTCCTCCAGCGCCTGCTCCATCTCCTCGCGCGCCTCGGAGAGGATGCGGCGCACCTCATCGCGGAACTCGCCCAGCAGCTCGCGGCCGGCGTCGATGGCGTCGTCGGCCACCTCGCCGGTGGCGCGGCGGGTCTGGCGCAGCCCGCGCGCCATCTGCCCCGCGCCGCGCCGCATCTTCCTGCGGTACGGCTTCAGCTCGCGCAGCAGCCGCTCCTTGGCCGTCGTCGGCCGCGACGGCCGCAGCAGCAGCGTGGCGCCGATCCCCAGCGCCGTGCCCACGGCGAAGGCGGCCAGGAACTCGGTGGTGTCGCGTCGTGCCATGTATGCTCCTCGGTGTCTCCGCGCTCGTCCTCTAGCCGCGCCGGCCGGGGCGCCCGGGCCCGCTCCGGATCTCGTCCCCCTCGTCGTCCCCGTCCTCCCCTTCGGCGCCGTCCAGGCTGAACCCGTCGTCGTCCTCCTCCGCGCCGTACTCGTCGTCCTCGTCCAGGTAGACGTCGCCCAGGTACTCCAGCTCGCCGGTCTGGAAGCGGCGGAAGGTGTCGGCGCCCGCCTGCATGCCGCGGATGGCCGACGCGCCGCCGATGAACAGCGCCTCGGCCTCTTCCTGCACCACGCCGATCAGCGCGTTGAACTCGCCCACGCGCTGCTGCGCCATCTCCGCCGCGGTCTTCAATTTGTCGGTCGCGGCGGTGACGCTCCGCGACAGCTTTTCCGCGTCCTTGCGCACCGTCTTGCTGACGAAGTTCACGTTCTCCGTCACCGCGGTCACGTTGTGGATGGCGGGGGCCAGGTCCACGCGCAGCTTCTGCCCCTGCTCCTCCACCTTCTTCATCAGCGCCTTCACCTTCATGGCGGCGAAGAGAACGCCGAGGCCCACGGCGAGCAGGGCGATGGCCAGCACGATCTGGGCGATGGCCGCGAAGGCCTCGACCCAGTGCTGCCAGCCGGGCTTCTGCTGGACCACGAACACCGTGTCGTGCACGGCCTGGGCCTGGAAGAGGAGGATCGTCAAACCGTGGTCCCGGGTCAGGTTGTAAGTCCTAAGTGCTAAGTCCTAAGTGCTGAGTGCCGAGTGCTGAGTCCGCGGCCATCGGTCACCCGTCCCTTTTTCACTTAGGACTTGGGACTCAGGACTCAGGACTCAGGACTTTCTTTCTCAGTCGAACAGATCCACGCCCAGCGTGCGTGCGCCGATCTTGGGCACGATGCGCGGATGGAGCCGCGACGGCCGCCCCGCCGCTAGCGCGCGCCGCACCGCGCTGGCGGCGTCGGATGATAGGGCGTCCAGCGCCGCGGGATCACGCGTGTCGATGGATCCGCGGAGCGCGGCGTCCAGCGCTTCGATTCCTCCGGCGGCTTCCGCGATGCGGCGGACGGGCTCCGGCGCGGACCAGCGCCCCGCGAGCGCCGCGACCTCGCTGGCCCACAGGTCGCCCAGCGGGAGGAGCGGCTCGGGCGGCAGCTCTCCGCCCAGCAGAAGCGCCGTCTTGTTCGCCGGGTGCGCGGCGATGGCGTCCACCGCCAGCCGCGCCCGCATCCGCCGCATCTCCTCCGCCCACTGCTCGCGGGAAACCTCCGGCGCGAGGTGCAAGACGGATTCCATCTCCCCGTCCGCCACCGTGATGCGGAGCACGGCGTCCGCGCCGAGGGTGGAGACGAGCATCCGCGCGGCCAGCTCCGCCTCCGGCCCGCCGTCGTCCAGCAGGGCGATGCGGCTGGCGCCGCGGTCCGCCAGCGCCTGCCGCGCGACCGCGCCGGCGATCGCGGCGATGCGGGGCTCGCGCAGGTCCGTCATCCCCGCTCCCCGATGATGCGCGCCAGCTCCGCGTGGACGAGGCGCGGGTCGTCGTCGCGGGCGTGGGCGTACGGCCGCCGCGCGCGGGCGACCGCGTCGAGCGAGAGGTCGGCCGTGACGCGGTCCTCGGCCAGGTCGTCGCCGCGCGCCAGGATGTCGCCGCCGGGGCCGGCGACCATCGAGCCGCCGGCGTAGACGCACGGGCCCTCCGTCCCCACGCGGTTGGCGACGACCACGTAGATGCCGTACGCGACCGCCGCGGCGCGCGCCAGGTGCTCCCACGCGGGCCAGCTCGCGAACCGCCCGCCGCCCTCGCCGCCGGCCCAGCTTCCGCGCCCGGCCGCAGCGGCCTGCACGACGACGAGGTGCGCGCCGTCCGCCGCGAGGAGGTACATCAGCGCGGGGTGCCACAGGTCCTCGCAGACCAGCACACCCATGCGCCATCCGCCGCCCGCGTCGTAGGCCCGCGCGCGGTCGCCGCGGCCGAACCATCGCCCCTCGTCGAACATCCCGTACGTGGGGAGATACACCTTGCGGTGGCGATGGAGCACGCGCCCGCCGCGCAGGTGCAGGGCCGCGTTGAAGGGCACGAACGCCGCGTCGCGCTCGATCCCGCCGACGATCACGTCCGGCCCGTCGGCGAGACCGGGATACGGCACGTCGCCCTCGGGGACGGCGAGCGCGTGCACCCGGTCGCGCACGTCGTATCCAGTCACCGAAAGCTCGGGGGTGACGACGAGGTCGACGCCCTCCGCCGCCGCGTCCGCCTGCGCGCGGGCGATGCGCGCGAGGTTCGCCTCCGCATCCCCCAGCGCTGGCGCGAACTGCTCGATCCGCAGCCGCAGCCGCTCCGCCCGGAAGCCGTCCATCACCCTCTCCCGATCCCCCGCGCCGGACCGATCTCCATCTCCCGCTTCGAATCTCCAGACGCTGCTCCGGGAGAGTTGGAGAGGTCGCGTAAACGCAAGGCGCGGCGCGGTTCGGGAGGCCTGGAGCGGCCTCGATGTCCGGGGTGCGGGAGACGAGCCATCTTACGCCCGGCGCGAGCGGCGTGTCAAGCAAAGTCAAGGCGCCGCCTGCGTTCCCGTGCGCTTTTGCGTCCGCCCGGCCGCCACGCTAGGTTGCCCGTCCCCCGCGCGGGACGGGGAGCCCGGGAAGGGTGCCGCGCACGACTCTTGCGCCCTGCCCGCCCGCTCCACGAAAGCCCGGCGCACGCCGACTCCGGACCCCCCGGAGACGCCGTGCGCTCCCACGTTCAGGTCCGGAGACCCGAGTTGCCCAAGTTCGTAGTCCAGGGGGGGAAGCGCCTGAAAGGGTCGATTCGCCCGGCCGGGAACAAGAACGCGGCCCTGCCCATGCTGGCCGCCACGCTGCTGACCGAAGAGGACGTGTTCCTGGAGAACGTCCCGCGGATCCGCGACGTGCTGACGCTGCTGGACCTGCTGGAGGCGCTGGGCGCCGAGACCGAGTGGGTGGGCGACAACGAGGTGCGCGTGCGCGCCGCCGACGTGGGGCACACGCAGCTCGACGCCGAGGCCGCCGCGCGCATCCGCGCCTCGATCCTGCTGGCCGGGCCCATGCTGGCGCGCACCGGGGGGATGAACCTGCCCCCGCCGGGTGGCGACGTGATCGGCCGCCGCCGCGTGGACACGCACTTCCTGGCCTTCCAGAAGCTGGGCGCGCGCTTCGAGCACGACGCGAAGAGCTTCCGCGTGAAGAGCGACGGGCTGGTGGGCGGCGACATGTTCCTGGACGAGCCCAGCGTGACGGGAACCGAGAACGCGGTGATGGCCGCGGCGCTGGCGCGCGGCACCACGCGCATCCGCAACGCCGCCGCCGAGCCGCACGTCCAGGACCTGTGCCACATGCTGGTGGGGATGGGCGCGCCCATCGAGGGGATCGGCACCGGCACGCTGCACATCCAGGGCGCCGAGAAGCTGCGCGGCGGCCGCTTCCGCATCACCTCGGACCACATCGAGGTGGGCAGCTTCATCGGGCTGGCGGCGGTCACGCGCTCGGAGCTGACCATCCTGGACGCGGCGCCGGAGCACCTGGACAGCACGCTGATCGGCTTCGAGCGGCTGGGGGTGACGGTGGAGATCCGCGGGCAGGACCTGTACATCCCCGGCAACCAGGAAATGAGGGTCCACGCCGACATCGGCGGGCACATCCCCAAGGTCGACGACGGGCCGTGGCCGGCGTTTCCCGCGGACTGCACCTCCATCGCGCTGGTGACGGCCACCCAGTGCGAGGGGAACATCCTGATCCACGAGAAGATGTTCGAGTCGCGGATGTTCTTCGCCGACAAGCTCATCGCCATGGGCGCGCGGCTGGTGCTCTGCGATCCGCACCGGGTGCTGGTGATCGGCCCGAGCAAGCTGCGCGGCGGCCTGGTGGAGAGCCCCGACATCCGCGCGGGGATGGCGCTGCTGATCGCCGCGCTGGGCGCCGAGGGGCAGAGCGAGATCTTCAACATCGGCCAGATCGAGCGCGGCTACGAGCGCATCGACGAGCGCCTGCGCGCGCTGGGGGCCGACATCCAGAAGATGGATTCGCGGACCTGAGGTCGGGGGGGCCACCCGGCGCTCCCCGGCTCTCACCCGGCATTCTCCCGGCGGTTGAAACCGCGGCAACAACGGCCCGAAGTCCGCCTTCGCGGACTCGCTGTCCGGCATCGCCGCGGCGCACGGACATTCTCGCACCCAACCCTCTCCGGTTATGGGGAGAGGGTGGCGAGCCTGGGCGAGCCGGGTGAGGGCTGGATGCGGCGGTGACGCACCGCCGCCGCTTTCGCATCGGTCATCTCCGACCGCCGATCATCTCCATCGCCGAGCATCCAATGAGCGACGAACAGCCCAGGGCGCCGCGCCCCGCCGGCATCGGCGAGGGGATCCGCGCGGGGATCGGGATCCTGACGGCCTTCAAGGAGGCCATCGAGGAGACGATCAACGAGGCCGTCGAATCCAACGACCTGAGCCCCGAGCGCGCGAAGGGCGCCCTGAGCGGCGCGCTGGACCGGGCGCAGGGCGTGATCGGCGACGTGCGCGAGCGGCTGGACGTGGTTCCGCGCCGCGAGTTCGACGCGCTCCGCGCCGAGGTCGAGGAGCTGCGCCGCCGCCTGGACCGGCTGGACGGCGGCGGCGGGCACGTCCGCTTCCTGGAGGCCGGCTCCGGCCCGCCGGACGAGGGGGCGGGCGCGTGACGGAGGCCGTGCACGCCGCCGCGCGCGGGGTCGCGGAGACGCTGCGCCCGGGTGACATCCCGCTCTGGATCCAGCCCGAGTGGGCGGAGCGCTTCCCCTGGCTGGTGCAGGGGACCACGGGGCGGGGGAGCGGCGACGAGCCGTTCGACCTGGGCCTCTCCGGCGCGCAGCCGGTGGGGAAGGTGCTGGACCGCTGGCGCGCGATGGCCGCCGCGACCGGGATGGCGACCGCCGTGCATTCGCGGCAGGTGCACGGCGCGGAGATCTACGTCCACGCCGAGCGTGGCGCGCCGGGGATCTCGGTGATGCACGGCTACGATGGGCACGCCACGGAGCGCGCCGGGCTGCTGCTGAGCGCCGGCGTGGCGGACTGCGTCCCCGTCTTCGTCGTCGATCCCCAGCATCGCCGCATCGCGATGGTGCACAGCGGCTGGCGCGGCACCGCGCAGGGGATCGGCGAGCGCGCGATCGAGCTGCTCGCGCGCCTCGGCTCATCATCCCCCACCGATTTGTGGCTGCACTGCGGCCCGGCGATCTGCGGCGCGTGCTACGAGGTGGGGCCGGAGGTGCACGCCGCCATTCACCCCCATCGCGAGCCGCCGCCGGGGCGCGCGAACATCGACGTGCGCGCGGCCATCGCGGAGCGCGCGCTGGCCGCGGGGGTGCGGGCGGAGCGGATCACCGTTTCCACGCACTGCACGCGCTGCGGGCCGCCGGACTTCTTCTCGCACCGCGGCGGCTCGGCGGGGCGGCAGATGGGGGTGATGGGGATCAGGGAAGACGGGTAGAGGTGGAGCGGATCGGTGCACATCGAGGTAAGGATGCACAGGATCCGGTCATCTCCCGGTGCGACGGAGATCGTCCCCAGATGCGCGCACCGCGGCAGAAACGCTGGCGCGCGCTCGTGTTTTCGGACATCTTCAATCCGTCGCGCGCGGTGATGCGGAACCATCGCCGCGCGGCATGCGTACTGCCATCGACGCTGGCGTGGGGAATCTCCCCGCGACGCGCATCTCCTGTTGCCTGATTTCGTCCGGACCTCACGAGGGCCATCTTCCGCCGCGTGAAAGCGACCGTGTTCCCGCCCGTGCAGCGCACCTTCGCGCAACGCCTTACGGCCCTGCTGGCCGTGGCGCTCTTCCTGTTCACGTGGACAGGGGAAGCGCTGGGCATGCACGCGTGTCCGCACCACGACGCGGTGGCGCACGGAGCGGTGGCGCACGGAGCAGCGCACGCGGGCCACCACGCGGCCCAGCACGACGCCCCCGCGCCCGAGCACGGCGACCGACACGCGTGCACCTGCCAGGGCACCTGCCCGTCCGCTACCGGCGGCGCGCTCCCCGCCACCGCCGAGGCGGCCGTCCGCGTCGCCCCGGCGTCGGTCGCGGCGGAGATGGTGCCGGACGCGGGCACCATCATCCCCCGGCTCGTCCCCTTCTTCCTTCCGTACGGCCAGGGTCCTCCCCTGCTCGGCTGAACCCCCAGACATCGCGGCACGCGGGAAGGCCACGGGTACCATCGCCCGGGGCGCCGCGTGCACGTACACACCTGGATCAGCCGAGGTGAAGCGTGTCCGTCCCAGCTTCGTCCGTACTCCGTTTCCGCCGCGCGGTGGCCGCACTCGCCGCGCTCGCCATCTCCCTGCTCGCCCGTCCCGCGCTCGCGCAGGGCGCCGGCTCCGTCGAGGGCACCGTGACCGCGCATGCGGGCGGCGCGCCGCTGGCCGGCGTGCGCATCGCCGTGGACGGCGCGGCGCCGGTCGTGACCGACGGGGCGGGGCACTTCCGCATCGCCCGCGTCGCCGCCGGGTCGCACACGCTGGTCGCCACCCGGCTGGGGCTGGCGGCCGCGACGCAGCCCATCTCCATCGCCGAGGGGCAGACCGCGCGCGCCGACCTGGCGATGCGCGACGAGAGCACCGTCCTCCCCTCCATCGTGGTCAGCACCACGCGCGAGGTCCAGCGGCTGGGCGAGACGCCGGCCACGGTGGGCGTCGTCTCTTCCGCGCAGCTTCGCGAGCAGCGCCCCACGCACCCGTCCGAGGTGATGAGCCAGGTTCCCGGCGTGTGGGTGAGCGTCACCGGCGGCGAGGGGCACACCACCTCCATCCGCCAGCCGAACACCACGAACCCCGTCTACCTCTACCTGGAAGACGGCGTCCCCACGCGCTCGACGGGCTTCTTCAACCACAACGCGCTGTACGAGGTGAACATTCCCGCGGCGGACCGCATCGAGGTGCTGAAGGGGCCGTCCAGCGCTCTCTACGGCAGCGACGCGATCGGCGGGGTGGTGAACGTGGAGACGCGCGCGCCGGGCCAGCACTCCGGCTTCGAGGCGTACGGCGAGGGCGGCGCGTACGGGTGGGGCCGGCTTCTGCTGGGCGCGACGGGAACGCGCGGCCACGACGGCTTCCGCGCCGACGTGAACGTCACGCGCACCAGCGGCTGGCGCGAGGGGACCGACTACACGCGGCAGAGCGGGACGCTGCGGTGGGACCGGCAGCTGGCCGGCGGCGCGTCGCTGAAGACGGTGCTGGCGGTGAGCCACATCGACCAGCAGACCGCGGGCGCGTCCACGCTGCTGTCGGCCGACTACGCGGCGAACCCCACGCTGAACTACACGCCGATCTCCTTCCGCCGCGTGAGCGCGCTGCGGCTGTCGGCAGACTACGAGCGGCCGGGGCGGGGGACGCTGCTGAGCATCATCCCCTTCTTCCGCGACAACTCGATGGACCTGCTCCCCAACTGGAGCCTGACGTACGACCCCACCGTGTACTCCACCGGCCACCACTCCTTCGGCGTGCTGGCCAAGTACCGTGTGGACGTCGACGCGCTGCGCACGCGGCTGATCGGCGGCGTGGACGTGGACTACAGCCCGGGCGGCCGGGTGGAGGACCTGATCCAGCCCACCCGCAACGGGCAGGTGTTCACCACCTACGAGAAGGTGGCGCGCGTCTACGACTACGACGTGACTTTCCGCGGCGTCAGTCCGTACCTGCAGGCCGAGGCGGCGGCCACCGAGCGGCTGCACTTCACCGGCGGCGTGCGGCTGGACCGGATCGGCTTCCGCTACGACAACCACCTCGACGCCGTCGCCACCGGCAAGTACCGCCGCCCGGCCGACGCCTCCGTCGACTACACGCATCTCTCCCCCAAGCTCGGGGCGACGTACGAAGCCGGCCGCGGCCTGGCCGTCTTCGCCAGCTACACCACGGGCTTCCGCTCGCCCAGCGAGGGGCAGCTCTTCCGGCAGGGGCAGGCCGACAACACGGTGGGCCTGAAGCCGGTCGAGGCGGTGAGCTGGGAGGGCGGCGCGCGCGGCGAGGTGCTGGGGCGCGTGGGCTACCAGCTGAGCGCGTACACGATGACGATGACCGACGACATCCTCACGCTCGTGAACCCCGACGGCACGCGCGAGACGGTGAACGCCGGAAAGACGCTGCACCGCGGCGTCGAGGCGGGGCTCGGCATCCGCCTTCCCGCCGGCTTCCGGGCGGACGTGAGCTGGAGCCGCGCGCTGCACCGCTACGAGGAGTGGTCGCCCCGCGCGGGGCTGGACTACGCGGGGAAGGAGATGGAGAGCGCGCCGCGCACCATCTTCGACGCGCGGCTGGGGTACTCGCTGGCGGACGCGCGCTTCTCGGCCGAGTGGCAGCGCATCGGCGGCTACTGGATGGACGCGGACAACACCCACCGCTACCCCGGGCACGCGCTGCTGAACCTGCACGCCACCGTACCCGTCGCGCGCCAGGTGGAGCTGGTGGGGCGGATGAACAACGTGCTGGACCGGCGCTATGCCGAGGCCGCGCAGTACACCGCCGCCCGCGGCGACGAGTTCGCGCCGGGGATGCCGCGGTCGATGTACCTGGGCGTGCAGTACCGCGTGGGCCAGCGCTGAAAGGGAGAATGGGGATGAAGAAGAATCGCGCGATGATGGGCGGAGTGGCGGCGCTCGCCGCCGCCGTGGCCGCCGCGGCCGCCACGACGATGGCCCGCTCCGGCTCCGCGCTGGCCCCCGCGGCCACGCTCGCGGCGGCGAACGCGTCGAACCCCACCGCCGCGGCGGACGCGCGCGGCGCCCGCTACGTCGCCTGGATCGCGACGTCGGGAGGCGCGTCCGACGTCTGGCTCGCCCGCGCGGACGGCGATGCGTTCGCCGCGCCCGTGCGCGTGAACGACCGCCTGGGCGACGCGGCGCCGCACGAGCAGGCGCCGGCGCAGGTGGCCGTGGCGCCGGACGGCGGCGTCTATGTGGTCTGGCAAAACAACCGCGCCATCCCCGGCCGCCGCTTCCCCGCGAGCGACCTGCGCTTCGCCCGCTCCTCGGACGGCGGCCGCACCTTCGCGCCCGCGGTGACGGTGAACGACGATGCGGCCGGCCCGCCGTCGTCCCACACCTTCCACAACATCGTCGTCGGGAAGGACGGCACGGTGTGGGTCGCGTGGCTGGACTCGCGCGTCCGCGACGCCGAGCGCGCCCGCCGCCACCCGCATCCCGCGCCCGCCGCCGCGAAGCCGCAGGGCGATTCGACGATGGGGATGCACGGCCACGGCGGCATGGCCGAGGACCCCACGCTCCCCGGCTCCGAGATCCGCGTGGCGAAGTCCACGGACGGCGGGAAGACGTTCGGGCCGAGCATGGTGGTGGACGGCAACGTCTGCCCCTGCTGCCGGACCTCGCTCGCCACCGCGCCGGACGGCTCCGTCTACGTGGCCTGGCGCAAGGTGTACGCGGGCGACGTGCGCGACGTGGTGGTCGCCCGCCTTGCCCCCGGCGCGTCGGCCTTCGCGGCGCCGGTGCGGGTGCACGCGGACGGCTGGGTGTTCCCCGGCTGCCCGCACGCCGGCCCGTCCGTCGCCGTGGACGCGCGCGGCCGTCTGCATGTGGCCTGGTACACGGGGAAGGAGGGCCGGCAGGGGCTGTGGTACGCCTCGTCGGCGGACGGCGGCCGCACCTTCGGCGCCGCCGCCGCGCTGCTCACCGGCGCGTGGGTCCCCCCCTCGCAGGTCGCGCTCGCCGCGGATGGCGATCACCTCTGGGCGATGTGGGACGACCGCCGCGAGCAGGAGGGCCGCGTCACCCTCGCCCGCCTGGACGATGGCACGCCGCACGTGGTCGCGCGCGAGCCTGCCGGCCGCTCCCCCGCGCTGGCGGCGGGGCCGCGCGGCCTGCTCGTCGCCTGGCACCAGGGCCAGTCCGTCCGCGCCAGTAGCTTGCGGTGACCGCCGATCAGGGGCCTTGGAAGTGTCGCATCCCCGGCGTAGTTTTGGCGGATGCCATTGACATTCGAATGGGATCCGGAGAAGGCCCAGGAGAACCTTGCGAAGCACGGCGTCTCTTTCGAGGAGGCCACGAGTGTATTTGGCGATCCTCTCTCTCGGGTTATCGACGACCCGGACCACTCGACGTACGAGATCCGGCTTCTGCTGTTCGGGCGTTCCAATGCCGGCCGGCTGCTCACGGTGTGCTTTACGGAAACCGCCGACGCGATGCAGATCATCACCGCACGCAAACTGACTCGGCGGGAAGCACGGGAGTACGAAAACAGTCTCTGACACTGGAGCTACGATGCGTGACGAATACGATTTCACGGCGGAGGACTTCAGAAAGGCGGAGCGCGGGAAGTACGCGGCCCGGTACGCCGAGGGTGTGAACATCGTGAAGATCGATGCGGATCTCGCGAAGATCTTTCCCGATTCTATCGCCGTGAATCAGGCACTGCGCGCGCTCGCGAGCGTGATTGAGGCACGCCGCAAGGACGCGGCGTAATCCTTCCCTCGCCACATCGCGTGCGGCCCTTCCCGGGGCCGCACGCTTTTTTGCTTCTCCGCCGGAACGGATCTTTCGATTCCCCATCTCCTTCCCGCACCGATGGACGGAGCATGGCGACGAAGGGATTCGACGATATCGAGGAGATCCGGGTCGAGAGCCTGGGGCAGCTGCTGGACCTGGTGACGCCCGACGAGCACGACCCGGCGAGCGGCCGGATCCGCGACACCTCGGTGTACCGCGGCTCCGGGCACGCCGAGTGGCCGCTGCTCACCAGCCTGGACCGGCTGGGCGGCACGAACCCGCCGCATACCAAGGCGCACCTGGAGGAGCACATCCTCCGCAACTTCATCCGCTATTCGCGCCCGTTCCTGGCCACGCAGCCGGCCAACGAGTGGGAGCTGCTGGTGGCCGCGCAGCACCACGGCGTGCCCACGCGGCTGCTGGACTGGAGCTACTCGCCGCTCATCGCCGCGCACTTCGCCACGCTGGCGGGGCCGGCGGACACCGACAAGGTGGTGTGGCGGCTGAACTGGCGGCACGTGCACGAGCACTTCGAGCTGCCGCCGTTCGCGTTCCTGGTGCAGGACCTGGACGCCATGCTGCACGCCCGCGGCATCCGCTCGCTCGGCGAGCTGATGGGGCGGCCGCACGTGGACGACCGGGCGCGGTTCATCTGCATGCTCGACCCGCCCGCGCTGGACGACCGCATCATCGCGCAGGCGGCCACCTTCACCATCTGCACCGACAAGACCCGCTCGTTCGAGCAGACGCTGCGCGACGAGGGGCTGGCCTGCGCCCTCACGCGCTACCTGATCCCGAAGGAGCGGGTGAACTACCTGCGCGACCAGCTGGACCTGTGCGCGCTGGACGAGCGCAAGCTCTTCCCCGACCTCGACGGCGTGGCCGCCCAGCTCCGCCGCTACTACTCCCCCTCCGGCGAAGACGCCGAATCCTCCGACCCCAGCCTCCGCCGCGCCTCGGTGGAGGATTGACGCGACACGTTGCGGCAATGTGTCCCGCCGGTGGCCGCTTTGTACGGAACTCTGTAGGGCACGTCCGGAGACGGGTTAGATTCAGGGATCAGCCACGCACCGTTCCCACGAGGGGTGACATGGTATCGATCACGCACGCCGACATCGACGAGCTCACCGACGACGAAGTCCGCATCCCCGCCGGCGGGCGGTGGATGGGGATGGACTGGGAGTGCGTCGCCCGTGCGTTCGACGGCGCGGCAGAGCAGCTGGGTTGGGACGTGGAGATCCGGTTGACGCCTGAGCGGCAGCACGCGCTGGTGCTGTTCCCGTCCGGGCAGGTCGACCTTCTCGCCGCAACGACGGACGCGTTCTACCGCCTTGTGGAGGAGCAGATCGGAGCCGAGCGCTTCATGTCGATCTGGATCGATTTCGGTTCGAAGCGGCTCTACGATGTTTGAGCCTCTCCGCTTCGTTCAGCTCGGGCAGGAGCTCGCTCGCGATGCCGCCGGATTGCAGGCGCAAGCGCGAGAGGCGCGGATTCGGAACGCGTATGGCCGGCTGTACTACGGGCTGTTCCTCTCCGTGCGGGAGGTGCTCCTCCGCCGCCATCGCCTGCCGAGCCGCAGGATCGACCACGGCAAGATTTACACGCACCTCCAGAACTCCCGTCTCGCGAACGAGGCTCGGGTTCTGGGGCGCGAGATGCAGCGGCTCTACAATCTGCGCCGGACGGCGGACTACGACCTTGCGCCACCTCCCGCGGTTCTGAAGCAGCTCGAAGACTTCGAGAATGCGCAGATCCTTGCGGCTCGTGCTCTCGCGTGGGTGCCGAGGATTCCGCACCTCGACCTCACTCCCGTGGTCCATCTGTTCTGAGGCACCGCATCAGCGGTCGCAACGGATCCGAGCGGCTTTTCAGTGTTCCTGGACGAGGACGCGATGGTATCGATCACGCACGCGGACATCGATGAGCTGACGGAGGACGAGGTCCGCATCCCCGCCGGCGGCCGGTGGATGGAGATGGACTGGGACTGCGTCGCCCGTGCCTTCCAGGCCGCCAGCGAGAAGGCCGGCTGGGACGCCGACATCGTGCTGACGCCCGAGCGGCAGCACGCGCTGGTCCTGTTTCCGCGCGAGCATGGCGATCAGGTCGCACTTACGATGGACGCGTTCTACGATGCGGTAGAGGAGCAGATCGGCGTCGAGAGGTTCATGTCGATCTGGATTGACTACGGCTTCAAAGGCTGATCTTCATGTTCGAACCGTCCGAGTTCATGGAGATGGCGCACGAGCTTGCGCGTGGAGAACTCCGTGCCGTGAGCCCGGCGGTGCGCGCGCGGACCGCCTGTGGCCGGATGTACTACGGACTGTACCTGATCGTCCGGCGCATCCTGATGGAGCGCCACGGCCTGTCGTCAAGGCAGCTGCGGCATGGACCGCTGTACAACCGGCTGCAGCACTCTTCCGTTCACGGCGCGCTCCGGAACCTCGGGCGTGACATGGAGCGTCTGTACTCGCTCCGGCAGAAGGCCGATTACGAATTGGACCCGGGTTCCGCGTGGCTGGAGGAGATCGAAACCCCCGCTCTTGCGCGGGTACACGCAACCCGAGTGGCCGACCTGGCGCGGAAAGTACCCGCGCTGGACTTCACCGAAGTAGTCTCCCTCCTCTGACGTTCAATCCGGACGAGGACTCAATGGTATCAATCACGCACGCCGACATCGACGAGCTGACCGAAGACGAGGTCCGCATCCCCGCCGGCGGGCGGTGGATGGAGATGGACTGGGAGTGCGTTGCCCGTGCCTTCCAGGCCGCCAGCGAGAAGGTCGGCTGGGACGCCGACATCGTGCTGACGCCCGAGCGGCAGCACGCGCTGGTGCGATTCCCACGCGAGCGCGCGGAGCTCGTCGGGAGCACGACGCTGGAGTTCTACTGCGAAGTCGAAAGGTGCATCGGAGTCGAGGCATTCATGTCGATCTGGATCGACTTCCTCTCCAAAGCCTAGCCACAGAGATGTTCGCGCCAACGGACTTCTTCGACCTTGCCCATGAGCTCTCGTCGACCGGGCAGAATCCGGTGACGAGTCGGCTGCGGAACGCGCGAGTGCGGACTGCGTTCGGGCGCACATACTACGGGCTCTACCTTCTGGTCCGGGCCGCGATCGCGGCCCGGCACGGCACGGCATCCCGATGCGCAGGCTCCGGCACGGCGACATCTACACGCATCTCCAGAGCTCGAAACTGCGGGTGGATGCGCGGGCGCTTGGGCGTCATCTCCAGCATCTGTACGAACTTCGCAGGCAAGCGGGATTACGAGATGGAGCCTCGCGGCGTATGGGAGGAGAAGCTCGCCGATTCGGCGCTCGCCACCATGACGGTCGCGGAGGCGCGGCGCTTCGCCAACACCATCCCCGCCCTGGACTTCACCCCCGTTGTCCACCTCTTCCGGTAGCTCCGCCGCCGCGGCCGCATAGCCGGACGGAGACTTGCATTACCCTCCACGGACGCTCCAAGGGTGCGCGGGCGGGGCGCAGGGTTGCCCCCGCGCGTGCATCCGCCTATATTTGGGCTTCGTTCGGAGGTTGACGGGCGCCCTGGGCGGACCGTCGTTCTGAAGTGGGGAGCGGTTGCCCCCGCTTTTTTTGTTGCCGTATTCACCCCGGACCTCGCGGCGCGCGCGGATGGCGGAGCCACTGAACGGCGGCCTGGCCGCCGACATCGAGCGCAGGGTGGACGAGCTGGGCTTCGAGCTGGTGGAGCTGGAGGTGGCGGGGCACCGCGCCCGGCCCATCCTCCGCGTCTACATCGACCGGCCCGACTCGGTTCCCGGGCAGCCCTCGGTGACGTTGGACGACTGCACCGGCGTGTCGCGGGCGCTGGAGCCCATGCTCGACGCCCGCGAGGACCTGTCCGACCGCTACGTGCTGGAGGTCAGCTCGCCCGGCGTGGAGCGCCCGCTGGTGCGCCCGCGCGACTGGGCCCGCTTCGCCGGCCAGCCGGTGTCGGTGCGCGGCAGGGGCACGCTGGCGGGCAAGGCGCGGCGCCTGGACGGCGAGCTGCTGGGGGTGAAGGGCGGCGAAGGCGAGGAAACGGTGGGCCTCAGGCTGGCCGGCGGCGAGGAGGTGGAGTTCCCGCTGGCCGAGGTCGAGAAGGCCAACCTGGTGTTCCGGTGGGGCGCGAAGCAGGAGCAATCGCGCGGATCATCAAAACCCGATTGAGGCCATGAACAACGCGACGCAGATCCTGGCGGCGTTCCGCGAGATGACCGCCAACAAGGCCATCTCCCGCGACGAGCTGCACGATCTGATCAAGGACGGCATCCTGGCCGCGCTGGCCAAGCGCTACGGCCCCAACGTGGAAGCCGAGATCGAGATCGACGAGGCCACCGGCGGCATCAACATCACCGTGCTGCGCGAGGTGGTGGCCGAGGTCGAGGACCCGTCGCGGCAGATCTCGCTGGAAGAGGCGCGCTGGGACGACCCGGACTTCGAGGTCGGCGACATCATGGAGGTGCCGGTCGAGTTCGCGCAGTTCGGGCGCAACGCGGTGATGGCCGCCAAGCAGCGCATTTTGCAGCGCGTGCGCGAGGGCGAGCGCCAGAAGATCCGCGACGAGTACGAGCACCGCGTGGGCGAGCTCCTGTCGGGCGAGGTGCAGCAGGTGGAGCGGGGCAAGCTGGTCGTCCTCCTCAACCGCGCCCGCGAGGCCGACGCCATCGTGCCGTGGAAGGAGCAGAACCCGCGCGAGCGCTTCCGCCAGGGCGAGACCATCCGCGCCGTGCTGAAGAAGGTGGAGGAGACGCCCAAGGGCCCGCGCCTCATCCTTTCGCGCGCCGACCCGCTCTTCGTGGCCGCGCTCTTCAAGCTCGAGGTTCCCGAGATCCAGCAGGGGATCGTGGACATCCGCGCCGTTTCCCGCGAGGTGGGCGGTCGGACCAAGCTGGCGGTCAGCAGCCGCGACGAGTCGATCGACCCCGTGGGCGCCTGCGTGGGCCTCAAGGGCTCGCGCGTCCGCGCGGTGGTGCAGGAGCTGGGCGGCGAGCGCATCGACATCGTGCCCTGGCACCCGGACCCCGAGGTGTTCGCCAAGCGCGCGCTGGCCCCGGCCAAGGTGGCCAAGGTGATCAGCGACTACGACGCGCGCACCATGACGGCCATCGTGGACGAGGACCAGCTGTCGCTGGCCATCGGCCGCAACGGGCAGAACGTGCGCCTGGCCAGCCAGCTCATCGGCTGGCAGCTGGACCTGTACGGCTCGCGCGAGTGGCTGGAGCACGGCGCCGAACGCGCGCTGTTCGGCGGCAGCGGCGACGCCGAGGAGTCGGCCGACTTCCCCGTGAGCGAGCTGGACCTGCCCCCGGCCACGCTGGCGGCGCTGCAGGCGGCAGGCTACAACACCTTCTACGACATCATCGACCTGGAGCGCGAGGACCTGATGCGCATCCCGGCGATCGGCCAGGCCGAGGCGGAGCGCATCGCCCAGCTGATCGAGGAGATGACGGTGGAAGAGGAAGAGGCGGAGCCGCAGCCCGTACCCGAGGGTGGCGGCGAGGCGGTGGAAGGCGGTGTGGAAGAGGGAGATGCGGGCGCGGAGGGGTTGACACCCGGCGGCGCGGCCTAGAACTTGGCGTACCCGGACTGATTCGCCGCATGGAGCCCGCCGGAGCCCCCACGCCGGAGCGCGCGCTGCTGGACCTGCTGGGTCTGGCGGCCCGCGCGCGGGCGTTCGTGCACGGCACCGACGCCACCCGGCACGGGGTCCGCGACGGCGAGGTCGCGGGCGTCCTCCTCGCCACGGACACATCTCCCACCCAGAGCAAGAAGCTGGTCCCGCTTCTCCAGGCGCGCGGCGTTCCGTACGCCGCCTGCCTGACCCGCGCCCAGATCGGCGCGGCGGCGGGGCTGGGCGCCATCTCGGCGCTGGGCTTCACGGACAGGAATTTCGCGCGGCGGGCCCTGGAGCTCGCCGCCGCGCTGGACAACCCGCGGGATCCGGTTTGACGAGTCACGGAGGAAAGCTTCACTGATGCGTGTATTCGAAGTCGCCAAGGAGCTGAGCGTTCCGGCTGAGGCCTTGGTGCACCTCCTGCGGGAGATGGACATTCCCGTACGCAGCCACATGTCGGAGATCACCGACGAGCATGCGGCGCGCGTGCGTACCCGGATCGAGCGCGAGATCCGCCTGGGCCACCGCGACGTGGGCGAGGCGGTGGAAGCGGCGATCGGCGAGGTGGCCAGCGCCCCGCGCCGCCGCCGCCGCAAGGCCGAGGCGGGCGCCGAGGGCGACAGCACTGCGTCGCCCACCGCCGACGCGGCCGAGGCGCTGGAGGCCGAGGCCGCCGGGGCCGCGGCCGAGCGCGGCGCCGAGCTGGTGACCACCGGCGGGCACGAGCCCACCGGCGGCACCGTGATCGTCGACACCTCCGAGCCCCCGGCCGACCTGGAGCCGGTGGCCGAGGCCGCGCCCGCAGCCCCCGCCGCCGAGGAAGCGGCGCCGGAGCCCGCGGCCGCCCCCGAGCCGGTGGCCGCCGAGCCCGAGGCCCCCGCGCCGGTGGCCGAGGCGCATCCCGAGCCGGCCCGTCCGGAGCCCGCGCGCCCCGAGCCGCCGCGTGCGGGTCCCATCTCTGCGCGCCCCGACGGCGGGCGGCAGCTGCGCCCCGAGTTCAAGCGCCCCGAGCGCCGCGGCGAGGATTTCCGCCCGGCCGCGTCGGCCACGCCCGGCGCGCCCCCGCGCGACCGCGGCCCCACGCCGCCGCCGTCGGTGCGCCCCGCGCGCCCCGGCGCGCCCGGCGAGCCGCGCCGCGAAGGCAGCGGCGGCGGCGAGCCCCCGCGCCCCGCACGCACCGGCGAGCCGCCGCGCCCCGCGCGGGCCGATGGCTTCCCGGCGCGCTCCTTCGGGCCGCCGGCGCCGGCGCGCGCCGGCTTCCCGGCCGCGGGCGGGCAGGGCGGCGCGCCCCGCCCCGCCGGTGGCCAGGGCCAGGGCGGCGGGCAGCGTCCCGCGGCCGGTGCCGGCGCCAGTGCGGGCGGCGCCGGGCGCAAGGACAAGAAGAAGGGAAAGAAGGGGAAGGGGTGGGTCGACCAGGAGGCGGTGGACCAGACCTTCCGCAAGACCATGGCGGCGATGGAGTCCGGCGGGCGCAAGAAGCGCCGCGGGCCCCAGCGCGACATGGGCGCCATCCGCGAGGAGCGGGCGCAGGCCGAGCGGGCGCGCCGCGCCGAGGAGGCCAGCACCGTCCGCGTGAACGAGTTCCTGACCGTGGCCGAGCTGGCCGAGCTCATCGACGTGCCGGCCACGCAGATCATCGGCTCCGCGTTCAAGAACCTGGGGCTGATGGTCACCATCAACCAGCGGCTGGACTTCGACCAGATCGAGCTGCTGCTGGACGAGTTCGGCTTCAAGGCGGTCCGCGAGGAGGAGTACGGCGGCGAGACCGAGGAGGAGCTCGAGCCCGACGCCGAGGAGGACCTGCGCCCGCGCCCGCCGGTGGTCACGGTGATGGGCCACGTGGACCACGGCAAGACCTCGCTGCTGGACTACATCCGCAAGACCAACGTCATCGCGGGCGAGGCGGGCGGCATCACCCAGCACATCGGCGCGTACCACGTGGCGCTGCCCGACGGGCGGGCGATCTCCTTCCTCGACACCCCCGGCCACGCGGCCTTCACCGCCATGCGTGCGCGCGGCGCCGAGGTGACCGACGTGGTCATCCTCGTCGTGGCCGCCGACGACTCGGTGATGCCGCAGACGGTGGAGGCCATCAGCCACGCCCGGAACGCGGGCGTGCCGCTCGTCGTTGCGGTCAACAAGGTGGATCTGCCCGACGCCAACCCCATGCGGGTGAAGCAGGACCTGCTGCAGCACGGGGTGGTGCTCGAGGACTTCGGCGGCGACGTGCAGAGCGCCGAGGTGTCGGCCAAGAAGGGCGACGGGATCGACGACCTGCTGGAGAAGGTGCTGCTGCAGGCCGAGTTCCGCGGGCTGCGCGCCAACCCGGCCCGCGAGGCGGTGGGCACGGTGATCGAGGCGCAGCTGGACGTGGGGAAGGGCCCCGTGGCCACGGTGCTGGTGACCAACGGCACGCTGCACGTGGGCGACCACGTGGTGGTGGGGCTGCAGCACGGCCGCGTGCGCGCCATGCTCGACGAGCGCGGGCGCCCGGTGAAGGCGGCGGGCCCGGCCATCCCCGTGCAGATCCTGGGGCTCTCGGGCGTGCCCGGGGCGGGCGACCAGATGCTGGTGATGGACGCCGAGCGCGCGACCGACGTGGCGCAGACGCGCCAGCGGCTGGACCGCGAGAAGCGGATGCGGCTGCGCAGCGGCGGCGTGAAGCTGACCGACATCGGCAAGCTGCTGGCCCGCGGCGACAACGCCACGCTGAACCTGGTGATCAAGGGCGACGTGGACGGCTCGGTGCAGGCGCTTTCGGACTCGCTGGAGCAGCTGTCGACCAACGAGGTGCGCGTGCAGGTGATCCACCGCGGCGTGGGCGCCATCAACGAGAGCGACGTGCTGCTGGCGTCGACCTCCAACGCCATCGTGGTCGGCTTCCACGTGCGCCCCACGGGCGAGGCGCGGGCGGTGGCCGAGCGCGAGGACGTGGACATCCGCCTGTACAACATCATCTACGAGGCGGTGGAAGAGGTGAAGAGCGCCATGGAGGGGCTGCTGGCGCCCGAGCAGCGCGAGGTGCTGCTGGGCACGGCGCAGGTCCGCCAGCTCTTCAAGGTGCCGCGCGTGGGCACGGTGGCCGGCTGCATGGTCACCAGCGGCGTGCTGGACCGCCGCGGCCGCATCCGCGTCATCCGCGACGCGGTGCAGGTGTACGAGGGCGAGCTGGAGAGCCTGAAGCGCTTCAAGGACGACGCGCGCGAGGTCCGCGAGGGCTTCGAGTGCGGCCTGAACATCCGCAACTTCAACGACGTGAAGGTGGGCGACGTGCTGGAGTGCTATCGCGTGGAGGAAGTGGCGCGGACGCTGGCCGGGGCCGCCGCCGACGCGGAGCGGGAAGGGCGGTAGGGAAGTGCTGAGTGCCGAGTGCTGAGTGCAAGGAGCAACAGCACTCGGCACCCGGCACGCAGACCTTCGCACTCAGCACTCGGCACTCAGCACTCTTCCATGGTCGTTGGCGTTGCGGTTTGGGAGCTGATGCTTCCCGGGTGCGAGTCGCTGAAGGACAAGCGCCAGGTGGTGAAGGGGCTCAAGGACCGGCTGCACGCGCGCTTCAACGTGTCCGCGGCCGAGACGGCGCACCAGGACGCGCACGGCCGCGCGGAGATCGCGGTCTGCGTGGTGAGCAACGACCGCAAGCACGCGCAGTCGGTGCTCCAGTCGGCAGACCGGCTGGTGGAGGAAGAGGGCCGCGCGCGGATCCTCGACTCGTACACGACATTCTACTGAACGGAACGAGGGGACAGGGAACAGGGGACAGGGGACAGCCTGCAACTGCTGGTGGCGTGGCTGACTCCGGATCCCCATCTCCCTGTCCCCCTTTCTTTTTTCGATCGATGGGGATGACGGGAACAGCGTGTGCAGCCTGGTTGCCGCCCTGTACCCAGTCCCCTGTACCCTGTCCCCTGGGGTTTGAAGATGCCGCAGTACCGACGGACCGACCGGCTGAACGAGCAGCTCCGGCAGGAGATCACCCTGCTGGTGCGCGACGAGGTGCGCGACCCGCGGGTGGGGCTGGCCACGATCACCGCGGTGCAGACCAGCCCGGAGCTGGACCACGCAAAGGTCTACTTCACCACGCTGGGCGAGGAGGACGAGCGCCAGGAGGTGCTGGCCGGCCTGCGCAGCGCAGCCCCCTTCCTCCGCCGCGAGCTGGGAAAGCGCATCCACATCCGCCGCGTTCCCGAGCTGCACTTCGAGATCGACCGCGTGCTCGAGGAGGCCCAGCGCATCGAGCGCCTGCTGCACGAGGCGCTTCCGCGCGAGGTCCCGGCGCCGGTGGACGACGAGGATGACGGCGAGACCGCCGGCGCGGATGCGGCCGATTCGCCGTCCGGTGACGACGAGACCTCCGGGGCCGGCGCCGCCGACTCGCCGCGCGCGGAAAACTGAACCATCCCTCCCGCCCGGCGCGACTCTTTCGCGCCGGGCGATCTCCATCCCCCCCCGCGACCCCTCCCGCCAATGCAGACGCCGCCCTCTCCCGCCGATCCCCCGTCGTTTCCGCAGCAGCCGTACGCGGACAGGCCGCCGCAGCGCATCGTGGTGTCGCCATCCGCCGCGCCGCCGCGCCGGTCCAGCGCGCGGGTGGTGCGCGACATCGTGCAGGCGTTCGCGCTGATCGTGGCGGCCATGTGGGGCGCGTACACCTTCATCTACCGCGAGATCGTGATCCCTGCGCGGCGGCCGGCGGCGCTGGTGGTGACGCCCACGCTGGAGGCGATCGGGCGGCGCGGCGACACGGTGCTGGCGCGCGCCACCTTCCAGATCGTGAACCGCAGCGACACCAAGGTCTACGCGCCGGCCATCTGGTACGCGGTGCGCGGGCTGAAGCTGGAGCCGGTGGCCACCGACGACAGCACCTACCTGCGCCAGAACCGCGAGAACGCGCAGCTGCCGTACGCCACCACGCGCTTCTCGCAGTTCACCGCGGTGGAGGTGATCGGGCTGGGGAAGGTGAACAGCGAGGTGGAGTACTGGTTCGAGCCGCAGCAGGAGCAGCGCGTGGAGCAGATCCTGTACATCCCCGCCGACCGCTACGATGCCGCGCAGCTCCAGGTGCAGTACCTTATCGCCAAGGACGTCCACGAGGTGAAGGAGATCCGCTGGCGCACCACCGACGAGGGCGACCTGGAGCCGCGGCTGGTGTTCGCGGCCGAGTCGCCGTACGCGGGCGCCGCCGCCGCGCTCTCCGACACCGTGCCGCGCTACGTGCGCTGGCTGCGCGCCAACCAGGGAGGAGTGAGCTACGTGACCGCCACGATGTCGCTCTGGCGCGGCGCGCCCGCCGCGGCGCCCGCTCCGCAGCCCGCGCCCTGATCCGTGGCGCGAACCAGCAGCGGCGATCCGGTGGCCGGCGGGGTGCTGCCGGTGGACAAGCCGGCGGGCCCCACCTCGCACGACGCGGTCGCGGCGGTGCGGCGCGCGCTCCGGACGCGCCAGGTGGGGCACACGGGCACGCTGGACCCGTTCGCGTCCGGCCTCCTCCTCGTCTGCGTGGGCCCGGCGACGCGCCTGGCGGAGTATCTCACGGGGATGCCGAAGACGTATCTGGCGACGATGCGCCTGGGCGTGGCGACGGATACGGACGACCTGACGGGGGATATGATCGCGTCGTCGGATGACTGGCGCTCCATCTCCCGCGAGCAGGTGGAGGCGGCGCTCGCGACGCAGGTGGGGACGATCCAGCAGCTTCCGCCGCTCTACTCCGCCAAGAAGGTGGCCGGCGAGCGGATGTACGCCGCGGCGCGGCGCGGCGAGGAGGTCGAGCGCACGCCGTCGGCGGTGACGATCTACACGATCCGGCTGACGTCGTTCGACCTTCCCGACGTGGAGTTCGAGGTGGAGTGCGGCGCGGGAACGTACATCCGCGCCATCGCGCGCGACGTGGGCGACGCGCTGGGGGTGGGCGGGCACCTGCGCACGCTCCGCCGCACGGCCGTGGGCCCGCACTCGGTCGACGGCGCCGTGCCGCTGTCGGAGCTGGGGGACGCGGAGCGCGTGGCCGCGGCGATGCTGGCGCCGCTGGAGGCGGTCGCGCAGATGCCGCGCGTCGTGGTGGACGAGGCCGGGCTCGCGCTGCTGCGCCACGGCCGCGCCGTCCCCGCATCTCCCGAAACGCCGTCCGGCGCCGCGGTCGCGCTGGCCTCCGAGGGCGGCGAGCTGCTGGCGGTGGGCGAGCGCCACGGCGACGTCGTGCGCCCCCGCAAGGTCTTCATCCCCACCGCTTGATGCAGCCCCCGCGCTACCTCTGGCCCGCGCCGTACGCCATCGACCCCGCGCTCCCGCCCGCGCTGCCGTACGACGGGCGCCCGGCCATCGTCACCGTGGGCACCTTCGACGGCGTGCACCGCGGGCACTGGGAGGTGCTGCAGGAGATCCGGCGCCGCGCGGACCGCACCGGCGGGCGCAGCATCCTGGTCACCTTCCATCCCCATCCGCTCCGTATCGTGCGGCCCGACGTGGCGCCGCCGCTGCTGACCACGCCGGGGGAGAAGCGCGAGATCCTGGCGGAGAGCGGCCTGGAGTACGTGGTCTTCCTCCCCTTCACCCGCACGCTGCAGCGGTACCCGGCGCGGCGCTTCGTGGAGGAGATCCTGCTGGGCCGCATGCACATGGACGAGCTGGTGATCGGCTACGACCACGGCTTCGGGCGCGACCGCGAGGGCTCGGTGCAGACGCTGCGGGCCATCGGGCGCGAGCTGGGCTTCGGCGTGGACGTGGTCGACGCGTTCGAGGTCGGCGGCGCCAACGTCTCGTCCAGCCGCGTCCGGCACCTGCTGGCCGAGGGCGACGTTTCCGGCGCCGTGCCGCTGCTGGGGCGCTGCTATTCCGTCGAGGGGATCGTGGTGCAGGGCGAGCGGAAGGGGCGCGAGCTGGGCTTCCCGACCGCCAACATCGAGGTGGGCGACCCCGAGAAGATGGTGCCGAAGGAAGGCATCTACGCCGTGTACGGCTGGGTGGACGGCCAGCGGCTCCCCGGGCTGCTGCACCTGGGCCCGCGCCCGACCTTCGCCGGGTTCGCGCCCACGGTGGAGCTGTGGCTGATGGACTGGAGCGGCGACCTGTACGGCCGCCGCGTGCGCGTGGAGTTCGTCCAGCGCCTCCGCGACATCCTCCCCTTCACCAGCGTAGACGCGCTGATTGCGGCGATGAAGGAAGACGCACGACGGGGGAGGCAGATTTTGGGGATGGGAGCATCATGACGCAGATCGATCTCACCCCAAGCAGCGGAAACATCTTCGCGGATCTCGGTTTTCCCGATGCCGAGGAACTCTACGCGAAGTCTTTCCTATCGATTGTGATCGCTCGCACGATCCGAGAGCGACGGCTGAGCGAGGCTGAGGTCGAGAAGATTCTCGGCACGACGCTGCCTGCGGTTCAAGAACTCATCCGGGGCAGGCTTTCTGGCTTCTCCGTCGAGCAGCTTTCTGCAGCTGCCGAAAAGCTCGGATAATGTGTGTCACGGCAGCCGCGGGCCATCTCTCCCGAAGCGCTACGCACCTGGCGGCTCCGACACGGACCGCAACTCCGCGAAGTCCTCGTACCACCACTCCCTCTCACCCCGCGCCTCACCCTGCCGCGCCGTCTCCGCGCCGCGGAGCTCTACGCGGCGGATCTTGCCGCTGATGGTTTTGGGGAGCGGGGCAAACTCCAGGCGGCGGATGCGCTTGTACGGAGCCAGGCGCTCGCGGCAGAAGCGCAGGATCTCCAGCGCCAGCTCGCGCGAGGGCTGCGCGTCGCCGCGGAGGACGACGAAGGCCTTGGGGACGGCCAGGCGCACCGGGTCCGGGCTGGGCACCACCGCGGCCTCGGCCACCAGCGGGTGCTCGATCAGCACGCTCTCCAGCTCGAACGGGCTGATGCGGTAGTCGCTGCACTTGAACACGTCGTCCGCGCGGCCCACGTAGGTGATGTAGCCGTCCGCGTCACGCTGCGCGACATCTCCCGTGCGGTAGAAGCCCTCGCGCATGGCCTCGGCCGAGCGCGCGGGGTCGTTCAGGTAGCCGGCCATCAGCGCCAGCGGCGGCGGATCGAGCCGCAGCGCGATCTCCCCCTCCTCCGCCTCGTTCCCGTCCACGTCCAGCAGCGCCACCCGGTAGCCGGGGAGCGGGCGTCCCATCGACCCGGCCTTCAGCGGCTGTCCGGGCGGATTGCCGATCTGCGCGGTCGTCTCCGTCTGTCCGTAGCCGTCGCGGATGGTGAGGCCCCACGCCTGCCGCACGCGTTCGATCACCTCCGGGTTCAGCGGCTCGCCCGCGCTGACCACCTCGCGCAGCCCCGTCTTCCAGCGCGCCAGCTCCTCGCCGATCAGCATCCGCCACACCGTCGGCGGGGCGCAGAGGGTGGTCACGCCGTGGCGCGCGACGGTGTCCAGCATCCGCGGCGCGTCGAAGCGCGCGTAGTTGTAGACGAAGATCGTGGCGCCCGCGTTCCACGGCGCGAAGACGTTGCTCCACGCGTGCTTGGCCCATCCCGGCGAGCTGATGTTGAGGTGGACGTCGCCCTCGCGGATGCCGATCCAGTACATCGTGGAGAGGTGGCCGGCCGGGTAGCTCTGGTGCGTGTGCAGCACCAGCTTGGGCTTCGACGTGGTCCCCGAGGTGAAGTACAGCAGCAGCGGATCGTCCGCCCGCGTCTCGCCATCCGGCGCGAACTCGGGCGATGCGGCGAACGCATCCTCGAAGCGCGTCCACCCGGCCGGCGCATCGCCGCCCGCGACGATGCGGGTGTAATCCCCATCGACCACGCCGAACTTGGGCGCGCCCGCGGCGTCGGTGATCACGTGGCGCACGCCGCCGCGGTCGAAGCGGTCGCGCAGGTCGTCGGCCGTGAGCTGCGTGGTGGCGGGGATGATGACGGCGCCCAGCTTGATGCACGCGAGCATCGCCTCCCAGAGCGGGGCCACGTTCGGCAGCATCAGCAGCACCCGGTCGCCGCGGCGGACGCCGTTATCGCGCAGGAAGTTGGCAGCGCGGTTGGAGCGCTCCGCCATCTCCGCGAAGGTGTACCGCACCTCGCCGCCGCCGTCGTCCACGATCCACAGCGCCGTAGCGCCGTTGCCCGCCGCGTATGCGTCGAACCAGTCCAGCGCCCAGTTGAACCGGTCCAGCTCCGGCCAGCGGAAGTCGCGGTACGCCGTGTCGTAGTCCTCGCGGTGGCGGAGGAGGAAGCCGCGCGCGGCGCGGAACGCCTCGGGTGCGGTCATGGGCGTCTCGGGTGGATGGAGATGGACTGCGTGCTGCGCTGGACACGAAAGCTACGGCGCCCGCCCCGATGCGAAAGCGGGGCGGGCGCCGTTCCCGTGATGCGGGGCTCGCGCCGCGGCTCAGATACGGATGCGGACGCCGATGTCTGCTCGGATGTAGCTCGCGGTCTGGTCTTCGTCCGTGTTCGTGTCGTACGTGTGGCGCACGTAGGTGAAGCCGGGCGCGAGCGAGACGCGTCCCAGCGACAGGGCCACGCCGGCGTTGATCTGGAACCCGGGGCTGGAATCGCTGAAGTCCTGCGCTCCCGCGCCGGTCAGCTCCAGCCGGTTCCATACGAGTCCAGCCCTCACGTACGGATCGAGCGGAACGTCCGGCGTGGGGATGTCCAGGCGCAGCCCGACCTCGGGCCCGGTCTCGGTGTAGTGGCCGGCACCGGGCCGCCCGAACCGCGTGTAGTAGTATCCGGCGTAGATCCCCAGCGTCGGGATGACGTACGCCGTGACGTTGCCGTTCAGCGTGACGCCCGTGTTCGCCACGTCGTTGAAGTCGCCGGTGGGAAACGCGGCCCCGACGCGAGCCTCGACCGCGAAGGGCGTAACGTGCGGGATCTGCGCCCGCGCGGGTCCGGAAAGCACGGCCGTGGCCGCTACAGCGAACAGCCCGGCGATGAGCTTGTTCATCGTTCCTCCCGGAATTTTCGGGGGTGGATGGATGCGGCCGTGGCGTGAATGGCGCGGGTCAGGGCGACGGGAGATGAGCCGCGGTTCGGGGATGGAGATGCAAGAAGGGAACGCGCCCGTTCCGCGCGCGGATGCGCGGAATTCCGAAGACAACGCCGCCGTGCGGGTCGCCACCTGTGGGGATGCCGCAACACATCGGGGTGTATGATACCGGCTCTGGCAATCACCTGTGCATTACAAACGTACAGAGAGACGTCATCCTGAGGCCGGCCACACCGTCATCGCCCCGCACGAGCGGTTGCAGGCCGAAGGATCTATGGGCGAGGTCGCACGTGCGCTGCCGGACCGCACGATCGATCTCGATTTCGGTGTGAGGCACGGTGTAATCGCCTCGAACTCTCCTCACGCCTCCAGGGCCAGCAGCGCGAAGGTGGCCAGCCAGTGCTCGCCCATGTAGTCGCCGGCGACGTGGGGCAGGCTGGCGGCGAGGTGCGCGTCCGCGGCGGCTTCGGCGCGGGCGCGGCGCGGGTCGCTCGCGGGCCAGGTGCGCGCGAGCGAGCGCCAGCACCAGGCGCGGCTCAGGTTCACCCCGTCCAGATGGGCGATCTTGCCGTCGCTGCGGTCGCTCACGGTCGCGGGGCGGAAGAGCGTCGCCGGCTCGTCGCGGGCAATGCGGGGGAGGAAGCGGTCCATCCACGGCGCGAACTCGCCGGGCGGCAGGATGCGGCGCATGCACTCCGCCTCCATCAGCGCGGAGGAGAGAAAGTCGTCGCCGCTGGGCTCCCACGCCTGGCAATCCTCATCTCCCCCGTACCAGGCCACCGCGCGGTCGCGAAGCATCTCCCGAAGATCCCCATCCCCCGTCCCATCCCCATATTCCAGCGCCAGAGCGACAGCGAACGCGGTGTTGTAGTGCGTGCCGACGCGAACGGGATACGTCGCCTTCGGCAGGAAGTCGCGGAAGCGCTGCGCGAACGCCTCCGCCAGCGGCGCGAGCGCTTCCGATCTGCGCCGCCCCGCGTCGCTTGCGTCGCGCGCGAGCTCGGCGGCGAGCATCAGCAGCCACGCCCAGCCGTACGGGCGCTCGAAGCCCTTCCGCAGTGGATCTTCGTGGAGATACGACACTTCGGCGGCGACCAGCTCCGGCGTGAGCTGCGCGTCCAGCAGCGCGGCGATGCGCGGCGCCTCGGGGAGATCGGGGAAGCGGCGGAGCAGGCGCGCGAGCAGCCAGCAGCCGTGCACGCACGAATGCCAGTCGAAGCTGCCGTAGAAGACGGGATGCAGCTCGCGCGGGCCGCGCACGTCGCCGGGTCCGCGCATCACGTGGTCGAGCTTGTTGGGGTACTCGCGCGTGACGTGCGCCAGCGCGAGGCCGGCGAACTTCGACGCGATCTCGGGGGTGAGGGTGAAGCCGCTCATCGGACCCGGCGTGCACCGGCGACTGAAGTCGCAGCAACAACTACGGGAAGCCTCGCGAACTGCGCGAGGCTGCTGGGCATGCTCCGGAGCGCTTCGTCTGCTACGGTGGATGGGCGGACGCTGGAGAGCTTCGGCATCATCGGCGGAAGGCGAGGAAGTAGATGAGGAGCGTGTTGACGGCAAGCAGGATGAGCGCCGTCGGCACCTGCACGCGGATGACCGACTTCTCGTCCGGCAGCTCCAGCAGGGCGACGGGGACGATGTTGAAGTTGGCGGCCATCGGCGTCATCAGCGTGCCGCAGAACCCCGCCAGCATCCCGATCGCCGACACCACCGCCGGGTCGCCGCCGAAGCGCCCGACGATGAGCGGAAGCCCGATCCCCGCCGCCATCACCGGGAACGCGGCGAAGGCGTTCCCCATCAGCATGGTGAACAGCGCCATCCCCAGCGCGTAGACGACCACGGCCGCGAACGGCGTGGTCAGCGGGATCCACCGCGTCGTCACCTCGCTGACCACCTTCCCCACGCCGGCCAGCGCGAAGAGCGCGCCGAGCGCCGCCAGCATCTGCGGCAGCACCGCCGCCCAGCCCACGGTGTCCATCAGCCGCCGCGCCTCGCGGACCGGCGTCGCCGCGCGCGGCCGCAGCAGCGCCACCGCGGCGGCCAGCGCCACCAGCGTGGCGATGCCGAGCGAGATCACCGTCACCTGCTTGGGGTCGACCAGCGGCGTGCCGCGCAGCGTCGCCTTCTTCAGCGTCAGCGTGCCCAGCAGCGCCAGCCCGGGAATCAGCAGCGCGGGGATGTACAGCCGGTTCCGCAGCCGCCCCGCGCTCTCCACCCGCTCGGCCTGCGTGGTGGTGTCCGGATCGCCCTTCCCCAGACCGCCGAACCCCGCCACCGCCGCCATCGCGATCACCATCGCGCCGCTCGCCAGGTGCGGAAGGTAGCTGCCGAAGAGGAAGGTGACGGCGTACATCCCCCAGAACGCCGTGTTCTTCCAGCGCTTGCGGTTCGTGCGGTCGCGCGCGGAGACCAGCGTGATGCCGGCCAGCAGCAGCCCCATCAGCACGTAGATGAACTCGAGGGTGATCATCGCTCCTCCGCCCGCGCGGCCTCGACCTGCGCGGCCAGCCGCCGGTCGAGCAGGAGCAGCCGCGCGCCGTGCACCAGGAACGCGGCGATGGCGGTGGGGATGGCCCACAGCGCCAGGTGGATGGGCTCGATGGTGATGCCGTTCTGCTCCAGGAACCCGCGGATCAGCAGGATGGAGCCGATGGCGATGAAGATGTCCTCGCCGAAGAAGAGGCCCACGTTGTCGGTGGCCGCCGCGTAGGCGCGGATGCGCTCGCGCACGGTGAGCGGGAGGTCGCCGTGCTTCGTCTCCGCCGCGGCCTCGGCCATCGGCGCGATCAGCGGCCGCACCATCTGCGCGTGCCCGCCCAGCGAGGTAAGCCCCAGCGCCGCCGTGATCTGCCGCACGGCCAGGTAGGAGAGGAGCACGCGCCCGGTGGTCGCCGCGTGGACGCGGGAGACGAGCTCGCGGGTGCGCTCCTGCAGCCCGTAGCGCTCCAGCAGCCCGATCACCGGCAGCACCAGCCAGACGATGGCCACGTAGCGGTTCTCGATGAACGACTTCCCGAACGCCTCCACCACGGCGACGAGGTCGAGTCCCCCCGCCAGCCCGGTGGCGATCCCCGCCACCGTCACCACCAGCAGCGGGTTCAGCCGCAGCACGAACCCGACGATCACGATCACCACGCCGACGAGAACGAACCAGTGCATGGGCGGTAGCGGGGAAGGAAGGGAGTGGATGTGAGGCGGCGATTCCCCAGATGGCGGGCCTCAGCCGCCACCGCAAGTTACCGGTGCACGACCGGCGGCGCACGGCGGATAGGCACCGTTGGTAACCGCTTCCGGCGCGGCAGTCTCAGTTTTAGCGTGGCGAATGACTCCGCTCGACGTCGTGCTCGATACGAACGTGATCATCTCCGGTTTGCGGTCTGACGCTGGGGCTTCGTTCATGGTGCTGCGCCTTCTCGGCGATCCGAGGATGCGCGTGCACCTCTCCGTACCGCTGGTGTACGAATACGAAGAGGTCGCGAAACGCCCGTGGATAGGCGTGCCCTTCTCGCACGAGGAAATCGACGACTTCCTGGATTCGCTCTGCGCGGTTGGGCGCCACCACGAGATCTACTATGTTTGGCGGCCGCAGCTGCCCGATCCAGATGACGAGCTTGTGCTGGAAGCTGCGATCGCCGGTGGGTGCCGGTACATCCTTACGCACAACGTGAGAGACTTCGCCGGCGCCGAACGGTTCGGAGTCCGCGCGATCCCGCCTGGGCAGTTCCTGCGCATTCTTGGAGAGGTGCCATGAGTACGGTCAGCGTCCACCTGCCGGATGCGGTGCACGAAAAGATCAAGGAACTGGCGGACAGGGAAGGGGTTTCCGTCGACCAGTTCCTCGCAGCCGCCGCGGAGCGGCTGGCATCCGGGCCCGGGGTGGAGTACCTCGAGCGGCGTGCGGCACGTGGCAGCATGGAGAAGCTGCACGGCATTCTAGACCGCGTGCCGCATGTGCCGCCCGACCCGGGCGACGAGCTCTAGTTCAGCTGCGCGGATCGAAGCTCACGCGGTAGCGCCACAGCAGCCGCGGCAGCAGCACGCCAGAGAGCACTCGCTCGCTCCGCTCGTGGTAGATGGCGTTCGAAGCGCGGTCGAAGAGAGCGAGGCAGAGCTCGTCGTCGTCATGCCGGGACTTGTAGAGGATGCCGTCCGGGGCCGAAGGATGCGACCAGATGGCGAGCGACCATGCACGGGCGACATCGTAGGTAGGTCCGTGGCTTACCTCGGCCGTCGCGCCGGGCCGTGCCAGCCCGGGGCCGTAGAGGCGCACGACGGAAAGCGCCCGGCGATTCTTCAGGACGGTGAGTGCACGCGAACCGAGCAGGGTGCGGTCCACCATCCGGCGGCCGGGATTGCGCAGGAACGTTTCCGCGAAGCCCGCTTCGGGCGACAGGCCGACGTAGCAGACGCGGAACTCGCCCGCCGGCGCGTCGAAGCGGCTGCGCGGCGCCACCCCCGGCGCGGGTCCGAACCAGATCGGGTCGCGCCGGTCGTCGTGTATGCGCCATAGCGGCGTTGCCTCCGGAATCGCCCTGAGCGGCAGCCGGCGGGAGTGGAGGTCGGACGGGGCAGCGGGAGCGCCCGGTGTCACTCGTCCGCGTCCGCCGGCCCGCCCTGTTCGCCGAACATGGAGGCGACGAGAACCGCCGCCTCCGCGTCTCCGCGCCGCAATGCATCGAGCGGGGAGATCCCGCCGATCTCCTCCGCGGGAGTGAGCAGCACGTCGAGCCGAGTCCACCCGCCGCTGGGCGGGCACGCGGCCAGGAACCGGTCGATCCCGGCGATCACCCCGTCGTCGGTGAACTGGCAGACGGGGTACAGGTAATCGCCGTGGCCGCTCTGCAGCGCGAGCAGCTTGCCGGCCCGCCTCCGCTTGTCCACCCCCTGCCGCGTCATCTTCAGGTGAGCGGCCACGCGGGTGCTGCTCCAGCCTCCCCCCGCATCGCGAAGCAGCTCCTGCTTGGCCTCGGCTCCGCGCGCGATCGCCTCGGCCAGCGGGTCGACGCTCTGCAGCTCGATCCCGAGCGGGGCCATGTCCGACAGCAGGCGCGCGAGCCCGCCCACGTCGGACGGAGCCTCGAGCGCGGCCGCGATGGTCTCGTCGGACGCCTGGTCGGCCAGTCGTTCGATCAGCGCTTCCGTGCGGCGCCGGAAGATCGACCGCAGGTCCGGTTCCGGCGGCCGGGCCGCGGCGCGGCGGGCGGGGGAACGTGCGATGCGGGCCATGGATCTCCATCGTGCTGGTTTACCGTGTCCAATCTAGGTGGGATTGTGCACGAGAGCAACCGATCCGTGGCAGCCGCGGGATTTCGCAGGATTGCGAGGCGGGCCGGGGCAGGGAAGCCGCTCGCCGGGTTGTGTGATCGTCCGCATGCTGTTACTTTCCACGGCTTGCAAGTTGTTTGATCCGCATGAAGTTTCTTCCCGAGATTTCAACGGGTCGGTAACTCCCTGACCAGCAACTGACTCTTCAGGAGGTCCGATCGATGGCGATGACCGCCGAGAACCGGAACGAGATCATCACGAAGTACCAGATGCACGAGGGCGACCGCGGCTCCGCCAAGGTGCAGGTGGCGCTCCTCACCGCGCGCATCAACGGCCTTACCGGGCACTTCCGCGCGCACAAGAAGGACCATCACTCGCGCCGCGGCCTGCTGAAGATGGTGGGCCAGCGCCGGCGCCTGCTGGACTACCTGCGCCGCAACGACCTGGAGGGCTACCGCGCCCTCATCGCCGACCTGGGGCTGCGCCACTGATCGGAAAGCGGATGCGGGCGGGAAGCGGTTCGGCCGCGAATTCGGCCACGGCGCGACGGATCGCGCCGGGCCTTCGCGTCGCCACGACCCGGCCGCGGCGGGAACGGATGTAGACGGACGGCGGCGGGGCCGCACGGGCATGGACCGTGCGGCCCCTTCGCGCGTTTTCGCGCCCGCACGAAAAGCGCGCGGAAGCGGCAGGAGCAAAGACGAAAAACAATCGCGGGGTCCGCGTCTCGGGGGAGCGCGGACACCCTTCGCGGCCCTCCCCCGGCAACCAAAGAGAACGGAATTCGGAAATGGCAAAGCTGGTTCGGCAGTTCGCGGGTCGCCCGCTCACCATCGAGACGGGGAAGATGGCCCGTCAGGCCGACGGGAGCTGCACCGTGATGTTCGGCGAGACGATGGTGCTTTGCGCCGCGACCGCCCAGGACAACCCCACGCACCTCCCCTTCTTCCCCCTGACCGTCGAGTACCGCGAGCGCACCTACGCCGCGGGCAAGTTCCCCGGCGGCTTCATCAAGCGCGAGGGGCGCCCGTCGGACAAGGAGATCCTGTCGGCGCGCCTGGTGGACCGGCCGCTGCGGCCGCTCTTCCCCGACGGCTTCGCCAACGAGACGCAGGTCTTCGTCACCGTCGTCAGCGCCGACCAGGAGAACGACGCCGACGTGCTGGGGATCACCGGCGCCAGCATGTCGCTGATGCTGTCGCGCATCCCCTTCGCCGGCCCGATCGCGGCCGTGCGCATCGGCCGCATCCAGGGGCAGTGGGTGCTGAACCCCACCTTCCAGCAGCTGGAGTACAGCGAGGTCGACATCATCGTGGCCGGCAGCGAGGACGCCATCATGATGGTGGAGGGCGGCGCGCTGGAGGTTTCCGAGGCCGACATCGCCGAGGGGCTGTCGGTTGCCCACGCGGGGATCAGGGAGCTGGTGCAGATCCAGCGCGACGTGATGGCGCAGGTCGAGATCCCGGCGCCGATGGAGTGGACGCCCAAGCAGGTGGACCCGGCGTTCCGCGCCCGCGTGGAGGAGATCGCCGGCGACCGCGTGCGCCAGGCGCTGCGCGTCGGCGACAAGCAGGAGCGCAACGACGCCGTGCGGCAGGCCAAGGCCGACGTCATCGCCCAGCTGGGCGAGGAGTTCGAGACGGCCGACAAGGACACCGGCGAGGTGATCAAGGACATCGAGAAGCGCGCGATGCGCGAGATGATCCTGGCCGAGGGCGTGCGCAGCGACGGGCGCGACACCGACACGGTGCGCCCCATCACCATCGAGGTGGGCGTCCTGCCGCGCACGCACGGCTCGGCGCTCTTCACCCGCGGGCAGACGCAGGCGCTGGGCACGGCCACGCTGGGCACGCAGGACGACGTGCAGAACTACGACACCATCGACTTCGCGCAGCAGCAGAACAAGTCGTTCATGCTGCACTACAACTTCCCGCCGTACTCCACCGGCGAGGTGCGGCCGGTGCGCGGCACCAGCCGCCGCGAGATCGGGCACGGGGCGCTGGCCGAGCGGGCGCTGGAGCCCATGCTGCCGCCGTTCGAGGAGTTCCCGTACACGCTGCGCGTGGTGAGTGACGTGCTGGAGAGCAACGGCAGCTCGTCGATGGCCTCGGTGTGCGCCGGCAGCCTGGCGCTGTTCGACGCCGCGGTGCCGATGCGCGCGCACGTGGCGGGCGTGGCCATGGGGCTGATCAAGGAGGGCGACCGCGTCGCCGTCCTGACGGACATCCTGGGCTCCGAGGACGCGCTGGGCGATATGGACTTCAAGGTGGCCGGCACCCGCGAGGGCGTGACCTCGATCCAGATGGACATCAAGATCGCGGGGCTGACCCTGGAGATCATGCGCGAGGCGCTGGAGAAGGCGCACCGCGCGCGGCTGCACATCCTGGGGCTGATGGAAGAGGCGCTGCCGGAGCCGCGCAAGGAGCTCAGTCAGTACGCGCCGCGCATCATCACCATGAAGATCAACCCCGCCAAGATCGGCGAGGTGATCGGGCCCAAGGGGAAGACGATCCGCGGGCTGCAGGAGGCCACGGGCGCCAGCATCAACATCGACGACGACGGGACCATCACCATCGCCAGCGTGAACGGCGAGGGGGGCGAGCGGGCCCGGCGGATGATCGCGGGGATGGTGGAGGAGCCCGAGGTGGGCCGCATCTACGAGGGGGTGGTGAAGAGCACCACCGCGTTCGGCGCGTTCGTGGAGATCACGCCGGGGACCGAGGGGCTGCTGCACATCTCCGAGATCCAGGACGCCCGCGTGGACAAGACCGAGGACGTGGTGAAGAAGGGCGACACCGTGCAGGTGAAGCTCCTTTCCATCGACGAGAAGGGGCGCCTGCGCCTGTCGCGCAAGGCCGCGCTGAAGGAGCTGGCGGAGCAGGGCCAGCCCGCGAGCTGAGCCCTCGGCTCGGCTGGTACGAGGCTCGACGACGAAGCCCCTCTCCCGCCTCGGCGGGAGAGGGGCTTCGTCCTTTTCTGCGCAGTGGATGAAGCGTCGTTATCGGAGTGAACAAAGGTGGACGAGGAGCTTGTGTTTCCCAAGGGGTTCAATCAGTTTAGAGCCTTTCGGGACACTCGCGGCCCCGAAGACGGGGCAAGTCCACCCACCGCTCTGGCACCTCGCAGCCTCCCCCCCCGCCAACCGGCCGTTCCATGAACAACCTGATCGCTCGCGTTTCGTCTCGGATTTTTGCGCGGATCACCCGCGCACGCGCGTTGGTGCCCGTCGGCGCGGTCGCCGTCGCCGCAGTCGCGGCCGTGGTGGTGGTTTCGTGCGACCGCGGCTCGACGCCGCTGGTGCGGCAGATCGCCGCTCGCGGATTGCCCCGACCCTACGGCCCGCGGATCTCGATCGCAAAGAGGTTCCGCGCCTGCGCTCCAAACGCGAAACAGGAGATCCCTGTATCCGACTGCGCCGAGCGTGTCAGGATCGACGCGGATGAGCGGCTGCACGAGCTGCAGGTCCGGGCAAGGACCGAAGCAGAGTCCGGTGACCCGGAAGGAATCCACGCTGACGCGATGCTGGACCTGATGTGGGCCGACACCGGCGTGGCCAGCGTCTCGCGTGCCATCGAGCGTCTTCTGGAACTGGCCAGCGCGGACGAAGCGTCCGCGGACGTGCTCTCGGACCTGTCTGCCATGCTGCTGGTGCGTGCCGGGTGGAAGCAGTCCTACCTCGACCTGCTCGCGGCCGCCGAAGCGAGCGAGAAGGCCGTCGAACAGGACTCCACGCTCGAAGAAGCGCTGTTCAATCGCGCTTTCGCACTCGAGCAGCTCCGGTTCGAGACGGAGGCTGCCGAGGCTTGGAAGGCGTACCTGGCGGTCGACTCGGAAAGCGAGTGGGCAGAAGAGGCACGCCGGCACGTTGCCGCACTGCGCTGGACGCCCCCGCCGCCGCCAAATCCGCAGGCAAGCGACTCGGCGCTGAAGGCCCTGGCCAGGACGTCGCCTCAGGAAGCGCGAGAGTTCGCCTGGGACACGCTGCTCCGCGAGTGGGGCCGCGCCGTTCTGGCCCAGGAGGGCAGGTCGGCGGAAGGATCGCTGCACCGAGCCGAGATCGTGGGGCGCGAGTTGGAGGAGCAGGGCCTGGACGCATCGACCGCGGATGCGGTGCGTGCGATCCGCTCCGGGCCTCCGGCGGTGATCCGCCGGCTGGCACGCGGGCACCAGTCCTTTGGAGAGGCGCGGAAAGCATCCAACTCCCTGCGGAACGAAGACGCCGAGCGCCTGTTCGCGATCGCACGCGATTCGGGTGCTGTGTCGCTTCCGTTGCGCGCGTGGGCGGCCGTTCATCTCGCACCCGTCGCGAGTGGTCGAGAGCCGGCCGACCGCGTTCTGAGTGAGGTGCTCGCGAGCATCGATACCCTGCGCTACCCGGCGCTTGCCGGGAAGGCGAACTGGACCCTTGGCATGTTCTACGTAAGGAGGGACTCCGCGAAAAAGGGGTTGAGCCCGAACCGGGCCGCGGTTTCGATGTTCCAGCGCAGCCGCGAAATCGAGAATCTCGCGGGCGCGCAGGGGGGCTGTGCCGATGCGGAACACATGACGGGCGACAGGCTGGGCGCGTACAACGACGCCAACCGGGCCGTGGCGATGTTGGGGGAGTACGGAGATTCTCGGGCCTTCAGCCGCATCTGGCCGTTGCTGGCGACTTGGCTGTCGGAGGACGGCTACACGAAGACGGCGCTTCGTGTCAGCGCCGAAAATGTCGCAGCAGCGCAACGTTCGGGCGTGGACCTGCTGATGGCCGAAGCCCACGATTTCTACTCGGAGGCCCTCGCGCAGGAGGGAGATACCGCAGCGGCGTTGGCGGAGCTCGCGGCCGCCGCGCCCCGCGTCCAGCGCCTCGACGGCCGGGCTCGTGAGTATTTCACGGCCGTACTCGGAGCCACGGATGGAGCGATCGGCCTGCAGCACGATCCTGACGGCGCCGTTTCGAAGCTGACCAAGGCGCTGGCGTATCTCGACCGGCCGAGCACCGGCGTTCCACTCCGCCTGATCCACGTCCTGCTTGCTCGTGCGGATGCCTGGGCGGCACTCGGTGAAGCCGATTCCGCACGGGCCGACACAGAGTACGTTTTGAAGAGGATCACCGACGCCCGGGGGGGGCCCACTGGCTGGCGGATGAACCGCGAGCTCAGCCAGCGGGTGCGATCCACACTCAACAGCGTTGTCCTCCGCCTCGTGGCGAAGCAGAAGCCCGGGGAAGCCCTGAAGCTGCTGGAGACCGGGCTGGCGTCGCTGGGCCCGAACGGCACGAGCGCGCTCCCTTCGAGCATGCCTGCCGGACAGGTCGCCGTGCGTTACGCAGTGATCGGGGACACGCTGCTCGCCTGGACGCTGACCAGCGGCGGCCTTCAGGTCGCGAAGACACCGGTCCGCGGGCGCGACCTGGCCCAGCGCGCCAAGCACGCGCGCGACGCGCTGCAGCACCGGGATGACAACGCTGCCGGCCCGGATCTGGAGATTCTGTACGACTGGCTGATCCGTCCCATCGAGGCGAGGCTGGCCGCGCCCGACACCTCCCTCGTCATCATCCCGGACGGCGCGGTGGCCGGAGCGCCTTTCCTGGCGTTGAGGGACCGGCAGACGGGCGAGTACTTCATCCAACGTCATGCGGTCCGCCTCGCCGCAACGATAGCGCAGGCGGGCGAAGCCGCTCCCGACTCATCATCCGGCGACACCGTGGTGGTCGTGCTGGATCCCGCGTTCGACCGGCAGCTGTATCCCCGGCTGCGCCTGCTTCCCGGTGCGCGGCAGGAATCGGCGGCCGTCCGCGGCTGGGCAGCCGGGCGCCCGCTCGTCTCGCTGGCGGCGGCCAATGCCAGCGCGAGCGCCCTCTCCGCCCTGCTGCCGCGCGCGTCGGTGCTGCACTTCGCGGGGCACGCCATCTCCAACGAGGACGAGCCGGGCAGCTCGTTCCTCGTGCTCGCGTCGGGCCGGGGGGAGCCGGATGCCGGCCGGCTCACCGCTGCGCAGATCGCCGGGATGAAGCTCGACGGCCTTGACCTCGTCGTGCTCTCCGCCTGCTCCACGCTGAACGACGCGAGGGGCGGAGCGGCCGGGTTCACCGGCCTCGGAGGGGCATTCCTCAGCGCGGGGGCGCGTGGAGTGATCGGGAGTCTGTGGCAGGTGAACGACGATCGGACCAGCCTGCTGATGCAGGAGTTCTATGCGAAGTACCGCACGAACCGCGATGCTTCATCGGCACTGCGCCAGGCGCAGATCGAGATGCTGAGATCCAACGACGCGCGGAAGAACTCGCCGGCGTCGTGGGGCGGATTCGAGTACGCGGGGCGCTGACCTCCCGCAGGCTCAAAACGAAAAAGGGGCGATCCCGGCACGGATCGCCCCTTTCAGCGTCCACTAGAGGAAACGGAAAAGCAGAGTCCCGGTCCGTCGAAGTACTGCGACGCCAGACGGAGGCAGTTCGGCGGATCGCGGATCATCCCCATGACTGCGGAGGAATCAATGTCGTTCACCCTGAGAGTGTCGTTCCACGGCATGTGCCTGTTCGTACGCGACGGAACGCAGGCGCTGCACGTGCTGATGCCCGCCACGGGCGGCGCGGAAGAAGGCGACGGCTGCGGCTGCGTGGAGCAGCACTCGCCGCGGCTGATCTTCGACAGCGCGTACCTCCGCCCGCAGCAGACGGGGCTGGATGACGCGCTGGTGCACTGCTCGATGCTGAACAAGGCGCTGGAGTTTCCGCAGGCGGGGAACGCGCTCGACAACACGCTCCCGGCGGGGCTCGCGAAGGTGGGGGAGGTACGCGCGGACGTACTCGACGGCACGAACACCGACCTCGTGTCCGCGCGCGTGCTGCTGCGCAACGGCAGCCTGAGCGACTACGCGAAGGGCGACTGCTGGACTTGGCAGGGGCAGCTCCAGCGCCTGAGCCACATCATCGAGTGGAGCATCACGGACGTGCCGGGCGACTCGCTCTCACTGTCGCTGCAGGGGCTGAGCGGCGCGTTCGCCGGGAGCGTGCCGACGCTTCACCCCGTCGACGGCGTGGTGGAGGTCGAGGTGTGGCACGCACCGCATACCGAGCTGCCGCCGGACTACATCATCCCGCCTCCGCCCGCCGCGCGCGGCGGCGCCCAGCACTTCTCCAGCTACGGCAAGCTGCTGCAGGCTGGCACGGTCGATCTTCCGGAGTACGAGCCGGATGCCTGCCTTCCCATCACCAATCCCGGGAAGTACGACGACGGGCCGAAGAGTTCCGTGACCTACTCGTGCGTGAGCGCCGAGGGGTTCAAGCCCTGAGCGCTCACCCCACCTCGCTCAGGAGATCGTCGAGGGCCTTCTGAAGCGCGGGCCAGTCCGGGGTGCGCTTGTCGCGGAGCGCCCCCCGGGCACGGCCGATCGCATCGTGAGCCGGCCCGTTCAACCCGTCACCCGCATCTCCCTCCAGGTACTTCCGCATCCGGCGGTTGGAGAAGAATGCCGCGTCCTGCTCTTTCGCCGCGACGCGTGCGGTCTCGATCCACCGGCCCAGTACCACCCTGTCCCGCTGAAGTAGATCCTCCGCACGCGCGATGCGCTGCTGCACCAGCGCGAGCGACGCCGTATCCTGTCGTCGCGCCAGCGTTCGAAACGTCTCTGCCTCACTGGGGGCGCCGTCCGGTCCCTCGAGCACGCCCGCCACGCTATCGGCGAATGCGGAGATTCGCGTGCGATCTCCGGCGCGCGCGGAAAGCTCCAGGTCCGCCGCGAACACGCCGAAGCGGACCGACGTCGCCCCGGGCCCGAGCGCGGTTTCGTCGCCACGGGTGAGCGATCCCGCCGCCACCAGGCCCACAGGCACACCGCGCTCCGGGTGCGAGAGCGCCGCGACGGGTGAAAACTCTTCCGACCCGCGCGTGAGCAGCAGCCCGCCGCCGATCGCCAGCACGGCCACCGCGGCCGCGGAAAGCACGGCCGGGCGGCGCCACACCGGCGGCCGGTGGAACTTCCGCGGCTCGGCCTCGGCCGGTCGCGGCGTGGTGATGGGGATCACACCGGCGGCGCGGTCCTCCTCCTCCAGCTCGGCGGTGATCCCGGCGGAGTCCAGGAGGAGCTCGAGATCGTCCCGCGAAAGTCCCAGCTCCGCCAGCAGCGCGGCACGCTCCTCCTCGCCGAGTTTTCCATCGAGGAGGGCCGCGATCCTCTCATCGTTCGTCAGGGGTTCCATCCATCCCTCCGGTCGTGGGGCTTTACGAGGTTGGACGGGCACGTCCGACGATTGTCGCACCCGGGACGGTTTTCATTCGTCGTCATCGATGAGCCCGGGAAGCCGGTCCTTCGAGATTCCTGAGGCTTCGAGCGAACGTCTCAGGTGCGCGTGGATCCGGTCGAGACGGCGGTACAGCGGCTTCTGCTCGATGCGCAGCGCTCGCGCGATGTCCGCAACCGTGGAGCCTGCCCAGTACCGCATCTTCACGATCTCCCGGTCCTCCTCGGGAAGCCCTTCCATCGCGGTGGCGAGCAGCGCCCAGACCGCGTCGCGCTCGTGTTGTGCTTCCGCCTCCAGCAGCGTGCCGTCGGCCCGCTCGGACGAAGTCGCCGTCGCGAGCGGGGCATCGCCCACGGCCCTGGGACGGCCCCGTTCCGCCGACGGAAGCTCGCCCAGCAACTTCAGGGCATCGCGGTCGGAGAGGTCCGGCTCGCCGCGCGCTCGCAGCGTTTCGGCCGCCTGCAACGGTGTGAGCCGGTCGCGGCGCACCAGCCGTTCCAGGCTGATTGCCACCGGGCCTTTGCGGCGCGCGGCCGCAGACGGGCGCCAGCGCCCCAGCTGCGACACGCGGTAGTCCTGATACAGCCGGTTGATGACGACCGTGAGATAGGTGGTGATCAGGCTTTCGCCCCGGAACTTCCGCAGCGTGGCGTAGTCGTCCTCGATGAGCTTGAGCTTCACCCACGACGCGAACTCGTCGGCCTCGTCGGAGCTCAGCCCCTGCCGCCGGGCGATGGCGGCCGTGACCCGGTCGATCCAGGCGAGGTGGCTCACGAGGAGCTCTGAGTAGTCGTCCTGCCGTTCGGGCATCGTCGTGGGCACGCCGGAGCGGGGAGCGCGGTGAACTTCTGCGCGCGGGGATCTGTCCGGGACAGTTCGCGTAACGTATCACCACGTCGAAGTGGCATCAAGCCAACGGGTTTGCGAATTTCCGCGCCCACGGCCGTCCAACCGGTGCCGCACGGTATTCGCCAACTCCCGAACCGGAATCCGGACCATGGCCGCTCGAGGCATCTCCCTGCACATCGGCGTGAACCACCCCGACCCGAAGCTCTTCCGCGAACTCCGCCCGCTGCGCGCGTGCGAGAACGACGCGCACGCGATGGAGGCGCTCGCCCGCGAGCAGCGGTTCGACACACGGTGGACCCTCACCGGCGAGGCGGCGACGGAACCGCAGGCGAAAGAGAAGATCCGCGACGCGGCGGGTCTGGTCGGGAGCGACGGGCTCTTCCTGCTCACCTTCTCCGGCCACGGGAGCCGCGTGGCCGACCAGGACGGCGACGAGGGCGACGGCTACGACGAGACGTGGTGCCTGTTCGACGGGGAGCTGGTGGACGACGACCTGTTCCGCCTCTGGGGCGAGTTTCCGCGTGGTGCGCGCATCGTCGTCCTCTCCGACAGCTGCCACAGCGGAACGGTGATCCGGACGGGCGAACGGAAGGACGGGGCGGCCGCGCGCGACCGCGCGCCCGTGCTCCGCGGCGGCCAGCGTCGGGAAATGCCCGAGGCCCGCTGCCGTCCACCCGGCGTGGGCCGGCGCTTCGCGGACGGGACGGTGGCGGAGGTCGGCGCGAGCGTGCTCCTTCTTTCCGCCGCGCTTGACAGCCAGACGGCGGCGGACGGCCCACGCTACGGCGCGTTCACCGGGGCGCTGCTGGAGGCGTGGGATGGAGGCGGTTTCACCGGGACGTACGGCGACCTGCAGGCCCGCATCTACCAGGGCGTGAGGCGGCGGCGTCTCACGCAGGAGCCGGGGCTGGAGCGGGCGGGGGTGCGCAACGACGACTTCGAGGCGCAGCGGCCCTTCACCATCGAGCCGCCGCCGGCCGGGATCGTGCGCCACGGGTGAGCCCGGTTCACCCCTCCCTCGCCAAACGCGGGCGGGCGTGTATATTGTGCGCCCGCCCGCTCGTTGTCCCGCGGGCCCTCAATCAACAGCCTGAACGAAGACCGACGATGATCATCGGGGTCCCGAAGGAAATCAAGACGAACGAGAACCGCATCGCCCTTGTCCCGGCGGGCGCCGAGGCGCTGGTGCAGGCCGGCCACACCGTGCTGGTGGAGCGCGGCGGCGGGGTGGGAAGCGGCTTCGAGGACGAGCAGTACGTGGCCGCCGGCGCGCAGATGCTGGACGTGGAAGACGTCTGGGCGCGCGCCGAGATGATCATGAAGGTGAAGGAGCCGATCCCGGTGGAGTACCCGCGGATCCGCGAGAACCAGGTGCTCTTCACCTACTTCCACTTCGCCGCCGACGAGACGCTGACGCGCGCCATCATCGACACCAAGTGCGTGGCCATCGCCTACGAGACGGTGCAGCTGCCCAGCAACGAGCTGCCGCTGCTGACGCCCATGAGCGAGGTGGCGGGGCGCATGGCCATCCAGGCCGGCGCCAAGTACCTGGAAAAGTACTACGGCGGCCGGGGGATGCTGCTGGGCGGGGTTCCCGGCGTGGCGCCCGCCAACGTGCTGATCATCGGCGGCGGGGTGGTGGGGATCAACGCGGCCAAGATGGCGGCGGGCTTCGGCGCGCGCGTCACCATCCTGGACCTGTCGCTGGAGCGGCTGCGCTACCTGAGCGACGTGATGCCGGCGAACGTGGAGATGATCTACAGCAACCGGCACAACCTGCTGGAGCGGCTGGAGCACGCCGATCTCGTCGTCGGTGCCGTGCTCCTCCCCGGCGCCAAGGCGCCCAAGCTGGTGAAGCGCGAGGACCTGAAGCTGATGAAGAAGGGCTCGGTGATCGTGGACGTGGCGGTGGACCAGGGCGGCTGCGTGGAAACGATCCGCCCGACCACGCACGAGAACCCGATCTACGAGATCGACGGCGTGATCCACTACGGCGTGGCCAACATGCCGGGGGGCGTGCCGCGCACCTCCACGCTGGCGCTGACCAACGCGACGTTCCCGTACGCCGCGCGCCTGGCCAGGCTGGGCTGGGAGCAGGCGTGCCGGCAGGACCACTCGCTGCTGCTGGGGCTGAACATCGTCGGCGGCAAGGTGGTGTACCCGGCCGTTGCCGAGGCCTTCGGGCTGCCCATCTCGCAGGTCGACGAGGTCCTGCGGACGAGCTGAACCGCGGGGGACAGGTTACAGGAGACAGGGGACAGGAACAGCCGCGGCATTCGCGCTGGCCTGTCCCCGCTCCGTTTCCATGGGTTGCACGCAAGCCCGACCGTTGCCGCGGCATCGGCCAGCCCGGACCTTCCTGCTGTCCCCTGTCCCCTGTCCCCTGTCCCCTGTCCCCTGTCCCCTGATGTTCGTCCGCTTTCGCCGCCTGCCGAGCAATCCCGACCTTCCGCTCCCCGCGCGAGCCACGCCCGGCTCGGCCGGCTTCGACGTGGCCAGCTGCGAGCCGGACTTCGTGCTGCAGCCGGGGGAGCGGCGGCTGGTGCACACGGGGCTGGAGATGGAGCTGCCGCACGACGTGGAGTGCCAGGTGCGGCCGCGCTCCGGGCTGGCGCTGAAGCACGGCATCATGCTTCCCAACTCGCCCGCGACCATCGACCCGGATTACCGCGGCGAGCTGCGGGTGATCGTGTGGAACTCGGGCGCGGAGCCGGTGCCGGTGCCGCGCGGGATGCGCATCGCCCAGCTGGTGTTCGCGCGCTTCGAGGTGCCGGAGATCGTGGAAGCCGACGACCTCAGCGACAGCGGGCGGGGGACGGCGGGATTCGGCTCGACGGGTCACTGACGGCGGGTCGATCCGGAGGATGCGAAAGGGCCGGCACCCGCGCGGGTGCCGGCCCTTTCGTTCGATGCGATGCGGCACCGTCAGGGCGTGCAGGGGCAGCAGGTCGGGTTGGTGGCCAGCGTGCCGATGGTGCAGACGACCTTCAGCGTCTGCTGCTCCTCGCGCGCGTGCACCGTGCCGATCCCGTGCGTCACCTCGGGCGAGGTGGGGAAGGAATCCACGGCCAGGCGGTCCAGATCGAGCTTCAGCTTCGGCATGTTCAGGGCTCCGGGTAGCGGGGAGTGCAGGGGCAGCAGGTGGGGTTCGACTCCAGCCAGGTGCTGCCGCAGACGGTCTTCAGCGTGGGCTGCAGCTCGCGCCCGGCGACGGTGCCCGCGCCCGCGGCCACGCCGAAGGCGGTGAAGGAGTCGACGGACAGCGCGTCCAGGTCCAGCTTCAGCTTCTTCATCTCGCGGCCTCCGTTCAGCAGCGGCAGAGGGTGGTGGCGCTCGTGGGGCAGTCGCCCGTTGGGCACGCCTCGGTCGGGCAGAGGTTGAGCGAGGGGCAGCTCGGGATCGTGGGCCCGGCCTCCTGCCCCCGCACCGTCCCGTAGCCCGCCACCTGGCGCGGCAGCGTGGAAAAGGATTCGACGGCGAGGTGCTCCATCTCCAGCGCGAGCTTCTTCATCGCCTTCTCCGGATTGGAAGGCATGGGCCCGGGTGCTCGACGAAGGGACTCGCCGCCGCACGACCGTTCCGGGCTGAAAGGAACGCCCGCAGGAACGCACGGTGGATGCCGGTGAGGCCGTCCGCGCCGGGCGGCGGAGGATGGAGGTGAAATCGAGGCGGGATGCGGATTTCCGCCGCATGGGACAAGCGAGCGGGCGGCGGAGCGAGTGGTTCGCTCCGCCGCCCGCACCGTTTCGATGAACGGGGCTGCCCCGAAATTCAGAATCGCCTCGTCTCCGCGCCGGGCGGATCGCTCAGCTCGCCTGCTCGACGCAGGTGGTGGCAGTCGAGGCCGGCGGGCAGAACGCCTCCAGGTACGACGCACCGGTGGTGCAGCCGCAGGACGCGTAGGGAGGCGTGGGCGCGTCGTACGCCTGCACGGTGCCCTCCTCCCGCTCGGGGGCGGCGATCGCGAACGACTCCACGGACAGCGTGTCGAGCTCGAGCTTCACCTTCTTCATCCATGCCTCCGGATCAGGGCGAGACGCGGGGACGGCGGCGCGCCGCCCCCGCACTGCGGGCTCAGTCCACCAGCTGCGGCGGTGGGCAGAACGCCTCGAGGTACGACGCGCCCGTGGTGCAGCTGCAGGTCTTGTACGGCGGCGTCGGCGCGTCGTACGCCTCCACCGTGCCCAGGTCGCTTCCACCCGCCGCGGTGGGGAACGACTCCACGTCCAGCATGTCGAGATCGAGCTTCACCTTCTTCATCCGTGCCTCCGGTCTGGTGGGATGGAGATGCCGGGGCCGGTCTGCGCCGATCCCGGACGTGCGCACGCCCGGCGGGAGGTGATCTCCACGCCGGGCGTGCGGTCGTGCTTCAGCGCTGCCCGCCCAGGGCGCAGGCCGCCACGCAGCTGATCAGCGAACACCCCCAGGTCCGGGTGTCGCGCTCGCTCTCGCGCGCCTGGGGCGCGGTGGTCCACGAGACGACGGCCAGGGAATCCACGTCGAGCTTGAGCTTGCCCATCCTGACCTCCGGAAAGGGTGGCGGCACAGCGCTGGTGATGATCGGGAGGATGAACAGTGGTGGAAAACCGCTGGTGACGCAAGACGCCCAATCTGTTCTCCTGATGGCCGTAGAAGATCGGTACAACGACAATCCGGCACCACTTCCAGAACGGCAGTGCGAAAGTGCGAGAGGGCGAAAGTGCGTGGGCTTCGGCGCGGGACAGCTTCCGGCCCGAGATCCCGACCCATTACCGTGACTGACGCACTCACGCACTCACGCACTCACGCACTCACGCACTCACGCACTCACGCACTCACGCACTCACGCACTTCCTCCCGGCATGGCCCGTGCATCGGGCCGGGCTCGCGACGCGGCGAAACCGCGGCGCTCGGGTTGCGTGCACCGGGGGGCGGGCGTAGCTTTTTCGGGTTCCGCAAGTCCTTCGTACACTTGGGGCTCACTACCCGAACGTGTCCGGCGCGCCAGTTCCGCGCTCCGGCGGAAAGTCTCGGTCCGCACATGGCATTGGGCTGGTTCAAGAAGGGGAGCTTTCTCCCGGTCAACGACATCGCCGTTGACCTGGGAACCGCGAACACCCTGATCTACGTGAAGGGCGAGGGGATCGTCCTGAACGAGCCGTCGGTGGTGGCGCTGGACAAGGCGAGCGGCAAGCCCAAGGGGATCGGGCTGGAAGCCAAGCGGATGCTGGGACGCACCCCCGAGGGGATCCTGGCCGTGCGGCCGCTGAAGGACGGCGTGATCGCAGACGTGGACGTGACGGAGATCATGCTCCGCTACTTCCTGCAGAGCGTGACCTCCAAGCGCTTCCTGAAGCTGAAGCCCACCGTGGTGGTGGGGGTGCCCTCGGGCATCACCGAGCTGGAGCGGCGCGCGGTGCGGCAGAGCGCGGCCGCCGCCGGGGCCAAGGAAGTGTACATGGTGGCCGAGCCCATGGCGGCGGCCATCGGCGTGGGGCTGCCGGTAGAGACGCCGACCGGGAACATGGTGATCGACATCGGCGGCGGGACCACCGAGATCGCCGTGATCGCGCTGTCCGGCATCGTGTGCGACACCAGCATCCGCGTTGGCGGCGACGAGATCGACATCGCCATCGTCACCTTCCTGCGCAAGAACTACAACCTGATGATCGGCGAGGCCACGGCCGAGGCGGTCAAGATCCAGATCGGCAGCGCCTTCAGCACCGGCGAGGAGCGGGAGATGGACGTGAAGGGGCGCGACCTGGTGTCGGGCATCCCCAAGACGGTGCGGGTGCACTCGCAGGAGATCCGCGAGTGCATCCAGGAGCCCATCCAGGCCATCGTCGAGGCGGTGCGCCGCGCGCTGGAGATCACCCCGCCGGAGCTGGCCAGCGACATCGTGGACCGGGGGATCGTGATGACCGGCGGCGGCGCGCTGATCCGCGGGCTGGACGTGCTGATCGCGCGGGAGACCAACCTGCCGATCCACGTGGACGAGGAGCCGCTCACCTGCGTGGTCCGCGGGGCCGGGCGGATCCTGGACGACATCGCCAAGTTCAGAGGAGTCCTGGCCTCGTGAGGGGCGGCCGATGAGCACCTTCAGACCCTACCTGCGCGGCAGCGGCGAGCGGGCGCGCAAGCGCGACCTGGCCTCGGCCGCGGGCTTCGCGGCGCTGGGCGCGCTGCTGCTGGTGATCCCGGCCGCGTACCGCGACGCCGTGGGCCACGCCGTGCGCACCACCGTGCTGTACCCGGTGATGGCCATGCAGCACGGCTCCAGCGACCGCGAGGGGCGCTACGCCGACGCCGCGCGCATCCGCGCCGAGCGCGACTCGCTGGCCGGCGTGCTGGTGGGGCAGAGCAACCTGGCGGCCGAGAACCGCGAGCTGCGCTCCCTGCTGGCCTTCCGCCCGCGGCTGACCTACTCGTTCACCAGCGCCGAGGCCGACCGCCTGTCCGGCCCGGGGTCGGCGGGGACGCTGCGCCTCTCGGTGGGCAGCCGCGACTCGGTGAAGCCCGACGCGCCGCTGGTGACCGCCAACGGGCTGGTGGGGAAGGTGTGGAAGCTGGGCGAGGCATCGTCCGTCGCGATCGACTGGACGCACGACAAGTTCGCGGTGGCGGTGATGACGGTGGACGGCGAGACGTACGGGATCGCCACGCCGGCCAACGACCCGCAGGGCGAGCGGGTGCTGGCGCTCACGCCGGTGGCCTTCCACACCGTGCCCGACACGGGGTCGATCGTGGTGACCAGCGGCGACGGCGCGCTCTTCCCCCGCGGCATCCCGGTGGGCAAGGTGATCGGCGAGGGGAAGCAGCCGGGCGGGTGGCAGCGCACCTACTTCATCCGCCCGCTGGTGAACCCGTCGCAGATGTCGCACGTGCTGGTGCTGGGAAGCCCGACCACGGCGGCCAGCGACCAGAACCTGGCGGCGGCGTGGGGGGTGCGGCTGACCACCACCGAGGTGGCCGACACCAGCGCCCGCGCGGTGGCCCCCGACGCGGCCACGCCCATGGCGCCCACCATCCGCACGCAGCAGCCCGCCACGCCGCGCCCGCGCCCCAGGCCGCGGCCGGCGCGGCGCGACCCCACGCCCGAGCTGCCGGGGAAGCCGGTGTTCCCGGGCGAGCCGCGCGTGCCGCCGGGGTTCCGGCCGCCGCCGCCCACCCCCCGACGGTGAACAGGAGCGAGGGATGACGGAGGGGACGCGGTGGAAGTTCGCGGTGTTCATCGTGGTGCTGGTCGCGCTGCACTTCATCCTGCGGGTGGGGCTGGGCCTGGGCGTGCTGGCTCCCGACCTGCTGGTGGTGGCGCTGCTCCTGGCGTCGCGCCGGCTGCGCCCGGGAACGGCGGCGGGGCTGGGCTTCCTGCTGGGGCTGCTGGAGGGCTCGGCCAACCCGTTCGTGTTCGGGGTGGCCTCGCTGGCGCTGGCCATCCTGGGCTACCTGGGCTCGCGCTCGCGCGAGTGGCTGGCGGGCGACGACCCGCTGAACATGGTGGCGTTCTTCTTCGCCGGAACGCTGCTGTACGAGCTCCTGCTGTACGTGATGCTGGCGGTGGGCGGCGTGGGCGGCTCGGTGATGGCGCTGCTGATCCCCGCGCTGCTGGCCTCGGTGTACGCGGCCGCCGTGGGGCTGGGCGCGTCCACGCTCTACCGGTCGCTGGCATGAGGGTTGATGATGCTGCGGCGCATGCACCTGCCGCTGCCGAGGTGACCGCGTGAGGCGCTACCGCTCGTTCGTGCTGGGAGACCCCATCCTCTTCGGCCTGGTGGTGGGGCTGGCGATGTTCGGCATCGCCATGATCTACAGCGCCGGGGTGCTCGACGTACCCGACAAGACGGTGACCGGGGCGTGGCGCCAGCAGCTGATCTGGTTCATGCTGGCGCTGATGATCGTGCCCTTCATCCTGCGCGTGCCCATCGGCTGGCTGGAGTGGGCGGCGCAGCCGGCGTACGCCGTGGCGCTGCTGATGCTGGTGGCCACCCTCTTCTTCGGCGGCGGCGAGGGCACGGCGGCCAGCACCAAGAGCTGGCTGACGGTGGGGCCGCTGCACCTGCAGCCCAGCGAGGTGGCCAAGATCGCCACGGCGCTGATGCTGGCGCGGGTGCTGGGCGAGTGGCGCGAGCCGCCCAAGACGCTGTGGGGGCTGTGGAAGCCCATCGTGGTGGTGATGCTGCCCATGGGGCTGGTGATGCTGCAGCCGGACCTGGGGTCGGCGCTGGTGTTCGCCTCGATCCTGGTGTGGTGCCTGTTCTGGGCGGGCACGCCGCTGTCCACCATCTTCTTCCTGGTCTCGCCCATCCTCAGCCTGTTCCTGTCCATCAGCTGGCAGGTATGGGGCGTCTACATCGTCCTGATGCTGGTGCTGCTGCTCAGGCGCGACGCGTTCATCTCCGAGAAGGCCACCATCTGGCTGGCCAACGCCATGGCGGGCGCCGCGGCGCTGCCGCTGTGGAACAAGCTGCAGCCGTACCAGAAGAACCGCTTCATGGTGTTCCTGGACCCCATGATCGATCCGCGGGGCGCCGGGTACAACCTGATCCAGAGCCGCGTGGCCATCGGCAGCGGCGGGTGGCTGGGGCGCGGGTGGCTGCACGGCCCGCAGAAGCGGCTGGCCTTCCTCCCCGAGCAGCACACCGACTTCATCTTCTCGGTGATCGGCGAGGAGTTGGGCTTCATCGGGGTGCTGGCGGTGCTGGGCTGCTTCGGCTTCATCTTCTGGCGCCTGGTGAAGATCGCCGAGCGCAGCAACGACCCGTTCGCGTCGCTGGTGCCCATCGGCATCTTCGGGAGCTGGTTCGCGCACGTGCTGATCAACGTGGGGATGACGGTGGGGATCATGCCGGTCACCGGCATCCCGCTCCCCTTCATCAGCTACGGGGGCTCGTTCCTGCTGGTGAACCTGCTGGCGATGGCGGTCATCCAGCGCGTGGCGGCGGAGACCGGCCGGGCCAGATAAACCGAAGTGCGGGAGTGCGGAAGTGCGTGAGTGCGTTGGATTCTCCGGAGTCCGGCGCACTGGCGCATGTCGTTGCACCGTTCCCCGCGCACTTTCGCACTCACGCACTTCCGCACTTTCTTCGATATGGCCTGGTTCAAGAAGCCCAAGACGCGGCTGCAGGCGTCCGACAAGCGCGACCTGCCCGGCGACGTCTGGGAGAAGTGCCCCAGCTGCGGCGAGATCCTGTACCGCGAGAAGCTGAAGGAGAACTGGCAGGTGTGCCCCAACTGCGGGCACCACCACCGGCTCTCGGCGGGCGGCTACGTGGCGCTGCTGATCGACGACGGCACCTTCCGCGAAACCGACCGCGACCTGCGCTCGGGCGACCCGCTCCAGTTCGTGGACCTGAAGCCCTACCGCGAGCGCCTGGCCCAGGCCGAGCGCAAGAACCCGCACGGCGAGGCGGTGATCACCGGCACCGGGGCGCTCGAGGGGATCCCCGTTTCCATCGGGGTGATGGACTTCTCCTTCATCGGCGGGTCGATGGGCTCCGTGGTGGGCGAGAAGCTGGCCCGCGCCGGGATGCGCGCGCTGGAGAAGCGCACTCCGCTCCTCATCGTTTCGGCCAGCGGCGGCGCGCGGATGATGGAGGGGATCTTCTCTCTGATGCAGATGGCCAAGACGTCGGCCGTCCTCGCGCGGCTGAACGAAGCGGGGCTGCCGTACGTCTCCATCCTGACGGATCCCACGACGGGCGGGGTGACGGCGAGCTACGCCATGCTGGGCGACGTGAACGTGGCCGAGCCCGAGGCGCTGATCGGCTTCGCGGGGCCGCGGGTGATCGAGCAGACGATCAAGCAGGAGCTTCCCGAGGGCTTCCAGCGCTCCGAGTTCCTGCTGGAGCACGGGATGCTGGACCTGATCGTCGACCGCCGGAAGATGAAGGCGGAGATCGCCCGCGTGCTGCGCCACATGCTGGGCCAGCCGGCGCCCGAGGAGTTCGCGGGGGCGGAGGCCTGATCTCCCATCTCCCGCCAATGAATTGGCGGGCAACAACAGCACAAAGTCCCTGCGGGACTGCTCCCCGGCATTCGGGCCATGCACCAGCATTGGTGTTGCCGCCGGGTTCTCCCCCTCCCCCGCGGAGCGGGCGGAGGGGGCTGCCTGGCGGGCAGGATGCTTTCGCGGCGCACTGATTCTATCTCGAACTGTCGGAACTGACGGGTGATGAAGGACGACCAGCCGGGCGCATGGCTGTTCGCGCGGCCGACCGGCGGGATTCGCTGGGGGCTGGAACGGACGCAGGAGCTGCTCGCCGGTGTGGGGGACCCGCACCGGCGCTTTCGTTCGCTCCACGTGGGCGGCACCAACGGCAAGGGCTCGGTTTCCGCGCTCTGCGACGCGGCGCTGCGCGCGGCCGATCCGTCGCGCGTGGTGGGGCTCTACACCTCGCCGCACCTGGTGTCGTTCGACGAGCGCATCCGCATCGGCGGGCGGCCGGTGGAGCGCGAACTGCTGCTGGCCTGCGAGGCGCGCCTGCGTCCCGCCATCGAGCGCACCGGCGCCACCTTCTTCGAGGCGACCACCGCCATCGCCTTCCTCTGCTTCGCGGAAGCGGGGGTGGAGATGGCCGTCGTCGAGGTCGGGCTGGGCGGGCGGCTGGACTCGACCAACGTGATCACCCCCGAGGCCTGCGCGGTCACCAACATCACCCGCGACCACACCGAGTACCTGGGCGAGGCGCTGGAGGAGATCGCATTCGAGAAGGCGGGGATCTTCAAGCCCGGCATCCCCGCGGTCGTCGCGGAGACGGAGCCGCGGGCGCTGGACGTGCTGCGGCGGCGCGCGGAGGAGGTGGGCGCGCCGCTGACCGAGCTCGACGCGGATGCCGTCGCCGACGTGGTGCCCTCGCTGGAGGGGACGGTGTTCGAGCTGGAGTCGCCGCGGTGGGGCTCGCGCGAGGTGCACACGCGGCTCGTGGGCGAGCACCAGGCGCGCAACGCCGCCGTCGCCGCCGAGCTGCTGGGCCAGCTTCCGCGCGCCATCCGCCCGTCGTGGGAGGCGGTCGAAGCGGGGTTCGCGTCGGTGCGCTGGCCCGGTCGCCTGCAGGTGGAGCGCGTCCGCGGCACCACGTGGGTGTTCGACGTCGCGCACAACGAGGCCGGGGTGGCGAGTCTGGCCGCCGCGCTCGACCGCCTCCGCCTGCCGCGGCCGGTGGTGCTCGTCACCGCCATCCTGAACGACAAGGGATGGATGGAGATGCTCCCGCCGCTCCTGTCCCGCTCGGACGCGGCGGTGCTCACCGTCGCCCCGTCGTCCCCCGAACCCCGCCGCTGGGACCCGGCCGGAGCCGCGGCGCGCATCGGCGATTCGTCTTCCATCCCCATCCGCGTCATCCCCGACTTCGCGGCCGCCCTGCAGCGCGCGGAGACGCTGGCGCCGCACGGCACGATCCTCGTCACCGGCTCCGTCCATACTGTCGGAGACGCGCTGCGGGAGCTGGGGATCCCGGTGTTCTGAATCTCCTGCGCTTCTTCTGACATCGCTGGATCTCACGCGGAGACGCGGAGGCGCGGAGGTGCTTGGCTGCCCCCTCCGCGACTCCGCGTCTCCGCGTGAGATCAGCCGAAGCCGAGGATCGCGTCAGGCGCTGTGCGGCGCGAAGTGCAGCGGCCGCCGCGGGCGCCAGAGGAACGGGGAGACGGCGAGGGCGACGAGAATGAGCGGCCAGAGGCGGCCTTGCAGCAGGTCGTAGTTGGCGAACAGCTCGGTCCAGCTCGCGCCCATCGCGTAGTGCCCGAACCCGAACTCGAACAGCACCGTAAGCGCCACCCACGCGCCGGCGACCTCGGTCCTCTGAACGGTCGACAGACTCTGGGCGGCGGCAATGAACGGGCGCGTGATCAGCAGGATCAGCCCGATCCCCATCGCCACGCTCACCACCTGCGCCGCCGCGGCGCCGATGCGTGGCTCCACCATCGCGCGCAGCGCTCCGTTCGCCACCATCGCGACGACGAGCACCAGCCACACCCGCAAGGCACGCATCCACACGGTCCACCTCCGTGGGCTGAAAGCGAACATCTACCTGATGCTCAAGATGCATCTCGCCGCGGCGGGTGCGGTCGGGATTGCCCGGATGCGGATGTAGAGAAATCCCCCGGATGCGAGGCGTCCGGGGGATTCGAATCTCCATTCGCCGGGTCAGCAATCCGGCGGGATTGCAGGCTGACGTGCGGGGCCGGCTATGGATCCTTCGGCCTGCAAAGGCTTGTGCGGAGAAAGGTTACAGTGTGGCCGGCCTCAGGATGACGTCTTTCCCGAGGGCGTGCGTATAATCGGCATCAACCGGCGGGGCGGGGGACGGCGCCGAAGGCGGTCTGGGGGATCTGGGGGGTGACTTCGCGGTGGGCGTCGGCCCACCACCCCCAGAGCGGGAGGAGCCACATCGCCAGCGTCATCCACGCCACCGTGCGTACGTCCGGCGGCGGCGGGCCGAAGGTGTTGGCGGCGTAGACGATCAGGTAGAACGCCATCAGCGCCCAGAATACCCATCGCCCCACGCCGTCGCGCGCCCGAGTCGTTCCGAGATAGATCAGCAGCCCGACCGCGAAGAGCAGGAGCTCGACCGCGAGGGTCAGCGGGAGCGAGTGCCACATCCCCAGCCCCACCTTCGCACTGCCCGGCCAGAGCGGGAGATCGGGGCGGTGCGTGAGCCAGTCCAGCACCCAGTGGCTCAGCACCAGGCAGCCGACCGTCCACGCGCCGAAGCCGTAGCGCGTGACCGCGTAGTACACGCCGCCCGCGAGCACCGACCAGCCGAGCGCCGCCACCAGCGAATGCGAGATGGGATAGGAGACGAAGTCCAGCGGCGTGAACGCGGTGTTCCCCGGATCGATGCGCACCCGCTCCCACCCCAGCAGCAGGAAGACGGGCCAGAGCAGATCGAGGAAGATGGCCGCGCCCAGCAGGATGCCGAACGAGGTGCGGGGCGCGGCGCGCTTCCCCGCGAGCGCGGCGGCGGTGTGGCCGAGGAACATGGTGCGAAAGTGCGAAGGTGCGAGAGTGCGAAAGTGGCCGGGAGGCGAGCGGATGCGCCGATTGGCCGCACGGCGTCAAGCTAATCCCACTCTCGCACTTTCGCACTCTCGCACTTTCGCACCCAACGAAGGACGGCCGCGGGCGATGAACCCGCGGCCGTCTCCAGAGCCCGTGCGGCGCGCCAGAAAAATCTCCCGTCAGTCCACCGGCTTCAGGAACTCGGTGCGGATGGTCCGCGTGCCGTGGCCGGCGAAGTCCACCTCGGCGCGGTCGCCGTCGATCCCCAGCACCAGCCCCTCGCCGAAGGTGCCGTGCACCACCTCGTCGCCGGCGGCGAAGGCGGCGGGCGCCTCGTCGGGGACGGGGGGCGTGACCACGCGGTCCACCAGCGCCTCGCGCCGGGCGCCGCGCTCCGCCTCGTGCTTCGCGCCGCCGGCGGCGGTCTCGTTGTCGCAGTGGCCGCAGACGAAGTCCTCGGCGCGCTCCTCGCCGAAGTACTCCAGGATCATCTTGGTGCGGCAGCGCGCGGTGCGGCAGTAGCGCACCATCTCGTCCAGCTTGCGGCGGTCGCGCTGGCGGCGCTCCTCGTAGTCGGTCAGCTCGCGGCTGAGGTCGGCGGCGGTCACGTCGGGCGCCATCCGCTCCCACAGGCCGCCGCGGTGCTCGCGCACCATCGCGTGCCGCTTCAGCAGGGTCAGGACGATGCGGGCCTTCCGCCGCGGCACGTCGGCCATCTCGGCGATCTGGTCCAGCTCGCGCTTTTCCTCCAGAGGCATGTTGTTGACGATGCGGGCCACCGCGATGGCCTCCTGCAGGTCGGGGTACTTGCCGCCCAGGAAGTAGCCCTGCACCGCGCTGTCCTCCACGCGGTAGAAGATGGTGCAGCGCGCCGGCAGCCCGTCGCGCCCCGCGCGCCCGGCCTCCTGGTAGTAGGCCTCGAGCGAGCCGGGGAAGTGATAGTGGATGACGAAGCGGATGTCGGGCTTGTCGATCCCCAGCCCGAAGGCGTTGGTGGCGATCACCGCCTTCACGTCGCCCGCCATGAAGCGGTCCTGCGCCTCGTGCCGCTCGGCGGAGCCCAGCTTGCCGTGATACAGCGCGAGCGGATAGCGCTTCCCGAACTCGTCGTGCAGCCGCTCGGCCTCCTTCACCGTGGCCACGTACACGATCCCCGTGCCCTGCGAGTTGCGGAGGTAGCGGTCCAGCGCCGCGTCCTTCTCGCTGTCGTTCACGGTGGGAACGACCTCGAGGAAGAGGTTGGGGCGCACCAGCTCGGCCACGTGCACCAGCGGGTCGCGCATCCGGAGCTGCCGGCCGATGTCCTCGCGCACCTCGGGACTGGCCGTGGCGGTCAGCGCCATCACCGGCGGGCGCCCCAGCCGGTCGGCGATGGCGCCCAGCATCATGTAGTCGGGGCGGAAGTCGTGCCCCCACTGGCTCACGCAGTGCGCCTCGTCCACCACGAACAGGCTCACCTCGCGCTCCAGCAGCAGCTCGAAGAAGTCGCGGTCGCGGAAGCGCTCGGGCGTCACGTACAGGATCTTTCCCGTCCCCGACACCGCCGCCTCGGCCTCGCGCTTCTCCGCCGCGCTGAGCGACGAGTTGATGGTCCACGCCGCCACGCCCAGCTCGTCGAGCTTGTCGGTCTGGTCCTTCATCAGGGCGATGAGGGGCGACACGACCAGGGTGAGGCCGGGGAGGAGGAGGGCGGGAAGCTGGTAGATGAGCGACTTGCCGGCGCCCGTGGGCATCACCACCAGCGCGTCGCGCCCGCCCAGCACGGAGCGGATGACCTCTTCCTGGCCGGGGCGGAACTCGTCCAGGCTGAACTCGGAGCGGAGGATGGAAAGCAGGTCCGTCCCCTCGTCTTCGGTGACGCTCAAGTTGGGCTCGTGGCTCGTGGTACCGGTCTGCTGCGAACGCCGGGCGGAAGAGCAAGCACCGGACCACGTGCGGGAGTGCGAAAGTGCGGAAGTGCGGAAGTGCGGAAGTGCGGAAGTGCGGAAGTGCGGAAGTGCGGGAGTGCGGAAGTGCGGAAGTGCGGAAGTGCGGAAGTGCGGAAGTGCGGAAGTGCGGGAGTGCGGGAGTGCGGGAGTGCGGGAGTGCGGGCGCGAGCCGATCCCTGATCCGAGCCGAACAGCCTCGCGCAGTTTGCGAGGCTTCCCGTTGTTGTTGCTGCGACGCTGCGACTTCAGTCGCCGGTGCCGTCGGAGCCTCGGCCATCAGGTTCGGGCAGCGGGTCAGCCGCCCTGCCATCCCTCCTCCGCTTCCGTCGGCACTTCCGTGCGCCGCGACGTCAGCGTCGACCCCGCGCTCGCGGCGATGACCAGGGCGACGGCGAGCCACTGCAGGCGCGTCAGGAACTCGCCCAGGAAGGCGAGGCCGGCCAGCGCGGCGACTGCGGGCTCCAGGCTCATCAGGATGCCGAAGGTGCGCGCGGGGAGCTCCTTCAGCGCGATCATCTCCAGCGTGTAGGGGATGGCGCTGGAGAGGAGCGCCACGCCGACGCCCGCCACGAACCGCCCGGCGGTGAGGTGCGCGAACCCGCCGGCGGCGATGGAGACCGGAAGCGCGGTGATCGCCGCGATCATCATCCCCGTGGCCACCGCGGCGGCGCCGGGAATCATCCGCGACACGCGCCCGCCCAGCAGGATGTACGCGCCCCAGCACGCCCCCGCCGCCAAGGCCAGCAGCACGCCCAACGGGTCCACGCCGCCGCCCGTCCACGGCGCGATCAGCGCGATCCCCGCCGCCGCGAGCACCACCCACGCCACGTCGACCGCCCGGCGCGAGCCGAACACCGCCACGCCCAGTGGGCCCACGAACTCCACCGTCACCGCCAGCCCCAGCGGGATGCGGTCGAGCGCGAGGTAGAACACCAGGTTCATCACCCCCAGCACCACGCCGTACGGCACCAGCGCGCGCCACTCCCGCGCGGTCAGCCGCCGCAGCGACGGCCGGAACGCCGCCAGCAGGATCAGCGCGGAGATCCCGATCCGCAGCCCCACGGTGCCCGCGGGGCCGAGCACGGGAAACAGCCCCTTCGCCAGCGCCGCGCCGCCCTGCACGCTGACGATGGCGCCGAGGACCGCCGGGAGCGGAGGAAGGGCCGGGAGATGCGATCGCTTCTTCATCCGCTCGGGATAAGGCGCGGCACGCGCGGGGTCAAGGATGGAGACGGCGGGGATGGAGATGCCGAAGGCGTACCCGCGCGGGCGCACTCGTGGCGGCGCGCGTCCGCAACCGGTAGATTCGCCGCCGGACCCGACGCAACCCACACCACGCCCACACGGCTGATGGCCGACACGCCCCACGCGCAGGACGCCGGCAGTGCCCGCCGCGGGAAGTTCATCGTCCTGGAGGGGATCGACGGGGCGGGGACGACCACGCAGCTGAACGCGCTGCGCGACCACTTCGTGCGCACCGGGCGCAAGGCGTTCTTCACGCACGAGCCCAGCGACGGCCCCGTGGGGATGCTGATCCGCCTCGCCCTGCAGAAGCGGCTGGTCGGCGCGAACTACGACCTGCACGACCCCGAGCACCCGCCGCTGGCCGGCGCCGCGGCGTTCGACGCCGACGCGCTGGCGCTCCTGTTCGCGGCGGACCGCGCGGACCACGTGGCCGCGCAGGTGCTTCCGAACCTGGAGGCGGGGCGACACGTGGTCTGCGACCGGTATCTCCTTTCCACGCTGGCGTACCAGGGGCAGACGACGGACCTGGAGTGGCTGCTGGAGATCAACCGCCCGGCCATCGTCCCCGACCTCACCATCTTCCTCGATGTCCCCCCCGGCGAGGCCGAGGCGCGGATGCGCGGCGCGCGCTGGAAGAAGGACATCTTCGAGACCCCCGAGCAGCAGCGCCGCGTGCGCTCGCGCTACTTCGAGCTGATCCAGCGTGACTTCCGGCAGCGCGGGCGCGTCGAGATCATGGACGCCTCGCGCCCCGCGCCCGAGGTCTCGCACGACCTGATCGCCGTCCTCGACGCGTTCCTGAACGACGGAGATGGAGAGCGTCCCCCGGCGGGAGGCTGACCTCCGCGGCTCAAGGGTGAAGCGGTGATGAGTTCTCCGCGACTCCGCGTCTCCGCGTGAGATCCCGCGATGCCGGCCGAAGCGAGGTAGATGGAGATGCCGGGTGTCCCACCAGAGCGCAGACGCGTGCACGCGTGGGTGGACACCTGTGCGGCGGCGATACAGGCATGATCCGGCGGATGACGGGTATCAGGCAGGCACGATAAAGCCGATCTGTCGCGAGATCGCAAGTGTTTGCTAGGATTGGACTTGCGTGGCGCGTGACGGGCGGGGCGGCGCGCGCCATGGGCTCCGGGACGGCACCGGGCTTGCAAACCCGGAGGCCAAACCCACCAGTTCCGGAGATGGAACGCCCCTCTACGGGAGGATGAGGATGATGAACGTGCATGCGAAGAAGCTGGCCGCCATGGCCTGCGCGGTGTCGCTGGCCGGATGCGCCAGCCTGAACAACACCCAGAAGGGCGCCGCGGTCGGCGCGGGCGCCGGTGGCGCCATCGGCGCGGTGATCGGGCACAACACCGGGAGCACGGCGCGCGGCGCCATCCTGGGCGCGGTGATCGGCGGCGCGGCGGGCGCGGTGATCGGCCACCAGATGGACCGGCAGGCGCAGGACCTCCAGGGCGACCTGGGGCAGAACGCCAGCGTGGAGCGCGTGGGCGAGGGCATCGCGGTGACCTTCGCGTCGGGGATCCTGTACCCCTTCAACTCGGTCGACATCCTTCCCGCCGGGCGCGAGAACCTGCGCCAGCTCGCGCAGAGCCTGCAGCGCTACCCGGGCACCGAGGTGCTGATCGTGGGCCACACCGACAACGTGGGCTCCGATGCGTACAACATGAACCTGTCGCAGCAGCGCGCCGAGGCGGCCCGCGGCTACCTGGTCTCCATGGGCGTGCCCGCGCAGCGCATCCGCACCAGCGGCCGCGGCGAGAGCGAGCCGGTGGCCTCGAACGAGACCGAGTCGGGGCGCCAGCAGAACCGCCGCGTGGAGGTCGCCATCTTCGCGAACGAGCAGTACCGCCAGCAGATCCTGAATGAGTACGGCCGCGGCGGCAACCCGGCCCCGTGACCTGATCCGGGTTCGCACGAACGTCTCGCCCCCGGCGCCGCACTGGCGCCGGGGGCGAGGTGCTTCTGGCAACGGCATCTCACGCGGAAGACGCGGAGTCGCGGAGGTGCAGCCTCGCCATCTCCGCGACTCCGCGTCTCCGCGTGAGATCCAGCGATGCCGGAGAGGACGCTCAGCTCTGGTCGGCCGGCTCCTCCATGAGCTTGCGGAAGTCGAGGCCGGTCGACGGCGTGGTGTCGGCCTTCAGGTTCTTGCGCATGTAGGCCAGCGCCCGGCGGTTCTCCTCGGGGTCGATGGACGCGGAGCAGTCCGACGGCACGTGCAGCCGGAAGTCGCGCATGTACGCGTCGCCGGCGGTGAAGAGCACGCAGATGTCGCCGCTGAAGCCGCAGAACACCAGCCGCCGCGCGCCCAGGTAATCCAGCAGCGTGCCGAGCGTGGTGGCGTAGAAGGCGGAGTGCTTGGGCTTCAGGACGAAGTAGTCGTCGTGGTCGGGCTTCAGCAGCCGGGCGACGGGGGCGCCGCGCACGCCGTCTTCCAGCACGTGCTCCACCACCTCGTGGAAGTCCGAGCGCCAGCGCCCGAAGTTGTCGTTGCAGTAGATCACCGGCACGCCGGCCTCGCGCGCCTGCCGCTTCAATTCCGCGATGCGCTCGGCGGCGGGGAGGGCGTGCTCGGCCAGCCGCTCGCCGCCGGGAAACTCCATGTCGTTGATGACGTCCACCAGCACCAGCGCCACCGGCGAGGTGTCGGGAACCATTCCGTGCAGGTCTTCGTTCCTGGCCGGCATCCTGTCTCCGCGTGGGGGAGGATCGGGATCGTCTGGTCGCGAAGCCGGCATGCCTTGCAAATGCCGCACACAACCCCGCGTCGGGCAGATGCAGAAAGGCGCGCCACACTCCGATGTGCGGCGCGCCCGATCGATTCGGCGGGCCGGAAATGCCTATCCCGCGCGGCGGACCGGCACCGGCTGCTCGTAGCCGTCCCACGCCTCCACCTCGGCGACGAAGGCCGCGATCTCGCGGATGATGGGGTGCGTGGCCATCCGCGCCAGCGCCGCCTCGTCCAGCGCGTCGATCACCGCGAGCGAGCGCTCCTCGATTTCGTCCCTCAGGCTGACGTTGCCGTCCGCGTCTTCCTCCACGAAGGGCGCATCGTGCTCGGCGCCCTCGCCGACGAGGCGCCGGAACACCGCCTTCGGGCGGAACCGCGCCTCGAACGCATCCTCGTCCGCGATCCTGCGCCCCATCGCCCGCTCCAGCCCCGCGCGGTCGTGGAACAGCACCGCCTCCACCTGCGGCACGGCCAGGACGAGGCGGAACGGAACTCCGGACCACGCCATCGTGAGCAGGTGCTCGACCGTGCTCCGCTGCTCCTGGAGGGGACCCTCCTCAAGGGTGTCTGCGTCCAGAACGACAGCAGCCGGCTGCTCGCAGGAGGGAGACAGGAGCGTCGAAGCAGTGCCGATCGCACCGGAGCGGTTCCAACTGTCCCGGATCCGTACGTCCAGATGCAGCGAGCAGCGGAGTATGCGGGTGACGAGGCGGCTGGCCGGCGCGCCCGCGGTGGCGACGTTCACGCTCACCGGGTCCTCCCGAGTTCCAGGTTGTAGTACACAGGCCCGTCCTCCACAGCGCGGCGGTACTTCTCCAGAAGTCCCGCGACGATGAACTCGTTGCCCAGAAGATAATCCATCTCTTCGCCTCTCCAAAGCAGCACTGTCTGCGGCGCGAAATACGAAACGAGCGTGATCGCTGCGTCGGTGAAGCCGCTCCGGCTGAAGAACAGGCCCAGCGTGCAGGCCGGCCTCCGCGCGAGCTGGTTCCTCATCTTGGCGAGAAAGGTGACATCGACCAGCCCGGCCGTATCCTTCGTCTCGACCAGGCATGAGAGGTCAGCGGCATACACCGCGCCGTCGATTTCCTCGACTACCTCGCCGCCGTGGCGGACGAGGTACGGCCAGCGGACCTCCGCGCCATCCAGCTCGAAGGCGCGCAGGACCAGGTGCTCGAAAGCCTTTCCTGGCGGCCAGCCCGGCGTGTGGCCGGCCTTGATGCGCATCCAGAGCGCGCGCAGGCCGTTCCAGTCGAGCTCGCGGACGCGGGTGATGTACTCGGAATGCGAGGGCATGTACAGGTCGGCTGTTGGACGGAGTGAGCGCGGAAGATGCACGGAGCAGCCGCCCAACGCAAGAGGCGCGTCGCATCGTTCAGATGCGGCGCGCCTCTCCATCTTCCGGACAGCCCGGACGGCTACGTTCGCACCCGCGACATCAGCGCCAGGCCGGCGACCAGGAAGAGGCCGTTGGGGAACCAGGCGGCCAGCGTGGGGTCCACCGCGCCGCTGCTGCCCACCGCCTTGCCCACGCGGAAGAGGAGCATGTACACGATGGTCACGCCCAGGCTGATGCCCACGCCGAAGGCGGTGCCGCCGCGCTGGCTGCTGGTGGCCAGCGGCGCGCCGAAGAGCACGATCACCATCACCGCCATGGGGATGGCCAGCTTCTGCGCCCGCTCCACCTTCAGCGGGTTGGCGTCGCCGCCGGAGCGCTCGATGGCGCCCACGAAGCGCGACATCTCGCGGTACCCCATGGCCTCGGGCGCCTTGGGCTCGCCCAGCAGGTCCTCGGGGGTCTCGATCAGCCCGGCCACGCGCAGCGAGTCGAAGTGCGTGGTCACCTCGCGGCCGTCGGCGTACAGCTCGCGCACGTAGCCGCGCTGCAGCAGCCAGCCGTGCGCCTTCGTCCACGTGGCCCGCTCGGCCATGCGGTGCATCCCCGGCTGGCTGCCGCGGGCGTTGCGCTCCAGCACCACCTGGCTGATCTCGCCCACCTCGGGGTCCAGCCGCCGCGCGGTCAGCACCCCCTCGCGCTCGGTCTGGTACACGAAGTTGATGCGCGGTCCGTTGCGCATCATGCTCTGGTCGCCCATCAGCACGGCGCGCTTCTGCAGCGTGATGGGCGTCAGCTCGCCCAGCCCGAACGCGGCCGCCGCCAGCACCACCGACATCAGCGCGATGGGCAGGAAGATGCGGTAGAAGCTCACGCCGCCGGCCTTGGCCGCGGTGATCTCCTGGTGCCGCGTCATCCCCCCCACGGTGAACACCGTGGCCACCAGCGCGGCGATGGGGAAGGAGTACTGGATGAAGAGCGGGAGCTGGTAGACGTACGCCAGCGCCAGCTTTCCCCCGGTGATCCCCTTCTCCATGTAGGTGTCGATGTTGTCGGTCACGTCGCCCACGATGAACAGGAGCGGCAGCCCGAGCACCAGCATGAGGAAGGTGGCCGTGAAGGTGCGGACCACGTAACGCGAGAGAAGCCGCATCAGCCCCGTGCCTTCCGGCGGGTGACGGTGGCGAAGAAGTCGCGGAAGCCCTGCAGCATCTGGTCCCACATGCTGCTGCGCGCGGTGGCCGTCTCCCGCCCCATCGTGGCCAGCCCCGCGACGCCCAGGATCGTCATCAAGACGTTCACGATCCACATCGCCACGAACGGGGTCACGTAGCCGCGCCCGGCCAGCGACTCGCCGCCGATCAGCCCCACGTAGTAGATGGCGAAGATGACCATGCTGGTGGCGATCACCATCCCGATCCCCCCGCCCCCGAAGCGCAGCGCCAGCGGCGCGCCCACGATGACGAAGACGAGCGAGGCCACGGCGATGGAGTACTTCTTGTGGATCTCCACGTCCAGGTCGCGCACCTGCTCCTCCAGGTCCTTCACCCGGGCCACCGACGAGGCCAGGTCGTCGGCCGTCCGCCGCGTGCGCGTGCGCACGCTCCCGGGCTCCACGTGCGTAACCGGCGGCGGCGGGGGCTCGCCCGGCAGGGTGGCGAAGGGCTTGCGGCCGCCCGAGACGGCGAACCCGAGGTCGCCCTGCATCTCCAGGCGCACGCGGCGCAGCTCCTCGCGGCGCTGGCCGCGCAGCGTGTCGATGCGGGCCTGCAGCATCCCCACGGTCATCTCGCGGTCGCCGCGGTAGCCTTCGTCCTGCCCGCCCAGGTTGAACGAGGTGCCGATCCCCGGAATGCCGAACTTCTGCTGGGAGAAGGTCATCCGCCGGAAGGTCTTGGGGTCGTCCAGCGGCACCTCGCGCATGTGGCCGTGCCAGAGCGTGAGCACCATGTCGGTGCGCGAGGTGTTGAACTGCGCCACCCCGCTGTCGGCGTAGATCGAGCGCAGCACGTTGGGGTTGCTGACGTCGTAGATCGACACGTCCCACAGCCGGTTGGTGGTGGGGTCGATCCGCGCGGCGCGGAGATAATAGGTCTGCGCCGAGCCGGACTGGGCGGAAAGCTTGTTGATGGTCTGCGGCTCGAGCGCCACCGTGGGCGTCTTGCGCGCGATGTCGACGAAGAGCTGGCTCCAGCGGTGGTTGGCCTCGGGGAGCACGCGGTCGTTGAACCAGATCATCACCACGGTGAGGACGGCGGCAACCGCGAGCAGGGGGAGGAGCAGGCGCTTCAGGTCCAGCCCGCCGGCCTTCATCGCGGTGATCTCGTTCTCGGCCGTGAAGGTGGCGAAGGTGTACAGGATGGCCACCAGCACGGCCATGGGAAAGGTGAGGGCGACGCTGGCGGGAAGCGCGTAGACGAAGAACTCCAGGATGGCGCGCATCGGCAGCCCCTTGCCGGCCAGCTCGGCCAGGCGGCGGGCCAGGGTGTTGATGAGCACCACCCCGGTGAGCGCGAAGAACGCAAAGAAAAACGGGCCGACGTGCGCCCGGAGCAGGTAACGCGTGAGGATCTTCATGCGAAGTGTCCAAAGGGGCTTGCAGGGCGAGCGCCTGGATGCGTAACATACCCGCGCCGTACGCTGCGTACAAGCGGCGGCGGCGCCTCCTAATCAATCCCCAACTCCGTGACCGACATGCCGTTCCGCCGCGCGCGCGGGTGCGTGCCGCTGGGGGTGCTGCTCGCGTTCTCCGCCTGCACGCGCGGCGACCCGGCGCTGGGGCGCCACGTGGACCATCCGGAGTTCCCGGGCGACGTGGCCTGGGCGTTCCTGACCGACCAGGTGGCCATCGGGCCCCGCTACGCGGGAACGAAGCCGCACGGCCGCGCGGTGCGCTGGCTGCGCGACCAGCTCTCGTTCCGCGCCGACACCGTGGTCCTCCAGCCCTTCACCTTCGACACGGCGCCGGGGAAGCGGGTGGAGATGACGAACGTCCTGGCCCGCTGGCGGCCGGCGGAGGCGCGGCGGATCCTGCTGGTGGCGCACTGGGACACGCATCCGCACGCGGAGGAGAGCGCCGACCCGGCCGACCGCCGCCTCCCCGTCCCCGGCGCGAACGACGGGGCCTCGGGAACGGCGGTCCTGGCCGCCCTCGCGGAGGTCTTCCGCCAGCAGAAGCCGGAGGTGGGCGTCGACCTCCTCTTCACCGACGGCGACGACTTCGTGGCCGGGCGGTGGCTGGGGACGGAGCACTACCTCGCCACGCTGCCGGCCGCGAACCGCCCCGCGTTCGCCGTGGTGCTGGAGCTGGTGGGGGACCGGGACGCGTGGCTGCCGCGCGACGCCGGCTCGCTCCGCCACGCCCCCGCGGTCGTCCGGCGCGTGTGGGGGACGGCGGCGGAGATGCGGCTGGATTCGGTCTTCGTCGCCGAGACGGTGCCGGACAGCCTGGGCGCGCACCTCCTCCTTTCCCGCGCGGGGATTCCGGCGGCGCGGCTGAACGATCCCGAGTACGGGCCGGGGAACTCGTGGTTCCACACCGCGCGCGACCTTCCCGGCGCCACCCGCCGCGAGACGCTGGCGCTGGTCGGGGGCGTGCTGGCTGAGGTCGTCTACCGCGGGATTCCGGCACCGAAGTGAGCTCCGGCATCGCTGGATCTCACGCGGAGACGCGGAGACGCAGAGAACTCAGCGTGGCGATTGGTTCTCCGCGACTCCGCGTCTCCGCGTGAGATCAGCGGGGTTAGGGAGATGGACGGAGGTCAGGGTCGCGATCGAGCATCGAATCAACCAACCGGACGGGAGATTTTGATGATCCACACGACACCGCAGGAACGGCTGGCGCTGGGCGTGTTCGCGCTGCTGGTGAGCGCCGGCGTGGGCGCGCGGATGATGCACCGCGATTCACCCGTGGAGCTGACGGGACCGGGCGTGGAGGCGGACGCCCGCGAGCCGCAGCTCCGCGCCGAGGTGGAGCGGAGGACGCGCGACGCCGCGCACCGCGCGCAGCCGCTGGCCGCCGGCGAGCGCATCGACCCGAACACGGCGCCGGAGGAGGAGCTGGACCGCATCCCCAAGGTCGGGCCCGGGCAGGCGAAGAAGATCGTGGAGTGGCGGCAGGCCCACGGCGCCTTCCGCTCGCTGGCCGACCTGGACTCGGTCCCCGGCATCGGCCCGGCGGCGCTGGCGGCCATCGCCCCGTATGTGATGCTCCCGCAGGGGGATGGACCGGCCGTGCGAAGTGCCGCAAATCGCCCCGAAGCCGGGAATTCTGCCATACCGCCCGCGGGCGGAAACCCAGCAATTTCGCTCAACTCCGCCTCGGCACAGGAGTTGACTCGCATCCCCGGCATCGGGCCCTCGCTGGCCGGGCGCATCGTGGCCTGGCGCGAGGGCCACGGCGCGTTCCGGTCGCTGGACGAGCTGGAGAAGGTGCCGGGGATCGGCCCCGCCACCGTGGCGCGGATCCGGTCGTCGGGTGCGGCAATCCCTTGACATCCGCGGCGCTCTGCCGCGAAGTTGAGGCTCGCCCCCCAAGACATTTCCAGTCCGTGCTCTCCCGGCCCCGCGGCATTTCCGACTCCCGAGGTCCATGGCTGTATCCGCACCCGCCGACCGCATCGGCGACCAGCTCGTACACGAGCAGCTGATCTCCCGCGACCAGCTCCAGAAGGCGCTGGACGACTCGCGCGCCAACGGCACGCGGATCGGGTTCTCGCTGGTGAAGCTGGGCTTCCTGGGCGAGAGCGACCTGGTGCGCGCGCTGGCGCGGCAGCACCGGGTGCCCGCCGTGGACCTGGAGCGCGTGCGGCTGGACCCGCGCATCCTGAAGCTGATTCCCGCGGAGTTCGCGGTGAAGCACCAGGTGCTGCCGCTGCGCCGCGTGGGGCGCACGCTCACCGTGGCCATGTCGAACCCCACCGACCTGGGGGTGATCGACGACCTGAAGTTCCTCACCCGGCTGGACATCGAGCCGGTGATCGCGGGCGACTTCACGCTGAAGAAGATCGTCGAGCGCGAGTACGAGAGCGCCGACGAGAAGATCAACGAGCTGCTGAAGCAGTTCGACGACGAGGGCGAGGTCGAGCGCGTCGAGGAGGAGCAGGAGGAGGTTTCGGTCGCCTCGCTGCAGGCCGCGGTGGAAGAGGCGCCGGTGGTCAAGCTGATCAACGGCATCCTCACCGACGCCGTGCACCGCGGCGCCAGCGACATCCACTTCGAGTGCTACGAGAAGGACATCCGCGTCCGCTACCGCATCGACGGCGTGCTGCAGGAGATCATGCGGCCGCCCATCAAGATGCGCGCGGCGCTGATCTCCCGCTTCAAGATCCTGTCGGACCTGAACATCGCCGAGCGCCGGGTGCCGCAGGACGGGCGCCTCAAGCTGCGCTTCGGCAAGCGGGTGATCGACTTCCGCGTGAGCACCCTGCCGACGCTGTTCGGCGAGAAGATCGTGCTCCGCATTCTGGACAAGGGGAACCTGACGCTCGACCTGGAGAAGTTCGGCATGGAGCCCAAGGCCGAACAGGACTTCATGAAGGCGATCATGAACCCCTACGGGATGGTGCTGGTCACCGGGCCCACCGGCTCGGGCAAGACGACGACGCTGTACAGCGCGCTGTCGAAGATCAACACCAACGAGGTCAACATCATGACCGCCGAGGACCCGGTCGAGTACAACCTGCACGGCATCAACCAGGTGCAGGTGCGCACCGACATCGGGATGACCTTCGCGGCGGCGCTGAAGGCGTTCCTGCGCCAGGACCCCAACATCATCATGGTCGGCGAGGTGCGCGACCTGGAGACGGGGTCCATCGCCATCAAGGCGGCGCTCACCGGCCACCTGGTGCTCTCCACGCTGCACACCAACGACGCGCCCTCCACCATCACCCGCATGGTGGACATGGGGATCGAGCCGTTCAACGTGGCCAGCGCGGTGAACCTGATCACCGCCCAGCGCCTGGTGCGCCGCATCTGCAGCAACTGCAAGGAGCCGGCGACCTACCCGGAAGAGTACCTGCGCGCCGGCGGCATCAGCGACGACGACATGCAGAACACCACCTTCTACCGCGGCAAGGGGTGCGACAACTGCGGCGGCAGCGGCTACCGCGGCCGGCAGGGGCTGTACGAGGTGATGGCGATGAGCCCCACGCTGCGCCGCATGATCCTGCAGAACGCCAGCACCGCCGAATTGCAGGCGCAGGCGGTGGCCGAGGGGATGCTGACGCTGCGCATGGACGGGATGCTGAAGGTGCGCAAGGGCATCACCACGCTCGAAGAAGTGATCAAGGAGACGGCGGCCGGCTGACGGCCGCCCGAGTCTTTCCGTTTCTCCCGTTTTCCGCTTGAACCGCAGGACCTGACGAATGACCATCGCCGCCGAGCCGGCCCGCGAGGCCGCCACCGCCGTACGCACGCTGAACCTGCGCTCGCTCCTGGAGGAGATGATCGAGCGCGGCGCCAGCGACCTGCACATCACCGCGGGCGAGCGCCCCAAGGTGCGCGTGGACGGGCACATCACCGACAGCGGGATGGACTACATCCTGACGCCCAAGGACACGCTGCAGCTGACCTACTCGATCCTCACCGAGAACCAGAAGAAGCGCTTCGAGACCGAGGACGAGCTGGACTTCTCGTTCGGCATCCAGAACCTGGCGCGCTTCCGCGGCAACGTGTACCGCCAGCGTGGGTGCGTGGCGCTGGCCATCCGGCAGATCCCGTTCAAGATCCTGACCTTCGAGGAGCTGCGCCTTCCCGCGGTGATCCAGAAGTTCGCCGAGAAGCCGCGCGGGCTGATCCTGGTTACCGGCCCCACCGGGTCGGGGAAGTCGACGACGCTGGCGGCGATCATCGACAAGATCAACAAGGAGCGCCGGGGGCACATCCTGACCATCGAGGACCCCATCGAGTTCATCCACCGCCACCAGGGGTGCATGGTGAACCAGCGCGAGGTGGGAAGCGACACCCAGAGCTTCGGGCGGGCGCTGAAGTACGCGCTGCGGCAGGACCCCGACGTGATCCTGGTGGGCGAGATGCGCGACCTGGAGACGGTGTCGGCCGCGCTCACCATCGCCGAGACGGGCCACCTCTGCCTGGCCACGCTGCACACCAACAGCGCGGCCGAGACCATCAACCGCGTGATCGACGTCTTCCCCGCGCACCAGCAGCCGCAGATCCGCGCGCAGCTGGCCTTCGTGCTGGAGGGGGTGGTCACGCAGCAGCTGCTGCCCAAGGCTCGCGGCCGCGGCCGGGCCATGGCGGCCGAGGTGATGGTGTGCACGCCGGCCATCCGCGCCTGCATCCGCGACGACAAGGTGCACCAGATCTACTCGATCATGCAGGCCGGGAAGAAGCACGGGATGCAGACGCTGAACGACTCGCTGAAGGAGCTCTACCTGCAGCGCGAGGTGACGCTGGAGGAGGCGCTGAAGCGGTCCGGCGACCCCAACGAGTTCCTGCAGATGGTGGGCGAGCCGGTTCCGGGCTGAGGCCCGCCTCCGGCGGAGTACGAGAAGTACGGAAGTACGGTCGGTTCGAAACTGCGGTGACGGATGGGGATGCGGGTGAAGCGCTCACCCCCTGTCCCCTGTCCCCTGTTCCCTGTCCCCTGGGGTAAGCAATGCCCACGTTCGCGTACAGCGCTCGCTCGCTCAACGGCGAGATCCTGAGCGGCGAGATCGAGCTTCCCACCCGCGAAGAGGTGGTGGGCTACCTGGTGCGCCAGCGGCTGCGGCCGATCTCGGTGAACACCAAGGCCCGGGATCTCAACATCCAGTTCGGCACGGGGATCAAGACGCGCGAGGTGGTGATCTTCACGCGCCAGTTCTCCACCATGATCAACTCCGGCCTGCCGCTGGTGCAGAGCCTGACCATCCTGGCCGAGCAGACCGAGAACAAGAACTTCAAGAAGATCATCGCCCAGGTGCTGCAGGACATTCAGGCCGGGCAGACGCTGGCCGACTCGCTGCGCAAGCACCCCAAGGTGTTCACCGAGCTGTACGTGAACATGGTGGCGGCGGGCGAGGCGGGCGGCATTCTGGACGTGATCCTGATGCGCCTGGCGCTCTTCCTGGAGAAGAACGACGCCCTGGTGCGCAAGATCAAGGGCGCCATGGTGTACCCGCTGGTGATGCTGATCGTGGTGGTGCTCTGCACCACGGTGCTGCTGTGGAAGGTGGTGCCGGTGTTCGCGGGGATGTTCACCGGCGCCGGGCTGGCGCTGCCGCTGCCCACGCGCATCGTGCTGGCGCTCAGCAACTTCCTGCAGCACTACATGTGGCTGGTGGTGCTGTCGGTGATCGCGTTCGTGGTGGCCATCCGCCAGTACTACAAGACCGACAACGGTAAGCTGCAGATCGACCGGCTGATGCTGCGCATGCCGGTGCTGGGCAACCTGCTGCGCAAGAGCGCGGTCAGCCGCTTCACCCGCACGCTGGGCACGCTGGTGAGCTCCGGCGTGTCGATCCTGGACGGGCTGCAGATCACCGCGCGCACGGCGGGCAACCGCGTGGTGCACGACGCGGTGATGAAGAGCCGCGCCAGCATTGCCGGCGGCGCCACCATCAGCGAGCCGCTGAAGGAGAGCGGCGTGTTCCCGCCCATGGTGGTGCAGATGATCAACGTGGGCGAGCAGACCGGCGGCCTGGACGAGATGCTGTCCAAGATCGCCGACTTCTACGACGACGAGGTGGACGCGGCGGTGAGCGCGCTGACCTCGATCCTGGAGCCCATCATGATCGTGGTGATGGGCGTGGTGATCGGCGGCATCGTGGTCGCCATGTACCTGCCCATGTTCGACATGATCAACGCCGTGCACTGAGCCCGGCTGAAGGCCGCAGGCAATTTTGCCACATTTGCGCAGCGGATTCTGCCACAAACGAACGCGAATTCTGCCACAAGCTCGTAGTCGGTTGGCCGTAAATCGCATGCAGGGTCAAACTTAGGAGTAATCATGGGCGCTGCGGGAGAGATCCCGCGGCGCCCATTTCGCTCTGTGCAAAACCGTCGGCGGGCAGGGGTTGTGGCAGTTTGCGTTGCGGGTTTACGTGTTCTCCCGCTGGGTGCTACCGTGCGGACGCACATCACAACTGTTTATGCTGGCGTAACTTACGAAGGTTGTGCGGCCCCCGGCGTATGGAAGAGGAAAGGGGTCCCGAAATGCAAACTGCCACAAACCCACCTCTCTTTCGCGCCTCTGAATTCTGCCACACCTTGTCCCCAACCTCTCTTGTGTTTGTAGACACTGGCTCGGGCCTGTACGGGTAACTATCATGTCGTTAACTGTCTATCGGTTTCGAACAGGGCCTCTAGGTTCAAATGGCAAAGCATCAAACCAAGCAACAGCTTGGGTTGCTTGAGCTGGTGAAAAGAGCAAAGACGGGCGACACTGCCGCCGTGCGGGAACTTATCGCCCGAACGGAGAGGTCGGTGAGGTTCGTTGTCTACGGCATGATGGGGGCCGGCTACCAGGCAGATGACATCGCTCACGATGCGATCACCCACGCGATCCTGAACATAGAGAAGTGCCACGCAAGCCACGATGGTCAGGTCGCGGCATGGTTCATTGTGGTCGCGGAGAACCACGTAAAGAGTTACCTGAGGTCGCCAGAACACGCACGTGCCGAGTTGACCGATGCTACCGCAGAGTGGCTGCAGAGTCCGCCGATTACTTACTTGTTACCCCCTGAGGAGAGATTCGAGCAACTGGTGCTGCTCGGCCTCCTGCGGGAGGCGTTCGAAGCCCTGCCGCAGCAGACTCGCGATATCATAGTGGCCCGGATTTACAACGATCGTCCCTGGAAAGAGGTTGCAGACCGCGTAGGCCTCAGTGTCGAGGCGGCAAAGCAACGAACGAACCGGGCGATCCAGAGGTTAGGCCGCCAGATCACTGAGCGAGCAGTGAACTACACCACGATAGGACCACGCTTCAAGAAGCACCTGGTCCGGATGGGCGTTATCAAGGACGAGCGGTCAGATTGACGATACATTCGTGGGCCCGCCCCATGGCCGGGCCCCGCGCACTGGGAGTGGACATGGGAACGAAAAACCGCCAGAAGACCGGGTATGCTGAGGACGCAGGCTGGGACGGGGATCCCAACCGGGCGTCGCCTTTCCCGGTAGAGGAGGCGGAGGACCAAGTGGTGGACGAGAGAGAGGTCGGGAAGATTATCGGTTGGCTGCGCGAACTGTTCCTCCTAAAGCGGCTCAACTTCGGGCAACGAGTGCCCTACGCGGACTCTCCAGTGCCCAACGAACAGATCAAGGCTTTCCTCCGCACGGCCCGCACCCTCACGCCCGAGGAGTTGGAGGAAGGTCGACACCTCGCAGATCACATCATTGAGCGGGTGGAGAAGGTAAGGTCGTCCAGAGCAGACGAAGACTCACCGACGGATTCGGATCCTACCTAAAGGGATCGTCCGCGCGGCGTCTCGCTGCCGAGCCGCTCAAGGACCGTGTGGGACCAGTGAGACACCGTCTTCTTCAGCAGTTTCGCACTTGGCGAGTGAACGCGGGTGCCGCCGCCCGCTCAGCGATGCACACGAACTTGCCCTCGCTACCCACGTGATCGCGCAGGAAGCGAATGCACATTCTGATTTACAAGCTCATCAGTGCCTCGCCGGACCAGTTCTCGAGCCATGCACGAAGTACCGCCCGGGCTGTGAATCGAAGCGCCGCGTCAGCGCCCTCTCGTGCGACCGCCTCCAATGCTTCTTGTTCGTGCGCGCGCAGAGCGGTCGCTGCCGGCGCGAACGGCAGCGGAGCCAGGCCATAGGCGGCCAGCTCCGCTGCCGATACGCAGGTGCCCGGCCCGTAACTGCCGTCGCTCACGACACTCCGGATAAGGTAGCGCACCAGTGCGTCGCGCGACCCGGAGTCATCGAGGACCCCGAGCGCCGCTGCGGCCGTCGGGTGCAGCGAAGGGCGGGTGGGATCCTCCAGCGCCACAATGACGGGCTCGGGGTCTCGCAGGTCGCCGAGGGCGAACAGGGCGGTGTTCGCGTACGTCGCAGCTCGGGGCCCCGCCCAGCGGGACGCCGCGTACGCGATGAAGCTTACGCGATCAACGCCCAGTTCCAACGGGCGGCCCCGAGTGCCACCGGAAGATCGCGTTCGCATCAGGACCTCGGGAAACAGGTAATACCGGCCGATCAGGGGCGAGCGCCAGGCAAGCAATCGGGGCGTGAGCAGCCTGAACTCGGCGACGTCCGCGATGGAACGGAACGCGTCCGCCGAGTCGACGAACTCAAGGCGGGTCCTCTCGTGCATGTCGACCACACCAGCAGCGGAGTCGACATTCCCAGACGGAGCCCAGCGGTTGATGTCGGCCGCGATCTCAGCAAGGTTCCCTAGAGTCGCCTGAACCGCAGTTACCTCCTCGGACAGGAGCGCGGCTGCTTCCGCCGCTCGTTCCAACGCCTCGAGGCGATCTCGCAAATCCTTCAGAAGCTTGGCTGCGCGCGCGTCGATGATGGCCTTGGCAAGAGGCAGGATGCCACTCCGGGCAAGCTCGGCCGCGTTGCGGAGCTCGCGCAGGGTCCTTCGGAGCCGTGATGGCGATGCCGCGCGTAGTGCTGCGCGGAACGCCACGAAGGCGGCCGAAGCCGGGCTGCCGCTGGTGTCGTAGAACGCGCGGTTCGCCACTCTGCCAATGAAGACGATCGCGGTCTTCCGCATCCCCGCCCGCAGCCGTGACGCCTCCGTGAGACAGGTGTGGAGCGGCGGCCCTGCCGTGTGGACCCACTCGGGCCTGTGCTCCACTGCCCGAGCGATGTCGGACAGGCACACAGGGCGCAGGCGCAGGACCTGCCGCCGGTGCTTGTCCGGCTCGGCGGCGCCGCGTATCGCCTTAGCGAGCCGCACCAGGCTCCGCATATCCTCGTTGCGCGAAGCGAACCCGGTATCGACCGGGCCCACGTCGGCGGCGTTCCCATTGCCCGCCGCCGCGATGTCGTCGCTTCCCGGAAATGCGCGGTAGCCGTCCTGGAGCCGAGCTTCGCGTAGCTCCGGCGTGAGCGCGTTCCACTCTCTGGTTGGAGCCCAACGGACATGCCTGGAGTCACGTCTCCCCAGGCGCACCAGCGACTCCTGCGTGTGGAACAGGTGCAGGGAGTTAGTCCACGCGTAGGGCGGATCGTTCTCGATCTGAAGACCCGGCCGGCTGCAGGCGTATAGCCTGAGTGCGTGTGTCGTGAACGGGCGTCCGCCGGACGCTTTCCAGAGCGCCATGATGGCGCGCCAGCGGCGGTCCAGGACGTGCTCGGCCGCTGCACTCACCCACCATGGACCGCCCGGGGCAGAATAGTAGCGTACCGCATCCTCGTAGCGTGCAAGGTGTCTTATTCTCTTGCACCTGCCGGTCTGGCTCAGCGTACTTACCATGTTTGCCAGGGTGAGCCGTTCCGACTCCAGGGTGAGTGCGGGGTCGGCGTCGATCTCTCGCTGGATCTCTTCGAGCAGGACCGCGCTCTTCATGCGCACGATGGCGCGACCGAGCGCTGCTTCCGCGCGCTGCAGGTCGGAGGCGTACCGCGGCGGTTCGAAGCCAGGCTCGTCGGACGGCCCGAAGTAGTTCCTCCTCGATTTCCGGACGACACGGATCCGTCCGGCCTGGATCGCTGGTTCGAGGTAGCGTGCCAACCGCTTGCTTGCGCCGGCGGGAGCTTTCGACGCGGCGACCCGCTGCCATGAGTCTGCCACTTCGGTTGCGCCGACCAGTCGGCGCTGCTCGCGAGCCAGGCGGACCACCACACCTTCCGCGGTCGCGCAGCGTTCCAGAACGTGCTGGCCATTCTTGGGTGGTGGTGAAGGTGGGGGCACGGCCGAGGCGGAATGCCCACTTAGTCCGAACAGCGTCTTGCCTCGCCGGACGATTCGGCCCCTGGCCAGTGCCGGGGCGAATACCCAGTGCCACCTGACTGTCTGTGCGTCGGGCGCGGGCACGCCACCGTTGGCGGTGACCCACGCCCTGATGATTGCATCACTTGTGACCAGGTGGCCAGCGGCGTTCAAAGCGGCCTGGAGTGCCGCTTCGGCCTGGGCCGACAAGCGCTCGCGGGCGGGCGAAAAGGAGGTCATGATCACCCTGCCCGCTTCCGCTTGCGTCGAATCGACGTCATCTGCCGGCGCTGCCCTTCGGCGTGGTCGCGCCCGTCGTGCACCTCTTTAGGGCTGAGCCGCTTGCGGCCTCGATTCGCCATGGCGGAGCTCTCGTCCCGTTCCGTTACGGTGCGCGCGCGCAGCGGCACCGGCTCTCCAGCCATGTAAGCTTGCGCGCGCCGTTCGACGTCACCCCAGCCGTGCCGGTCAGGTACGGGGTCCGCACGGTTGAGCATGCGCTGCCTGAGCGCCTGGTCGAACGAGGCCGCGGCTGCGAAAATTGCCAACGTCGGACGCTCGGCCCCGTTAAGCCGCGCGACCAGATCGATGATCGGAAGGAGTTGACTGATCAGGTCGATCCGCCCCTCCGTCAACTCTAGAACGTACTGCGCAAGCAACGCATCATCGAAGTGGGAGGAGTCGAGATCGCCGAGACCGATCTCGGACTTGCGGAGTGCATCAGCGACGTCGTCGGCTGTCCCGTAGGTGGGAAATACCAACTCGCTCGGCAGGAGATAACCGAGAGTTTCTCCGGGGGCGTTGAAGACGCGTTCGGGTGCTCCGTGACCCGCCACCACCACCCCAATCCGGGGGTGGAGTCCTTCGTACTCGTCGAGCTCTAGGGGCGTGGCGTGCTCGGCGCTGGCTTGCTGGATGAGGTCGGCGATCACCGCGCGGGGTGCGGGCGGCAGCAGCTGTACGTGATCGAGGATCAGCACGCTGACGCGGTAGAGCCGGAGCGTGTCGATGATCCGCCGAACGATTGTACCGGTGGCCCGGAACCGCAGCTCGGTAGTCTTCAGGCTGGTGCGAATGCTCGTGCAGAGCTGATCCAGGAACTTCGCCTCGCTTCTCAAGCCGCTGGACAGCTGCACGTAGGCGATGCGGCGAGGGTCGCGGATCGTCGCCGCCCGGTAGTTGAAGGCGCGTGCGTAATCGGTCAGAAAGAAGGTGACGCCGACGCGCCGCTGCGCGCCGCGAATGTAGACGCATTCGCGGTTGTGGACCACGCCCGCGAACCGCTTGTCCATCACATCGAGGATGGAGCGCGGGTACACGTGTGGGAGGCGCCGCTTGGAAAGCGCCGCTGCCCCGATCGCGGAGGTGGGGTCCACGCGTTGGAACAGGTCGGCCGCGGTTGCCCGAACCAGCGCGATGTCGAGGGGAGTGCTTTGAAGCGCAAGGGGCGCCGGAGCGCGGGCCAGCAGCTCAGAAGGTGAGCCGAAGCGCGGGACCTCCCTATGCGATCCGCCCTGTTCGGCGCCGTCCCTACCCGTGGTCCAGAGCTCAGGGCGCGTCAGTCCCATGGCAGTACCAGGGCTCTGCCGCCGCGAGCGGTCCGCCTATGCTTCGGCTGCGGTTGTTCGACTGGCCCACCGCCAGATGCTGGCTCCGGCGCCGAAGGGTTTCCCGCGGGGAGCGGGAGAAGCCTGTGCGTTGTCGCTGGCGTCCGTGGAAGTGCAGGCGGAACTGTGCCTGCTAAACGGTCGTAGGCGGCGACTAACGCATCCGCAGTGGCGATCCCGGTGATGCGTCCGTGGTCCGACGCCTCGCGCAAGGCATCGTGTAGCACCGCCTCCTCCCGTTTGCGCGTGCGCAGGGCCTCCGACTCCGCTCGGAACTCTGCCTCGCGTCGCCGCTGCTCGCCGATCTCGGGGGGCGGCGCACCCGGACCGTATACCTCCGCGATTCCGCGGAATTCCAGGCGACCGCCGGGGCCTTGCATTGCGACGTAGGCAACTGTCGGCCGGCCAGGGTCGTGGTACACGGAGACCTCTGACCCGTTGGCGATCTCGGCGAATGCATCCGAGTGGTACTGCAGACCGCCGACGCGGATCCCCGGGCCGTCCAACCGGACGTGATCGTCCCGCAACAGCAGCGGGATCAGAGCTTCGTCGTTGGGACGTCTGATGCCGGCCAGCCCACGCGCTCCGATCGACGCCTCGTAGTGCTCGTTGGGGACTCGGCGGGTCGTGCGGCAGATGCGCTGGTTCATGTGGATCTCGACACCTGTGCGAATGTGCTGTTCGACCTCCGGAATCGTGAGCAGCTCCATCTCGTGCCAGCTACGTGGGTTGGAGCCGCCAACGTAGCCCGGCAGCAGGGGCAGGATGCTCTCCTTGATGGTACGGTAGGAACGCTCGATCCGGCCTCGGCTTCGTGGCGAGTACGGCACGGAGAAGATCTGCATGACCCCCTGTGCTCTCAGCAGATCCCCAACCTCACCAGACCTGAAGTCGCTCCCGTTGTCGCTGTAGACGACCTCCGGTACTCCATAGAGGAGCATCGCCTCCCTGAGCGCGAGTAATGCCGTCCGCGCGCTGGGTGCCTCGGCCCAGACGCGGACGACAAGGATCTTGCGCGTGCACGCGTCGATGATCGTGGTCAGGCACAGACGGCGCACCCGCCTGCGTTTGACAAGGCCACCCGGGATGATTGTTTCTACGATTGCCTCAAACCCCAAGTCCTCTTCAGTTTCGTCGAGCGGCCCCTCATGATCCGGGGCCACCACGTCGAACCGTATGAACGAGTTGTCGATGATCCACGTGCGGTTGGCGTAGGGTGACTCGCGCAGCAGCCTGGTGATCAGGATCACGTCCTCACCCGCCGGCCCACCCCGTGCTTCGACCCTATCGGCATGGGAGATCTGGTGGACAACCGCCTGTACCGTGCGCTCGGAGATGTCCGTACCGGCTCGCTGCATGTGGCGCGCGATGGCGGCAGCGGACCAGTCGGGGTGCTCTCTATAAATGGCGTAGATTCGCTCAACCACGATCGCCGTGGCCTTCTTTGGTCCACGGCGGTGGTTCGGGTACTGGTGTCGGAGTGATATGACGGCGGCGGCCGTATCGATCCCGACCTCACGCGCAGTTGCCTCCGACAGCTCGATGGCCTCCTTCCAACGGTAGAGGGTGCGCCAGTGGATATTCCGGTACTTCGTACACACCTCGCGCGGAATCCCCGGGTATTCCGCTCCTGGGACCGTCAGGACCTCTCCGAACCGTTTACGCCAGTGGGCGGCCAGTTGGCGCGGGTCGGCTATCCCGTTGCCCAGCAGTGGTGCGACCATGCGCCAGCGGGCCTGCGCAATGACGTCTGTGTGGCATGGAGTCACAAAGTCGACGAGGGTGCCCACGGCGGGTCGCGGCGCCGCGTCGGCCGCGCGGCCCCAACCGGTGTCTCCCTCTGTGCCGTAAAGAGGGTCTACGCCTTCGGTCCCGGCAGGTTTGACCAGACCATGTCCGGACAGCTCCACGACGGGAGCCGTCGCGGTCGCGGCAGTCTTTTGCTCCTGTCTCGATGAGGCACGCGCCAAGCGGCGCTCGAGGATGGCGGCCCGGGATTCCAAATCAGCCGCCAAAACATCGAGCTCCTGCAGGTTACCGGTGGCCACCTTCCGCCGCAGCTTCCCCGAAGAGCCGCGCTTGGATACTGCTTGGTGCCGTGTGATCTCGTCGCGCGTGATCTGCCCCAGAGGATATAGCGCTTGAATCGCCTCGTGACCCCGTCGTACGGCGGCCTCTACGCGGGTCACCGCGCGCGCCTCCTGCGAGCCGGGGTCGAGATTCTTCCATCGTTCGCGGTCGCGTCCCTTGTTCGCCTCGGCTGCGTCTAGCCCCTGCTTGTGCCTTAGCCGGCGCCAGAGCGTCGAAACCGTCGGCGCACGTCCGCGCAACCGACCGGTATCAACCGCGTGGACGATCATCCGGTGGAGTTCGGAGGTCGAGCCCTTCGCTTCGGCGATCAAGGCGTCGATTTCTTCCCACGAGATCGGCAGCTTCGCCAATAGGGACATCTGTGCACCCACGCACATACTCCTGGCTTCGGTGACGGACTGGCCGGATCCGAGACTCTCTCGCCCTCACCGTTATAGACGCATGGGCGATACTGCCGGGCAGAATTCCCGAATCTAGGGCGGGTTAGGCGTACCTCGCTCTCGGCCCCGCGGTGCATTCGCCGCCCGGCGGATCGCGGTGGAGAGACACGCTGGGCCGCGGTTGTCCCGAGGTTAGGACGTGCGTGCGCCAACACGAAACAACAATTCGTCAGGGTAGGGCTTGGGCCGGATCGGCAACGGCCGACCGACGCTCGTCCGGCACGTTGTCCGGCCGAGCGCTAGGGCCATCGAGGACTGCGGCCACCGAGTGGCTTTATTCAGCTGACCGGGCGAAGCGCCGACTGACCGCGAGGGCGATCTCCTCTGGCTCTGCCTCGGCGAGATCGAATCCGGCGTTCGCCAAGCCGTGCAGAATGCTCGAGACCAATCGTCCACGGTCGATCGAGCGGCCGTGGCGCATCCGCGAACGCAGACGCCCGTCTTCGACGTATTCGAAAGCGCGCTGATCCAGCCGGATGCTCGTACGGGCACCAAACCCGGACAAGCCCGGTTCGGCCTCCCCAGCCGGCGTTTCCTCGGGATCGGGCCAGACCCTGTAGGGGATAGCGTCGGCCGCTCCGGGCGTCGTTTCGAACGGTGCGAGAACAAGCTGTTCTTTCGGTTCAGGCGAGTTGCCGCCCTCTCGAGTCGTCATTGCGGAATCGGTTGCTGTGCCAGCGAGACGATGTGTCCGACCGATGAACAGCGCAGCAGTAGACGCCTGCCCAGTAGACGAGACCGTCATCCACGCGAGAACGAGCTGAGGGAGGTCAGGTCCGGCCTCAAAGCAAGTGACTCGTGCGCGAGAACGCGCACGAGCAGTTGGTCACAGAGAACGTCTTCGACCGGGACCAGCGCCTGCCGATATCGCAAGCGTGCGCGGGGCCTGCGTGCGGCCAGAGCAGGCGCTCCCGGGTTTACCTTTACCTCACCCGGAGCGTATAGCGCCCCGTTTCACGCTCTGCGCCAGAGGCCACCCCGATACGGACGACGTAGGCGCCTGGGGCGAGTTGGGCCGAGATCCGGCCGGGCTCGCCGGCGACCATCGCGTCGGCAACCGGCTCGCCGGTTCGTGTAAACAGCGCAAGTGTGCTGGTCACCCCGGGAGACTCGAGGCTGAGGGCGACGTCACGGCGGGAGGTGACGTCGAGGACGTAATAGTCGTGGCGCCGCAAGTCGTAGCGCATCATCGTCGGCAGGAGGCAGTCCTCCACGCTCCACTCGCCGGCGACAAGGCCTGCGGAAGGAAGCGTCTCCAGCTTGGGACACCCTTCGAACCCGGCCACGTCCGTGGAACTCCGGAGCGTATACCGCCCGAACGCACGTCCTCCTCCGCTCGATTCACTGCGGTTCTCCACCTCCAGCCGGTACGTGCCAGGCGGCACCTGGGTGGACAGAATCGCGAAAGAGTTCACGAACTCGTCCGCCTTCACCTCCACCCCGTCATCGGTTAGCAGGCGCAGGTGGACCTGCATCCCGGGCGCCTCGACCACCGCCTGGACGTCCCTGCGGACGTCGGTGTGGAAGCGCCAGTAGTCCGTGGGCTGGCGCAGGCCGGCGTTCAACGAGAAGCAGTCGGAGACCGTGAACTCCCCCGCGGCCGCGGTGCCGGGTACGTAATCCGCCACTTGGCTGCAGCCGACAGCGTGGCGCCCGGCGGGCGCCTGTGGATCCGCGAGCTGGTCGGTCTGCTGGGCGCGAGCGGAGGTGGTGGTGAGTGTGAAAAGGACCGCGTGGAAGGCGAGCGTACTACGCATGTGATTACGACCTCTGGTGATGGGATGGGATCCGCCGTGAGCGTGCCCGTCCGCGGGGCGCCTCTCGGAATGTAGTGTATACCTTATGGTGCGGGGCGCGACGAAACCGGTAGCGTGGGCGCATGGCTCACGACCCTGGCGTTCCCGTCGGCCCCGCTCTTCGCAGGTTCAGAAAGGAACGAGGTCTTACAATCGAGCAGACCGCGTCGCGTGCGAAGCTGCACGCGGTCTATTATGGGGACGTCGAGCGCGGCAAGGAAAACCCCACCGTCAAGGTGATCGACCGAGTCCTCACCGTGCTGCGACGCAGCTGGGGCGAGTTCGGGGCAGCGGTCGATGAACTCAGATCCGAGCCGCTGCAGGATCCCGATTAGGGAGCGCCAAGCCCATGCTCGGGGCGTTCGCGCACTTGTGAATGTAGTCTATATACGACAGAATACCGCTGTCCTCGACATCCGTCAACGTCTCGCCCACCCCCTCCCAGAGTCACGGCGCGCGGCGGGCCACGGTCCGCGGGGAGTTCGTGTGCGGCCGCCATCAGCGGGAGGCCGCAACCGCGGCGCGTCAGCCACTGGGGACAATCGGTGCTGCGCAGCAACGGGTACGCCGGACTACGCATGAGGTACTGCTCTCTCGTCCTCCCGGTGCCGACGCAGCGGCCACGGCTTGGACGAACCCCAGGCCTCTGTGGCCAGCCGGTTCTGGCGCGCCGTGGTCCCCTTGTCCACTTAGACCCGCGTGATCGAGCCATGCTGCGGGGGTGTGGCAAGTGTAGCGCTTGGCTACATTCGGAGGTATTGTGTGTCTGAATACGAATTGTAGCCCCCGCCCGATCCGTGGCCTCATGGCTCGTCAGAAGACAAAGAATACACTCGAGCGGGCGCCGCGGCGGCGAATCCCGCCCCCGCCACCCTTTTGGTTGTACGATCAGGTAAAGGGATTTTTCGGACTCTCCATCCTCCATGAGACGGATGGATCGGCCGGGGTGGCACTCTGGCGAGCGGCCCGCACGGCCAGGTTGTTCGTTGATTCAGGCGCCAAAAGGCGCGAGTGCTTCGGCACCCTCAGTCACGCGAAGCTGCGGGAAATCTTCTCCGTGGACGAGGTGGATCCATTCGCACACCAAGCTACGATTTTCGAGATTTTCGCGCGGGCGCGCTCTCGCCCCCAGGTAACCGAGCCCGAACTTGCTTCGGCGTGTTCTCGCGTGAGCGAATGGGCGGGAGGCGCGTGGAAGAAGCAGACGGAATTGCACTTCGCGGAACTTGCCGCCCGCGTTGATCCGAACGACCCGAGTTTGGCGAATGCCGCGGCGCGGCTCTGTCGCGAGGCGTCGCTGTTCGACCGGGCCGCCCTCTGGTTCGAGCGTGGATACCGCTTTGCAGCGTGGTCCGGTGACCGCTCGGAGGCGGTCAGCTCTCTACTTGGCTACGGAGCGTTGATGAAGGAGTGCGGCCGGCTGGATGAGGCCCGCCGCTGGTTCTTGAAGGCAGCCAGGCGCGCGGCGAGGACGGGCCGCCGAAGAAGCGCGGCCGAGACCCGGCACGACCTCATGGCCCTGGCTGCGGAAGCCGGGGATGTATCCGAGGTGATCGAACATGCAGATGCGGCCGTTGAGCTATACCCGCTCCATCATCGGCGATTGCCGTACCTCGCGCACGATTTCGCGTACGCGCTGATCCGCACGCAGCAGTACGCGTTGGCATACCCGCTCCTGGAGTTGTTCGTCCGCGTGGTGCCCAGGCACCACCTGCTACCGGGCGTGGCGACGTTCGCGTGGGCCGCCGCCGGTCGGGGCCTGGTTCACCGCTATGACGACGCGGAGCGGCGCGCGCTTGCGCAGATCTCCGTCGACCAGCAACAAGCCGCGCCGTCCCTGATCTTCCTGGCCGAAGGCGCGCGCGTGCTTGGGCAATGGTCGCGCGCGGAGCGCCACGCACGCGAAGCGATCGACAGCGCTGTGCGGATGAACCAGAGCCGCTACGAGCAGGATGCGCGCGCCCTGCTCGCGGATGTGCTTGAACAACGCCCGATTACCAGGGCGGATGGTGAGATGGTGGAAGTCTACCCATTGACACGTCACTTCGAGATCCGCCTGAGGCGCTGGAAGCCACGCCGCGAGGTAGGCGGCGGGACCAGCCAGAACCGGGCGAGCGGCTCGCGCGCCTAGTTCCCCGAACCGTAGGTGTAGCCCCCTCTCGAAGCGCTATCCGATTGCACGGCCACCGCGGACGCGGTGGCCGCAGTCGTTTCGTCCGGCGGCGTGGCAACGACGTTCCCAGACCCGTAGGTATAGCCGGTCAGCCTCGGGCGGGTCGGCACGGCCTCCGGGGACGCGGGCGTGGAGTTGCAACCGCCGAAAACGAGACACGTCAAAGCAGCGACTACAGCGAATGAGCGTTGCATCTGAACCTCTCTCGCGGGGGGGATGATGTGGGGGTAAAGGGCGCGCATCTCCGAATGTACTCCCCGCAATCAATTGCCGCCACGACGCGCCACCATCTGATCCCGCCACGGCGCGCTCCCAACAAATCCCGCCACTAGAACGCACCGATAGTACCTGCCACAACGGGCATATCGAACCGGTCACGGCGCACGGGTATTGTTCGCCCCATCGCTGCCTCCCGTACGGAGATCTGACGAGGAGGCGTGCGCGCGTGGGCTCAACCACGCGGCAGGTGCACTTCCGCACGCTGACCCACGTGCGAGGGCGGGGAAACCACGGTCGTGCGCCCCTCGCCGACGCTCATGGCCGCTTACCGCGAAGCATCGCAGGGTGCCAGGTCGAAAATCACTTCGGGACGATTCGGAAGCCCTCGCCGCGATGCTCTACGGCCTTTTCGACGACATCCCATCGGAGCAGCGTGACGAGGCCGTCCGGGAATTTGCCGAACGGCTTGCGGAGATTCACGAGGCGCACGGGCAAGGGGTTCCCGAATGGCTGGTTAGGTTGCGCGCGAGGCTCCAGACGTGAGCCCGCCGCCCGAAACACAGGCAAGCGTGCCGGCGATGGAGGACGAACTGGCGCATGTCACGAAGCAGATCGCCCGGCTCCTGCTCCAACCCCGGTACGACGAGGCGGAACTGGCGGAGCTCGATGTTCGCGCGCGCGAGCTGCGCGACCGCATCCGGCGCGCGGCGCCGCCAAGGCCGGAACCCGTGGAACTTCGGCTCCGGTTACGGAATGGGGGCGCGCCCCTCGTCTCCGGCGGGTGAGGTGAGCGACGGGTCGGCGGACCCGAGCGGCGAGACGGAGGAATACTACGAGCGCTTCGTGCGTGGGCTCCGCGCCGGGGCGCCGGACTCGAACCGCGACGACTGCGCCCGCTTGATGATGGAGCGGCTGCTAGCGCTCTACGCCGAGTTCGGCATTCCCCACCCACGGGACTCACCGCATACGCGCCGTTTCACTGGAGTCGCGTGGGACGACAATGCACACACGCAGGATGACGAGGCGCTGAGACCGTGACATCCCCATTCGGAAGCTCCGGCGAGTTGGAGCGGATCAGGAACGCACTCCAGGCGGCGGTCGACTCCCGGTCGCTGCGCTCCGTCGCCGAGTCGGTGGGAATGTCGCCCACGGGCTTGAGCAACTTGCTGAATGGGACGCAGCCTTATGGCAAAACGATGGTCCGGCTGCGGGAGTGGTATCAGCGGGAGGAGGGTTTCAGCGGGGTTCCCGCGCAGGTGATCGCCGACCAGCTCCGGCGCTATGTGAGCACGCTACCCAAACCAGATGAGGGAGTGGCGATCCTGATCGCCACGATCAACCGCCTGTATGCCGGCGCGGGGATGCCCGTGCCGGAATGGGTGCGGCGGGTACGCTCCAGCCTTACGGCGTAGAGGGAGACGAAGGTGCTGAAAGGACGCAGCGCCCGCCGGCGCTCCTCGTGATACTCCCCGCAGGCGTCACGCTGACGGGCTGCTTCGGCGCCAGGACGGCCAGCGCTCGATGACACATCGAAGCTCATGTGATCTGGCGATCCGCTCCCAGAGCTGATCGCTCACGGATGACCGCTGCCGATGCCGTCGTCGGAAGATCTCGCAATGCATGCCCGAAATTCGCGTACACGAGTTTCGCAACCTCGGCCGCATCGACTTTCCACATTTCGGCAATCACCTCCAGAACGCGCCGCACGTCTGCGGGTTCACCCTTGCGGCCGTCGACTTCCACGAACGGGCCGTCGCTCTCGGTGAGTATGCGGTCGTTTGGAATCCGCGAAAGAAGAGCCGGAAACCGCTTGCCCTTGCACATCGCGATGTTGAGCGAGAAGTAGGCACCCGCGTTGACCGCTCGGCCGAGAGCCTGAATCGATCCCGAATACCAGTGGAGAATCGCGGTGCCTCGGAATGACCCGCCGATTGCATCGACCACGTCTTCCGCCGCGCGCCGGCTATGGATCGTGAGCACCTTGTCGCCGGCGTCGGAGCAGAGCTGCAATATCTTGTCGAACACCGAACGCTGGCCCCGCCGCTCCTCGGCAGACGGTGTGCTGTAGTCCAAGCCGATCTCGCCGATATACCTTGTTCGCGAGAGCAGTTCGCCGAACATCGGGAGTTCGGTCCGGCGCTGCACGGCGAGCTCTGGATGCAATCCCAAGGCTGCACGCACGTATTTTCGTCCGGCGGTGAGACGCTCGGTTTTCTCAAACACGCAAGGTGCGTTTGTGACGGCGACCGTGTAGATCCGCTCCGCCTCGCACCGGGCCACGACCGCGCCGGGATCCGCGGATAGATCCAGGTGAAAATGGGTATCGACGAGAGTTGCAGTCACGTTTCAACGACCGGGATTCAGGAATGCGGCAAGCTCGCGCAGACCACGGCGATACACCTCCACCGACATCCGTACCTGGTCTTCGTCTGCGGGGAGAGGGCCTGACTGCAGGACATCGGCCACCCCGGCTGCCTCCGGATCCCGTTCGGCGGCGAACTGGATCGCCCTCAGATCCCGCATCTTCTTCCTCGAGAGCTCCTTCGTCAGCGGATTCTCCCGGTACTGGGTGGAATCGTCCGCGCCGACTCGCGCGAGCGAAGCACGCCGGATGAGGCATGGGAGACAGTAGCCGCAGTTCGGCTTACCAAGTCCTATACCCAGCCAGCGATCCGCCGTAGGATGGGCGCAGGATACGGTAACCGGAGCGGTCGCGATTACCCAGTCACGGTCTCCGGCGCGGTCGAGCATCTCGCCCTTCGTCATGAACTGGAACGGGAGCCGTAGCTCGACATTGATTCCGAGTTCATTTAGCAGCTGCCGGAAGAGCCGGATGGTCTCGGGATGTGTCGTCCGCGTGCTTAGACTTCCCAACCGGCTTGGCGCAAGCGGGACGTTGAGCGTGATGAAGCCGTTTTCAGGGACGATGAGCGGCAGGTTTCCCCCGAGCGCGGCGGATGCGAATACACCCAGACTCAGGAAGATGATCGAGCGGCTCCGCTGCGTGTCTTCTACATGGTGCCGAAAGAGCTTTCGCGGGGGACTCACTCTGAACTCGAGGTGGCGAAGATTATCGTCGCCGTACTGCTGCCGAAGCGCATTTACCGTTCGGTGCTGCGCGCCGGTCGAGTGCGCGGCACTTCCTTGAGAGCCAGCGCTCACGAGATACAGCCGCTCTCCCGAATGCAGCGCATCCGCCGCCCCGATGAATGAATCCAGGCCACCGGAGAGCAGGCATGCCGCGGTCGCATCGAGCGGCGGGAACGTCTTGCGATAATTCCGAGCAACAGGTGCCGAAAACGGTGCTTGGAGAAACGTCGCCTCCCAAACGTCACCCGTGAGGAACCTGAGCAACTGCGTGAGCGTGTCACGGGCAGCCTCCCAGAGTGCCGGATCCGAGACCGGGAGGTGCAGCACGAAGTGCCGCGTCCATCCGTCCGAATGCGGATCTGCGCCGCGAGAGGTCCTCAGATCGGCTGCGTATACTGCCGCGGCCATCCGGAAGAGGTCTACGGCCGCGGGAGCGGGATCAGGAAGTTGGTGCCGCCGGATGACGTCCCACGCGTTATGCTTGAGCGAGCCTGGCACACCTCCGGTGTCGATTGGTAGCCGCAGCACCTGTTCCCCATCGCCGACCGCCAATTCATGCTCGGCATCTCCTACCCGGACGTCGACGTGCCATCTCATTGCGCGTCCTCCAGGAGGACATATGCCTCCTCAAAGATGTCCTGGATCTCTCTCTGGCTTTCCGGCGCGTCCCAGTTGATCTCCAGCAGGTCGCGCTCGGCAAAGTCCAGCCTCACCCTTTCGCGCACGTAGTCCTTCACTTCGGCCTCGAGCGCGACAGCCTGCTCTGCGGATTGCGCCGCGGCCTCGATTCGACTACCCAGTACGTGCATGAGCCTCGTGTTGATGAACGAGGCGACGAAATGCTCCAGTGCGCGTCCCATGGTCGCCGCGTCAAGCTCCTCAAGCGCTTCAAGGCCGGCGTCTTCCACTCCGCACTCATCGAACAGGAACGCAGTGGTTTCGGCGATCGCAGCATGGGCGGCGGCCTCTTCGTTCGTCCCCGCGCGCGGTGCCAGCACCCGAGTCAGTGCCGCAAGGAAAACGTCGATCCCCCGGTTCAGGAACTCGCCAATCCTGAACTCGCGGGCGGCCTCAGCGAGGCCTCGTGCAGCTACCGCGGAGAGAAATCGCGCGAGAGCGCGGCCCGAGGCAATCGCCGACGGGGAGTTCCGCGCCGCGCGCTGTGCCCCGCCCTGCGCGCGCACGAAGTAGCGGACCGCGCGGCTCCGGGAGCCCCGTCCCGGCGCACCCCCGCCCGATCGCGCGAAAGCCCGCATCGCGGTTTTGGCGGCTCTCCACGGGTTCTTCAGCGGAGGCGGTGGAACGGCGCTACCGGGCACCGGCCGATCTCCATCGTCGGGGCTGTCTCCTCCTGGATCGTCGTCACCTGGCGGAGGAAGCTCTTCCGGTGGCGGCTCATCGCAAGGCTCCTGCGGAGGCGGAGGCGCGTCGGGCGGGAGGAGGTCGCCCGGACCCTTGGGACCGCCGTATGGTTTCGAAGTACCCAATGTTCAGGATCCCCTGGAAAAGGCTACTTCTTCAGCTGCAATTCCGCAGCGCGGGCAAGACGTACGTTCACGGTCGATCTGGACCACTGCTCGAAGAGAGCCCGGGCCTGTGCCTCACCGGACTGACCCTTCGTACTGTACATGAGACGGGGAATCACGCCCACCGGGATCTGCGTCTCCGACATCCCCCGGAACATCGCGACCACCTCCCCCCCGAGTTCCGGCCGCGCTTCCGCCAGCAGGAACAAAGAAACCAGTGGAGGATCGTTCGCGCCCCCGAGTTGCTCCGTCTGCCGCGCCTGCGTCGCGAGCTCCTGGAGGATGCCAACCGCTTCGCCCGCGGAGAGCTCCTTCAGCCTCGTCTGGCCGGCGCTTCGGAGAGCTTCCGACGGGCTTCGAAGCTGGCGCAGAGTCTCGGTCGCTCCTGGACTGAGCTGAAGGAGCGCGTTCTCCGTGTGCCCGATCTTGTCGCGGGCGACGTAGAAGTACGGACGCAGATCTACGCCCCCAAGCTCCGGCTCGAGAGTGAGCCAGCTCTTTAACCAACTGTCCTCCAACCAATCCCTTGCGTGCTCGGGCACGCCCGCCGCGGCACCCGCCTTACCATCCTCCGCATCGGCTGCTGCTCGCTTGGGGCCGGATTTGGTTCGTGGCGCCCTCGCGTCCACCGGGAGCATGGCAGCGTTGGCCTCCACAGCCGGTGCCGGGGCTGGTGTCTTCAACGCGGCTTCCAGGGCCGCAATCTCCTCCGGCGTGCCCGCCTGGCGCCCTTGCCACCCTGCCAGAATCCGGAAGTGCTCCGGGCGGAAGTACTCAAGCAGCATCAGCTTCCCAAGGACGCGACGCCCCAGCTCGATCTTACGTAGTTCCGCGAGGCGGATCCGCAGGAGCAGCGCGTTGAGGAACCGCTTAGTCTGGCGCGGGTTCCCCGCGAGTCCTTGGGCGAGCGTGTCGGCGAGCTGCTCCGTCAGTGCGAAGCTGTCGCCCAGCTCCGGGGGAAGCGGGCGGAGGAGCTCACGTGCGTCTTCGAACGAGAACGTCAACTCTCCGAATGGCCCCCGCTCCCGAACATCCAATTCCTCCACCAAGTCGCGGAACGCACCCGCATCACAGTGCAGTTCCGTGAACAGGAGATTCATGTAGGTGTGGATCTCCCGGCGGCCGAGAGGCGGGATGCGGAACGGAATCTGGATCATCTTCTCCAGGTAGTCCGCCCCGATCTGCGGATCCATTCCCTCGAGCTTGAACCGCTGGCGAACCGCGTGCTGGACAAGTCGCTCGTCCGCGCCGATTACGAACGCGGTCCGCTCCGCGAAGAGAAATAGGCGGATCGCCTCGAGCGTCTGCACCACCGTCTCGGGAATGCACCGGTCCAGCTCGTCGATGAAGACCACCAGCGTCTTGATCTTGGTCTCTTCGAGCAGTTCGACGAAGTCCTCCCGGAAAGTGCGGATCGCGTGGACCGGCTCCTCCGTATCCGGTTCATCTTTCTGACGGACCAGACCCTCGAGCTTCTCGGGGTCGGCCGCCACGGCTTTCTCTCCGGCTTTTCGCGCGAGCGACTTCATCGCGGCACCGGTCACCTGCAGGCCGGTAAGCGCGCCCGGAACCCCGCCCAGCGCCAGCGTGAGGGCTCCCTTGCCCGCGAGCGACATCACGCGGAACCAGTCTACGCGCGCACTCAGCTTTCCGAGGAGAGCCTGCGCTTTCGCACCCAGCGTCCTCCGAGTGCGGATCTCGTCCAGGATCGTGCCCATCAGGGCAGACTTCGCGTCCTCATAGCTTTCGAAAAGCCAACCGTTGAACGAGATGCAGACGATTCCCTCTTTTCGCTCCAGATCGGCCCGCACCATGTGCACAAGGCTCGACTTCCCGCTTCCCCAGCCGCCATAGACACCGATCGTCAACGGAAGAAGACGTTCGGTCTGGATCGTGTCCGAGATGACCTGAACGAGGTGGCGGACGTTCAGGAGATCCGTCGTGGTTTCGTTGTCTGCCCACATTGGCCATGTGACGGTTGCTGGATGGTAAATCAGAGAAGTGCAGGGCCTTCCCGTGTGGCGCGGAGGCTGGCATCCCCGCTCCCGTGAACATGTTCGTACTTTGTCCGATACGCAGCGAGGTAGTCCTCATCACCACAGATACAACCCGGCGCCTTTCCGTGAGGGAGGCACAGCACCGAGCCGAGAGGCCGCAGAAGGTTGATCTTCGTTGTCACTGCGAGGGGCACCGATCGCAGGCCGCCCGCGTGCGCGACCAACTCAGCAGCCAGGAGAACCCCCGCCATCGCCGATTGAAACGCGAGAGGGACCTCAGCGCGGGACGCGTCGCTCCCACCGCCGAGGCTCAGGATCAGACCTCCACACACGGCGACATGGTAGAACTCGATCAGCGGCTTGTCGGCGAACGGAAGCAGGGGCTGCACGTCCATGTTCATCGCCGTAGCCACCTCTCTCAAGAACTCCTCGCCTACCGCGTCCCCATTGTAGAGGAGATTACTCACCCGAGCCTTCGCCTCCACCGTCGTGAGCTTGAGGTCCTCTGCCACCTTATCCCGGAGGTGGGGCTGCACCGCCTTCGGCGTGTAGAGGCAGGCAAGGCAGGCCCGCTCGTCGTCGAAGTCGTGACGCGATACGCCGATGTCGCCGGGCTGCGTCCACGCGTTGGCGATCCAGCGGGGCAGCGCACCCTGCACCAAGATCCTGTCCTCGGCGCTATCAAGCGCAACGAGGACACTCTCAAGCCCCCAGTCCCCGCGCCGCTTCAGGAACTCGCCCCAGCGCATCGCCGCCGGCTCGACGCGAAGCCCGGTATTCGCGAGCGCCCGGGCCGCCAGTTCAACCTTCACCGTTCCGATCTCGGCCTCTGACGACCCCACATAACGCTGGACATTGCTCAGATCCAGCTTCTCCCCGTCGACAACGTGCAGCGTTCCGGCGAGGGCGGGCACGCGGGTGAGCGTCCACACGGTCGCGCTTCCGATCGCGCCCGCGCCGACCAGAAACGCCTCGCCAAAATCCACCGGGGGGAGGGTGGGATTCGTTGGTTCCGCCTCCAACGGGTCCAGCGTGAGAACCGAAATCTGCACGTCTCCGTCGAGATCGCCGGCGACAAGCTGGTCGCCGAATACGTACCGGAAGACGTTGGCGGCACCAAGGCACGCCGCGGCCGCCGCGCCGAACGGGTTCGGGGAGGATCCGACCGGCACCGGCCCACGGGAAGAGAAGCGCGCGATCCAGCCGTCGCTGCCGACGTGAAGGGCCAGAGCATCGTTCGCCGGTGCAGCGCCCTGTCCCACGCAGACCCAGACCATGGCGGCCGCCGGCTCGGCCAGGTCGAGCCTCTCGTTGATCGCACGCGCGCGGGCGATCAACGAGGCCGCGAACGCACTCGTCTCCCCATCATCCTGTGCGAAGGCAAGGACCGGATAGAGGCGTGCAAGCAGTTCCACGATCAGCGCGAGCGCCGTCCGCCCCTCCTGCGACTCCGCTGCGGGGCCGTCCCACGCGATGCCGATCACGTGCGACTCGAGAGTCTTCGTGAACGCCGCTGGATCGAAGCCCTGCAACACGGACGACCCGGCGAGTATCGCCTTGTCGAAGTACCTCGCGAGCGCCACGGTCACACCTCGGTGATAATGAACGTCCGCAGAACCTCGTCGCGCGTCTGCAGCACCCAGCCCCGATCCTCGCTGAGCCTGTAAACTGCAACATCTTCCAGATCGAACCCGCGCGCGGCAAAGTCGGGGAGGACGAGCGAAAATCCCCCGGCCTGCGCCATGATCGGAAACGCGTCATCCGTCTCCGAGTGATAGGCCTCGGTTGGGTGGCTATGTATCTGCGCAATCAGGCGCAGGCGGTGCTCGAAGAGCCAACGGTTCAAACGGAAGAGCTCGTCCGCGCCGACTGCCACCAGGAGCCCCCCACTACCCCGCGCAGCCTTTTGTTCGGGGACGATCATCGCGTGGATATCGAACCGCTCCCCATCCTGTACGCCAGCCCAGAGCGCCATCCCTTCACAGCCCTGTTCACCCGCGACCCTGAGGCTGTCGCGGGTGGCGTCGGCGAGCTCGCGCGGAAGCAGAACCCGACGGACGGTCAACAGGTCAGTCATTCCCCACCGGGTACGATCTGAAGGCCGCGCAGGTGCACCTGCGCTTGAGCTTGAGGCTGCTTCGTCGGGCCCGGTCCGATCTGGATGTTCACGTCAAAGGCGTAGCCGCGAACAGTGAGCACGCCGAAGCGGTACAGATGCTCGATGATCGTCGCAAGCCGCCCCGCTCCGCTCGTCCGGTGGAGGAGCCAGGAATCGCCCGAGTGCTCGGGGTGCTCATGGTAGGCCCGGACCCCGGGCAAGCAGAGAAACGGAACCTGATCCGGATCGTGCCAGACCAGCAGCCGCTGTCTGAGCATGCCCAGATGCTTAGGGATATTGCCCCGGTGCTTCGCCAGGAGCTTGTCCACTTCTTCGCGACGCACCGGCTTTCCATTCACCCTCGCCAGGCGGGGCAGGTCTGTTGGAAGCTCACGCGCCCGGTAGGGCTCACGCGTGAATGGATTCACCAGTGTCACGGCCGGCGGAAGCAGGTCGTAGTTGGTGAAGTCGAGATCGGCACCAAACACCATCGGCGACGGCGCGATCTGCGCCGCGGCGAACGCCAGGGACACGGTTGGGAACTCCGCTCCGAGCAGAAGGATGCCCCGGCGGCGGTATTCGGATTCCACCGTGCGGAAATCGGCGATCTCTCGCGCGAACTTGGCGCGCGAGACCGCCGGGTCCGCCAACAGTTCCCCTCCAGGAGCCGTCACCACATCCTCAGCCGCCAACGCCGGCGCGGAGGCTGAGGAAGAGCGTCGAGCCAGACGCAAAGTTGATCTGCCCGACCTTCTTTCCAAGATCGAGCGCTTGGCCGTTCACGTCGCGCAGCTCCCAATTCTCGAAGGGCTGGCCGGAGTTCTTCGTCTGCGCCAGCGCACGGGTTACCACACTCCGCAGTTCGGCCTGTGCGGGAGTTTCGAGCTGCGTAGGCGTGCCGTTCACTACCACCGTAAGTTCCAGCTTCTCAGGCTTCATCTCTCTACTCCCGCAGCTTTAGGGGCGCAGCGGCTCGGCCGCGCGGGTTTGGAAGGCTGGCGATCGACATCGCCTGGCTGTCACCGCTCCACGGCAGTCGCAGAGAAGCGGATCAGGGTGCCGCGCCTTGCGGGTACTTTCGTACGATCGACCGGCGGTCTATACTTGCCGCCTGCCCAACCCTCGCGTCGCGCACTCCGTCACCTTACCTAGCCAAACACCCGGAAGAATTCGTCACGTGACGAATTCGGTGCCTGCCTCAGCAGAGTACCACGGGGCGCTGGCACCATGCCCGCCCGAACCGGGCCCGCCCTACCTATCGTGGATCACGCCGAACTCGTCACGGAACTCGCATCGCAGGACTGGAAGGGCTTGATCCCCCAGCTCACCGCGTACACCATCGTGCGTGCGAAGCGGTTCCGATGGGCAAGAGGAGACCTCAACCTCCCCAATGGCAACGACCCTCAGGACGTTGTCGAGCACGTCATCACGAAGCTCTTCTCCGGTGAGCACCATTGGAACCGTGAGAAGCACCCCAGGCTGTTCGATCATCTCACCAGCCGCATCGACAGCGCCCTCTACGCGCTGGCACGCTCCCGGACAAACCGGCTCCAGGTCGCTGCGGCGGACGAGGGTGACCTCGTTCGCCTTGGAGCCGCGACCGATCCGCGGGACGAGTCGGTCCAGGAGCGCTCGGCCTGGATCGAGGAATTCTGGAAGTCCGTCGATATGGCGAGCGGAGATGATGTTGAACTGCGGCAACTCGGCGAACTGCTGCGCGACGGGATGAAGCCGCGGGAAATCGCGGCCAAGCTGGGGGTAGACGTGAAGAAGGTATACACGTCGGAGCGAAAGCTGATGCGGAGGCTGGAGCGAATCCACGGGAAGGGCCGGAACCCTGGATGAAGAGATCGCAATGACGCGCAATAACGAAGACCAAATGGATGCTTTCTTCTCCGCGTTGGCAAGCGGAGTGGCAGAGGACCCTATCTCCCGGCGTCAGGTGCTGAGAGAGGCCGGCCTTGACTACGGCGAGGTTGAACGGGACGGACTCGGGCTCGTCGAGCGGCTCCGACTCGAACAACTGCAGGTGCTCGCGCGCATGCAGGAGCTGTCGATCGAGTCCGTTCCGGTCAAGGAGCTCGCGAAACGTGGATGGATCAAGCGGATACGCGACGGTGCGGCGCAACTCGCCGAGATACTGCGTTTCTTTGGCGCTAACTCGGTTGCACAATGGCAACTGCAGTGTGCCCGCACTGCCGTGCAGTTCCGAAAGTCAGTTCACGTCGATGCGGATCCGGCGGCTGTGGCGGCATGGCTCAGGATCGGCGTGCTTCTGGCTGACCGTATCGAATGCGCTCCATATAACCGGGACGCTTTCATGGATGCCTTGCACGAACTGAGAAAGCTGACTGTTCAAGAACCCGAGCACTACTTGACTGCCATAGCCGATCGCTGCTCCAGCGCCGGTGTTGCAGTCGTCTTCGTTGCAGCATTGCCGAATACCGGAATCAGTGGAGCAACTCGTTGGTTGACCTTGGAGAAAGCCATCATTCAGCTAAGTTGCCGTTATAGATCGGATGATCACTTCTGGTTTACGTTCTACCACGAGGCTGCACACGTCGTCTTCCATGGTCGGAATGAAATATTCGTCGAATGTCTTGAGCAAACAGGCGATGATCAGGACCTCAGGGAAATGGAGGCTAACGACTTCGCAACGGATTTCCTGGTCCCCATCGAACGGATGTCCCGTTTTCTCGCCACAGGCAACTTCACGCGGCGCTCAGTTGAGTCGTTTGCCCAGGCAATCGGGATCGCGCCCGGAATCGTTGTGGGCCAACTTCAGAAGCGGGAGAAGCTCGGATGGGACAGACTCAACGGGCTGAAGAAGAAAGTGATGCTCGACGCATGACGCCGCCCAGTTTTTCCTGAAGAATGCGCATTACATACCGCCCCGAGGGACTCAGTGGCTCCGACCGGCGGCTTCATGCCGGGAACCGGATCCTCACCTTTTCGCCCGCCGATCTGGTGCGCGCCGTAGTCACCGTGGGGCGGGAGAACGTCACCGGCGTTTTGCAGTTCGGAGACCTCTCCGAACTCGAGATCGTCGGGCGTACCGCATTTCCCCTGGGGGACCAGCACGTGGTGCCCTGCTCCGAGATCCGGAGCAACGGCATCCGTGCGCGCGATGATCCGGGTTCGCAATCCTCACCCGCTCGACCAGCCCCGCTTTGAGCGCGGGCAACTATGGCGCCGCGCGTGACCGGTCCTCGCGAGCCATCTGGCGCCGCACTTCGCACGATCAATCAAGCAGTTTCACAATGAGCGACTCGAAATCCTCGTCGCTTCCCACCCCGGTGAACTGCAACCCGTTCACGACCACAGTCGGAGTTCCGTCGACCTTGAGCTGGCGGCCGGCGGAGATGTCCGCCTGTATCCGTGCCTGGTACCTGCGCTGATCGACGCATTGCGTGAATCGAGCCGTATCCGGGACCGCTGCGGCCCGGGCAAATTGAACCCACGGTGTGCGGCCGATCGAATCCTGGGAAGCGAACAGAACATCGTGAAACTCGGCGAACCGCCCCTGCTCGGCGGCGCATTCCGCGGCGTTGGCCGCCGCCATCGCATACGGATGGATCGCCTGCAGGGGGTAGTGCCGGTAGACAACCAGGATCTTGCCCGGGTGTCTCAGCTCCGCCTGATGCACCTGATCGGCGAATTTGCGGCAGGCAGGGCACTGGAAATCGGCGAACTCGACCACGGTGACGGGCGCCGCCGGGTTGCCGGTCTTCTGCCCGCCTTCCGCGAAACTGCGCCAGTCACCGACGCGTACGGGATTCGCAGGGGTCGCTGCCGCAGCGGGAGGAAAGATTTCCCTCCGGACAACGAGCGCCGTGACCGTGACGGCGCAGACCATCATCACGACGACGGCGGCGTTCAGAACTGCTTCTTTCTTCATGTGGACGGCGCTGGAGACGTAGCGGAGCGCGTGACGGGAGCGGCAGAGGCGCAGGGGTGCCGGCGGGGTTTTCCGCGCCGGCACCGGCGGGTGGTCGCGTCAGGGGCACACCCAGGTGCTGGTGCACCATCCGTTGCTGCAGGAGCACGACGTCATCTTGCAGTTCTCCGCGCCCTTCGGCGGAGTGCACGGCGAAATCGGGGTCTGCGCGGAAGCGGGCGGCGAGAGCAGCACGTAGCTTCCCCCGAACGTGACCGCGCTACACACGAGGAGCAGCAGCTTCTTCATGGATTTCCTTGGGGTAGGAGGTGAGGAGGGACCAGCCACACGAGTATAATGCAAACCCGGACGACCCCGCCACGGATCACGACAACCTGGCATCTCGCGTTCAGTGGCGTCCCGCCCGAACGGGACGGGCGTAGAGGTCGGCCGGCACCGGCGGCGGATTCGCGCCCGGGTAGAGCCGCCATTCTTCGTATTCCACGGCTTCGACGTAGTATCGCCGCGGCTGCACGCGACGCCAGAAGAGATACGACTGGACCAGCAGGAGGCTCTGCCGGGTGGCCACCGGAGGCACGAAGTCGACTTCCGCTCCGGCATCCTCGCGCGGCGATGGGGTGCGGTACCGCCAGGTACCACGAACCAGGAAGCCTTCCGGTGACACGGTGAGGGTTCCGCTCACCTCCGAACGGCGCGGTCCGGCGCGCGGACAGAACGCGAGCGTCGTGTAGCCGCCGGACGAGTTCGCGATGCTGAGGGTGTGCAGCGCTCCGAACTGCTCCTCTACGAAATGCTGCGAGAAGCCGTCCTCCAGCGGGACGTACCGCCAGTACGCATACCGGGGCTGCACCGACTGCGCCTGCGGCATCGCGTAGCCGGAAGAGCCGATCAGGCGCCTCCACACCGGCCAGGCGTCGTTCGTCGCGGCGGTCCACTGGCGGCTTCCGCGCTCGTCTCCGAACTCTCCAATGGACGACGCATCCTGCTGCTGCGACCGGATCGTTCCCAGCGAGTGGAACACCAGCGTGTCGGGCACGGCGGGGTATTTCGCCCGGACCGATTCCCAGAACGAGCGGGCGCGCGGGTCTTCGCGGTTCGGGCACGGATCGCGGGGTTGCGTCGCGGAGGTGATCCCCGCCAGCATCACCGGGGCGGCCTGGAGCCGTACCCGCAAGGCCGTGTCGGCGCCGGTGAGCGGTACGGCCCGGGTCTGGTATCCTACCCGGCTCACCACGAGGCCGGTTGCGTCCGAAACCTCGGGAGCCCCGAAGGAGAAGCGGCCTGACGGGTCCGAGGTGGTCGCCGCGCTCCGGCGCAGGGCGCTCCAGACCTCCACCTTGGCCGCGGAAACCGGCGTACCCGCAGAATCGACGACCGTCCCGCTTACTTGTGCGGCGAGGGTTCGGCTGCACACCGCGAGCACAGCCGCGGCGAGGAAAAAACAGCTCTTCATCTCTCGAGCATGCGTCGGAACCGCGGGAGGTGGCGCGGTGGAGTACGGCTGGTAGATATGCTGGGAGTCCTTCAAAGATCAGGGCGGCGACGTTTTTCTGCAATGGCGGGCTGGCCGTGGTTGCCGCAGAACGGCTGGATGGATATCGTTGGTTTCCCACACTCTTCCAGCGACAATCTCCGGATGACCTCGTGTCTGTGTTCCGCGCGGCTGGCCGCCGCGCTGCTCCTGTGTGGCGCCGTCGTTTCCTGCCGCGGTGAGCGGGCCCGGCACGAGGTGGACCGGTGCGGGCTGCTGCCGGGTGACGAGGTCGCCTCGGCGGCGGCCGATCGGCCCGGAGCCCCGGCCCGCGTGCTCGCCCGAAAGTTCGACGGGGGCTGCGAGTACGACCTTGGCGGCGGCCGCCGCGTCGTTCTGACCGTCACTCCGGCGGGTGCCCGCCGCAGCACCGCGGGGCGACGTACCCCGCAGCCGCCGCGGCCCGCCGCCGGCATTCGCGAGGTGCACGCCATCGAAGGCGTGAAGAATGGCCTGCACGTCGAAGTCGGAGTGTACGCGGCCGGGCCTGCGGCGGACGAATTGGCAAAGGAGCTGCTCGGCCGTGTGCTGGCCCGGCTGTGATGGCAGCACGCTGCCACTCCAGGCGTACCCCGGTCCGCCTCTCGCCTCAACCTTCTGCTCTGACGCGCTACCCCGCCCCGAGTCGTAGATGATCTTGTTCCGCCGCTCCCCGGTCCCACATCAGTCGTTCCGCATGCGCCCGGTGCTGCTCGCGCTGGCCGTCGCCCTTTCCATCGTACCGTTAACGAGCCGTGCACAGGCGCGTGCCGACGTGATCCGCGGGCGGGTCCTCACGGACAGCGGGACCGCGATCGCGGGGGCGGATATCTCAGCGACGCGGGCGCCGGACCGCCTAACGCAGCAGACGCGCAGCGGGCCGGACGGAACCTTCACGATCCGCTTCGAATATGGCACCGGCGACTACCTCCTCCACGCCACGGCGCCGGACCGGCGCCCGTTCGTGCGGCGGCTGACGCGCCAGAAGGACGAGACGGAGTTCGAGGTCGAGATCCGGCTGGCGCCGCTCAGCTACACGCTCGCAACCGTGCAGGTCACGGCGACGCGCCCGAAGCCGGACCGCGGCCCGGAGTTCGGAACCGAGACCGGTGCCTCGGAACGGCTGGCGGACCCCGTGAACGGCGCGCTCTCGCCGGACCAGGAGGGCGACCTCGCGGCAATCGCCGCGACCACGCCAGGGATGAACCTGTCCGGGGGCGGGCTGTCGGTCCTGGGGCTCGGACCCGAGCAGAGCAACACGACCCTGAACGGGATGGCGTTCGCTGGCGGAGACGTCCCGCGCGACGCGCGGACCCGCGTACGGGCCTCGACCTCCACCTACGATCCCGCCCGCGGCGGGTTCAGTGCGGCTCAGGTGGCGCTGGAGCTGGGTTCCGGAAGCGCGTTCGACTTCCGCCGCGCCCACGTCGTCCTTGACGCGCGACCGCTTCAGGCGCCGGGTACGTTCGCCCCGGGGCTGGACCAGCGGTTCACCGCGATCGAGGTGAGCGCCGGCGGCGACGGGCCGATCGTGGAGAACAAGCTTTTCTACAATGTCGGGGTGCAGTACTCGCGTCGCGCGGCGGACCGCCTTTCGATCCTCGATGCGCCGCCGGCGGCGTTCGGCGGCATCGGGCTCGCCACGGACTCCGTTACCCGCTTTCTTGCCGTTCTCGGCGGCTCGGGCATTCCGGCGCTGGCGCCACGAGCGGGAACGAGCAAAGTCGGCGACGAGGGCTCGTTCATCTTCCGTATCGACCACACCCCCTACGCCCGGACAACCTGGTCCATCACCGGGTACGGGAAGCTCGCCCACTCGGGCGCCCTCGCAATCGCCCCGACTGTCACCCCGGGGTTTGGGGGGCAGCAGGCGTCGTCTCTGTTCAGCCTCCAGGCCGCTCGCTCGGGCTACTTCGGGAAAGACTACCTGAACGACACCCGCACGGCCTTCTCGCTCAACTCGGTTCGTACGACGCCGTACCTGCGGCTGCCGGGCGGCCAGGTGCTCGTCGCGTCCTCCTCCGGTGAAGCCGGCAACGGATCTCTGGTCTGGCTTCAGTTCGGGGGGAACAGCGCCTTCGCGGGCCGCCGGCGCGACTGGACGTGGGAGACGGTGAATGAAACGCAGTGGTACACGCCCGGCCGGCCGCACCGTCTCAAGCTGACGGGGGAGAGCCGCCTGGACGGCTACTCGCTGTCGCCGCAGGCGGACCGCCTGGGCACGTTCACGTTCAGCTCCCTGGCCGACCTCGCCGCGAACCGGCCCGCCACCTTCACACGGACCTTCGGCGTCGTGGACCATGAGGGCGGTGAGTGGAGCGGGGCGCTGTCGTTCAGCGACCTCTGGCGGCCATGGGCGACGCTCCAGCTGCTCGACGGGGTCCGGATCGAAGGTAACCGCTTCACCGCCGCGCCCAGCTACAACCCGGCGGTGGACGCGGCGTTCGGAGCACGGACGGACCACGCGCCGAACACGCTTCACGTGAGCCCGCGCATCGGCTTTACCTGGCGGTACGGAGGATCGCGCACGAACCCGTACACGATGATGACCGCCAACGCGTTCGGCTCCTTCTACCGGGGACCCTCCGGCGTGATCCGCGGCGGGATCGGCGAGTTCCGCAACCTCCTCGCTCCCGCGTTGCTCGCCGATGCTGCCGGCGCGACAGGCCTGCCCGGCTCAACGCTCGTGTTGCGCTGCGTCGGCGCTGCGGCGCCCACACCGGACTGGGCGGCATATTCCGCCGACCCGGCCGCCGTTCCGCAAGAGTGCACGGGGGGCGGCGCAGCCGGAGGACTGGTCGAGTCCGCACCCATGGTCCAGCTGTATGACCGCGGCTACACGGCTGCGCGGAGCTGGCGCGGCAACCTGGCCTGGGTTTCGTCCTTCAAACAGGTGATCTTCTCGGTCGAGGGGATCTACTCGCTCAATCTGAACCAGCCGGGCATCGTTGACCTTAACTTCACCGGGGCGCCACAGTTCCGCCTCCCGGGCGAAGGTGGGCGGCCCGTCTACGTGGGCCCGGCGAGCATTGATCCCCGCTCCGGCGCGCTTTCGCTCGCAGGCTCACGGCGGGTGGCGGACTTCGGCGCGGTGGTTAATTATGTCTCCGACCTCCGTTCCGTGAGCCGGCAGCTGACGCTCACCGCGGTCCCGGACCTGCTCCCCGGCCGCGTTCATCTGAGCGTCGCGTATACTCTCGCGGGGACCCGGGCGCAGGCGCGTGGGTTCGACGGAGCGGCCTCTGGCGATCCCGCCGCAGTGGAATGGGCCCGGGGAAACCTGGATGCCCGGCACCAAGTGCTCGTCCAAGCGGGAGTCACGGCGAAGGGTGTGACGCTGACGTTCTTCGGGCGGCTCACGTCGGGGCTCCCCTACACGCCGCTCGTCGGTGGTGACGTGAACGGCGACGGATACGTGAACGACCGCGCATTCGTCTTCGACCCGTCTGTCCCGGCTGCGGGCGACCTGGCGCCGGGGCTATCGGCGCTGCTGGCGGCAGGGCCGTCGCGTGTGCGGGATTGCCTCGCGCGCCAAGTGAACCGCATCGTAGGCCGAAACAGCTGCACGGGTCCGTGGACCGCGTCGACCAATGCACGGCTCTCGTTTTCGAGCCAAGTGCTGCACCTGGGCAACCGTGTGGACTTCGCCCTGAATGTGGCGAACCCGCTCGGCGCACTGGACCACCTGGTCCATGCGGAGGACGGTCTGCACGGCTGGGGAGATGGCGGGCTGGCCGATCAGGTGCTTTATACGCCCAGATCGTTCGATGCAGCCGCCCGGCAGTTCCGCTACGAGGTAAATCCGAGGTTCGGGCGCGTTCCGGTGGGGCTGGGGAATCCCTTCCGGATTTCCATCGAGGCTCACGTCGACCTTGGGAAGCCGCTACCGGTGCAGCAGCTCGGCATTCTCCTGCGCCCGGGCCGCGCAGGGCACCCCGGCACCCTTCTCAGTGCAGACTCGCTGCGGAAGCGCTACGCGCTCACGGTGCCGAACATCTATGACGCGCTGATCGAACAGAGCGACTCGCTTCTGCTCTCGCGGCAGCAGGTAGGGGCGCTCACGGAGGCGAGCGTGGCATACCGCGCCCGTGCCGACTCGGCTTGGGCCGGTTTGGCGACATACCTCGACGGACTCGGGGACAGCTACGATGCGGGAGAGGCGATGCAGCGCGTAGAGGCAACAACGGACGCGGTGTGGGAACTCGCAAAGGCCGAAGGGCCACGGATCCGCGAAATCCTCTCGCCGCTCCAGCTGAGGCTCGCACCCGGGCTGGTGCGGTACGTCATCACGACGAAGGACAAGATCAAGATCCGATATTTCTTTGGGTAGCGCTTCGCCGCAACCGCGCCAGGTTCCGCACCGACTCGACGGGTGCGGTGGACGCGCCTGACGTGCCCGTGCACATCCTGCGGAAGGCGGCGCAGGACGCAGTGGAGCGTGGGTCGCTGCGCGGAGCGGCGCGCGCGATCCCGCTCACGCCGATGGGGCTGCGTGCCTTCACCAACGGCACGAAGCCGACACAACGTTGGAGCTCTGATGACGACCACTGAGACAAACAACACTGACCTCGCCCGCACCGCGATCCTCTCAAAGGCGGCCGACGCCCTCCGCGGCCTGACACCGGGCAGTGGGAAGCTTTCTTCAGGAGCCGTGAGAACTGACTCCGCTGGGTGGCAATGATCACACCCGAAAAGCAACTGGAACAGTCGCTTATCGACAGGCTCGTCGGTTTGAAGTTCGACTATCGCGCCGACATCCGCGACCAATCCTCGCTTGAAGCGAACTTCAGAGAAAAGTTCGAGGCTCTCAATCGCGTCAACCTCACCGATGGAGAGTTCCGACGACTCCTCGACGGGATCGTCACACCAGACGTGTACCAAGCCGCCCGCTCTCTCCGGAACCGGGAGGCCTTCGTTCGTGACGACGGTACACCCCTCAACTACACCATCGTCAACATCAAAGACTGGTGCAAGAACACCTTTGAGGTCGTCAATCAGCTCCGCATCAGTACGGAGGATAGCCATCATCGCTACGACGTCATTCTCCTGATCAATGGCGTACCTGTAGTTCAGATTGAGCTCAAGACGCTTGGGATCAGCCCCCGGCGGGCGATGGAGCAGATCGTCAACTACAAGAACGACCCGGGCAACGGCTACACGAATACGCTTCTCTGCTTCGTGCAGTTGTTTATCGTGAGCAACCGCACGGACACGTGGTACTTCGCCAACAACAACGCCCGCCACTTCGCCTTCGACGCGGACGAGCGGTTCCTCCCGATCTACCAGTTCGCCGCCGAGGACAACACCAAGATCACGCACCTTGACGACTTCGCCGATCGGTTCCTCGCCAAGTGCACGCTTGGCCAGATGATCAGCAAGTACATGGTGCTCATCGCCAGCGAGCAGAAGCTTCTGATGATGCGCCCGTACCAGATCTATGCCGTGAAGGCAATCGTCGACTGCATCGACCAGAACTGTGGAAACGGCTACATCTGGCACACGACCGGCTCGGGCAAGACGCTCACCTCCTTCAAGGCCTCGACGCTCCTGAAGACCAACGAGAGCATCCACAAGTGCCTCTTCGTCGTCGATCGTAAGGATCTAGACCGCCAGACTCGTGAGGAGTTCAACCGGTTCCAGGAGAACAGTGTCGAGGAGAACACGAACACCGCTACGCTCGTCCGCCGCCTCCTGTCCGACGATTACGCGGATAAGGTGATTGTCACCACCATCCAGAAGCTCGGGCTCGCACTCGACGAGCACCACAGGCAGAACCTCGCTCAGGGAGGGGCGACGTTCAAGCAGAGGCTTGAGCCGCTCCGCGATAAGCGGATGGTCTTCATCTTCGACGAGTGCCACCGCTCGCAGTTCGGCGAGAACCACACGGCAATCAAGGAGTTCTTCCCCAACTCGCAGCTCTTCGGCTTCACCGGCACCCCGATCTTCCAGGAGAATGCCACCGTACGGCGCATCGAGGGCGACGTCGCCACCCTGCGAACCACGAGAGACCTCTTTCAGAAGGAGCTTCACGCCTACACCATCACCCACGCAATCGAGGACCGCAACGTCCTCCGCTTCCACGTCGATTACTACAAGCCCAAGGACGCCCCCGCCCTGAAGCCAGGCCAGACTCTCGCGAAGCAGGCAGTCGCCCAGGCCATCCTCGACAAGCACGACGCCGCGACCGGCGGCCGACGCTTCAACGCCTTGCTTGCTACCGCCTCGATCAACGACGCGATCGAGTACTACGAGGTCTTAAAACGGCTCCAGGCTGAACGCCAGGCTGCCGACGCCGAGTTCGTCCCTCTCAAGATCGCCGCCGTCTTCTCGCCGCCCGCAGAGGGCAATAGGGACGTCCAGCAGATCCAGGAGGACCTCCCTCAGGAGAAGGAGGACAACCGGCACGATCCGGAGGGCAAGAAGACCGCGCTCAAGGCCATCATCGCCGACTACAACAAGCAGTACGGCACCAACCACGACATCAACAACTTCGATCTCTACTACCAGGACGTCCAGCAGCGGATCAAAGACCAGCAGTTTCCCAACCGCGACCTGCCTCGCAAGGGCGCCGAGAAGATCGACATCACCATCGTAGTCGACATGCTCCTCACCGGCTTCGACGCCACGTACCTGAACACGCTCTACGTTGACAAGAACCTCAAGCACCACGGCCTGATCCAGGCTTTCAGCCGCACCAACCGCGTTCTCAACGCCACCAAGCCGTTTGGCCAAATCCTCGACTTCCGCCAGCAGCAGGACAACGTCGACGCCGCCATCGCTCTGTTCTCGGGAGGCCATGCCGACCGGGCCCGGAAAATCTGGCTGGTAGACAAGGCCCCCGTCGTGATCGATGAGTTCGAGAAGGCCGTCGCCGACCTCGGAGAGTTCATGAAGTCGCAGGGCCTCCAAGCCAAACCCGATCAGGTCAACAACCTGAAGGGCGACGACGCCCGCGCGCAGTTCATCAAGCGGTTCAAGGAGGTCCAGCGCCTTCAGACCCAGCTCGACCAGTACACCGACCTCACCGACGAGCAGCGAGAGCGGGTCGAGCAGGCTCTCTCAAGGGACGACCTTCGCGCCTTCCGCGGCGTCTACCTGGAAACCGCCCAGCGTCTCAAGGAGCAGCAGGGCACGCCCGGCGGAGACGGCGAGCCGGTCAACCCAGAGGTCGACCAGCTCGATTTCGAGTTCGTCCTCTTCGCTTCCGCCGTCATCGATTACGACTACATTATGAAGCTGATCGCCAGGTTCTCGGGGCAGGACCCGAAGAAGCTCACGATCAGCCGCGAGCAGCTCATTGGGCTGATCCAATCCGACGCCAAGTTCCTCGATGAGCGGAAGGAGATTACCGAGTACGTCCGTTCGCTCAAAGAGGGCGAAGGCCTCGACGAGGCCGCGATCCGCGCCGGCTACGAGCGATTCAAGGCCGAGAAGCAGGCCAGGGAGATCGAGGATCTTGCCCAGGCCCATGGCCTGACGACCGAGTCGCTTTCATCCTTCGTGGAAACCATCCTCCAGCGCATGATCTTCGACGGAGAGCAACTCACCGACCTGGTGGAGCCGCTCGGCCTGGGCTGGCGCGAACGCCGCGAGCGGGAACTCGCTCTCATGGCCGACCTCGTCCCCCTCCTGAACAGGCGTGCCCACGGTCGGGACATCTCGGGGCTCAACGCCTACGAGCATGGGGGGGCGCGATGACCGCCGACAAGCCATCGCTCTTGGTGCCGCAGCGCCGATTTCCGGAATTCGCACAAGGCCCTGGATGGGACCACGCCAAGGTTTCTGATCTCGTGGAGACGATCACTCCACCCAAAAAGCTGACGACTTCCACATACTTGGCGGATGGTCGGTTTCCGATCATCGACCAGTCGCAGAGCTACATCTGCGGGTGGACGAACGACGAGGAAGCTATCATCACGAGGCCTCTTCCGGTCATTGTCTTCGGCGATCACACCTGCGTCCTGAAGTTTGTCAATCGGCCATTCGCCCAGGGGGCGGATGGCATCAAGATTCTCACGGCAAGGAGACGGGTGTCGACCGTGTACCTCTATCACCAGCTGACGTACCGACCAGTGGTGATGGAAGAGTACAAACGGCATTTCTCCGCGTTGAAGGACAAGGTCGTTTGCTTTCCCGATCCGAAGTCAGGTGAGCAGCAGAAGATCGTTGACTGCCTCGGCTCGCTGGACGCCCTGATCGCGGCGGAGGGGCGGAAGCTCAAAGCCCTGAGGCAGCACAGGCACGGGCTGATGCAGCAGCTCTTTCCCCAGCCCGGCGAAACAGTGCCGCGGCTGCGCCTCCCGGAGTTCCGCGACGCGACGGAATGGGAAACAAGGAATTTAGAAGAGCTTGTTCTCATCCAATCGGGCGGCACTCCCTCCAAGGCGGATCCCGCATTCTGGAACGGCTCAATCCCGTGGGTGTCCGCTAAGGACATGAAGCGGTTGTTCTTAGAGGAGACAGAAGATCACATTTCGGTCGCAGCTGTCGAAAACGGTGCTAGGTTAGTGCCAGCGGGTACGCTCCTATTGCTGACGCGCGGGATGACTTTGCTCAAGGACGTACCAATCTGCGTGATCCGCCGAGAAATGAGCTTCAACCAAGATGTGAAGGCGCTCCGGCCCAAGATCGATGTAAACGGACTCTTCCTAGCTTTCGCGTTGCTGGGAAACAAGCAACGCTTGCTTAAGATGGTGGACATTGCCGGACACGGCACGGGAAAGCTCAACACGGACGAGCTAGCGACATTTGAGTTGGCGTTTCCCGAACCCGCCGAGCAGAATCGAATCGCCGCAATCCTTTCTTCGCTGGACGAAATGGTGACCGCGCAATCGCGGAAGGTAGAGGGTTTGGAGGCCCAAAAGCAGGGCCTGTTGCAACAGCTCTTCCCGAGCCTGGAGGAGGAGTCACGGTGAGCGAGACCAGCTACGCCGATCTTCCCGAACTCGCCAGGCACCTGCGATCAGTACTTGCCGACAAAGCCGAGAAGAAGCCCAGCAAGAGTCCGTTCATCCTGTTGTACGCCTTCAACGGAACCGGCAAGACACGCCTGTCTACGGCCTTCAAAGACATTGGGAAGGTGGTGGATGAGAACGGCGAGGTTCAGAGCCAGGACACGCTTTACTTCAATGCCTTCACCGAGGACCTCTTCTCATGGGACAACGACCTGGAGAAGGATGAGCATCGCACGCTGAAGCTTAACGCGGCGTCCCGTTTCTTCGTCGGGCTCAACGAGTTGGAGATCGAGACCCGGATCCGCCCGCTGCTGGACCGCTACGCGGACTTCGACTTCAGGATCAACTTTGAGTTCGACGAGCATACCGGCAAGATCACCAGCGCGGAAGTGACCTTCTCCCGCAGTGTCCTAAGCGGCGAGGGCGACGAGGCCCGGACGGACGAGGTGGACGGAATCAAGATCTCGCGCGGCGAGGAGAACATCTTCATCTGGTGCTTCTTCCTCTCGGTTCTTCAGCTAGCGCTCGACGGGGCGGAAGCATACGCGTGGGTAGAACACGTTTACATCGACGATCCCATTTCGTCTCTTGATGAACACAACGCGATCGTCATTGGCAACCACCTCGTCCAGCTCTACCGCGAGGCACAGCGCCCGATCAAGACGGTGGTGTCCACCCACCATGCGCTTTTCTTCAACGTCCTGCACTATGAGCTGAAGAGCCATGTGGGTGGTCCGCTGCAGTACATTCTGAAGCGGAATCGCCAGACAAACGGCTACCTGCTTGCCGAACAGAAAAGCGATACACCGCAGTTCTACCATGTCGCCGCGTTGGAGGACCTCTGGCGCGTGGCGCAGAGCGGTCAGGCCAAAACGTTTCACTTCAACATTTTGCGTAGCATTCTTGAGAAGACCGCCTTGTTTCTCGGCCACCGCCATTTCTCGGCGTGCATCAAGGAGGTTGCGGACGATGCGGACGGCATCCTGCACCAGCGGTTCGTCGATCTCCTGAGCCACGGCAAGTACTCGATGTACGAGCCAGCAGAGATGGGCGATGAAACGAAGGACTACTTTCTAACCATTCTGAGGGGATTCGTGGATCGGCACCCATTTAACCGTGAACTTGTACCCGAGCCCGCACCACCTCCGGAAGCACGATGACCGAGAACAACCAGAAACAGCTAGGCAGGACGCTCTGGGCCATCGCGGACCAGCTCCGCGGGGCGATGAACGCGGACGACTTCCGCGATTACATGCTCGCGTTCCTGTTCCTCCGGTACCTCTCGGACAACTACGAGCAGGCCGCGAAAAAGGAACTCGGGCGCGACTACCCCAACCCGGACACCATCGGCAACGGTGGCCGGTCGCCGCTGTCGGTCTGGTACGCGGCGAATACCGACGATGTGGCCGCGTTCGAGAAGCAGATGCGGCTCAAAGCGCATTACGTCATCCGCCCCGAGCACCTCTGGGCCAGCATCGCCCACATGGCGCGCACTCAGGACGGCGAGCTGCTCAGCACGCTCCAGGCCGGCTTTAAGTACATCGAAACCGAGTCGTTCCAGAGCACGTTCTCGGGACTGTTCTCGGAGATCAACCTCGGCTCCGAGAAGCTCGGCAAGACCTACGCGGACCGGAACACCAAGCTCTGCACGATCATCACCAAGATCGCCGAGGGCTTGGCAGCGTTCTCGACGGACAGCGACACACTGGGCGACGCCTACGAGTACCTGATTGGCCAGTTCGCCGCCGGCTCGGGCAAAAAGGCCGGTGAGTTCTACACGCCGCAGCAGATCTCGGACATCCTCTCCGCCATCGTCACGCTCGACAGCCAGGAGCCGAAGACCGGGAAGCGGGATTACCTTGCCAGCGTGATGGACTTCGCCTGCGGCTCGGGCTCGCTTCTGCTGAACGTTCGCAAGCGCATGGGGCCGCACGGCATCGGAAAGATCTACGGGCAGGAGAAGAACATCACCACGTACAACCTGGCGCGGATGAACATGCTGCTGCACGGGGTGAAGGATTCAGAGTTCGAGATCTACCACGGCGACACACTGACGAACGAGTGGGACATGCTCCGCGAGATGAACCCGGCGAAGAAACCCCGCTTCGACGCCGTGGTCGCCAACCCGCCGTTCAGCTTACGTTGGGATCCGAACGAGGCGTTGGGCGAGGACGTGCGCTTCAAGAACTATGGGCTGGCCCCGAAGTCGGCGGCGGACTTCGCGTTCCTTCTGCACGGCTTCCACTACCTCAAGGATGAAGGCGTGATGGCCATCATCCTGCCGCACGGCGTACTCTTCCGGGGCGGGGCGGAAGCGAAGATCCGCCGCAAGCTCCTCGAAGACGGGCACATTGACACCGTCATCGGCCTTCCGGCGAACCTCTTCTATTCAACCGGCATCCCGGTCTGCATCCTCGTCCTGAAGAAGTGCAAGAAGCCCGATGACGTCCTGTTCATCAATGCCGCCGCGGAGTTCGAGAAGGGCAAGCGACAGAACTACCTCTCGGAAGAGCAGATAAAGAGGATCATCGACACCTACAAGCAACGGCCGGAGAAGCCGGTCGAGCGGTACGCGCGGCGGGTGGAGATGGCCGAAATCGAGGCCAACGACTTCAACCTGAACATCTCTCGCTACGTCAGCACGGCCGAGGCGGGAGTCGAGGTCGATCTGTCGGCCATCCACAAGGAGCTCGTCGAGATCGAAAACCAGATCCGGGAGGCAACGGCGAAGCACAACGTGTTCCTGAGGGAACTTGGATTATCCCCATTGCCTGGGCACGATCAGTGATCGACGCGATCCTCGCACACTCTCCGCTTGGTCCGCGATCTCGCCGAGACGGTTCGGCGTCACACCTGATCCCGGCGGCGTATCTCGCCGGAGGGCATCCCTCCGATACTCGCGCGGCAGGTCCGCCACCGCGAGCGCCAGCCCGATGATGGCCGGGTGCGGCGCCTTGCGTCCTTGTGCGATGGCGAGCTGAGTCAGGGGTTCCCATGTCGCGCGGCCGATCAGGTCCACGCCGGCCACGATCCCGTTCAGTGCCGCCACGGAGACGCCGGTCTCCTCTGCCACGCCCGGAATGTTGCGGGGGTGCTGGCCGGGCGGCACGCCGCACCGCGACCCGAACCATTTCTGTGGCGATTACAGAGCCTGCGCCCGGTCACCGCTGAGGTGAGCATGTCGCAACCAGCGCTCCGCGATTTCCTGAATCGAACGCGGCCACGCGCGGTGAACCGGGCGAAGCTGTCGGTGTGGTACGAAGGAGACGGCGCCGAGTTGGCGCGGCTCAGGAGGAAGTGCACGAGGCGAAACTTCGTGCGCATGGAGGGGATGACGGGGATGCGTGAAAAAGAAGCTGCCGCCAAGCGTGGTGCCATTCTCCTTGTTCTGGACCGATCCGGAGACGGGAGACGAGTTCGTCTCGCGGCACATGTACTGTGGGGAGATGATGCAGCGAGGATACTCGCTCAAGGGTTGGAAGCTGGCCTGTATCGCAGTGCGGAAGCGGGAGAGCGGGTTCACGTACGGCGGCAGCATGGAGGGGTGGCAGTAAACACCAGCGGGGCGGCTCTCCACCGGAGGAGCGCGACCCCCCTCTTTGCTGTGATGGACGCGCTCTACTGCAGCACGGTGAAGCCTACATCGAACCCGCTCAGGTGCTTGAACAGGGGCGGCTGGCGACCCGAGCGTCTCGTCACTGAAATCCCAAAGTTCGGATTGACCTTGAACGTAGCGCCTGCGGACCAGAACAGGGGATGCGCTGTGGGGAGATCCGGAAATGCGGGGTTGCGCCGAATCGAGAGCCGGTTCAACTCGGTGTTGACCTCAATGCCGCCCGCGAATGGACCGACCCGGTTGGTCCAAGTCGCCTTCCCCGTCACACCCAGGGTGCCGCGCGACGGGTTGTTGCGCTCCACGCTTACCGCTCCGCTTCCCCGGCCGGTGCTTCCGCGCTCGTACCCTGCGCGAAGGAACACGTTGTATGAGCCCCCTAGCACCGGCAGGTTCCCCACGTAGAGCCATGGGATATAGAACCGCGCCTCCGCGTCCAAGTACATCCAGTTCTGCCGCGCGAACTTGTCATCGGTCTCGAAGCGGGGAGTGACTCGGAACTCCACCAACGGCAGCGGAGCATCGAAGAGGCTGAGTTGCGCCTGCGGCCCCAGGCTGATGCGGCCGGAACCATCCGTCTTCATGTTGAGGAGCACGTCGACGTGCGGCGCCAGCGCGAGGGATGCTCTGCCGCGAGGCGCCTTCAGGTATGGAAAGTCGCGAGTGTGGGCACTCAGGCTCCCGGTCGTCTCTCCATTGAGACGCGTCAGGAGCACGGTCGCATCGAAGTACCGGGTATCTTCGGCTCGCTTGGGTGCCTCGATCTTCACTACCGTCGGCTGAATCGTTCCATAAGGCAGGGTTTGGCCCGTGATACCGTCCACCAGCGTAAGCCGGACAGTATCACCGTTCGACGCCGCCCAGCGTAACGTACACCGGAAGGAGAAGGAACCCCGGTTATAGCACCGTGGTCGGTCCGGCGTGTCCTCCGGTGCCTTGATATCCACTGTTCGCCCGTTGATGGTCACCCGCGGCTCTGGCCGCGTATCGGTCGATAGATCCACCGAGTAGGTGGCTTCGATCCGGGAAGTCGCAGTGGTGATGGGGAGGACTGCTCCTCCTACCGGATCAAGCACCGCCAGGGTGCGAGGGACAGTCGCCCCGTCGAGCTGCACCGGACCCGTCAGCAGTGCGTAGTGATGCGTGTCGTCTAGCTTTCCCAGCGCCTTCAATTCAAGGCAGATGCGATCGCGCGGGCTCCCCTCGTACTCGGGAGGAAAGGGGCACGCCTCTCGGCTCACAACGCTGCTGTCCTTCAGCAGGACTGCGGCTCCCGTGGTCATATCCGTGAGAGTGAAATTACCCACTGCGCGAGGCGCCTCCGCACCCTGTACGTCCAGCTTGAACAGAAGGATGATTCCTTGGCGGTCTGCGCGACGGACGACGCGTTCCAGGTTGGGGTTCGTCTGCGCGCTACCTGAAACGGCCAAGGACAGAGGCAGCACCGCGAGAGCAAGTGGTCTGATCACAGTCTCCTCCGAACCTCACGGGAAATCGAGCTGAGCGTATCGTCGCCGCTGATGTCCGCTTCGTTGAACGGCGGGTTCAGGTTCGGCCAGGTGTTGTTCAGGTCTCTCGCTATCATCCTCCGCACGCCCGCGTCCGCTCCCCCCATCTCTTTCAACTTCCGGTTCCCGAGCGGACCCGATTGGTTCAGGCGGCGCTGTAAAACGGATTCGACTCGTGAGGTGATTGGATCGGATGTCGACCAAGCGCGGCTCGTGGCGACTTCACTATCCAGCCCCTTCCGAGAAGCCGAGTCGAGCGATCTCGACACTGCTGGCTCGTCCAGTTCGACTTCCACCTCGATCTCGCCCACGGCGCCTCGCTCGTCCTCGGCCCCCGACTTCTCGCATTTGGAGTCCGCCATGTTCTCCCAGTCTGGAGCATTGGCGTCCTCGGCCATCGAGCGGGGTTCCCCTTCAACGGTACGGTCTGGCTGGAGTTGCCCCACTTTCGTGGACACCTGGTTAGTGGGGATCAAGCGGCTTCGAGAAGCGGCGCGCCCGCCCCGTGGCCGAGCCCCGT
>Ga0326721_10000036_pt1 | contig 123873 bp, 199 predicted proteins | sample SGPome_FD_203951 | JGI IMG/M metagenome (GOLD analysis project Ga0326721, IMG submission 203951) | Soil microbial communities from Southern Great Plains, Lamont, Oklahoma, United States - SGP_1_2016 | ecosystem: Engineered > Artificial ecosystem > Soil microcosm > Unclassified | place: USA... | reverse complement strand
CCCAACGTGTACATTTGGTGTCGCGGGCGCCCCGTCGAACGGTGCGGTGCAGACCTGCCCTGTATGATTTCAGGAGAGACAGCGTCACCGGAGAGCGTTTGTCGGTAAGCGCCGCGCGACTACCGGTAATGTACCGGTACTTTGGATGAAAGTCAAGAGCCAGGTGTCACCAAGAAGTGTCACCAAACCCCGCGACTGGCGCCTATCGAATACAGGTAACATACGACTAAGGCACCCGCATGTGGCGGGTGCCTTACTACTAATAGTCGTATAATAAGGTCTGTGTAACTTCTTAGGAAACCGCTGCTCTATCCACCTGAGCTACAGGGGCGACCCTTTAACCACATAACTAACAACGACTTACGAGTTTTAAGAATCCCCGCCTGTCGTGCTGTCACCAACCGTGTCACCACGTGCTCTCCGCCGGTGTGTCATCACGGCCCGCATGGTTGCCTTGTCCGGCTGCTGGTACCGCAGGAAGGCGGCAAGGCTCTTCCAGCCCCCGGCGGCCATCACGTCCTTCATCGGCAGGTCTTTCCGGTCGGTGTTCCACTTCCTTCGGAGGGCGTGCCAGCCGAATCCCTTCGGGCGAGGTGTCCCGAGCTTCGTGAAGGCTCGTGTCATCCATAGCTGTACTCGGTTCTCGCTGACGGGCCGTGTCGGGTCCGCCGGGGCGTACAGTATCCAAGGGGAAGGTAGTCGAGACGGGTCGTCTCTCCAAGCGGCCAGGGCCGCCAGCACGTCGTCCGGGATGTGGCTCGTCCGTTCGTACTCCATCTTGTCATATATAGGGTTCCACCACACCTCCCGGTCAGCCCACCGGATGTCCGCCCAGGCAAGGTGTCGGATGCTGGAAATGCGATTGCCGAACGCCTCAGCCAGGATGAGGGCGACTCGGAACATAGGGTGGCGCGTCGTGTCGGCCACGGCCAAGAGCTGATCGAAGAGGCTGTCTGAAATGAGAGGCTGTCGGGGGTTCTTCTCCTCGGGAAGCGTCACGCCGTCGAAGATGCGTTCTGCGAGAAGTCGATTCCCTTCTCGGTCCTTTTGCCCGTACGCCCACAGGGCGGCCGTGCGCAGAGCGGCCAGGTCATTCTTCACCGTCTGCGGCTGACAGGCGCGGGAGCCCTTCCGGACGCGAATCTGAGGGTGGGCAAACGTCCCAGCCAGGCGGTCCTTCGTGTAGCGCAAGGCGTGCGAGTTATTGAAGAGCTTGAGGTCGAAGTCCGTCCCGAAGTAGGCGGCCAGGATGGCGAAGGACTTCGCGCGGTCCCGGCGGGTCTTCGGCTCGATGGTCTGCCACTCTTCGCTTCTGGTGTAGAGGGAGATGAGTCCGCCCAACCGTAACCCTGCCTGCGTATTAGGCAGAGTATCGTGAGGTTGCTTCTTAAGAAGGGCGGCGAGGAGCAGTCGCGCCTGTCCTCGTGCCTTGCCTTGGTCCCGGTGGCCTAAGCTCTCCCGGTCCGTTTTCCATGAGCCGTCCTGGAGCCGGAGTTTCACCTCGCGCTGAAAAGGGCCTCCAGGTACGCGCTGGTAGATGCGCACCCGAAGGCCCTCGACTCCGATGACTTCGGAGTTGACTGCCATGTGTACCTCGGGGAGACCCCTATCGAGTGAACCGTCCGAGCACCGCCTCGGCATCGGCCTCAGCATTGTACGCATCGACGGTGTCCCCCGCAAGACCGTTGCTCTTACGGCGCCTCTTTGCCGCGAGTAGCGGCAAGTCTCGCTTGAGCACGCGGATGGTCTGTTTGGGGCTTGACCGCAAGTCGGTCACCTCCCCGCTTCGCACCGCGCGGCGGACGGTCTCCGGGTTTACTCCGGTCAGTACCACCGCCTGCTCGACCGAGACGGTCTCGTCTTGAGCAAGGGTGGCGGCCTCGCGCAGCTTAGTCAGCAACCGCTCGCGCGCCTCCACCTGACACCCGGCGCCGTTCTCGCGCAGGATGCTCGTTTCGTTCTCCGCGCTCGTGAGGAACGCGTCCAGCCAGTTCGTATCCAGCATCAGCCGTGCTTTCGCTTGAAGTCTTCGATAGCCCGGCGCATGTGCGGGCTCATCTGTCGTTGGGCAGTTGCCGTGCCTCTATTTTGCCGCTGTCTCTCGGTCAGGACCAGGACGGCGAGTAGGAGCAGAACGCTCACCGGTCGAAGCCGTCCAGCAGTTCCGGGGCGATGTCCACGGGGCCGGACGACAAGCGCTTCGCCATCACGGCCGGGCACATCTCCCCCTTCCCGTGGTCTCGGCGGCAAGAGTACACCTTCTCCAGGTCGTCTTTGTAGACGAGCAGGAAATTGTGTACGCCAGCTTTGCAGAGGGTGCGGTTTACAGCAGTGCGCAGGCTCATTTAGTACAGGTCTCCGATGTTCAACGCGCGGTCGGCCAAGTCCGCAGATGACTTGTCGGGGAGACGCGCAGTGGCGATCAGGGTCAGGGCATGCCGGTACAACTCCAGCTGGGTGTACTCTCGCGTGAAGAAGTGACGCAGGACCCATTCACGTATGCTCATCGAAGCGTCTCAGCGGCGTCCAGGGTGACGAGCGCCACCATCGCGGGCTCGTACGCCTCCAAGCTGGAGGGGTGCACACCGGTGGTGTGTTCAAGTAGCGCGATGAGCTTGAGTGCCCGGCGGTAGAGGTCCGCGCGTCGCAGGTCAGCGGCTTGCTCGGGAAAGAGGCGCGCGAAAAGGCGCGCACGAATCGTCCGCAACATCGACAGGTACAGTACCGGTACAGTGGGACAATGAAGCGGCGCGCAAGCCGCGCGCCTGTGTACCGGTAGTATAACACCACAAGACAGGTATTGCAAGGTAGCCTACGGCTCGTTAGAGTACCGGTATGCTACCATCCTACCCGATTCTTAGACTCTATCGCGGTCGTCATCCCGTGGACCCCACCGAGGGACCCTTCGTGTACATCGCCCTGGGCTACACGGCCACGGGCCTCGCCTGGGGCGCCACGCCGGAGGCGGCCGTGATGGCACTGATCCGGCAAGAAGTGCGGAGCCCCGAGCGGCCTTTGTGGGGAGACTAGTGTGGAGGGCTTACCGGGAGGGCGGGACGAGCAGGCGGCGTAGCCGCCGAAGATTGGAACCCTGATTGGAACTGGTTCCAACACGTTCGTATGAAGAGGTGTTGTTGAGTCCTGCGTGGCGGCCAGGTCCACAAGTCCAGCTACAGAGGGGACCCGACTTGAGAGGCAGATGGGACCCAAGAGGGGACCCAAGTTCGCCGTCTATGGGACCCGTTCCGAAAGGGGACCCTTCTGACAGAGAATCGTCAAAATTCCCAAAAATTTTGCCTCAACCAGCAGCTTCGACCGCACCCGCCCCTCCCCCGGCGGCGGAAAGGGGGAGGGGTGTGGCACCGGTGTCTCACGTGGGGCGCGAATGCCCCGGCGCGGCGGTCAGTCGTTGTCGTCCGTATCGAACCACTCGCGCGTCTGGCGATACGCGTCGGTCACGTCGTCGTCATACGCTTCCTCCAGCGCATCCCATTCGCTGTCGTCCTGCTCTTCCCAGTCGCGCAACAGCACGTCCTCGTAGTCGTTCAGCTGGTCCTCGTTCAGTCCCGCCAGCGTACCCTCGCACTCGCTGTCGCCGTCGTAGCCGTTGATCGTGTCGTGCATGGTTCGTCTCCCCGTTGCGAAGTGTGGTGCGGCGTGCGCCGCGTGGTTCGTGCACCTAATTTATACGGGTCAGGTGCACTTGTCAAGGGGTGCGGCTACACCTCGGCCGTCCTGTCCAGCACCCGTAGCAGAGGTACCCCTACGGTACCGGTAAGCACGGCCGTGGTCAGTAGCCAGAGGGTAAGCATAGGGTGCGCTCCAGTGTGGTGTGAGTGTGTGCCTGTGCTTGCTGTGCTGCGCTGCTGCGTTCGCACGAATCGTCGCGCGCTGCGCTGGCTTGCTGGTTTGCTGGCTTACATGCTGCCTGCGTTCATGCTCTACTATATCCCCCTACCCCGGAAAAGGGCCCTTAAGCGATTGAACAGGGGCAGGGGTTGAACTCCCCCGGTCCGCAGCTTCTTAGGGCGTTGGACCGGGGCAGGGGTGCGGCTACTGCCGCCGCTCTGCGTCCGTCACCTCGATACCGTAGTAGAGCGCGGTACCCAGTCCCGCCACGGCCAGAAAGAGGAGCAGCACGTGCCCTGCTCCGAAGGCCGTTAGCGGCGCGCTGCCGACCATGTAGACCAGCAGCAGGGACAGGACGGCCAGCGCTACGCGAGTGATCGTGTTCATGGTGCGGTTCCCTTCTCAGGGGGTCAGCGCGGGGCGCCGTGTGCGCCCCGCCTGCATCCAACCTATACGGGTCATTCCCCTTTGTCAAGGGGTACGGTTCACAGCTTGGCGGTGCAGCGCACCCGGCCCCGGCGGTCGCGAGCCACGCGCTGCACGCTGTACTTGACGCACTCCCCCGTGGACAGGTCTGTGACGCTGTGCACCGTCGCCAGCGCGGCGGCGCGGGTCCATGTCTGCGAGGCCCCGTCTTGCGACTCTGCGCCGTAGTACAGCGCGGCCGACAGGCCAGCCAGAGCCGCACAGAGCAGCAGGTGTGCGGGCCCTACCGGGCTCAGAGGCGCGGCGGCAACCAGCAGGAAGAGCAGCAGCACGGACGCGGCGGCGACGGCCAGAGAGATGCGGAGTTTCATGCGCGGATGCTTTCTTGAGAGAGAGAGAGAGAGAGACAAGAGCACGCGCTCACATACCTCTGTAAGCGCGTGCCCCGGTTCTTACGAATCCTGTTCCCGCGCCAGCTCCAGTGCCGCCTGAACGGTCTTGCCGTAGTGGCTGTTCCGGCGTCCCGTCGCAGGCAGGCGCCAACAGCTCCAGCGTCTCACTCAGCAGCGCGGCACCCAACGCGGCCATGCTCTGGATGGAGAGGGCCGTACGGACGTTCGCGATACCCCGGCGCATGCTTTCGGGCATGCTCCACCCGCTATGCTCTGGCTTCTCCATCTCGCACAGGGTGGTCCGCAGGTAGTTGTTGCTGAACCGGCGCGCCAGCCGCGCGGCATAGTCCAGATTCGTCAGGGCGCGGGCTTCGGCCTGCGTCGGGAGCGCGTACCCCTTGGGGAGCCGGTTCATTGATCATGCCTTTCTCTTACAGGTTCTTGCCCCGGCGCCGCCGGACTGCGTGCGCCGTGCATTCATATTAACAGGTCAGAATTGTTTGTCAAGGGGTATGCTTAAAGTCCCGTGCTTGCAAGCACACCTGACAGGAATTCTTACCGGCTCGGCTCGCGGTTCTTAAGACGTTGGTTTGAGAGGAAGGCGGGAGGGCGACGGGAGGACAGGCAGGTAAGAACAGGTCAGGTTTGACAAGCGCCAATGCCTCTATTATATGGCGTGCGGGTCTGGCGGGTCTGTCGGAGAGGTGACAGCCGGGAGGACTGACAACGCGTCTGGCAAGCTCCCTGACGCACGAGAGACAGGGCAGGTGTCTCTCCCCTTTCCCCTGTCTCTCTCTCTCTGGCTGGCTCAAAGGCCGCCGTTTGCCGCGCGGGCCAGAGACGTGCGTCCAACCGCTCTGACAACGGAGTAATACCCCACGCCCCATTTACGGCGAAAGTCGGCGGTCATTTCCGCCAGAGCCACCCTGTCTCCGTACCTGCCAGATGCATCCGTCTCCATCTCCAGCTCAGACAGGACGTAGGCGTCCGCAAGGCACTCCGCGCGGTATTTCATGCCTCTCTCTCTTCTCTCTGTGGGGATTCAGGGACCGCCGCTTGGACGGCCCCTCGTCCGCCCTCCGGTTCAGCCGTACGACTCCGTCAGGTCTACTTGGCGGGCGCCTCTTCCGCGCTATCCCAAACGAAGCGCACACGGGCCACGTTGTCCGACGCGAAGTAAACTCCCTCTCGCGTGACATGCTTGCACCCCTGCTGCATCCGGAAGGGGCCGTACCCGCTTTGCGTGTAGGGCGTACCGCAGCAGGGGCACGCGGCGGTGTAGCTGATTCCGTGCAGCGTGGCGCGGACGTTCTGAGAGATGGCGGCCATTGATCGTATTTTCCGTGGCTTGGGTTCAGGGGCCGCGCAGCGTGCGCGCCCTTCGATTTCCAAGCTAAACGGGTCTCAACCACTTGTCAAGTGCGGGGCCGCCGGTTCTACTTCTACGGCGGGACAGGGCAACCCTTTCTCAGCAGCGAGACGCAACGCACGGGCCCTGCATGCGTGCAGGTCCGGGCCGCTTGTGCCGCCGATTAGCTTGCGTCCGTCCGTACCGAAGACCTGAAAGACGTAACTACACGTCCGGCGGGCGTTCGGCCCTACAATCCCCGTTGGCGGAGGAAAGGGCCCGCGAATCACTACGCGCCCGTGCATGGTCAGTCGTCTCCAGTGTAGGGAGTGGAAGGGCCGCCATTCGGCCCTTCCCCGGTCCTCAAAGGCCGCTACGCGGCCAGCGTGCGGCAGGCGCGGTTCCACGCGTTGCGCACGGCCAGCTTGGCGCCGTCCCTGAAAGCACGCTCCCTCTGGTGGAAGGCGTGCGCGTACACGTCCGCGCGGTCCGCGTCGGACAGGCCGGAGCGGAAGATATCGAATGCGAGCCACCCGGCCCGGTTCGCCACCATGTTCCGGACGTGCGCCCGCAGGGCCGCGCGGCGCGCCATCTCGGCGGCCTCCCGCTCCCGCAGGATAACGGCCGTGGCCCGGAACAGGCGCACCGCGTATGCGGCGGCCGTCAAGTTCTCCGGATTGACGTGCGCCGTCTCCAGATACGCAGCGGCGCCGTCAAGCTGGTCCGCAGTCGCCTTGCCCTGCTCCGCCATCTTGAGGATTTCCAGCGCCGCGCGGAGGTTCGCAATGCTGCGGCGGATGCTGTTGGGGATGCGCGCCTTCGCGTCCAGATGACCATTCGGGTTTTCCATCCCGCACAGCATGGTCTCCAGATTCTCGCGCGTCTGCGTCCGGGCCAGCTTGGCGGCGTGCTCCACGTTCGCCAGCGTCAGGCACTCGGCCGGGGTGGGGAGCGCGAAGGCGGCGGTGTTGGCAGTCATTGATCGGAGCCTTTCCCTGTACTGTTCCAGTCCGTCGCGCGCCGTGGTGCGTGCGACTTGAGTAGAATAGTATACGGGTCAGAAAAGCTTGTCAAGGGGCGTGCGCAAACTTCCGCTGCCCCTCAGTCTTGTCCGCGTACACGCAGGGCGCCCGGTGATAAAACGTCATCCCAAATAGCTCCCAGCACACCGGGCACTGCTCCCGCGCGTCTGGTGCATCCCCTGCCATGCTGGTGCCTTTCTTCCACGCGGGGATACCCATCCCCGTCTCCCGGTCGCGCGGCCAGCTTTCCGGACTCACAGGTCCTCCGGCGCGCTGGTGTACCCTCCGCAGGCGCCACACTGCAACCCCTTGGCGATAGGCACTCCCGGCCGCGCCCGCTTGAGCGTCGGGTATCCGGTCCCCTCGCACACCGGACACACGGGGTACCCGATGCGCTGGACGTGCTTCCGCGCGCGTGCCGCGTACTGGGGCAGCACTTCCACGAAGGACGGCCCGTCGCCGGGAGAGGTGACAAGGTTCGGCACCTTGTGGCATTCGTCCAGCTTCCGCCCGATTTCCGAAGCGGCCATCCAATGGCCCCGGAAAACGATGACCGCGTTGCGGGTCTGCATTTGATCGTGTCTCCGTTGAAAGCGCGGGGGTGCGAGGGGCCGCAGGGGTGCGGCCCCTCTGGTGTGGTCCTCAGCCGCGCAGAGCGGCGCGGGTTGCGGGAGCGTTCACGTCCCACATGGACAAGCTCCCCTGTCGCGTGTTGTGGTTCCACCACGAGGCGTCAATGCAGTAGGCGCCGGTGGACGCGTACTGAGTGCCGCGCAGCAGCTCCCCCAACTTCTCTCGCGCATCCTTGGGGCCGTACACCGCTACCGTCACCCGCGCCAGTTCGTCCACGTAGGAGCCGCCCCGGCCGGTGATGGGCGTGACCCCGTAGTCGCTCCAGACGTACAACGTGGCCGTGTGCGTGCGGCCGGTCTCCCGGTTGCTCGTCTCTTCCGTGGTGTCGTTGCGGACGGTCATTGATCGGTGCTCCGTGCCTGGGTGCCTGTCCGCCGCGTCGTGCAGCGAACGTGCACCCAAGTTATACGGGTCACTACCCCTTGTCAAGGGGTTAGTAGTCCTCCCCTGCGGGAAGGTTCACGTCTCCCCCGCACGAGCGGTCTTTCTCCCCGCCCGTGGCGTGAAAGAGGCAGCACGATTTGAGCACGAGGCGCACCTCCGGTGACGCCGGGTCCAGAGACTCACCGTACACCTGCGGCGCGTCGGTTCCCTGCCCCAGTTCCGGGTCCTCTTGCATGTTGGTCCACCGGCGGCCACAGCCGCACGCGGCGTTGTCGCGGCACCAGTCATTGAAGTCCAGCCCGGACCGCTCGTCCGCTTCCTCTGCGGTGGCGGCTTCGACACTCACGTAGCGCGGCCCCTTGAACTTGCCCCCCACGTTGTTCTGGCGGTAGGTGTAGAACGGCATTGATCGGTGCTTTCGTCAGGGTGTAGGGAGCACGCGCATCGGGCTCCCCTGAACAGCCTTACTCGCCGCGTGCCCGGCAATGTCCCTTGTGACCGGAGCGCCGTACACAGGTTCCCGCGATTCCGGAGCACTTCGGTGTACGCACGCGGGGCCGCTTGTAAAGCCGCTTGAGCAGGCTAGCGGCCTGCGTGTCTCCCTGCTGCGGGTCCCGTCCGGGCTCCGTGTACCACGACACCGCGTCCCGCAGGGCGAAGGTGCTGTCCGCCAGCGATTCGGCGGCCTGTGCCGCATCCGTGTGTCCAAGCGCGCGGAGCTTGCGCGCCACGCTGGACAGCAGGTTGTAGGCATGGTTGGCGTCCATCATCGCGGCGTTGGCCGTGTCGTTCGTCCGTGCCATTGATCGGTATCCGGGTTCCGGGTCTCCAGCGAGGGGCGCCGCGTGCACCCCTCTGGACAGACAAGCTAAACGGGTCTCCGTCGCTTGTCAAGGGACGCGTTTCAGGCGGCCACCGGGAGCGTGGGCGCGCTGCTCTTGCCGGGCCGCTCCCCGAACAAGTCATACTGAGGGGACAACTCCCCCACGTTGTGCAGGTTCCGCCACGTCACCCACGTCACCGCCTGCATCTGCGAGGGCGCCACGCCAACCGCGCGGGCGGCCTCTGCGTACGCATCCGCAACCGTCTGGTACAGCTTGGGAGACAGCTTCGGTGTTTTCGCGAGAGGGCGCCGCTCCCCAAGCCAGATACCGTAGGCGTGCCCGTCCACAACGACATGGGCGCACGCGGAGTGCGGGTCAAGGATGTTCCGCCAGAACGCGCGGGTCTTAAGCGAGGTGTTCTTACCGAACGCCTCCGCCGGAGTCAGGGCGCCCGTAAGAATCGCCCACGCCTTGCGCTTGTTCGCGTTGTAGGTGGAGACGGTGAAGTCCGCCAGCTTCCCGCCCGCCATGAACACCGACAACATCTTGTCCGCGTCGCGCACGTTCGTGGCCCATGCGTTGGACGGGGACAGGGCCGAGAGGACGGCGGCAACCGCCTCAAGCGTCACCCCGCGCCCGTGCACCGGGTCAGTCTGGCCCGCGTGTGCGTTCGCCAGAGCACGCGCGATCATGTGCGCGGTAGTGTACCACGTCATCCCGTAGTCCGTCTCCACCGGCCCGGCCGCGTAGTAGACGGAGAGGATGTTGCGCGCGCCGCTGGACAGGTCGCGAGCCGCCGCGTTCGCCGTGCTGGTCATTGATCGTGCTTCCCTTGGGTGCGAGGCGCCCTGCCTTGTGCGTGCGCCCTTCGACAATCAACGTATACGGGTCAGTTCCACTTGTCAAGGGGTACCGGATACAAGGTCTCAAAGCACAGGGCGCCCACGCACTTGGCGTGGTCCAGCTTGAACACCGCCTGTGCGCTTCCGGTAAGAACGTGGGACGCGGGAACCTGATACACGTTCACGCGGAGCGTTGGAACCTCTTCAACGCACCTGCGCCGCTCCTGCGCGCAGTCAAACCAGCGCTGTAGCGCATCCACGCTGCGGAAGCCGAAATAGTACTGCCGTTGTTCTTCCCAAGGCAGGTCACCCCACAGCTTGTCCCCTAGCCCGTCCTCGTACGGGCCGGGCCGGTGCTCGGCCGCCGTCCCGTCAAGCACGCTTGTCGTGTAGTACACGCCCGTTCGGCGCTCTGCGCATTCGACACGGTAGATGGTAAGGTACCCGCGCGGCATGGCTCGTTCTCGCGTTCGCTGGTTCACTGTGTGCCCGGCCCCCGTCAGGATATAAGGGGCATGGACACTTGTCAAGGGATAGGCGGATGCACAAAGGCGTCCGGCAAGTCCACCAGCTTTTGCGGTGCGAAGGGCCGCTCCGACAGAGGCACGTAGTCCGCGTCTCCCTTGCGCGGCAGGCTTCCGTCCGGGCGCCGCAGGTGGGCGCCGTAGTTCACCCATGAATTTTGCGCGCGCGTCTCGATAGCAAGCGCGAGACGCGCCTCTCTGGAGAACATCCGGGCGTGCGCAATCCACGCGTTGTGCTCCCCGCGCGGGCCGAACTCAAACCCTTCCGCCGCGTGGCCGAAAGCGTCGTGTACAGCCCGGAAAACGTCGTTCAGCAGCAGCGGCACCCCGTCTACCGTAACCCCGGCTGAGGCGAGCAACGGATGGGCGGCCCTGTCTGAGGCGTCCCCCGTCTCTCCGAACGCGCCCGCCGTAGGCAGGAAGTACAGCCGCCGGTTCTCGCGCACGTCCGCCAGCATGGCGGCAGAGTTGGCGTAGGGTTCCCCTTCGCCCTGAAAGGGGCGCATCTCTAGTCCGAACGCGCGGAGTACGTCCCATTGGTGCAGCAGCTCCCGCGCGAGTGCGGCGTAGCTGCGTTGGATGCGCGGGAGCTGCGGCGTGTGCGGCAGCGTCTCGAACAAGTCCGCCAGATAGCGCGCCTGCTGTTCCGGAACGGCCACGTAGGGATTGCACCGGATGTACTCGCGCAGGTTGAACCGGCGCCAGTTCTGGCGCGCGTACTCGCTGGCCGCGTCCCTCAGCCACTTAACCCCGTTTCGCATTGCTCTTGCCTTCGCGCCGTGAGTGTGCGGGCCGCCGTGTGCGGCTCGTGTGCAGTCAAGCTATACGGGTCAGGAATACTTGTCAAGGGCCACGCGACGGAGCGCGCGACGCAGTATGTTCGGCGGGAGCGGGTGGGGTGCGCCGGGAATGCGGCGCTTGAAGTCGTACGCCTTGTTCCGTCCGATAGAAGCGGCCAGACGAGCGCGTGCCGACAGCGCTACACGGGCGGCGGCCGGGTCAAGGATATTGAGGGCGCGCCGGACGATGTTGTCTGTCTGCACAGTGTCCACCCGCAGGCGGACGCTGCGCGCGCTGTGGATGCGGTCAAAGCGGGCCCAGTTCATGGCTACGCTCCTTCGTAAGAAGTTGACGGGCGGCTACGCGGCGTAGGTGCGCGGCGCGTGCTTGGGCCACTCCAGCGCCACCAGAGGCAGCACGTCCAACCGGTCTACTTCGTAAAACAGCGAAACCAGCACGGCCAGCTTGAACTGGCGTTCGTTCCACTCCAGCAGCGTGCGCGGGGCGCCCTTGCGGCGCACGTCCGACGCCACGAGACCCGGCAGAATCTCCCGCCAGTCCGGCGCGCCTGCGGTCTTGATCGTGACCGCGTTGCCCCGCATCCGGCCCAAAATGGCTTTGAACATTGGTTGTTCCTCCCGGTTTGAAGTGGTGGCCCCGTCGCTATCGCGCCGGTAGCGTACCGGTACATTAACCGTGTCGCCCGGACTTGTCAAGGGGTGCAGGTTGCGGCCGTCGTCCCTTGACAAATTTCGGTGACCCGTATACGTTCCTCCCCGTTCGGCAATCGCGCCGGGCGGCACTTCACACGACTGGGGGGAAAGCGAGGAAGCATGGTTGTTCGCTACGCGGTGGCGAACGTGGCACCGGAGACGGTAGCGGCGCGCGGACAGGCGGCCGGGCTGGCGGGGTCAGTCTCGCAGGGGTTCGGGTTCGGCACGTGGGGGATGGAGCCGACGACGTTCCTTGAGTTCGGCGGGGTGCCTCTGGAGACGGCGGATGCGTTCGTAAGAGCGCTTCTGCGGGAGCACAGCGAAGTATGCGCCTACCGGACGGTAAACGGCGCCGCGCCCTCGCTGGTGTACGCGGAAGAGGGTCACGTGGAAGAACTGGCGTAAACTGAATGCCCACGGGGTGGACACACCAAACGGGGCGGGGCCGTGAAATCGGCTCCGCCCCTTTTCGCGCCCGTGAAATCTGGCTGGCGCGCCGTATGAAGCTGGCGGTATGAAGCTGGCGGCCACGAACCGAGCCGCTGGCTATGAAGCTGGCTACGAATCCGTATGAAGCTGGCGGTATGAAGCTAGGAACGGGGCGCCGCTCTATGAAGCTGGCGCCCCTGTTGTATGAAGCTGGCTCAGGTCTCGGAGCCGAGATGTAGTAGCCGCTGCGCGCGGTACCACAGTTCGTCGGCTTCCCGCATGGCTTCGGCGGCTCGCTGCGTCAGGCTTTCGGCCTCTTGGCGCTTGCGGTCCGCGTCGTCCGTGAGACGTGCCACGCGGGCCGCGCGGATGTGCTCCTGCGTGACGAGGGCGAACGCCGCGTCTGCGAGGTCCTGCGTTACCGCCTTCCGCACACCCTCCGGAATCTCGTTGCGGCGGTCCGTGCGCACTACGCCGTAGCCTGCGTACCGTAGGTACCACGCGTGCGGGACAACGGGTTGCCCGGTCTCGGGGTCACGCTGAGGGTAGCGGGTGAACGAGGCGTCCACCCGTAGCGGGACGCGGTTGATGGTGGCCTTACCGCTGATGATGAACAGCCGCTCTTCCCGCGCGTGCACCCCGTTGCGACGCTGCTCTTCCTCACTGGGCGTCGGGTCCAACACCGTCACGGTGAACGGGCCGTACTTGGTATCGAGAGTAAAGGTCGGGTAGTCGGCCATGATCGCCCCCAGGTTGGTAAAGGTCCGGGCGGTGAAGTGCCGCCCGGCTTGTACATGGCCTAATCTAAAGGGGTCAGTGGTGTTTGTCAAGGGGCGGGGTTCATCCCCCTCCCGACACCGCGTAACCCACGGGGGCGCTGGTGAAGTCGTACACGCTCGTAGGCGGCCCGTCCACGTCGCGCGGAGTACTCGTATCCTTGGCCTTTCACCAGTCGCCGTGCTTGCGCCTCGCTATGGGCGAGGGCGAAGGCGATTCCACACGAGTAGTCGCAGAACACGTTTTCCCACACGTAGAGCCGCAGGCGTGTCCGCTGCTGCTTGCTCCCGCGTTCCTTTGGTGCGGTCCTTCGGAGAGACAGCATGGTGCGTCCTTTCCAGTACGTGGGCGCGGGCTACAGCCCGGCCGGGGAAAAGCTGGCGCATCCGCTTCCGGGCGGCGGTACGCGCGCCGTCAGGGGTGGGGGCGTGAACCACCACAGTCGTCCGCACCCCGTTCGTGAACATCACTGCCACTTCGTACCGGCGAGGGGCGGCCACTACTCGGCCACCGGGGCGAACGCCGCACACACCTTCTCCGCGTGCGCGCGGGCCTCGGCCAGCGCCTCGGCCTTGAGGTAATCGTAATGGCCGCTGGACCGGATGAAGTCGCGCTCGTTCTTGTACGAGCAGCCGCCCAGCGAGGAGCGTCCCAGCACGAGCCCGTCCACCACACATTCCACGGTTACGAGCGCCCAGGCCCACACGTCACCCGCGTCCAGTCGCCGGAGAATCCCGTTCTCTACGCGCCGGTCGTACGCGGGGTCCCCGGAGTCGATGATGTTGCCCCGTACCGGGATGTCTTCCTGCTCCACGCGGATGCGGTACTCGATCATGGCGGCGGCTCCCTCGTGTTAGTGTTGTTTGTGAACACGTAGGGAATTTAATCGGGTCGGGGTGATTTGTCAAGGGGTAAAGAACGAGCGCCCGGCCGGGTAGACGGGGCGCTCGAAAGTTCAGTTCGGATTGTGCACCCAGTATACCGCGATTCCGCTGATTCGCGGGTCCAGCACCGGGTGCACGAAGGTCAGGTCATCTCGGAGCTGGCCGAATGCGTCGTTGGCGTCCTCGCCGTACGCGGTCACACCGTAGATGTAGTCCGGCCCGTCCACCACGTACGCTTCGTACCGCTCGTCCGGCAGGTCGGTACGCGGGTTGAACTCCGCGTTCTCTCGGGTCTCGATGACGACGCGCATGGCTCAGTCCTCCACACGGGGGAACACCTCGAAATCGCCGTAGAAGCACCCGTTATAGGGCAGAAGGTCTTCCACGAAGTCCAGTCGCTCCGTGCGGCCGTCCGGGTGCGTCAAGGTCACGCCCTGTGGGTCGATGAAGACCGCGCGGAGAGCGACCGGCAGTCCGGACTCGCCCCAGTCCTCCATGTCCTCTTCCACCGTGGCCCGGCCGTGCAGCGGCAGGAAGGTCAGGTCGCCGTCGATGCTGTAGTGCGTCGGGACGAAGCCGAGGCCGAGCTTTTCCCGGTCCGCCGGGAAGGCCAAGTCATACGCAGTGTTGGCGCTCCCGAGCCAGAACGCCGAGTTGTAGGTGACGTGCAGGTAGATGCCGTCCAGCTCGGCGGTCTGCGGGGCAGTGATGTGCAGCTTCATCGGTCGTGCCTTTCTGATCGGGTGTGCTTCCCTTGTTTCAACCTGCCCTGAACTTAATAGGGTCAGACTGGTTTGTCAAGGGGCCGAGAAGAGGACTCCCCGGCCGCCAGACTAAATCGCGTGGTCCGGTCTATCTCTTCCCTGGCCCCGTGCGCGGGCTTCCTTCGTATGAATCCTGCGCTGCGTATGAAGCTGGCGCGTGCTATGAAGCTGAGGCGGCCTCCAGTTCGTCCACGTCGTTGACCGCCGGGCCCTCGTGGAAGACCAGCCACGCACCGTTGTCAAATCGAACGTGGTACTCGGCGCAGACTCCGTCCTGTGCGCCCGGCGGGACGTGGCCGTAGGTGATACGGTGCTCCACCATGCCCAACGTGCCTGCCGGGGTCACGCGGCGCACGTCGTTCTCGTCGTGGTCCACCTGCTCCACCCGCGTCTGTACGCGGTCGCCCTCGTTGAAGCGATGCACTGTGCAGCCTTTCGTTTGTGGGTGACCGCGCGCGGTCCACTTGCTTTGCTACGCGTGCTGCGCAGGGTATTTGCCCGTCGTGCGGATGACCAGCATCCGGCATCTGCTGCACGTCACCTCGCCCAGTACCAGAGTCAGACGCGGCTTGAGTCCCTCCGTCGCGCAGGCGGGGACCACAAGGGCCGTCCCGTTCAGCAGGACGGAGGTGTCGTACTCCTTCGTGGCCGCGTTGAATGGGAGCGCGGCGGCGAGGTGAACCCTCTTCTCGGCGGCGGCCATCACTTCCCCTCCGCGTACAGGTACTCTTCGCCGTTGACGAGGTCCAGCTCCTTGGCAAGGGGCAGGGCTTCGGGGGAGTCGTCCGGCAGGGCCAGCAGCCGCCCCGCCTTGCGCAGGTAGTCCTGCTCCGCCTGCGTCAGGTCGCCGTAGTAACGGCCGCCAGTGAACGTCGCGATGGTGTCCAGCAGGCGGTCTTTCGCAACTACCACAGTGAGGTCGGCCATGTGCGTCCTTTCGTCGTGCGTGATCGGTTCAACGTGCCTTGAACATAATAGGGTCATGGTGATTTGTCAAGGGCACGACGAAGACGGCCCCCGGCCGGGCCGTTTTCTCAGGGGCGCCGGGTGAAGTCGAAGTCCGTGTCGTTCAGCTCCAGCCAAGCCTCGAATGCGGCGTCCTCGGTCTCTTCCTGCGTCCATGCGCTGATGAAGTTGGACCACGCGTCTTCGATACTGTCTCCCCCACCGGAAATGAGACTGTCGAAACACGGGCTGCTCAAGAAGCCTTCGGCGTCGTCGGCGGTGTCGTTGCTCACCTCTACGCGCCCGCCCGGCTTCACGTCGATGCGAAGAGGGCACCGGTTCCGCGTCACCCAGTCCTGAATCTCTTTCATACCCGTCCCTTTCTTACGATGGGTTGTAGGTGCGTATGAAGCTGGCGCTACTCGAAGACCCGCCAGCCCTCGTCAGGCTGGAGGTGAGCGAGGGCCGCCATCAGGTCCTCGCAGTCGAGGTGCAGCACCGTGGGCCGCGCCGGGACTGGGCGTAGGCTCGGGATGTACACGGCCAGCACGAAGCGCGCACCCCGGCGGCGGTTCTTACGCACGCTCGCCTCTCGCCCGTCCCGGAGGTTCACGGCGTGAAGGAGGGCGTCGGCGCTCATCCCAGGTCTCCGAACGGGCTGGAGAACTCGCCGGGGACGGAGGCCAGAGGAGAGTTGGCGGGCAGGCGCAAGACGTGGGTCTTGCGGTACTCCTCGTCCCACCCGCCGATGAAGTCGCGGACGGGTTCGGGAATAGGCACGTCGCCGCTCGAATCAATCAGCAGGACTTCCACGCTACCGACCGTCATGATGTGCGCGTCGGCGGTAGGTACTTGCTCGCACAGGTAGTGGTAGACCGGGCAGTTGGAGCCGGAGTTGGTGCCGCGCAGGAAGCCACCCTGCTCCAGCGCGACCCGGATGTCGGCGGGGGTGCCGTAGGCGGACAGCTCGTTCAAGGCGCGCTCGATGCCGCTGCGGACGGTCTGCTCGTTAGTCGCCGTCTCGTAAGTGGTCGTCATGCCGGGATGCCTTTCTGCGGCCGGGCCGCTCGGCGGTTCTGAATGACTTCTTCATCCCATCCGCGCACGAAGTCTGTGACGTTATTCGGTAGAGGCAACACAGTGTACCACGGCTGTCCTTGTCTCTCCAGTTCGTAGCGCGTGAGTTGAACTCCGGCGTGGGCATTGACAAGCACGTCCACCCGGCGGTCGTTAATCACCGCCCGAAGGTAGTGCGCCAGCGGGCAATTTCTCTGGTGCGCTCTACCGTAGAGGTAGCCACCGGCCTCCATCTTGGCCCGGATATCCGCTGCCGTACCGGTTAGGCGAGACAGAGCTTCTTCCGCGACGCTCTTTGCGTGTTCAAGCGTTGTGTCCACTGCGGTCGTGCCTTTCTGCGGTTCGTCAGGTCAACGTGTGCTTAATTTAATAGGGTCGTTGACGCTTGTCAAGGGTGCTGTGCCGTGCACCACACCGTGTCCCACGTCTTCCCTGCCCCGGCGGCGAGCTTGCGGGCGATGCTGACCGCGTGCTCTTCGCTCAAGGCGAAGTGAGAGGAGGACCAGACCTCCACTCCCAGTCGCGTGAGCCGGACCGCGTAGCGGTCCATGCAGGCGGCGGGCATCAGCAGCGCACCTTCGTCGGATACTGGTTGTAGAAAGCCACCTCCGCGCGGCCGAGGTCGGTCAAGGTGACGCGCCCGTTCTTGGCTACGTGCAGGAGACCTTCTCCTTCCAAGCGGTCGAGAAGACGCTGCGGCGGCCTCGTGCTGTTCTTCGCCACGGCGCGCAGCGCGGCAAGCCTGTCGTGAGGAATACCGAGAATGGGCTTCGCCTGCGGGCGGAAGTGTCTGCCGCGTTCGTAATTTCTCATCCGTGTTCGTCAGCTCGGGTGCGTCGGTGAACAGGCACCTAACATAATGGGGTCATAAGAATTTGTCAAGGGCGGTCTTACAGCTCCAGCAGGGTGCTCTCCACAAGCGATACCACGTGCGCTATGCCATCATCCGTCTCGCCGCCCGACTCCATCATCTGGTCGGCCTCGAATTCCGTCAGCAGCTTCAACAGCAACGTGTAACGCCCGACCGTGTCGGTTGGCAGCGTCTCGGGCGCGGTCGGGTTCTCCGGCGACAGTTCCTCGTTCACGCCCGGCAGACGCAGGGCGATGGCCTGTAACAGGTTGAACGCCTCGTCGCTTTTGCTTGCTTGCACCCGGAGGTGAAGCCAGACGGTATCCCACCCTGCGAACGGGTTGTTGGGGCCTGCCTCACTTGCGGGGTCGTCTGGACGAAAGAGGTCGATAGAGCCCAGCTTGTCCCCGAACATATCCGGAATGACCTGCTCGCGTACGATGGGCATAAGCAGTGAGGGCCGGGTGTTCGCCCGGCCCCGTGAAGGTGATTCTTACGAACCGGCGGAGATGGCCTCGGCCGCCCGCTCCAGCGTGGCTTGCTGCGTGTCGTGGTCGGTGCTCGCCGTGTCCGGCAGCGCGTCCGGCGCCTCGGCGGGGGACGTACCTCTCGGCAGCTTCGTCACCTTCTCCGCGCCGCGCGGCCCCGGCTCGTTCTCGGACCCCTTGCGGGAGACCTCCAGCACCTTGTCCAGCGGGGTGTTCACCGGCACCTGCACCATCTTCGCCGTGCAGTTGCCGTATCGGTCGGTTACCGCCGGGCCCCGTCCCCACTTCTGAACGACCTTGGCGTCCCCCGTCTTGCGGTCGCGGCGCTGCACCAGCAGCACGAGGTTCTGGCTCCCGAAGGTGTACCCGGCGCGGATGGACTGCTCTGCTTCTGCCTCGGTCAGGAACGAACGGGCGCCCTGCCGCAGGATATCGTACCCCGTGCCCCAAAACGGGTCACCGCCGTCTAGGGCCATCACGTCGTACACGTACTTGCCGTTCAGGTCCAAACCCCGCAGCACCTCTTCGAAGTAGGCGACGAACTCCTCCATCTTCGCCCCGCGCTCGCGCAACGCGTCAGGCACGGCGCGGGCACCGGGAACGACGCGGGTACCTCCATTGTTGGCGTGCTCCAGCAGTTGGTACGAGACTCGGAACTGCCCCGGAATCCCGTCCACCACCACCTCGAAGGGGTAGTGCTGCTTCCGCCCCGCCACGGCCCGCACGGGCGGGTACTGCGACACCACGTAGCCGGGCAGTCCGTCGTGGGCGGGCACGCTGCGGGCGTTCGTCTGGTTGAGCTGGTCCTCGTCGGAGATGGCGATGAGAACGGCCTCGTGAAGCTCGTTGTACGCCTGAATCCGTGCGACCCACGTCTCGTACGTGGTCACCGCCGTGTGCCACGTTGCGCGCGCGGCGACCACGTCCGGATGCTCCTCCGGCTCCTCAGCATCCTTGTCGCTGCACGGGGAGCCCGGTGCGGGCTTGGGGTGGTTCACCCGGTGTGCTTCCTGCGCGGCGTAGTACGCGCGCCGCGCCGCGTCTACCGCGTGGGACGCCTCGGAGGCTCCCCCTCTCTTGGGAAGGCGCTCGACCTCTGCCGCGAACTCGTCGCGCAGGGTCTCCAGCGACTCGCCCAGGTCCACGCGCGTCTGCACCTCGGAGAAGATGCGCAGTCGCGTGCCCTCTTCGACGGAAGGCACGCCTGCGCGCGCCGTGATGTGGCGACGCGTCTGCGCCACCAACTTCTTCACCTTGTCCTTGAAGTAGTCCCGCCCGAGCTTCGGACCCTTGCGCGTCGTCGCCATCGTACAGCCTTTCGTCGTCGTGGTCGTTCCGAGTGATCGCTCTCGAATGTAACCGGGTCACAACGTTTTGTCAAGGGAGACCAGAGAGAGGGGCGGAAGTTACTCTCCCGCCCCTCTCTTCCCCGGTCACACCGCGTCGGTCACGACTTCGTAGTCGGCTTCCTGCGCATCCTCGCTCGGCTCCGGCGCGGCCACCAGCAGTCCCGTCACCGTGGTCTCGGGCGCCGCGAGGCGCGCCACGACCGCGTCCCACGCGTCACTGCGGAAGACCTTCTCCAGCACCGCCACTTCCTCCAGCGTGGTCCGGATGGCCTCTTCGATGCTCCGGACCAGCTCGACCGGGTAGCCGCTCTTCATAAGGCTACTGCTGATGTTGAGCAGGTAGCGCAGGCCGGAGATGCTCTCCCGGCCATTCCGCGACCCGTAGCCCGAGGTCTTCCCGGTCAGGTCCAGTACAGAGCGCCAGTAGGCGGGGTGGGTCAGCGGGGAGAAGTCAAAGCCGTCGAAGTTGGACAGCATGCGCTGCCGCTCCTCGGCTTCGGCCTGCGCCTGCGCCAGACGCTCGGCTTGCTGCTTGGCGAGCTTGAGGCGTTCGCGCACGGCCTCCACCAGCCCTCGGATGCCGCCGACCACGTAGAGGTTGACGCGTTCCTGCGCGTTGGCGCGCGTGGCGATGACCACGTGGTTCCCGATGCCCTCCTTGCGGCCCACGTCCAGAACCAGTCCGAGGCCCCACAGCGCGTCCTCGTACGGGGTCTTCACCTTCTTGCCCTCGTGGGGTTCGATGGCCGCGAGCACGCTGGTCAGCCACTCCACGTCCGCGTTCTTGCCGGAGAGCAGCTGTCCCCGGCCGTCATAGGCACCGGGATTCTGCCGCTGCGCGTCGGCACGCAGGGCGGGCAGCGTCTCGAAGAAGAAGACGTACAGGGGCACGTCGAGGCCGTTGTGCGGAACGGTGGGGAGGGTCAGCTCGGTCGTCATGCGTGGAGCCTTTCGTTGCGTGGTCGTCAGGGTTGTTCGTCTCAGCCGTTCTTGGCGAATTCTCGCCACGTCTCGGCCTCGCGGAAGCCGATGTCCAGCAGGCGGCCGTTCTCGTACACGCCTTCGTCGCGGACGAAGTTCCAGACGCCGTGGGCGCGGACGTACACGGCACCGGTGGCGGTGTGGCGTGCGAAGGAGAACTGCGGCACGCCCCCGATGGAGATGGGGGAGGTGTACCCGGCCGCCACGGCGGCCGTGGTGCGCTCGGTCGTCGGCGCGGCGCTCACCAGCTTGCCGGGGTACGGGCTGGCGGCCGTCACCGGCGTGCTCAGGCCGACGTACTCGGTCGAGCGCTCGGCGGACGCAGCGCGGCCGTAGGGCAGACCGAAGTTGGTGGGCTTGGCGAACGTCCGCTGCGAGGCGGTACGAAGCTCGGGGTCGTTGAAGCCGCGCGAGTTGGTCGAGTCGATGCACATGGTCTTGCCTTTCGTCGTCGTCGTGGTCAGCGGGCGAACGTTCGTAAGATAATCGGGTCTTACGAATTTGTCAAGGGTTCATACGACGATGCGCCGAGGCTTCTTGCGGCCGAACAGGTACTCCCGCCAGCTCATCCCCGAAGGTTTCGGCAACGCGCGGAGCTTCACCCGGTTGGTGCCGTGGACGTGGTGCCGCTTCACGTAGGCGCCAGAGCACATGGTGCAGAGGTGCTTGGTCTCCACCAGCTTACCTGCGTTGAAGAGGCAAGCCTCCATCGTGGCCTCGCCGCCGGGGCACCCGCCGAGCGGTCGAAAGCGTCCTGTGAACGGTTGGTCGTTATCACACCTCACGCGCGGCCTCCGAGAGTGGGTCATACGGGTTCACGAGGTTAGCCACCGGTCGGGGGCCCACCATTGCCCCAGTTCATAGCACCGGTACACTTCTTTCCAAGTGGCCCACTCCAACCACCTTGTTTGGGCGCCGATGGTTTTCGGCCACCAGAGGAAGCGCTTGACGTACCGCGTAGCTCCGCAGTGTGGTCTCGTCCACCTCATGCGCCCTCCTCTGCAAGAAGGCTCAGTACATCGTCATCCGAGATGAGCCCGTCGCGGAGGGTCGTGCGCAGGACCAGCAGCACGTCCTCCCGGTCCAGCGTGCAGGGGTTTCCGAAGCTGTTCTCCAGCCGGATGAAGTCTGCATTCGATTGTTCTACGGTCACTTGGCCTCCGGGGTGACGGTCAGGTCGTTGGGTGCGGCCAGCGTGAAATCGCCACAGATGCGCTCCACGTCCCCCAGCGCGTCGTGGATAAGCGCCAGCCCCGGCGTCGTCGGCAGCGGGAGGTTGAGGGCATGCCCGAGCTTCCCCTCCCATTGAGCGTACCAGTCGCCGCGCCTGACTTCCCACCCGCTAAAGTCCTCCCGCTGCCAGAACTGGACGGGACGACCGTCGAGGTCCACGTAGTAGGAGCCCATGCCGAATAAGATGCGCAGGCGGCGCTTCGGGTAGTGCTTGCGGAATTCGGCCGCCATAAGCGCCAGCCGCTCGTCAGCCAAGGCGCCCAGTTGCTCGGCCTGCCGCCGGTTGAACTCCTCCTGCAATCGCTCCGCTCGGTCTACCAACGCGGCGGCGGTGGGGAGGGAACGGCGCTTGCCGGGTTCGGCACGGGAATCACCCACCGGACCGTCGTACAGCACGCGCGAGGCCCCCGCGCCCTCCCACGGTTCCAGCGACACCCGCGCCACATCCAGACCGGTCGCCTTGTCGTGTGTTAGACGTACCTGCACCGACCCCTGCGCGCTGGCCGCGTTCGTGACAAGACCGGAGGCGGCCGTCCCGGTGGCGGTCTGCTCCTTCTTACCGCCGCCCTGCACGGTGCCGAAAAATTGCGCCATGTTACTCCTCGTCCACGTAGCAGTAGAAGCAGCGGCACCACGGGTCGTGTTTCTCGTCGTAAGCAGCAGCGTCCCAGTAGTCGAAGCCGTATTCGTCAACCGCCAAACCCAGGGTGGCTTCGTCGTATCCGCGTCGGTAAAAACCGAAGTCCATCTCCGCCGGGTCGTACGAGCAGTACAGCGGGCGGCGGAACTCCTTGTCGTCCTTGCCCGCTTCGTAGCCGCTGCGCTGCGGGTCGTACGTCAGGTCGTAATTCATTCTATTCACCCTTCCGGAGGCTCCAGAGCGTCCCACGCGTCCCCTGCTCCGTACGCGCGGAAGTGCAGGAAGTGCTTCTGGTCGCGTGGACGGAAGTAGACCGTATGGACTGTCTTCCACTCATCCCCGCAACGGTACACCTCCACCATCTCTGAGATGTCCGGCGTCTCGGTGGTCGCGGTGTCCGTAAGGCGTTGCAGCGGCTGGTTCATGCGGCCCTCGCGTACACGTCGTGGCGCAGCGTGCGGTGCGCGTCCTTCGCCTCGTTGACGTACACGGTCGCCAGCTTGCCGTCCTTCGTGAACGACACGCACAGGTCGTGGAGACTGTCGCCCGAGGGGAACCGGAGCAGCGCCTTCTCGAACACGCCGTCGTCGGTGGTCGTCACCTCGATGACCTCGGCCTGCTGGAACGGGATGCGCTCCGGCAGAGTCACGCCCCACCCGAACTCGACGCCACGCAGGCGCTCCTCGGCATGCTTCGTCAGGGTGTACCGGCCGTTCGTACGAACCACCGCCGACAGCGCTGCGTCGCGCAGCTTCGCGGGCAGGTGGATGTCCTTGTGGAACTTGACCTCGGCCCTCTTCGGAATGATCGTGCGCATCGTCGTGTCTCCCCGGTTGCGAAGTGTCCCGGTACTGTACCGGTAGCGGTGGTCCGAGAAGAGCCGCCCGCGCGACCGGGCGGCTCCCCTCCTCTTTTGGTCCCTCTGTCGCCCTATCGTCGTCTCTAGCGGGTGCGTCTCATCGTTTTGCTCCTCTCCTCGGTGGCCGGTTCAGTCGCCCCTGATTTGCTCGACCTGTCTAACCTAATAGCATCAGGCCGTTTTGTCAAGGGGTGTCGGTGTCAGCCCGCCTGCACCTCGGCCAGCAGGTCGTGAGCCTGCTGCTGGAGCTTCCTGGCCTCGTCGAACAGCGCGGCGGCCTTCTGGCGCTTCTGCTCGGCCAGCACGTCGCCCACGCTCTCCAGCAGCAGGCTCTCGTTGGCGCTGATGATGCTGGAGAGCAGCGCGGCCGGGCTCTGGCCCGCCATCTTCGCGGACTCGACGGTGCGGGCGGCGAGTTCGCCCTTCACGGTCACGCTCACGCTGCCCGAGGTAGGGCTGTACTTGAGTCCGGCCCCGCTCAGGGCCAGGTTGAGCGCGGCCAGCGTGTCGCCGTATACGCGTTTGATGTCCTTCACCTCCTCCTTCGTGAAGCTCGTCAGGTCTCCGAGCGTGAAGATGCCCACCTTCGCCAGCGAGCTGAGGGAGACCTTACCGAGCGACCGATAGCTGCCGTAGTAGTAGTGCCTGACGCGGAGGTCCGTGAGGCGGGTCTCGGCAGTCGGTGTGCCCTCGGCTACGAGCGCCGTGGGAGAGAGGGACAGCTTCACCAGCGTGGTGTTCTTCGCCATCGTGTTGCCTTTCATCGGCTGTGCGATGCGCCGCGCGGCCTCCGTGCACGCGGGCGCGGGGTGTGTCGTCCTACTGCGAGACCAGCCGCACCTCGGCGGTTACGGGCTGCACCCGCGTCTGGTAGGTAAGTCCGCCTCCGTTGAAGATGCTCTGCACGGTCCCGTTGTTGAGGTCCACGGCGAAGTGGTACAGTTCGCCGCCGGTGATGCCCACGCGGTATCCTTTCATGTGGAACGTGCCGTTCGCCTTGAGGTAGACCCTACCCTCGTACTCGAACGTGCCGTTGACGGGGATGCTGTCCAGCGGCACGCCAGTGCTCGCCCTCTCGTCTACTACCCTCATCGCCATCCTTTCGCCGTAGGTCACTCTCTTCTGCCGGACCTCAACCTAATAGGGTCCGTTAGTTTTGTCAAGGGGCGAACGCCGGGCCGTTCCAGAGTAGCTTGCCCGTCGTGTCCGCGACGGCGATGTGTGAATGACCGGTCTTGGAGGCGAGCGCTCTCGCGCGGCGCTTCGCCTTCTCCAGCACGGCGGGTCCGGCCGTAACGGAGTAGGTCTCCGTGGTCTCCCGCTGCGTTCCGCCGAACTTGGGCGTGTACGCGATGTACTCCACCGTGGTCGCCATCAGCGCCCCTTTCGCGCGGCCCTGCGCCCGGCCTTCTGCTGCTGGCGAGCTTTCTTCTTCGCGGCGCGCGTCTTGGCCGCGTCCGGCTTCTGGCGCGGGAGCAGGTGGGGCCCCGTCCGGGCGTGGCCGTTCTTGTCGTACTGCATGGCAAGGGCGGCGGCCAGGGGGAGGGCCATGCCGGGCAGCGTGCGGGTGTTCTGGTTCATCGGGTAATCCTCGTGTCTCTTGGGTGTGTTGATAGGGTTCGGCCGGGCCAACCCTCGACATCTTCGATGGCCCACATCCGGTCGGTATTCTTACGAACGTCGTCCATGCTCTCCCCGTCCGGCCCGTCGAGCGTGAACCAGCCGTACGCGAACGGGTCCTGCGCGCGGGCGATGAGACCCGCGCACTCCGTGCAGTAGTATGCCCGCATGTGGCGGTTCCACCAGCGCGCACCGCGTTGCTGGCATGCTTTGCGGTTGCAGGCGTGCTCGTTCATGTTCATCGCTTGGGATAGAAGCGCACCGTGTCCTTGGTCTCCGAGCCGACGATGTGGCACCCGCACCGGTTGGTGACTTTCACCGGGGTGCTCCACGTCTCCACCATCGTACGAATCGGGGCCCCGTCGCCGCCCAGGCACCCGTTAGGGCACGTGGCGAACTTCATGGACTTGGAGTACGGGTGGGGCGTCAGCTTCACCTCCGTTCCGTAGCTCATGCCGCCTCCTCCTCCTCCTCCCGCAGGCTCGCTTCGACGCGACGCCGGTTCGGCCCGGCGAAGGTGATGCAGAACGCTCCCTCGCCTGCGGCGGCGGCGATACGCTTCGTGCTGCCCTTCCGCACGTCTCCCGCCGCGTACACGCCGGGCATGGAGGTCTCCAGCATGTCCGGAGCGCGGTCATGGAAGACCTCGTAGGCGCTGCGGAAGTGGTCGGGCAGGTCGCCCCCGGTGAGGACGTAACCCTGCTCGTCGCACACGATGCCGTACGGGAGCCAGTCGGTGCGCGGCGCCGCGCCGATGAAGACCGACAGGGCGGCGGCCGGTTCCACCGTGACGAGGAGCCCGCCGTGCGTCGCGTAGTGCACGTGCGTCAGGTGGCGGTTCTCGTCGTACCCGCACCCGACCACCTCCGCCCCGACCACGACTTCGATGCGGGGGTTCTCGCGCACGCGCTTGTCGAGGTACGCAGCCAGCGTCGTGTTGCTCCGCACCAGCATCGTGACCTTCCCGGCGAACTGGGCGAGATGGCACGCTGCCTGTCCCGCCGAGTTGGCGCCGCCCACGATGAAGACGTGGTCTTCGCGGGTGAACGGCCGTTCGGGCATGGACCCGTAGTACACGCCGCGCCCGATGCAGTGGTCGAGGTCCGGCACGCCGAGCCGCTTGTACTCCACGCCGCAGGCGAGCACCACCGACGCGCAGGAGACCGACCGGCCGCCGGAGAGGGAGACTACGCGTACCCCGTTGGAGAGGGCGACGATGTCCGTCACGGTTTCGTTCACGAACTCGGTACCGAAGCGCGTGGCCTGCTGGTAGCCGTAGGTGGCGAGCTGCTCGCCCGAGATGCCGTGCGGGAACCCGAGGTAGTTCTCGATGAGAGCCGACTCCCCAGCCTGCCCGCCCACCTTCCCGCCGTTCACCACCAGTGTGCGGTGTCCCTCGGTGCTGCCGTACACGGCCGCCGAGAGGCCCGCCGGTCCTGCGCCCACGATGACGAGGTCGAAGTCGAGAGTCATCGTCTGGTGCCTTTCGTTCCAAGGATGCGTGACGTGTCGTACCTTCAACGTACCGGTAATGTAATGGGGTCACCGACTCTTGTCAAGGGGTCGTAAGAAGGAGGCGGGCTTGACCCGCCTCCTCGGTACGGCTCCCGGCGTTCTTACGCCTTGCCCGCAAGAACCAGCCGCTTGCCCTCGCGCAGCACCTTCACCAGCTCGTCGGCCACACGGGCGCGGATGTCGGTGATGTTGTTGACGTGCACCGACCGCGTGAAGTACTTGGACACGTCCGCCTTGATGCCGACGCCGACCACTTCGATGCCCGCCCTCTCCGCGCGTTCCAACAGGGTGAAAATGTACTCCTCGTGCACCTGCTTGGGTCCGTTTACCGACATCTCGGGGCGGCCGTCCGTCAGGAAGAAGAGCACCTTGCGCTTCTCCGGTCGCGCGCCCAGCCGCTCCAGCGCCACCCGCAGCCCCTCGGCCGTGGGCGTAGAGCCAGAAGCCGCCATCTTCCCGAGGCGCGCCAACACCTTGGGGTCGGTGTAGGCGTCCTTGAACTCCTTGTAGATGCGGTGTCGGGCCGTGTTGCGGCGGTACACGTTCGGGTTTGCCACGTAGCCGCCAGTCGTCCATCCCAGCATCTCGGTCGGAATGCCGAGGCGTCCCAGCGCTTCGTTAAAGACATAGGCCAGAGTTTTTACCACGTCGATGGACCCTGGCCCGAAGACGCCGCCCATCGACCCCGACTCGTCCCACGACAGACTGGCCGCCACGGAATCCGCCTCCTGTACGATGCGCCGCCGGAAGACGGACGACACGCCCGCCGGGACCTTGTGCAGCACCCTCTCGTCCACCTCGCCGCGCTCCCGGCCGCGCGTCATGCGCGGGGCGGGCATGGTCAGCGCCTGCCGGAGCTTCGTCTCCAGCACCTGTGCCGGGGCCTTGTAGGAGCTTGGCGAAAGCGGCTTGCCATCGCGGTGGTTCACCACGGAGACCGAGTCGCCGGTCGGGTCCCACGTGTACGTCGTGGCCTCTGAGCCATAGTGTTCGTGAAACTGCTGCCCGTCGAAGAGCGCGTCCACGATGTCGTCCAGCATGGACTGCTCGGTGTCGTGGTCGGTGTCCGCCTCATCGTCCAACGGCGGTTCACCGGGTTCTCCGAGTTCGTGCGAGTGCTCGCCGGACTGCCCGCTGGCCGGTCCCCTATCGTCGTGCGCACCGCCCCCGGCGTTGCCACCACCAGAGGCGTTGCTGCCCCCTTCGTTGGACGAATTACCGTCCTCCTCGAAGTCGTCCAGTCCGTCGTCCCACTCGTCCGAAAATTCGTCAGCCTCGTCGTCCTCTTCCCCTTCGTCTTCCTCTTCCCCGCCGCTGCCGCCACCACCGGACCTTTCGGGCACGTCGCTGTCGTCCTCACCGTCGAGCCCGTCGTGCTCTTCGGTGTCGTCCTCTCCCTCGTCCGCCTCGTCGTTGTTCTGCCCCTTGCCCTGCTTGCCCTTCTCGTCGGCGTTGGGACTCTCGCTCTTGGCGTCCGGCTCGCGACCGTGCTCGGGTTTGTTTTTCGAGTTCTTGGACTGCTGCTGCGCCGCCTCCGACTGGTCCTGAGACTCGCCCGCGTCGTCCCCCTCGCCATCCTCCTGCTCCGGCGGCTGCTGGTCCTGTGTACCCTTCGAGGGCTGCGGCTGTGGCTTGGGCGTCTCGCCCGGCTTCTTAAGAAGCCTGTAGATGGCGATGGCCTGCTCGATGATGCGGTCCTCACTCGTCAGGTCCAGCGCCCGCAGGAGGTGCTGCACCTTGTCGAGGTGCTTCCTCAGTTGGGGGAACTCTCGGTACAGGTCGTCCACGGTGAGGAGACCTTCCCCCACGTAGCGCGAGAGGGTGGCGACGAGGTTGACGCTCGGCTTGAGCGGCTCCGCCGCGTTCTTCACCAGCAGCTCGTCAATGTCCCGCTGCACGGCCCACCGGATGTTTAGGTACGCGCCGGGGAAGTCGTGCTCGTACGAGAGGTCGATACGCGCGTCGTTGATGGCGTTGACCAGCTTCTTGAGCCCCGGCTTCCGCTTGCTCGGGTCCTTGTTGAACCAACGGGGGTCGCGGGGGTCCCACGTCGAGCGCCCGCGCTCGGCGGCTTCGTGTTGGAGATACGCCCGCAGCAGCTTGAGCGCGTCCTCGGGAAGGTCGTCGCCGGGGATGCCCGGAAGGTACAGGGTGTTCGTGTGCGGGTTGTAGCCCGGCTTCCCGATGGCGAGCTTCAACTCGCCCATGTCGCCGGACATCACCTTCGCCAGCGCGGTGGCCGCGAATACGCCCTTGCCGGAGTGGCGCCCTGCTCTCTGCATGTTGATCGGTTCCCGGTTGCGAGTCGTCGTGCGAACGAGGTAGAAGCTAATAGGGTCAGTCCCGTTTGTCAAGGACTGACCCTCGCGTTAAGCGAGCACTCTACGAATCTCACGCACCACGTCGGAGGCGTATTCTTCGTCGGCCTTGCGCAGCATGTCCACCGCGTGCTCGAACTGGTTCTCCCCTCCGAAGCCGATTGCCATGTCCGCCTGCGCGCCGTCCACCACGGTCATCTGGTGAAGCTGGGTGCGGTCACTGTCGGCGTCGTGCTCGATGAAGAAGAGAACCTGTGCGTCCCCCGTCTCCACAATCTTGGCGAAGCGTTCCATCAGCGTCCTCTCGTCAGGTGGGCGGCTGGAGGGGGCCGGTGAACGACCCGCACAGCTCCTCGATGTGTGTCTCTCCGTCTTCTCCGGGGAAGTACACCCACGGCCCCGCGTCCTCCGTGGGGTCGGTCGAGGTTTCGACTCTCACGACTGTGCGGTCTTTACCGCGCTGTGTGTACCAGTAGAATCCGTCCTGCATCGTCGGCCTTTCGTCAGAGGTCGTTGTACATGTCCACCGCGTCTTGCAGGTGCGTGCTGGCGCCCTCGTCCTCCGTTCCGACTTTTACCACGAACACCGTCACGGCATAGCCTTCGTCGTGGAAGACGGTGCGGGCAACCAGATGCTTGCGTCCTCGCTTGCTGTGCCCGCTTGCCAGCGTCGTCTCGAAGGAGAAGTCTTGCAGGTCTCCAACGGAGACGGTGTGGGTGGGGCGCATCGTCAACCTTTCGTCAGTCGTTGCCGTGAAGTTCGCCGTTGGGGTACTCCAGCACGATGTCCGGCCGCCGCGCCTGCAACCAGCGCAGCCACTCGACGGTGGTCGGACCGTGCGGGTGGAGGAGCGGCTGGTCCACCGCTCCCCACACCAGCGTGGTGTTCGTCCACTCGCGTAGCGCCATCAGGCCACCGCCCACCCGCGCGGGTTGAAGAACGCCTCCAGTTCGCTTTTCAGGGCCCGCTTCTCCATCGCGTCAGGCATGTAGCCGTACTCGATGAAGAAGAAGCGGTCGCGGAACGCCTCGTTCATCACGTTGGTCCCGACGTAGGCCGGGGCCTCCCCGAGGCCGAGCGTGTTGTCGGCCGCCACCACCGCGAAGCCGGGGGCAGGGAGAATCTCCTCACCCCGGTTCTTCGTAAGAACCAGCGGCTTGCCCTCCAGCACCGCCTGCAACTCGAAGAGCACCTCGGCCGGGAGGGTCGTGATTTCGTCAATGTTCAGCAGGGACCCCTCCATCATCGCCTTCGGAAGCGGGCCGTACTGGAACTCCGTCACCGACGCGCCGTTCTCGCTCTTGAGCCCGAAGCCACCCACAAAGTCGTCCGTGGTCGCGTCCCCCTTGCCCTGAAAGCGGACCACCTTGCGGTTGAGGCGCGCGGCGATGTCGAACACCGAGTGCGTCTTCCCCGCCCCGGTCGGTCCGTGCAGCCAGACGTGCATGCCCTCACGCACCAGCGGCTCGATGAGGTAGGACATCGGGTGGCGCCCCTCGGACAGCGCCACGCGAGAGTTCTCGCGCGGCGGCTTGCTCTCGAAGCCGAACTTGGCCTGAAACAGGTTCTTGAGGAACGTGCGGTCCTCGCCGTAGGTCTTGCCCTCGGCGGCGAGGTGGAACGCCCCGGACAGCGCCTCCTTCGGGTCGTAGCCCTCCTGCTGGAGCAGGTAGTACGCGCGACCCCACGCCACCAGCTTGCGCAGCGAGAACGTGGTCGTCACGTCACCCTTCCGCTCGGCCGTGCGCACGCCCGCCGCCAGCTCGTGCGCCTTATCCATCGGGAAAGGCTGGAGCGCCTTGACCGCGACGGTGTGCGTCTGCGTGGTCGGCGCCTGCGGCACCACCGTGGCGTCCGGCGAGAGTGGCGCTCCCCCTCCCACGGCGGATAGCGTCTGCGCGAAGGCCGGGGCGCCCGCCGTGCGCGGTACCGGGATGTTCTGGAACGTGGGCGACGCGGTGTTTACGCGACCGGTCTGTAGGGCCTTCTGTCGCTCCTGCTCCGCCTGCTCCAGCATCGCGGTCGTCAGGACGCCCGCCGTCTTGGGGTCCACGAGGTCCGCTGTGGTGAGGCCCGAGACCTGCGGCGTGGGGACGGGCGCGCTCATCAGCGGGCTCTTCGTCGCCATCGACTGCGCCTCGGCGGGCGTGAAGGTCGCCTCCAGCAACGACACTACGGCGTCGTGCATCGGGACCTTGCCGAGGAAATAGTTGCTGACCGAGGTCTGGTGCAGGGCGCGCTTGTCCGGCGTGTAGTTGGCGGTCAGCGCGGCGATGTCTTCCTGACGCAGCTTCTTGTCCCCGCGCAGGGCGCGCCGCACTTCCAGCAGGGGGACGACGACACCGTGGAACTCCACGTCGATGAACTGCGGCTCGTCCTGACCCGTCCTCGGGTTCGGAACCTTCATTACGTTCTGCTTCGCCATGCGCGTCGTCTCCCCAGGTGTCGAAGTTGGCTCGGGTGAAGTGGCCGAGTCAGCTACGTCCGTTAAGCTAATAGGGTCACCGGCATTTGTCAATGCCTCCGGCTGCAAGAGGCCGGGGGCGATGTACACCGTGCCGAAATCGTAAACGTCCTTGGGATTCAGGACGAGGCTTCCGTTAAGCTGGAACGACATGCCGCGCGGTACAGCGGGGTTCAGGACTAGAGGCACTCCAGTCGGCGTCAGCATGTCTCGCGCAACGTGATCGGAGCCGGTCCGCCCGTATGAAGCGGACCGGTGTCCTGTATGTACAGTACCGTTATCCACGGTACGAAGTAGGGGACGCTTAAGATGAAGCGGGCGCGTCCCATGAAGTCGCACAACGCCGGTAATATACCGGTACAGTACGATTCTGTCAACCCGGCGGGTCGTACGAAGTCGTCAGTTAGGCTGGTCAGGGTAGTACACCGCGATGACGGTATCAGACCCGTGGATGCCGAAGAAGTTGACCAGTCGCTCGTCCGCGAGAGCGCGCACCACACTGCGCACCTGCGGCGCGGCTACTCCCGTCGCCTCAACGCGTGCGATGACCTCTTCGCGCGTGAGCGGGTGCATCTGGTCCACCGGCAGCGGAAGCATCATTCGTGGTCCTTCTCCTTCATACGAAGTTCAGCCGCCCGGACCCACGCGTTCTGGAGGCCGTGGTTGTGGCGCTCTTGCACGGGCGCGGGGCTCTGCGGGAACAGTGCCTTGAACTCCGGGTACGCCGCGTGAAACTGTCGGAACATCTCGGTGACTCGGCCAATCATCTCCTTTTGCTCGGGGGTGTTGTCTCCCGGCGGCAGGTGGTCGCTGCTGTAGTCCAACAGGAGCAGGTCGTTCATGCGCTGCTGCCCCATGCCGTACGCGATGCCGAGCCACGCTGGATGACGCTGGAGAGCCTGCCTCTCTTCGCGCGTGAGGTCGGCCAGCGGCTTGCCGGTCATCTCCCGCGAGAAGGCGTCCAGCGGATTCTCGGTGGACTGGCCGCTCATGCGTTCTCCGTGGTGTACTGGGGCGCCTCCTGCTCCAGCGTCTTCCACGCCTCCTCGGCCAGGAAGACTGCATCCGGCGTCTGATACCGGGTCTCGTTCGCCCGGTGCGAGCGGTTCTGGTTGAATTCCTCCACCGCTAGACCGGCGAGAAACGCCGCCACGTACTGGCGGATGAACTCCCCCTTCATACGGTCTCCTCCGTCACGGGTCGCCAGTACTTCTTGAACACGTCACTCCGGTGGAAGTCGTAGCCGTTGCATGCGACGTATGCCTCCGCGAAAGGAACCTCGCTCGCGGCTAACTCTTCGGCTGTCGCAAGGCGGGCCTTCATGCGCCAGTGCGGGAAGCGCACGTTTTCGTACAGCATCCAGCCGTCGCTCATTTGCACCTCGCGCGTAGGTAGTCTCGCCACCAGAACCCGAGGCCGAGGTAGCGCCAGCGCTCGCGGGTATGGCACACGGCGAGGAACCCCGCGAAGGGCCCGCCACGTAACACGGCCCCGTTGACCTCGGTGCGGTATGACCCGTACCCAAGTCGCCCAAGGCGAAAGCGAAAGCCCATCTCGCGCGCTTCGCCCTCCGCTGTTATCAGGCGCACGGGGCCTCTTCGTCCTCGTAGTCGTCCTCGTCGCCGTAGCTGTGCTCGACGGACCACCCGGCGGCACGCGCGAGCGTCTCGGCGGTCTCTCGCACCGCTGCCAAACCGCTCCAACCGACAAGGTCGTAGTCGGTGCGGATAACGTCGGTGTCGCGGCCGTCCCCGGACTCCAGCACGATGTGGAGTGTCTCCTCGTCCCCCGAGTGGTAGAATATGAGCTTCATGGCGCCGTTACCCCTTTCTCCCGGTGTCCTTCTTCCCCGGTGTGAAATCCTGCTTCACCGGCCGAACCGCCTCCAACATCACCATTCGGCCGTGGCCGGAGACGGTCGGGTATGCGTTGTCGAATAGGGCCGCCCCGATGGTCCACGCGGTCTCGTCGTCAGGTGCGTCGAAGTAGAACTCTCCGCGCACCGCGTTCCCGATGCGATACTTTGCCATCGTCTTACCTTTCGTCGGTGAGTCGTCTCCAGAACGGTCCCGAATCTAATCGGGTCGTACGAATTTGTCAAGGGGCATAAGAATGGCGGGGTGCCGAGGAGCACCCCGCCGGGAGCGGTCAGACCTGCGGCGGGCAGGCGACGGTGTACTGGCGGCGCAGGTCGAGATACAGGCGCAGTTCCGGCGCCTCCTTCATTCGTACGAACGGGTACCCCTCGCCATCGGTCTCCGGGTACACTGCCACCGTGCGGAACAGGGCGTGTTCGCCGGGCTTCTGGAGAAGGACGCGGTCGCCGGGCTCCATCTCGCGCAGGGTCTTCTTCGTGGTCGAAATCACGGGCGTGCGGCCTTTCGTTGGGTTGGGTTGGGTGGTGCTCCTACTCCTGCATCGCGTCTGCCATCTCCGCCCAGGAGGCGTAGACAGGGGAGTTCATGTCCAGCTTCTCCGGGTTGTAGAAGCCGATGCGCTCTCCGATGCGCATGAGCTGGGACGGGCGGCCTTCCTTCTCCATGAGGATGAGCGCACCCGCACAGTGCTGCTCGGTTCCGTCGTGGGTGTAGTCGGCGGGCTCGCCGTCCTCTCCGCTCTCCTCGTCCCACCGGTCGTAGTCCACCGTCTTGTGGCAGGCGAAGGTGCCCCGTTCCATCCCCTCCTCCAGCTCTTCCACGCGCTCGCGCCGCAGGTAGCCCGGCTTGTCGTTACGGAAGGGGCAATTGGCGCACGGCCGAATCAGGTCGAAGTTCATCCCATGCCTCCGACCTGCTCTCCGCTTTCTTCCATCAGCACCACGCGGTGTTTATTTCCGCAGTCGCAGTCGAAGGACGCAGTCACGCCGTGGTTGAGGTTGGCATAAAAGTGTACGTCGCTGCGCCGCAGAGGCACTGGCCCGTGTGTGGGGCACAGGAACGTCAGGGTTCCGAGCTTCGCGGGCGTGGGCGGGGGCATTGCTGTTCCTTCGCTGGTGAGTCGTCAGGCGAACGCGACTAACATATACGGGGCACGTTGTTTTGTCAAGGGGCAACAGAAAGACCCGGCTCTCGAATGAGTGCCGGGTCTTCGTACGAACCGCGCCGGACTTACGCCTCGGGCGCCGGGTAGGCGGGCTGGCCGGTCGGGACCTGCTGGTCCACGGCCACGTCCAGGTTGTTGCGGAAGTCGGTGGGCGTGCCCTGCGGACGATGGAAGGTCTGGTCGCCGGGGACGTGGTCGCTCTTGGTCGAGTCGCGCCGCACGGTATTGATGGCCGTGGTCGGACCCTCCTTGCGCTTCTCCGCCGCGACGGCGGCCGAAACGGGGCTCTTGTTCGCCATGCTGTGGTTTCCTTTGCAAAGGGATGAAGATGGTAGAGTGGGCGCCCTGCCACACCGGTAAACTACCGGTACGACGCCTTCATGTCAACCCGCTGCGCACGAGAGGCCGCCCGGTGTTTCGGACGGCCCTCGACGCGTCTCGGGGGCGATTAGAACCCGGTGCTGCGGAAGCCGCTCAGGTACTGCTCCGTGCGACTGTAGGCGTCGAAGTCCACGTCGATGGGCCCCGCGAAGTCCAGGTTCTCCGCCTCTTCCGGTGCAGGCACCGGCAGCGCGCCGAAGCGCGAGGCCACCATCGCCGCCATGTTCGCCACGTCGGCCGCCTCACGCTGGATGCGGTCGCGAACCCGCTCGTCCAGCAGCACGTCGATGGGGTCGCCGTACAGGTCGGCGTAAGTCCCGGCGAGTTCGGCCAACTCGTTGACCTCCTCCGACAGGTGGGCCAGCAGCCCGTGCACGTTGTCCGTGTCCCACGTCGCGCCCTTGCGGCGGTTGGCGTTCAGCGCGTCGAACATCGCGCTCGCCATGCCGTCCGAGAGGTCCGCGTACTGGTTGTCCAGGTCGTCGTTGTACTCCTGTACCTCGCTCTGGAGGAACGGGTACGTGTGGAAGATGCGGTCCACGGTGTGGTGTGCGAACTGCTCAGCGGCCACGTGAACCACGTCCAGCCCCGGCGCGCCGCGCGCCATGCTCATCTGCACCGCGCGCCGGAAGCCCTCCGCGTAGTTGGCCGTGGCCGAGTCCACCAGCACTCCGTCCACGGTCGTGCCGAACAGGCTGTTGCCGCGCTCGTCCGCGACGGGCACGAACTCGATGGTGCGGGAGGGGACGTGGTCGCGCACGTGCTCCAGGATGGCGTCCTTGAACTCGCAGAACGACCGGATGTTGCTCTTCATCAGCTTCCTTTCAACAGGTGACTCGGGAGTAGTCGTCAGACAGACGACAGAACTTAAACGCGTCCTACGGTTTTGTCAAGGGGGCACGCTGCACGCGGAATTGGTGCAGCGGAACCACGCGCCCGTGCAGCCGGAGTAGGCGGTCTCCATCGGCGCGCCGCAGCGTGTGCAGCGGCCGGTGAACCAGCGCCACGCGATTCGTAAGAATTTCATGACGCGTCATCCCAGTTGAGAGGATTCACTGTCACCAGCACGACGAAGTTGAGCACCGAGACTGCGGCGAACGCGGCGGGGGTGGGCGTCACCCCGACGAACCATGTAGCCGCCCCGGCCACACCGGTCGTGAACACGGAGAACAGCGCATACTTCGTCGCGTACCAGATGTACGGAAGCATCAGTGCACCCCGTTCTTGTAGGTACCCGCTTCGATGGCGGACATCTTCCGATTGGTGGCGGCCATCGCGGCGTCGAGCGTGATACCGTTCCCCTTCATCATCGACAGGATGACAAACAGCACGTCGCCTGCCTCGTCGGCGGGGTCCCCTCCTTTGCCGCGCAGGGATTCGATGAACTCGCTGGCTTCGAGGTGGAGCGCCACCCCGCCCTCTACCCAGTCCCGTCTCCATCCCTTCGCTTCGCAGATAGCGTAGGCGCGGTCCATCGTCGCTTGCACGTCCATCAGCTCACCTTCCAGTCCGAGGCCATCAGCGCATCGAGGTGCGCCCACATCTCCTCGTTCTCGCCCGGCACATGCAGCATGGCGCGGAAGAAGGGGTACTCCTTGCGGTACATGCCGAAGAAGCTCTTCCCCTCGGCGGCGAGACTGGTCTCTACGTTGGCGATGCGGTCCGCCAGCTTAACCGTGCGAGCGTCCCGCTTGATGAACTCCACGTACAGCCCCTCGTCGCCCTTCGCCAGGCGCTCGTACGTGAGGCGGTGCCGCTCTGCCCGGTTCTTACCCGGCTGGTCGGTAACGTAGTTTACCGTGTCGGCGGTCTGCGTATCGAACACCTCGACCAGCTCTTCCCGCGTAGTGTCTGTGTCTTCCAGCACGTCGTGCAGCATCGCCGGAACGGTGACGTTCTCGGCACAGCGACCGAACCGCAGCAGTACCATGACCACCCCATCGAGGTGATGGACATACGGGCGCTCGTTGTACGTCTGTCTGGCGTGCTTCTCTTGCGCGAACTGGCGCGCGCGTTCCAATTTTGTCATTCCGGTGCCTTTAAGCGTTTGGTGAACATCTCGACCCACAGGTTGTACGCCTTGGCGTGCTCAATCATGTCGAGCGTGCCGTTCGACTCGCCGTCCCAAAGGGCGATGAGGCCGCCCTGTCCGTACGGGTCGTCGGCGGCGTACTTTGCCATGTCACGGTTGCGCTCGAAGCCCGCGTTGGCGTTGTATTTCTTGCCCCACGCATTCGTACGAATCTTCGCACCCGGTCGGGTGAGGTCGTCCCACGGAGCAGGCATCTCCTTCACCGGGATGCTGTTCTTCTTTGCCCACCACTCCCCGAGAGTGTCCGCCCCTCGCGCCTTGCCGGACACCACCTCGGTGATGCTGAGACCCGGATGCCGCTCCAGCGTAAGCTTCACCGCCAGTTTCACGTAACGAATGTCGGTGAAGCTCCGCGAGCCCGCGATGATGACCCGCGCCACGAGTTTAGGCGTCCTCGACTTCGGTTACGTTGGGGCCCCACTCCTCGAACGTGATGCCGAAGTCGTTCGGGTCACCGTATCCCTCAATCCACCCGGCGAAGTTTCCGCCGTTTTCCACGTACAGCGTGGCGAGGTACTCCATGTGGTCCTGCACGGTGTCGAAGTCGAAGAAGTTCTTACGGAACGCCTCCATGAACTCCGGCGTGAACTTTGACTCATCCACCCCGACCGTGATGGGACTGGAGACAGTGATGGCCTTGCGCATCGTCTTGACCTTTCGTTAGAACTCGCTGCCGTAGCGGTCACGCTCGGGAGTACAGTCGAGCGCGCGGTGTAGTGCCTCGAAGAAAGCCTCTCCCGCGCTCTGTCCGAACGTGGGCCATTCCTGGCCGACGAGGTGTAGCGCCACCATGTCGCACACCTCATCCATCGTCGCTGTGTCGGCCCCAACGCGATTCAGCTTCTCCAGCACGTCGCGGTGCTGGTTGAGAAGGCGGACGACCAGTGCTTCCGGCACAGCGCATCCCGCGCGCTTGTTCAGCTCAGCCGTCACCCCGGTCTTCTCTTCCGCACTCAGGTCCCACCAGAAGAACCCGGTACGGTCTCCACCAGCGCACGTGAGGCATAGCTCGTCGTCTCCGTGCAGGCGGTAACTCGGTCGTCCGCACCGGCGGCAGGGGAAGGTGGGGCCCTGCCACATCGGGTACTGCACCGGTCCGTTGTAGGGCATCGCTCAGTCTTTGTACGGGTCGAATTCGTTGGCTCCGGCCATGACCACGACCAGCGGCGACAGCGTGTGCAACACTTCCACCGTGCCGCGCTGCTGTGGCAGCACCTCGTGCAGGCGACGGTACGCCTGCGGTGCCTCGTCTAGCCCACCACCGCGCAGGATGACACCCTTCTTGGCGAGCCACGTCTTCATCATCTCCGGAGAGATGGCGCCGGGTACCTTCACCTGCCCGGTCTTGCGGTCGCGCTTCCCGGCGGCGGCCGTGCGGCTCATCACGCGGCCCGCACCGTGAACGGTGGAGAAGAGCGCGGCCTCCTGCGCGGCCCACACCGCGTCGTTCGCCTCTTCCTCCCACGGGGTCATGGGCTCCTCCGAGTCGGCGCCCCGGAGGATGACCGAGTCGTCGCCCATGCTGCCGCCGACGAAGCCCTTCTGGCCAGGGAAGGCGGGAGTCGCACCCTTGCGGACCACGACCACCTCACGCACCGAGGAGGTGCCACCGTGGAATTGTGTTCCGTTGGGCGGTTCCCGCAGGGCGTGAAACTCCTTCCAGGCGAAGTTGTGGTGGTTGTGCACCAGCTCCAGCTCGGCGCCGCCCAGCAGCTCCACCACCTTGCGCGCCACCCACTCGCGGCCAATGTAGGCATACGCCCCCGCGAGGTTCATCAGGCTCCAGTAGTCGTGCCCCATCGGCGTGTCGAGGTCCAGCAGTACCTCCACTTCCTTCGCCCGGTCTCCCCACGTTCCGCCCTGCGAGATGGCGATGAAGTTCGTGGCGATGGTGTGACCGAGCCCTCGCGAGCCGAAGTGCACGCCTACCCAAATGCGGCCCTGCTCGTCGTAGAATACGTCCACGTAGTGGTTGCCCGAGCCGACCGTGCCGAGCTGGCGCCGCGCCTTCTCGATGAGGTCCTGGCGGAAGCTCCCGGTGTTCGGTACCGCGTACCAGCGCGGGTCCAGGAACAACGGATGGTCCACGGGGGCGTCGTCGTTCTGGTTCTTACGACCGATGCCGAACGAAATGGTGCTTTGGATGGTGTCGGCCAGCTCGTTCAGCACGCGGTTCGCCGCCACACGGTGCGGGTTGCTCCTCGCTTCCTCGGCGGTGATGCCGGTGAGCCCCTCCAGCGTCAGGTTGGTACGAATGGCAGCGTTCCCGCACGCGATATCCATCCCGACCCCCACCACGCTCACCTTATTGTCGTACGCCGCCACACCGCCGATAGGCATGACGTAGCCGAGGTGCCCGTCCGACATGAGTGCAGCGCGCAGCGCGCGGCTCTGCACGTCCTCGAACTGCGCGAGGGTGTTGGCATCGTGCGTACCGAAGATGTTACTCGTCATCGTGTTCCATTCGTCAGGCGTCGTTAGCAAGAACGCCCTGAACCTAATGGGGTCAGGGCGTTTTGTCAAGGGTATTTGTCCCTCTTACGTGTCGCTTGGCGCAAGCCCCGTGCGTGGGACCGCAGAGTCATCAGTCGATGCCGCCCGCCGCATCTACCCCGGCCTCCCACGCAACCTGCGTCTCGCTGTCGATGAACGGAAGCAGGTCCTTCACCAGGGCGTCGATATGGTGTGGCATCAGCTTACGTTGCGTACCGGGCCGCGACAGGCTGTCGTAGCGGTGCTTCACGAGCAAGTCGCGAAGTTTGTGCTCCAGCAACGGGGCTTCGATGGGCTTCTCGCCACCGAACAAGTCGGGTGCCGTCACTCTGCCACCTCCTCGAACTCGATGGTGTTGGCGTCCGCGAGCTTCACCCAAAAGCGGGCGCCGTAGAACTTCTTGTCCAGCGCGGCGCCGCTCTCCTTCTTCACGTAGAAGGTCATCGAGTCGAAGTCCCCGCTGCCCTTCTTGATGTAGATGCGGTCCACCTTGAGGACGGTCCCCGCCGGGAGTGTCATTGTCTCGTGCGGAAGGTCCGGGCCCTCGTTGTAGTAGCCGGTGAACAGCGGCTCTCCGTTCGGGCGCGTGTACGCCGGAGACCCGTAGCCGTGGACTTTTGCCCCGATGGCCGCCAGGAGCTTGCTGTTGCGGTACTCGTAGTGCAGCCGGAAGGTCCAGTCCTTCGTCAGGCGAAGCTGGTCCCCGATGCTCGGCACGTAGAGCCGGGGCATCAGAGCACCCCGAGCCAGAAGTGCAGCACCCACACGATGGCGAGAACCGCGATGACCCACGGCAGGGCGCTGACCAGTGCGTTCCACACCGTGACGACCACCACCCACAGGAAGACCAGCAGCCCGGCCGCGACGTAGATGAGCGCCGCGAGCAGTCGGTCCAGGATACGGTGGCTCCGGGAGGTCTTGCGTTCGGGCTGCTTGACGTACGGTTTGAATGACATCTGTTGTCTTTCGTTTTGCAGGGAGGGCGGGTCACGCCCTCCCTTTGTTCGTCAGAAGAAGCGCCACTCAGAGAGCACGGCGCTCACGTGGTCCATTCGTAGCCCGCTCAGCGCGCGTGGTCTGTACGGCTCCGGAGGGTCCGTCCACGTGAGTCGGGACAGGTTGTGCGTCACCTCGTACCGCGTCACCCGCACCGTCTCGACGTGTCCGCTCTTGAACACGATGCGGAGATACAGGCGCCGCTGTAGCAGCTTGCGTAGCCAGTTCATGCGGCGGCCTCCATCGCCTCGGCCTCCAGCCGTGCCTTGTACCACTGCGGCAGGCCGGACGTGATGCCGCGCAGGATGTGCGGCCACGCGTAGGCGAAGAGTGCGTCCTTGATGGCGTCCTCTTCCTCCTTCCGCACGTCCCTCGGCACCTCCTTTATCAGCGCGCCGATGTCCTTCACCGTGCCGGTTAGCACGTCGGCGTCGCGAAGGTGCTGCACGGCCTTCTCCCACCGGGCCTCGACCTTGTACGTCTCGATGAGGCGCTGGATGATGTCCTTCTGGCCGGGGTTGCTCTCGCCCCACGCCTTCTTGTGGACCTCGCGGAACGCCTCGGTCACGAACTTGACCATCAGCGTCTTCTTCTCCGGGTCCAGCTTGGCGTAGTTCTTCACGACCACGCCCTCGGGCTTCACGCCGCCCAGGATGCTCTCCTCGGGGAGCAGCGCCCGCGCCTCGGCGGGACCGGCGAGCACGCCGTAGTACAGCAGCGGCACCACTTCCAGCCCCAGGCGAACGCCCTCCGCGAACGTCTCCTCGGGGGACAGGTAGTCCTGGTGGCCCCGGTCGATGTCGTACAGGATGATGTGGTCCTTGGGGACCCGGCTGTACGCCAGCGCGTTGTGCTTCGGCTTCTCCAGGTACTCGCCTCGGTACGTCCAGCCGGGCACCAGGCGCGGGGCCAGCCGGAGCACCGTGTCCACGGCCTTCTTGAACATCTTCGGCGGCGCGTCGAGGATGATTTGCTGCCCCTTCGAGCGCACGGCGACCTCGCCGTCGTACACGCCGAACGAGAACTGCGAGCCGTCCACCTTCTCCTGCACGGCGACCGGTCCGTCGAAGATGTCGGCCGCGACGCGGTGGTCGATGTTGTAGATGCTGGAGTACGAGCGCACCTCGGGCATCACACCACCTCCTTCTCACGCGGCGCGCCCGGCAGGGCGGCCAGCACATGCCGGGCCTCCTCCATCTTCGCGTCGAGCACGCCGTTCTCCTGCGCCTTGGCGTGCGCGAAGGCCGCGTGCCGTTGGCGGCTGGTCTCGACCTCGTTGTCGTTCGCGTTGCGCGCGTTCGTCAGGTGCTCGATACCGCTCTCCAGACTCTCCCGCATCTTGCGGAACTGGGCGATGGTGCCGTCGATGAGCGCGGTGCCGGTGGCGGCCGAGAACTTGGAGCGGAAATTCTTCGTCATCGGTCTTCGTGCGCTGTTGGTACTGTACCGGTAGTTCCGGCACTTCGTACGAGAGTCCCACGTGCTGAGGACCCAAACGTAATAGGGTCGTGCTGTTTTGTCAAGGGGTTACGCCGCGCGAGCGGGCCTGTTGCTTTGCTGCACGACGAGGAGTTTGCCTTGGGCGAGAAGACCTCGGCGGAGGATTTCTTCCAACTCCGCCCACGTCTTCTTACGAAGATGCAGCGTGCCCAGGTGCGTGCCGCTTAAACCTTCTTCAAACAGCTTCACGTTCACGGTGTCGTGAAGCTTTTCGCTGACCCTCACGAACAAGACCTGCACCGGTCCTCCGGAATGAGAAGTACCCCCAGTGGGACTCGAACCCACACAGCCTTTCGGCCCCCGGATTTTGAGTCCGGTCCGTCTACCAATTCCAGCACGGGGGCAAGACGGCCGCACGCCCCGAAGGACGCACGGCCGGATGTTGCGTTCTACAGCGCCCAAGCCGATTCGACGCCCAGCGCGAGGTAATCCCGCTCGCTGGCGTTGAGCGCTCGCTTGTAGCCGACCACAGCCGCCACGTCCCCGGAGAGGGGCAGGCTTCCGGACGGCCCCGCGCCCAGGAAGAACTCCCCCGAGCGGTCCTGCGTGAGCGGGTTCGGCATCGCTCCGGAGGCGACCAGCGCCCCGCCCACTCGAAGCTCGGCCACGGAGCCGTTGCGCCAGTACTCCACCCACCGCCAGTTGTTCAGCAGGTCGTTGGGCGCGTCTCCCGCGATGCCCGAGGCGCTGACGAACAGCGTCGGGTCCCCACCGTGCTGGAAGTACAGCGTGCCGCCGGAGGCGACCGGGCGGATGCGCCCGTACTTGGTGCCGTCCTCGTCCGGGTACTGCTCCCACCCGAGCGGCATGAACTCGTAGCTCGTCAGGCGCACCAGCGCGTAGAACGTCATCTGGTCCGAGAGCGACAGCGCCGTAGCGGGCGTGTTGGGCCGCGATAGGGTCTGCGCGCCGTCGAAGTGCAGAATCGGGTGCCCGCCTAGGCCGTTGGCGCCTGTCCGGAGGATGGGCCGCTTGAGCGGGTCGCTCTGCGTCACCGAGAGGCCCGAGGTAGACCCGTCCGCGAAGGACGAGAGGTTGGACCCGTCCGCGCCCGAGAGCATGCGCCCGTCGTACACGAACGCGGCGTTCGCCACGCTCAGGAACGAGAACGGCCCCTCGGCGGGCTCGTGCTGGTGGCTCGGGTCCCCGCCGACGCCGAGCAGCAGGATGCGGTGGCTCATCGCTTCGTCATCACGGTGAAGGCGCGCGCGCTCGACTGCGGCTGTGGCGCCGCCTGCGTACCCGAGCGCAGCTTGAGGTAGCGGAGAGCGGCCAGCTTCCCGGCGACCTTGTCCACACCCACGATGCGGTCCGGGGCCACCGTCACCTTGACCTCCGCGCCCTCGTCGTCGTAGACGGAGAAGAAGTCGCCGTCCGGCTCGACGGCGGCCAGGAAGGTCACGGTCGTGCCTTCCCACGCGGGTGGCACGCGCATCGCCATGAGGCGCGAGCCCCCCATGTCCACGGCGTTGGACAGGGTTGCGTTGTCCTCGAAGGCGAACTCGTGGACGCCGTTGAACTGGCTGTACGGAGGCATGGCTTCTAGTCCGGTTGGTAGTTCTTACGAATGAGAGGCGGCTAGTCAACCGCCTCGATGTATCCCCTCACGCGCTCGTAGAGGCAGTCGTCGGTCTTGGGCAGGTCCATCCAGATTGCCTCTACGTCGTCCGAGTAAGCGTCCCAGGCTCCCTCTGCCTGCTGGTACGTCGCGTCCCACCCCCGTTCGCGCAGCACTCGCTGGATGCGCACCACGTCGTCGTGGTAGGGCGAGCGCTCGTACCGGTCTTCGGGCACGCCGAAGAAACGAATGGAGACAGTGGTCACACGCGCCTCCCCGTGAACACGCCCCGAACGGAGTGCGAGAAGACGCTCCCCGCCGACTCCGCCCGCAGCAGGGCGTCGTGCGTCTCCCACGGCACGTCGTCGTACTGGTAGACCGCGCCGTTCTTGAACTCGACTTCCAGGGTTCCCATCCCCACGGTATCCGGGTTACGGGTGTACCCCACCGACGCGATGTTGCTGCTGTTTACCGGGGTGCGCTCCATACTGCCTCCTGAGTTGTCGTTGCCGTCGTGCACCGTGACTTAAGCTAATCGGGTCACAGCGGTTTGTCAATACAGGAAGACACGACCGGGCGGCCCGTAAGAACCGCCCGGCGTAGAGCGTCAGTTGCCGCCGAGCGTCGTGCCCCCGGTCCGGCCGGTGGTGTCCGTCGCGGTGACGGGCGTGCTGTTGGTGCCGTTCGTGGCGGCGGTGCTGTCGGTGCGGTTGCCGCCCACGAGCACGCCGCTGCCGTGACGAATGCTGGCAGGGGTCTCGGGCGCGGCGGGAGTGCTGCACGCGTACGCGGTCATCGAGACCACGGCCGCCAGCACCGCCAGCAGGAGCATCTTGGTCGTGCGAGCCATACGATTCGCCTTTCGCGAAGGAGGGGAGGGAGCCGGTATTCGCCTACTGGCAGGAACCGGTAAACCTCCACGCGCGCTTACCCGTCCTCGCCGCGTGGCGTGAGTGCTTTTCAAGTCTGGACACCGTCCCCGGCAAGCCGGGCCGTCCAGCACAGTCAACGGGGCACCTTCTACGAGGCGGGAAGGTGGGACTTCTCCTTCCGCTTTAAGGCGAAGCTGTGACTCCGCCCCACGCCACCTCGCTCCAGAATCACGAAGTAGGGTATCCCCTGAGCCGTACGCTCTCAGGCTGGCCGTTGCAATCGACAGGTCGGCGGCACCGTTGTTATCGGCCGCGTTCATCCCCGCCCTACTTCGCTTAATGCCGCGTGGAGGGTTCGAACCTCCGACCTTGGGATTAAGAGTCCCCTGCTCTACCAACTGAGCTAACGCGGCGCAACGGTTTCCCTGCCACAACAGGTACTTCCGGCCCTCATTCAAAAGTCAGGCGGTCGCTTGCGCGACCCGTGGAGCCTACCACGCAGCCGTGTCCACGCTACGGCTACCGGCCCTTCTTTACAAACCCACTTCTTATCACGTACTCGCCAGGCTTTCGCCCCAAAGCGGCGCCTGCCTCTATCGCGGGCGCTACGGCTTTCCTGCGTTGCGTGGAGTGGGTAAGGGACTGAGGGGACTCGAACCCCGGAAGCACCTTGAGCGGTGCACCGGACGGCCTTGCCGTCCACCGGGCTACCTACTTCACCCGGCCACCATCGTCCCACCCGGTTACGTCACTTGTTTTACGTGGGTTGGCGCAGAGCACCGGTAACTTGCCAGCCGACTATTGCCCACGGGGCGTGCTTCGCAGAGGCGTCACGCCCGAGCCTCGTTTGGGGACAACCGGTTACGGTCGTCTTCTCCACCACCCGCAGAATTACTGCACCCGCTGCGGGGCGGGCGGGTCCTTCTGGTACTGCGGCCCCGCGAAGTTCTCGTCAGTCGCGTACGCGAAGAACCACTGGATGTCGCTGATGCCCTTCGTCGGGATGCTGGTGTCGAAGTGCGCGGCGCTGTCCCCGGTCATCGAGGTACGCACGCGCAAGATAGCGTCCCTCGCCCAGGCGCTCTCGACGTAGTTGCGCGGATTGCTGTAGCTCGCGTACGGAAGGAGCAGACCGACACGCTTCCCGTTCTCGTACTCGATGGCCGCGTATTCCCCGACGCAGTGCCACGCCGCGTCCTCCGCCCAACCTGCGGGCGAAGTGTAACCCCCGCCACAGGTGTCATGCAGTCCGAAGAAGTGGTTCTCCTTGAACTGCTCCTCCTGTTGTGCGCTTCCGAACAGCATGGTCGTGCCTTTCGAGTGAAGTGGTTGATTGCAGTCCCGCAGAGACTTCTACCCGCTGCGGGCCGGGTTCCAGGTCAGTCTCCCAGCTCCACCGGGGGAGGCGGGTCTCCCCCACCGCTCGGGTCCCCGATGCCGCCCCCGCCCTGCTCCGCACTGCCGGGAATCAGCAGCGTGCTCGACTCGCCGGGCAGCGGAGGACGTTCGGTGTTGTCGGTCTCCGTGATGGAGACCGCAGGTGCGCTGAAAATACTCATCCCCACTCCTTGAGGGCGTCGGTCAGCCCGGCAGAGGGAACAGCGCGCCCGGAGTCTGCGCGGGGCCGTTGGGGTCGTCCTCCAGCGGCGGCAGCACGGGGTACTCGGTCGGGTCGCCGGTGGTCGGGTACGGATTCTCCATGAGCGGGTCCATTGCGGTTCCTTTCTTTGAGGTGGTGAAGCTCCCGCAGAAACCGCTGCGGTTCGGTACGGCCTAACAGGAGGAGCCAGGGGTGGGCTACCGGATATTTCCTCGGGGCAAGTTGCCGCCTACCCGTGCACAGGGTCATCAGCGGTTCTCACCTCCCTCCGGTGGCGGTGCGCGTCCCGTCCCACCTACCAGTATCGGACCTGACTCCTCTTAGTGGACTCGGCGGGAATCGAACCCGCGTCCAAGCACAAAGCCTGTTTCGGACTATTCAGCGTGCGTAGCGTAGTGTGACCCATTCGTTGGGCGGTCGGGCGTACGCGGCCCGCTGGAGGTCTGACCCCCTTCCCTGCCGTGTTTTAGGTGCACAGGCCGTCCACCCCAGTCTTTCCCGGTGTCCTCCGATGCAGTACGGCCGCCCCTATCGGAGTCGGTTTGGCCGGTGCCTACCGCAGGGTTTTACGCCTGGGCGTACGCGGGAATCGCGTTCACGGCAACCACGTCGTTACGAGTGGCATTTGAAGTTTCTTCCGTGTGTTCAAAGAGACCGGAAGACGCCCCTTGCACGCATACCCTCCACCTGCGTCTGCACCTGTCGAAGCCTGGCGAGCCCGTAGGTGCCGGTCTTTCCCGGCTGTCAGCCTGAATCCTTTATCCCACCGGCAGGTCTCTCGGCCAGTCAAGGCTCCGTGGGCTTTCTCCGTCGTGTGCCGGAGTCGGATATGCTCCTCCGAGGACTTGAACCTCGACTGCCGCTGAACACGGGGTGCTGCTTACACCAGAGGAGCAGAGTGCGGGGTGAGGTGACGGCGTGTCCCCCTCCAGGGAGGGGTGAGCCCTTTTCCTCACGTGCCGCCCCGCGCGGCTGTCTTAACAAGGAGTCTTCTCGCGTGTGCTATACAGGCGGGATATCTCCTCCGACTAAACCGCATCCTTCGCTCGTCGTTTTCGGCCGTGGCCTACCAACGGGTCAACACGAAAGAGCGGGGTGTTACGCCGAGGAAGAGATTGCGCGGCCTCGGCACGGCGTGGTACACGGGAGTCGGTCTCTCTTCTGGCGCTCGTAAGGAGACTTGCTTCCTCCACAACCCACTCTCCGGGGTTGCCGGGTCAACGTGGGGCCGACTCGCGGTGGTCGCGGCCGTGTACCTTCGTCACAGAACGTCGGTTGTCAATCAGCCTCGGCGCGCTGCGCCAACTGCATGGAGCCCACACTGCGGGACGAACGGCGTATCCCCATCGAAGGAGGCTGGCTACTGCTTAACGCCGTATCCTTCACCAGCCCTGAGTTGCACCGCAATGTGCGAGGCGTTCATTCGCGGCCCCGTTGTTCGTCTCAGGACTTCTGCGTCTCGTCTTGCTGCGCGTCCGCATTCCCTGTGTCGCCACTGGCTCTAGGGCCTGGCCTGTCGGGCGGGAAGCGCGCTGCGTGGCGTCGCGTTAGTCGTCCGTCGTCGTGCCACTAGTATAACAGCGTGGTACCGGTATGTCAAGGGCAGACTATGTTTACTTTACCGTTCCCGTTCCTCGGCGCCCAGCGTACGAGCCTCGGCTGCTAGTTGTTCTCAAGCTCGAAGCGTACATCTCCAAGCGTTTGTCGGCCGAGTGCCCAGTGCGCCGCGTAGACGAGGTTCAGCCAAAGGTGCTCCAGGTACGGCTCCGGGTAGTGCCGCTCTTCCTCGTAGACCCACCACGGTATGATGCCGAACCACAGGGCGCAGAGGATGGCCCGCAGCCTCACGGCTCGGCGGCCGGAGGCGGTGCCTTGGGGCATGGCTTCGCCAGCTCTCCCCACCCGTTCCCGGTCTCGTCGGTCGCGCCGCAGTAGACGCAGACGTAGTCGAAGCGGGAAGCGTCGGAGAAGCGGGTCTTGTGGCTCGGGTGCATCTCAGTCCTTTCGTACGAGGGTCGCGGGGTTCGGCACGCGGTTCCAGTCTTCTCGCCGCAGGCGCTTCTGGACCAGGAGGCGGCCGTTGTAAATCTCGCGGTCGCGGTCCTCGTTGGTTTCAGCGGCCAAGAAGCGTTCGTAAGAAGCCTGCCAGAGCGCCAGGAACTCCGAGTCTGTAGGGCGCAGCAGCTTCGGGATGCGCTGCTCGTACGTCCGCGTGCAGCACGCCATGAAGTGCGTGGTGCCTGGCTCGTCGTGACAGGTGCAGGAGCACATTCCAGCGTTGTGCTTGGCGGGCACCAACCGCTGCACCTTGATGCCGGGCAAACCCCTGAGATGCTCGTACGGGATGCCGTAGCCCGTGTACGCCTTGACTTCAAGAGTACGGGCACGCATCGCTCGCTCCCGCTCCGGGCTCCACGGTTCGTCAGTACCCATCAGCCTACCTCATGCGCGAGAATCAAGTGTACCGCGAAACCGGGATTGGCCTGCAACGCCTCTTGTACCACGCTTCCCCGAGCAGCGTCTTCGGCATCCGGGCCGCTGGCCACCGTGCGGACCCCGAGGAAGTTGTGGATGCTGATACTCGCGGTGTTCATCCGCGTCAGCACCACCGACACCGCGTATGTTTTTGTCTTCATCGGCTTAGCTCTCTAGGCGCAGGATAGTCGTGACGTTCAAGGTCGCGTCCATCAGCGCCGCAAAACCCTCCGGGATATACCTCCCTGCGTGGTAGATGTGGTGCACGTTCAGGATACGATGCTCGGCATCGGCCTCACGCTGGGCGCGGGCGTAGTCCAACTCGCTCAGCCAAACGTGACGAGCCGCGCCCTTCCGCAACGTGCGCACCTCCATTTCCACGGCGGCACGGTAGACCTGGTCTTCGATGGTCATGGTCAGTGTCCGAGCCGCTTCACGTTCTCCGCGCGACGCACCCACGTCACCTCCACGTCCACGCCCAGCCCAGTGATAAGGAACTCGGCGCCGCGATGGGCGGCCGTGCACAGCTCTCGAAGCAGCGGGTCGTTGATGGTCCACTTCCCGTTGAACTGGTTCACGATGAGCTGCGAGTCAGAGTGGATAACCACCCGTTCGATGGCTTCCTGGCCGGAGAGCGTCGTCGCATGCCGCAGGGCGTCGATGAGAGCCAGGTATTCCGCGTGGTTGTTAGACGTGTAGCTCGCGCTCTCCTGGCGCTCCGTCAGCAGCTCGACGGAGCCGTCCGCGTGCTCACGCCCCACGCTCCAGTACACGCCCAGCGGGCTGGGATTGGCGCCCAGGTTTCCGCCGTCCACGTAGAGCTTCACCGTCATTCGGCCCCCGCAAACCCAAGCGCCTCACGCTCCTCGGGGGTAAGCTTGGCGAGCGCCCGGCTGCGGACAGCGTTGTCGTTATGTTGCTGCCACTCCTCGAATGAGTTCCACACCTCCAAGGGCTCGCGCGCAACCTCACCGTGGCCGAAGCCATACACTCTCTTGAGGTTCGCTGCCGCGCGCTCCGCGTCCTCCTTGCAAAAAAACGCACCCTTCGTGACCATCGGCCCCCGGCCCTCCGTAAGGTCCGCGTTCTCTTGTGCAAGCCACACGGTTCTCATAGTACGTGCTTCTGGTTACAGGTTCTTGCTTCGGCGGCCTTGACTGCATCGACCAGGTTGTCGCCACGCCCGAGGACCTCGGCGTCCATGCCCTCGAACCAGCGCACGAAGACCTCCCAACCCGTAGCGGTGTGCCGGAAGTCCCATCCGTGTTGGCCCAAGCGGTACACCGCCTCGATGGTCGTCTTCATTACCACACACTGCGTCCGGGTTCCGTAAGAACAACGTGAGACTAACTTAAACGTTTCATGTGCGCTTGTCAAGGGTCAGAAGAAGGCGCCCCGTTAGGGGCGCACGTTCTTACTCAGCCGAGGACGGGCGTCAGCGTTTCGGCAACGGAGGCCAGCACTGCCGCCGCCGAGGTGGCGAGGCTTGCGGCGCTGGGCAGCGCGCGCAGGTGGGTGGAACGGTTGCGCACGCTCTTCGGCTGCTCGGCCGCGTCCTCCGCGCGCGGTGCGTTGCGCCGGTCGGCCATCGGGTTACCCTGGACGACGATGAGCTTCCGCTCCTTCGTCGTGTTGTCCGGGCAGAAGCTCACCAGGTCCTCGCTCACGATGCGAAGAACCGGGTAGCCCTCGGGGCTCTCGTCCATGCGAGCACGAACCTTCACGGTGAACTCCCCCTCGACGGCCCCGTCCGGGTTGCCGTGCAGGATTTCCTTCATCGCGGCCAGCGACCCGAGTAAGCCGTTAGGCCCGTCTACTCGCTTGCCGCCCACGTAGAACTCGAACGCATGTCGGGCGTCGAGCAGGTCCATCACTTCGGCGTTATTGGCCTGCATGGAGTGTGTTGCTCCCTTCAAAGTCAACATGGGTGAGTCGTCTGTAAACCGGTACAACCCGTCTCTACCGCTGGTTCCTCACGCCGCAGCGTCACCGGTAGAGTGCAAGGACAGTAACGGCACACTCGGATGTTTGTCAACTCCCCTCCGCGAAGGAGAGGACCCTACTGCGCGTTGAATCTCGCGCAGAGCTTCGTCAGGCGGTTCTTGTCCGGGCCGGTGGACCGCACCTGGTTGCGGAACCTCACCTGGTACCACCCCGGTCGCGTTTCCACCACTCGGTACGGCCCTGCTTCGGCGTCTCGCATCTCCGACTCGGTCGGCGGCTCGCTGCTCAGGACCACCAGCGGCGCCGGGATGACGATACCGTCCGTCCCCCTCGAACGCTTCGCCTTCTTGGCGGGCACGGTAGGCGGCTCTTCGTCCAGCGAGTCATCCACGGAGCAGGCAGCGCAGTAGGTAATCTCCCCTCCGGCGCCCGGCAACCGTGTAACACCCTTCGTCTCGAAGGGATTCACCTGACATCCACAGCCCGCGCAGAACGGGGAGCGGCTGAACTTTACCGCGCAGCCGTTGGTGGAGCAGTACGCGCGGTCGAAGACCGGGTCGTAGTGGCACTTGTCTGTCCACCGCCCGATGTGCGTGCCGCAGTGGTCGCACTTACGTCCGGTAGCGGACAGACGGGCCAACGCTTTCTTGCTGTTGTCCTCGGTCACACACCCTCCTCAGCAGACAGAGGCCCAACCTCCAGAGGGAAAGGGTTCACCCCTGGCGGTAGAAGCTCCCCTCCTTTGTGTCCCTTGAGCGGGGATGCGGCGCTTTTGTGTCCCTTCGCGCACGGAGGTTGACGGCATCCGCCGCATTCCGGCTTCGAGTCCTGGGTCACGGGTACGTCCCGCACGTACTCGTAGTGCGAGTTCAGCTGGGTGGCGTGCATCCCAACCGGGATGGACCGTTCCCTGCCCTGCACCGCCAGGATACGGACGTTCTCCCCATCCGAAGAGAGAACCTCCATTTCCCGGCCGAGGTGCCGGTGCTTCCATACTTGCCCCTTCCGAGGCGTCACGTAGTCGTCCATGTGTCTTTCTGGTGCGGGTGAAGTGCGAGTAAAGTAATCGTTACAACACGTTTTGTCAAGGGCATACGAAGAAGGCCCGCCGAAGCGGGCCATTCTTATGAGAGCAACGATACCAGGGTCTCGGTGTTGATGAGCTTGCCGAACTGCGAGCCGCGCCGCTCGCCGGTGTCGGCGTCCACGACCACGGCGGTCGGGGTGAACTTCACCCGGTAGCGTTGGACCAGCTCCGCCGCCTGCGGGTGCTGTTGCTCTCCGGGCGTCAGGTCGATGTAGTGGACAGCGAGCCCACGCAGCAGGAGTGCCGCAATCTTGGGCTTGGCCTCTTCGCAGGGCGGGCAGTTAGCCTGATGGAAGAACAGCAGCTTCTTGCTCATTCGTAAGAATCCTCGTCGAGTAGTGGGGAGCCCGCCTACCGGGCTCCCGGTACAGTACTGGTAGCCTTGGTCAAATGATGGGGCAGGCCCCGCCCAGGCAGCGGAGGTCGTCGTCGGTCAACGTCTCCGCCATTTGCGTGATGACCGCCATGTACTCCTCGTACTCCTCGGCCGTGATGGGCTGCTCGGGGCTGTAGCCGAACGTCGCCACCGTCTCGGCGTAATCGCTCGTGGCGAGCACCGAGATGGCCTTCACCTTCGGCATCCAGGTCTGGATGGCCCGCGTGTACTCCTCGTACGACGTGACGCGCTTGTCGAACTTCGCGGTGTACGAGACCTGGTTGCCCTTCTCTGCTCCGAGCCAGAATCGCTCGATGAGCGAGACCCACTTGAAGTGGTCCGCGAACGTCACGTCGCTGGCCGTGGTAAACCGCTCCTCGGGGATGCCGAGAGTGCGAATCAGCGGGCGCGTCGGGAAGCCCACGATGGCCACGCTCGGGTATACGTTCACGCCCTGCGCGTTCACGATGTCCCACACGACTGGGTAGCCCTTCGCCTCGTACTCCGCGACGAGGTCCGACTGCGACGCCTTGTTGAACTGCGTCCACCGCAGGTACTCGCGGAAGGCGGACGGATGCGCGCCCTCGGTAACGCCCCACAGCTTCGAGATGGTGCCACTTGGCTTCACCGTCAGCACCGTGTGCGGCACGGCCACGCCGAGTTCGGACGCGTACTTCTTCGTCGCTTCGATGACGACTTGCGAGGTCTCCCACATCCAGCGCCAGAAGAGTTGCGACCGCATCACCTTCCAGTGGTCGGTCGGGTTCCACGGACGCATCAGCAGGTCGTAGTCCGCGATGAGGTCCTGGAAGGTCAGGCCGAAGAACTTCCAGGCGAACTCGAAGATGCCCGTGAATCCCACCCCGATGCGGTTCGTACGATGGACCTCCTTCGAGTACATGCTCTCCATCGTGTTCACCCGCATCAGCGCCCTGGCCGCCAGCACGAACGCCTGCCGAGCCTCGTCCAGCGTATCGGCGTGGAACGGCACCACGTCCGCGATGACGCAGAACCCGCCGAGGGCAAAGAGCGAAATCTCGCCGCACGGGTTCACGATGTACTTGTACGGCAGCGCCTTCACGGCCGCGACCAGCGCCGCCGACAGCGCCTTCGTGAGGGGCATCGGCGTGTAGCGGTCGGACTGCGCGAAGATGCCGTCGTCGTAGACCTCCATACCCTCGTCGTTCTGCGCCAGCTTGTCGAGGTTGAGCCAGCCGGGCTCCCCGTTGCCGTGCTCGTACGCGGCGCGACTCGCCGCCTCGAAGATACGCCACGCCTTCGTTTCCTCACGCGTGAGCGTCGTGGCTGCTGAAACACCGTAGACGTTGATGAACTTCGCCTGCGCCGCTCCGACAAGACGCCAGAACTCCGCATCCACGCCCACCGAATTGTTGCTCGACCACAGGCCGTCGCCGCCCGCCTGGCTGTCGTTCTGCTTGACGTGGATGAACTCCAGCACGTCCTCGACCGGGTCCGTCCACGGCTTCACCGCGATGCGAGCCGCACGACGGGCGCCGCCGACCTGCACGGTACGGGCGAGGTAGTGGTCCACGTGCATCGCCTGCTTCCACGGACGCATGTCTCCGTGCTTGAGCGCCGCCAGGTCGCGCAGCGCTTCCATGAGCGGGAGCGGTCCACTGGCGGGACGGTCCTGCATTCCGCCGATGGGGGCACCCTCGGGGCGTACCTCGGAGAAGTCCAGAATGACGAGGGTGTTCCTATACGACCCGGCGTACGCCATCGACTCCAGCATCTCGACCGCCTGCGCCCACCCCTCGCGGGAGTCCGGCACCGGGAAGAGGAAGTGCTTCCGCCCCCGGGTGTTGAGGTCGCGCAGAAATGCGTCACGGTTCTGGAATCCGGCGGCCCACGCCTTCTTGGCCTCGGGGTGCAGGTGGCCGGACTTGAGGTGCGTGCCCTTGTACGTCTGCGGCACCGAGCCGATGACGAGGGCCACGTCCGGCATCTGGCGCCAGTCTACCGGCGTCAACCCGTCCGCGTAGAAGCGTCCGACGCCGGAACCGTTCAGGAGCAGGTAGAACTTCCCCCACGACCACGGGGCCGTCGAGCAGTTGGTGAAGACCTCCATCGGCCGGGTCTTCTGGAGGGCATCGCCCTGCTGGAGATGGCGGCCACTCATCGCCAGCACGCCCCGGCGCATGGCCTGGCGCATCTGGTGGTACTCGATGTTCGTCTCGGGCTCGGGGTCCACCAGGGAGACGTTGCCGTAGCTTGTGCGGTCCGAGGCGTTACCCCAGTCTTCCGCGACGCCGTGCTTGTCGAATCGCATGTACGTGCGGCCGAAGACGGCTTCGCCCATGCCGGGGTCGAGCGGGCGATAAGTAGAGAGGTCAGACATCTTGCGTGGGTCTTCCAGAACTAGGTGTGGCCGGACACGACGGCCCCGCAGGGGTGAGTTGCGGGGCCGTTAACCTGCCCGTAATGTACCGGTAGCCGAAGCCACAGGAAAGGGGTCATCAACGTTTGTTAAGGGGCCATCCACTAGTGGTAGCGTACACGTCACCGTACTGAAACACCATGTTGGGGTGGTGCTTTCCCTCGACTTCGGACACCTCTATCTTCTCGGCTCCGCACTTGCAACGACGCACGTAGTCGAACAGCGGCTTGCCGTCCTTCTCGTATAGGTTTCCGGGCACGGGCTCTCCGTACCGGTGGTGCCAGAAGAGCCCGCACATGTTGCGCAAGTTCACGGCCGCGCTCCGAGGGACCGCCGAATGTGCAGCCGCAGAGCGGCCTGGGCCCCTTGCAGGCGAGCGAGTGTCTCCCGATGCCTGGGGCAGTAAGTCTTGCCGTTCACACACGCGGAACACTGGCTCCAGGTGCGGAATTCGTCGCCTGCGCGATTGCGTGCTTCACGCAGCTCTTCCCTGACCCGGAGGTGCTCTTCCCGTGCTGTCACGCGACCTCCAATTCCACAATTTCCCACTCGTCCTCGATGAATTTGAACTGCACCACTTTGTCGAAATCCAGGGGGAGTTTCTGCCCCCAAGGCCGTGCGTCGGCCGCTGCCCGTTCCGCGTCTGTCATTGGCCGGTAGAGTCCTGAGAGCCACCCGAACGAGGGGCGTGTATGGTACACCTTTCCCTGCGCCGATAGGTTGCTCTTGCTGCGGTGCTTCGAGGGCTTGTAATACAAGCCTGTGGGCTTGTGTCGCAGCTTGTAAAGCTTCATGCCTTGTCATCCTTTCGTATGAGGCCGAGCGCCCGCGTCGGCTCCGCCTGTTCGGCGGTACTCGTTGCGTCGCCCAACAGCAAAAGCTTTCCTTCGTTGAACGCCAAGCGCCGCTCCTGTTCGGTTCTCCTTACAGGCTGAATCCAGGAGGAGTCAAACACGAAGCCCGAAGCAGCTTCGGCAAACAGACTTACTGCTGCCTCGACATTCTCTTCGTACGCCTCCAGTCTGCGCTGAATCGACTTGAGCGTCAGGTAGGCGCCTGCGCGATGCTTGTCGGCGGTGGGGTCGCCGCACTCACGCGCCATGAACATGGAGGCCGTATATAGCGGGCGGTCCACAGCCAATAGACCTTCTACGTGTTGCAAGCGCTCCCGAATGCGAGCCAGCGGAGCCGCATCTCTCACCGCCGGTTGCGGTCGGCTCTCAATTACCTCCAGGATGTCGCGTAGCGCGTCGAACGCATTGGAGCTGTCGTTGCTCTCCTGCGCCTCCCGAGCAAGCACCGCAATACGCTCCAGGGTCGCGTCGTTGGTCACGGGGCCTCCCCCAGCACCTCACGCACGGCGTCTTGGAGATAGGACGGCACCCGCTCATCAATCACCGCCTCAGCCAACGAGCGCTCAGCGGACCATAAGGTACGCAACAGCAGCCCGAGGGAGACCGGCTCCTGGAGCATGGCCTCCACTACTTCGCGGTCGTCACCGGCGTTGTACGCCATCGCCACCGGCCGCCCGTCGAGGTAGATGATGCGGTGCGTGGTGCTGTCCGCGTGGGTCCCTTGGCTGTAGTGGCTCATGCTATCACCGCAGGGTAGTAGGCACCGCATACCGGGCAAATCCACGCGGCGTTGTTCGGACGAGGGAGACCCTCTCCTTCGCACCAGGGACAATCGGCGGGATGCATCATACCAGCACCCCGTTCGCCTTGAGGAAGAGCGCGCGGTTCTCGAACGCCACGGCGAGCGTGCCGTACCCGCCCTGCCGCAGAATGCGCGCGCGGGACTCGCACTTGGTCAGGTGCTCGATTTTCTCCGCGTCACGCACGGCCTTGTCGATACCTGCCGCGAGCCCGTGGGTGCGGGTATACGCCTTGAGCGTCTCCATCCGCTCGTAGTCTTTGCTCGTCGCCATCTCTACACACTCTCCATGTCACAGGTCGTGACCGCAACGCGGAGGGGCACAGCGCTAACAGTTCCGCCATCAGGCCGGATATAGTAGAAACCTCCGCTGGCGTACTCGTGTATGTCACCCACGTTCAAGCTGTATCGCAGCCACGAGTCTTCGTCCGACGAGCGCTGCCCCTCTAGCCAGGTCCGCGCCACTTCCCCGTTCGCGACTATGCCTTCGATAGAAGAAGGGTCATAGGCGTGTTCGACACGACACAGCCACACGATTTGCGGCTCAGTCGTCGGCAGTTCCACCGCAGTATGCATCAGTGTGCCTTTCGCTGGCTGGTCCACCACGCGCGGTCTTCCCCGCGCAAGCGCCACTCTTCCTTCACCTCGGCATCGAGACAATTCCACTCGTCCAACGCGTGAGGAGAGAACACGCTGGTGCGCCCGAGGCACCACGCGGCGTAGCCGTAGAACTCTCGCAGCTCCTCCTTCGTCACCACGAACATCAGTCCCTCCCCACGCCTGCGGGAGGCAGGAAGACGTGCGCGACGTACTGGTGCTCTGCCCCGAGCACGACGGTGCCGACGTAATCCTCCGGCCGCACGTTTACACGGGACTGGCCGCCGTCGAAGATGACCACGCGGCGCCGCTGTATCGGGCGGCCAGGGTCCGCTAGGGCGAAGAGGCAGACGGGTCGCTCGCTCACCCCGCTGTTGTGCGCCAGCACGGTCAGGGGAGTGGCACCCTCGGGAAGTTCGACTTCCTGCGCGGGTTCGAGCGTCAACGGGCAATCCCATACCGTCGTGCTCATCGTCTTGCCTTTCGCTTCCGGTTCACCGTCGCCGCGACCGGGGGAGGGCGCGCCGCGAACTTCGTGCCGCCGTCAGGTGCAGGGGTAGTCGATGGCCACCCCGTGCTTCTTCGCCAAGGAGCAGAGTACTTCTCGCGCCCGCTCCCACGGAGGAGAGTGGTCGATAAAACCCGCGAGGTCGGCAGCGGCCTGTAGCGCCTTGTCCAGGTCTTCGGTAGGTGAGGCGTAACCGGCTCGCACGAGGGTATCCGCCAACAGCCGCGTGTTCTCCAGCCCGACGCTCACTTGCTCTTCCTGAGCCCGGCCAACCCACAGACCCTCTTCCGCGTCTAGGCTTAGCGCCAGTCCGTCGTCTGTGTTCACGACCGCGCCGGTAAGTGCCTGCTCGATGAGCTTGTCTCGCGTCACGAGGCCACCGCCCACTCGAAGACGCGCATGTACGCGTGGTCAGGGTCGTCCTCCGTAGCGCGGTCCAGCACACCCACACGGCCGCGTCGCGAATCGAAATAGCGCTGCGCGAAATCCCGCGCGTCGTGCGCGTTATTCGGCAGGCTAACGACGGTCGCGGCAACCGGCGACCCGAGCGGGGAAATCACGCTGGGAAGCGTGAAGACCGAGACGTAGGTCAGGTCCACGCCCAAGTCGCGCAGCTCTTGCACTCCGAGAACCATCGTAGTTCCCTTTCGTTGTCGGTCATCTTCTGCTTGTGCGTAGTATAATCAGGTCAGAGAGTTTTGTCAAGGGGTATGAAGAAGGCGCCCGCCGAAGCGAGCGCCTTTCGTACGAATCACGCAGCCTTCAACTGGTGCGGGCAGGCACCGTAGAAGCCCTTCGCCATGTTGCAGTTGTGGCAGAGGAGCTGGTACCGGTCCCTCGGGAAACCCTCCTTAATGAGCCGCCGGTAAAGCGTTGTACTCGGTACTGTTTTCCTCTCCTGAGTACCGCCTCCACAGATGTGGTCGATAGACAGAAATTTCGGCTCGTCCTCGCCGCAACAAGCACACGCACCCCCATAGCCCTCTATGACGGACGTACGGAGGTGCTGGTTCTTCCTACGAGCATGCGTACGCACCCGTTCAGGGTTCGCTGCGCGCCACTCGGCCGCCTTCGTCAGGATGTGCTCTCGCTTCTCCGCATACCTGCGCTTCCCTTCCTCGCGGCGGCACTCCTTGCACTCAGGCCGGTGGCCGTCTACGGACCACTTCGCCTGGTGGAACTCGCCCGTTGACTTCGACACCCCGCACCGCGCACAGGTTTTCTCAGTCACCGAAGACTGCATCCATTTCTACGTCGGCTTCGGCCTTCGCTGCATCGAACGCCTTCTGCACGGCGCTCTTGTCCTGGAGAAGCTTCGTAAGAACGCTGTTGAAATCCAGTTTCTCTACGAAGCATTGTGAGGACGCAAGGTCCATCGCCGTCTTCGTCTCCCTGGTCATCGGAATCCAGTAGTTGGTCTTACCCGAAAAATCGAAGACCATGTAGCCGAAGGGGAGGGTGTCCCCGTGCTTGGAGAACAGCTCGTTCAGCACGCGGGCGAGGTCGTCGGTGTTCTTCACCTCCTCGTCGTCCACCTGGTCGGCCAACGACTTCGGCAGGTTCTCCTTCACGCCCTTGATGAGGTGCTTGAACGCCTTCTCCTCCACCAGCCCCATCTGCGCCTTGAGAGCCTCCTCCTGATAGCCCTTGCCCTTCATCTCCTCGAAGAGCTTCACGAACTTCTCAGGGCGGATGCGACCCTTGAGCATGTTGAGCCGCATGTTACGCAGCTTCACCATGTCCTCGTCCCAGTCCACCTTCACGATGACGGGCACCTCGGCCATGCCGAGCATCACCGCCGCGTCCTTGCGGTGTGCGCCGCCGACGATGAGCCAGTACTCTCCGTTGTCGTGGCTCTCGTTCAGGTAGGTGGCCCGCATCGCGGCGGTGATAGGCGCGACCTGCACGGGCTCCAGGAAGCCGTCGTCTTGGATGCTCTGCACGAGGCCCTTGAAGACCTTGTCGCTCTGTTCGTTCGGATTCCACGAGGCAGTGATGAGCCGCTCGATGGGGAACATGAGGGACCCCGTGGGAATCCAGACGCCGGAGGCGCTCTCGCGGAAGCCGTACTTGTCGGTGCTCATGGTACTGGGAGTTTGGTGGTTCATACGAACGCCCCTGGAACCGGAGTCCCAAGGGCGTCGGAGAGAGCGTAGCGTCTACCGGTATTTGTGCAGGTCAGTCCGCGTCGGGGGCAGGCAGCGTACCGGGTACCGGCACCGTGATGCGAACCCCGTCCTCGCCGGGGTCTTCCCCGAAGTAGATGATGTCGTTGCCCATCACACGTGCAGGGTCACGACGGCCTGGATGACCGTGATGTCTTCGGTCCCCTCGCGCTTCGTGTCGAACCCGAACACGTAGCTCATGCCCTTCGCCTGGGCCGCGAGCTGCGACTGCGCGATGATGAGTCCCTTCACCATCTGGTTCACGGGCTCGGGGCCCATCGCCCGCACGCGCAGAGTGCCGCTGGAACGCTCCTGGAGTGTCATCACGATGCTCTTGGCGAGCGAGCCGGGGTTGGTGTCGCGACCCACCTTGAGCGGCGTCTCGGCCACCGTCGCGCCGTAGCGCGCCAGGTTGTCGGAGGTCTGGTACATTGGTCCGGTCGTTGAACGGCTACTTGATAATACGGCGGACCTGGATGGCCCGCTCGCGTGCTCTCTCCCGCTGCGCCTTTCCTTCCGGCGTTCGTGCGTCAGGCTTCGGCTCGCGGAGGTCGCGAATCTCGACCAGCCCTTGACCCTTCACATAGAGCCACAACTCCTTAGTGGTGTTGTGCGCTACGGGCAGGTCGCGGAGCAGGGCGCAGTTCGCGTCCTCCGAGAAATCACCGGTGCTGGTCAGCTTCGACTGGACGAGCCGCGTGCCGTCTGCACGGACACACGACACGTCCCAAAGCCCCTGCGAGGAGGCGGACCGGGTGCACGTGTAGCCCATCGCCTCAAGCGTGGACTTGACCTCGTACTCCTTGGCCCGCCCCCGCACGTAGTTTGTCGCCATTACTGCCTTCGGGTGTGCGCTGTTGTTCCGGTAATCTAACAGTACAGTACCGGTACGCGCAAGTACACCGCTAGGCGACTTCGACCAGGTCCTCCCCCGTCGCGACCTTGTACACCAGGGCGGTCTTGCTGAAACCCCGCCCGGAGGTGAACGCCTCCATCAGCCGCATCGACTTCACCCCCGACACGAGAGCCCGCGCCTTGGTCTTGTCGAGCCGTGACAGATTCTTGTTGGCGAAGGTACGCTCTTCCGTCACCTCGCGCAGCAGGTTCAGCCCTACCGGTACCGGCGGGAACTCCGCGTCGGCGGTCGCCACCTCGGCCTCCGCGAGGATGAGCCCCGCCAGGGGTCCGTGGAAGATGTCCACATCCCAGCCACCGCGCGAGTACCGCGTCTTCGACAGCCAGTTCGACACGAGCACCGAGAGCGTCTTCCAGGCCCATCCCGGAATCTCCCACTCGTACTCCTTGCGCACGAAGCCGTTGCCGAACTTGAACGCCGTGTGGAACCGCAGCCCCTTGGCGGGGATGTGGTAGTCTGTCGCGCGGAGGCGCCACTCCATGAACGACAGGGCCACAATGTACCCCTGCTTCACGGTCAGGTCCTTCTCCATCTCGCCGTTGAAAAACGCGAGCTGGTAGGACGCCAAGTACTTACGCTCGATTTCGTTCATGTGTTCTCGTTGTCGTCGGTGGGCCCCCGCAGGCAGCGAGGGCAGACTTCGACCGCCACGTACGGGCCGTCCCACCCCAGCTTCTCTGGCGGGGCATAGATGCCCTCGCCCTCGTATATGCCCTGGTTACAGAAGTGGCACCACGACAGCACGTTGCCTTTGAAATCTCGAATCGGGCCGCGCAGCGTGCCGCGCAAGTCCCGCAGCTTCCAGCCACTCCGCAGCGCACGAATGCCCTCGTACGCAGCGAGGAAGTACTCAGTCATCACTTTTCTCACTCCGCACCCGGATGGTAGGTGAAGCCGCCGCGCGGTCCGCAACAGCGTCGTTCCACCGCCCCTCGTCGGTACAGCCGAAGGAGAAGGCTGGAGACGGTGGCGGGGTCTTCGTCCAGACGCGAGGCCCACTGGCTCGCGGTCATGCCGGGCACTGCCTCCACACTGTACAGCAGGGCCCCAGTGAGAGTCGGTCGCTCTTTGTTCATCGTAGCATCCATTTCGCCCGTTGACGGAGGAGGTTACGCGCCGCGTCCACGTCGCCCTTCGCTTCCGTAAGAGCCACCTGTGCATGCAGGCGGCCCACACCTTCCTCCTCGGCCAGGGCCACCGCCTCGGCCTCCTCGCCGGTGACGGTCTTCTTAGCCGCTGCCGCGACGCGGTCCTGGTGCTCCATCGTTCGTACGAAGGGCTCCAGCTGCTTGCGATGCTCGGGGTGAGCAAGGCACGCTGCTAGGATGTGTTTACACGGTCGGCCGCTCTCCTCGCCGGACCGGGCCTCGTCGCCCTCACCACGCGCGCCACCCGGCAGGAGGAAGTCCTCGCAGTAACAGCGCGTGGTGGCGGCGCCGTCGTCCAGGTTCACGAACTCCCCCGGAAGCGCGTCCTCGGGTACCCCTTCCCGACCCTTCGGGTCGTAGACGTGGTAACCGCCGTCGAAGGGCGTCACCGTACAGCGCAGAGCACGCCGCAGGCGGCCGAACTCGATTTCCGTGACGCCCCGCAGGGGCCCGTACAGCCCCGCCGTGTCCACCTGCGCGGCGGTGGCAGCAAACTCCTCGTTCCATCGCCCGAAGCCGAGCCAGTTGTCGTTCAGCGTCATTTGAACTCCCACCCGTCAAGTGGGTTCTTAGCGAACCGGTTGAAGGCATCCTCGGGACGGACTGCGCCCCACTTGGCGAACGCCTGCTCGAAGAGCGTATCTACCGCAGCAGTTTTCTTCGTAGCTGCCCAGTAGTCCTGTTCGCGCAGTATCTCCGCGTCGAGGTGCGCCTGTATCTCCCGAACGAGGGCCGCCTCGACGTTCGGGTCCGGAGCCGCCTCTGGCGGGCTAGTGGCTTCCCGGTCTACGAAGTATTCCAGTACCGCCACGCCTCTACGCCGCGCTTCGTCCATCACCCCCGTGTCACTCGGGTCGTCGTAGATGTAGACCAGAGCACTCTCCGGGTCCGCCGCTACCCATTTCACGGCCTCAGTAACGGAGTAGAACACCCTCTCGGGGTGGCCCCTTGCCTGTACCCACTCACCTGCCGCGAGGGACACCCCCCACAGTGTGTCGAAATAGCCCACCGTATCGAGGGGGAATCCCATCAGCTCGACAACCGTGTCGAGGATGGTTGACACCGCCTCGGGGTTGACGATGTGGCGACTTCCAGACACCAGGAGGCGCGCCATATCACGCCGCCTTTCGCTGATGGGGCCGGTGCGCCTCGACAGCGTGCCGCAGCAAGTCCAGCCCTCGGCCGAGCGACGTAGTGTACTGGTCGGGCTGCACGAAGAAGGCAACCCACTCCATGCCCCTCGTCTCAAGCTGGTTCACCAGGATGAGCGTGGGCGCAGAGCCGGTCATCGCGCGCCGCTTTCCGGCGATGTACCCAAACTCGGCGGCAAGTCCGATGGGGACCGTATTCGCCACCTCGACGTAACCAAATACGATGTCCGCGCGGTCGAGCCACTCCCGCTCTACCTGCGCGGCGAGGAACAGCATCCCTCCCCCGTCCGGACTCACTTCTCGTGGGTCCAGGAACTCGACCTCGCGGTCATCCGCGAAAGCGTCGATGACGTTCTGCTGCCAGTCCGTCTTGAGACCGCCCGCCAGGTAGACTCGAATCATCAGCGTACCGTCAGTGTACCGTTAGCGTGGCTTTAAGAAGAAGCGTCACCCAAGATAATAGGGTCACGCCGTTTTGTCAAGGCGAGGCGACGAGCTTGTTGAACAAGTTGGCGAAGCGGTTCGGGTCGGGGAACGCCTTGCACAGCGGCGACTCCTTCCCCACGTCGCACGTGCACGCCGGGTGCTCCCCGGACCGCTCGAACTCCAGTGCCTCATCCATCAGCAGCAAGCGGCTCTGCATGAACGCCTCGACCTGCTGCGCGTCGAAGGGCACGACGTACTCCTTCAACTCCTGCGTGCCCTTGTTCTCATACAGGACGATAAAGCCGCGTAGGGGCAATGCGTCGAATGCGTCCCGGTGCTTCTTGCCGGAGGCCGTGCGCTCCCACTCCAGCGCGTGCTCGTAAATGAGCACCTGATTCGTATGAACCACCCTCGGCTTGTCCTGGAGCCAGCGGTAGCCGTCCGGGTTGATGCTCTTGATTTCGAGGCCCCACTTCTCGCCGTCGATGTGCAGCAGCCCGTCCGTGCTCCCGAGGATGCGGTGCGGCTCGTGCCGCAGCTTCACCTCGGCATAGGTCCATCCGTTGCCGCTCGGCCGGAACCCCTTGTGGGTCTCCAGCACCGGGCGGTCATTCTGCTTGTCCCAATCGACCCGGCGGACCCACAGCCCCCACAGGTGGGCGCCGAGGTACGACTGGATGCGGGCGTGCACGTCGTGGCCATTCCCGAAGATGCGGCCGAGGCGCGGGTCTACCGAACCCTCGCGGATGGTGTACCCCTCGGGGTGATAGTTATAGAGCGACCACTCGCGTGGACAAAAGCCACCCGCCAGGGAAGACGGGTGGAACATCTTGTCGCGGCGGTCCTCGCTCAAGTCGGTGAGTAGTAAGTGCTCTTCGATGAGCGGGACCGCGTAGCCGGTGCGCTTCTTGGCGTTGTTCTTGGCGATGGCCTTGAGGAATGCGCTCACGCGCCTATGCCCTTTCTACGGTTCCGCCAGTCCCGCCAGGGCTGGAGGACGTTGACATTGAACCCCTCCAGCGCCATCGCCCCGAAGGAGATGGCCGTGAAGATGGGGCTCGCCGCCACGATGATGGACTTGCCGAGGAGGGTCAGCTTGAGCCCTCCCTTGAGTTCGTGCCACGCCGCCCAGCCGAGGCCGCCCTGAAACCAGAGGTAGGCGGCGAGGAGGAGGAGCAGCAGATTCGTAGTCGTCATGGTCATCACTTCACTCCGGTAGAGCCGAAGGCGCCGTTTCCGCGCTCGGTCTCGTCCAGCGCGTCGGCGTCCTCGAAGAACGGGTGTTCGACCCGGAGGAAGACCACCTGGGCGATGCGCTCGCCGTGCTCGATAAACAGCATCGCGGAGGTTGCGTTCTTCACGATGATGCCCACCTCGCCCCGGTAGTCCTCGTCAATCGTGCCGGGGGCGTTCACGATTTCCAGCCCCTTCCGCAGGCTCGTGCCGCTGCGCGGGCGCACGTCCATCACCACGCTCTCGGGCAGCGCTACGCGCAGACCGGTGGGGATGACAGCACGCTGCCCCGGCATCAGCGCGATGAACGGCGTCTCCGCCTCCGTGTCCGCATGCCGCGTGAACAGCTCGGGACCCTGCGTCATCTGCACCGGCGAGCCGAGTAGGTACGCCTTGAGGTCGTACCCGGCGGCGTGCGGGGTGCCGCGCGCCGGAAGCTCGGCGTCCGCGTGCAGCCGGTGCCAGCGGGCGACGTGCGCGGGGTGCGCGAAACGGGCGCGCTCACTCACGGCGGCGGCCCTTTCGAGGCGGCGGTCGCTTACGGGCATTCCGCTTGGCAGGGTGCTTCTTTCGTCGGTCGGGTTCATCCGCCTTCCAGTTCATCGTCAGGGTGTACCCCTCGGGGAGCATGTCCGTCAGGTCCCGCTCCAGGTGCTTGGGGGAGGGCAACGCCTCGCTCGCCTTCATGGAAATGAGCACCTCACACCGGCGTCCGAGCCGCGTCCGCACCTCCACGTCCGCGACCGCGCGGCTCTCCCAGGCGATGTAGTCGCGTAGCCCTATAGCTACCCGCTCAGGCGTCGATGTGAGCATCGTTAGGCCGTCCTCAGTAGTCTCCGAAGGTTGTAGTCCGTCTCCAGGCACGCCCGCATCTGCCGCTGCAAGTCCTCCAGCGTGGTGCTGTTCGCCAGCATGCTGTCGAAGCCGCGTCCGCCGTCCGGGCTCTGCCAGCTCCAGCCGTTCAGGGCGGTCTCGCTCTCGTGCCCCTCAGTCATCTCGGGCTTGCGACCGAACACGCGGTAGACCTTCCCTCCGAGGCTCTGCACCCACCGCACCTCGTTCGGAAACCGCACGTCGGGCACGACGATGAGCTTCACCCCGTGCTCGGCCAGGTCGAACATATGCGCCTCGGCGTGCCGCAGCCACACGTCCTCGCCGTAGACCATCCGCCCCTCCTCCGTCCCGCGCTTCTGCAACACGTCCCGGTCCTCCGGGTCCTTGTGCGGACCGAAGATGCTTGCGGGGTTACGGCCGTCCTTCGCGACGGCGTCCACCTTGAAGTGGCGCGCGAGAGACTGCGGGACGAACCCGTACTCCTCGACCGCCACCTGCGTCAACGTGCTCTTGCCGTTCCCCATCTGCCCGGAGATTCCGAGCACGGTAACGTCGCCCGGCTTCAAGTAGTACATCGTCTTACTCGTAGTGGAATGTAATCGCATCAAGGAGAGTTGTCAACCCCGCATGGCGGAGCCGGTACTCTACCGGTACTAGGGTTCGTGCGAAGAGCCGGAGGCGCGGCGCTGGCTGGCCTCCTGTTCGAGCAACTCCAGGTAGCGGTTCTTCGGGATGACCGCCCAGTCCTGATAGTTGGACGAGCCCAGGCTGTCGAACCGCAGGAACAGCGCGGGCTCCATTCTCGCGTCGAACGCCTCGTTGACCAACTTCTCCAGCCAGTCCAGCTTGAGCGCGATCTGGCGGGCCTGGGTGCTCTTGGCCTCAGCCATGATGCGCTGCCCTGCGTCCCGGTCGCCGCCGTGTACGTCGCCCTTCATACCCTTGTTGCCGGACCCGACCGTCGTGACGCCCCCGAGGTCCTTGGCGAGCTTCTTCTCGTGTCGGGTGAAGCCTTTCTTGCGCCGCTCGTTCGGGTCCTCGCCCAGGAAGCGCGGCTCCCGCCTACTCCCGAGGGGCACGCGCCACCTCCGCGTCGTACTCCGTCTCGGGCAAGAACACCCCGCAAGTGGCACACCATACGTCCCAGTGTACCGTTCCGGTCACGGCTACGGGCGCCAGGGTAGTCGGCAGCGAGAGGTACAGCCGGTGATTATGGTGCCCGCGCGCCGTAATGTTCAGGTTCGCCACGGCTCCACCTCGTCTTCCTGGACCACGTAGTCCTCACCTTCGATGAGGCGCACGCCGCAGACGACGCACGTCACCTTCGCCTCCTGGGCCACCGCGAGTGGGAGGACGATGCCGCCCGCTCCGGTGTCGTCGTCTTCCCGAATGACCGGCGGCTTGGTGTGCGTATGCTCGATGTTGAGCGGGTGCCCTGAGTGTTCCTCGGCCGTGATGTAGATGATGCCGTTCATACGATGCTGGCCTTGAGTGCGCGCTTCTGCTGCCCGTTCGGGCAACCGCAGTAGTTCTTACGACCGACCGGCACCCCGGCGGCCGTAGTCACGCCGGTCGTGTCAATGACGCCGCTGTTGCCGCAGAGGGTGCAGTGCTTGTCGATGTAGTTCTCGAACCAGTAGTCCGCGACCGCCTCGTTCATGCGCTCTTCTTTCGCGCGTCCCCGCGCGTCAGCGTCCAGTACCCCAGCGGCAGAAACGTTTGCACTCGGTGTCCGCTGAACTCCTTCTGGAAGCTCTTCGGACCGATGACCGTCTCCATCTTCGCGCGGTACGTGCCGCGCGCGGTCGGGATTTCGACGTACTGGATGCCGTGGTTCTCGTGCAACTGCCGCATCGCGGACAGGTCCAAGCCCCACGCCGCCGTGCCGTTCTCCCTCGCGTCCTGCGCGGTCTCCGAGCCTCCCCGGAAGAGGTGGCGCTCCTCGTCCCGCCGGAACGCCACGAACGTTTCTCCCTGCACGTGACCGATTTGTCGCACCTGCCCCGACCGCTCCGTCACCTCAATGGTGGTGCCGTTCTTGAGCCGCTTCATCAGGCGTGCTCCGGCTGGTCTCCTGCGGTAAAGAGAAGGAGGTATTCCTGCTCCTCCTGGTCCGCGTCCATCGTCACGGCACCCAGGTCGAGGGCTTCCGCGAACTCCTGAATGCCCCGCAGTGCGCGGGCCTTCTGCGCGCCACTCGGCCACAGCTCGTTCTTGCCGTAGCGCACCTCGATGCGTAGTCCGTTGCTCATCATCCCGTGTAGTTGAAGTCCAGGTAGAACACCGCTGCCGCCGCCTCGCGCGGGGTGCTCATGCCGCGCTCCCCTCCAGCCAGGGGACCCCTACGCCGAGGCGCTTCATCTTCACCTCGAACTCGCTGCGCTCGCGCACCGTCTTCCACGACCCGTCCGGAAGCGTGACGAGCCAGCCAAACTTCTCGGCCGCCTGCATCGCGCTCTCTGCGTCCGACCAAGCGAGATGCTGCATCACCTCGATGTCCAGCCGCGTGAGGGTCATCGACTCCAGGCGGTAGTCCACGAACGCCTCCCACGCGTGCGGCACCCAGGCCGTAACGAAGGCCGCGACCGCTTCCGCGAATTCACGAATCTCCTCCTGCGCGTGCTCGTCCAGCCGCAGCCGCAGGAAGTTGAGCAGGTTGTGGAGGTCCACCTTCCACACGAACTCGGTGTACTGCGCCATCGGGAGGACCTTGCGGGCCTGCTCGCGCGCAACCCCCGCCTCCAGTAATTCCGCGTACGCCGTCCGGCTCTCCTCGAATGCCGAGGCTTCTGTAAGGTCCGCGTTCTTTTGCTCTCCCAGGATGCCGCCCGAGCCCTGCTTGTTCGCCGTGCTCTGGAGGCGGAAGTTTCCTTCCCCGGTCTCCTCGATGTACGGCAGCGCCTCGCTGTACCGGAAGCTGTACTCGTTGAACGAGCCGGTCCGGTGCCGGAACCACTGCCGCACCACATACAGCGGCGCGCGCACGTGGAACTTGATGACGGCCATCTCGAACGGCGTCGTGTGCCAGTGCCGCATCAGGTAGCGCAGCAGGTGCCGGTCGTCGGCCAGGCGCTTCCCCGCCAGTTGGTAGTACGACTGCCGCGCTGCTTCCACGACGGCCGCGTCACTTCCCATGTAGTCGAGCGCGCGCACCCACCCGTAGGGTCCCACGTGAGCCGCCTTGCCGAGCAAGTCATCCAGGGCGGGCACCGAAGCTCGCGTGAGCGGCAGGTCCTGGTACTCGGGGCCCTTCGTAGTCATACGGTGCTCCTCTCGCGTACGACCGCGTGGCGCGCGGTCTGGTACTGCTCCATGACCTGGTCGTAGTAGTCCCGCGCCTCAGTAAGGCGGGCGATGTACGTGTCCACCGTGCTCCGCAGCTTCGGCTCCTCCTGGTGCGCGCGCTGGTACTCGGGAAGGCCGTTGTAGGAAGAAAACCGCTCGTTGTACTCCTTGAGCCCCTCGCCCAGCGCTGTGCGCAGCTTGCCCTGGGCCGCTTTCACCTCGCGCTCTAGCGCGGCCATCAGGATTTCGTTCGTCGTCGCCACTGCTCGTCCTTTGCTCGTCTCTGTTCGTACGAAAGGAGGAGCGGCCGTTAAGCCGCCGCCTCGTCCGGCACCAGGTCTACCACCTCGGGCTCGTCTCCGCTCGACGGCAGCGCACCCCGATTCTGCATCTTCACCTCGGCCAGGATGCGGTCGCTGACCGTCTTCACCTTGGCCTTGTCCTGCTGGAGGAAGGAGACCACCGAGTCGAGGCCCTGGAACGTGCCGTTCTTCGAGAGAGGGTTCTTGAACGCGTCCCCGAACGTGGAAGTCAGGTCGTACCACGCCCCGCTCTGCTTGATGACGCCGAGCTTCACCGCGTACCCCATCATCTGCTCGAAGTTGTTCACCGACCCCTTGCGCACGCCGAGCGCGGGCACGTCGGTGCTGTACAGCTTGAACGACCCCTTCTTGAGGGGCGGGAAGACCTTGTTCTTCTCGGTCTTGAAGAAGAACTCACTCCCGACCTTCGTATCATCCTTGCCCCCGACGTTTCCGTTCTGGTCGATGGCCTTCCCGCGCCGCATCGAGATGATGATGCTCGACGCGAAGTTCTGCCCCTTGCCGCCCGGCCAGGTCGTCGGGTCGCCGTACATCACGCCGACCTTCTCACGGAACTGGTTCACCATGTAGATGGCGGGCTTGTTCGGGTTGTTCATCCCGAGCGAGTTGAGGCTCGCCTGGAAAGTGCGCATAGCCTTGTTCCAGATGCGGGCCATGCTGCCCACCGTCATCTTCTCGGCGCTCTCCTCCACCTCGACGCCGGGCGTCATCATCGCCACGGAGTCGATGCCGACGAGGTCCAGCTCCCCGGTCCGCAGGAGCTTGTTGACCACGTCCACGCCCTGCTCCGCATGCTGCGGCTGGATGACGATGAGCGTGGGAACGTCCACGCCGAGGCTCGCCGCCCACATCGGGTCGAAGTGCCCCTCGGAGTCGAACAGTGCGACGGTGTGCGGCTCGTTCGCGCCGCAGGCGCACGCCTCCGTCACGACCATGTCCTGCTTGAGGATTTCGCCCGTCGCCGGGTCTACCTCCTCGTCGGTGTACCACTGGAACGGCGAGAGGCACTTCCGGCAAGTGTGCTGGAAGTTTGCCGCGATGAAGAGGAAGAGCGTGGTCTTCGCGGTCGCCTCCTCGCCCACGACCATCGTGAAGCGTCCCTTCGGCAGGCCGCCCCCGATTTCCATGTCGAGGGAGAAGATGCCGGTCGGGATGCGCGTCAGGTGCGCGAAGGCGACCTGAGAGGCGAGCGCGATGGTGCCCGCCCCGTACGCCTTGTTGACCGCGCCGAGCGCCGCCATGAGGTTCTTCTTCTGCTGAACTGCGTTTGCCATGTGTCGCTCATTCCTTGGGATGGACGCGGGAGGGTCAGGTGCCGCCGGGACCCTGTAGCGCCTGGTAGATGGCGTCCTTCTCGGCCTCCAGGAAATTCGAGGCGATGTAGGACGCCTCGTGCAGCCCCGCCGCGACCTCTTCGAGGTAGCACGGAAGCTCGACGCCCACCGCGATGCGGATGGACTCGAAGTTCCCCATGTTGATGGTGCGGGAGACCTCGGCGGTGACGCGCGCCGGGACGGAAGCGAAGGTCCGGGCTTCGAGGTGAGTTTCCTCGTAGGTCTGGCCCTGGCCCTGCGGGAAGGTCCGCTCGACCCAAATCTTCGGGGTCTGCGCGGTGGGCGGAGTGGGGGGCATCTAGGTTCTCGTCGTTCGGGTTCGTCGGGTGTACCGGTAGAGTATAGGCGTAGCACCGGCACTTGTCAAGGGGCAGAAAGCGACCGAGGGGCTCGTAAGAACCCCTCGGAGTGCGTCTTCTTACGAACGCTTACGCGTTCGGGACCTGGTAGAGACCCTGGTCCATCTTCTCGAACTCCTCCGTCAGCCTGTCCGAGAACAGCGCGTGGCTGCTCCCCCGGCTGGGGAGGTTGAGCATCTCCTTCACGTTGTCGATGGCCCGCATCTCGTCCAGAGTGAACAGGCGCGGGTTGCGCCCCTTCACCATGTTCTCCGGGACCATCGAACCCCGGTGGTACGGCTCGGGAATCTGCTTGCGCTTCCACCAGAGGCGAAGCACCTCCGGCGCCCGGCCGAGCAGCTCGGCCACCGCGCCGGTCGAGAAGACGGGCACCGAGACGGTCTGACCGTGGCGGGCGTCGTGGCGGTCCTTCACCTTCACCTCGATGGAGCCCTTCGGCTCCAGCTCGGCCAGGATACCGAAGGGCGGGAACTCCTTCTGTTCCGGCCTCTCCTCCAGCCACCGCTTGCGCTTTGCCCGCACCTTGATGCCGCGCCGGTACTCGGGGTCACCCTGGTACCGCTCCTTCTTCTTCTTGAGGAGTTCGTCGCGGTTGGCGGCGTAGTACTCCTTCTGGTACTCGATGTTACGCGCAAGCTCCCGCTCGGACTTCTTGCGCTTTCGTGGGGTCATAGTCAGGGGGGTCATGGGGTTGAGCCTTGCGTCACATCGTACAGAGCATAGGTGGTGGTCGTCGTGTAGCACGCCGCCGCCTCTTGAGGGTCCAACTTGCCCGCCTTAGCGAGCTTCTCCACCTTCTTCTCGTTGACGGTCTTCGTGATGGTCAGGTTCGCGGTGAGCGCGTTGTTCAGCATCCGCGCCGCCGTGTCCAGACCCTTACTATCGAGGAAGTCCGTCACCATCCTCATGGCGTCGAGGAGCCCAGCCACGTTCACCGCCACGGTCTCGTCGGTCGCCTCGTCGTACAGCCCCCTCGTCTGGAGCAGGGCCGTCATCGCGGCCTCGTCCATCTTTGCGGCCGTACGGGGTCGAGCCTCGATGCGGGCCGTAGAACCTTGAAAGGCGACCGTGCCCTTCGCGTCCTCTTTCCCTGCGCCCAGCCGGGCGAGCAATTCGACTCGAATGCGGCCCTTCGCTTCGCTGGCGTACTTCTCCGCGTAGTGCGCGTGACGGTACGCGTCCGCTATGGCCGCCGTACTCATCGGTAGCGACTCCCCGACCACGTCCTTGTCCATCCGGGAGAGTAGGCTCTCCAGTTCGGAAGCTGTCAGGTCGAGGTCTTGAAGAACGCTCTGTTCGTACAGGTTAAGACTTACGGCAGGTGCGGTCATGCTGCCCACCCGAGTTTACGGTATTCGTCGTCCCGCTTGTCGTAGCGCTTCTTGAGCGGCGGGATATGGTTGTCCACCGGGTCCACGACCACCGGCGTCTTCTTGCCTTCCTTGATGCGCTGGATGCGCCCTACGGCCTGCTCGATGCCGGTGCGCGGAGTCGCCATCAACAGCGTGTCCAAGCTGGCGATGTCCAGCCCCTCCTCCGCCATCTGCCAGGTGGCGAAGAGAACCTGCATCTGCTCGGCCCGCGTCCGCGCCGTGAGGTCCATCCCGCCGACGTAGAAGTCGGTCGAATACGGAGCCTCCTGCGCCTGCGCGGCCGTCACGAACTCTTCTTTGAGCAGTTCCAGGTGCGCCCGCCGCTCGGAGAGTACCAGAATCTTGCGGCCCTTGCTCGCCGCCTGGAGAAGCAGCTGCACCAGCTTCGCGTTCCGGGAGGGGTGGGTTGTGATGTAGTCGATGACCCGCACGTTGTCCCACTTCCCGAACCGCTTCATCTTCTTCTCTTCCTCCGGCGTCGGCGCCACCGGCATCTTCACCACCTGGATGCGCGGCGTGACCCGAGGGACCTTGCCCCGCGCCGAGATGGAGCCAATGTGGTAGAAGAAGATGTCCTCCAACCCGTCCTTCCTCTTCGGCGTCGCCGTCACCCCCAGCCGCTTCGCCGCCGGGAACAGCGTGATAGCCTTTTGGAATGTCGGGGCCGCCGCGCGGTGCGTCTCGTCGGTGATGATGAGCCCGAAGCTCTCGTAGAACTCTGCTTCGTATTCGCGCGCCGCGAGACTCTGCACCATCGCCACCACGATTTTCTTTCCGCGCCACTCGACGCGGTCCTGCTGCACGATGCCCACCTCATCGGGGTCCAACCCGAGAGCGGGACCGAGCACCTCTTTCGGCTTCGCCTTGACCCCGAGCTTCTTACGACCCGCCTCGGTCCCCAGGATTCGCTCGACCCACTGGGTCATCAGGAACTCCTTGTGGACCATGATGAGTGTCTTCCGCCCGAGCTTCGACGCCAGAATGAGCGACCCGATGGTCTTGCCCCACCCAGCTTCTGCCTGCATCACGGTGCCGTAGTTGGCGCGGAGCGCCGTCTCCACGGTGTCGAGCACGCCGACCTGGTAGTCACGCGGGGACACCAGCACCGGCATGTCCACTGCCTCTCCCACGACCGTCCGGTCTACTACGGGAAACCGGTCGCGTAGCTTGTGGACCAGTGCACGCGGGAAGCGGTAGTACACCCCGACCTTCTCGTACAGGACGATTTCCTTCTCCACGCCGTCCGGCACACGCCGCCCCGCCCGCTGGGCGTTCTCGTAAACCGGATTCGCGAAAACCATCCGCTTGCGGATACTCGCCGCGAGCGGGTGGTTCTCATGCACCCAAAGGTGCCGGTCTACGATAAGAGTCTGTTCATCCATGACAAGCTCGAATGTAACGTTTCACCGGCTGTTTGTCAAGGGGTACATTCTTACCGGTCCCCTGTCGCGTCTACTCGCCGTCCGGCGTCTTGGGGAGAAAGCACGATGACTGTGCTCGCGCGCCGCTTGTACTTCTTCCCGCCCGGCTTAAGTACGATATACGCGTCCCCGGTAAACAGGCCGTGTCGATGCTCCCACACCGACTGAGACAGGCTGACAACCGTTCCCCGCTTTACCTCCGCGTCCGCGAAGTAGAAGGCCACGTCCGCCCCGATGTTGAGAGCGGTGCCTTCCGCGTCTGCGAGCGTCATACGTGCCTCGTCGGCCAGCTTTCCCCGACGCAGCCGCCATACGTCCGCGCGTTGTCCACCGACCACGGTACGTCATCCATCCACACGTCCACCGCGTAGCCGTGAAGACGCGCGGCGGCCTCCTTACTCATCCCGGACGCGAACACGATGGGAAGGGTCTGGCCAACGACCTTCCGCATGTCCGCCTCGTACTTCTCGCACCGCTGCGACGTGATGATGACTTCGTGCCCCCGGTTCCGGAGGACGTTCGCGATGTCCGTGAACGCGTCCGGGTCCGAGGTGAAGGTGTCGTCGTAGTCGATGCTGTAGGTCTTCTTGCGCATGGCCTTCTTACGAACAGGAAGGGATGAGCGCCGCGACGGCGACCAGGAGCAGCAGCCACGGGAATCCGCCTACCGGCGCACCGTAGTCCCGCACATCTACCAGCCCCGGCGGCTTCGGTTTGGGCGGCACTGGCCGCGCCGCACACGGTCCGTCGTGGTCGGGCTCGCGGGAGCACCACCAGCCCGGTGGCGGGCGGTTGCACCCCTGGTTGTTGTGCGCGAGCCCTTCGTAGTAGTCGTGGTCGTACGGGTGGACGGTCACTCGCCCTCCAGGCGGTCCGCGAGGTCCTGGGCGTAGCGCGCCAGGTGGCCGTTCGTGAACTCGAAGGCGTGGATGCCCCGCGCCTCGGCGTCCGACAGGCCGCGCATCATCTTCTCGATGTCGCCCGGCAGCACGTGGTCACGGAGCAGCATGTACAGGAACACCACCAGGGGCCGTCCGTCGTTCACGCTGCCTGTGCGCTCCCGCAACTCTTCGGAGACGCGGTCCCGGTCGCTCGGGTGATGCTTGGGATGGTTCAGCATCTCCCGCACGCGCGCGGTCTTAGAGGCGGAAGCCATCACCCTACCTCCAGAGTGACCTTGTCCTTGTTCTGCCGCTCCAGCACGTCCGCCAGCGGCGCGTAGAAATACGCGGGGAGCGCCTGCCCCTTGGCGCCGGTACGCGGCACCTCCACGATGTACCGGTCCACCGCCGAAGTGAGTCCGTCGAACCGGCGCCGGGGCGTGTGCTGCGGCAGCGCGGCGAACTCCGCGCTCGCGAGGTACCGAGCGTTCACCCACGCCGGGACGAACCCCAGCACAGTCCCCGTCTTCTCCTTCTGGTGGCTTCCTCCTTGGGAAGTCCACGTCACCGTGGTGCCCGGCTGGATGCGCGGCACCACAGTCTCCCCCGCACCCCCATCCATACGCTTCACCATCGTCTTACTCCTTCGTCAGGAACCAATCGGTACCGAGGGCGGCGTCCACGTGAATCGGGACGCGTAGCGACATACCCCCGGCGTTCTCCATCAGCTCCACCGACTCCGTCGCAACCCAGTTCGCGACGGCGGGGTGGGCCTCCTGCACCAGCTCGTCGTGCACCTGGAGGAGGGAGCGCACCCAGTTGCCCCACAGCTCGTCCGGCCCCGCGCCCCAGTGCGTCAGGCCAGGAAGCGTCACCGGCATCGGCGTAGGCTGCTCGCCGTTCGCTCCCACCAGCATCTCCGAGGCGAGGTCCTGAATCACCAGGCTCTTGAACCGCCGCCGGAGGTCACGCATCGCGAGCGCGACCAGGTCCGCCGCGAGTCCCTGAATGGGAGTATTCTGCGCCTGCCGCTTCGCCTTCGAGATGAGCATGGAGTTCTTGTACCCCAACGTCTCACCGTCTCTCGGCAACTGCGCGGCAGGCAGGTGCCGCTTCCTCCCCACTGCCGTCGTCACGAACCCGTTCGCAACGGCGAAGGTGTGCATCTTCTGAATCCACCGCGCCACGCCGACGTAGAAGCTCATGTAGCGGTTCTCGATGATGTCCTTCGCCTCCTCCACCGAGATGCCGAGCGTCCCCGCAAGCTTCTGCGGCCCCATCCCGTACAGGATGCCGAAGTTGATGGGCTTCGCCTTCTTGCGCAGGTCAGGGAAGTTCTTCTTCACGTCCTCCAGAGACATCGTCTTCGGGATGGCGTCGAACACCGCCTGCGCCGTCAGCGCGTGGATGTCCTGCCCCTCCTTCACGGCCGTCACCAGCTTCTCGTCAGAGGACTCGTGCGCGAGCAGGCAGATTTCCAGCTGCGAGTAGTCGCCCACGAACAGCACGTACGGGGGACGCGTGCCCCACCAGCGGACGACCTGCTTCTCCCGGATTTCGTAGCCGCCGTCGAGCACGACACCAGTGCGCGCGGTCCACGCCTGATGCTTCGGGTCGTCCGGGGCAAGCGCCTGCACCGTTAGGTGCTTCGGCTTCGTCTTCTTCCCCTTGTCATCCAGGTACCAGTCGTGAATCGTCACGGCGGAAGCCGTGAGCCCCATCGCCACGAACGACTGGCGGATGGGGAACTCCTTATTGTTCGGCTGGTTCTGGAGGTTCGGGTCGGACATCGAGAGCCGCCCGGTCCGCGTCCCGCCCTGGTTCATGCGCCCGCGCAGGCGCCGGTCGGCCGAGAGCAGCGCCACCATGCCGACGAGGTACGTGCCGCGCAGCTTGTCGATTTCCCGGAGACGGTCCAGCTCCTTCGCCAGCGGGTCGCCGTAGTTCTTCCAGACCTCGACGTACTCGGCCTTCGTGGAGAACAGGCCATTCGCGCCGCGCTCTCCGATGGGCGCCAACCCCTGCTCCTGGAACAGGACCTTGTTCAGCTCGTTGACCGAGCTGGGGTTGAAGATTTTGTGCGCGAGGTGCGGGAACATCTTCACCTCGGGGCGCAACTTGTCATCCCGGACCTTGTCCACGACCGGGTGCCCCTGGAGACCGAACGCGTCGATAAGGTTCTTACGAACGGTTGCCTTCGACGCGGGCTCCAGCGACGTGGTCTTGTTGCCGCGCGGACCCTTCTCCACCACCTTCTTCGGGTAGTTGGGGTGGTCCTTTCCGAGCGTGAACCGCGCCTCGTACTCGTCCCACTGCTCCACGAACTTCTTGACGAGGGCCGCGTCCGCGAAAGCGGGGAAGTCCTCGCCCCGGCGCTGGCGGTACATGCTCTCCTTCACCAGGACCAGCTCCGCCTCGATGCGCACGCGCATGTCGGCCAGCAGGTCTTCGTCCAGCTCGACGCCGAAGGACTCCATGTCCACCAGCACGAAGATGAACTCCCGCTGGATGGCGTAGTACACGCGCCGCGTCCTCGGGTCCTCGTCCAACTGTGGCTTGAAGAGTTCGCGCAGGTCGAGCACCCGCTCGGCGTCGTCACCCGCGTAGTTCGCGATGCCCTTCTTCACCAGCGCACCGCTCACCGGGTCGTACTGGTCTTCGATGGGGACCAGGTCCACGCGCAGCGTCTCGAACTCGACGCCGCCCCGCGTATACTTCTCCCTCGGCGCAAGCTCAGTAAGCTCCGTCATCTCCTTCTTGAGGAGGTGCTTCGACAGGGCCTTCAACCCGTGCTCCCCCTCCCCCAGCAACACCTGGAGCTTCGAGCCGACACCGTTAGTGTTCAGCAGCCACGACGCGATAAGGGTATCGAACACGTTCTCGGTAAGTTCGATGCCGAGCAGGCGCACCACCTTCGCGTCGTACTTGAGGTTCTGCCCCGTGACCTCGACGGAACCATCCTCCAGCAACGCCTTAAGCCCCGGCACCACCTCCACGAGTGTAATCTGCAACTCGCCGGTGGCGTGGCCGACCGGCACGTACGCGCGATTCTTGTCCAGGATGCCGAACTGGTTCCACTCGTACCACGCGGCCGAGAAGCCGACGATTTGCACGTCAGGGAATCCCCTGTCCAGCGTCTCGGTGTCGAACCCGATGACGTGAAGTCCATCCTTGTCCCGGCTGTTCCAGAGCTTGTACAGCAGGTCCTTCCACCCCGGAAGCGTCCTCACTACGCGCATCGTTTACCGTTCGTAAGGGTGTAGTACCCGTAGTGGGTACGTTACACCAGCACTTGTCAAGGGGCCTAAGAAGGCGGGCGCGTGCCGCACGCGCCCGTCCGTTCTTACGTCACCTGTCCGAGCCTTCGGGGCTCAGTCGTCGAAGTTCACGTTGTCGTCCTCGTCCGACTCGTCGGCCTTCTGGCCGAGCAGCGCGCGGATGGCCGACGCCTCCTTCGGCGCCAGGTACTCGCGCCAGTCGGGCACCACGTCCGCCAGCGAGGCGATGGGCTTGAGCGGCGTGCCGTCCTGCGTCTTCACCTTCGCGCGCTGCTTGTTGATGAGCGCCACCATCTCGTCGGTGTCGAACACCCCTTCGGGGATGAACGTGTCGCCCGTCGAGGGCGCCTTGTCGCTGGAGCGCGACACCTCGAACTCGCGGCCGACCAGCCCGCCGGTCTTCTCGTACTTGAGCGCGAACTTCTTCAACTGCGCGAGCACCTTGTACTTCGCGGGGAAGACCTTCACGCTGTCGGCGCGCTTCACGCCGTTCTTGTCCGTGAACTCCGTGCGGTCGATGATGGAGAAGAAGCCCACATCACTCGGCCGGTCGCCGGAATCGCACAGAGGGCACGCCTGACCCATCTGCGCGAGGCAGGTGAAGGTGTTCCCCCACTTGCCGTTCAGCTTGATGTTGTGCTCCTTGATGACCGGCGGGTTCGAGGTGAGGAAGATGACCTTCTTCTCCTCGCCCGACCTCATGAAGAAGCGGTACTGGCCGCCATTGCTCTGCTGCGCCTTGCGCGCCTCGATTTCGAGACCGATGCGGTCCACCTGGTCGAAGCCGCTCTGGATGACGAAGCTCATACGGTGTTGTCTCCTGTGTGAGTGCCGTAGCGGTCACTCTGTTGGGTTGCTCGATGTCTGGCCTTTGCTCAGACACCGGGAATGTACCGGTATGCTACCGGTTTGTCAAGTACGGAGCGCGGCGGTGATGCGTTTCTGGAACCAGTCCATGCGCGTCTCGATGGACCGCCGCGCGTCAGCCTTGACCACATCGCGGGAGAGCTTCCCGCCGTTCCCGTCGTCGTCATCGGACGGGTCCTTCCGCTCCCACTCGATTTCCGACACACGGGGTACACGCTTCCGCAGCGCGTCCACCAGTTTCCGCGTGGCGAGTCGCCCAGCGTGGTCGGCGTCCATGCCGACCGCGACCTCACCCTGCGCCGTCAGGGCCTCGACCATCTTCTGCACCTGCCGCGCAGTGAACTCGCCGCCCGCCGTGGACACCGCGAGCGCACCGTCCGTGGCCTGCCCGAACGGGAACGCGTCACGGAACGCAGGGTCGAGGAACCACTCGTTCAGCAGGATGGCGTCCGCCTCCGACTCCACAACCACCAGGAAGTCCACCGGCTTCGTGAGCAGGTGCTCCCCGACAAGGTAGTCGCCGGAGGGGAAGCTCGCCGGGAAGAGCCGGTACTTGGCCGAGCGCGCCTTCCCCGTGCCGGGCATTTCGTCGTACTCCTCGCCCGGCAGCAGGCGGCCCTTCACGGCGACGACCTGTCCCTGACGGTCGATGAGCGGGATGAACGCACGGCCCTTCCCCTCCCCGAGCTTCCACAAGTCCGCCGTCACCAGGCCGACGCCCCGCTCCGTCCAGTAGGGGGAGCCGCCGCCGACCAGGGCGAGTACGTCCTGTGGGATGGGCTCCACGACGGCCGCGCCGCGACCGCCGGAGAGGTCCACCTCGTCGGTCTCCTCCGCGAGCATTACGAATGCCTTGAGGTTAGAGACCTCGTCGCCGCCGAGTTCCCAGTCTCCGTCTGTGATTTTCTTCGTCGCGACGGCGTCCACCAACTCCAGCAGCGTGCCGTGGAAGCAGCCGGGGTAGAAGCAGTTCGCCGGGCTCATCCCCTGCGTGACGAGCACGCCGAGCTTCATGGAGGCGTCACTCCCCGACCCGTGGTTCCACGGAGCCAGCGGACAGGACGCCTGCACGTTCTTGCCGAGGTTCTTCACGCGCGGGGAGCCCAGCTCCTCCAGTACATAGACGATGCTGTCCGCGTTCATAGAACCCCCAGCATGCGCTGTATCTGACGGAGCTTCTCCCGGCTCCCTTCGGCCTTGCCCATTACGAACACCCACTTCACAAAGCCTGCGGGGCTCCGCGCGGCGTTCATGTCGAACTCCAGGCCGAGTTCGCGGTGGTAGTAGAAGCCCGGCACTTTCCCGTGCGCCTCGAACCCGAAAGCCTCCCACCCTTCGCGGGTGAGATATCCCTTAGCGTCTACCAACATGCTTGTCTCCGTTCGTAAGCACACCGTACCAGCAACGTGCCAGTAAGTTAATAGAGTCATGTACATTTGTCAAGGGGTACAGCAAAGCGCCGTACAGGGTAAGGCCACTTCGCGGACCTGGGGAGGACCGCCCCGCCGCCTCTCAACGGCAGGAGCCTTTCTGCACGGCGCCTTGATAAAACGAATCTAACCCTCAGTCCTTGAAGGTCAACACGTCGTCGTCATCCTTGTCGTTCGCCATCCCGGCCACGCTCGACGGATAGCCGTAGTCCGGCGACTCCATCGTGTCGAAGTCCCAGCCCACGATGATGGGCTTGCCCTCGGCCTCGCGGACGGCAAGCGGAGTAATCTGGAGCTGTCGGTTCATCCGCTGGTCGTCCGACTGCTCCAGGCCGATGAGCAGGTCCACGTCCTGCGCGAAGGCGTCAGAGCCGTACACGTTCGACATGGTCAACTGCGTCTTGCTCTTCTTCTGGTCTCCGTCCCGGTTCAACTGGATGGAAATGATGACCGGCAGCTTCGTCTTCTGTGCGAGGCGCTTGATGTTTCGCGACAGGTTCTTCTGCTGCTCACGTTCCGTCCGGCCGCCCATCTCGTCTTCGAGCAGGTACGCGCCGTCGATGAACACGATGTCCGGCTTGTACTCCTCCACCTTCGCCCGGATGGCCGAGACGTTCGACACGTCGTGCAGCCACCACCAGTCGGACGGCGGGTTCGCCTCAAGGTCCTTGAGGTACTGCTCCAGCCGCTGCTCCTCGAACATCGTGAGGGCGCCGGTGCGGAGCTTCTCATACGGGAGCTTCGCCCCGATGGCGTCGGAGCGGTTCTCCATCATCTCGTCCGGCAACTCCTTGTTGACGAACAGGACCTTGTACCCCGCCTGCCACGCGGCCAACGCCACACGGAGCATCCAGAACGTCTTACCTGTCTTGGGCCGCGCCGCCACGCCGACGTACATCTCGGGAAGCCACCCCTGCGTCAGGTCGTCCAGCGACGACCACGGGGTCGGAATACCGAGCAGGCCCACGCGATTCTTGCGGTTCAAGTACCGCGCGAAGCGCCCGCTCGCGTGCTCGTTGTACAGCTTAACCCGGTTCCCCTCCGTGAGAGAGGAGAGCCGCGCGAGCTTCGTCTGGAGTCCCGCTGCGACCTGGAGTGGGTCTCCGTGCTGGAAGAGCTTCACGTCGTGAAGAATCTCCTCCTGCGCCCGCACGCGGACGTGCTGCTTCACGATGGCGTCCACGTACGCCGTCGCGGGGTCCGGCGCGTACCCGAGAGCGTAGCCGGGGAACTGCGTCTCGACCGTCCGGGGCGCGGGCACCGCCTGGTGCTGCCGGAAGAAGTCGAGAATGAACTTGAGCACCGCCCCGTCCTCCGGGGTCGGCATCATATCCGGGCGCACGTCCCGGTCGAGGAACGCTCCGACACTCTGGTCGGTCAGCGCCCTCGCAATGGCCAACTTGCCGTAATCCATGTTCTTACGAATCCCCGTCGTACAGGCGGTCCATGAGGTCCGTGGCGGCGTCCCGGCGCCACAACTTCCCGCCCCGGTCGGGGCCGACCACTTCGATGTGTCCCACGCTCTCGCGAAGTACGTCCGCGAGGTCCACCGTGAACAGCCCGTTATCCGCGAGCTTGCGCGGCGGAATGTTCGCCGTGTAGAGCGTCACCTTGCGCCGCTGGACGCGTTCGCGCACCAGGTCCTCGATGGCGCTCTCGGTGAACATACTGCCGTTCTGCGAGCGGTACTCCTTGCCGAAGTCGTCCAACACCAGCACGTCCACCGCGCGGAGACGCTGCTCCACCGTGGTCGCCTCATCGAATAGCACGCGCTCAGGCACCTGCATCGCCCGCTTCGCCGCCTCGGACCGCGTGTAGTAGCCGGTGTACCCCAGCCGCAGCGCGCGGCGCAGGATGAGCGTCGCGAGCGCCGTCTTGCCGGTTCCGTTCTCGACGGACCAGAGGTAGAGTCCCTCCCCGTTGTCGAGGAAGGACTCCAGGTCCGTCAGGTAGGTCTTCACCGGGCCCCAGTGCTCGGCCCCCTTCGGTACGTCCTTGAACGTCGCGCTCCAGTACCTCTCGGGGATGTTCGCCCGCTGGAGGTCGGCCGGGGTCAGGTCACGCAGTGTTCGGCTCATACGTGCAGTCATCGGTGCTCTTGTCATCGCGCATCCGCACGAAGTGGGAGTGGCGGAGTCGCCCCGTCTTCGGCCAGCGGCCGTTCTCCTGGTAGGAGACCTCCATCGCCTTGCCGATGAAATCCCCCGGCGCCGCGCGGAACGCCTGCTCCTGCTCCTGCGTGAAGCCGCCGGTGGTGCCCATGTAAACCAGCATGTGCGTCCGGAACAGGCCGGACCGGGAAGCGTCGTCGTAGAGTGCGCTGACGTTGTTGTGCAGGCCGAAACCGTTCGCTGCCACGTACTCGTTCTTCGCCATCTCCGCCGTCACCCGGTCGCGCGGTACCCACTGCGCGACGTGAATGGCGCCGTACTTGTCGGTGTTGAACTGCCCCTTCCCTTCCTCGAAACCCACCACGATGACATCGGTCTCCGCGAACGGCTTCACCTTGAGCAGGTCCGCCGACCGCTGGCCGGAGACCGTCGTATCGGTGTACCGCCCACGGGCGTGCTTGAGCATTATGCCCTCACCTCCCGCGTCGAGCACCGTTTCAAGGAGATGCTGCTTCTCGTCCGCCGTCCACTTGAGTGGCGAAAGGGACACGTGCTCCGCGAACAGGGCGTGCGTCATCGGGTAGTTCGCCTGGAGCCACGTCCACGACTCCCGGAACCATGTCTCCAGCACCACCCGCCGCTGTTTGAACTCCATCCCCCGCAGGTCGTTGCCGCCAAACCAGAGGATGTCGAACAGACGCACGCCGACGAAGCCCAGGTCGCGCTGCTTCTCGACAGCGAGCGCAGGGTCGCTCCCCATGATGCTCCGGAGAGCTTGAAAGCCGTTCTCGTGCATCAGCTCGCCATCGAAGACCGTAGTGCCCTCCTCGGGCACCGGGAATAGCCCTTTGAGATGCGGCAAACGAGCCGTGTTCTCTCCGAGCGTGCCAGTATTCTTACCGACTACGCGCGTCGTTGCGCGGAAGGACTGGCCGGTCAGGTTCACCGCGAGGATGGTCCGTTCGCCGTCGTACTTCTCCTCGGCGCCCCACGAGTCATCCTGGAGCAACTGGTCGAGAGAGAGGCTCTTGTAGTCGTCCAGGTTCTTCGCCAGCATCGGGTGAATCTGGTCCAACGGGTCCGCCGGGAGTACGGAGACCGCCCCCGCAGGCACCGTTAAAGGCTGCGTGTTGCCGTCGAAAAGGACCAGCAACTCCTTGGACGCATTTATCTTCCCAAGAATGCGGCCGTGCATCGTCTGGCCGTGCAGGTTCACCTCTTGCACGCGCATGCCCGGCTTCATCTGCGGGAAGGCGAGCTTAAAAGGTCCGTTCTCGCTATCTACGGTAGTCACGCGGGGTGTGTTCTCCTCGGCAGGTGTCACTGGGTGTAGCGGCTTGAGTTCACTAAGGGACCGCACGCCGCGCCGCCCCGACGCGTACTGCACAATTGCACGGGTAGGCGGCAAATCTGCGAAGTCACCAAACACACGAACGACTTTAGCCTCTTCGCGGGGCAGCGCACCTTGGACCGCCACTTGGTCCCCCTCTCGAAACGTCTGCGTCATACGAACAGTTTAATAGGGTCAGCTACTTTTGTCAAGGGGTCAAGCGCCGGTGCTCTGCGTGTAGAGCACCGGTAGCTGGTCAGAACGTCGAGCGACCCTTCGCGTCGGTCGTAGCGCGGTCGTAAACCTCGGCTCCGCCGCTGCGCTTCGGACCGGTAGCCTGCCCCGCATCGGGGGCGCCGCTCTTCATCCACTGGAGTAGCGACTCGCTCCAGGCCAGCAGCCAACCAGGAGTGGGCTGAAACAGCTCGATTTTCGGCCACTTGGTCTTGATACGCCCCCACGTTGTCGGGTCAGCGACGAACTCCATGAGCCGCCGGACCTCGGCCTCGCCGTACCGGTCGAGGAGCATGCGCATCTGCGAAAGCGCCTTCACGTCGTTCGGCGGGTTGTACGCGTTGGGGAAGTTCGTCGTGACCAGCGCCTTAAAGTCCCGCATCAGAGCGGACGCTGTGTCGGTGCGCGCGACCTTGGGCGCCTGCTTCCTGCCCCCGTTCATCCGCTGCGACTTCGGCTTCGCCAACCGCTTTTCGCGGGCCTCGGCGCTCTCGTCCTCGGCCGCGTCCTGCGTCTGCCGCAGTTCGGCCATTCTCGCGTAGATGCTCTTCACGTCGGCTACCGTTTCGTCATGCGTGTACTCGAACCAGCGGGCGAACCGCCCCTCGTCCCAGCCCTCCGGCCAGGCCATTTCCGCCAGCGGCGTCCGGTCCTCTGCGCGGCGCCCCTGCGGCGTGTTGCTGTTTACTTCTTCTTCGGTCGTAGTACTCTTCCGTTGTGGCCGGTTTTCCGGCCAGGTGCTGGCCGAATTTTCGGCCAGGAAGAACCTCGACTCGATGGGCGTCACCTGCGGGTCGTAGCGCCTCTTGAATCGCTGACGCAGGGTGGCCTGCACCTCCGGCCTCGCCTCCAGGTGCGCGAGGAGGGCGGGGGTGGGGCGCACCCACAGCACCCCCGTGCGTCCGTTCACCCGCTCTCTGGAGCGGCGGATAGCCCCGAGGGCTTCGAGCGCCGCAAGGTGCTCCTTCACCGTCGAGCGCCGCCTCCCCGTCTCCTCGGCCAGCCGCTCCTTTGACGGCCACACCATCACCCAGCCATCGTCCCCGAGGTGCCCGTTCCGGAGCGACATCGGGACGTACTCACTGTACAATAACAGTAGTGTACCGGTAGCGCCGTCCGAAAGAGAAGCTGCTCCAAGTGCGCGGAGCAGCCCTGACAACATCGGGACGAACGGCCCGGACCGCGTACCAAAGAACGCCTGGTACGTGGCGTCAGCCGGGGTGTCTCGGTTGGACACCCCGACCGAAAGTGCAGCTTGCGCCACAGGTGCCTCTCCCGTCAGAGTCCATCAGGTGCGCGGCGGTCGCCGCAGCGGATTAACGCCGAGACCGCCGATTCTTGCCCCCGCCACCGACCGCCAGCTTGCGCGGCCGGGTCTCCGGCTCCTCCACCGCGCTCACGTTGAAGACCGGAATGCCCATCTCGGCGGCCTTCTGGATGCCGAGGTTCAGCAGGAAGTTCGATACGCTCCGGTTCTCCAGCGCCGCCGCCTTCTTGAGCGCCTCGCCCTGCGCGGCGTTGTGGTAAACCGAAGTTGCGTCAAGGTTTGTGCGAGCCATCGTGTCCTCCGTCGTTCGTTGCGCGTCGTGTAGCTGTGTTGTACAGCTACGGTGCCATCAGCTTGACAGTGCACATCTTAGACCGTGGTACAGCGGCAGATTGCCCGGATGTTCGGAGTACGTTACATACAGGCTAACAGTACCCTACCAGAAAAGCAAGCCGTATCGGTACGGAAGCGCTCAGTGCTGCCCGTGAACACAGCACGCCCCGGCGGTGTGGCGCCGCGCCCACCACGTGCTCACGACCTTCCCGAACCCGAGGGCAAGCGCCAGCCAGAGGGCCGCGTCCACCACCAGGTGCCCGCCACCCATCGCTACGTCGGCGGCAATGTGACCGAAAGTAAGGGCGATGCCCAAGTGCCGTGCGTTCATGTGCGTCCTCCACCAGTCGTAAGTGCCCGTACCTTCAACGTGAGAGTAAGCTAATAGGGTCACACCGCTTTGTCAAGGGTAGTTTACCGGTGCGGCCGTTCTTACTAACAAGAAAACCCCGCCGGTGAAGGCGGGGTCTTGCATACTAAAGTCACGCGGCTCTTACGCGTCCGGCGCGTTCTCCGCCGGTCTCACCACCTCAGACGCAGGCTTGGCCGAGGTAGGCGTCAGCGCCCCGAGCGTGTCATTCGCCTTCTGGAGCACGGTCTCCATCAGCCGCTTCAACCCCGGCGGCATCGGCACGCCCATGCGGTCCGCGTTCTCGTAGAACGAGATGGTCTCGGTCGCGATGTACCACCACGTCGCCCCGACGAAAATGGCACTCCCCGTGCCGAACACGCCGTCAAGCAGGTGGGCCGCGTAAATCACCAGCAGCATCCCGAACTTACGCTGGGCGCCCAGGCCGAATCGGCGGCTCTGGATGCGCTGCCCCTCCGCACGGGCGGCCATGACCCCCGTCAGCAGGTCGAGGGCCATCAGCAGCAGGAGCGCCTTGACGGACTGGTGGATGCCACCGAGGAAGGCGCACGCATCAGGAGAATAGGCACACAGGCGCTCGATGAAGACAGCGCCGGTTGCCAGACTGGCCTTCGCCGGAACGTTGTCCGTGAAGTAGCCGAGCTTGAAGAAAGGAAACGACAGCATTGAAAAGTTAGCCGAGTCGGGGGTAGAAAGCACGGAGCCGTCTGACCCCCGCACCGGCCGGGGTCGCACTACAGAAAGCGCCTCAAATCTACCGGTATACTACCGGTAGCGCAAGCCCTACGCAAGCTCTTTGAGGTGCAGCGCGGCGTTCTCCCGCAGCCAGGGCCCGACCTGGTCCTTGCCCAGCGACGGCATGAACTGGAGCATGGTGATGTCGAACTTCTGGTCGTTCATCTGCCCCTTGACCTTGTGCACCGTCCACGCCTCGTAGTGGGTGAAGACATGGTTCACGTTCTTCGGGTCGAGCCCGTAGGTCTTGCAGAGTAGCGCCACGAAGATGAGGCCCGCCCGCACCTGCGCCTCGGTCAGTGGGTACGGCCCGAACACCCCCTTCGGGTGCTTCGCCGTCACCGGCCCCGAGTCCGCCATCCCCGCGAACGAGACGCCGATGGAGAAGCTGTTGAAGCCGCCGGTGTGCCCGGCGTAGCTGTCGCGCGCGGACAACTGCTTCATGTTCTGCGCGACCGTGTGCGCTCCCCGCACCACCGTGCCATCGCGGTTGACGATGAAGTGGTAGTGCGCCTTGTCGATGTCGTTGGCCGTGGGACCGCCGCCCGTCCAGTGAAGCACGACGCGCTTCGGGCGCGCCGGAAGGCCCGCCAGGGCCGGAATGAGTGCCTTGAGTGCCGTAATATCCTGCATACCGGTAACTTACCTGTAGCTGGTGATGAAGAAGGGCGCCGCCCTGATGTCGGGCGGCGCACGGTGCTGCTTACTGGAACTGCGAACTCCCGCCACCTCCGCCGGTGGAGGAGCAGTCCATCGCCCCTACCGTCAGTGTGTAGCTCGACCCGGTGGACTCCACGCCGTTCTTGTAGTGCCGGACGGTGTAGGTGTAGGTGCCGGTCGGCGCATTGTTAACCGTGTACGTCGCCCCGCCCGCCACTGCCGTGGTGACAAGCGTGGACCCTCGATAGACCCGCGTCTGCGCCGTCGTATCCCCGTTGGTCCAGTTCAGCACCGCCCGGTAGACCGGGGTCGTCCCCGAACACACCGAGGTGTTCGTCGCCGTCAGCCCGCTGGGCGGAGCGCTCGGCGGAACGTTGCAGTTCAGCGTACCGATAGTCGCGCTGGCGCTCGCAGACCAGGCCGAGTAAGACCCGTTCTTAAGGTGCCGTGCGCGGTAGGTCACGGTGCCCGGCCCCGCGAGGATGTGCGTGGGCTCTTCCGTGACGCCGACGTGGTACAGCCCGTTCGCGCCCTTGGGCTCCGGCGGGTACAGCGTGCCCCACGCGCCAGTGCTCGTGTTGTAGAGCTGCACCTCCGTCTCCACGTCGGTGGCCGTCCACACGATGCGGGCCATGTACTGCGGCACATCCCCCATACAGGCGGACACATCGAACACCTGTAGGGTCGGCACCGGCGTGCCGTTGTTGAACGTGGCCGACTGCCACGGCCCGACGTACCCGTTCACCCGCCACCGGACGCGTCCCATCCACACACCGGTCTGCGTCTCGCTGGCGAAGTGGAACCACGTCGCGCCCGTCCGCCCCTCGTACCCGGAGGAGTGCAGCGCCCCGCTCGGGTAGTAAATCTCCCAGTCGTAGGCGTTGTTGTCGGGCTGAGAGTTGCCTGCCTCGTCCCACAGGAACCACAGGGTCGTCGCGTTGTTCCGCAGGAACCGCACGTTGTTGACCGTGCCGCCGCCCGCGCTCACGCCACTCAGGTTGTCGCCGGGCGTAGTGCCGGAGAACACCGACAACCACGCCGAGTACACCGTCGTGCCGCCCCATGCCTTGCGGTGCCGAACCCACGCGGTGATGGCCGTGTTGGGCCCGATGTTCGCGTCGGCCTCCCCGCCGGTGGCGTCGAGCGGCCACTCGCCGTTGGCGAGCCACGCGCCGTCCGAAGGGCGCGTGAGGGCCCACTCCGTGACGACGCCTGTCGCGCCCCGCGTCCAGGAAAACGCGTAGTCGCCTCCCCGCGCGTTATTGTCCGCCCCGAGGTACGACGACGACACCGTGGACGGCACGGGAAGCTGGGGCGTCGTGAACGCCACGACCGACGAATCCACCCACCAGTCCCGCCCGCCCCGGTCTCGCCGGTACAGCTCAACCAGCACCTCGTAAGTGGTCTGCGGCATGAGTGCCGGGAGCGCCACGTTGAACACGGAGCCCACGGCCGCGCTGTCGAGACCCCACGAAGCCACCGCCGACCACGGACCCGCACCCTGCACGCGGTAGTACAGCCCCATGCTGGTGTCGGCTCCGGTGTCGTTTACCGTCCACCGGGCTTCGCCGTAGTTCCACGCCACGTTCTGCACGACGAGGCCGGACGCGGCCACCGGCGGGTTGTTCGTGTAGGCCGTCAAGGACGCCGAGTTCGCGGAAGCGTACCCGTCGTTCTTGTGCCGCAGGTAGAACTGCCCCTGCTGGTCCTTCGGCCGCCCGGTGAGCGCGTAACTCGCCGTGCCCGCAGCCAGCGTCGTCAAGAGCGAGTAAGACCCGCTATTGAATGCGCCGTACACTTCGACCTGCGAGTACACGTCCGCATTCGTCCAGGCGAGGTCGAAGCGCCCGTCACCCCCGGTCACGCCCGTCAGCGTCGGCGCCCCGGCGGGCTGCTTACCCGTCGTGATGCTGGCCGCGTTCGACTGCGCCGAGGTGTACCCGTTCTTCGCGTGCCGCACGGTGTAGCTGTAGGTGGCGTTCGCGCCCTGGTTGTACGCGTACACCGCCGTCCCCGGCGCCACCGTCGCGATGACGGTGCCCGCCCGCAGCACCTCCGTGGCCGCCGTCGCGTCGCCGTTGGTCCAGGTGAGCGTGACGTTGCCCGCCCCGTTGTTCGCCCCGGCCAGCGCAGTCGGCGGAGCGTTGGGGATGTCCGGGGTCGTCGCGCTCAAGGTGCCCGAGAACACGTCGAAGCCGTTCTTACGCGCGGCCACCTTGAAGTAGCGCACCGTCAGCTCGGCGTAGGCGCCGTTGTCGGTGTACCCCGCCGTCGCCGCCGCGAGGGCGGCCACTTCGGTGAACGTGCTGCCGTCCGCAGAGCGGAAGACCACCGGGGTGGCCGCCGGGTCGCTGTTCGTCCACGCGAGCGTGAACTGCCCCGGCTGCGCGGTGACGCTGGAGAGTGTCGGCGCTCCCGGCGCGGCGAGCGTCGTCAGGCTGGCCGAGTTCGAGTACGCCGAGACGACGGCGTTCTTCATGTGTCGCACCTTGTAGGCGACAACCGTGTTACCGCCGGGCGCGTCGATGTACGCCGCCACGCCCGCCGCAACCGTAGCGACCAGGGTATCGACCCCGTTGACGGTGCGGTACACCTCCGTGGCCGCCGTCGCGTCGCCGTTGGTCCAGGTCAAGTTCACCTGGCCCGCGCCGGGGTTTCCGGCCGTGAGGCTGGTCGGCGGCGCGTCAGGGCCGTCCACGAGGGTCGTGCCGCTCACCGCCGCCGTGCGCCCGCTCGCCACGGAGTTTTTGAGGTGCTCAACCTGGTACGAGTACGCCGTGTTGGGCGTGCGCCCCGTGTCCGTGAACGTGACCACCCCGGCCGCCACCGTCGTGAGCAGCGCGCCGCCCCGGTAGATGCGGGTCTGCGCCGTAGCATCGCCGTTGGTCCAGTTCAGCACCAGCTGCGTCTCGCCGGTCGGCCGCGCGGGCACAACCACGGCCAGCCCGGTCGGGTCGGCATCGGGGATGTCTTGCCCCGACGTGGCGCTCGACTCGTTCGAGTAGTTGACCGAGTAGACGCCGTTCTTGAAGTGGCGTACCTTGTAGTACCGCACCGCCGCGAACGCGCCCACCGCGTGCGTGAAGGACGATACCCCTGTCCCGACCGTGCCAACCAGTGAGAGGGTGCCCCCCGAAGCCGTCGCCGCGTAGATGTACGTCAGCGCCGTCGCGTCACCGTTGGTCCAGGTGAGGTTGTTCTTGCCCTGCCCCGCCACGCCGGTCCCGCCCGTCGCGACCAGGCTGGTGGGGTCCGCGTCGGGCCCGTCCACCAGCGTTGTGGCGCTGGCGATGTTCGAGAGCGAGGACAGTACGCCGCTCTTCTCGTGAACGGCCTGCCACTCGTAAGCCGTGTTCGGGACAAGCCCGCTGTCCAGCCACGACGCGGCGGTCGGAGCGGCGGTGTTCACGAGGGCGAACGTGCCGCCGACCGGACGCCGATAAATCCGCGTCGCCGCCGTGGCGTCGCTGTTGGCCCAGCTCACGGTGGCCGTGGTCTCCCCCGCCGGACGTGTCGTCGGCACCGTGGCGGCCAAGCTCGACGGCGCCCCTCCCGGCAGGTCCACCTGCGACGTGGCCGAGACGACCGCCGTGTACGCCGAGTTGTCGGTCACGTTGACGTGCCGGAACCGGTAGAACCGGGTGACGTTGAACGCGCCGGTGAAGTGCTTGTACGTGGTCTGCGCGAGCGGCACGGTGGCGAGTAGCGCCCAGCCGCCCACCCCGTCGTTCGAGACCCAAATCTCCGTCACGCTCGGAAGCGCCGCCCCGTTCGACCACGCCAGGTCGATAGCCTGCTCTTCGGCCGCCGTAGCCGCCGAGGGTGAAACGGGCGGCCCGGCCGGAGGCACCGGCGCGTAGCGCGGATAAAAGCGCGACAGTACTTCCGCGATGACGACGCCGCGTGTCCGGCTCTGGAGCCAGGGCGTGCCGATGACGATGACACCACTGACGATGGGCATTACCGTTACTCTACCGGTAGCGAGGGACGAAAGATTACGCGAACCGCTCGGCGGACAGCGTCACCGTGAAGGTGTGCGCGGTCCCCGTGGTCGCCTTCACCACCTGGACGTACAGCGTCTCGTCCGACCGGTCGTTGCGGAAGTGCCACGGGATGGGGTCCGTAAGCACGCCCGTCTGCCCCTGCCACTTCGCGAGGGACGTGGACGTGGTGTTGTTGTCCGCGTACACGTACACGTCGTAGTTGCCGCTGTACGCGCCGGGGTCAACGTTCAGGCGAACCACCAGTGCCCGCTTGCCGACGTTCGCCACCGGGATGCTGCCCGTGGCCGAGATGGCAGCGTTGGCCGTCGCGCTGTCCAAGAAGTTGCCAGGCGACCGCAGGCGACCCGTCACCGACAGATGCCCGGTCAGCGTCAGGGCGGAAGCTCCCGAGCGCGCGAGCGTCGTGTCCTGGGTAGTCGAGCCACCCTGCCCCCACGCGAGCGAGCCGTCCGACGACCGAATGTAGAGGCGCGCCTGCGTGTCCCCCGTGAGGAACAGGGACAGGTCGCCCTTCACGTTGGTCTGCGCGGAGAACGAGGTCACTCCCGTGACTGTCCCTCCCGCGAGCGCCAGGTAGCGCGCGTCCAGGTTGGCGAGCGTTTGCCCGCCCAGCCTCTCGGCGTTCAGCCCCGTGACCAGCTGCCCGGACGCGTTGGCGCCCAGGAGGAAGGGAGCCCCGGCAACCGCCGGGTTGAACGTGTGCACGGCCGCGATGGTTCGGGCCGTCGAGATGTGCACGTACTGCGTGTGGTGGTCGGTCCCGGTCAGTCCGGTCAGCTTCGCGTGGTCGATGCCGGTGCTCCCGTCCTTGACGGCCGACAGGTCCACCCCGTCGAAGGTGACGCCCGCCGGGGCCAGCACGTTCGCATTGAACGTCCACGACCCGGTGACGGTCTCGGCCTCCGCGAGTGCGGCGAGCTGAGACCCGTCGTACCCATCCAGCTTGTCTGCGTTCAGCCCCACCACCAACTGCCCCTGAGCGTTGGCCCCCAGGAGAAACGGCGCCCCGGCTACGGCCGGGTTGAGCGTGTGCACGGCGCTGACGGTGCGCGCGGTGCTGATGTGCACGTACTGCGCATGGTCATCCCCGACCGCCAACCCGGTGAGGTTAGCGTGCGCAACCTTCGGCCCGCCTACCGTCGTCCCGTCGTGCGCGTGCGCGGATACGTCCACGCCGTCCACGGTGCCGGAGATGGTCAAGTTGCCGGTAATACTGACGTTGCTGCTGAACGTGCCGGTGGTCGCCGTCAGCCCGCCGAGCAGCGTGAGGGCGCCCGCGAAGTCCAGGAACGCCTTCTCCACTCCGGCGTTCTTAAGACTCAGCAGCTTGCCCGACGTGTACGTCGCGCGGGTGTCGCGCTCGTGCGCCACGCCGTTGGCCGGGCCATTCGAGACGAGCCGCAGCGTGCGCGCGGCGCCGTAACCCGCCAGCTCTCCCGGCGTGACGCCGTAGGGGCTCTGCGCCACGTCGGAGGCCAGGACCACCGTACCGTTGGTGGTGAAGTTGTGAGTAACGGTCGCCAGGGCGAACACGTTGTGCCCGGCCACCGGGGTCGGGAGCGCGGTCGAGCCGACGTTGGCCTTCACCTGGACGGTCCGCTTGAGGCGCGCGTGGCCGTTGCCGAGGCCCGTATCAGTCGGCTTGAGGTTCGCGTCTCCGGTGTAGTCCACCTCGGCGTCCCACCACTCGACGTACACGAGGCTGCTCGCGCTGCCCGACGTGGTGGCGTTGTCGAAGACCTGTAGGTTGGTCGTCGCGGGGATGCGGACGACGACGCCGCCGTTGAACGCCACGCCCGCCGCCACGTCCACCATACGGGCGAGCGCGGAGACGGCCGGGGTAACCCGACCCGCAGAGCCGAGCACGGACACGCCATCCGCCAGCTGGCTGACGACGGCCTGCACGCGCTCGCGGATGATGTCCTGCGCCTCGTTGAAGTCGAAGTCGAGGAGCGCGCCCTGCTGAGTGAAGATGACCTTCTGGTAGCCGTTAGCGGCGTTGAAGGTATCCTTGGAGATGTTGGCCATGCGCGACCCCTTAGAAGGTCAAAGTAGTGGAGGCTCGGCGTTGCCGTAGACCTTCCTTGATTTTCTCGCGTGTTTCAAGCGAGTGCTTCTTTCCAAGACGCGCCTGTCGAATCCGTTCTTTCGTCGCGTCGGAACGTTTCAAGCCTTGACCGCCCTTGCTGATGGACCGCCGGTGTTCTTCCGAGAGCGGCTTGCCACTGCGCGCGCGAAAGCTGCTCCTTCGTCTTAGCAGAGTGCCGCCGACCCTTCATTGCTCCCCGCGCGTCCCTCGCCAGGTTGTAGCTGCGGCCCGAGCTTGCGAAGTGGTCGAGAGCACGCTGCTCAAACTCCCGAGTCTCTTCCGGAGCGAGCGCCACCAGCGGTTCAAACACGAAAGCGTCCGCGCCGTATTTGTTCCACGCTGCCTGTAGCTTCGGGTTAACATGTCCACCCAACTCCAGCTTTCTCCGGTGCTCCCACAGCCGCTTCCGTATCGACCGAGCGGTCGAACCGATGTAGACGCCCCCGGTCAGGACGTTCTGAATGCGGTAAACGCCAGGCGTATTCATCGCGTCAAAATGTGAGAATCAACTGACGCTCAAGCTGCACGGAGGTGAGCTTGTCGTACGTCTTGTGGACCTTGCGGTTCACCGCGTAACCGCTGTTCGCGGCGCTGCTGACCGGCTTCGGGTTGCTGGCGCTCAAGGCCGCCGTGGAGCCTCCGAACAGCGACCACTCGCGCAGCTTTCCGCCGCCCACGGGCTCGTTGTAGTCCAGCGTCACCTTGATGCGCAGTCGGTTCGTCGGGGCCACGCTCACGTTGCCCGCGTCGTCCACGAAAACGATATCCGAGGGCTGAATAGCCTTCCGGAATGTCTCACGGAGCAGCTGCGTGTCGGTGGCGGCGGGCTTGATGGTGCCGCTGGCGACCCCGGCATCCCAGGTCGTCGTCTCGCCCGTCGTGGCGCCGAGGTTGCCGTCCCCCACGGCCCACCACAGTAGCCCCGAGACGGACGCGTCCTGCGTCATTGCCAGGGCCATGAGGACGTAGGCCGAGTTCAGGATGAGGTTCTGGCCCTCGTCCACGAGTTCCCGTCGCCCGTCCGGGTGCACCGCAAAATCTTGCCAATCACCGCGCATCGTAGTCGCCGTGTGCTGAGGGGTACAGTACCTGTAGCTTACCTGTAAGATACGAAAACGGGGCTGGTTAGTCCAGCCCCGCCAAGGTCGTACGGGTCACAGGAAGCAGCTAAATGGAGAGTGTCTGCTGCCCGAGGTTGTTGAAGGACACGACCGAGCCGCTGCTCTTCCGCGTGTTGAACGTGTGCCCGGCCAGGTTGAACCCCCACCGGGTGTACTCGACGGTCGTGTGGGTGGCGTCGGAGCGCCGCGTGCTGTCCACCTGTTCGTCGTAGTAGTAGACCACTACCACGCGAGGGACCATCCCGGCGGGGGAGTACAGCCCGACCAGGTAGGTAATCTTGCTCTGGAGCGCGTCGGAAGACTCCGCCCCGTCCTCGGCCGTTAGACTCAGGTCGAACGTCTTGCCGACCACGTCCTCGTTCACGATGTCGAGCTTGAAGCCCTTCCCCGCGATGAGGCGGTTCACCACGAACTTGAGTGCGAGCGGCGTCCCCTTGATGCGGTACATGCTCACGATGCTTCGTACGAAGTTCCGCTGCATGTCCTCCGCGAGGTCGTAGGGGAACTCAAATCCGAGCAGGTTCCCAAGCAGGGGTAGCTGGTCCGCCGGACAGGTGTCCACGTCAATGAAGTCCACCGCCGTGTCGGCCAGGTCCCGCACGTCCTGCATTCCGAACCCGAGGACCCGCACCAGCTGCCGCAGCGGCGACCCGGCCACCTCGTCGCGGGCGCGCAGCATGTCCGGCAGGCGGGAGTACATCCAGTCCGCCATCAGGGTGGCGTAAACGACCGTGGCACCCGCGACGGCATGCACGGTCCCCGCCGGGTCGCCTGTCGTGCTCCACACTGTCAGGTCCTCCTCCGCCCCTGTGGGCAGCTGCACCGAGGCCACGCCCAGCGCGTCGGCCGTCACCGGCGAGGGACCGCCCAGGGCCGTCCGTACGGTGTAGCCGGGAAGGAGACCCTTTACCTTGGCGAGCAGGTACCCTGGCGGGGGGGTGGGGTCAAAAGCCCCAACCTCACTGCCTCCACCGGCCGGGTCACCGTCGCCCAACTCCGGGGGCGGCTCCTCCGGAGGGAGTTCCCCCGCCGTGTCAAAGCCGTCCGACATTACACTACCCCTCCCTGCATCGTGAGCGCGACCGTACCCAATGTAGCAAGCTGCCCGTTCGCGATGGCCACGTCACCGGAGGGCGCGGTGAACGCGACAGTACGAACGCCCTCGACGCCCATAATGGCCATGTAGAGCGAGGCGAGCGTCACGTCCTCCTCGAATCGCTGCGAATCGAAGGAGAACAAGTCCGCCAGCGCCTCCTGCACAGCGCCCTTCACGGCCACCTGCGAGAAGTTCGAGTAGACCGTGATGGTCGCCGTCACGTTGACCGGCACGTACGTCGGGTTGAACAGGGCGAAGTTCGTCCCGATGGCCCTCCGGTCCTCCAGAAACGACTCCGCTGCCTGCCGCAGCGAGACGGCACCCGACTCCGCGCGCACGCCCGTCGTGTTGACGGTCGGAGCCAGCGGCTGCGTCCCGGCGGGGAGTGCCGTGATGTTGTACGCGCTAAGCACCAACGAACTCTCGGTGGCCAGGCGCATCGTCGTCGGGCTGGTGCCGACGTACACCCGCCACGCCGTGGCGCCCGCCGGGAGCGTGCCCCGGTTCACGGTGATGCTGGCCGTGCCGGAGCCCCCGGTCGTGAAGGACTTGTACTTCGTAAGAACAGCCCGGTCGGCGGGGTTGTACTCCCACGTCGTCGTCTCGCCGCCGTTGGCGTCCTTCACCGTCACCTGCACGTACACGAGCAGCCCAGGCGCGAGCGTGCCGCCGTTCACGTTGCCGTTCAGGGTGAACCCGTTGTACGACGGAATGAACAGGCTCGCACCGTCGTCCGGAGCCACGTAGCACTCCACGTAGCCGTTGTGGTTGATGGCCTGGGCCTTCGCGACCTTCGGGAAGGTCTCCAGCAGGTCCACGTAGTCCTGGAGCGTCACGGCCCGATTGAGCGTACGGAGCTGGCGCGGGGCATTCACCCGCGCCTCGTCCAGCGTCTCTCGGTCCTTGCCGCCCGAGGCCACGGTCGTGTTCGTGACGGCGAGGTTCTGCCCGCCCGAAATGGTGCTGACCAGGGTCGTGACCAGCCCCGCGCCGATGTTACCGGCCGCGCCACGTGTGCTGATGTAATTCACCTGGACGGTGGCGTTCTGCGAGGGCACGTCCCCCATGAAGCGGGAAAAGCGCAGGACGGCGTTCTCGTTCACGTCCGTCTGCACCTCGTACACGCTCGTCTCCTTCGGGCTGACCGTGGAGTTGTCCTCGGTCCAGAGCACGTTGCTGACGAACACGTCGAGGAAGTTCTGCGCGACGTTGTTCTTCGCCAGCAAGAACGTCTGCACGTCCGCGCCGTTGCCAGTGAACGTATCCGACACGAATTCGCCCTGGTACGCCTCCACGTCCACGAAGGTGGTCCCGGCGAAGAGCGTTGCCGCTGCCTTCGTGGTGAAAACCGCTCCGTCGGCCGTCCGCGCCTGGGTGTACGCGGGGATGACGAGGCTCGCCCCGGCCGCCGAAGGCAGCGAGAAGCGCAGCACCGTCTTCGCCGCGACCGGACGCGAGAGCTTGTAGTCGATGAGCCGCGTCAGCTTCATCACCGACTCCCGCAGGGTGGCGGTCGGCAGGTACATCTCGTCCTGCAACCGGTCGATGTAGTACCCGAGCATGTCCCCACTCCCTGCGAGCAGGTTCAGGAGCGCCATGCCGAGTTCGCCCTCGTTCAGGTTCGTCCACGCCGGGGCAAGGACGGGAAGCTGCGCGAGCATTGCGGACTTGAGGGCGTCGAAGTCCTTCGCAGTGTAGCGGATGAGGGGCATCGGTTCTTACGCCGTTCGTACGAAAGGGTAGACCATGTTGTCGATGGTCTGGCTCTCGATGAGCCGGAAGTACACGCGGAGAGTCATCGCGTGCTCGTTGCTCGGGTCCGTCTCTACGTCCACGCGGAGCACCTCCGCGATGCGCGGCTCCCACCGGGCGACCGCCTGACGCACCACCTGCTCGGCCAGCGCCCGGAGGATGTCCGTGTCCGGCTCGAACAGGAGGCTCTTGAGAGCACACCCGTATGCCGGGTTCATAAACTCCTCGCCCGGTGCCGTGTCGAAGAGGCGCAGCAGGCTGGCGCGGACGCTGTCCACCGCCGTCACCACCTGCGCGCCGCCGGTGTTGCTGTCGAAGGCAAACGGGTAGTTGAACCCCGCGCCGTAAAGAGAAGTGCGGTCGAAGGCCATGCTGCGTCCAAGGTAATGGTAGTGTACCGGTAGCCTCAAGAATAGCGGTCTTGGGGCCACCGGTCAACCGGGGTCAGTAGTCCTTGTAGAACGCCCCGAGGTAGTTCGTGCCGTTCCAGTAGAGCGTGACGAGGTCTCGCTTGTTGGGCGTCAGGGTGGGGGTGTAGGCCGCGCCGCCCGCCCACAGGACGGAGGCAGGCCAGCCGGTGAAGCCCCGCCCGCCCGTCGCGTCCTGGATGACCTCCAGGGTGTAGGTCGCCCCCGCCACGGGGTTGGTCAGGGTGACGGCGGTCACGCCGGTGGACAGCGTCACGGCGGCGGCCATCCCGACGGTCCAGTCGATGGCACAGGTGGCCGTGCTCTGCGCGATGGTCTGCCGCGTGCCCGCGATTTGTCCCGCCGTGAGGGTTCCGACGATGCGGAGGTCGCCGCTCACCTCCAGCTTCCCGACGCCCGAGCGACGCAGCGTCACGTCGCGCACCCCTGCCCCGTTCCCCCACTCCATCTGGCCGTCCATCCGCAGGACCACCCGGCGGAAGGTAGAGGTATCGGTCGGGATTCGCCCGGCGAGCAGCCAGTCCACGGCCGTGCCCCACACGAACTCCTGGTAGGCCGCGAATGTGTTGGTCGCGTTCTTAAGAACGACGTTCGACGACAGCAGGGTGTCCGAGAGGGTCCCGGTGTTCAGCGAGGAGGCACTCCGAACGTTGAACCCGTTGACCTGCACCTGGCCGGTGCCGTTGGTCTTGAGGTTGATGCTGCCGTTCAGGTTCTCGTTGCCCCACTCCATCGTGGGAGAGCCGTTCGACGGGATGCCGATGTAGCCCCGGCGGGTGCCCGTGCTGTCCTTCCAGGCGATATAAGTGTGGGTGGTCGTCGTGTCGGGCTCCTGCAACACGAGACTCTGCGCGCCGACCTTCACCGTCTGGAAGCCGGTGAACGTGTTCGCAGCGAGGGACGCCTTACCGGAGAGCAGGGTGTCCGCCTGCTCCTTCACGTAGACGACCGGGTTGGACGCGTCCGTGGGGGTGCCGGAAATCTTCACCAGACCCAGCGCGGCGGCCGTCGCGCCGGTAGCCGTGCCGTTGACCAGGCTGGCGTCAGCGTAGACGGCCTGCGCGAAGGCGTTTGCAATGCTCAATCGGGCGGTGTCCGGAGTCCCGGTGAGCGTCCCGAGCGCCGTGTCCAACTGCGACTTGATGGCGTCCCGAAGAGTCGTGGCGCTCATTCATCGTCCTTTCTCTCACTTGAGCGTGGTGCCCGCCGGGAGCGTGAACGGATTCACCGTGCCCGGACCCATCGGGTGCGTCACGGGGAGGGGCGAGAGACTCACTACCTCCGCGTTTTGCATGAAGTAGTTGAGGATGGCGTCCGCCTCGGCGTCCGCGTACTGCGCCCGGATGGCGGCCCCGCTCACACCCTGGTCCGTTGTCCCCGTGGGGGACACAGCATCCAGAGCCGCGATGATGGCCGCCTTGAGTCCTGCCTTCGTCAAAGCCATGTCGCTACTCCGACTTTTGCTTTTTGGTGATGTCGTTCCCCGGCACCAGCGGGGACTGCACCATCGGCGGCGACGTGGGCGAGCCCGGTGCGCCGGAGAGGTGCGTGTGCGTGTTGTACTGCTGCTGCACGAACGCCTTCGTCGCGAGTTCCTGCCCGCCCTCGCCGCCGACGTGGACCGTCTTCCCGGTTGGCACGCTGATGACGACTTTGCCGTCCGCCAAGAGGATGAAGTTGCCGTGGGAGTCGGACACGCGAACGGAGCCGTCCACCGGGTCCAGCACCACCTTCTGGTCAGCCTTGTCGCGAAGCTCGATGAACTGTGCGCCGCTCTTCGAGGAGACGAGCAGCCGCTGCCCCCAAAAGTCCTGGACGAGGATGCTCTCCTCTCCGGGCGTCGAGTTCAACTTCACCTGCGCGCCCGCCATGTCGCGAATCTCTACGAACTGAGCCGCGTTGTCCTTCCCCTTATCCTGGAGCGTGATGGAGTGGGACGCGTCCACGAAAGCCCCGTTCAGGTCTTGCCACTCCTGCGTCGAGGCGGGGTAGAGGTGGCTCCGCAGCCGCAGCACACCCCGCGCGGTCATCTCCACCAGGCGCCCGAACCGCTCCGACAGGCGCACCACGCCTTCGAGGCCGGGGTGGTCGTTGAACTCCAAGGAATGCCCCGTAGCCGTGTACGTGCCGCGCCGGTGCGGCGAGTAGAAGAGGCTCGTGTGGTCGTGGTACTCCTTGTGCTCGAAGTCGTCCAACGGGTTCGCGGCCTCGGTGTGGTCGCGCTTGTCCCAATCGACTTCGACGCCTGCCATGTCCGTGAGCGGCGGGTGGTCAACCTGCCACGGCGCGTCCGAAGTCTCTCCGTCGCCCTTGTACCAGATGCCGCTCCAGATGGGGGAGTTGATGTCCCCGGCCTCAAACTCAATCCAGACGCCGTCTCCCTCGTTCGGCACGTCGAACACGCCGGGCGGGAGTGACGGCCACGCCCACACGGACCACGCGTCGGGGCCGGTGCCGAGGGGGAACGGTACCTCGGCCCGGATGCGCCCGACCTTGCGGGGGTCGTTGTTGTCGCGGCAAATGCCTCGGTACTTACCGTAGAGCCGCTGCATATCAGTTCCTCGTCCGGGTCTGCGTCATGTCGGCGCCGCTCGTGTTGATGACCTCGCGCGACTGTGTCTGGCGCTGCGTCTGCGCGTCCTGCGCGTCCGTCTCCAGAATCTTCTCGCCGGTGCTCTCCTCCATCTCTTCCGCGATGGCGAACCCGTCTCGTGTCAGGCTCATCTCGCAGATGTAGCCGCCGGTCTCGAACTTGTGCTTCACCTCTTCGATGTACCACAGCCCTTCCCACTTCTTGCCGACGTTCCGCACGACGATGGGCCAGCCCGCTTCGAGGCGCGGGTCCCCGATGACGGTGGCCGTGGCCTTCACGACCTCGTCCTCTTCGTAGACGTACGAGAGCGCGGCCCGGATGCGGTTCTCCGGCGTCACGTTGGCGCTCGCCTGGCTCCGCGCCGGATTTTCGGTGCGGATGTTCAGCGTCATGCCGGGCGTAAACTTCGGTGCCGCCTTGTCACCGCCGAGGGCGTCGGCGTTCTGCGCGAACACCTCGTCGGCCGTGACCCCGTACTGCGCACCGATGCTGGCTAGTGTCTCGCCCGCCTTGTAGGTGTGCGTGTAGACCACGTCGTCGGCTTGCGCCGTCGCGCGCGGCTGGTCGCCCGTGCGCGCGGGCGTGACCACCTGCGTCATGTTCGCGCCGCTGGTGCTTACGAACCCCGTCTGGCGCGGGCGGTCGGGCGCGTTCTGCCGGTTGCTCACCGTGGTCTCGGTCGCCTGGCCGGTGACGCTATCCACGTCCGGGAGGGTCTTCCGCGTAAGAACGAGATTCACCTCCGGCTTGAACGACAGCAGCCGCTCGCCGTCGATGACCGAGAAGTAGTCGTACACGGCGATGGGGTTCACCCGCTTCTGTGCGGGGCGGAAGTACACAGTGTTACCCTTGACGAACACCTCGATGGTCTGCCGCTCCGTCCCGGTCTGCTCCTCCGCGAACTTCCGCAGCCAGATGAGGTACTCCAGCGCGGAGCCCGCGTGCTGCGCCATGCGGAAGAACCGCCCTCGGAACTCGTGCCCGCCGGTGTCCACGCGGAGCGGATGGTCGAGGTGGTCCTTGAACAAGGTGTTGACCTCATTCACGACGTTCTCCACCACCTCATTGTACGTCAAGAGCACGTCCTGCCCGCCGCGCGTCCCCTTCTTCGTAATGGTGCGGGGGACGGTGGGCAGCGCCAGGAACACGCCCTTGTCGTACGCCACAATGGTCGTCTGCACCTCCGACCCCTGCTCGAAGCTCGGGCCCTGCCGGAAGAAGACGAGCGACTGCACGGGACTCATGTGGCCCACGTGCTCGAACCCGAACGAGAACTCCACCGTCGTCTTCAAGTCCTCCTGGAGCCACTCGCTGTCGATGAGGAAATACGACGGGTCGGGGACCGTGAACTCCAGCTTGTCCGAGTTGTGGATGGACGACACGTACTCGAACGACGTGGGGAGGATGGCGAAGCTCATCTTCCCCTCCTTGCCGCGTCGCTTCACGTCCACGTAGAACACCGGGTAGCCGGGACTCTCCGCGAGCGCGAGTGCGTCCCCGCCCTGGTTGGCGGTGACGCTGATACCCGCCAGCATCTGCGTTGTGTTCGCCGTATTCGTAGCGCGATTGACGCCCCCGAGACTAGCGCCGCCTGTCGGGTCGGACATTAGCGCAACACCTCCATGAACAGCCGCCGCCTGGACGGCACGCGAAGCTCCGCCCCCTCCACCAGCGAGGTGAAGGGGTCCACGATGTCGTTGAAGTCTGCCACCACCCACCAATAGCGGGCATCACCCAGCATCCGGGCCGCCACGCGGGTCAGGTCGTCCTCGGCGCGCACGGTGTAGTACGCGTCGTCCACGGACGGCGCCGTCGAGAAGCGCCCGCGAGGCCCGTAGAACACGTCGGCCCCGGTCTGAATGAGGGTACTGTACCGGTAGCGGGATGTCGAAGAAAACGCCATGTCGTAGCCCACGGGTTAGAACGGATTGCCGATGGCCCCCACGATGGCGTTCACCGCATTCACGGAGCGCACATTCAAGCGCTTCCGGGGGTCGTTCTCGGTCGTGAGTGCCGGGTCCAGCGCTTCCTTGAGGCTCACCTCCACTTCCGCCCGCAGCGGGAGGAGGAAGGCCGGGTCGAAGAGGTCGAAGACCTTGATGTTCAGCTTCGACACGATGAACCGCTGCCCCTGGATGTACTGCCCGAAGTACAAATATACAGGGGGCGGCCCACTTGCGGCACCCGTGCTGTACACGTACGGGCGCTGGGTGAGTGACCGCAGCTCGTCCAGCTGCCGCGTGATGGTCCGGCGGTCCGGGTTGTCGTAGAAGAAGTGGAGCGTGAAGGTGAGTTCACGCTCCCCGCCGTTGATGAACTGGTACACGGGGCGGTTCTGCCCCGGTACCTTGATGTCCGCCCACTCAGGACTCAGCGACTCCTGAATGTCCGAGGGGTTCATCGGGAACTTGAAGTACTTCGGGGACCCGTCCGGCATGAACCAGGCGAGCACCCCCTGCACGGTCTGTCCGCCGGTCGCCGCGTACTTCCACCCGGCCGCCAGCAGCCCCTTGCCGATGGGGCTGTTGGCGACCGCGCTGACCAGGGCACCGCCTGCAAGGCTGTTGGCGGCACCCAGGACCATCGCGGCACTGCTGTTCCCGAGCTTCCCGACCGAAGACAGCGCCCCGGAGGGCGACGGGAGAGAGAGCTTCATATTCTTACCGGTTCACGGGGTACACGCCAGGCTGCGGGGCCGTGACATTCGGCCCACGCTCCACCGCTTCGCGGGACGACCGCTGGTTCGCCTCCAGCGCGATGTCCGCGACGACCCGGCTACCAATCTTCACCTGCGCCGGATGGATGGTGATGTTGCCCAGCTGTTCCACCTTCTGCTGGAGCGACCGCACCATCCCCGTCCAGTCCGCGAGGCTCTGCTCGAACGTCTTCGAGCCCACCTGCCCTCCGCCGCGAGAGCCGCGCGTGCGCTCCGCTGCGAGGGCCTCGATGCGCGACTGCGAGAACTCGGCGTACGGGTCCTGCACGTTCTCGGGCCACTTCTGCCCCTCCCACGGCCGCGTCGCGCCGCCCCGCCGAATGGCGTCGAGCAGGGCCGCACTGCGGGACGTGTTGCTCCGGATGTCCTGGAGCGCGTCCGTCTGCTCGGCCTGCTGGTCGTCACTCTCGGGGTCGCCCACCTGGTTGTTGCCGCCGTCCTCCCCGACCCGCTGTACCGCGAACGGGCTGGCGCGTCCGGTGGCCTCGCGCACCACGCGGTTAATCCACTCGTCCTCGACCGCGAACGAGAAGCCGCCGTGCATCTGGCGCCGCAGGATGTTGTAGTCGTCCACCATGCGGCGGGCGAAGGCCATGTACGTCTGCTTCGCCTGCCGCGCGGCCGGGTCGCGCTCGAAGTCCCCAGCCTGGTACTCGCCCACGAACTCACGCAGGTAGGACTGATACCGCTCCATGAGGGCCTGGCCCTGCTGGACAGTCGGCCCCGTCGCACTGCGGTGCATCTGCGCGTAGATGTCACCCCGCTGGACGCCGTCCTTCACGCCCTGCCACGGGTCCTCGCCAATGAGACCGATGGCGCGGCCGATGGCCTTGAGCTTGTCCACCAGCCAGTCGAACGGCCCCTTGAGCTTCGCGATGCCGCTCTTGATGCCGTCCCACACCGCGACGGCGACGAGCTTCACCTTGTCCCAGTACTTGATGAGGAGTCCGATGGGGCCGAACAACATGGCCACCCACCCCGGCGCCCGCTTGAAGAAGCCGTGCACCTTCTCCCACATCCGCATCACCACCACCTTCACCTTGTCCCAGTGCTTCCAGAGCAAGATGATGACGGCGATGATGGCCATGATGGCGATGCCCCACGGGCCCATCGCGAACTTGAAGGCCGCGCCGACGCCCTTGATGATGCCTCCCAGGCCGCCGAAGGCGCCTGCCAGGGCGGACACGCCCTGCGCCGCGCTCGACACGGTGTTGACGATGCCGCTCACGGCACCGCCGGTCATCATGTCCCCGACCCCCATCGCAGCGCCGCCAATGCCGCGCGCTGCGCCGCCCAGGCCGCGTCCGACGCGCCCCATCCGCCCGCCGAGGCGCGCGAAGCGCCCGACGCGGCGAGCCGGGCCACCAGCCGAGAGTAGTCCCCTCGGCTGGAACGACTCTTCGGGTGCCGCCGACGCCGCATTGGAGAAGAAGTTACGCAGCCACACGCCCCGCTTCCGCGAGCGCTTGCCACCCGACGTAAGCGTGGGACTCTCGGGCGGGTTCACCCACACCCCACCCTGGTGCGACAGCCGCAGCGTGCGCGGGCGTTGCACGTTGCGGGGACCCGGCTGGGCCACCGGGCCGAGCAGGCGGGGGCCGCCCGTGCGCGCCGGGATAGCGGCACGCGGCTCCTCCGGAGCGCGCCCCTCGTAAACCGTAGAGTCCCGCCGCCCGTACGACCACCCCATGTTCGGGCGCGTCCCGACAGCGTGCGGGTTACGCTCCCCTGCGGGCGCGTATACGCCGTTGCCGACGTGGACCATCTCCACCGCCCCGCGCCGCCCCCGGCGGCCCCCGCGACTACCTCCGCGACCACCCCCGAGTCCGTGCCCGCCCGTCCGCGCCATCATGCTGCGCATGGCGCCGGTGTTGTTCGCGATACGGGTCAGCAGCCGCAGCATGGGGCCGCAGCAGTCCCTCTTCCCTGCCCTGGACGCCCGCTCCTTACCTTCGTCGCGCAGCACCACGCCCGTGCGACGCGTCAGTGCCGTGGAGGGCCCCTGCGCGTCCGGAGACGCGGTGCGACGGAACGGGCGCGCGAGAAGCCGGAAGACGCGCGCGAGCAGGCCCCACAGGTTCAGCGCCGCCCGCTTGATGCCGCTGATGGCGTCCCGCATGTTCCGCAGGAACGCCTTCGGCCCGGACCAGAACAACCACTTGAGCATCTTGAACGGCGCCAGCAGGGCGTAGCCCAAGATGCGCGCCGTCAGCAGCGTCGAGGTCCACGTCTTCGTAAGAAGCGAAATGGTCAGCAGGAAGCCCACTAGCCGACCGAGACGCTCCCCGGCGACGCGCCACTCGTGGATGGTGTTCGTCTTCGGGTTGAGGCCCGCGAAGAACCCCTTGATGGACGTGCCTATCGGCCCGGTCGCGAACCCCACCAGTCTGCCGAGGGCCGTGACCACGCTGGTGATGCCGTCCCCCAGGTCATCGAACCAGCGGCCCATGCCGGTGCCGAAGCCCTTCCCGAAGTACTTGAAGCGGGTGAGCCAGGCGAACCACAGCTTGAACGTCGTGAGGATGCCCTCACTCTTCAACTGGTTGTTCAGCTCGACCGACATCTTGCCCCACACGCCGTACTGCGTGCGGAAATTCTCAGTCAAGGCGCGGAAGACCAGAACGAGGTGGCGCACGGTGTCCGCGAGCCCGCCCACGTTCTTCTTCCACGCGCGGTGGATGAGCACCGCCCCCAGCACCAACTGCATCACGGTGCCCGAAAGCACCCACCCGAGCTGCGACAAGGGGATGCGCAGACCGAACAACATGGTGTACTCGCGGCGGAAGCGCGCGAGCAGGCGGAGGAACGTCCAACTCCGCTTGATGTTCTGCATCTGGATGGCGCCCCACCACATGAGCGCCGCGCCCCAGGCAAACACCTGACCCGTGATGACCTTGCCGATGACTGGGTAGGCGTTCACCAGGCGCGTCACGGGCCCGAGGATGGCGTTCACTGCGCGCGCGATGGGCGAGATGACGTTCGCCGTCGCCTCGCCCAGCACGGCCGCGAGCGTGCCGACCGTGGACTTCAACTGGTCCAACTGGTAGTCCAGCGACTGCGCGCGCTGCTGGAGCGCGTACTCGCGGTGCGTCATCTTGACGCCGAAGTCATCGAAGACCTCGTCCACCTTCATCTGCTCAAGGATGTTGGCGATGAAGGACCGCTTCTGGAGCAGCACCGACGCACCGGCCGCCGCCTGACGACCCGAGAGCATCCGGAAGAAGCTGGCGGGGTCCCCGAGCGTGCCATCGCGGCGAAGTGCGCCGGACCGCGTGGCCATGTCGATCAGCGAGCCGAACAGCCCGCCCTTCGACAGGAAGTACTCCTTGTTGAGCGTGATACCGTACTTGGCCGCCTCGCCAACGGCCTGCTTCGTCGGCTTGATGATGGACAAGTACAGCTGGCGGCTGTACTGCGCGCTCTGCTCGGGCGACAGGCCGCCGAGCGTGAACCCGGCGTACGTGCCGAGCAAGTTCTCGATGGACTCGCCCGACGTGGCCGCCGCCGCCGACACCATGCCGATATTGTGCGCCAACTCCTCCATGCGGACCACGCCGAAGCGCACCGTCTGGAAGAGCAGGTCAGACACGCGGCCCGCCTGGTCCGCGCTCATGTTGTACGAGTTCATCAGCGCGACGGTGCCCTTGAGGGTCGTCGCGGTCGTGGCCATTGTCGTGACCGCCGTCTTGGTGGCCTCCTCCGCGATGTACGCGGCGTCCACCGTGCGCAGGAAGCCCGCCGACACCGCCTCGTACGCCGCCTGCGTCTGGTTGACGAGGGACGTGGGGTACCGGAGGGACTGGTCGATGATGGTGTCCCGGAGCTTGGCGATGTTGCTGTTCGCCTCGTCCGCGATGGTCGCGACCTCGCTCAGGGCCTTGCCGAAGGCGAGAGCCTGCCGTGTCGGGTACACCAGGACCGACAACACGGCTGCGCCCGCCGCAATGCTGCGGAAGGCGGTGGCAAAGCCAAGCTCGATGTTGCCTACGGACTCCCGGATACTGCGGGCTGCACCATAAGCCCGCGAATCCAGGTTCCGGAACGCACTCTCGATGGCCTTCGCGCGGAACGAGAAGGCGTCACGGAGGGCGATTGTAATCCCGAGATTAAGCTGGTTCATGTACCTACGTGCCCGCAGAACCCGGCTTAATCGTCAACGGAGGGAATCGGTGGTCGGGTTCTTCGTGAGAAGACGCCCGCCAGTGTTATTTCTGGCGGGCTTGCTTTTCCTCGTACTTCTTCTGCACCTCCAACCGCCGCACGAACCAGCGCCGGAGCGGGATAGGTAGGTCCAGAACGGCGTCCGGGGGCCAGCGTAGGCCCCCGTACGCGAGGTAGAATGCGTCTTCCCGAGGGTCGTAATCGTCCGGGTCGATTACGTCGTCGGGAAGAAAAAACTGCGCTGCTCCTGGATGTCGAACTGCACCTCCACGCCGCTCGGCGCGTCGGCAGTCACGGCCGTCACCGGGCCGCAGTCCAGAGCCGCCAGCTTCTCCCGAAGCTCGTTGCGCTCGCGCACCGGCAGGTCTAGCAGCCAGTTGCGGATATCGTTCTTGTGTACGCCCTCGACCTCCACGATGCGGTGGTACATCGCGCTGGTCAGCACGCTCGCCGGGTCGGCCTTCGCGAGCAGCAGCTCCTTCTTGCCGTCGAGGAAGTCCACCGACAGGCGCTTGCCGTTCGACAGCGTGATATCGTACGGGCCCTGGTCGATGACGCCGCCGTCCGCGTTGAACGGGGCGGGCTTCTCCTCCAGGGTCGCCAGGTCCACCGTGGCGTTGAACTTCTCCCCCGTCTGCGGGTCGGTCAGCTCCGCCACCAGCGCATCTCCGAAGGACTCGCGGCGCACGCCGATGAGCAGCGCCAGGCGGTCCGGAGACTTGAGGCGCTTCACGTCCCCCGCCTGCACCGGGCTCACGACGCGCCCGTCCGGGAACGTCAGCTTGAGCGTGCAGTTCGAGAGGATGTCGTCCACGGCCTCGCCGGAGCGGGCCTTCTTGGGGTTCAGCAGGAGGTCCTCGTCCCGGCCCGTCATACCGCGAATCTCGGCGGTCGTACCGAGGGGCAGTGAAATCGTCGGCATCGCGTATCCGTTCTCCACTCAGGTTGCGTAGTAGTGTGCCTGTACTGTACCGGTAAGATAACAGTGACGGGGTGCCAAACGCAAGAGCCAGCCCCGCGTGAACGAGGCTGGCTCTTGAGATTCGTACGAGGCCGACGCGCCGCGCGGCTTACGCCGCGACCGTGTCGAAGTACTGGTACGCGATGGTCATGCTCTCCATCTCGTTGTCGGACGAGGAACCCTCGCCCTCACCGAACTTGGCGCTCTTGACCCACGCCCCGTACAGGCGGAACCGCTTGATGGGGTTCCCCTGGCGGTCGTACCGCACCAGGTCGATGTCCTTCATGTACTGCTTGGGCACGCCACCGGTCATGGCCGCCGCCGTGATGCACAGCTTCACCCAGTTCAGGATGGAGTCCTCCAGGTCGCCCGCGTCCTGCGGTACGCCCTTCTCCATCGTGATGTCGTTGAACTTCGCCCGGCCCGCCGACTTCGTGGCGAACATCGAGCCCGCCGGGTTGAACTCCACCTCATCGAACTCGATTTCGGGGAAGTCCGTCTTGGTGAAGTATGCCCACGCCTTCTCCAGGCCGCCAATCTCGATGCCGAACTGCCACTTCTGCATCAGAGACTGGGGCTGCACGCTCGCCTTGTTCATGCTCTCGTGTGCTCCTGTGGGTGAATCGGACGGACCCGTAGTGTACCGGTACTCACCGGCGCACTACGGGCGCGACCGCAGATGATGAGGCTTACGCCTCGGAGAAGTCCGTCCCGGTCGGGGCGATGGCGAACTCCACCGTGATGAACTCCGCCGTCCCCACGGGGATGACCTGCACACGCGCCTTCATCTCGTTCCGGTTGACCACCGCCGGAGTGTTGATGCTGGCGTCGCACACGATGCGGTAGTCCTCGAACCCGCCGCCCTGCTTGATGCCCCGCACGAACGGCTCGACCAGGCGAATGAAGGCGTTCCACGTCGCCGGGTTGTTGGGCTCGAACAGCAGGAACTGCGAGGCGTCCTGCACGCCCTTCTCCGTGAAGGCCATCAGGCGCCGCACGTTCACGCGGTCCAGCTTCGACCCCTTGAGCAGGAGCGTCTTCTGGCCGTCCACCGTCAGCGCCCCCACCACGGGCAGGATGAGGTTCACGCCCTTCGGGTAGGCCACGTCCACGTCGGCCTTCGACACCTTCACCTCGGGGCCGTTCGCGCCGATGACCGTGGCGCGGTTCAGCCCGGCCGGGGCGGTCCACACGGCGCCCTGGCGGTCGTTGCGCGCGTAGATGCCCGCCACGAAGCCCGAGGGCGGCAGCACGATGTCGCGGCCGGTCACGGGGTGCTTGCCCTTGAGCCACGGACCGTACAGCGCGCCGTAGCTGGAGTTGAAGGCCGACCCGCTGCCCGAGAAGGTGCCGGTCGCCATGCGGAAGTCCACGATGCCCGAGGGCTTGAGGCCCTGCGGAGCCTCCACGATGGCGATGAGGTCCTTGCGGGCCTCGGCGTAGGCGATGAGCCCGGCCGCGAGCGTCTGGCCCGTGGCGGTGGCGCTCTCGCCGGGGATGGCGAGGAAGTTCACGTCCACGCCGTCGAAGGCGGCCAGACCCGGCGCGCCGCTCACCACGTCCCCGAGAAAGTCCGAGGGGACCAGGCCGGTCACGCCGTCCGCGCCCGACGCCAGCGGGTCGCCGCTCGCCGCCACCGTCAGCTTCGGGAGGTTGTTCGGCGCGGCCGTGGCCGACGCCAGGTCCGTGACCCGGATGAACTCCGACACGCCGTTGATGCGCTTCTCGACGTAGTCCTCGGACACGGCGTTGGCCGAGCCGATGAGCAGGTCCTTGTGCGTCTCCACGACCGTGCCGTTCAGGCGCACCACCAGGTTGAACCCGGTGGTCGCGTAGGCGGTGCTCGCCTCGATGCGGGTGGTCAGGTTGTTGCCCCACACGCCGGGGGTCAGGGCCTCGACCTTGAGCGTGTTGAGCGGGGTGCCCGCGCGGTCCACGATGTTCAGCGACGCGAGCGCCGAGGTCGCCACCCCGGCCGCGTAGTGCACGACGCGCACGACGTACGCACGCGAGCCGCCGTTCTCGAAGAAGTTCTTGAGCGCGAAGAGCCCGTAGCGGCCGTTCAGGTAGCTCCCGAACTTCGCGACGGCCTCGTCCAGCGAGCCCACGAGGACGGCCTCCCCGATGGGACCCTTCTCGAAGACGCCAGCGATGCCGAAGGTCGAGGTGCTCTGTCCCTGGATGTACGCAGAGAAGTCCACCTCGACCGGGAACACGCCAGGCGAAAGCAGTTCAGCCATGTGTGCTTGGTCTCCAGCTTACAGGGGGTTGATGACGATGCGGCCGGTGGACTCCACCTGACGCGTTGCCTCCGTCACGTCCGCGAGCGCCACGTCGATGGCGCCCTTCGGGTCCAGACGGTGAAGTGCCCCGTTGGCGAGCGGGACGTACTCGGGGGTGTCGAGGGAGATGTTCACGACACGCACCTGGGCCGGGGCAGTTTCCTCCACCGGCATGACCTCGACCGCGATTGGAGTCACCTCCGTCGCCTCGGTCTCCACGACGGACGCCACCGGGGTTTCATCCCCCTCGGCGGTGGCCGGGTCTCTCTTCTTGCGCTGCTGCGCCATACGGTTCTCCTCTCGGCGGCGTGCCGCTTACGGGGTGTCGGTCACAAGTGTCCCGGCATCCTCGTAGTCCTCCGTCAACACGATGACCCCGTTCTGGAGGTCCACTGTCGCCGTGGCGGGGACGCCGTGGGCGTCGAAGATGACCTCCAGGAGGCTGTCCATGTGCGCGCGGGTGTTCACCAGCGCCGCGTGGGCGCGCTGCGCCTCGACGGTCGCGGCCTGGATGGCCTCCTGCGCGCTGACGAGTCGCCGCACCTGCACGTCGGACAGGGCAATCGGGTTCGGCATCAGATTTCCTTTTCGTCGGTTGGCCCGGCGGCACCGCACCCGGCCGGTAAGCTACTGGTACACTAAGGGTAATATACCGCGTATGAACGCGCAAGACAAGACCCGGCTCACTCCGGCGCGTTCGTATGAATGTGGATGACCTCGACGGCCTCCGTCTCTTCAACCGGCGTCTGACCGCGTAGGTCGTCGCGCGACCGGTGCGTCTCCAGGGCGATGTCCGTGGAGAGGATTTCGGGCACCTTCTCGCACGCGAGACTCGGGACGAACCATCCTTCGACGGTGTAGTCGAAGCAGTAGAGGAACTGCCGCCCGTCCTTCGTCGCGTAGTCGGTCTTGTCCCGCATCCCCGTGCCGTGGTAGTTCGTGAACGTCCCGAACACGGTGAGGAACGTTCCCCAGTGAGACGCCGGAACCGCCGCCATGAGGTACGTCGTCAGGCGGTTCATGTGCGCCTCGCTCGTCGCCGCCAGCTCCACCTCGTAGAGTATGTTCACGGGCTGCGGCGGCACGGCCTGGACGTTCCAGGTGTTCGGCGTCTCCGGGTTCGTGCTCCTCTCCCGCGCGCGGAAGTTCGGGAGGAGGCGCGACGGCGCCGGGAGAATGGCACCGCGCCGCACGTTGACGGCCGGGAGCGAGAAGTTCTTGTACCAGTCCTCGGGCAGGCCCACGTTCACGTGCACCGCTCCCGAAATGCCCGGCACCGCCACCGCGTAGTACGGCCGCGCGCCCGCAGGCGTGACCACCTGGGCGCCGAGCTTCTGCACGACGGCGGTGTCGTACTCGCGCAGCGGGTCGTACGTGGGGTCCAGCGGTGCGGTCATGGGACGTGCTTCCCTTTCAGCAGGTTCTTGAACGCCTTGTCCAGCTTCTCCAGACGGCCCTCCGCCTTGATGCGCTCCATCTCGATGCGGAAAGTGGAGCGCGCCGGGAGGTGTCGGCTCGGGGCTCCGAACTCGTTCGCCATCACGCGGGCGAGCAGCTCCCCGTCGCCTTGGACGCCGACCACCCAGGTGCGGTAGCCGTTCTGGAAGACGCCGATGGAGTTCACGAACTCCTCGGTGTCCAACAGAATCTTGTCCCGGTTGCTCGGGTTCTTCTTGTTTTCCTTCGTGGACTCGGCCAGCGGCGCGTGCCGCCCCTCGCTCGCGTATGTCTGATTCTTGATGTTGCGTTTGATGCGTGCGGCGACGAGTTCAGCCTCCTCCCGCATGGTACGCCCGTGCGTGACCTTGTTCATCTTGAAGCCGAGGCCGTGGAAGGTCTTCCTCGCCCGCTGCCAGTCGCCGGAGAGTCGGAGGGAGCCCCGGTTAAACTGCGCATTGTAGTTCGCGTTCGGCATCAGCCCTCCGCCAGCGGATGCGTGTCCGCCTTCACGGTGCCCATCACCACCATCCCGATGTAGTCCTGGCTTACCGCGCCTCCCGGCATGAGCATCGGCAGCGGGTCGGTGCGCGGCTCCCGGTCCACCGAGTAGCGGATGCCGCCGAACTCCAGCTCCATGCCCTGCTCCAGCTTGAACACCTGTCCGCTCTCGGCCTCCCAGGCAAGGATGTGCCCGCGCGGGATGAAGGCGAGGATGTCGGCATTCGTACGAAGCCCCGCCTTGGTGAGGAATTCCTCGTCCGGCTTGAAGCGCATCGAGGCATGAACGGTCGCCCACGGGACCATCGCCTCCTCGCCATCCTTGGCCTCCTGGTACAGCGGGTCGAACTCCTGCGCGGGACTTACGCGGTACAGCGTGACCGGGAGGGCCACGAAGCCCATCGCTTCGAGCACCGCGTTGTGAATATCCGAGAACTCCTCCTGCGTCAGCATCCGCGCTCCTTATCCGAGGGCGACGGTGGCGCCGCCGCCCATCATCGCGTAGAAGTCCTTCTTGAACTGGCGCCCGTCCGCGCGGTCGTTGTAGCCGGTGTTCAGCGACAGTGTCCCGGCGGCCGTGGGAATCTTGTTCACACTCCGGGACCGCTTGCGGCCGATGTACTCCAGCGCCTCGCCGCGCGCGTACGTCAACAGCGCTTCCTTCTCCTGCGGCCCCACGTTCTCCCACGTGCGCGTACGCTCGGCACGCATGAACGCGACGGCGTCGAAGGCAGGCGGGGGGAACAGCGTCAGCACGGGCGGCAGCTCCGACCCGTCCGTGCCCTGCCGCTGCTCCACCTCCCAGGCCAGCGCCAGGTCGTCGGCGGCGTAGGCTCCGAGGGCGTAGAGCGTCTCTACTTCGTAGCTCGCAAGGGCGAGCTTGAACTGGAGCGGGTCGAGGACCCCGGACCCGATCGGCATCATCCACAGGTCCGACACGCCCGTTACACCCGCAGGAAGCGGGTACGTCGTGCCGCGCGCGGCCAGGGAGAGCTGCACGAACTCCTGCGAGGGCCGGAAACGCGAAAACTCCCGCAACGCGGCGTCGAGAGCGTGCTCGACCTGCGCGTCCGGGAGTTCCGCTACGGAAGGGTCCCCGAGCCGCGACCGCAGTTCTACCTTGAGGTCATCCTTCTTGAGCGGCACAGGGTAGCTCCTTCTGGTGGGTTACTTCTTCGCCGTCTCGGGCTTCTCGCCCTGCTTGACGGCCTCGAACAGCGAGAAGTACCGCTTGTGCTGCGCCTCGGTCAGGCACACGGTGTGGCCCGGATGCACGATGCGCTTGTCCCACTGGCCCCGAGGATAGACGATTTGCGTCACCTTGGTGCGGTTGCGGTACATCGACTCCTTCGCGGGAGTCTCGTTCTTCGTCTCGGCCATTGGTTTGGTTCGGTGGTTGAGAGTCCAGGCTGAACGATTACGGGAGCGAGGGGAATCCCCCGCCCCCGTAATCTAACCTCAGCGTACCGGTAGCGCCAGGTACGCTTAGTTGGCGATGGTGACGGTCCCGTAGAAGTCACCGTTCACCAGGTGACGGGCCGACCGCTGCATCAGCCCCTTCACCGGACGCATGGTGTTCGGGTCGATGAAGGTGTCCGTCTGGAACGCGGTGTACGGGCTGTACACGTACCCGGTCTCGTCCCAGGACTCGCCCTTGTAGCCGAGCAGCACCTTGTTGCTCGGGAACAGCGGGTCCACGATGATGCCGAAGCGCCCCGACAGGGTGCCGATGACGGCCGGGCCAGCGGCCAGGCGCGCCGTCTGCTTCCACGAGTCCGAACCCTCGGTGCCGAGCACGCGGAACGTGTTCAGCTTGTCCAGCAGGTTCAGGGTGTCGGGCGAGACCACCGCGAAGTTCGCGTGACGCTGGCGCTTCTTGTAAATCTCGGTGCTCACGTCACCGAACGCGTGCAGCAGCGTCTCGAAGTGGTCCTGCATCTTGGTACCGTCCGGCACCGCCTTCGACCAGGTCACGTTCGCGGCCGAAGCCTTCGTGTACAGGTCGGTGATGATGCTGCGGTCGATTTCCCGGCGAATCTCGTCGCCCATCTGCTGCGTGAGCAGGTCCTCCATGTCCTCGCCGTGGTACGCCTTGAGGTCCTGCGCGCCCTCCAGCGTGTAGCTCACCTTGAGCTTGAACTCCTCGGCGTCCACGGTCGCGCTGGTCATCCCGAGCTTCAACTCGGGGATGCTGGCGTTACCCTTCTGGCCGAGGTGCTCCATGTCCAGGGCGTAGTCGGCCAGCAGCGTGGCGCCGTTCGCCGGGGCGGCGGCGAACTCGATGCGGCCGGTCTCCTCGTCCACCACGTACGAAGTCACGGCGGCCGAGTTCACGTACACCGTGAGCGAGTCGGGGCGCACCGGGTACAGCTTGGTGTTGAACACCTTGTTGGTGCCGTCACCGGTGCCCAGGCTCTCGCCCTTGATGATGCCGCCCGAGTAGAAGCGGTTGGTCTGCCCGCCCTCGTAGTCCAGGCGGTCGCCCGCCTTGGTCGGCGCGCGGTCGTTGGCGTACATGAAGTCCATGAAGAAGACCTTGTAGGTCGGCATCGTCATGGGCTGGATGGACACCAGCTGGTTCGCCACCAGCTGGGGGAAGATGCGGCGAATCAGGGGCTTCGCGATGCGGGTGAACACCGCCACCGACGCGGTGGAGTTGTTGGACTCCAGCATGTCGGCCTCGGCCACCCCGACGTTGTCCATCAACTGCTCCACCACCGACTTCATGTAGAAGTCGTTCAGGCCCTCGGTGAGCTTCGCGTGGCGCGCCTCGCGCTCCGCGTCCTCACGGAGGAAGCCGGGGTAAACGGGCTTGCTCATGTCGTGTGCTTCTCCTGAGAGTTTGCGGCTACCGGTACGTTACCGGTAGCCAGGGACGTGGAAAGGGCACTTACGCGTCCAGCCCGGCGATGCGCCGCTCACGACGCTCCTCGGCCGAGAGGCTCTCGGTCTCCGGACGGCGCACGTCGGCACCGGTCTCCCGCTGCCCGCTCTTGCTCTTCACCTTCGCGCGGGCAGCGGCGGCCTCGATGAGGGCCTTCTGCTCCTCGAACAGGCGCTCGGCCTGCTCCACGCTCTCGGCCTTGAGCAGGGCGGGCTTGACCAGGTCGGCCTCGGGGAAGCCCGCCAGCAGGGCATCCACCTTCTCCGCGATGGCCTGCGTGCGCTCGACCTTCGCCTCGGCGTCCTGCTTGGCCTGCTCTGCCTCCGCCCGCTCGGCCACCAGCGCCGCGACCTGCGTATTCAGCGCCTCGACCTGCTCGGACAGGGCCTTCGCGTTCTTCTGCGCCTCGCTCTCCTGTACGTCGGCGGTCGCCGCAGCGGCCTCCGGCAGGAACGGCTTCACGGCCTCCAGGATGGCCGACAGCGCGGTGGCGCGGCTCGTCACCTCGGCCGACTCCAGGGCCTCGGCCTTGGCCGACTCCTTCGCCTCGGAAATCTTGGCGTCCACGTCCGCCGTAGCGACGTAGCCCTCACGGGCCGCCGACTCGATTTCCGCGACGAGGGCGGCGTACTTCTCGCGCAGTTCCGCGAGGGTCATTCGCTCCTCCTCGTTGGTAGTGTCGTCGGCGCCCGCCGCCGACTCAGTCGTCGCGTTCGAGACGCGGCCGAAGATGTTGCTGGCAAAGAGCACCGCGTCGATGCCCTCAAAGGTGAGGTCCTCACCGATGATGTGGACGGGAATCTCGACGCCGCCGACGTTGCGCTTCTCGACCTTGGAAGACGCGTAGCCACGGGTAGAGATTTGGACGCCCACGCCGCCGTCGAGCAGCCCCTTGAGGTGCCGCCCGCCCGCCGTGTCCAGGATGACCGCCTCGAACTTGCCGAGGTCGGCGTCCATCCAGACCTTCGTGTAGCGGAATGCACCGCCCGCCAGGGTGGCGAAGTCCGGGTGGTCCACCTCGCCCAGGAAGTTCCCCGCCTGGACGAGCGTCTGTGCCCGGCCGACCGCCCCCTCGTACGCAGGCGTACTGTATAAGCGGCGGTTGCGGTTGATGATGTCTGCCTTGCCGAACACGCCCTCGATGACGCCGAGCGTGCCCTTCGGGACCTCGCCCTCCGTAAGGCGGACGCGCACGGGGACGACTCCCTCGCGCGCGATGAGGTGCTCCCGAATTGCCACGTCGATGGGGTCGCTGCCCTCCGTCGCGAAGAAGAACTCCATCTTCTCCTCGAAGAGCTTCCGCCCATCCGGCAGACTCTCGGGGTACTTTCTCACGTCCGTCTCCAGCCGGTAGGGTGTGGGTACTGTACCGGTAGCCCTCGACAAAGTTACACGACTTCGTACGAACCTGTCAAGGGTACTCTAAGAGTAATCTACCGGTATAAGAATCGACGCGCAAGGGGTCACGCCGCCAGGGCGCCCTCGTCCTCCGCGTCGTCCGCGAAGTACACGCGCTCCATCGTCTTCATACGACCGGCCGCGTCGAGTCGGAAGAAAACGCCCTGCGGCTCGCCCGCGTGCATCTTGCCCTCCTCGTACTCGTTCGTATGCGCCGCGTGGGGCACGCGCACGATTTCGAGATGGGCGGCGTGCGCCTTCATCTCCAGGTGGTGGGTGTGCCCCACATAGAGGTAGATGCGCTGCACGCGGAAGAAGTCGCGACGGCCGGTCATGCGGGCGATGAGTTCCGCCTGCGAAAACTGCTGCCAGGCCAGGCGCTCGAAGCCCTCGCCGTGGTCGAAGACGTGCATTGCGTCCCCGACGACCACGTACTTACGCTTCGCCCACTCGTTCGGCACGGTCACGCCGGGCACGCCGTCGAAGTGTGCCGCCAGCGTCTCCTCCAGCAGTTCCGCGAAGATGTGGTCGTGGTTTCCGGGAATGACCCGCAGGTCCACCCGCGCGCCGGTGCGCAGCAGGGCGCGTACGCCGTCGCGGATGGCGGCGAAGGCCGCGCGGAACACCAGCCGGTCGGGCCGGTCTCGCTCCAGGGGCGTGCCCTTCTTCGTCTGCTGGAGCATGGCGTGGAAGATATCACCGCCCAGCACCAGCACCGCGTTGCTGACGGCGGGATTCTCCTCCAGGTACGCCACCAGCTCCGCGACGTACTGCCGGAAATAGCGCGCGGCGGTGTCCGTCGTGAACCGGCCGCCCCAGCCCCCGAAGTGGTTCATGCCGAAGTGGGCGTCGAACTTCATCGCGAGCACGGTGCTGCCGGGCTCGCGCTCCACGCGCACCAGCGGGGAGAACGCTGGGAAGTCGGCCACGAGAGCGGCCACGGTGTCGCGCAGTTCGCCCTTGAGCCCCTCGTGGTCGGCCATCCGCTCGTTCAGGCGGCGGTTCTCCGACTCCAAGCGCCGCAGCTTCCGCTCGTTCAGGCGCTTGATGAACTGCCCCTCGCGGACCTCGATGGCCTTCTCGTACAGCGGCTCCAGGTCCTGCTCCGTCCGCGCCTCCGCCAGGGCTTCGCGCGTCACTGGGGCGTTCGTTTTGTACATGCCGTAGGCGCGGAGGCACGCCTCCAGCACCTTCTTGTGCATCCCGATGGTGCGCGCGATGGCCGCCTGCACCTCGTTCGCGCCCTCGCCCGAGTACAAGGCGATGATACGCTCCCAGGTCTCGCGCGGCACCTTCACCACCTTGTTCGCCACGGGGAAGTGGTACGTCTCCCCGTCGAACGAGTAGTCGTTCTGGATGAACGCCGCCTGGATTTCGTAGGTCATGTCCTCCGCCTCGGCCGCCGTGCTGCTCAGGGCCTCCTGCGGGGCGCCGGTGTTGCCGCACTCACCCTCGGGCACGTCGAACGCGTGCCCGCCCTTGAGGCGGTTGTAGCGGATGCGGGCCTGGTGCTTGGTGTCGAAGCCGAGGGCGTCCGCCACCTCGTCCCACGACATCCCCTCGTCCTCCTTGAGGCGAATGACCTCGCGCTCCAGGCACTTCGTCCACTTGATTGCCATGAGTCCCTTTCTTACGCAGCCAGCTTCCAGTCAGTGATGAGCCGCAGCGTCTCGATGGCCTCGGCCACCTGCTCGCGCTGGCCCTCGTCCAGCGCGGCCAACCGCGCCGCGAACTCCACCGATTCCGTCTCGCCGGTCTTCGCATTGTTGGCGGTTGCGCCCACCTTGGGCGCCTGGTACAGCCCGTTGAACTCGTCGGGCTTCTTTTGGTCGCGCAGCACCAGCTTGGCCTCGTCGCTGTCGTACCCGAGTAGATGGATGAAAATCCACTCGTCGGAAGGCCAGAAGTTCTGCTTCATCATCTGCGCGACGAGCATCTTCAACTGCTCGGTCTGCCACACGCGCAGGTCGTCCACGATGCTGATGACAGGGAACCCGATGGTATACTGCACCTTCCTCGGGTTGATGCCCTTGAGCAGGAGGGCGAAGTCGAACAGCTTGCGCAGCCCCTCGGCCATCACCTGCTGGATGCGCCGCACCGACCGCGCGAACTGGATGTCCTGCGCGGTGACGACGCTCTTCGTCCGCGTGTCCTTCTCGTGAGCCAGGTACGGCTTCGGTACCTGGAGCGCGGTGAAGATTTTCTGCTGGAAGTACTCCAGGTCCGCCAGGTTGCCGACCGTCAGGTCGCCCTGGAGCACCTTCACGTCAGCCTTCGACTCCTTGTTCGTCGCCACGAACACGTCCGCCTCAACCTGCATGGGGTTGTAGGACGTGTCCATCTTCCCGGTCTTCGGGTCGATGGTGCGGCGCTTCGAGAGATGGGCCTTCACCTTCTGGAGGTGCTTCTGCGCCTCCTGCGGGGTGAGGGAGCCGGTGTCCACCAGGTACGCCAGACGGTTGTGCGCCCGAGTCAGCCGGGCGATCACGACGGCGTCCTCCATCATCCGCAACTGCTGCCACGCGCGGATGGCCGCGCGCGCGAGGCTGGTACCGAAGGTGTCCGAGAGGCTCTTCTTGTTGGCGAAGTAGATGACCTGCCAGTCCTCGAACGTCGCCACCTGCTCGCCCTTGTCGTCCAGCTGGGCGAAGGGTGGGTCCATCGGGCGCCCGTACTCGTCGTACCGCTCGATGATGTGCGAGGTCGGCAGCGGCTTGAGGCGGATGATGTCGAACGTGTCCTCGTGAACGATGTTCTCGACCGCCCGCTCGCCGTACTTCGCCAGGTCGCGCGCCAGCGGCCAGAGCTTGTCCTCCAGCCGCAGGAGGTCGCGCGTGTCGGTGAGGATTTTCTGTACGCGCGCGTCTTCGCTCTTGAGCGTGAGCCGCACGGACCCGTCCGAGTCACCGCGCGTGGCATTGTCGGCGTAGATGTTCATGGCCGAAGAGAACTCGGGGAGTTCCTCGTCCATCTCGTCGTAGGTCGCGTACAGCTCCCGGCGCGACCGGACGAGCTTCATCATCCTGACGTAGTAGCCCCACGCCCCGTTGTCGAACCCGAGCGGGAGGTCCTTCTCCAGGTCGTCGCCCTCGGGCCGGACCTCGGTGGTCTGGCTCGCGGGCACGACCGGGTTCGCCACGCGCCAGCGCGACGTTACGCGGTCAAGGAGATTCTCCAGAATGAGGTTCACAGGCGTTCCATCGTTCGGGTTCCGAGTCCGGTAAAGATAAGCAGACTCAACCGGTAGCGCAACGGTAGGCTACCGGTACGGTCAAGCAAAGCCAACGACGAAGTCCTCGTCCCCCTCATCCTCCGCCACCTCGCCCCACATCACGTCGTCCAACGTGCGGAGCTTCTTACCGGGGAGCAGCCGACCCGCCGTGTCCACGGTGGGTTCGAGGGTGCGTCCGTCCTTCGTTGCCCACAGCGTCACGCCAGCCACCACCGGGGAGTCTGTCGTCTCGCCCAGGCTCGGGTCCAACTGCGCGGTGTGGCGCGCCATCGTGGCGTGATAGACGGCACCCGCAGCGGCATCGGACACGTCCTTCGAGCCCTTCGGCGGGTGGTCCACCTTCTCGCCCCGCCCGGTCGTCTTCCTCTCCAGCCGAACGAACTCCTCCACGAACGGCGCGTAATCATACATGACGAGGCGACCCTCCAGGATGGCCTCGGCCAGCGCGTGGTACGCGTCCATCGTGGTATCGACCGAGAACTTGTCGGATTCGATGCCCATGCGCTCGAACGCCTGGCGCGACTCGGCTGACTGGTACTGGTCGTACGTGACCTTACGCAGGTTGCAGCCGTACGAGCGCAGTTCGAGGAGCAGCGCACGCACCTCGGCCACTTGGATTTCGCCCTGCTCCGGCGGCGTGATGCGGAGCATGAAGTCCACCACAACGATGGGTTCCATCTCCGTCACCAGCACGTTGTTTCGTACGCGCTGCACTTCCTTCCACCCGGCGACGTGGGCGACGGCCACGCCCGCCCGGTCCTTCGTCAGCGCCAAGTCCACGTGCGCGTAGTACCACTTCGTCGGGTCGAACTTAACGCGCTCTCGAAGAAAGTACGCGCCGTCTTCGAGCGTCGTCTCATCCAGCGTATACGGGTGCACCAACCCCGCTCGCCGCCCGCGCTCAATGGCCTCCATCAGCCGGTCCTTCTGTGTGAAGAACGGGGCAATGGAGAGCGTCGGGAACCCCCCCAGGTCGCGCAGTGACCCGAGGATGTCCTGCTTGAATGACGCGTAGAAGTCCATCGGCACCGGCACCACCATCTCCGGGTCCTTGTCCGCGAAGTCATCGCGATTCGTGGAGATGGCGGGCTTGTCGGAAGTCGTGCCCCGGTACAGGTAGAACTCCTCGGGCAGGAACACCGCGCGGTCCTTCGTGGACCACGTCGAGTACCGGCGCACCAGCGTCTTCGGGTGCGCGTTCGTCTTCGGGTCCGCAAGGTGGTCGGCCATCGCCTGCTCCACCTCACGCGCACGCTCCTCGGTAAAATCGTCCGGGTATTTAGACGACGAGACCTGGAGCAGCACGCCGGGCAGCTTACCGGCCACGTTGAAGCGGGACTGCATACGGCGGATGAGCATGTCGTAGACGTGCCGCGCCTGGTCGAACTCCTGTCCCCGGTTCTGCTTCGACTTCTCGGTAATCTGCCAGAAGTTCACCTCGTCCAGTACACCGCCGAGCACGTTGTACCCTACGGTGCCCTGCTCCGAGCCCGCCACAGGCATGATGAGCAGGTTACCGGGGAAGCGCATCTCCTTCTTGAGGTCCTTCTCGAAGGGAAATTTTTCCTTGAAGTAAGGACTGGCGCCGAGCTTGTTCTTGAGACCCTCGAACACCACCTTCTCGGCCTGCTTCAAGTTCACCGACGCGTTGATGAACGCGATGGTGGACCCGTCCATGAGGCCGTACGCCTTCTGTGGGTTCACAAGGCAGGAGGTCTCGTAAACCATCCGGGAGAGGGCAACTTCGGAGAGCGTGGACTTGCCCCACCCGATGCCGCCCATCATCACAGCCTGCTCGTAGCCGAGAGGGTCCTCGAACAACTCGATGAGGTCGTCCAGCAGGCGGGGGAAGATGCGACCACGCGTGCCGTCGAGCCCCATGTACTCCGGCGAGAGGACGAATTCCTCCATGCCCACCGGCGTCCACTTGAAGTCGAACGACGCCAGGTCTCGGAGCAACGCCAAAAGCTCGTCAGGCTGGCCGGAGGTCAACTTGACGAGGTCTTCGAGGTGCTTCTGTGCCACGGGGTCGAGCTTCCGGCGCAACTCATCCAGTAGCCCTACCAGCTGCCTGTCGAGGGTCATGTCACGGAACGGGGAAGAGCAGGTCGGGCCAGTCGTGCACGCTCTCGGGGAGCGGCGTGTTCAGCGACACCGGGCCAACGAAGTGAGAGGCCGTCAGGCACATGCCCTCGGCCTCTCTCGGGTCCGTGTAGACGCCCTCGACGGTCCAGGTGGTGTCGTGGAGCACACCCACGACATAGACCATCGCAGAGTGCATCATCCCTCCACGAGGCGGCTCCGGGGGACACTCTCGGACTCCGGCGCCTCGGTCAGCACCCCCACGGGCTCCACGAGGCGCTCGACCTTCTTGTCCCCGGCCTCCTCCTGTGCCTGCTCCTGGGCGAGGCTCATGGCCTCCGCGAAGCGCTGCGTCACCTCGACCTCCTTGTTGTTGAACTCGTCCTGGGTGAACACGCCCTTCTCGATGAGAAGCTCCACGAAGGCGGCGACCGACAGGTCGGTGCGCGTCAGGTTCGTGGCGATGGCCGAAACCATCCGGCGCACGGGCTCGTTCGCGGCGGCGAGCTGCTTCGGCAGGTCGCGGTACAGCACGGGGCTGTTGAGGCGCTTCGCCATCTGCTCCGTGATGCCCTGGTTGTTGATGAGGGCGAGCGCGCGCTGGGTGTCTCGGTGCATCGTGTCTTCCGGTCGTCGTAGGGGTAGTAGTCGTGTCTCGTCGTACGAGTAAGATACCGGTACGGACCGTACTGGTCAAGTACCGGTATCCTCCCACGCGTCAGCGGGACAGGTCCACGATGACGCGGCGCAGGTCCGCCTCGGCCACGCGCAGGTGGCCCAGGTAGCCGTCGCGGCCGAACGCGCGGATACGCTCCATCACGGCCTGTAGAGACGGAGCCAGCGCCTCCTCGTCCGGATGGGACGAAGGCGTCTCGGCACCCGAGGGCGCGGCAGCGTGAGCACTTCCCTTCTTGGCCTCGGCCAGCTCCGCCTGGAGCGCGGCGTTCGCCTCCAGGATGCGCGCCACCTCGGCCTTGTCCTCGGTGGGGGTGCCCGCCAGCGCCTCCTCGGGCGTGCTCGGCAGCGGGGCGTTCGGGTCCTTCTTCTTCACTCCACGGGGCATGTGCGTGTCTCCAGATTAGGCCGCAAGGCGGTGTACGGGGCGAAACAGGTCGAGATTCTGGTGGTCGATGACGGGTACTGAGGCCAGGCCGTCGCCGGGGTACGTCCAGTACCCCTTGAGGTAGGCCACAGCCTCTTCGAGGGTCTCGAAGTTCTTGACGGTGAACCGCCGAAGCCACAGCGACAACTTGCTGCGGTCGCCCTGGCCGGGGCCCCAGGTCACGACGGGAATGCCGTGGTTGTGGGAGGCGAAGAAAGTCTCCATGTCCGACCCGTGCGTGGGGCCGGGCGTGTAGCGCAGCACCGCCCGTGCACGCTGGATGGAGAGCAGGTCCTTCACGACCAGCTCTTCGTCGGTGTAGTGCGAGTAGTCGGTACCGATGATGACTTTGTTCTCCATCGGGTCGAGCACCCCGAACTCCGGGGCGAGGAGGTGAGCGGCCTGCTGCCTCCAGCCGTTTGCCTGGTCCTGGGTGAGGCCGTGAATCGGGCCTCCGAGATAAATACGCGGCGTGTTGTCCATCGGTCGTCGTTCCTGTGGGGTGGCCGGTCTCCCGGCCGGGTGCGTCGGAGGTGGCCGATTTTCCGGCCCTTTCGGTTTTTCTTCCTGGCCGATTTTCCGGCCAGGTCATCGGGAGGTGGCCGATTTTCCGGCCAGGTCGTTCTGTTCACCGAAACTCACGTAAACCTTCGCTACGACGGTAGTTAGGACAACTTTACTTTCGGGTCAGCGAGAGTTGCCAAGGCCCGCTTAATATATAGGTACTATACTATCAATCTACAGGTACTAAACAACAACGAGACGCCGCTGCTCCCGCAGGCGTTTGAGGTTCCCGCTGGCCGCGATCACCCGGCCCTGCGGGCACGGGGTCGATCACTCCCGCCAGCGCGGGAGAAGTTTGGCCTTACCCCGCGAGTTTTGGGACTACTTCTCCACCAGCTCGTAGTCCGCCTCCACCACCTTGCCCCCAGCCGGAATCCCTTCCGGAATAGCGGCGGGCGGCAGCGCCTTCGTAAGCTGCTCCAGAAGTGTCCGGGCTACCCCTCCCAACTGCTTCCGAGAGCTGGGGTCGAGACTCTCGATGACTTGGTGGTGCGTACTCTGGACGCTCGCCGTGATGTTGAGGTTGTGGTCGGCCTGCTTGTAGACGCCGAGCTTCATCTTGAGTTCGGTCATCGTGGTGAGGATGTCCTTCGCCAACTCCACGTCCCGTCGTACATCCTTGTTCGTGAAGTTGATGGTCTCCTCGATGGTCACACCTCGGTTGATGCGCGTGAGCTGGAGGATGTAGAGCTTCTCCAGCTCCTCCAGCTCGTTCAGCCCGCGCTCCATGCCCTGGATACGATTCCAGACGGTGAGCGCGGGCTTCCCGGTATGCGGGTCTGCTGAGGCGACGATCTGCGCCGCCGTCACGGGGACCTCGCTCTTCTTGTAGCGGTAAAGCGCCCGGACGAGGGAGTCCCGCTTGATGCCGTCGTAGCAGTTCCGCTCGTCTTGCGCCCAGGCGGCCACCTTCTCGGCCGCGATACCCGCTTCCAACTTGTCGTGCGCCTCCTTGAAACACGGGGAGGCACGCAGCTTCTCGAACGCCATGTTTTACGGGGTCTGGTTCGGGGTTAGGCAGGCGGCGTCCGACTGACGGTACCACCCAAGGTCGTTCATCAGCTTCTCCGGCAGTACGTCGAGGGTGATGTCGTCCCGCATGATTACGAACTTCCCCTGCGGAAAGTCCCCATTCTCCTGGGCGCCACGGACGGCATCGCGGACGCGGACGAGGTGCGCCTGCATCTGAGCGGGGTCCAAGGAACCGGGGTTGCCGACGCGCAGCACCATGAGCGAGTCGGGCATCAGGTGCTTGACCTCGGTGAGGATGTTGATGGTCGGGAGCGACACGGGGCGTCCTTTCGACTTGAGTCTACTGTGTTGGCTACCAGTAATATACCGGTACGACGAAGGGCCTGTCAACCGAAGCTGACAGGCCCAACGTGTACATTTGGTGTCGCGGGCGCCCCGTCGAACGGTGCGGTGCAGACCTGCCCTGTATGATTTCAGGAGAGACAGCGTCACCGGAGAGCGTTTGTCGGTAAGCGCCGCGCGACTACCGGT